>Ga0196970_1000102_pt1 | contig 137041 bp, 129 predicted proteins | sample S1v_513CmetaG_FD_148672 | JGI IMG/M metagenome (GOLD analysis project Ga0196970, IMG submission 148672) | Soil microbial communities from Anza Borrego desert, Southern California, United States - S1+v_5-13C | ecosystem: Environmental > Terrestrial > Soil > Desert | place: USA: California... | reverse complement strand
ACGCACATAAACCCAACGTCCTGTTGGTATGTGCTAGGTTTACATCACGTAAACCTTACGGATTTTCCTACGTATCAAGCTCTATTCTGTTACCCAAAGACTTATAAGTGTTCGCTGATATACAAAGCTAATGCTTCCCTTAATCGTTACATAGCTTTCCACTACTGAGTAACTAATTAGCAGAACAGCCATGTCATAGCCTAAGTATTCTTATACAGAAATTGTCAATGACACTTATGAACGAAGCCTTAGAAAAGTCGTATGCGAGGCAGGACGCCGAAGCAAGCCTTCCACGTCCAGGTCTGGATATTGGAAGGCGTTAGACTTTTCTAAGGCGTAGTGAATTAGTGCCATCAATTTTTGTATACTCATATGTGGCTATGACGTGGCTGTTCTTATTTTGGATAGCTTGTCATTAATAAAACATTAATAGTAAAGGAATAAATATCTCCCACTTACTAAGACTACTAGTATATTATTTTGAAGGGTGATGCTATGTTTACAGATAGAAAAGACGCTGGGAGAAAGCTGTTAAAGGAATTGGAAAGGTTCAGAAGCGAAAATCCGTTAATCCTTGCTGTGCCTAGAGGCGGTGTTGTAATAGCTCATGAAATGATAAAGGAGCTTGCCCTGGAATGGGATCTCATCATTCCTCGGAAGATTGGCGCACCCCATAACAAGGAAGTCGCCATAGGAGCAGTATCCTACGACGGGAGCTATTTTACCGATGAAGGCTATGTTGATATGCTCGGCGTCTCAAACAGATACATAGAGGAAGAAGCTGCATTTCAATTGGATGAAATCAAACGGCGGATGAGAGAATATAGGGGAACTGATGATTTTCCCAATGTGAAGGATAGAACCGTCATAATTGTTGATGATGGAATTGCGACTGGCTTTACTATACTCGCTGCGATAAAGTCTATCAAGAAGCAAGGGGCGAATAAGGTTATTGTTGCAGTTCCTGTAGCACCTCGGGATACAGTGGAAAAGCTTTCGAGGGAAGTTGATGAGGTAATATGCTTGGAAGTACCTGAAGAATTCTATGCTGTCGGTATGCACTATAAAAATTTCAGCGAGGTTAGCGACGAAGAGGTTGCAGAGATTATAAATGACTTAGGGAGGTAGACTATGCAATACAAGATGGTGGCTATAGATATGGACGGCACCCTGCTTACACCGGAGCTTAAGATATCCAGGGAAACAATCGAGACAGTACGGAAAGTAATAGACCTCGGAGTGATTGTAACACTTTCTACCGGAAGAATGTACCCTGCTGCACTGCCTTTTGCTCTTGAACTTCAGCTGGATGTTCCTTTGATAACCTGTAACGGCGCATTGATCAAGTGTTCAAGAACAGGCCGGGAATATCACAAAAAGGCTCTTTCACAGGCGCATTGTATGGAAATACTTGAATACTGCATTTCCAGCGACCTTAATTTAAGCTTATACAAGGATGATGAGATATACACGAGTGGATCTCATAACCTGCACATACATGAAGAGATTGACAAGTCGGAGCCCAGGATAATCGATGACCTGAAATCAGCAGTTGATGATTCTGTTATAAAAATAATGGTAAGCTGCAAGAATACATCAGCCCTCGAATATCACTCCGAAACTATTTATAAAACTTATGAGGATATTTTGAACATCTATTCCTCACTGCCCTGGTTTATCGAGGTAGTGCACAAGGAGGCCAACAAAAGCCATGCTCTTAAATTCCTTGCAACCCACTTTAACATCAAAAAAGAAGAAGTCATCGCAATAGGCGACAACTTCAACGATATGGACATGATGCAGTATGCGGGGCTAGGCGTCGCAATGGGCAACGCTCCCGATTACCTTAAGAAGTCAGCAGATTATGTTACCCGTTCCAATGATGAGGATGGAGTAAGGCATGTATTGGAAAGGTTCATATTAGGTGCTGCAAACTAGAGCTTTATTGTTAATACATAACTGTCCTTTGTACAGTTTGAAATATTCCATGTAGAGGTTTCCGGAAGACTCAATGTCACCCCGACCGCATTAAAGTCCTGCTTATTGATGTATTGGACAGAATAATTGCTGCCGCTGCTATCACTGAAGCTTATTACCTTGTTTTTCTTCAGATATTCTACATATTCCTCAAGACACATGTTATTTGCCTTCATGATCTCCGAATGAACGCTCCCGACATATCTGACATGCCAAGGCTCGTATATTATACCGGTAATCTTTGACTTATCTTCTGGATATCTGACTACGAAGCCATATTTCCAACTATTATCCTCCAGCCACTTGCCCTGCTTAGTATTTGCAAAATTACTGACCAACCCTACTCTCTCACTGCATATATCGGCAGCAAGACCTGTCTGGTGTTCGCTGGAGCCGGGTATTGCCACTACCTTCGAAGCCTCTTCCATTGCAGACTTACGATTCATTTTTCTGGACAGTATGCTTGTCTTATTATTAAAAAGGCTTGTCTGCTTGTCGAAGGTCCTAAAGGCGCTTGTTATTACCATCCCCGAAACTCCATCACGATAAGCAGAGTCCAGCATATAATTCAGCTGCTTCATTGCTTCTTTGTTCAGCCTCAAGTTGACGGTTGTCCTGCCTCTTAAAGGATTTGAATAAATCAGACCTGGAGGAAAATAGCTCTGGTCTAAGGTATTGTTCTTATTTACCAGAAGCATGGTATTATCCAAGTTACTGTCAACATTCTTCTTATTTATTGCATGGATGCTTGTCCCAGATTTTCGCACAACAAAATGTGCCGTACCATCTATAACCTCCATTGTAGCCTCAGCCAATACAGCGACAACCTCTTTGCCGGAGAAAAACACTTGTGGGTCTAGCACACTCTTGTATGAATCCTTCGCTGCATCCTGTCTGCCTATATATATGAAAGCCTTGAAGCGGTACGGAATAGACATGTCCATTCCCTTGATATTATTAAGCACAAAAGCCGTTTCATTGACCTCAATATTATCGTCCAGCACTTTAATAGAAATCCTGTATTTACCGTCCACTGCATATATAAATTCCGTATCCGGATTGTAGGAGAAGCTTAAGGAGCTCCCCCTGGACATCTCTGAAAGCTTTATTGTAATAGAATCACTTGCAAATTCGGGGTCTACTGAAAAGGCAGCTAAAATGTTCTCTTCTCCATTATTAACTGATTCATCTGCGAATACGATTGTATTAAATATCAAAAAAACTGTCAATAGTAGTATAAATACCTTCCTCATTCGCCCCTCCAACGATATTCGACATAAACCACCTACCTCTTCGATTATATCAAAAATTTCGCCTATTTACCATTGTTTTCTTGCCATATCCCCACCGGTTTTTTTGAAGAAATACAAGCTTGGAAGCAGTGCTGCTGCCGCGAAAGCACTGCATATTACAAAGGTCAGCTGTATTGACTGATTTGCTGATTTTCCAATTGCAAGGTTTATAACCACTGATACTATATCTATGGTCATTGCATATGCTGATAGAATTGTCGCCCTGTCCGAAGTGCTTATTGATTTGTTCTGAATGTCGGATGAAATGGGCATTATAATAGCATTGGAAAGACCGACAAAGGCAATAAGCAGTACGCTCAGCAAAGGGCTGTCAGTGAATACCAGCAATAATGTGCTTGCACAAATTGTACCTGCCATAATACCTACTGTTTTCCCCTGCCCGATTGCTTTGGTTATAATGTGTGTTTTGGCTGAAAGCATTGTAAGCAGCTGTATCAATGCCATGAATAAAATTCCAGAACTATGATACAAATTATTTCATATTATGCCAGCATTATATAATTTAGTCCTTTACCAAAAAGTTCTCTGCTGACTTTTTGAGTTTTCTCTTTGAAAATGCGGTTAACTCATATATAATCAATTATGTATGAGTTAAGAGAGCTTTCAAAGAGAGGAGTCAAAAATGAGCATACTTACAGTTAAAAATCTAAGCCATGGATTTGGCGACCGTGCGATATTCAATAATGTTTCCTTCAGATTGCTGAAGGGAGAGCATATCGGACTCATTGGTGCAAACGGAGAAGGCAAGTCCACTTTTATGAATATAGTCACAGGAAAGCTTGAGCCTGATGATGGTCAGGTGGAATGGTCAAAACGTGTCAGAGTCGGCTATCTTGATCAGCATACTACTTTAGAAAAGGGAATGACCATAAGAGATGTGCTGAAAACCGCATACAAATATCTTTTCGACCTTGAGGCAGAAATGAATGAAATATGCGACAAAATGGCCTCTGCATCACCAGAGGAATTGGAGCAGCTCCTTGAGGATATGGGAACCATACAGGAAACTCTGGAGCATAACGATTTTTATATAATCGATTCAAAGGTTGAAGAAACAGCACGTGGATTAGGCTTGGTGGACATAGGACTTGATAAGGAAGTGCAGGAGCTGAGCGGTGGACAGCGTACAAAGGTACTCCTTGCAAAGCTTCTTCTGGAGAAGCCTGATATACTTTTGTTGGACGAGCCTACCAACTATCTTGATGAAAAGCACATTGAGTGGTTGAAGAGATATCTTCTGGAATACGAAAATGCTTTCATACTTATATCCCACGATATTCCATTCCTCAATAGCGTAGTTAATCTCATATACCACATGGGGAACTTGGAGTTGAACCGTTATGTCGGAGATTATGATAATTTCATGCAGGTATATGAGGCTAGAAAATCTCAGCTTGAGGCTGCCTACAACAAGCAGCAGCTTGAAATCGCTGACCTCAAGGACTTTGTGAACAGAAATAAAGCCAGAGTCGCCACCAGGAACATGGCAATGTCCCGACAGAAGAAGCTGGATAAGATGGAAGTAATCGAGCTGGCCAAGGAAAAGGCAAAACCTGAGTTCTATTTTAAGGAAGCAAGAACCTCAGGCAAGCTGATTTTTGAGGCTCAAGATCTGGTCATCGGGTATGACGAGCCTCTGTCAAAACCTTTGAACCTGAAAATGGAGCGAGGTCAGAAAATAGCTCTTGTGGGAGCGAACGGACTTGGAAAGACTACACTGCTGCGAAGTATACTTGGTGAAATAAATTCAATCTCCGGCAGCGTAGAGCTCGGAGATTACCTGCACATAGGCTATTTTGAGCAGGAAATAAAGGAAGCCAACTACAGCACCTGCATCGAAGAGGTATGGAAGGACTTCCCGTCCCTCAACCAGTACGAGGTACGTTCAGCCTTGGCAAAGTGCGGCCTTACCACAAAACATATCGAGAGCAAGATTGTGGTGCTGAGCGGAGGAGAGCAAGCGAAAGTACGTCTATGCAAGCTGATAAACAAAGAGACTAACATACTGGTCCTTGACGAGCCGACCAACCACTTGGACGTGGATGCCAAGGAGGAGCTCAAGCGTGCTCTTATGGAATATGGCGGAAGCATGCTGCTTATATGTCATGAGCCGGAATTCTACAGCGATATTGTGAGTGAAGTATGGAACTGCGAGACCTGGACTACGAAAATAGTATAAATAGCTTGGCTCTGCTAGTTTTGCCTCGTGCTTCGTGCCGCGTGCCACGTGTTTTTTACGTAAGACTCTGAAGCAGGACAATAGGCAATGGAATTAAGTATCACTTCTTAGAGCTTTCTTGAATCGCGAAACTCGAAACTATACCCTATAGGAATACCAAAGAATGCACGAAGCACATAGCAAAAATATATCTATTGACCTATACAGCGTTTCATGTTATTATATTAAAAAGTTTAAATTTTCTAAATTCTATGAACAAGATTAGTATCTGCGATATTGAGTTTTCAGCGAGTCGGGAATAGTGCAAGCCCGGTAACAGGATATGCAGTGAATGGACTTGTGAGAAGTCAGGCGAACCTTCCGGAGCTTCCGGAGGAATTAGCCGAAGCCGGGGGATTCCCGTTACAGAATCGGGATATCGAGCTGAATTATAAGCTCCGTATCTAATAAGAGAGACAGATCTTTTGTCTAAACTGGGTGGTACCGCGGAAATATACCTTCCGTCCCTTTATAGGGATGGAAGGTTTTTGTTTTTTGTATTTTTATATTTTTATTAGGGGGTGAGTGCAATGTTGTGAACTTTTAATAATACCAGTAACAATATCAAATCAAATAAATTATTAAAAGGAGAGATATATTATGAATTTGAGAAAAAATATTCTTATAGCATTGCTGCTTTCCATAGGCTATATAATGCACCAGATAGTACCGGGTACAATAGGAAATATGAAGTTTGACCTAATGCTTTCCTTCATATTTGTTGCTCTGTTAATCAGCAGGGATTTTAAAAGCACAATACTTACCGCTCTTCTTGGCGGTTTCATCACTGCATTGACCACTACCTTCCCGGGTGGGCAGATAGCAAATGTTGTAGATAAAATAGTGACCTGCCTCTGTGTATACTTGATGATAAAGCTATTCGACAAACTGAAGTTCAAGCAGATATCAACAGGCATAATCGCCTTTATAGGAACTATAATAAGCGGCACTACATTCTTGTATACCGCACTGATTATGGTCGGGCTGCCAGCGCCATTCTCAGTACTCTTTGCAGGTATAGTGCTTCCTACTGCAGTAACAAACATATTTGTTACACTAGTTGTTTATAATACTGCGAAGCTCGCAATTAAAGCAACTGGAGCCAAATTCGTTCAATCGAAAGAACTATAAAATAATGTGATATAGAGAACGGGAGTACGGGTAACACTAAAGACACGAAAATCCACGGAACACACGGCGGGTAAAAATATAATAATTAACCGTGTTATTCCGTGAAATATCCGTGTGCCCAGTGTTACCCGTACCTGTACCTTTAATTAAAAAAGCTTTTCAATAATTAACGTCCCGCCAATTGCAAGCAGTTGTACTGCATTTATGATTAAAAAGTTCTTAACAGCTAATACAAATGTATCTTTCTTGCTCTGATTCTTATAGAAGCTGCTGATATTCCTGTTTACAGGTATGAAGGTAAGAAGCGTAAGCGCTGTTGCGGCAGGAGTTATACCCAAAAGCAAAAGTATTATCAAGTCATAATAGGTTATGTAATACAAGGCTTTAAATATTGATAGTGCTTTTTCCCTTCCCACATAGATTGGAAGAGTGTAACGCCTGTTCTCCAGGTCATCCTCAATATCGCATATGTTGTTTGCCAGCATAATGTTTGCAATACCGCTCACCGTAGGTATTGAAAGCAGAAAGATATAAAGCACTTCCTTCAGGTTGAAGCTTAGACCAAGCATACTTCCGTCAAAGGCTAAATTAACTAATCCCATATCATAAACATGTGCATATATGGATATGAATACAATTAAGAAGCCCATGAATAAGCCTGAAAGCATTTCTCCCAGAGGCGTCCTGGATATAGGTACAGGTCCAAAGGAGTATAGTATTCCTACAGCAAAGGACAAAGCCCCCAACAGCAAAGTAACAGGTGTGGTATTTAAGAACAGCAAAAAGCCGAATACAGAGGCAACAGCCAACAGCGAGAATATTGTAAATAAAACCGTTGACTCCTTCAAATTATAGCTTACTATGGCATTATGGCTCTCGTAACCATAGCCATGGGTTTTATGCGCTTTCTTGTAATCATAGTAATTATTTATTGCTGTTGTAACCATATCAAAGGATATCAGTGCTATAAACAGCATTATAAAATTCTTGGGATTGAACCTTCCAAAGCGGTAGACGGAATACAGCGTACCCAATGCAAAGGGTATAACACTTGCCACCTTCGTCGGTATTTCTACTAGCTTCAAAAAGCTTACCAATGACATTTTTATTCTCCTTTATGTAAATATCTCTATTGTTTTTCTGGTTCTTTGCTTTTCTTATCACTAAAAAACCTGTCATACAAGTATTTTATATCCTCATCAATAAACCTGTGCTTTGTTTCCTTAATATTGAACTTGAAGATTTTAAATGCAAACTGTACAAAATATCCGGCAGACAATGCCATAACAACAGTTCCTATCCCTACCGAGCCCCCAAGGACATAACCCATGGTAAGAACGCTGAATTCGATGCAATTTCTTAAGAACCTGACTGATTTGGTGGTCCTTTTTGTCAGGGCGACCATCAATCCATCCCTTGGACCGGAGCCCAGTCCGGCACTTATATAAAAGTAGCTCGCCATACCAATTGTAAACATGCCCAGAAGCATCTCAATAAACCTCGGAGCTAGCGACTGAAATACCGGAACCAAGTGGTTAAGCATTAGTATATCCAAAAAAACTCCTATAAATATCATGTTTGACAGTGTCCCCCAGCCCAATCTTTCTCCAAAGAGGCTGTCCAGTATCACAAATACTATTCCCACATATATGCTTGCTTGCCCCATTGTTATACCTATATTCTTTGAAAGCCCCTGGTGAAATACCTCCCACGGTGCGAGACCCAGGTTGGCATTGATAGTCATTACAATCCCCAAAGCATATAGAAAAAGTCCTAAGTACAGCTTTGCTATACGTTTTATTATCTTCTTCACTTGCATCCCCCTTCAAACGTGTTATATCTAGTTTACCGTAAAGTGAAAAAGATGTCTATGATTAGACATCTTTCTTATTAAAGGGCATCTATTCTATCTGTAGCTTTCTCGAATAATAAGCTCTGTAGGAAGTATGACCTTTTTGGCTATATCCCTTTTTTCCTTTATTCTCTCCAGCAGCAGTCCTACTGCAGTCACTCCCATGAATTCCGTATGTACTCTAACAGTGCTGAGGGGAGGTATCAGATACTTGGAAGTATGAATATCATTAAAGCTTACTATGCCGACATCATGAGGTACATTTAAGCCCGATTCGTACAACGCCTGTATGACACCCATTGCCATTGAATCACTGGCCACAAAAAATACAGTAGGGATTTCCCCTTTTTCAATGGCTTTCTTCATCATGCTGTAGCCCGCCTCCGTTGTAAAAGAACCAATATAGATATTCCTCTCGTCATATATGCCTTTATCCTTGGTAAAATCACGGTATGTCCTTTCCCGCTCATCCACTAAAGGTTCCTTTTGCTTGCCCACATACTCCCTTCCTCCGATAAAGCCTATCCTTCTGTGTCCGCGACCGAACATATGCTCCAGCACTTCCCTGGTTGCGCTCTTTATATCAACGACTACTGAATCATATACCTTTTCATTGGGTGAGGAATCAATAAAGACTATGTTCTTGGAAAACATTGAAAGTCCCTGTATATCCTCTTGACTGAACTTTCCTATAGCAATGAAGCCGTCCAGGTCATCAAGCTCACCTGTGGCATATTTTTCCCCATCTTTAAAAATAGAAGCAAATTCAACCTTCTTATTGAAGCATTCGTTTTCAATTCCCTTAGCCACAGAAAGATAATAGGGATCTCCAAGCTCGTCTTTTTGCGAATACCAGTGAATGACTCCTATTCTAATCCTCTTATTGAGGTTTCTGCTTCTTTGCCTCATAGTCTGGTATCCCAATTCTTCTGCTACTTCAAAAATCTTTTTTCTTGTATCATCAGAAACGTTGAGACTTGCATCATGGTTCAATACCCGAGATACTGTTGCCAATGATACTCCTGCCAGTTTTGCAATGTCTTTCAAAGTAGCCATTTAAACTCTTCCTTTCAAAGTTATCCTGCTCTCAAATGGTTTATATATTATATCGCCATACACAATTTCCCTATCAGTATGATTGCACATGATAAGCCACTCTTCCCCATCACAATCTCTTGTATAAGCTTCCAGCCCTTCCGGGGATTCCAAATGGCGGATGCCGCAATATGAAACTATTTCCTTGGCAATGCTCTTCAGTGTCTCACCATCTGCTCCACCGCCTATATAGTAAACCTTTCCCTTAATATACTCATTTACCGTTATACAGGCATTCTGGCTGTAAAATCTGTCAGAGTAATTATACAGAGCTTCTGCGGATTCAGTGGTTATTATATCACGCCATACCCGGCAGTATCCGCTCCTGCCATTATGCTTTCCCTGCCCAAGGATTTGCACTTCCTGTCCTGCCTGTAAGGATTCTGCTTCCTTTATACAAATTCCTGCAAAATCTCTTATATTACATGGAAATACTTGCCCAAAATTTATATTATTATTCCTGTCTTTAACTCCTGACCTGAAGGAAAATAGGACAGTGCCGCCCTTTGCCGCAAATTCCCTGAGGCGTTCGGAAAGCTCCTCATCTATAATCTGCATCACAGGTACGATAAGCACCTTATAGTCAGAAAAGCCTACTCTAGTGCTCACTACATCCATGCCTGCATTCAAGCTGTAAAATGGGGTATATAATCGCACCAGTTCATTGGTGAAATCAAATTCGGAAGACTGCTGCTGGCAATGCCAGGACCAGATATTATCAAAATCATACAGTACCGCAATATCTGATTTGATTTCACTCTGCAGCACCCTTTCATACTTACGCACATCTTCCATAAAGGACTGCACTTCATAAAACTTCCTGCCTGTCTCATTGTCCTGATCTATTATTCCTAGGCAGAACTGTTCCGCTCCCCGTGTCATTCCCCTCCACCTGAAGAAAAGCAGATTTTCACAGCCATGGGCCATTGCCTGGTAAGCCCACAGCTTAGCCTGCTCAGGTCGGGGCAGGTAGCCTATCACATTATGTCCTTGAGCACCCATGAGTTCTTCCACAATCCAGTAATTTTTCTTCTTTAACCCTCTGATATAGTCATGAGTCATGGCAATATGCGCCGGTGCCAGCGGTTCCATCAAGCCTCCCCAGACAGGGTAGTTGTCATAGGCTGCAAAATCCAGCTCCGCCGCCATTATATTCAGATCATACGACTTGTCAAAGAAACCTCCCGAAAAGTTATGAGTGACCTGCTGATGGGCTCCCTTATGCTCCTTTACCAGATTAATCTGGAGCTTTCCAAAGCTGTTTACTGAGTAACATCTAAATCTTGCCCAATCCAGTCTGAGTGAAGGATTATGGGTAGTAATTGTTGGCTGGGGCATCGGAATCTCATCAAAGGAATTATAGGTCTGTCCCCAGAAAATTGTTCCATAAATCTTATTCAGTGTTTCAACATCCTTGTATTTATCCTTCAAAAACTTCCTGAAACCGTCGCAGCACTGTTCACAATAGCACATATCACTGCCTTCATGACCGAATTCATTGTCAATCTGCCATGCAATTACAGCTTCCTCAGTTCTATAGTGAGAAACCAGCTTCTCTACAATTTTGCTGCTGTATTCTCTATAAGTCTGTGAATTAAAGCAATACTGCCTTCTGCCCCCAAACACCCTGATATGACCATATTCATCCTTTGATAGAATTGACGGGTGTTTTGCAGCAAGCCATGCAGGAAATGTGGCCGTGGGAGTCCCAAACATTATCTTGAGATTATGCTCCTTGGCCTTACTGATAACCATATCAAAAAATGAAAAGTCAAAGTGTCCCTCCGAGCTCTCCATCATATGCCAGGCAAACTCTCCGATACGGATGATATTAGCTCCCATTTCACCCATCCGTCTCATATCATCATCCACCATGTCTCTATCCCAATGTTCAGGATAATAATCCACTCCCAAGTACACTATAATACCTCCAGTTTGAACACCGTTCTTTCATTATAGCTGCTGCCCGCAGAAAGCACCGCTGAATTAAAACCCTCATGGTTAATACCATCCGGCTCATACTGGGTCTCAAAGCATATGCCGTCATACTTGCTTCCTGCTTTATCATACTTAAGCCTCTCATTATTAGCAAAGTTGTAGGTGTATATAACTACACATGGGTATGTAGTACTAACAGTCATCTTTCTGCCGCTCTGCTCATCATGCAATTCCACTTGTGCTTCCTTGCAGGAAAGCAGCCATGGGTGGTCATAACCGTTGGCAATTCGCAGCGGTAAATAATCACTCTCAATATCTCTCCCAATAAGCTTCTCACTGTTGAAGTCCATGGGAGTATCCTTAACATCCAGTATTTTTCCCGTAGGGACCAGATTGTTGTCCGTCTCAAGGAAGCTATCAGACTTTACCTTTAGATGCTGTTCCGTGACTTTTCTCTTATAATTCCCTGAAAGGTTGAAATAACTATGGTTAGTTAGATTGCAGATAGTGTCTTTGTCTGAAAGCGCTTGATATTCAATAATCAGCTCATTGTCTTCAGTCAAGGTATATATTACTTTAGCCTCAAGGTTCCCAGGATAGCCCTGTTCCATATCCTTACTGACGCATGTGAACTCAACGCTTGCTCTATCTTCCTTTTCGGATATGCTATAATCCCAGTTTTTGAAGCTGAATCCCCCTGAGCCCCCATGAATATTATTAATACCTGCATTTTTGTCCAATTGGTATTGTTCCCCGGAAAGCTTGAAGCTTCCTCCTCCAATTCGTCCTGCGGTCCTTCCGACTATAACTCCGAAATAAGGGATATTTTTGATATAGTCATCCATATTCTCATAAGTAAGTACGATGTTTTCAAGTCTACCTTCTCTATCAGGAGTGTGAAGCTCGACAATTGAAGCCCCATAGCTCATAAGCTTCAATTCAATGTTATTTTTGTTCCTCAAGGCTATCAGAGCTATATCCTTATCTTCCATTCTTTTGATACTCCCTATACAATACATTCAAAACACCTACCTTATTGAATTAATGAATCTTGAGAAAGCTTCCAGACCTTTGCTGTCCAGCTTGAATACCCCTGCATCCAGAAGCACCTTCTCAAATACCTTCCCGACTTCCGTTCTCAGCACTTTATCCATATCAATATCAGTATTGCCATATTTCTCCTTAAGCTGCAGGAACCAATGCCTATGCTGCTCCAGCTCTTCATGCTGCTCAATGCTTTCAGTTCCCATAAGGCAAGCTTCCAGAAGCTTCAGCTCATTTATAAGTCTGGCCGGCAGCACTGCAAGTCCCATAACCTCTATAAGTCCGATATTTTCCTTCTTTATGTGGTGAACCTCGCTGTGAGGATGGAATATTCCAAGGGGGTGCTCCTCATTGGTTCTGTTATTTCTCAATACCAAGTCCAGCTCAAACTTTCCCTTCGAATATCTTGCTATCGGCGTAATGGTGTTATGCGGCTCACCCTGTGTTTCCGCTATTATGTCAACACTTTCGTCACTGTATTTCCTCCAAGCTTCAAGGATTTTTCCTCCCAGCGCTGAGAGCCGTTCTCTATTACCACTTCTTATTCGTATAACTGACATCGGCCAATTGACAATACAAGCTTCTACGTCCTCATAGTCTTTGATGCTGACCTCTTTAAGGACCGATGCGGTTTCCATCGCAAACTTATAGTTGCCCCCCTGGAAATGGTCATGTGTAAGTATAGAGCCTCCTACAATGGGCAAATCTGCATTGGATCCTATGAAATAGTGCGGAAACTTTTCAATAAACTCCAAGAGCCTGTCAAAGGTGGTTTTAGAAATCCTCATGGGTTCATGACTATCCTTGAATACTATTGAATGCTCATTATAATAAACATATGGCGAGTATTGCAAAAACCATTTTTCTTCGCACAGCTCCAAAGGTATAATCCTATGGTTATGTCTTGCCGGATGATTCAACGTGCCGGCAAATCCCTCATTTTCCTTACATAAAAGACATTTTGGATAAGAAGTGGCTCTTATATTCTTTGAGGCGGCAATAGCTATAGGGTCCTTTTCCGGCTTTGAGAGATTTATTGTGATATCCAGTTCTCCAAAAGCTGTATCAGCTTTCCAGCTCGCGTTTTTGCTTGTACGCTCCGTTCTAATATAGTTTGATGCTATTGACATGCCATAGTAATTATAAGTAGCTGTCACCGGGGATTTTTCATAGTCGCTGTAGAACTTTCTTATCACCTCACTGGGTCGGGGCATGAAGCAGTCCATAAGTTTGGTATCCAGCAAGTCCCTATAAGTGACGGTATTTTCACCAAGCACTCCCTTTTCATAGGCATAGTCCAGGATTTCATCCAAAATCGGGTGTGGATTCGTAAGTTTTTCGGTATCTGCCTCAATATCCTCATACTCGTCAAGCTTCAAAATCTCCAGAAGTCTGTTGCGTACATATAGTTCATCTTCCTTATTTATCAAGCCTTTATCCAAACCATAGTTTATAAGGCGTTTTATCTGTTTGTATATGTTCAATTGAAAATCACCTCTATTTAAAAGATGCGGCGAAGGGAACGGGTACCACGGAACACACGGAATTTCCACGGATTCCTACGGAATATCACGGTTAAGTATTATATACGATATAGCTACATTAGTAAATTTCGATACATGCCTCGTTATCGAATATCATTTATATATAAATATTTTATTCGCCGTGTATTCAGTGGGTTTCAGTGTTTTTCCGAAGGAAATCCGTGGTACCCGTTCCTCTACCTGCAAGGAATACCCAAGCTTTGCAGTAATTTATTTCTTCTCAAACCCTGAGGGATTGTTCTTATGCCACTTCCAGGCTGAAGCTACTATATCATCTACCTTATTGAAGCTTGGCTCCCAACCCAGCTTCTCTTTGGCTTTTTTGCTGGAGGCAATAAGGGTGGAGGGATCTCCAGCTCTTCTTGGGCATAGTACTGCCGGTATCGGGTGATTCGTTACCCTCCTGGCTGCTTCTACCATTTCCTTTACTGAAAACCCTTCACCGTTTCCAAGGTTGTACACTGCACTTGCTGACCCTTCTCTCAAGCTGTTGAGAGCAAGGATATGCGCATCCACCAAGTCCATCACATGGATATAGTCCCTTATGCAGGTGCCGTCATTAGTATCATAATCATCGCCATATATAGCAATGCTTTCGCGCTTTCCAAGAGGTACCTGGAGTATAAGTGGTATCAAGTGGGTCTCAGGGTCATGATCCTCACCTATTATCCCATTTTCATGGGCTCCGGCCACATTAAAATATCTAAGCGCTATATATTTTATGCCATGAGCATTATCCGCCCACTTCATCATTTTTTCCATTGCAAGCTTTGTTTCTCCGTAAGGGTTGGTCGGCAGTGTCCTGTCAGTCTCAAGTATCGGAATGCTCTCAGGTTCTCCATAAGTTGCTGCTGAGGATGAAAAGACAATTTTATCAACCTGATGCTTGCTCATAGCCTCTAACAGGACTTGCGTGCCATGAACATTATTGTCATAATACGCCAGCGGCTCCTTCATGCTAACTCCTACCAATGAATTTGCCGCAAAATGAATCACAGCATCAATTTTGTTTTCTTTGAAAACCTTGTCCAGGAATTCCCTGTGCCTTATATCACCTTTATAGAATTTAGCTTTTTTGTGTACTGCATCACTATGACCTGTCTGGAGATTATCAACTACAACAACCTCTTCCTTTTTGTCAATAAGGCCATAAACACAATGGGAACCTATATAGCCTGCACCTCCGCATACTAAAACCGCCATAACAAAACCCTCCCTATAAAACCTTTTTAAATGTGCAACAAGAGGCAGTTTAAAGAAAAACCACCTCTTGCAAAAAACTTATATTTGTCTGGCTCCGTCACCTATTGAAGCCACATAGAAATCTGCCTTGTACCCTATTTTGTCCAAGTATTCCATACCAACCTTTTCAACGAAGCCGGGAATGCCCTCGTTGTGAACCAAACTTACAGTACAGCCCCCAAAGCCTGCACCTGTCATCCTTGACCCTATCGCACCGTTGCTCCATGCTGCCGACACCAAAGTGTCAAGCTCAACGCCGGTAACCTCGTAATCATCCCTTAATGAGATATGTGAAGCGTTCATCAGTTGACCAAAGCTCATTATGTCCCCTTCATCCAATGCCTTCACAGCTTTAATGGTTCGCTGGTTTTCATACACTGCATGCTTGGCACGCTTTCTTTGAGCTTCGTCGACTATCAAATACTTATTCTTCTCATACTCTTCTTCATCCAAATCTCCAAGAGAGGATATCTGGAGCTTCTGCTGCAGTGCAGACAGGGCACCCTCGCACTGGCTTCTTCTCTCGTTATATTTGGAATCCGCCAAACCTCGGCGTTTGTTGGTATTAGCTATGACTATGGATACGCCCTCCATGTTTACCGGAACATATTTATATCCCAAGGTAGTGGTATTCAAAAGCATTGCATGATTTTTTCTTCCCATGCCGCAGGCGAACTGATCCATTATTCCGCAGTTAACTCCATTGAACTTGTTTTCCGATCTCTGGCTAAGCTTTACCATTCCAATCATATCAACATTCAATTGAAATAAACTCTTTATAGCAACGCTGGTTGCCAGTTCAATAGATGCGCTGGAAGACAAGCCTGCTCCATTTGGGATATTTCCAAAGAACATTATGTCCAGTCCCTTATCAATGTTAAACCCTGCATCCTTAAAGGTCTTTACTATTCCCTTAGGGTAATTGGCCCAATCATGAGCTTTATCATAAACCAAGCTGCTTATATCGGCATCAATAATGCCCAGACTCTCAAAATTCTTTGAGAACAGCCTCAGCTTCGAGTCCTGCCTTTTATGAGCAATTGCATAGGTCCCAAAGGTCAAAGCACACGGAAATACGTGTCCACCGTTATAATCTGTATGTTCGCCAATCAAATTCACTCGACCGGGTGCAAAGAACTTATATACATCTTCTATTATACCAAATAAATCTTTAAATTCATCTATCAATACATCCACATTCATTGAAACACCCCTAAACAAAATTCCAGACTATGTTATCTCTTCTTAATATATTTCCTTGTGTCTATAGCTACTGCAGTTATTATGATCAGACCTTTTATAATATACTGCAGGTAAGGGTTAACCCCTATAAATGCTAAACCATAGTTGATTACCTGGAATATCAGAACCCCTATTACAATTCCACTGACTGTACCAATACCACCGCTGAAGGATACCCCGCCTACTACGCAGGCTGCAATAGCATCCAACTCATACATGTTACCGGTGTTGTTGGTAGCACTTCCTACACGGCCTGCTTCCAAAGCACCTGCAAATCCGTACATAGCCCCTGCCAGTGTATATACAATCAGTAAAGTCTTTACAAGGTTTACTCCGGATACAACAGCAGCTTCAGGATTGCCTCCAACTGCAAATATATTTTTACCGAAACGGGTCTTATTCCATAATATCCACATAAATATCGTAGCAATGGTAGCATAAATAACCAGGTATGGTATAAGAAAACCACCGATATTAAAGCTGCCCTGGGCAAAATGCATGAATCTTTCATCAAGACCGCCTATAGGCTGTGCCCCATAAGGAGGACGGTCAAAGTATATTGAGTTTACACCATATATGATAATCATTGAGCCTAATGTGGCTATAAATGGTGTAACATTAAGCTTTGCTACAACAAAACCGTTAATCAGTCCAAAAAATCCGCAAACAACCGCAACAACCAATATTGGCACTATTACTGGAAGCTGTGGCAGATTAGGATACATACGATACACGTATTCAGGTGCCTGCAGCATTGAAGCACTTATGACTGCTGCCAGACCTACCAAACGACCTGCCGAAAGGTCGGTACCCTGTGTGACGATGAGTCCGCCTATACCTAAAGCAATTATAATACGTGTCGATGCCTGGGATAATATGTTACGGAAGTTAAGTATTGTGACGAAATCCGGAGAGATGACAATTATCACTGTTAAAAGGAATAATAGTATAACAAAAATTGCATTGTTCATCACCCATGGCAGTATATCTTTTATCCTAATGTTCTTTACTTTATTAAAAAATGAGCCTAAAACTTTTTTTATTTTATTAAAAAACGAACCTAACACCTTTATCACTCCTTATCCTATAGAAACTTGGCTGTCAAGCGCAAAATCTCTTCTTGATCGGTATCCTTGGCTTCTACTATTCCGGCAACCCGGCCATTGCTCATTACAAGTATTCTGTCTGCAATGCCCAGAAGCTCCGGCATTTCTGAAGAAACCATTATAATTCCCTTACCCTTGTTGGCAAGGTCAATCATCAGCTGGTATATCTCATACTTTGCGCCAACATCAATACCTCGAGTCGGCTCATCCAGCATAAGGATTTCCGGCTCTGTGAGCAGCCATCTTCCCAGTATGACCTTCTGTTGATTACCACCGGATAATGAGTTTATCAATGTCTTTTGTGAAGGCGTTTTCACACTCATACTGTCAATTACCCACTTGGTATCTTCTTTGGCTTTGCTATCGTTAAATAAGCCGGTTTTGTTAATATACCTGTCCATATTAGCGATAGTTGAATTGAAGTTTACATTCAGCATTGCATATATGCCCGTTGTTCGGCGCTCTTCAGTAACTAATGCAAATCCGTTGTCTATAGCATCCTGTGAAGTCTGATTCTTAACTTCCTTGCCATGTATAGAAATTTTACCAGAGGCTTTATGTCTTATTCCGAATAAGGCTTCAACAATTTCGGTACGCTTGGAGCCTACCAGTCCCGCTATCCCCAGAATCTCTCCCTTTCGAAGATCAAAGGAAACATCCTGTATAGAGGGCTGATATGTCGCCGTAAGGTTCTCAACCTTCAGAATCGTCTCCCCCGGTCTATTGGTTTTCTCCGGGAAACGGTTGGTCAGGTCACGGCCTACCATGAGCTTTATAATTATATCTGTTGTTAGTTCACCAGCAAGCTTTGTTGCTACCCATTTTCCATCACGCATAATCGTGACCTCATCAGAGATCTTCAGTATTTCCTCCATCTTATGAGATATATAGATAATCCCTACTCCTTTTTCTTTCAAAGCTCTGATTATCTTGAACAGATGGTTAACTTCCCTTTCAGTAAGGGATGAAGTAGGTTCATCCATTACTATAACCTTTGAATTATATGAAACAGCCTTTGCAATTTCAACCGTTTGCATCTCCGAAACTGTTAATTTGCCTACCTTCATACGTGGGTCAAGTTGAATATCCAAATCTTCGAAAATCTTCTTTGTATCTACATACATCTTTTCTTCATCTATAAAAAGTCCCTTTTTAGGGTAACGTCCCAACCAGATATTATCCATGATATTACGCTGCTTTACCTGGTTCAGTTCCTGGTGCACCATTGATACACCGCTATCCAGCGCTTGTTTTGCATATAAGAAGCTGACTTTCTTTCCTTCAAGGTATATTTCACCGCTGTCAGCATGGTATATACCAAATAGACATTTCATTAGAGTCGATTTGCCCGCTCCATTTTCACCCATCAGAGCATGAACTGTACCCTTGCGCACTTTGAGCTGTACATTGTCCAACGCCTTTACGCCAGGGAATTCCTTGGATATGTTGATCATTTCAAGTAAATACCTATCATTACTATTCATAGGCTACACCCCATTCTATATGCTTCGGGAATCTCGGAGGCTCTGAGCCTCCTCATTTGGGTTTTATCGTTTGCGTCGAGGTCACCCAAATTTGTAAAAACAAGGATGCATGCTTATGCATCCTTGTTTTCATTATAATACTAATTGCTAATTTTTACTATTATTTATAAGCCTCTTCAGCTATGTTCAAGTTGTCCTTTGTGATCTGAACGTATGGTACACGAACAGCCTTTTTGTCGTCGAGCTTCCACTGTGTTCCATCCAATGGATCCTTGCCGTTAGCAGCATTAATAGCTAAATCAGCAGTAGCGCCGCCCTGGTTCTTAGCATCGTTAAGTACTGTACCGAGCATAAGACCGCTCTTTATCTGCTCTAATGCGTCAGGGATAGCGTCAACGCCTACTACAGGCATGTACTTGTCGCCAACGAAGTATCCGTTTGCCTTCAAGGACTGAACAGCACCAAGTGCCATTGCGTCGTTGTTGCAGATAACCATTTCTATCTTGTCGCCATGCTTAGCTATCCAAGCGTCCATTAATTCTTTGCCCTTTACGCTGTCCCACATACCAGTCTGGAGCTCAAGCTCTTCAATCTGGATGCCTGCGTTCTTAACTTCGTCAACTGCAAATTTAGTTCTAGCTTCTGCGTCTGGATGTCCAGGTTCGCCCTTTAAGAGAACATATGACATTTTGCCGTCGCCGTTCTTGTCAAGCTTAGCATTTGCTTTCCAAGCATCAACAATAACTTTACCCTGCATTACGCCGGATTCTGAAGAAGTAGTTCCAACGTACCAAGCTTTGTCATAGCTAGCCAATACATCAGCGCTTGGCTCTTTGTTGAAGAATATAACTGGGAGATTAGCAGCTTTAGCTTTTGAAACTATTGTTGAAGCTGCCTGTGGGTCAACCAGGTTGATTGCAAGTGCTTTTACACCCTTTGAAATCATCATGTCAACCTGTTCGTTCTGAGTTGACTGGTTGTTCTGTGAGTCATTCATTATAAGATCTGCTTTGTCCCCTGCACTCTTTTCTACTGCTCTTCTTACGAAGGACATGAAGTTGTCGTCATACTTATAGATTGTAACACCGATTGTAGGTTTTGTTGCTGCTGGTGCTGCTGCAGCCTCTCCTGGTGCTGCTGCTGGAGCTGGCTTTGGAGCACATGCTGCCAGTGAGAATACAAGAGTTAACGCAAGTACTAATGCAAGAATTCTTTTCACTGATACTTCCCCCTTTATATTTTGGTTACTCATGTTTGAGTGACCTTTCTAATTAAAAATCTACTAAAATTTTAGTTAATTGTCAATATATTTTTTCAATTCAATCATAGTCAAAATTTTTGTTTAAATTTGTGCTATTACAAGTTGACAAACGGCTAGATATCAGCGCATAATAGATAATGTAAAATATTTAAATGTAGTTTTTTCAAGCGAAATTTAGCAAATTATGAGTTCCACAAAATGGAATATTTCACATATATTAATAAAATTCAAGCTATATTTTTAGTAAAACTTTAGTAAAATTCTGTACTTTTTTATGATGATTGGGTAAAAATTTAAGAATACCTCTTCCACCTCATAATAATACCTATCAGCTAGCAACTAATTAATGCCTCTGCTACTTATTTAAGCAATTATTTCTATCCAAGCTTTTTCTTTCAAATTAATATATATGTAAGAATAATGTGTATGTGACGACAAGGAGGATAATTTCTATGTCAGAGGTGTACAAGAATTCTGCCTTTATGTCCTCAGTGAGGACGAAAGACCTGCTTGCAAGAATGACCATCGAGGAAAAAGTCGGACAAATGTGTCAGGTGGATGGAAGAACCGACCCTGAGATGTGGATATTCGAAAGACATATCGGATCATTTCTGCATGTTACTGGAGATGCCCCTATCCGTCTGCAAAAGCTGGCAGCCCAAACCAGATTAGGAATTCCAATATTATTTGGCATTGATGCCATTCATGGTCATGCTTTTCAGAGCGGAGCTACTGTATTCCCTTCACAGCTTGCAATGGCCTCCAGCTGGAACCCCGGACTTTTGGAGGAGGTCGCTCGCATAACAGCGCAAGAGGTCATACTTACCGGACTTCACTGGACTTTTTCGCCAGTTCTGTGCATTGGAAGGGACACTAGGTGGGGCCGTATAGACGAAACCTTTGGAGAAGATCCTCATCTTATTGGCATCCTTGCTTCAGCTATGATAAAAGGCTATCAGGGAAGCAGCCTCAAGGACCCCTTCAGCATACTTGCTTGCGCAAAGCATTATGCCGCCTATGGAGAGACCTTGGGAGGAAGGGATTCCTCAGAGGCAGAAGTCTCAGAACGAAAGCTCCGCTCCATATTCCTGCCTCCTTTCAAAGCAGCAGCAGAAGCAGGCTGTGCAACCTTCATGGCAGGCTATAATGCGATATCCGGTGTACCCTGTTCTGCAAACGAATGGCTGCTAAAGACGGTACTGAAGGAGGAATGGGGGTTTGAAGGCTTCGTAGTCACAGACTGGAATAATGTGGGCTGGCTTCATGCCACCCAGAAAGTTGCTTCAAACATGGAAGAGGCATGTGAAATAGCTGTACATGCAGGCAACGACATGATAATGTCAACGCCGGAATTCTATGATGCCGCATTAAAGCTCGTTAAAGATGGAATTATTAAGGAAGAATATATCGATGAAGCTTGCCATCGTATACTTGAGCTAAAATTCAAGTTAGGCTTATTCGATGACAAGCGTTTCCCTGATACAGCCACAGCCCATGAAATCATTGGCTGTGACAGTCATAAAGCTGCTGCTCGTAAAACTTCGCTCGAGTCAATAGTCCTCCTTAAAAATGAAAATAATATACTGCCGTTGTCAAAAGAAATCAAGAAAATAGCTCTAATAGGCCCTAATTGTAATGATGTACAGGCTCAGTTGGGGGACTGGTCTTTCGGCGCCAGGGATTTATCCAGGGCTGAGTCACCTATGCTGGATTACCATCCTGGATATGATATCAGTTCTATAGTTACTGTGTTTGAAGGTTTAAGAAAGCGCGCAGGGGATACCATAGAAGTGGTTTATGAAAAAGGCTGCGATATACACAGCGAAAATGACCGTCGCATAAAGCAAGCCTTGGAAATAGCTGGGGAGTCAGATGTAATTATTGCTGTTGTAGGTGATGATGTTACACTCAATGGGGAAACTCGCGACAGAGTGGAGCTGAATCTGACAGGAGCTCAGCTGCAGCTGCTTGAGGCACTTAAAAATACAGGAAAGCCCTTGGTAGTGATACTTATAAATGGCAAACCCCTTACTATACCCTGGGTAAAAGAGAATGCAGATGCAATCCTTGAAGCCTGGAATCCTGGAATGGAGGGTGGAAATGCAGTAGCATCCATACTCTTTGGAGATTATAACCCCAGCGGTAAATTGGCAATATCCTTTCCAAGGCATGTAGGCCAGCTGCCGGTATATTACAATCAGCTGCCGGGCTGGCATGGGAACAGCTACGTAGAGATGACAGCTGAACCATTGTTTGCTTTTGGTTTTGGACTGTCCTATAATTATTATAAGTATTCAAATCTTAAAGTTTCTTCATCCAGAATTACTGCAGCTGATGACCTCACAGTATCAGTTGAGGTTCACAACTCAGGAATATATGAAGGTTCAGAGATTGTGCAGCTATATGTCAATGATATTTATAGCTCGGTCACTACCCCCGCAAAGGAGTTAAAGGGCTTTACCCGTGTAACTCTGAAGCCAGGGGAAACAAGGACTGCTGAAATCACAATCCCCATATCCTTGCTTTCCCTTGTTAATAGTGATAACAAGATTGTCATAGAGCCCGGAGAGTTCAAGTTAATGATAGGCAGCTCCTCCAGAGACGAGGATCTTTTGAGTGCTATTATTGAAGTAATATGAAGGTAAGGTGAATAGCAAATGGATTTTGATGCCCATAAATACAGCTATCCTTCAAGAAGGAATATTATATACGGAAGAAAAGGCATGGTTGCTACCTCTCATCCCCTGGCAGCGCAAGCAGGTCTGGAAGTACTAAAAAAAGGCGGCAATGCCATAGATGCAGCTGTCGCGACTGCTGCATGCCTGACAGTAGTTGAGCCTACCTCCAATGGTATTGGAGGAGATGCTTTTGCTCTGGTGTGGTCAAAGGGAAAACTCTACGGATTGAATGCCAGCGGACCCTCCCCCGCCTCTATTCCTCAAGATGTCATTAATAAAGTAGAGAGTCGGGGGATACCCAAGCATGGTTGGATACCCGTCACCGTACCAGGCACCCCTTCTGCATGGGCTGCCCTGTCATCTCGTTTTGGAAGGCTCTCCCTTGCAAAAACCTTAACCCCAGCTGTGGCTTATGCTATTGAAGGGTATCCTGTTGCACCCACTGTTGCAATATCCTGGAGAAAAGCTTATCAGACGTATAAAATAGCTTTAAAAGATGAAATGTTCCAGCCTTGGTTTGAAACCTTCGCACCCATGGGTAGGTCACCCAGGGCAGGCGAGCTATGGGGTTCTCCTGCACACGGAAGAACCTTGCAAGCTATTGGTGAAACAAATGCAGAGTCTTTTTATCGAGGGGACTTGGCTGAGAGAATAACTGACTTCGCCAATAAAAGCGGAGGATATATATCAAAAGCTGATTTGCAGACTTTTGAACCAGAGTGGGTAGAGCCTGTAAGTATCAATTACCGCGGCTATGATGTGTGGGAAATCCCTCCAAACGGACATGGAATTGTTGCTTTAATGGCCTTGAATATCCTCAAGGGTTATGATTTTTCAGAAAAGGATTCAATCGAGACATATCATAGGCAGCTAGAGGCGATGAAGCTTGCATATGCCGATGGATGCAGATACATTGCTGACCGCAGGAATATGAGGGTATCAGTTAACCAGCTGCTTTCAGATGATTTTGCTGCCGCAAGAAGAGAATGCATTGGCAATGAAGCGGTAATGCCTATGCCGGGGCAGCCCGCAAAAAGCGGCACCGTATATTTGGCTGCGGCAGATGAAGAAGGCAATATGGTCTCATTTATCCAAAGCAATTATATGGGCTTCGGTTCAGGTATTGTAATACCGGGAACGGGCATAAGCCTGCACAACAGGGGCTGTAATTTTTCGGCGGATCCTTCCCATGAAAACTGCTTTGCCCCGGGCAAGAAGCCTTATCATACAATAATCCCCGGGTTCCTTACCAAAGGAAACAACCCAATAGGTCCTTTTGGGGTAATGGGTGGCTTTATGCAGCCTCAAGGTCATGTCCAAGTAATAATGAACACTGTAGACTTTCATATGAACCCTCAGGATTGTTTGGATGCACCTAGATGGCAGTGGATTAACGAAAAGAGCATAGACGTGGAGCAGGGTTTTTCACCTGAGGCAATAGAGGGCTTGATAAATAAAGGACATAATGTAAGAGTAATTTCTGATTCTGAAAGTTTCGGAAGAGGTCAAATAATCTGGCGCGATGGGCAGGGCGTAATGGTCGGCGGCACTGAGCCTCGGGCCGATGGTGCAATTGCGGTCTGGTGATTTTTAAAATAATATCAAAGGAGTAGATGAATTATCATCTACTCCTTTTTACTGCTATTTTAAGCTGTTTCGAATACTGGAAATATCGCCAATCAGCAAGTCCGCAAAACCTTTTTCAATCTTTATACCTGACTGTGCCTTGACCTGGTTAAGCAGGGCATTCAGAATATTCGACCTTGTTTTGTCATCTGCCGCTCCTTGAGCAGCTTCCACCTTTGCCATCAGTCCGTTGTATATTCCATTGTCACTGATGAGCTTTAGCTCCAAGCCTTTGTTCAGAAGCTCATCCAGGTGATTGGTATCCGTAATTACTTCCACTGTAATTGTTTTAATTGCCGCATTACCTGCCCTGTCTATTGCGGTCACATCAATTCTGTGGCTTCCAAGAGCAAGAGTCAGTGGTGCTGCAGTTATTTCCGCACTGACAGGATCTCCATCAAGGGTTACTGTTAGTTTCTGCAGTCCGCTAAAAGAATCAGCAGCTTCAATCCTTGTCTCCAGTGCTTCATAATGATAAATCTCAATTCTATCCGGTGCTGCAATGATTGGAGCAGTCTTGTCAATATTAACTATAACAGCCTGTGTTGCCTCCTCGTTATATACCTTATCTATTGATTTAAACTCCAATACGTTTCTTCCCTCAGCAGCAACAACAGCTTCTATGCCTTCAGCCCATTCACCGCCATTTTGCCGATACAATATGTTCTTAACACCAATGCCTGTATCCGCAGCAGCAAAGGAGATCCTGACATTCTGATTGTTATATATGCCCTCTCCAACTGCTCCTTCTGGCACTATATAGGTTGTAACAGGCGCTGTTAAATCTGTGCTCATTCTTCCATCCGCTTCATAGCGAATAGGGTCAGTAAAACTCTTCGCAAATTCAACAGTGGCAGTAATATCTTCAGGACCTTGCTCAAAATTCTGTCCATATATCTTTATCAGCTTGTATTTATTTGTTGTCTGAGTATACATGTAATTGTTTACTACCAATGAGTATGTTGTATCTGGATCAAGCTTTTTCCCGTCTTCATCATACAAATTAACTATCTTGTTTGTTGCTGTACTCCAGGTATATCGGGCGCCTCCAATAAAGGAATCGGGACCGTAGCTGGGACTAATCATAGCATTTAATATTTCCTCAAGCTGCTGTCCCGTCACGTCTACTTTCACCAGAGTATTTCCAAAGGGCTGGACATTAAACAATTCTCCCCATGTGACAGGTCCGGCATCAATATTATCTCGAACGCCCCCGCCATTCATAAGTGCAAAATCAGCATTCATGACATATTTCATCCCATCTGCTATGAAATTTCCAAGTGCCATGTCACCTATTACTCCCTTTGTAGGGTATCCCTTCAGCATAGGAAAATCCGATGTTGCTACTTCTGCATTTACTTTTGACGCTACTTCCTGTTCATATTTTTCGAGAATAGCAGCAACTTCATTGTCAGGCTCTATCTGCCCCTGTATTACTTCAACAATCTCTGCGGATTTACTCACTACATCCTTTGTAACCGGGTCTATTTCCAGATCGATGTCTGCAAATGCATTGCCATATTCCCATGCCTGAACTATGAGCTTGCTGTCCACCAAACCGTCCACTCTCGTATGGCTGTGGCCTGAATAAACGACATCAACTGCATCACTTATACTATTCGCAATTCCAGAAATTACCCCCTTGACCGAATCCCCATCCTGTTCACCGGAAACATGTGCAATCACTATAATTGCTTCTATTCCCTGGGCTTGAAGCTCAGATACATATTTATCAATAGCATCTGCCTCATCGGTGAAGACCAGGTTTGCTATGCCCTCGGGCATTACATTCGCTGGAGTGGCGGTTGTGGCAACTCCTATGAAGCCTATCTTTACTCCGTCCACTTCTTTTATTTCATAGGGTTCAAAAACCAGCTCGCCACTGTCTTTATACTCAATATTAGCCGCAATTAACGGGAAATTCATTCCATCATAGTCGTCAGTTCCATTCTCATGTTCCCCACCATTAACTATTCGCAGCAGCTCATCTATACCTTCATCCAGCTCGTGATTACCTATTGTTCCTACATCAAATCCAATAGACTCCATTATTTCCACTGTGGGTTCATCCTGCAGCAGTGCCGATACAGGAGAGCTTCCGCCTATCATATCGCCGGAGTGGATGATAAAGGTATTGGGATTGTCAGCTTCTCTCTGCCGCAGGTAAGCTGCAAGATAATCCGCTCTTCCGAAGCTTACGCCCGGACGAACTGTTACCGTTGATGTAACATCTATCTTACCGTGCAGGTCATTTGCTCCCAAGATTTGAACCTTGATATTTTCCTGCACCTCATCTCCCATTGGTGCATACCCATTCGCCTCTGCTTCTTCAGCAGATACGAAGAATACTCTTGCCTCGACAGGTATCTTTGCCCACTCCTCTGGGACTACATACTTCCCGGTATAATAATTGCCCACATACCTCAACAGGCCCTTTCCCTGCTCCCTTGCCCTGAATACGAAAGGCAGCTCCAAGAGAGGATTTGTCTCATTCCAAATTCCCAGTCTTGCATCATAGGCAGTCTTGGCAGCCTGCGAATATACTTCATAATCATCGCCTATAGGCCATATGAAATAGCTTGATGCATAGCCTTCTTCCACCATTTCAAGGTTTATATTCAAGCCATCGGATTTTCTTATTACTTGGGCTAATAGACGCCCATAGTCATCTGTGGCTTCTTCTCCAACCTTTATTATTACTTCATCTCCGGCTTCTAAAAGCGTATTTAGATATGCCTTTGCTGCTTCACCATGTTCCTTCTGACTTATGTCAGCATCCGTTGCCAGAGGATAATCGTATGTCTCCGGTGCATCCACATTTACGAACCTTACCTTAGTTATACCAAGCACCGGTGTTGTCAGATGAAGAGTATCACCATCCACTATACTGGCAATTGCTGAGTTATATTCCCCTGAAGCAGACGGATCCTCCGGTTGGGGATTTGAGGGCACAAGGTCATCAGCTTTTCTTGGGATCAATTGATAGGTATTATACTGGCTTAGAATCCCAATAATTTCATACCAATCATTCAGTTGAATATTGCTTACATCAAGTGAGCCTTCCATAACTCGAAGCGTCGTTCCATTAAAAGCTTCATCTATTATGGAAATGTTGTAGCCGCCTCCCGCTGGAGCTGCCGGTACTTCTTCAATGTATCCCGACACTTTCACCAGCTGGCCTTCCAGGGGCTCTGCCAAAGCGGCATCATTCAGGTCTGCAATGGTGATTTGGCTTACTTCCGGGAGCGGTTGACCAGTTTGAAGCACTTCTATTCCGTCTATCTCAGGAACTATCTCGGTTAGCTCCTTGTATTCCTGGATTTCACCCGTGACACGGATCAGGTCTCCCTCTAGAAGGTCAGGGTAACCAGAAGGGTCATATGCAAAAACATTAATACCTGCGGTCTCATCCTGTATGTAAGTGGAAAGCTTCCCTCCTCCGATTGCTGAATTATCTGCAGTCACTACCCCTTTTACTATAACAGTCTGCCCAACCATGGCTTTTGCATCGACAATCGAAACCTGTTCCGGATCTTCTGGAGGTTCAACGTCTCCGACAAATTCCATTGCAGTTGGATTTTTGAGTCCCGGCACGGAATTATACGCCAGTAAATCTCCGGTGACAAGAATCTTTTTCCCGATATTTCCGGGATTGCTCAATAATCCAAACTCTGCTCTAAATGCTGTTGTTAGTTGAACTGATAAAAGTTTTGCAGTATCATCCTCTGTCGAAGAATCTGCCAAAGCAACATTGTAGTCATTGGCAAAGGGTGCTGTGAAATCAAAGCTCTTGCTTCCTGACGTATGGGCTACAATATAGCCCTCCACCGTTGCTGTACCCGAATTGTTTGCAATGGCTTCTGCAACTGTTATTACTTCCCCCTCAGCCTGTGCAATGTTTAGAGGTGCGTAAAGAAAGGATGCCAATAGGAACACAAACACCATAAACATGCAGATTTGCTTTCTGATTTTTTGGCTCACTGTTATATACCCCCTTATATGTATTTATTTAGGTATTACCTATATTTTATTACATGCCAATCCTTAATTCTATAAAGGTCTAAGGATAATTTTTCGACTTAAACCGCAAGGTGTATAAGTCATATATATGCTTATACCAGCGAATAATGGATAATAAAAAAATATGATGGATATACTCTTCCATCATATTTTTGCACTCAGTCCGAATATCGTATTTTTTTTCTTGTCAAAAAGTCATGAAGCCTTTCAAATAAAAGCCCTCCCAAAAACCAGAACGGAATAAAAGAAAGGTTTATTAACCCATCAATCGTATACGGCCCCATGCCATAATTCCACGGGCATCTCCCTATAAGCCCTCTAAGCATCCAACCGGTTGTGTATTCTATCCCAAATATAAGAATGGTGTAAACACCTCCCCTAAGTACAACCGGTAAATTCCTTATTCGGTTGTGTACCGGCTCGAGCAGAACCATAAGACCATATATAGGGAACATCCATATATAGGTCCAAGCTCGCATAGTCAAGTCCCCCCTAAGCAGGGAGCCGAATCCCGTAAATAACGTCTCTGCTACCCATCCAGTCAGTCCATATATAAAAAATCTTATTTTCATGTAGTTATTTTCTGCATACACATAAAAATAATTCGCGGCAAACAAGTAAGTTTACCGCGAATTATTATTTCAGTTCATCCAACTCAGGCTGATCAAATATAAACTTTTCACCATAATTAATCATTATAAACGGTATACCTACCCTGCCACTCTTTTTTATTTCATCAAATTCAGATCTGCTATCCCGCAGCTTGAGATATATCTTCAGGTCCCTCATACTATCTGTAATATCAATATATTCAAAGTTAACGCCATTATTTGAAAGAAACTCTTTCAAAGGTTCACAGTCCGGTCAATGTTTGCTCCCAAACACACTAATTCTTTTCATAAAAGCCCTCCTATATATAATTAACTTAATTTGCTTATCAATCTATCAAGGTACACAGACTTCATTTGCCTGCTTGCCATGACCTGCTTTAAAGGCGGAAGCTTCAGTATCGCAGACAATATTGCAGCCATGGCTCTATGACTTGCAAATGCGTGGTTGTCAAAAATCAGGTTTTGAAGCGTGCCTTTTTCAATAGCCATTAGGACTATTCTATGCACGGAGTTGACAGGTGTGATAATTTTTTCTGTGCGTCTTTCCAATTCAATAGCACTTCTTGGGCAAGACCTCGCACATATACCACAGCCCAGGCACACCTCTTTGTTTATACTGACTTTGCTATTTGCAGCATCAGCTTCAATTACCCCGATAGGGCAGGCTTTGATGCATTTGCCGCACTCGATGCATTTGTCTCCGCTTACGCTGGGTATAAAGCCTGTGGTCTGGACCGGATGAAGCATGCCGAACTTGCGTGCTGCTACCATCGCCTCGCAGCAGCAGCCGCAGCAATTGCATATGAAGGTAACGCCACTTCTTACATTTTCGCCGCATTGCACAAGCTTGCTTTCATAGGCTTGGTGCAAAAGCTCCATGCATTCAACCGCATCAACCTTTCTTGCATGATTATGCTTAATCAGTGAAGCTGCCGTATTATCGAAGGTCATGCATATCTCCATAGGCGCGTCACATGCCCGTCCTACATGCTGCATTTTGTGACGGCAGTAGCAAGTGCTTATGCCAATGTGAGAGGCGCTATTGATTATATGACTGGCTCTTTCAAAATCCAATATGTTAACTTCATTATCCCTTGAAAGCACTTCCTCTAGTACAAAAACTCTTCCGAGCTTGGTTTCGGTACCAAAAAACAGTTCCTTTATGAAATCCTCTTCCACGTTCAAATACTGATAGTATAGTTCGCCTAAAAGCTTCTGGTCTATGTCACCTCTGGTCCTCATCAGCGAAAATTCTATAAAGCCTGCCATGGGTGGGGGAAGCACATACTTCAGAACTCCCTCATGTTCAGTATCAAGAAGTATAGCCCTACTGGCCAGCTCTTCCAGAATCAGCTGGGCCTGAACCTCATTGATTTTCCATATTGCTGCGGCAGCTTTCGCTGTAAAGGGCTTTATAGGCAGTTGCGCTGCAAGCTCCGCCTCTTTTTCACTAAACAGCATGCTTAGGATTTTATATAGAGTTTCAGAGGGTGGTGCTCCCTGGGGAAACCTGTTCAGTCTCTCCTCCAAGCTCTTATATGCAGACTTCCCGACCACGTGAGACATATAATCACCCCAATACGTTTTGCTATCCAAATTATATCATATTATTTTAAAAATTATTCCATTAAACTTGTAATACGTAGAAAGTATAGGGAGATAATAAAATCATTATTCTATACCGTAATCCCATCTGAAAGGAAGAATTTGAATTGAAAGTAAAAGAGTCTCTAACCTGCACAAAGTGCAATGGCACCCATTTCACCGTAAAACGTGAAGCAACCTATTTGTACAGCTACAACCTTGACACTCCTGATACAGGACAATGGAGCATAGATCCCGAAGCGCTGCCTTTTTTGTTTGACAATAGAGAGCTTATGCAAAGTCATGAGTACCTAAAGTGTGAGCAATGCGGAGCAACCTTTCCCTGCAGCTTGGACGACCGCAACAGTACAATAAATTTTACTATTGAACGTAAAGCCATAAGGGCTGACAATGTGACTAACCCTGACTTTCTTGGATGATAACTCCTACTACAGAAAAAGAGCCTTAAGGCTCTTTTATTGCTTTTTGCTTATAGCTGCTCTGCAAACTAGAATGCAAAGTTGCCATTCCTAAATACAGGCACTTCTTTTCCCTCTGTTGTAGTTCCTGTTATTTCAAGGTCCCGTGATCCAACCATAAAGTCTACATGCATAAAGGAATCATTTACTCCTGCATTCTCCAGCTGTTCCTTTGTCATGCCATCACTGTTCTTTATACATATTGGGTATGCCTTTCCTATTGCCAGATGACAGGACGCATTTTCATCGAAAAGTGTATTGTAGAACAATATTCCTGATTTTGATATCGGTGAGTCATATGGAACCAATGCAACTTCCCCAAGATAATGGGCTCCTTCATCTGTTTCGATAATGCTTTTTAAAGTATCATAACCCTTCTCCGCAGTATAATCCACAATTCTTCCGTCTTTAAAAGTAATTGAAAACCTGTCAATGATACTGCCATTGTAGCTAAGAGGCTTGCTGCTTACTACTCTGCCATTAATCCCTGACTTTTTGGGTAAAGTGAATACTTCTTCCGTTGGCATATTGGCAATGAATTCAAGGTTTTCGGGTGTGTACTCGGAGCCACCCAGCCATACATGACCATCAGGAAGCTCAACTGTCAAATCAGTACCTAATGAATTTTTATAACGCAGCAGCTTAAAGTTATTGGTATTTAAAAAGCCTAAACTGCGCTTAAGATTGCTTTTATGCTCTTCCCACGCAGCAACAGGGTCTTCTGTATCTGCCTTGACTGTCTTAAATATCTCCTGCCAAAGTCTCTCTACCGCTTCCACTTCTGAAACTTCCGGGAAAACCATTTTAGCCCATGCTGCTGAAGGAATTGCTACTACACACCATGGATTTTTGTTGCTCATAAGTCTATCCCTATATTCTTTTACTGCTGTTTGAGTTGTTCTGATGTTCTTCATTATTCTCTCAGGGTTTACATCCTTCATTACCTCTGGATCATCATCCTCAATTGTCAAAAATGCAGCGCCTAACCTGGCATAAGATACATAGAACTCCTTTCTCCACTGAGGAAACTCTTCAAAAACCTCCTCTGGAGCATGTAAGAACCTGATTCTTGAGAATAAATCATCTCTCCAATTAATTACTACATCCTTTGCCCCTTCCTTGTAGGCGATTTCGGCTATTTCCCTTGTAAAATCCGCGCAACTTACGGGTGTACTGATTACGAGTATCTGCCCCTTCTGAAGATTTATCCCGGCCTTTACAATAAGGCGGGCATACTTTTCTAGCATAACTTTATTCATAGCTTAACTCCTTCTATTATTTAATATGGTCTTTTAAAACATACTGTCGGCTTCTCGAATATAGCTTGTCAATATCTTAGCAGATTTAACCAGTAGCTCTTTCTCATCTTCAGACAAATCCAAAATATTCACCTTTTCTATTCCCCTTTTGCCTAGTTGAACAGGGACACTTAAAAACACATCACTTAACCCATATTCCCCCCTCAGCATCGTAGAAACAGATACTATATCCTCTGAAAAGCCCAGAATGCATTCAATGATTTTAACGGCAGACAAGGCTATTCCATAACAGGAATGCACATTGCCAAGCCTTATGTTCCACCCTGCCCTTTCAGTTTCTTTTGCAATTTCCATCTTGTCTTCAGCGCTTATAAGCAGTCCCTTCATATCCAGGTAATCCTCCAACGGAGTGCCACCGACCTTTACCCTGCTCCATAACGGAATCATAGAATCGCCGTGTTCTCCTATTACCTCTGCTTCAATGGTGGAGGAATCAATTCCGAGCTTACTGCTGATTATATGTCTGAACCGCATGGTATCCAATAATGTCCCAGAGCCGATAACCCTTTCAGGTGGAAAACCAGAGAGTTTATATGCCACATAGGTCATCGCATCCAGAGGATTTGTCACTATTATGATTACCGCTTTGGGGCTGTATTTTGCCACCTCCGGAATAATTTCCTTAAATATATTTATATTATTTTTAAGCACATCCATTCTGGTTCCATTCTTGTCTGCCATCGCTCCCACAGTTATAACAACAATTTCCGAATCCTCGGTCGCCTCAAAGCCCCCATATCTTACTTTGATACCTCCTGCAAGGGGTCCGCAGTGGGATAGGTCTGAGGCCTTTGCCGCACCTTTTGTCGCATCTCTGTTCACCAATACGATTTCCGATACCAACTCTTTAAGCATGAGGGCATATGCTACCGTCGGACCTATAGTACCGGCTCCGACTATAGTAACTTTACCTGCTTTATCTGCCACAAATATCACCCCAAAACAACTTTATTAAAAGACCAATCCACTCATTATTATAATTGATTTATATGTGCATGCCTACCAGAAATTCAAGTTTGTGCCAGGCCTTACTCCTTCTTTTTCAAAAGTAACTATATAAATATCTTCCTCAACTTCAGCTTCATCTAATTTCCTGAAGCCCAGCTTTAAGTATAAGCTCACAGCCGGCTGGTTCTTCAATCCGGTGGAGACAATTATCCTTTCTATTCCCTTATTCATATCCTCAATGAACTCTATCATTTGTCTGGCTATGCCTTTTCTGAAATACTCCGGGTGTACTGCAACTCTATAGATGTCCAGCAAGCCTTCCTCCAGCTTATACGAGATCAAACCTGCCAGCACTTCATCCTCATAATAGCCGTAGAAAACTTCATCGCACTGAATTATTGTGTCTATAGTATCCTTCAAGGGAGGAATATCATAAAAGTCAATGAGCTCTGCCTCCATTATATATGACCTTTTCTGCAAATCTACTATTTGTTCTGCTATTTTGCTATCCTTGGTATCTAATCGCTTTATCACTGTATCTCCTCCTTCTTGCTTTTTCTTCTTTTCAATTACTTTACTTCTATGTATACAGTACAAGCTTTTTCCCAAGCTGTCTATAAAAAAAAGATAAGAACTCATAGTAAGCTATTTATAATATAGTGCAGTTATGTAAGTTAAAGAAATATCAATTGTTGTAATATTCGGACTGAATTTATATAATTAAGTTAAGTGAATTAAGATTGACCCAAATGAAAATGGCGAGAGATATCTATAAGGATAGCCGAAGAAGCAATATGAAGAGCAAGCCTTCTTTTTATAGACACTTTCAGGCAAATGGATCGCCATTGGATGGACCTCTGAAGAGTCCGCTAAGCGGCGCCGTAGGAGAAATACATTTTGAGTGTAGAAGCTCTCAGGCAAATAGACAGAGGGATATAATGGCAGGTTTAATTATTATGCTATTATATCCCTTTTTTATTTGCATAATATATAACTATCCATGACATTAATTGATATAAGCAGCATGGATTATTGAACTACACAAAATTAAAAGGAGGAGCATGCTAATGAGTGACCCAAAAAAGACAGCCCTTTACAATGCCCACGGAAAATACGGTGGAAAAGTCATCGATTTTGCAGGATGGGCCCTGCCGGTGCAGTATGAAGGCCTTACAGCAGAACATGAAGCTGTAAGAAACACTGCAGGACTTTTCGACGTATCCCATATGGGTGAAGTTGAAGTCAGGGGAAGCCAGGCAACAGATTTTGTCCAGAATCTGGTCACCAATGATGTGTCAGTAATGAATGAAACCCAAGTTATTTACGGCATGATGTGCTACCCTAGCGGAGGTATTGTTGACGATCTTCTGGTCTATAAGCATACTAATGATTTTTATTTGCTTGTAATCAATGCCAGCAACGTTGATAAGGACTTCCAATGGATGAAGGACAATGTAGGAAACTATGATGTTGAGCTTAAGAACATTTCCCCAGACGTATCGGAAGTTGCTCTGCAAGGACCAAAAGCACAGGAAATACTGCAGGAGCTCACTGATACAGACCTCAATGAAATTGCTTTCTTCTACTTCAAAACTAATGTTAAAATAGCAGGCAGGAACTGTCTGGTATCCCGTACCGGCTACACCGGAGAAGACGGCTTTGAAATCTATATGAAGCATGAAGATGCTGAACAGGTATGGGATAGAATACTTGAAGCAGGTAAAAATAAGGGCGCAATGCCAACAGGACTTGGTTGCAGGGATACACTCAGATTCGAAGCCAATCTGCCCCTTTATGGAAATGAGCTTTCACCAGAAATCACACCTTTGGAAGCAGGCTTCGGCAACTTTGTAAAGCTCAACAAGCCTAATTTCATAGGTAAAGATGCACTTGTAAAACAAAAATCAGAAGGCTTGAAGAGAAAGATAGTTGGATTTGAGATGGAAGGCCCTGGAATAGCGAGACATGGATATGATGTATTATCCAATGGCAAGGTTATTGGCTTTGTGACAACCGGTTACAACTCTCCCACAGTAAAGAAGTCTATCGGTCTGGCAATGGTTGATATCGAATATGCTGTGCTTGGTGGCCCATTAGAAATTCAGATAAGAAAAAATGCAGTGAAGGCCAAGATTATAAGCAGGAAATTCTATAGTAAGAACTACAAAATGTAAAAAAGGCATCAATTAAATATTTTAACGACTAAGGTAGCCTTTTTTGAAACTCGTTTACGGAGCGTGACAGATTAATGTGGAATAAACGCTCCTACTCGTTATAATACAAAATAATAATTTGGAGGAATGTAAAATGGAAACAAAATCAGGATTGCTTTATTCAAATGATCACGAATGGGTTAGAATCGAAGGGGAAAAAGCCTATGTAGGAATTACAGATTACGCACAACACGCTTTAGGTGAAATCGTTTATGTAGAATTACCAGCAGTAGGTGACCAAATCAATGCCGGAGACGTTTTCGGAGTTATCGAATCCGTAAAAGCAGCTTCTGACTCATACCTCCCGATTTCCGGTAAAGTACTTGAGGTAAATGAAGCGTTATCAGATTCACCACAGCTTATAAATGAGGATCCATATGGAAACTGGATTGTAATAGTAGAATTAACAGACAAAGCTAGTATCAATACCCTCATGAACGAGCAGGAGTACAAGGAATTCTGCAGTAAGGAGGCATAATATGCATAGGTATATGCCAAATACCGAATCTGATGAAAAGCTGATGCTTGATAGCATCGGAGCAAAGTCAGTTGAAGATTTATTCATAGATATACCAAAGGAACTCCGTCTTGGGAGAAAGCTTAATATCCAAAGCGCTCTTTCAGAGTTGGAGCTTTCCAGCCATATGAAGAGCCTCAGTGTTTCAAATAAAAGTACTGACGATTTAGTCTGCTTCCTTGGAGCAGGCGCATATGACCACTATATTCCTTCTATTGTAAGACACCTGGCAATGAGATCAGAGTTTTATACTGCATATACTCCCTATCAACCGGAAATAAGCCAGGGTACCCTACAAATCATTTTTGAGTATCAGACAATGATTTGCAGCCTGACCGGCATGGATGTCACCAATGCCTCAATGTATGACGGAGCAACTGCCTGTGTTGAAGCCGCTATGATGGCAGTAGAGCAGGCAAGGCAAAGTTCAATAATTGTATCAAAAACAGTACATCCGGAAGTCAGAAAGGTACTGAAGAGCTACATGAGATTCCGTGATGTAAATGTTATTGAAGTTGATATGGCAGACGGTGTGACTGATGTTGAAAAGCTGAAGACTCTTGCAGCTGCAGGTACCGCCGGTGTTATTGTACAGAACCCCAACTTCTTCGGAATAATTGAGGATTTGACAGAAGTTGAAAAGATAACCCATGAAAACAAAGCAGTGCTAATAGATTATGTAGACCCTATCTCTCTGGGAATACTGAAAAGTCCCGCAGAGTCAGGAGTGGACATAGTCGTTGGCGAAGGGCAGTCCCTGGGTAACACCATGAGCTTTGGAGGACCTTACTTGGGATTCCTCGCCACCACCTCCAAGCTGATGAGAAAGATGCCTGGAAGAATTGTAGGCCAATCTGAAGATGTTGATGGCAAAAGAGCTTTCGTACTGACGCTGCAGGCTAGAGAGCAGCATATCCGCAGGTACAAGGCAACCTCGAACATCTGCTCCAATCAAGGACTTAATGCTCTTATGGCTACAATTTATATGACTACCTTAGGCAAGGAAGGCATTAAGGAGGTAGCAGAGCAAAGCGCAAAGAAAGCGCACTACGCAATGAAGCAGCTTACGAAAAACGGGAAATTCAAGCCGATGTTTAATAAGCCTTTCTTCAAGGAATTCGCGGTAGTTGGCGAAGCTTCCGGCAGCAAGGTTAATAATGAGCTACTGAACCAGAACATCCTTGGAGGCTTTGAGCTGGATAAGGAATATCCTGAACTAAAGAACGGATTACTTCTATGTGTTACTGAAAAGAGGACAAAAGAACAGATTGACAAGCTAGCCCAGGCAATGGAGGTAGTAAGATGAAGAATTACAATAAGCTGATTTTTGAGCTTTCAAAAGAAGGAAGAAAAGCCTATAGCCTACCACCTTGCGATGTTCCGGAAGCTGGACTGGACAGCATAATTCCTGCTTCATTCTTAAGAGAAAAGGAAGTTGACCTGCCAGAGGTTAGCGAAGTAGATGTGGTAAGGCACTTTACAAACCTCTCCAATAAGAATTATGGCGTTGATACAGGCTTCTACCCTCTGGGTTCCTGTACAATGAAGTATAACCCCAAAATAAACGAGGATATAGCAGCCTTTGATGGATTCAGCAATATTCATCCTCTCCAGCCTGTGGAAACTGTTCAGGGAGCACTTGAACTTATGTATAATCTTGATAATATGCTTTCTGAGATAAGCGGGATGGAAAGGGTCAGCCTTCAACCTGCGGCCGGAGCTCATGGAGAACTGACAGGATTGATGATTATCAAGGCATACCACGACAGTCGCGGAGACAGCAAAAGAAACAAGATAATAGTTCCTGACTCCGCCCACGGAACAAATCCAGCAAGTGCAGCTGTTGCCGGTTTTGAAATTGTGGAAATAGAATCTAATGAAAACGGAGCTGTTGACCTTGAAAAACTCAAGGCCGTACTAAGTGATGAGATTGCCGGCTTAATGCTGACAAATCCGAGCACCCTTGGTCTTTTCGAGCAAAACATAAAGCAAATAGCTGACCTGGTTCATGAAGCAGGAGGACTGCTTTATTATGACGGAGCAAATGCAAATGCAATCATGGGAATAGCAAGGCCCGGAGATATGGGCTTTGATGTAATTCACCTCAATTTGCATAAGACCTTCTCTACTCCTCATGGCGGAGGCGGGCCAGGAAGCGGACCGGTAGGAGTCAAAAGTAATCTCGTTAAATTCCTCCCTGTCCCTGTTGTAGAGAAAAAGGGTGACTCCTATGTACTTGACTATGACAAACCTTATTCCATAGGCAAGGTCAAAAACTTCTATGGTAATTTCGGAGTGGCAGTAAAAGCCTATGCCTACATACTCTCTATGGGCGGAGAAGGCTTGAAGGAAGTAAGCCAGAAGGCAGTACTCAATGCAAACTATATAATGAGCAGGCTGAAGAACCATTACGATGTGGCAATAAAACAGATATGCAAGCATGAATTTGTTTTGGGCGGACTTCTGGAAAACGAAAATCATCTTTCTACACTGGATGTTGCTAAACGTCTTCTCGACTATGGCTATCATCCTCCGACAATTTACTTCCCGCTCATAGTACATGATGCTATCATGATAGAGCCGACAGAGACTGAAAGTCTGGAAACTCTTGATACCTTCATCGACATAATGATTAAAATTGCCGAAGAAGCCAAAGTGAATCCGGAAATATTAAAAACGGCTCCCCACGATACAATGGTAAGAAGAGTTGATGAAGTTAAAGCAGCAAGAAATCTTATAATAAAATGGGACGGCAATAAACAATAGACGTTGCAATAATTGCAGAACGATATGAAGGAGGTACGGGAATGCTATTTGCACATGATGGAAATATCGAAAAAGCTCTGAAAGACAGTATCGAAGCATCTGTAATAGAAAGAATAGCAAAACTCTGTGATACCTGAGACGCTGCAAGCGTGCTTGCACATGCCTGGGGCGTGAAAGAGATGGTAGATCCAAGCCAAGCTGCCGAGGTTAAAAAATATATGGAGAGCGCAGCAGGCTCCAATATAACCCTTGACGACAACAGGGTGGCAACCCTGCTTAAGGGCGACGTTAAAGAAAAGGACAATGAAGCGATATTGATTTTCCGTTATCAGTTAATAAGCTAAGTTAAAGTCATTGCGAGCTGCCATATGGCAGCTCGCAATGACATATACGGCTATAAAGGAGTTGGGGGTAATGAAGTTAAATGTATTGCATTTAGGAAGATGCGATTATAAAGAAGCCTGGGATGTGCAGCATGACATCCTGGAAAAAAGGCAAAAATGTGAGATTGGGGACACCCTAATCCTGGTTGAACACCCCCCTGTCATAACACTGGGAAGGAACGCAATAGAGTCTAACGTAGTTGTGCCTGAGAAATATCTTAAAGATAATGGAATCGGAGTATATAATATTGAGCGGGGCGGAGATGTAACCTACCATGGCCCTGGCCAGATTGTAGGATATCCTATAGTCGGATTGAGAGATAAAGGCATCGGCATCAGAGAATTTGTAGAAAGACTTGAGAATACCTTTATTAAACTGCTCAAAGAAAACTATCACATCGATAGTGGAATAAACCCTGAGTTCCCCGGAGTATGGGTAGGAAGCAACAAGATTACTGCTATTGGCTTGGCAGTGAAGCGTGGTGTCACTATGCACGGCTTTGCTTTTAATGTGAACACAAATCTGGAGCATTTCAAGCTTATTGTACCTTGCGGAATATCCGGAAAAGGCGTTACCTCCCTGCAGCGTATTACAGGGAACGATATAGACTTTGATACTGCTAATAAAATGGTACTTGATTACTTTTATAAGACTTTTGATTATGATAGCTTCGAAGAGCTATCCCTTTAATTATACATTGCCCTTCCAGGCAAGGCTTTGCCTGTCAGCGATGCGGCTTCAACCCACGACTGGGTAATATTAAGGAATGTTTTAATACATTAAAACTAGGGGGTGAATTCTGTGGAAATGAAAAGAAAGCCTGAATGGCTTAGAATAGATTTGAACAAAGGACGCAGCTTGGATTATGTAAAAGAGATTCTTCAACGCTTCTCCTTAAACACAGTATGTGAAGAGGCAAATTGCCCGAACAGAATGGAATGCTTCAGCAAAAAGACTGCAACCTTTATGATACTGGGCAGCCAATGCACCAGAAACTGCCGCTTCTGCAATGTTACTCATGCAGAACCACAAGTTGTTGACCCGGATGAGCCGCAGAATGTTGCTAAAGCTGCCCTTGAGCTTGGGCTAAAGCATGTTGTTATAACTTCTGTGACGAGGGATGATTTGCCCGATGGGGGAGCAAAGCACTTTTCCAAAGTGATTAAGGCAATAAAGGCACTAAAAAGTGATATGGTTGTAGAGGTGCTGATTCCTGATTTACGGGGGAGCTTTGAAGCATTGGAGACAGTTGTAAAAGCAAAACCGGAAATATTGAACCATAATGTTGAAACAGTGCCGAGATTATATTCGGAAGTACGTCCCTCAGCCCTATATGAGCGCTCTCTGGAGCTTTTAAAGAGGGTAAAGTCAATAGACAGCAGTGTGTTGACCAAATCAGGAATCATGGTAGGCCTTGGGGAGAAGGAAGAAGAAGTCATTGAGGTATTTAAGGACCTGCGCTTGGCAGGCTGCGATTTCCTGACCGTCGGACAATATCTGGCTCCAAGTGCAAAGCACTATCCGGTCGTAGAGTATATATCACCGGATGTTTTCAAAATGTATAAGGAAAAGGCTCTGAGTCTGGGCTTTTCCTTTGTTGCTTCAGCTCCTCTTGTAAGAAGCTCCTATAATGCAGCTGAGATGCTTGAAGGAAAATAGAAAACTGCGACATAAAGGAACGGGGAGTACTGGAACCACTGATTTCCTTCGGAAAAACACTGAAACCCACTGAATACACGGCGGAAAAAATATTCTGAGACATTAATGATAATCGATAATGAAGTAACCATCAAAATTCTCTATTGTTGCAATATATTATATAAAATTAACAGTGTTATTCCGTAGGAATCCGTGGAACATCCGTGTGTTCAGTGGTACCCGTTTCCCCGTTGCTTTAGACGCATTATTTATTAAATGTAAATATACTTAACTTGGACTTATTTCTTAACGACCGGTACCCATACTTCACAGCGGTAATCTTCAGCCGTAGTATCTCCCAGAGGATAGACCTCAAGTTCGGGCGCTTCCGCATGCTCGTAGCCTGTTGCCGGCAGCCATTCCTGATATATTTTTTCTATTACCTTTTGTATAGCTCCGGGCAGCGGTCCGACAGAGGTAAATACAGCCCAGGTTGCAGCTGGTATTGTTCTCACTGCTAGATTGCTGTCCTTTGTGATATCATTACCCTCTACAGCAATCATATAGGTAAACTGTTCCTTTTCAAACTCCATATCCATACATATACCCAGCAAATCTTTGCCCCCAGAAGCGACACACAGTTTTTCGACTGTGCCATCCTCGTAGCATTCCCCCCAGAATTCAGGAATGCGTCTGAGGTTCTCTCCATCCTTGCAAGAAACCTTTATAACTTTGCCTACTACCTCATATTCGTTTCTCTCTACTATCCTATAATCCATGTCTCTATCTCCTTTTCGTTTCATGCTTCAATAGCAGCAGCTGCTTAACATCGTTGAGTTGCAAATCACTTTTCACTTGAAGCATCAACCATAAAGTCCCGTTAAAGGGCTTTGCAGTTCTAACTTTCTGAAGGGCTTCTGCCGTAAATTCCTCAGATAAAGCCTCAATTACGGGCAGCAGATTCAAGGTAATGACAACCAATGCTACAAAGCTGTCCTTATCAGGATACAGAGTACAAAGCGACTTGCCGGATTTCTGGTACTTCACGTTCCATCCGGGCTTTGCTGTGCACGTGCTGTGCATTATCTTGGGTGAAACGTTATATCTCTGCTGAATAAAATGGTTAATCTGCCTCCACAGCTCCTGCGCAGGCAGATTCATATATTCATCAATTTCATTATAGGTAGGCATATGGCTTCCGTCCAGTATAAGGTCTTTTTTATCCATACAACCCCCTCCTTCATTTAAAATTATCTGATGTATGTAATGAGGTTAGGCTTCCTGTCAGGTGCGTTGGCAACTGCATCTTCCTTATACCCAAGCACAGCCGAATAGTAAGGCTTGTAGCCCTTGGGTATTTTCAGTTCTTTTCGCAATTCAGGACCTTGTGGTGAGTTAAAAGCAAACATGACAAAGTAAATCCAGCACGACCCCAGCCCGATGGACTCTGCGGCGAGCAACAGATTCTGAGTAGCAGCAGCGCAATCCGCTTCGAGAGGTATGGCCTGTTCTTTGCCAGAAACTAGGATAAGTGTCGGTGCACCATAGAAACAATTGTATGACTCATTATTCGCTATTTCACTTAAACCTTCAATATCCAGTTGCTTAGCGGCTTCTTTAGCTGCAAGATTTAGTCTGCCCATCAGCTCCTTGTTTTGAATTACTGTAAAATGCCACGCCTGGTCCCCAGCATTAGGAGCATAAAGTCCAGCTTCCAGTACCGCCTGTAATTCTTCCTTCTTGATCTGTTTCTCTTTAAAACTTCTGATACTCCTGCGCTGCTTAATGATTTTTAAAGTCTCATTGACAATCATCAAATCATTCCTCCAATAGTTGTATTCTATGCTTCCTCCACTTTAAAGCGGAGAACCGTCTGCAATTTTTCAGTTGGGGTTTTTCGTGCATCAGAGATATAGATTTCCCTATGAACCTTGGATACCCTCTTCAGATTGTTGGCCTTGCAAAACTCCTCCATCTTGACAAAGGAACCCGGCTCATTGTCATATGAGCCTAAGTGCATCATTTGCACACACATCCCATCTTCAGTACTTCCAAACCTGGCCTTTGAAAGCATCGGATGCTTTGTCTTCTTTAATGTATTTTCCAAGGCGGCCTGCGCCACCTCTTCAGTTACAAAATCCGGTTGTCTTATCATAATAGTATATATCAAGCTGTCCTTGTCCAATACTTCCAATCCTCGCGCCTCTGGAGCCAAGTCCCAGACTCCCTCCAAGGGGAATACCGTGTATTCAAAATATCCTTCCGGGGTCACACCCTTCTTAGGCATCATTTTCACTGCATATGCAAGTGAGTACAATACTCCAACTGCCTCAGAAAATTCCTCGCTGTTCGGATTGCCTTTTCCATCAAGCATGAAAAACTTCGTAGGAGGCACCATCACCATCTCCGGCTGATTCTTCGGCAGATACAATTCCTTGGCTTGCTTTTTCCATTCATACTTCATAAATGTACCTCCTATCTGGTTTTTCTCTATTTGACCGGGAACATTATCTTAGTCAACAGCTCGTTTTCTGGTACATCCATGGGTGAATTGTAATAGAACTCGTAGGATACACCTGTTGCTGCAAGTCCGTTTTCACCTATCCATTTGTTCATGGCATCATATGCCGGCACCATCTCTGCATAAGGCCCTTTGTACATGCATGCTGCATACTTGCCGGCTGGAATCTCTTTTGCTTCAATTACGCCTCTCCCTGCAAGCATTTTAGAAACCGGGAAGCCCATCTCCACATCAAGATGCTCCATGTCCATGTTGTAATAGGCAGTAAACGCTGCATCTGTTGGTTGTTCACCAATTTCATTAAGATACTGTATTATGCTCCCATAGGCTTTGCCAAGTTCTTGAGGAAGATTCCCCACTGCAGTGGTCTTTCTGATAGATAGTACAGGCTGTACTCCCTGCTCTTTCAATTCTATTTTATAATCCATTATTATAGCCTCCTTTGGCTTTTCTCTTGATTATAACACTGCATATATGACATCTGTATGTCATGTTCCTAGAGAATATTTTTCATATATTCCTTTTGAAATGTCTGCAAGCATTTTTCGAATATGAGGGGGATTAATTACCTCCACACCCATTCCGAAGCTCAAGATAAAACCATAGAGCCAGTTGTTTTCCGGAAGCACTGCTTTCGCCAGAAGCCTTCCGTCCTCCAGCTTCTCCAATTCTACACCGAACCATTCTGTAACAACGCTTTCCATCTCTTTTTCAAATATTAGCTCGAGGGAAATCATATTTTCAGGAGTTTTCCACTGATCCTCATAAGTAAGCTGCCCCATGGACACCTTCTTCGGTTCATAGCAAACTTCCGATGCAGTAAGCTCCCTCATCCTGGACAGCTTAAAGAGTCTGAAGTCCTGCCGAGCATGACACCAAGCATATAAATACCACTTCTGCCCCTTTAGCACCAGAGAATAAGGTTCAACCCTGCGGCTTGTCCTCTTGCCTTCGGAATCTATATATGTAAATTCTATTTCCTTATGATTTTCTATTGCCTTTCTAATGCTTGCAACGCTTTCCTTCAAAAGCTCATTAGCTCCCCATGGGGATAAGTCTATTACAAGCTGTTTTACCTTTGAGTCGAGATTCTCCAGCTGCGATGAGGACATTATATTCTTGAGCTTCTCCATGAGGACACCTTGCCTGCTGTCGGGTATTGTTCCGGCAATGCCGCTCAATGTGGATATAAGGGTAGACATATCATCCTCTGTTAGTACACTTCTGTCCAAGCGATAACCATCAGCAATACCTATTCCCCCATTTGCCCCCTGATACGTCACAATAGGTATGCCCGCAAGATTTATAGCCTCTACATCCCTAAGTATTGTTCTGACAGAAACACCAAACGTATCTGCTAGCTCTTTGGCTTGTATCCTTTCTTTCCGAAGCAGCAGCACCAGAATAGAAACCAACCTGTCAAGCTTCAATTTATCACCACCTGCCAACAAAAAAATCGCGTATAGATACAATATCTATACGCTACTATCACCTTATAATCCTCTTATGAACGGGAGATATTTTAGAATCCTTACCCTCAAATACTCCCCTCAGCCTCCCAAGTGAATACCCCGAGACAATGGGCACCAAGCCTAGGAATAGCAAGTAGAGTCTTAATGATGAGGAGGCTTTGAACAAAGATAAAAGTGCAATCAATATCAATGCGCTTATAGCCCTTCCGGCATTCAGCACCAGATCCTTGTTAATCATATATTCTATCCTCATACCTTCTTCATGGTTCCGGTCTATTACATTAAATGTCGCAGAGTTAAGCTGTATTAAAAAGAACGGGAGAAGAAAGGCATCCATCATTATATAAAAAACCAGTGTTCCATATGCCACATTGATTGCTAAGGCCAATACTGCTATGGATGAGCCGAATACACCTATTAGAATTGACAGCCTTCTATGAGGAGGCTTTATCACCCTCTGTACAAGGACATATGATGCAGAGGATATCAATGAGCTGATTAGGGTGAGTTTTCCTAAGGAGAGCTCACTTTTGGTTGCCTCAATAGTCAGTATGTTCACCAGAAAGACTATGATCACATCTCTGAATCCCCAAAGGGTGGTGGATGTTCTTACAATGCTCCATTCTTCGCAATTGCGTGAGAAGGCCTTTTTAAAATCCAACCTGTGCCCGTAACTCTTGCATCTTAGCAGCAAACTTACCAGAGTAAGAACCACAAATGTGGTCAGTGTCATGGTAAAAACCATATTGTAGCCCTTTGTCCCTTTGAAAATGCTTATTATATAAGCAGAAATCATAGGTGAAATTGCGGCAGCTATTCCGGCACTGCATCCATTGAAGCCATTGAAGGTATCTCTGTTGTTCATATGGGTGAAGTCAAAGCTGAGGGTATTGAAGGCAAGCCAGTAGAACCCTGTTGCCATACCGTAGATGATCCCCAGTAAGTATATATAGTACGTACCTTTGCTGCCCCAGAATAGTATCAACATGAAGAACAACACATAAGTCAGAAGCCCAATCCTCAGGGACCATATCCCATTTTTCCTTTTTGCCAATATTCCCGCAAGAACAAAAGTTATGGGCGTAGCAATATAATGGGTCAGATGATATATTGCAATCACCACATACTCATTCGTTTGTTTCCAAAAGAATACATTCACGAATATATTTGATAGTCCCATGGCAAAAGTAAATAAAGCACTTATAACCAACAAAATCTTAGCTTCTTTACACATAAGTTCCTCTCCTTGGCTTTCGTCACACCCTTTTATTATTTACACAATGCCTAACTATATCTAAATCAATTTTTAGCAAAGAATCCAAATAATTTAAAAAGAGCGTATTTCGTGCAAACCACCTATGCCCTCTTTCTCGAACCTAGTGCAAGCAGAAAAAAGCTGTTAATCAGTACAAACACAATGCCCAGGCCTCCAAGACACTTTATCGCAAAAGCCAGCGAATACCTGTCTCCAAGCATCCCCACAAAAGGAAAAACTGTTATCATAAAGAAGCTGAACACCATACTGGCAAAGGAAAGTATCGTGGCACGATTCTCACTGGGTATCATCTTGTTTATATAGTCACTCATAGCAACATACACGATCTCTTCTGTAATCATAAGAACTATAAAGAATACAAAATGATATGCACTAAGTGCTATGCCCCATAAGCATGCTACCGTGACAAAGGGTACAATCAGCAGGATGCCTTGTTCTTTTATTACTTTTTCAATTTTATGCACCTGAGGCGCCGTCAAAGCCGAGACCAGATATGCGGCTGCGTAGATAACACCTATTGCTGCCTCATTATAGCCATTACCCTTCATGAAATTCTGCAAATAAAAGAATATGCAGGTACAAAAGGTAAGTATTATCTCTGTGAATACTATTAGAGACCCTATCCTCGGATTTTCCCTGACAACGCTTATGCTCTGCTTGAGCTGATTTACAAATATGTTTCCCTTCTGTTCTGCCTCATGCTTCCTAGCAATGGATGGCTCCTTAAAGCTAAAGGACTGCAGCAGAGCGATGGCGCCTATAATAATTGTTAGTGTAAAGGCTATGCCATAGCTCTTTGTAGCCATGTAACCCCCCAGCAGGAAGGATACAATACCGGCAACCTGATAGAAGACTTCCTTATTGCCGGATATTTTCATGTACTTGTCTTCTTCCCCTATTTCCTTTAGGGAATCATATAAAAGAGCATCCCCGGCACCTGACTCCAGGTTATAAGATAAGGCTGTGAAAACAAAGGATATTGCAAACCAGAGGAAGTTATCCGCTGTAAGCAGTATTATGACGCTGACGAGTGAAAGCACCCGTCCACATATTCTGCTTATCTTCCTGCCGAATATGTCCGCTACAGCTCCGGTAGGAACCTCCATAAAAAACGAGGTTATATGGAATATCGTCTCCAGCAGCCCCAATTGGGTAAGGCTCATGCCTTTGCTGGCAAGGTATATCATCCAGATCCCCCTGGTCAGGTCAATATTTTGAAGTAATGTATATATATAATTTTTGTTTATATTTTTCTTTAATTGAATTTTATAATCCATGATTCTATTCTCCTTAAACGCAAAAAATCCCTAAGTAAAACCTTACTTAGGGATTAAAGCTATCAAATTTTATTAGTAAAGTTTGGTTTTTCAGTTTACATAATATTCAATTTTGGATACACTTCTCCCTTGTGCTCCAAAATCTCCTGTAATAGCGTGTGCATTAGCCAGATATTCAATTATTCCAGCATTGATATTTACCATTATATTTCTCCGTTTGAGTATTATAGGCTTATTGTAATATATTTTATTAGCTACTACAAGGGTTTTTCAATATAATACAGTCTATCTTCATTATAATGTGGTTGTCTGGAGCTATTTGTGATATAATTGCTTGGTGCCTCGTAAAGTATATCACTTCTAAAGCAGGCGCGGCACCAAATATAGGAAGTGCATTTTTAACACTTGAACAACAAGAAATTTGTTGTGTTAAAAAGCACTTGGTGTTTAAAAATTTAACTAGTTAAAGGATGGTATTAGTTTTGATCAGTACAAACAATGTAAGCCTACGATATGGCGGAAGAAAATTATTTGATGATGTTAACATAAAGTTCACTCCAGGCAACTGTTATGGTCTCATAGGCGCTAATGGCGCAGGAAAATCCACGTTTCTAAAAATTCTCTCCGGAGACATTGAGCCAAACACAGGTGATGTATCCATTACTCCTGGAGAGAGACTTGCAGTTCTTAAGCAGGACCACTTTGAATTCGATGAATTCGCAGTGCTGGAAACTGTAATAATGGGTCACAGCAGACTTTATGCAATAATGAAAGAGAAGGAAGATCTCTATGCAAAGGAAGACTTCTCTGACGAGGATGGAATGAGAGCTTCAGAGCTTGAAGGCGAGTTTGCAGATCTGAATGGTTGGGAAGCAGAGTCTGAAGCTGCAACACTTCTTACAGGCTTAGGTATCATGGAAGAGTCCCACACCAGGAAGATGAAGGAGCTGAATGGCTCCGATAAAGTTAAGATACTTCTTGCACAAGCTTTATTTGGTCATCCTCATATTCTGCTTCTGGATGAGCCGACAAACCATTTGGATATCAAATCTATAAGATGGCTTGAAAACTTCCTTTTGGATTTTGAAAATACTGTTATAGTAGTATCCCATGACAGACACTTCCTCAATAAAGTGTGTACACACATGGCAGATATAGACTATGGCAAGATAAAGGTTTATGTGGGCAACTACGACTTCTGGTACCAATCCAGCCAGTTGATGCTGCAGATGTCCAAAGACAAGAACAAGAAGACAGAAGAAAAGATGAAAGACTTACAGGAGTTTATCATGCGATTCAGCGCCAATGCCTCAAAGTCAAAGCAGGCGACCTCCCGTAAGAAGCAGCTGGAAAAGCTTACCCTTGAGGATATACAACCCTCTTCCAGAAAATATCCCTTTGTCGGCTTCAAGCCGGACAGAGAGGCTGGTAATGAGCTTTTAACTATAGAAAATTTGAGTAAAACAGTAGACGGCAAAAACATCTTTAGTAATGTCAGCTTTAGAATCAATAAGGGTGATAAGGTTGCTTTCGTTGGATCTGACGGTATAGCAAAGACAACACTATTCAAGATACTAATGGGTGAGCTGGAAGCTGACAGTGGAGAATTCAAATGGGGAATCACTACTTCGCAGTCCTACTTCCCCAAGGACAACTCCGAATTCTTCACTAATGTAGATCTCAATCTTGTGGATTGGTTAAGACAATATTCTGAAGATAATGCAGAACAGAAAACAGAAACCTTTATCAGAGGCTTCCTTGGAAGAATGCTCTTCTCTGGAGAAGAAGCACTTAAGAGTGCTAAAGTACTCTCCGGTGGTGAGAAGGTCCGCTGCATGCTTTCAAGAATGATGCTAAGCGGCGCAAATGTCCTGCTCCTTGATGAGCCGACCAACCATTTGGATCTTGAGTCCATTACAGCAGTCAATGAAGGACTCACAAGCTTCCCTGGTACGATACTATTTGTATCTCATGACCATCAGTTCATACAGACCATTGCCAACAGGATAATAGAGATTACTCCTAACGGGCTTGTTGACAGACAGATGAACTATGATGAGTATTTGGATAATGAAGATTTGCAGAAGCAGATAGAAGAAATGTACAAATAGGAAATATGATTATAAAAAGGCAGTCGACTTAATGTCAGCTGCCTTTTTGTTTTGTCTTCTTATTTTTGAGGGTCCAATATTTCTCCTCTGGAGATTATCTTCTCCTCAATTTTTATTTTAAAATCCCTCTCGCATCTTCTCACAAAGGGAACTTCCTTTTCTGTGACAATGAACACTGACGTTCCGGGCTCTCCCATTCTCCCCGTTCTTCCCGCTCTGTGCAGGTAGCCTTTGGGATCCCCAGGCAGGTCCAGATTGAATATATGTGTAACTCCCTTGATATCCAGCCCCCTGGCTGCCAAATCTGAAGCAACCAGAAGCTTTATATCGCCTTTCCTGAAGCCTTCCAGAGCCTTCTTCCGCTCTTCTTTGGAAGCATTTCCTGATATATCGTAAGCGCTCAGATGATGATACTGCAGCTTAGCAGTAGCTAATCGCAGCTCCTCGCTATTATTGATGAATACTATGGCCCTTTCAGGCTTTACTGAAGCTACAAGCTTTCGCAGCACCTCAATCTTATCCCTTTGATCTGCTACCAGATATATATGCTCGATATTAGGGCTTATTTCCCCTTCATCCTCTACGCGGACTACTTGGGGGTCCTTCATTAACCCCATGGCAGTATTCAAGGTCTTTTCAGTTATTGTGGCTGAAAAGAGCATCAGCTGCCTATCCCTTAAGGTTGTTTTTATCACATCCTTGACGGTGCCCAGGTTATGCTCATCAAGCATTCGGTCACCCTCATCAATAACTATGGTCCTTATTGTCTGTGCGTTTATTTTTCTCCTTTTTATAAGCTCCAGCACTCTGCCTGCAGAACCTACAATTATGTTGGGCTTTTCCCTGAGCTTTTCTATCTGTCTGGTGATGTTCACCTCTCCTATTATTGCTGCCGAAGTGACAGCAACTCCAGAGCTCTCAGAGAGGAGTCTTATTTCTTTCTCAATCTGCATGACCAGCTCATGGGTTGGTGCTAGTATTAATGCTTGCATCTCCCTTTTTCCTGTGTCTATCCTTTGAAAAATAGGCAGCAGGAACGCCAGTGTCTTTCCGCTTCCTGTCGGTGACTGACCAATGATATCCTTGTTCTCCAAGGCTAATTGTATAGAATCCGCCTGTATCCCTGTGGGCTCTGTAATTCCCTGTTTTTTCAAGCCCTCCACCAGACGGGGATCCAATCCCAGTTTATCAAATGTATCTATCATATTTATCCCCTTGCTATACAAAATGTGATAAGTTTGGTATTATTTTTCCCATTTCTACTATTTCATAACCAACTCTATCGGGCAGTGATCCGACCCCTGCACCTGTGGATGGATGTCTGCGCTGACCAGCCTGTCAGCCAGCCTTTCAGAGATGCAGAAATAATCTATGCGCCACCCTGTGTTGTTGGCTCTTGAATTGAAGCGATAGGACCACCATGTATAAGCGCCTTGCTTGTCAGGATTGAAATAGCGATAAGTATCTATAAATCCTGCTTCCAGCAGTTCGGTGAACTTGTTCCTTTCCTCGTCGGTAAACCCTGCATTTCTCCTGTTGCTGTTGGGGTTCTTCAAATCTATTTCCTTATGTGCTACATTCACGTCCCCGCAAACCACAACAGGCTTCAATTTGTCCAAAGCCTTGAGATGGCTTCTGAACTCATCCTCCCACTGCATCCTATATTCCAGCCTTTCCAGCTCCTGTTTAGAGTTGGGAGTATATACAACAACGAAATAAAAGTCTTCAAACTCCAGAGTAATGACTCTTCCTTCCTTGTCATGCTCTTCCTTGTTTATTCCATAGGTGCAGCTTATCGGCTCAATTCTGCTGAACACTGCGACCCCGGAATAGCCTTTTTTCTCCGCATAATTCCAGTACTTATGATAACCTTCCAGCTTCAAATCTATCTGTCCCTCTTGCAGCTTGCTCTCTTGAATGCAGAAAATATCAGCATCCACTTCTTTGAAGTATTCCAAAAACCCCTTTTGTGCACAAGCTCTAAGACCGTTTACATTCCATGAAATCAGCTTCATACAAATCCCTCCAGGTTATTTATCCTATGCATTATGATTATTTTAGCATTTATCCGGCAATGTGACAACTTATGGCAATATCCATAGACGAAAATCACAGTATCAAAGTAGTTTTTGCAATCATAATACCCACATGTTCGCATAAATATAATAAGCAATCATTGAGTAAGGAGAGTGAGTTTTTGATGTATTATAATTATTACAACCCAAGTTTGTATGCACCAAAAAAAGGTTATTTAAAGGTTAACGGAGTGGGCACGGTAAAAGCTATTCCAGATACAGCCATCATCAACCTGGGCGTTGTGACGGAAAACCTCAGTCTGGAAGCAGCACGAAGGGAAAATGCAGTGAAATCAACTGCAGTTATAAACATGCTCACTAATATGGGCGTTGAAAAAAAACAAATAAGCACAGGAGCCTTTTCTATTGATCCTTTATACGATTTCATTGACGGAAAGCAAACCTTCAGGGGATATCGTGTTTCTAACCTTCTAACTGTGACTATAAAAGATATTGCCCGAGCAGGAGAGGTTATAGACAAAGCCACCTTTTCAGGGGCCAACCGTATTGACAATATAAGCTTTATTCTGTCGGATCAAGCCCATTATTATGATATGGCTTTGAATCTGGCAATTGAGAATGCACTTCATAAAGGATCAGAAATTGCTGCCGCCCTGGATATTGAAATTGATAGGGTTCCCTGCAGAATAATAGAAAAGAGTGTAGGAGCACCTACTTATGATACCTCTCTGGCAAAGCTGTCCGCGCCAGCTACACCCGTAATGCCCGGCCAAATAGAAATCACTTCAATAATTTTGGTTATACTTGGATATAAATGATAAAGCCATCTTCTTATCCAATTAATACAAGCATTTTTTTCTGCAAAGTAAAGATAATAATACTGTAAGTCAAATAAAGATTTTATGGAGGTACGATTATATGCCAGGAAAAAATGCAAAACAACAAGTTCAGGATGTTTCCAGCCAACTTAGCACTGTTAAAAATACATTAACTCAAGCCCTTAATTCTGCTGAAAAACCTGAAAACAAGCAACAGATTCAAAACAGCTTAAATGCAGTGGATAATGCAATTAATACAACAAGCACTGCACTTACAAATTATAAAGACTGAAAATCAAAGGAGAGGCTTACGCCTCTCCTTATTTATCTCTATTCTTCTTTTTTATATAAACAGTAACACCCCTCATGCCGTTGCATATTGTGTAGTGGGACAAACCAAAATACTCAGAAATTATAGCGAAAGGAGGGAAAAAGAATGCCAATGGTAACTTACGACTCTAAACATGAAAAAGATACAATGCCAAAGAAAAGACACGAAGAAAAATGCGAATATACCGAGGAAGCCCAGACCCATAATCATGAATTCCTGGGAAGCACAAAACTTGCTTCAGAAAACGGTGAGGAAATCCATAACCACAGATTTGCAGGAGTCACCAGCGAAGTGATATTTGTACCAGGTGGACATGTACACACCTTTATGACCGATACAGACTTCTTCGACCATCTTCACGGGGTAGGAGGAACAACCGGCCTCCAAATTCTAGTCGGTGGTGGAAAGCATGTACACTTCGCCACCGGTACGACTACGTTTGACGACGGTCACGACCATGACTTCCAGTTTGCCACACTTATAGACGCCCCGCTTGTATAGCTTGGTGTAAAATAATTTTGCCGGCTGAATAAGCCGGCTTTTTCATTTATTCTTTGCTATTCTTTCAGCTAAATCATTAAGGTAAACCCATCTCTCCATCTTTTCCTCCAATTGGCTCTCCATTACTGCCTTTTCATCCATAAGCTGCTGGAGCAGCACATAGTCGCTGGATGTAGCACTTAGTCTGCCTTCTACCTCCTGGAGGTTCTGCTCCAAAAGAGCAATGACATCATCGATTTCCGCATATTCCTTTTGTTCCTTGTAGGAGAATTTCGCCGGCCTTTCCCTATCTCTTACAGCCTCATTCCTTGTGCCTGCCTCTTTATCCTTTTCCTTCATCCTCTGTCCTATGCTGTCGCTTATCTCTTCTAAAGCACCGCTTTCTTTGACATCTGTGTAGTTGCCGGTATACTTCATTATCCTGCCCCTGCCTTCAAAGACAAATATCTTATCTGCTGTCTTATCAAGGAAGTATCGGTCATGAGATACAGCTATAACTGCCCCTGGAAAGCTCTCAATATAATCCTCTAATATGGTCAGCGTTTCTATATCAAGGTCATTGGTGGGCTCATCCAGCAGCAATACATTGGGTGCTTCCATAAGTACTCTAAGCAGGTGAAGCCTTCTTTTCTCCCCGCCGGAAAGCTTCGATAAAGGTGTCCACTGTGCGGCAGACGGAAACAAGAACCTCTCAAGCATTTGGGATGCGGTTATCTTTTCTCCTTCTGCTGTCTCCAGATACTCCGCTCCCTCCTTAATATACTCAATAACTCTCTTGCTATCGTCCATATGATAAAAATCCTGTGAGAATAAACCGATTTTGACAGTCTCGCCAACTTCTATGATTCCGGAATCCAGTTTTGCTATTCCGGCTATGATATTCATCAAAGTGGTTTTACCGCTCCCGTTAGCTCCGATGATGCCTACCCTGTCATTGCGCAGTACTATGTAGCTGAAGTCCTCAATCACTTTATTTTCACCGAAGCTTTTACATATATGCGACAGCTCAATTATCTTTCTGCCCAGCCTGCTGCTGCCCACGGATATTTCCAGCTTTTCCTCCGACAAATCAACGGCTTGCTCGCTTAAATTCTCGAACCTCTCTATTCTTGATTTCTGTTTTGTAGTACGGGCTTTGGCACCCCTGCTTATCCATGCCAGCTCTTTCTTGAATAGAGTCTGTCTTTTACGCTCACTGGCGACTTCACGCTCTTCCCTATCTATTTTCTTCCCTATAAAGTTATTGTAGTTGCCCTTGTATAGATGGAGCTTGCCCTTATCCAACTCAGCAATTACATTCACTATTCTATCCAGGAAGTACCTGTCATGGGTAATCATCAGAAGGGCTCCCTTCCTTTTGCCCAGGTACTCCTCCAGCCAGTCTATTGTCCTGTTGTCAAGGTGATTTGTAGGCTCATCCAATATAAGCAGCTCTGAAGGGTTTATCAAAGCCGCTGCCAAGGCGACCCTCTTTTTCTGACCCCCGGATAAAACTGCAATTTTCTCTTGAAAATCAGTAACGCCAAGCTTGGTTAATACGCCCTTTGCCTCGCTTTCCAAACTCCAGCCATTCATCCTGTCCATTTCACTGCTGAGCTTTAAGAGCTTCTCACAATTAGCCTCAGGGTTCTCCAAAGCTATCTCGTATTCCCTCACCAACTTCATTGCATGAGAATCACCTTTAAAAACCTGCTCCAGCACTGTAGCCTCAGGATCAAAATAAGGAGTCTGCGGCAAATATTCAACAGAAACAGAATTTCCTTTAATGATCCTTCCTGCGTCTGGCTTTTCAATTCCTGCAATTATTTTGAGAAGGGTGCTTTTTCCTACTCCATTTACTCCCACAATGCCTATTTTGTCCCCATCATTTATTCCGAGGCTTATTTCATCAAGCAGTACTTTTTCACTGTAGCTTTTAGTTATATTTTCTATACTTATAAGGTTCATCAGATACCCCTTCTTAATGCCATTTTTTCTTATGGGAAACCGTTTCAAATCATCCCACCTAATTATTTTATCACATTATTCGTTTTGCGAAACACATTTTGCATTATCATTCAAATTTCGCAAAAAGTTACCTTGTTACTGTTGAATTCGCTTTTTCCCTAATATAATTCTTCAGTGCGTTCAACATAGTAAAGAAATGTATAGAATAAAAAGACCACAGTCATAATGATTCGACTGTAGTCAAGTTTTTTGCTATTCACCTTTTATACTATTTCGAGATTACTCCCAGCTCCTCGCCGTACAAATCCACCCTCATGCTCAGTATGTCTGCCAGACCTACAAACTCGCAGCCCACATTGTATCCGACTTCAGTTTTATCTATGCGTACTATTTTTAATACCGCATAAAAATACTTATCTGGAGTCAGTTGAATCTTTGCATCAAAATAGTAGTCCAGTGGCAATTCATGCCCGCAAATGAAGCCTATACCTGACTTTGATATATTATTGACCTTAATGCCTTCATTTATATTGGGAATTAGTTCATAATCCTGCCTAAAAAGTGAAGAAATAGTAAGCTCCAGCGTAAGTGGGAGTCTATCATGTTTTCTTCTTTCTTCCATAGTATATTTCCCTCCTTCATTTACTTGCAATGTTTAAATTGCCCCTTGCTAACTTCTTGCAAATAATTATATCATATTTTCTCTTGTTTTCTAATTATAATCTATAAAACTCTTCAAAGCTCCTTGTCACATAAGTGTGGTCAAGCACTCCACCCAGCTCTCTCACTGAATGCATTGCCAGAATAGGTGTCCCCATGTCCATACTTCGCATATGGAGGTGCGACGATGAAATAGGCCCTATAGTGGTGCCGCCCGGTTCATCCGAACGGTTTACAAACCACTGCACAGGTACATCGGCTTTGAAGCAAATCCCTGCATATGCAGCTGAAGAGTTGCTATCGGTAGTGTATTTCATATTAGCACTTATTTTGATTACCGGACCTTTGTTGATCAGCGGCTTGTTCTGCGGGTCATGCTTATCTCCTGCATTTGGATGAACGGCATGAGCCAAATCCGCTGATATCATGAAGGATTTTGAGACAGCTCTAAAAAAGTCTTCCCTGTCTCCCCCCATTGACAACACTATTCTCTCAAGTATGCTCGAAAGTAGCTGTGAATCTGCCCCCTGCTTACTAGTACTTCCAACTTCTTCATTGTCAAAGCAAACCATAACGTTGGTGCTCTTTGAAGCAGCAGTACTTGTGATTGCTGTTATCGCTGCATGCACCATGGCAAGGTCGTCAAGCCTTGCAGAGGATATAAATTCATCATTAAGCCCCATTATTGTCCCCTTCTCAAATTCATACAGGAACAAATCAAAATCAATTATATCAGAGGGTTCAACATTTATTTCCCTCGCTATGGCATTCAATAGATAATTGCCCTTTTCCAGCTTATCGTTTATTAATGACATCAGTGGCAGCATATCCTTCTGTTTGTTCAGCTCTACCCCTGAGTTCATATTTCTGTTCATATGTATTGCCAGATTCGGTATTACCAGAATCGGCTTCTTAATGTTCACAAGCTTAGTGATGGGGTTAAAAAGGTCAGCTCCCTTTACTGTAACCCTCCCCGCCACTGACAGCGGTCTGTCCAGCCACGTGCTAAGTATTGGCCACCCGTAGGTTTCGGTATCCAATTTGATGTAGTGGTTCTCTGCTGTCATCTCAGCTGATGGTTTTATCCTGAAGGTAGGAGAATCAGTGTGCGCACCGATTATCTTAAAACCATTCTCTTGGACCTCTCTCATGCCTACTACAAATGCAGCCAATGCAGAGTGGTTTTTTATCATATAATATTTGCTGCCCTTTTGAAGCTTCCACCTGTCCTCTTCCTTGAGCTCTGCAAAGCCATGGTTCTCCAGCATTTTTCGGGTGACATCAACTGCATGGAAAGCCGTCGGGCTATCATATATAAAATCTATTAGCTCCTTTGCAAAATCCAACTCCTTATTCATTTGCTTACCCCCAATCATAGTCATAGCTTAATTATACACCAATTCCAAAGTATCAACAAATCTTGCCGAAGCAGGCGATAGCGGTATGCTCTTCAAATAACATATGCCTATACTTCTTTTTGGTATCTCTTCAATCAGCTGCATTTCATATAATGTTCCGCTTTTTAGATACTCTTGTGAAAACTCTTTTATGACGCAAGATATGCCCAGATTGATTTTTGCAAATTCCAAAAGAAGCTCATGGGAACCCAGCTCAATCTCCGGTTTAATTCCAATTCCCTTTGAAAGCAAATACTTTTCTACGTATTGCCTTGAGTTAGACTTGGTCTCCAGCAATATAAGCGGAAGCTCTGACATTTCCTCAAGGCTTAAAGGCTTTGAAAGTTTATCCTTATACGTTTCCCCACAAACAAAGATATCTTGAATATCCATGCATTTTATTATCTCAAAAGCTTCATCTTCTATTGGCAGATTGCATACTGCAATATCAATTTCTCCCGATTTTATCATAGCACAAAGTTCTATGGTTGTACCGTTAAAGACTTTTAATTTAATACCCCTGTATAGCTTGTGGAACCTTTCCAGGTAGGGTAACAGATAATACCGTGAAATTGTATCTCCCACACCTAATCTCAATTCCCCCGCCATCAGGTTCTTAACCTCCACCAGCTTCTTTTCACCTGTATTGATTAAATTTATTGCAGAACTAATATATTCAAATAACAGCTGTCCTTCATTTGTAAGGACTACGCCCCTGGGTGTCCGTGTAAAAAGACGTATCATAAGCTCTCCTTCAAGCTGCATGATTGACTGGCTGACAGCCGGCTGCGTCATATATAGCGCTGCCGCAGCCTTTGAAAAGCTATGTACTTTAGCAACTTCACAGAAAACTCTGTATAAGTCCAATTTAACCACGATATAACCCCTCCTTATATGTTCCATAATATATATTTATTTTACTTATACCATACATTCCTATATAGTACAAGTATGGAGTCCATAGCTAATTACAAAATCACTTAATAGGAGGAGATAATAATGGAAAGAATAACAGGTACTATCTCAAGAGGTCTTCGTGCTCCGATTATAAGGCAGGGAGATAATATAGCAGAAATTGCAGTAGCTACTGTATTAAAAGCTTCAGAAATAGAGGGCTTTCATATTAATGACAGGGATATTGTTGCTGTAACCGAATCTGTGGTTGCCCGCTCCCAGGGAAACTATGCGCCAATTGAAGCAATTGCGAAGGATGTCAAAGCCATATTCGGAGAAGATACTATTGGAGTGATATTCCCTATCCTAAGCCGCAACCGCTTTGCTGTGTGCCTTAGGGGTATAGCAAAAGGAGCTAAAAAAATAGTATTGATGTTTAGTTATCCATCAGATGAAGTAGGCAACCAGTTAGTGGATATCGATGCTATTGATGAAAAGGGTGTGAATCCCTGGACAGATGTTTTGACAGAAAAGGACTTCCGCGATTATTTTGGATATACTAAACACTCTTTTACCGGTGTTGACTATATTGATTATTATAAATCCTTGATTAAAGAATGCGGAGCTGAATGCGAAATAATATTTGCGAACAACCCGGCAACTATTTTAGACTATACAAAGAATGTCCTTACCTGCGATATTCATACAAGAGTCAGAACGAAAAGAATCCTGAAGGCAAACGGTGGAAAAAAAGTGTACAGCCTTGACGATATTCTTACTGAATCAACTGACGGCAGCGGCTATAACGAAGCATACGGGCTCTTAGGTTCAAATAAGGCTACAGAAAACAGCGTCAAGCTTTTCCCGCGTAGCTGCCAGCCTATCGTTGACAGCATTCAAGCCATGCTTAAAGAAAAGACAGGCAAGACAGTTGAAGTACTGATTTATGGAGATGGAGCATTCAAGGATCCGGTGGGCAAAATATGGGAGCTTGCTGACCCCGTTGTATCACCTGCTTACACAGCTGGTCTTGAAGGTACTCCCAGTGAAATAAAACTGAAGTATATAGCAGATAATAACTTTGCCGATTTAGAGGGAGAAGCACTTAAACAGGCTATCTCAGAGTATATCAAGAACAAAGAATCTGACCTTGTCGGGAGCATGGAAGCACAGGGTACCACCCCCAGAAGACTCACCGACCTCATAGGCTCTCTATGCGACTTGACTTCCGGAAGCGGAGATAAAGGAACACCTATTATTTACATCCAAGGCTACTTTGATAATTATACAAAATAGTATTTATGGAAAAAGGTTTGAAAGCAGCATTTCAGGCCTTTTTCCATTTTTTAGCTTTACTTGCTAATAACTTTACATCATAATATATTCAGAAACAATTTTGTGCAATATAACGTTATTATTCGATTAATACTTTATTGAATGAGAGGATATTATGGAAAAAAAGAAATTCAATTTCCAGGAATACTTGATTAACGTGCTGAACTATATGGCCCAAGGCCTTTTCTCATCGCTTATAATAGGCCTTATATTAAAGCAGGTAGGAGAAAAACTGGGAATCCCTTTGCTCGTAGAGTTTGGAATAATCGCTCAGTTCATGATGGGCCCTGCTATCGGAGCAGCGGTGGCTTATGGTGTAAAAGCTCCTGTTTTATCAATCTTTTCTTCCTTAGTCACCGGGGCACTGGGAGCACAAACCATACTGCTCACCTCCACTGGCATATATTCTATAAAGATAGGAGAACCGGTAGGAGCTTTATTTGCAGCTTTGGTTGGTGCAGAAGCAGGAAAGCTGGTGCAAGGAAAAACCAAGCTCAATATCATTGTGGTTCCTGCTGCTACAATTATTGCAGGCGGACTCACCAGCGTCTTTGTAAGTCCATTTATGGCATCCCTGATGACAGCCTTGGGGCAGATGGTCAACTATGCTACAGAGCTTCAGCCTATTCCTATGGGAGTATTAGTCTCAACTATAATGGGTATGGTATTGACCCTTCCAATAAGCAGTGCAGCCCTGGCAATAGCTTTAAAGCTTGACGGTCTTGCAGCAGGAGCAGCTACTGTAGGATGCTGTGCGCAGATGGTAGGCTTTGCTGTTGCCAGCTACAGGGAAAACAAACTCGGCGGGCTTGTAGCCCAAGGCCTTGGAACTTCTATGCTGCAGGTTCCCAATATTGTAAAGAATCCTTTGATTTGGGTGCCGCCTACCATAGCAAGTGCTTTATTAGGGCCTGTAGCCTCTGCGATATTCAAAATGAGAAACAATGCCGTAGGTGCAGGTATGGGCACCAGTGGGCTGGTAGGACAGTTTGCCACCGTAGAAACTATGGGAACTGCTTCCCTGCCTTTGATTCTTGCTCTTCATTTCCTTGCGCCCGCAGTGATAACCCTGATTGTCTCTGAATATATGCGTAAGAAGGGTTGGATTAAGTTTGGAGATATGAAGCTTGATGTATAGCAAAGAAGGTCTATTTAGAATAGATTGAGGCTAATGATAAAACAGCGCTCATAAAGCAGCCATGTATAGCACGGTATAACTATACAAATCTTGATGGTACTAAGTCACTTCGCCTAAGAAAAGTCTAGCGCCTTCAAATGGTCATCCTTGACCTTGAAGGCTTGCTCGGCATCCTTGCCTCACATACGACTGTTTCTAAGGCTACGTTCCTAAGTACCATTAACAAGCTTTGTATAAGCACACCTTAGCTATTACATGGCTGCTTGCATAAGCGCACATCGTTATATAGGCTTCGAAGACTTGGCTAGTTAGTCAGCAATCTAGGTCTATTCTAAGTAGACCTTTTTTGTATAATCCACATTTCCGGCTTCGCGTGCCTGTTTTTTTGTCATTTGGTTCATAAAAATCACTAGAGGCCAATACATAATTGGGGGAATATCCATGGTAATACACTTTTGAGCGTCGATGCTTATCTTTTCTCCCTTGAAGACGTTTTCCAGGGCAAGTCTGAAGCCTGAAGTGATTTTTTCTCCCTTTTTACCTATGTCCTCCAGTAATGCTCCATTTATCATCGGGCCTCCGCCATAAGCCAATCCACCCAGCCAATTCATTCCTGTATCTTCAGCAAAGAACCTGCAAGCATCAATAAGCGGCTCAATACGGGTTATATCAGGAAAGCCACACTGACCTACTGCAAAGAACGCCTTGCCCTTTAGCTCCTTGGCGCACTCCTCAGTTAGCTTCTCCAAGAGCCAGATATCATGATAAGGAAGAAAATCTGCATATACGGGTGCTGACATAGCTATAATATCATTTTGTGCTATTAACTGACTTAAGTGTTCTATTTTTTCCTTACCATCGAAATAATCAATAGCATGTATGATTTCTACATCATTTCCAAAGCTTTCTGCAAGCTGCTTCATAGTCCTTGCAAAGCTGTACGATGTCCCACTTTTCCTTGGACTTCCGTTTAACAGGAGAAGTTTTTTTCCACTCATCACTAGCACACCCCCTTTAACAGATTATCTATAACCTGTTCTATCTCGTTCATATCATCTGAAGCATTCAGCACTACTGACTTATGTTCAAATTGTCCGTTCAATGCGTTGTTTTCCACCAGTCTCTTGAAGCTTTCCTCCCTCTCCTTTGAAGCCTGTCCTTGCACCCCGATTCCAATAAGCATTTTACTGCCATAACGTGCTGGATGCACCATATGACCATGCTTTACTGTATATGATGGAAGGGCCATTAACGCAAATTTATCTACAGCTTTTTTGAGGCTGGAAGGATAACCGCCAAACCTCACCGGTGCAAGTAGTACAATCGTGCTGCTCTTTGCCATGGCGTATAATATCTCATGCATGTCATCCTTAAATACACATTTGCCAGGGGATTTAAACCCACATACACCGCAGGATCTGCAGGGCAGAATTTTCATATCCCTTAATTCAAAATGTGAAAGCTCTTTACTCTTTTGCAGCATTCTTTCTTTCAGCTTGTCTGAAATGCTGTTGCTGCCTTCCATTGCGTCCAGTATTACTATTGACATGTTAACCCTCCTATTATTTCAGTGCGTTTTCTATAGATTTCAGATAAGCCTTACAGGTAACTGTTGAGCCTGATATCGCATCAATCTTTGGGCTTTGCTTCTCCAGCACCAGGTTTACCAGCTCAGCCGTAACCTCTGGCTTTGGAAGCAGAACATCCTTCACTATCTCAACCCCTGTAATTTTATGATCTTTGACTATCACATTCACTTCATTGGTCCATCTTCCACCATTATATGTTCCGTTGTAGGTTCCATCATTTAGTTTAGATAGATCTACATCATTGATTTCCAACACTTCCCCAGCTTCGACTCCTCTGCTGATGAAGAATAAGCCCCCTCCAGAAACCAATACAAAAATTATGAATACTGACAACATAATCTTTAAAAATAATTTCATTTAATACATCCTTCCATGTATGGTTTTTTCTATTTTCTCTACCTTCGTAAATAACTTACCAACGCCTTTGAACATCGAATCAATTTCCTCTTGGCTTAAATCCTTAAAAAGATCTTCTATAAATTCGTCATCCTGCTTCTTTCTTTTTTCCCAAAATACCTGACTTTTATCTGTCAGTTTAAGCCTTAAGGCCCGGGCATCATGCTCATCCTTCTGAATAGTCAAGAAGCCTTTTTCCTCAAGCTTCAGTGCAAGCTGCTTTACATTCTGGCGTGAGCTGCCCATAAGTTCAGCCACCTCACTTAATGTCGGGGGATTATCACCTAATTGTGATATCATTACTTGCAGGAGCCACTGTTTTGTGGTAATACCATCTCTTCCAAGATATTGGTCTCCTATGACCTGAAGCGTGTTTGCAAGCAAGAAAATACTGCCGAATATGAACTTCTGCTTATCAATAGAATCCATTAAGGATACACCTCCAAAGCGTACTTTTGTATATACGTAATATGTTACCTATATAAGTAATATATTACGTATTAATTAATAAGTCAATAGCTTCTGGAAAAAATATCAGCCACATAGATTTACTATATGGCTGAACTTAATTACGAACTATCCAAAAGCGCTATAGCCTGAATAACGCTATATGCTTACGCATTGCGGAATCTTACTTTCTTTACGGTATGCACTTTCCCTTTAATGCTTGTATCCTGAAGCTCCTTGACTATATAATCCGCATCTCTGCCGAATACCTCCACATAGGAGCAGGTATCCTGCACATCAATTATTCCTATATCCTCCGGATTAATCCCTTTGATATTCGATATAGCACCCAGTATGTCACCCGGCCTCATTCGCTTGGTCTTGCCTGCATTTATACGTATTTTTGTAATCTCCCTGTTCAGTGCTTCTGCTTTGTTTTTCTTGGCTTTAGGCTTTGACTTTATCTTATCTTCAAAGTCCCCCCTGCCCGTTTGCACTTCAGCATCTGTGGGCAGCTCTCTCCTTGGAATCTTATACTGTACATACTCTTCAATATCCTTCAAAAACCTCAATTCCCTGGGTGATGCAAGAGTAATGGCTACCCCCTTGCTTTCTACACGTCCTGTTCTGCCAATCCTGTGAACATAGCTTTCGTTTTCCATAGGAACGTCATAATTGATAACGTGGGTGACATCATCTATATGAATCCCTCTAGCCGCAACATCTGTTGCAACCAGGAAATGAAACTCACCTCTCTTGAAGCTCTGCACAACGCTTAAGCGCTGGTCCTGATCCATTCCTCCATGCAAGCCCTCGCAGAAGAATCTTTCAGCCTTCATTTTCCCCAGCAGGCTATCTACCTTCTCCCTGGTATTGCAGAACAAAATGCAGCTTTCCGGTTTTTCTGTGTATATTATTTTCTTTAGAATGCTGAATTTATTGTCTTCCTCAACCTCATAGCAGTACTGCTGTATTTTTTCTGTGGTAGATATTTGGGAAGCCACCTCAACCTTTTGAGGCTTCCTCATATATTTATTGCATACCTCTTCTATCAAGTCAGGCATTGTTGCAGAAAACAGCATGGTTACCCTTTTTTGAGGAAGCAGCTTAATAATTTCTTCTACCTGGTCTATGAAGCCCATATCGAGCATTTTATCCGCTTCATCAATTACCAGATATTTTATTTCATTCAGAACAAGATTCTGGCGTTCTATATGATCAAAGGTTCTTCCTGGAGTGCCCACAACAACGTGTACTCTCTGCTTTAGTTCCCTCTTCTGCAATTCCATAGGCTGCTTGCCAAATATTGCGGCACACCTTATTCTCTTGAACCTGCCCAAATGGGAAAAGTCCTCTTTTACCTGCACAGCCAGTTCCCTTGTAGGGGTAAGCACCAGAACCTGAGGATATCTTTTCTCAAGCTCCAGCCTTTCACATATGGGTATCGCAAATGCAGCTGTCTTGCCGCTTCCTGTCTGTGACTTTACTATGATGTCTGCATTTTTAAACACCATGGGTATGACCTTCTCCTGAACCTCTGTCGGTTTGTCATATCCGAGCTTTTTTAGAGCCTTTAATGTTTCCTTGCTTAAGCCATAATGCTCAAAATCCTTCTTGGTTGTCATATGTAATCTCCTAAACCTTTAATTATTTTATTTAGGTGCTTATTAACATAACTGCTTTCCAGTCATTCAAAATGTTAATAACGCACTTCCAATACGTTTTGTGAAATACCCTCTGCATCATTCATTCAGATTTCGCAAAAGGTTTCATTAGTGTTATTGAATTCGCACTTTACCCAATATGTATACTTATGTGCGTTCAATATTGATATTGTGCCCTGCTGCTAGAAACGAATACTTTTACAGGGCACTTGTCTATATCAAATGTTTTCAATCTATTCTCGCTGCTTAAATATACAAAAAAGCCACCGGCACATAACTGCACCGATGGTCATAGAAACTTTATTAGTACCTTGATACGATTGCCAAATGCTCTGGTGATACCTCAGGACATACCGTCAATAAGCTATCTATTACATAATCAACGTTTTCATCATCTATTTTTTTGCCTTTGATATCCCCTTCAAGCGTGATTTCTTCGCTGTTTAGAGAATTATAAACTGTGCTCACCATCGGGACTTGTATAATATCTTCATTTTGTAGACAGCATTCCGAAAAGTATAGTATCCCCTCGTGAGCTATCAATTGCCCAAAAGCATATTCTTTTTGATGCTCAGCTGTACTATCTTGAGGATTGCAATTGTATTTAGTGTGCTCGACATGTCTCAGATCAAGAATGAAGCTTTCGTCCTTTCTGGTTAAAACACATCTTGCTCCCAACTCAAGCAGCTTCTGCTTTACATGTTTGGAAAACTCTCCTCCAAACTCAGTAATAAACTGCTTCATTGATACTGTCTTTTTCATTCGATAAATCTTCTTCAATTCCGATATTCTCCTTTATATTGTACTTCCTTAAACCCTTTAGCCTATAGTACATCAGAAAGTGTACCTTTGGGGACTAATAGAATAAAACCACCCCTGAGAGGTGGCGTATATATGCGTATGCGTGCTAAATGACAGCATAGCTCTATAGCTAATTATATTATACCACAATGGTAAAAAATAATCCGTTTTTTCTTAATTTTGCTAAAACTTATAGGAATCTGCTATATAATGCTGTTTTCCCAGCAATCTGGATGGTCAATCCCTAGCAAAGTTGTGATAGTTGCCGCAATATTAGCAAGTCCAAAGCTTCCTGACTTTAATTCACGGTTTTGCACTTTATCATAGACTATGAATGGGACCGGGCTAAGTGTATGACTTGTTTTTGCTTTAGCCGTGCCACCCTTGGCTTTTTCATACATCTCATCCGCGTTTCCATGGTCAGCTGTGATGACAAGTATGGCTTCTGTTTGATCAACCGCCTTAATAACTCTTGCAAGACACAGGTCAAGAGCTTCAACCGCTATTTTGGTTGCGTTAAAACTGCCGGTATGCCCGACCATATCACCATTAGGGTAATTTGCTCTTAAGAAGTCATATTTGCCGGATTTTATGGCATCTATTAGCTTGTCAGTCACTTCTGCGGCTTTCATCCATGGGCGTTCATCAAAGGATACCCTGTCTGAAGGCACTTCCTCAAAGGCCTCAAGCTTTTCACTAAACTTCTCACTCCTGTTGCCATTCCAGAAATATGTCACATGCCCGAATTTCTGTGTCTCAGAAACAGCATACTGCCTGATGTTGTGCTTTACCAAATGCTCTGATAATGTATTCTTTATATCCGGAGGTGTGACCAAAAAGTTCTCTGGAAGCTTCAAGTCACCATCATACTGCAGCATACCGCAAAATACAATTTTGGGGCGTCTTCCCCTATCAAACTTGTCAAAGGATTCATAATCAAAGGCCATGCTGATTTCAATCGCCCGGTCACCTCTGAAATTGAAGAGAACAACACTGTCCCCATCATTAATAGTACCTACAGGATTACCCTCTGACCCTATGACAAAAGGCGGTAAATCCTGATCTATGACTCCAGGCAGCTCCTCTCTGAAAGTGGATATCGCCTCACTGGCAGAAGCAAACTGCTTGCCCTTGCCCAATACATGGGTATCCCAGCCAAGCTTCACCATATCCCAATTTGCTTCATATCTATCCATTGTAATCTTCATTCTTCCGCCGCCGCTTGCAATTCTTCCGTCAAAGCTGCTGTCATTCAGCCCCTTCAGCACCTTCTCCAGCTGTTCCACATAATCCAGCGCCGATGTGGCCAAGACGTCTCTTCCATCTAGTAATACATGTACTCGGACTTTTTTTACATTATCCATCTTTGCTCTTATAATCATTGATTTAAGATGAGCAATATTCGAGTGTACATTGCCATCTGACAGGAGACCGATAAAATGCAGCACAGAGCCGTTCCCTACGCAATTGTCAACTACCTTGCGCCATGTATCCGAGCTGTACATCTTTCCATTTCCTATTGATTCGTTTACCAGCTTCGCACCTTGGGCGTACACCTGCCCGCTGCCCAATGCATTATGTCCTACCTCTGAGTTGCCCATGTCCTCATCCGAAGGCAGGCCAACGGCTATTCCGTGGGCCTTTATTACAGTGTATGGGCTGTGGCTCATTAGCATATCAAGAGTAGGTGTATTGGCAGCCTTTACCGCATTGCCGTACTCATCTTCATTTATTCCTATGCCATCCATTACAATTAATACAACCGGTCTTTTATTCATTTAATTCACTCCGTCCTTTTCCCTTATGCCGGGACAGTTTGTGACTACCCGGTACACTAAACTTACGGTAATTATATTCATTTTTTTATGCTCTGTCAACAATAGGAAATATGTGCCAGGAATCTGATTTATGTGTTATGCTAAATATATACATAAGAAAGGGGATGCGTCTATGAATCTTATTAAAGTAGGGGATATTGCACCGGACTTTTCCTTAAAGGATAATAAGGAGCAGATAATCCGTTTATCAGATTACAAAGGAAAAAAGGTATTGCTGTCATGGCATCCACTGGCATGGACAGCAGTTTGCACTGATCAAATGAGAGCTCTGGAAGTGAACTTGGAAAAATTCAATAATCTCAACACCGTACCCCTTGGTCTCAGTGTTGATCCTGTACCTAGTAAAAAAGTATGGAGTACTGTAATCGCTATTAATAACGTGAGTCTCCCTTCTGACTTCTGGCCTCATGGGAAAGTAGCACAGGACTACGGCATTTTTATCGAAAAGTTAGGAATATCAGAACGTGCCAATATAATAATTGATGAAAATGGCATAGTTAAATGGGTCAAGGTTTACCCAATAAAGCAGCTGCCTGATATTAATGAGGTTTTACAGGTTTTGTCCAGCATATAAAAGGTTTATTTGTTACATATTAATTATAGTGGTACAGCAAGTCTTATTGGAGGATGCAATATGAAGAAACTAAAAGCATCAATCTATGATGCACACAAGGGTTATGATGTTATATTTGACGCAGACCTTCTGAACATGAAAATACGGATATTCGATGAGACCTTTTCTCAGACAGGCAAAGTATTATATGAAGGCAGCGTCGGCAGGTTCATTAAGGAAAGAATACCCTCGAACTTCCTGGCTGAACTTCTTACAGAACTGAGACATAAGGATAAGATATCGTACCGTTTAAGCGGTGGAGAAAACTTTATTGAAAGAATTCGATAATTTCACAAATATAAATGCCAAGCATTAGTGCTTGGCATTTTGCTTTAATAAGCTTCCCTTAGTTATTACTTGGCTTTTCATGGGCCCAATTTATGTGTTTAACTTAAGAAACGCAAAGCCACTATAAAACACTTCTAAAATAATATTAAACTAAAAAGAGAGATGAGCAACATTCTCATCTCTCTTTTTATAAGAGTCAACTACTTTCGTATATTGTCTATCGCTCTAAAATACAATCGAGTCTTTCTACCATATTTCCAACTGAACTCTCTTTGATTATCAATGCTGGATAGAACCTGAGGAGGTTCCCAATCATATTATATCCAACCAAGAATCCCCCTTTAAAAAGCTTACGCTGTATTGATGACAGTGAAAAATGCTTATCTTCCTTGAATTCCATGGCAAGCATCAACCCTCTTCCCCGAACTTCCTTGATACAATCATGCCGTTTAGTGAGCTGTTCTAACTTATCCTTAAACTTGACGCCTATTTCAGCACTTCTAACAATCAGATCTTCTTCCTTTATCGCTTTTATCACTTCTATGGTAACTGCACAGCCCAGCGCATCATTCTGGTGAGATTGTGCATACCTCAATCCGCCGCTTTCCAGTCTGTCTGCGATATCAGCTTTCATAGCAACCGCACTTACCGGATATCCGTTGCCCATAGATTTCCCCATTGCAATAATATCAGGCTGAAGCCCATAATGCTCATAACCGAACCATGACCCGGTACGCCCAAATCCAGTAGTAACTTCATTTGCCATAATCAGCCCATCGTGCTGTCTCACAGTACTTTCTAGATTCTTAACCAGCTTTTTGGGGGGCAGTTTTACTTGACCTGATGTATTCCCAGGTTCAAAAACTAGTCCCCCGATCTGCTCAAAAGGTATTTCCTTAAAATAGCAGCAATTAGAGCTACACTCGTCTAAGGCACAATCTCGGCACCGACTCCAATCAAAAAAGTACCATTCTTCAAGACTTCTCCTGCCTGCAGAACCATATGCCGCCAAGTAGGAACCGGATAAGGAGAGTAACAGCTGCTGCTGTGTCACGCGCCTGATACTCTGCACCCCGAACTCGACAGATTCACTCCCTGAGCTAAGAAAGATACATTTTCCATCTGATATTTGAACTGTTTCGAGGACTATTGAAGCGGCTTCCTCCACTACAGGACTCTTGTACTGGTAACCCAAATGCATGATTTGATCAATTTGCCTCTTGATCGCAAGATTGATTTGTGGGTGGCTGTGACCAAGTGCAGCGGACCAAACTCCTGCTTCAAAATCAATATATTTTCTATCCTGGTCATCATACAAACAGTCTCCTTGTCCTCTAACTATATTAACATCATATTTATTGTACCCGCAGCAATTTAAAACTCTATCCATTTTCTAACCTCCCTAATTTATAAGTGTACCAAATATTTTGTATTTATTGACAATATTTGGTACACTTACAATATAATTCAGGAGTTCCACCGGGTCAATCGGCCTTTTTGCAAAGTGTACCGGTACGATTATTGGGAGGTTATCATTATGAAATACAGTGTGATTGTTAATGCCATCGAGAAGGAAATCTCACTAGGAAACTTAATCCCTGGAGTTAAAATACCATCCATTAGAGATCTATGCACCAAGTACAGATGCACCAAATCTACTGTACTGAGAGCTTACTCTGAGCTTAAAGAGCTTGGTCTTGTATATGCTATACCCGGCAGCGGATACTATCTTATCAATAATTTCACTGAGACGTCTGGACATAACACATCAATCGATTTTTCAGGCACTTCACTGGATAAAAACTCACTGCCCTACAATGAGTTTCAGCCTTTCATAGCTCAGGCTATCAATAAATATAAGGAAGACTTATTCACATATGCCGATCCCAAAGGTTTAGACCAGCTTGCCGAGGCACTTCGCAAGCATTTGCAAAACCATCAGGTATTCACGAACATCGAAAGGGTATTCATTACCACCGGCTCACAGCAAGCACTGAGCCTTTTATCCAAAATGCATTTCCCCAATGCAAAAACCAATGTTGTGCTTGAACAGCCAACCTATCAGGGAATGCTTGAATGCTTAAAGCAGAATCATATAGAAGCTATTGGGGTTTCCAGAGATTTTGACGGCTTGGATTTCGATGGTCTGGAAAGAGCCTTCAGAAATGACAATATTAAATTCTTCTATACAATTCCTCGGTTCAACAATCCACTTGGGTTAAGCTATACTAATGCCGATAAAAAGAAAATACTTGCATTAGCAGAGAAATACAATGTGTATATTGTGGAGGATGATTACCTCGGAGATCTAGAGGGTGACTCGAAATCAACCCCCATATTCTCCTTTGATCAGTCGGATAGGGTTATATACATTAAGACTTTTTCTAAGGTTTTGCTTCCAAGCTTAAGAATTGCAACTGTGGTTCTTCCGAAACTATTGATAAATACTTTCAGGGAATATAAGTACTGGTCTGATATTAACACTCCTCTAATATCGCAAGGCGCTCTCGAGATATATATTAACAGCGGAATGTTCAACTTACATATCAACAAAGTCAGAAATATGTATTCGGAAAGAATGAATTTTTTGAAAGAATTTACAGAGCAGCAAGCCTCCCCATCAATACGTTGGCATATACCTGAAAAAGGAGGCTTTTATGCCGGCTTGGAAATACTAAATATGAGTAAACAAAAAGACATAGTAGCTGGTTTATTAAAAAAGAATATCATATTATCCGATATTGAGAGCTACTATTTGAAAGAATTCATAAATGATAAATTTCTTAGGCTAAGTGTCACAAGGGTTGAACCCAAAATTATAGAATCCGGTATCATTGAGATTATCAATGAAATTGAAAATAGCACATATACGCTTGGGAGCAACATTCATTTATAGAGTACAATGTCTGCTCAAAGCAAGTAATAATTTTGCATACTTGGTACTCGGCACCTTAACATCTTTGAATAAATGACTATGGAAATCCAGAGAATAACTAGTATCCGGCTCAGAAGCCTTGAGATAAAACCAAGGAGGCTATATGCATACTATATTTGAAACGTCTATAAGAACCATGATTGGTTTTGTAGCACTATTAATTTTGACGCGTCTACTTGGCAAGAAATTGTTAGGTCAGCTAACATTTTTTACTTATATCACAGGTATCGCTATGGGAAATATGGCTGGTGACATGGTAGTACATAGAGATATAAAACTGATCGATGGTGTGTCAGGTCTTATAGTATGGGCATTCTTAACTTTTCTTGTTGAGTTCATGAGCTTAAAATCGTCTAAAGCCAGAGTATTGCTTGACGGCGAGCCTGCAATAGTTATTAAAAAAGGGGTTATCATGCAAAAGGAACTGGCTGCACAAAGACTAAACATGGATGATCTTACAATGCTTCTGCGAACCAATAATATTTTTTCTATCAACGATATTGATTATGCAATACTGGAGCCAAATGGCCGGCTAAGTGTATTAAAAAAACCAGATCTTGAAACTATCACAAAAAAAGATATGCAAATTCAGCCAGAAAGTCGGATGTATCTGCCTGCTGAGATTATTGTTGATGGAAGGGTAGTCATAAGAAATCTGAAAGAGCTAAATCTCAATAACGAGTGGGTAGACCAGCAGCTAAGCCGCGCAGGAATAAGCTCTGCTGAAGAGGTTTTTTTCGCTGAATTGCAGAGCGACGGAAGCCTTCATATAAGCAAAAAGAGAGCTTCCAAATAGCTCTCTTCCATATCCGCATCCTTTAATCAGACTGCCTTCATTCTGGTGGAAGTAATTTTACCCTCTATTCTATTAAGGTTTTTGACCTTCAAAGTTGGATCTGTTACGCCACATTGATCCATAATATCTTCAAGTATTTTAAATTCCTTCCTCTTGATTACGACTTCGACTTTATATCTTCTATCTCCGTTATTTCCTCTAGCTAGAAAGTTGTTAACCGTATAACCTTCTTCTCTAAGCTTTTCCGCTATTTCAATCATTTTATCCCTGTTATTAAAGAATATATCTACTTCCAAAATACCAAGTGCCAGCCGTTCCTCAAGTTTACCACCAATAAAAACTCCTAATGTTTTACCTAAGGCATATGCAAATGCAAAATGAAACCCCTTTGAACTAGTCATTTTACTGACAACTGTTGCAAAAATCATAGCATCCGTAAATACCAAAAGATAAACTGGATTCATAATCTTCTTCGACATTAATATGCTTTTTAATGTTGCTAAAACATTAGTAAGCGCTGTTACTAGAAATAACCCTATAAGGGTCAATATAATATGTTGTGTCATCCCGACACCCCCTTTTTGATTCTCTATCATTAATTATTTAATTTTCTTTTCTTGCCAATAAAAGCTAATTCCCGTAAAAAAAGCTAACATAGCATTATGTTAGCTTTGGAAGACATAAATAAACCCATGGTCTTATCCATGAGAATAATCATTCAGTTATTTATTTAAACAATTCATATTGAAAATTCAAGAAAAGAATAAATCTACTTTCATCATTAGATCATTTGAAAATCTCTAATTTGCACCAAGAAAAGCAATTTCATAGCAATTTTGAAAACAATGATAAGATTAATTTAAATAATTGTCTGGCTATATTTTAACCAGTTTGTATAACTATTGCACTAACTTCCCTATATTATCATATATTCTAAAAATTTGCAAGTAAAGCTCTTCAATAGGTGCAGGATGTATTATAGTTAAATATGTAAAACCCAATACATTCTGACACGATAAAAGAGACCGTATTGGTTAAAATATTAATGGTCATAATATCCGCGAACATGGAGGTAAATTCCATGGTTTTACTATTAATATTATTGACGTTACTTCTGCTTCTAGTTGTTTTATTATTTACAGTAAAATCAAAAGTAGATTTTATTTTCAATTCCACCAACTCAGATATGCATGTGACATTGTTTTGGCTGTATCCTTTGCTAAGGTCAGTTATAGCAAGGGAGAATAACGGATTAATTCTGACCGTATACCTGCTGAACAAAAGAATTTTAACTAAACAATTGAATCGTAAGCAAAACGTATCTGGTAAAGAGAGTATTCTTAAAAGCCTTAATCCCACTGATATCCATGTTGATACTCAGTATGGATTTCGTGACCCCTTCGTTACAGGTTTAGCCTGCAGTGCAATACCTCTGGTTTCTGAGTTCTTTAATGTAGAGTCGCTGCATCAGAAACCTGACTTTCTCGCAATTAACGACTATGTCAATTTGGATGCCACTGCAAGGTTGAACTTGGGTCATTCACTGATGAAGCTTATATAGCCAACGATTTAGCTCAGGTAAATCTAATAATTTTATTAATGGAGGTACACTAATGGAAGTTAATTCATCTTTAACTCAGAATATTGATACACTATTTTCAAATATAGAAACCTTTACACAGAGTGAAGGTACTCTGGGAAAGCCTGTCACGCAAGGTGACAAAACGCTTATTCCAATAATCTCCGTGACAATAGGATATGGCGGCGGCAATACCTCTGGTAAGATGTCGCAGGGTACCACCGGTACAACTCAGGGAAGCAGCAATGCCGGAATGGATGCACTGGGCCTTGGTGCTAGAATCAGTACTGATGCTCTCGCAGTCGTTGATGGCAACAATGTTACAGTTATACCTGTTAGCCCTACTGCAAGTAATATGAATCAATTGATAAGCCAAATACCTCAAATGATGGGTAAAGGTCAAACCAGCCAACCCCAGAATCAACAGCAGAACCAGCAGCAGAATCAACCACAGAGCTAATTTCTATTTAAGTCCACACAGCAAAACGCTGCGTGGACTTAATATTTGCTCTTAATGCCCGTGACAATTACAATGGTGTTCGCCATGATGTTCTCCGCTATGGCACCCGCCTTCGCTTACCTTAAGTGTTCCTTCAAGGTATTGCTGCACTGTCTCATCCACATTGCTGCTGGCTCCTGATACTATTCGGATGCCAAGGGAGTCCAGATTCTGTTTTGCACCATCACCCATACCACCTGCAATTACTGTCTCCACTCCATTTGAAGCTAGAAAACCCGGCAGCAAGCCATGCCCATGTGCACTTGTATCCAATAGCACTTTACCTATAATCCTTTTATCCTCAGTCTCAAAAATCGTAAACTGTTCACATTTTCCAAAATGTCCTGATACACAACCATTCTCTGTTGCAACTGCAATTTTCATTTTTGCATTCCTCCTTAATTGCCTACGTTATACTCAATTTCCTTAATCTCAGCCTTGGCGTAGCAGTAATCACCTTCAGGAAAGGACCATATTGCCTCTCCCCCTGAGGATATCTTTATCCCGTTATAATCCTTGTATTCATAGGCTGGAGTTGACCATCTTATATTCTGATAGGTTTTTCCTGTTGGTGAATAATACCTGTCATCCGATACAAATTTTATCAACTCGCCTTTCTCATTAAAATACAACATTGCAGACACTTTGATGCCGTTATTATTGAAGGTTGCTTTTACTGTCAACGGGTCAACGGTTTCCCATTGTATTCTCTCATCTATAAGGCTGGCTGGTGCAAGCATGCACATATCATTAAATACTGTAACTGTCTCACCCTTATTCATTTCCTCACCCTTGCCGTCGGCAACGGTAACCAGCCCAGCCAACTTTACCAGCATAATTGCCTTAGCATCTGCGTATTTATGTAGCCCCATGATCGGAAGGCCGGACATTTTCATCTGCATAAAATAGAGTCGTTTTGTATCCTTCAATTCGCTGTATTGCTCAGCACTCATTTTTGTCCAATCCTTTTTCGGGTCCGTTTTAAACTCTCCTTCAAATACAATTCTGAAATTCTTTACTTTTTCCTTGCCCACCGCCCCAACATATATAAGGTACTTTTTAACCGGCTCAGGCAAGTGCTTCATATCTCCTTCAGTTAATATACTGCTGTCTTGTTCCGAAGTGCTTTCCAGCAATTTTGCAACTTCTGCGTTATAAACTCTTTTGAGGTCTTGCGATTTGAAGATTAGAAATGAGACGATCAAGACCAGTAAAAGTACTATAATTGTAAAGATATACTTCCTATACATGTAATTATCCCCCCTACCAGAAATATATATAACTTTTCAATACTTATTTTACACCTATGGCCTTAACCTGACTATATCAAAAATGATCTGACGATAAAAAGCACCTGCTGCAATAATGGCAGAAGGTGCTTTTGTTCGGTACCAGGAACTTAAGATTGTCTAAAGTCCAGTTTTATATTTTTCAAATATTCTCAGAATCAAAATAATGGCTTGCTCTCTGCTTGCTTCCTTTTGGGGATTGAAGAGGTTGTTTGCACCTAAAATGAGTTTATTCATATACATATACTTAATCGGTTGATACGCCCATTTGGAAATTGTATTCCTATCATTGAAGGTTAGCTCTTCCGATGCGACTTCAATATCCGGACGCACTAATTTAATCATGTTGAACAGCATTGTCGACATCTGTTCCCTGTTTAGAGGTTTGTTGGGACCGAATTCACCATTGCCTATTCCAGTGACAATACCTAGGTTATATGCCTTTAAAACCTCAGCATTGTCCGTATCTTTAAAAGGATTCGAATCTGCCGGCGTAGCTGGCTGATCAGCCAGCCTGTCATAAAGTATGATTATCAATTCACAAAACTCTTCACGGGTAATTGGTTTCTGATAGTCCTTTAATACACGTCCTGTAGCAAATCCTCTTTCTACTGCGTTGTTAATTTCAGCTATAGCCCAGCTGCTTGGTTCTGATCTAAACTTCTTATTAGCTGTTATTTGAGCCACAGCTACTGCATCTGAGGTGCCGTGTCCGTCAGAGCTGGCGCTTTGTGCAAAGATCTTGAACGCATATTTATCTGCAGGAAATTCTGCAATTGTTGCGACAATTGAATCTTCTACAACTATATTATTAGCTTCAAGTATAAATTCTTCTACTTCTTCTATTTTATTTTGTTCTGAAATGGACCTGTATATAGGCTTTATAATATCGCCTTTTTTGATGCTTATCGCGCTGCCATTGCCGCCCTTTTCATTTATGCCGACTATTTCACCTTTATTACCTTCGTTAAATACAACTTCGATGCTGATCTTTTTATCGTTTAAATATGCAGGGATATAGAATCTGTTGAATTCATATTCATCCCGGTATGTAAAGACAAAAACATTGTTCAGTTTTATCAGGTTTACCTTTAAAGGTATTTTTAGCATTTTATCATATGCCCAGTTTCTTGGGTCAAATACGCGCACACCCAATGCTGTAAAGGTATCCGTCTCCTCATCAATATACCCTGGGTAATATCCCATTCTAAATATAAAACTTGCACTTTTTTCAACAGGTAAGTTGAAATACCCATAATCAAAGGAAGCACCGGACATATCAATTATTAAATTTTCCGACACGCCCTTAACAGAAGCTTCCACACTGAGTATAGGTGATAATAATATTACTATAGTCAATAAAAGCATCAGGCATACCTTGGTATTTCTTCTTATGGTTTTCATTAAGTAACCCTCCTTTGTATTTAAAAATATAGCGCCAGCCGCACCGGAGGTTTCCCTGGCACCATATCCATTCACCTGGCACCATAAATAAGTTGACATAGTGGAACCTAAGCCCCAACTCGGTTAATAGAAAACAAAATATAATTACTTTTTCTCCAGCGACATATTCCAATCATATAACGTCCATGGACTTTGAGGATCTTTAAGCAGCTCTTTCATAATTTCGAACCGGTAATGGGCATCGGTGCCCAAAACATTGCGTTTCTCGCCTGACCAGGCTTCAAAGCCTGTAATATAGCTTTCTCCCATCTCTTTCCATGAGCCAAAAGCCTTCTGAAGAGTTTGCGCTGCATCCATGATATATCCCCAGGATTCCTCATCTGTCAGGTAGCCCGCTACATAGCACTCACCGGCAACTCTCACAAGCCTGCACAACTCCCAACCCACCAGTTTCTTTTGCTCTCCACCGGCATCAAGGTATAAATGCCCCGACTTCTTAAGATTATTTACGACTCTCAAAGCATCTTCCCTGCTTTTGATGCCCCACGATCCATCCAGATAATTTTTACCGAACAGTACTCCGGTTTCATCTGCCAGTTTTCCTCCGCGAAGATTCAATGGCCAGCAATCCATTCTTAATGTTATGGCACTGGCACCTAGAGCCCATTCCAACTGCTCATCGCTGTACCTTTTCTTAGTAGAAGGGGTATTGATATATGCCGTTCTGGTATTTTTGTTCCAGTTCACCCTTGCTCCAAAACTTTCTGCGACAAACCGGACCGGAACAAAGACACTTCCGTTTATGGAAGTTGCAGGCACATCCAATTTTACCGGCTTTCCATTGACTGTAGCAGTTCTATCTCCTACCTTCAGTATGATCCTGGTATCATTTTTATGTCCGGTAATGGTATTAGTTTCATTGTCCCGATCCACCTGTGCTCCAAGAGCATTAAATGCATGCTCTAACGGTACCATAACACTTCCATTGATAATCCTCGGCCATTCATCCAAAACAACTTCCGTTCCGTTCACCTTGAGTATAATACCGGATAAAGTAATAAATTCCCCGGTTTCCCGTATGTTTTCAAAAGCCGGGTCGTAGCGCAGTTCATAACGCATGAAGTGGTCTTCTTTCAGTACATCCATCAAGTAATCAACCATTTCACCCAATCTGGACAATTTTGCTAAAGCCCTTCCCTTTTTATATTTGACATGGTAATTATTGGGGTAAGATTCCAGATGTTTATTGTAAGACTCCAATGCCTCATCATATCTTCCCAGTTCATGAAGCGTGCTGCCCCTATACTCGTAAAAGATAGTATAATTATCAGGCTTTGAAGCAATAAGCTGGTCGTAGATTTTCAAAGCTTCATCGTATCTCTTAAGCCGGCTTAACACACTCGCCTTGGAACTATAAGCAGTAATACTATCCGGTTGAATTCGTATCATTTGGTCGTAGCAAGCCAGGACATCCTCATACTTCTCCATTTTTTCCAGTATGCTTATCATGTCGTGCCAAACATAAAATTCATCAGGGCTGATTTCTGAGGCTTTACGAATTACTTGCAAAGCCTCATCATATTTTTTAAGTTCTTCCAATATACTAGCCTTATTTCTGTATGCAACTGTATCTTTTGGATTTATCTCGATGACCTTTTCATAGCAGGTAATTGCTTCTCCTACCCTCCCATATGATTTAAGCAGCCGGGCCTTCTTTTTCAATGATTCGGTATCAGACGGATCTAATTCAATAATTTTGGTATAGCACTCAATTGCCTCGCTACCATTGCGATACTCCAAAGCAGAGGCTTTTCCCTTATACGCCTCAATATCTTTTGGATTTATCTCAATAATCCTGTCATAGCATATAATTGCTTCTCTATTCTTGCCATACCGTTGAAGCAATTTAGCCGTTTTTCTCAATGATTCGGTATCAAACGGATCTAATTCAATGATTTTGGTATAGCACTCAACTACCGCGTAGCCCCCTCCGCTAATCTCCAAAATAGTGGCCTTTCCCTTATACGCCCTAATATCTTTCGGGTCGATCTCAATAATTTTATTATAATACAACAGCGTATCAGCATATTTATTTAATCCTAAAAGTGCATGAATTTTCCCATAATAAGCATCCTTACTGTTCGGGTCCAGTTGGATAGCCATGTCAAACTTCTCTTCAGCCTCCTTAAACAAACGTTTTTCTATCAAGTTATTACCCTCATTACAATAATCCGAAGCACTTGGTTGTGCCTCAGCATAAACGTTTTGCTTGTAAATACAGTCTGACAAGCCCATTATAACTATAGTGGCAATAATAAATAAAGTTATAATCCTTCTCATTTTGTAAATCCCCTCCAAACTTAAATATGGTATCAGATTACTGTACCTGGCACCATATTCTTCTACTTGTCGCTTAATAAAATGTACTTTCGAAAAAGAATAAGTACAACGCGAATATAAACATGCCTACACCAATTACCCCGGCACATACTCCTAAAAATACATACCAGATTTTTGCATTATCTTCACCTAAAAATTCTTTCGTTGTAATTGTATAATACTTTTCAAAAAATTTTTCTGGTTGTTTCAAAGCACCATTTATAAATTCATATGCAGTCCACAAAGATGCTATCCCGTACAAAATCGAAAGTCCCACTTCATCATGAATATCAATGCGAATGCTATTCACCATCCTTTCTGTTAGTTAAGTCCATATTCATATATAAACTGAGAATTTATAATTATAGCCTGCGACTTTTCTTTATCACTTGTTTTGTATTGAAACCTAATAGAACACCTGTGATTATGAGAAAATTTATACCGATGTTTGATAATATCATATACTTTTCTATCGTGTAGTTCTCACGTTCTATATAGTATTGTATGTAGAACAAAACTAATTTTACAGGATGGTACCAGTAATTGCTTAAAGCATTAAAATTTGAAAACACCACATGTTTTTCGATAAGGGGATCATAGCCTGAAGCATAACCTAATATATTAACCGAAGTGATAATTCCTCCTACGCTGATTAGCAGAAGTATATAAGTCAGCAATTTAAACCGATTCTGTGCTTCTGCTAAAACGTTGTGTTTTAATATATTTCCAAATATAAACCATTCTGAAAAAGATAATAGAAACCACAATATAAATATGCCTTGCATTATGATATTACTTGCCAAAGCAGTTCCAAAACGAATGATATACATAAAATAGTTACTCACTACAACAACAAAAATACATATTAAAGTGTATATAAGTATTTTAGCAAAATTTTTTATCATAAATATCCTCCTCTCTAGTTTGCGTCATTTATCAAAATAATGGATGTAGTCTGAATTACACCCATTATTTTGAAATTTTTAATCCAAGTGTAGATACTTTATCCTTTTTTTATACTTATTCTCTTGAAATTTAATTATTCTGTTCTATTTAAATACATACCTTTTAACTGTTCAACTAATTCGTCTAACATTGAATCACATTGGCTTACCAAAACTTTAAATTTATCCATTGCCGCTTCACGCTTTGTGGATATACTATTATTGTTATCCCATCTAGTTTCTTCTTCTACTATCAAACGATTTAGTGTTTCATATCTTGTCTCATGCCGATTCCCAACATTTTTCATCTCCAATGAATATTCATACAATGATTTCCGAGGACTTCCATCAGGACTAGTACTACCAATAAATCTAGTCCCAAATGGTTGTAAGAAGAAAAATCTGTATACATCAATATATGCGTATGTCATATCTACACCTTGTACCAAATCATTCTTCGTGTTTCCATAAAGTGGAATATAGGCTCTCTTCATTAAGTCATATGCAATTTTGTCTTTATTAATAATCCCGTCTTTACCAAAAGTTTTTTCTGTTTCGATAGGTAGATCAAGGGATTCTATATTTATACCAAAAAGACTTCCATAAGTTGATATAGCATTATTTGCATTATCTAATCTGTCAACGACTTTTTTTAGTACAGGTTTTCCTAATTTACCTATGTATTTCCCTGCTCCCCACAATAAGAAGTTTGAAGTAGCCGAAAACTCACTTGTTATACTATTTCCTTCAACGTATCCATTCGATTGTTCATAAATATAAGCAATCATATCAGTTGGTACTGGCATCCAACTTAGAACAGTTTTCGCCCCTTCAAGCTCATCTCGCCATGCTTCATATTTAAGTCTAAGTTGATATCTGTACAGCTTGCCATTAACAGAGTACTTATCTTTAAACCATTGCCGACCTTTTAAAAACTCAACAGCTTCCTCTTCGGTCGGCTTGTACTCAAGTATTTTTCTATATTTACCGGAAAAGCTATATGCCCCTTCTCTTGTATAAATATTACTGTTTTTCATTTCATCTTCATATTGTTTATAAAGCTCTGTATTCTGTAATGCTTTATAACTCTCCGGCTCATAAACGCCTAAGAACCTTTCCCAATTTTGGCGGTAGTAGTTAATATCCTTTGTCCATCTATCAACAACAGCCCAGTGCCCGCTTGGATCCACATATGTCAATGGATTAGCATTACCATAGATGTACAGATTCCTTGTCAAAGGCTCCATAGTGTCCCCGAACATCGTGTCCTGCTGGATAAATTGCATCGTCTTCGGCTCATAATACCTTGCCCTTAGGTATACCAATCCACCCTCTAAGTCATGCATCTCTCCTGTAAATCCGAAGGGGCTGTTTGTCAGCCTCGAGTTCTTTGCTACAGGGTCTAAGGGTTCTCCATAAGGTGCAAACCTGTTGCTGTCTATTATTCCTGCATTCATGTTGGTTATCGAGGTTGTGGTGCCTATGGCATCGTACAGGTAGTACAGAGGGTTGTTGGGTCGTCCTTCTATGCTTACAAGGTCTTCTGCACTTATTCTTTCTATACCATAAGTGTATACTCCTCTGTAATTACCGTCAATATCCGTTGTCATGAGTACCTCTTCGTTCTCTACGGATATATCGTTTATGTAGTTGGTTACCTCGAATACTTCCGGGTTGTTGAGGTCTATTCCTCCGGGGTTTTGGGGATGATCCAACCTCTTGTACCAGCCCAGATGCTTGCCCCTGTTGATGTGTTCCTTGTTCTTCCCTTTGCCTCGTTCGTTAATCTTGTCCTTACCGTTGCCTTTACTGTCATTGCCTTTAATCTTATCACCGTCATTACTGTTGTCTTTATCCTTGTCGCCGTTGTTGCCACCACCGTTGCCGTTATCTTTATCATTATCGCCACCCTTGCCGTTACCTTTGCCTCCGCCTTTGTCATATGCAATGAGCATGCTAATGCTCATTCTTATATCGCCCGCAGCAGCAAACAGTAAACCGTTAGTACCATCCTTCCATCCGAGCTTTCCGCCTTTAGATCCGGGTTCAGACTTTTCGTTTTCTCCGTTGCCATTCCCCTTTTCATTGTCACTATCCTCGTTCTTGCCGTTGTTTTTATCCTTATCATTACCCTTGATCTTACCGGGTGGCACCTGCAGACGCTCCCCTTCTTGTACCGGGGGTTTTACTGCTGTGCTCTGGCTGTATGTCCTCCATAACCTGTTGCCTTCCCCGTCATATCCGTAGGTGAATACTTTTCCGCTGTGCTCTACTATCTCTACCAGCCTGTCCGCATCATCATAATAGTAATAGTCCGCTGTCTTCCGTACCGTGCTTTCCTCCTGCAGGGCTTCTTCTGCTACCTCAACACCGGCAGCAGGTTCTTCTTCAGCACCAGCCTCTGATTCTTCTCCGGTGTTTTCCAATACCATACTCTCGGCATTCGTTTCTTCCGTTGCTTCAGTCTTTGCTCCGCCTTTCTTGCCACTGCTCTTACCTTTACCTTTTGCTGTTCCGGTACTGCTTTCTAAGGCTTCTTCCTCCGGTACTACAGCCTCTTCTTCAGCCTGCAGTGCATTCTCCGCTGTTTGCTCTACCGCCGCCTGCTCCGGTACTCCTTCTACGGTATCCCCGTCTGTTTCATCGGATAGTATTCTTTGTATCCTGTTTCCGTTCAGGTCGTATTTGTATGTGCGTGTGGTTATTCCGTTCTCTGCTTGTCTAGTCATCCTGTTTGATTCGTCATAGGTATATGTATATTGAGTTGTTTTTCCGTCTTCTATTATGGTCTTTTCTGTTACGTTTCCTGCTCCGTCGTAGCTATAGCTGTACTTTGCATTGTTATCACCTGTTTCTTCCATGCTCTTTATTGTGTTGTTCTTGTAGTAGTCATAGGCCCTCAGGTAATGCTTGTCTTCTTTCCATATTTCTTCTTTTGTCTTGTTGCCTGCTCCGTCATATTCGTATTCGATTTTTTCTACTGTGCCTCCACTGCTGCTTATGCTGCTTATTTTTGTTATTCTGTTTTTCTGATCGTATTCATGGGTCGTTGTTATTCCGTTGGGGTATGTTGTGGTTTTTCTTCTTCCTGCTTCGTCATAGGTGTAGGTTGTTTCTCTGCCCTCTCTGTCGGTTACCGTTACCAGCCTGTCATGTTCATCATAGTCATAGCTTACTATTTTCCCATCGGGATATACTATTTTTGTCTTTCTTCCTTTTTCGTCATATTCGTAGTTTACTTCTTCGTCTGCCGGGTCTATGTATGTTGTTAGCCTATCCATTCCGTCATATTCGTAATTGCTTACTCCGTTTATATCTGTCATTCCGGTCTTTCTGTTGAACTCGTCATACTGGTAGGAAACAGTATCTCCTCCCGGGTATAGTATGCTGTTCAATCTGTTGTATTGGTCATATCTGTAATTTATCTGTTTTTCATCCGGCTTTGTGATTTTCTTTATTTGTCCTAAAAGGGTATATTCAAACTTTTTCACTTCTCCCAGTGGATTTTCAAAGCTTGAGAGATTTCCTGCGGTATCATAGGTGTAATAGCTGCTGTCACCTCTGCCGTCTGTCATGCTTTCCAGCCTGCCGTCTTTGTAGTATGTATATTTTGTTATGTTGGCTTCAGGGTCCTTTACCGATATCAGCCTATTTGAGCTGTCATATTCGTAAAATGTTGTATTTCCATTCCCGTCTGTAAAGGTGCTCAGGTTGCCCGACTCGTCATACTGGTAGCCTGTCCCTCCATTTGTAAGGTCTGCTATGCTCTGAAGTCTGTTCAGGGCATCATAGTTGTAAGTATATAGGTTTCCTGAAGGGTCCTGCATTGTCGCTATGTTATTGCTTGCGTCATAGGTGTATTCTGTTTCCTGTCCAAGGGGATCCAGTATTTTCGCAAGGTTGTTTGCTGCATCATAGGTGTAATCGTATCGCTGATTCTCCGGCTTTACCATGTAGTCTATGTTTCCAACCTCGTCATAGCCTATCTCGGTAAACTTGTATTCGGGTGCAAGTATGCTTGTTATTCTGTCTAGCTCGTCATAGCCGTATGTTGTGATATTTCCATCCGGAATTTGCTTTGTTTTGAGGTTGCCAAAATCATCATAGGTATATGATGTGATATGCTGCTGTTCATTAGTTTCGGTAAGCAGCCTGTGCATTTTGTCATAGACATATGTTGTTGATTTTGCTGAGTTGTCGTATATCCTCTCTATATCTCCTGTAATGGAATCATATATATAATTCTTGGCATATCCGCCTGATTCGGTTACTTTCCTTATACGGTGGGCATCATCATATTGGTAGGCTGTTATTCTTCCTTCCTGGTCAGTTACCCTCTGCAGCTCACCTTTTATGTTATATGCCTTTATTGTTGTATTTCCCTGTGTATCACTGACAGTCAACTCCTTACCGTCGGGGGTATAGCTGTAGACCGTTCTTACTCCCCTTTCATCCGTCATTGTCTTTATATTGTCCATAGGGTCATAAGTATAGCCGGTAGTTTCATTCAACGCATTTTCTATTGTTTTTATCCTGTTTTGTCCGTCATACGTATATGCTGTTGTATTATTTTTCGGATCGGTAACTGATTGCAAGCTGCCGCCCGGATAATAGTCATAGACAGTCGTGTTGTCCCTTTCATCCGTTACTGTTTTGAGTTTGTTCAGTGCGTTATAGTCATATTTCTTGGTGTAATTCCTTGCATTTATTATTTGCTTTACCATATTGTTGTCATTGTACAGATACTCTGTTGTGTTATTAAGTGGGTCAGTTATTGTTTTCAGGTTGCCGGAATCATCATATTGATAGCTGTAGGTTCTGTTTCCGGTTTTTTTCATTGAAATTATTTGATCCACGTTGTTATACTCTATTTCAGTGAGTTTGCTCTCAGGGTCTATAACCTGTCTGATCCTGCCCTTAGGGTCAAAGTTATATGCTGTTGTATTCCCGTCTATGCCTTTAATTGCGCTGATATTACCGATTCTATCATAATCATACACTTCTGTTCTTCCCATTATATCGGTAAGTGATTCTACTCTTCCGAACCCGTCATATTCATAATGCGCTTTGTCTACCAATGTACTGCCTTTTGTTTTTATTATGTCCTCCGGTTTGCCTGCTGCTGTATATGAGATACTCTGCACCATACCGGCCCTGTCCTTTATGGATACTGGCCTGTCCATAAAATCATATCCGAACTCTTTTGTTATGTTGTCGGGGTATGTTATTTTCTGGAGTGTTCCGTCAGGATAATAGTCATACTTCTCCAGCTGTGCATCGCTGCCGTAAATGTCCTTTTCCAGCTCATCCAATCTGCCTGTTGTATCATATCTGTATTCTGTTATGTTTTGCATAGGGTCAATGTAATGTTTAATCAAACCCCTGCCGTCATAGAGGTATGTATATTTGGTGTCGTCAGCTTCAGGTATGCTGGTGGTATACAATCTGTTCAACCCATCATACTCCATGTATGTAGTGTTATCCTCCCCGCCGGTTACAGCGCGCATATTTCCATCTTCGTCATATTCATAGGATATGGTTTTGTACATGGGGTCTGTTACTTCTGATATTTTGTTTATTTCATTGTAGTCATATACCGTTGTTTTGCCTTCGCCATTCTCGATTGTCTTTATGTTCCCATTATCATCGTATGTATATCCAGTACTGGTGCTTATCAATTGCTGTGTAACGGGGTCAATATATCTCTCCTCCGTTTCCTCAAGCTGTCCAATGGGGTTATAGTCATATATAAAGGTTATGTCTTTGCTGTCCTTTATTTTTTTAATTCTTCCTGAGTCTGAGTAATCTACTGTTGTTATTTTATTTCCCGGCTCTGTTATCTTCTTTACCCTATACAAATCATCATAAAGATAATCCTTTGTGTTCACGTCATTGCCGATTTCTTTAGTGAGGTTTCCCATTTCGTCATACTCAAAGCTCACTTTATGCTGGTTCGTGCTGCCTTCTGTTTGAAATGTATACATGCCTTGAAGGGTTTGGGTAATATTTTTTCTTGTTATTGTTTTAACCTTGTTTATACTGTAGTCGTAAACATAATCTGTGCTGTCTCCGTCTGCTTCCTCAACATGTGTTATGTTGTTAATGTTATCATAACCATAAGTGTATGTAGGTTGATCATACCCCGGGTATGTGATATCCGTCAGCCTGTCCATTTCGTCATAATCATAGCTTGTTAATCCGTTTTCCTGATCTTCTTCAGTTTTTATGTTTCCGTTGCCGTCATAATCGTATGTTATGGTATAGCCATATACATCTGTGATTGTCTTAAGTCTGTCATTTCCATCATAGTCATATATTTTTATCGGACTGCCGCTGCCGTCAGGAAGTGTCCTGCTGGTTGTTTCGCATTTAAGATTGCCGTTTTCGTCATAGTCATAGTATGCAGCCCTGTATACGTCAAGACTTCCAGGATGTTGCACCGCGGTTACCCTTCCGTTACGGTCATGTGCTATCCTTGTTACGTTAAGTTTAGGATCGGTTATGGTAATGATCCTTCCCATGCTGTCATAGTTATACTCATATTCGTTACTGCCATAAGATATTTTCTGTGCCTGTGGATAGCTGCTGTTGTCTATTGTAACAGTTACATTGTCTGCATCCTTCTGGGATACGAGAAGTCCCTTAGTCGTGAAGTCATAGTCTGTAACTGCAGATTTTCTGATCCCGCCTTCATAATAGTACTGTATTTTCTGCTCCAGATTGTTGTTTGAGTCATAGTGATATTCGGTAATGTTTCTTTCGAAATCCTGTGCAGTTTCGAGCAAATACCCCTCTTTATACGTCAGTAACATCGCATTGTTATCAGGCCTGGTATACTTTTTTATATATCCCAGGTCATTATATTCATAGACATGATTATTTCTCATTCTGTCAGTGAATCTATTTACATCACCCTTGCCAGTGTGCTCATAATTCTCATACTTGTAGCCGGGGTATGCTTTCTTGGTAAGCCACTTCCTGCTGTTGTAGTAATATGTATATATGTTTTGCTCTGCATCTTTAAAGGTAGTCATGCCGGGGTCGTAATCAAAGGAAACAGAGTTGTTCTCTCCGTCCTGCTGTACTAATACTCTTCCATCATCAGTATATTCATTTGTAATGATAGTGTACTGTCTGGCTGGGGTAATAGTCCTAACCCTCATCTTGTCATCATATCCATAGACAGTACCGAACTGCTCAGCATCTATGTATTTTTCGAGCTTGTTGGAGCCTGCCCCATACACGAAGCTTATCTTGGAATTATCCGGCAATGTAACAGAACTGATATTTCCACACCAAGGAGAACCGCTGTCTAGGTATTCAAGCTTGACCTGCCTGTTTACAGGGTCTGTAATAATAGTCTGCCAATCATTGTCATCATACTGTACCTTTATTGTATTATTGTTTCTGTCGTTTATATTTGTAAGAAGTCCTGTCTTGCCAAACCGATAGAGTATGTTCTCAGGTGTCTTTATCACATAGTACTCTCCGGCAGCAGTCAGTATATCATGAGTTGCGGCATTTGTGACATAGGTGCTGCCGCTTTTCCTGAAGTATATCCTGCTCCCGTCACCCCTGCTGTAGCCTATTGTTCCATCTTTGTAGAAGGACAGATACTTGTTGTAGCTGTAATCCCATTTATCTCCGAAGGGACTTTTCCTGTTTTCAAGGGTCGAGACATGGGACCTCACAAAGCTCACATTTATGTTGTATACCGGGAAGGAGAAGTCCTCGTGAGCATATGAAAAGGCTCCCGTATTGGAATTTACATATTGTGCTGCTTCTTCTGCATTTTTATATTCTGTCCCAGATACTTCATCCTTTAGCTCCATCTCTGGTGTAATACTGTTTGGCTGCTTGTAGTTATATGGCTGTGCTTTCTCTGTATATACAAACAGCTTCTGCCCTACTGTAAGGGCTTCATTTGTCAGTTTGTTAAGCTGGTATATTTCGTTGTATTTGTTTCCATCCCCGAGGTAATGCTTTGCCAGCCTTCTTAAGGTATCACCGGGCTGCACTTCGCATACTACAAATTTCCTTGAGGCAAGGTCCTTCTCCTCGATTATTTTATACTCACCTTCCGGCTCAGGCTCTTCGGAGTCTTCTTCCCCGGTGTCAACTTCGGTCTCTCCGTCTGCAGGAGGTGACGGTTCTTCTGGTTCCTCTGGTTCTTCCCATTCTTCTACCGTTATATGTGCCTCTACCCAGTATGCTTTGTCCAAATCCAGGTTGAAATGCTCTGTTTCCCAATTGTATATGTCGAAATTCTCTTCTACTATCTCGCCTGTACCGCCGTCAGGCATTAGTTTGTATTCAATCGTCAGCCTGTTTGTTTTTTCCTCTTCTTCTCCTTCAGAGCCCTCGGAATCCTCGGAATCCTCGGAATCCTCTTCATCTTCTTCATCAGAGCCTGCATCGTACTCCACTGTCCCTTTTGCATATGCCACTCCATTTTCCATTATGTCGTTCCTTTCAAGTACAAGCTCCAGGTCGCCTAAACTTGGTTCTACAGGGTCTTCAACAGGCATATCTGTATATATTATTTCAACGCAAGGCTTATTGTCATCATTGTTCGTTGAATAGAAGCAGTCCGCCTGCTCGCTTTCATTCTCGAGCTTGAGCATGATGCCATAGTTATCTTCTTTTGTCCAGTCTTCTATGAGTGACTTGATATCCCATTGGTACCATTTAGTTTCTTGATTTATTGTGGTTGAGGTCTTATATTGAAAGTACTCATCAAATTCATCCGGCTCTTCATCAGCATCCGGAGCAGGTTGTGTCTCGTAAGTAACACCATTAATATCAATATACTGTAGTATTTTATATAGCTGAACTTCCCTTTCTACACTTTCCCCCAGTCTTGCGCTTCTATAGGTTAAATTGTCTTCATCTCTTGGAATCAACCAATGTGTATATTTATATAGTTTTAGCTCCGCCGATTGTATTTTTACCTCGTCGGTAATCTCCTGAGGCAATATAAATCCCATATAACCTCTTGTCTTGCCTTTATAATTGTCAAATTGAGGTGAATTTGTGCTCCTAATACCGTCATCATATCCTACGTAAATCATATCCTCAAGATTATGTGAATACCTTGGCTTTATTTGCTGTACAAAGTTATCTGAAATCTCACTGCTTCCTATAGTAGCACTTGGATCGATCTTTACAGGATATGCCCTTGCTGCATCCTTGAGCCATTGATCGTCAGGTATCAGAGTGATGCTATAGCTGCCTCCATTTTGCTCAAGCCTTAATTCTATGCTGTTAGACAGGGTTCCCTGGGCATCTTCCATATATGGAGCTGACAGTGCAAATACGTTTTCTCCGGTTTTCTTGTCGGTTATCAGTATTGTCCCATCCTGCTCAACCACTTCTGCAGGACCGTTCACATCCATTTCATATGTGAATTCCAAGTCTTCCCTGTAGCTTGATACTATGATGTCCTCTTTAACACCAAGTTCATGTACCGTGTATAGATAGCCTATGCCCACTTTGTTGGTGGAGTAGAACACCTGGCTGCCCTCGACAATCATATCCCCATTTATTGCATCTTCTGGACTTATTTCTATTGATATATTCCCTTTTTGCACTTTATAGCTTGCTTGTTTGCCTTCTTTCCCGGTAAAGTAAACATCAAACAGGCCTGTTTTATTTTTATAGGCATACTTATTACCCTTGCCTGCTATTTCCACAAGACTGCTATCTATCTCAATAAATTTCCCTTCTGAATCCTTTACATGGATTGTCTGGAAGAATATGACCGAGGTCTTTGTTCCGTCCTCATTCAGATAGGTTTTGGAATTCTCCGTTCGGTTTTCCAATAGCTCCTTTTTGTTCTTCCATTTTTCAAAAGCGTCAGCTTTTTTCAACAGTCCATTGGGTATCTTATGAGGCTTCTTAACTTTGGCTCCGTCCAGTTCTGGTATTTTCTTCTCTTTTTTTATAGAGGAGTTCCCTTTATCCCCGGTATTCATCGACATATTATCTGCATAAATACCAATGCTGCATTGGAATGTAAAGATAAAAATAACCAGATAACTGATTAACTTATATAGTGTGTTCTTTTTCTTCAATTCCTCATTTCCTCCTTTATTTATGTTAATATTCGCCTATGTTATTACATTTTGACATAATTATTCATTTAATTACATATTATACCATTAAGGTTTTTATATACAAATAATTTTCGCCATATTCTTACATATTAGTGTTATTTTGGGCACATGGACCTATAATCATCATAGGCTTTTTGACCCATGTGATAGATTTCTGGCGTTCTCTGCAAACAGGTAGGTTAGATGCTGCAAGGTAGTATCCAGCTCATGAAAAAAGCTGAGATTTTTCATATCTATTAACTTTTTGGGGGAGAATGATTTATCAAGAATCATATAATACACCCGGCTACATTGAAAATAGATTTCCGAGGCAAAATATTAATATAGAAAAGCTTATAAGAAGGCTGGAGGGATCAATATGCTCATTTATGCAATTGTTTCTATGTGTTTAGCTCTTACATTTTACTCTATAGGGGTATGGAGCGAAAAATGGCAAGGTACCTTAAAAAAATGGCATCTGTTTGTATTCTGGATGGGCTTTATATTCGACACCGTGGGAACATCCATAATGAGTGAGATAGCAAAGGGAGGGTTTCAATTCGACTTCCATGGGATAACGGGTTTGCTGGCAATAATACTGATGTTCTTCCATTCAATATGGGCTACAGTTGTATTAGTCAAAAATTATGAATCCATGAAAACAAATTTCCACAAATTCAGCATTATTGTATGGTTGATTTGGCTGATCCCCTTTGTATCAGGAGCAATGTTTGCGATGGCAAAATAATAGTGCCAGACATTGGAGTTAGCAACTACTGCTACTCCATGCCAGGCACCATGGATTTTAAAACTTCCCTATCTAAGATCAGGATTTTTTTATGTCCTGTTTGATTTATCACACCCATGTCTTGAAGCTGGGACAGCTTCCTGCTCAAGGTCTCTTGGCTTATGCCGATATGAGCTGCAAAATCTTTTTTGCTTATAGACAACTGTATTTCATCCTTACCCTCTGACATTCTAAGTAAACTATCAGCCACTCTCTGCTCTACGTCCTGCAGCCCTAATGATTCTATCAGGTTTTCTGCGCTTTGAAGCCTTTTACTTAGCTCTTCAATTATCTTAGCAGCAATGCTTGGGTTCTTCTTTATTATTTCTCCCTATACTTTAACAGTCTGATAGCATTTACTATTACAATCAGCACACTGAGCTCATGTACCAGCATTCCAAAGGAGAGAAATACGGCTTTGGCTAATACCCCTGTTAACAACAATCCTACTACTATTATAGCAAAGTATATGTTTTGTTTCATATTTTTTACAGTAGCCCTGCTCAATCCAATAGCATAGGAGAGCTTACTTATCTCCTCTGACATTAATACTACATCTGCTGTCTCCATTGCGACATCTGTGCCCGCTCCCCCGATGGCAATGCCCAAGTCTGCGGTCGCCAATGCCGGAGCATCGTTTATTCCATCCCCAACCATTGCTGCCGCTCCAATGTCCTCTTGCAGCTTCTTCAATATGGAAACCTTATCTTCAGGAAGCAGCTCTGCATAATAATCGTCCAGTCCGACTTTTTTAGCGATAGCCGAAGCAGCTCTCCGGTTATCTCCGGTTAACATTACAATCCTTTTTATACCTAAGGCTCTCAGCCTTTTTACCAGCTTATCCGCATCTTTTCTTATAGTATCGGCAATTGAAATTATACCAAGAATCTTTCCAGGTTCTCCTACTATTACTCCTGTCTGTCCCTCAGCTTCTTCATTCATTAAGTAATCCTCTATATTACTTGGGGTTATTATCCCGTTTTCACCCATTAGCTTTCTATTTCCGATAAATAAGATTCTGCCGTCCAGCTTTACCTTCAGCCCTTGTCCTGCGATTATTTGCGATTCCTCAGGTATGATAAGATTATTTCCTGGATTTGCGCTGGCTTTTTGGGATATTGCCCGTGCCAATGGATGTTCCGAATACATTTCTGCACTTGCTGCCAAGCTCAATAGTTCTTCTTCACTTATTCCATACGCTCTGACACTGGTTACCTTTGGCTTACCTTCTGTAAGCGTGCCCGTTTTGTCAAATGCAAGTACCTTGATAGTTCCAAGCTTTTCGATTATTTCTCCGCCTTTAATTAGAACTCCATGCTTTGCTCCATTTCCTATACCTGCAACAATAGAAACCGGTGTAGATATTACAAGGGCTCCCGGGCATGCAATTACCAACAGGGTCAAAGATAGCTCAACATCCCTGGTTATGATAAAAATTACTGCTGCAAGTGCCATGATAGCCGGTGTATAATACTTTGAGAAGACTTCAAGGAATTTCTGGGTTGCTGCCTTCTTATCCTGTGCTTCCTCGACCATTTGCTGAATCCTGGCAAAGGTAGTGTCTTCGCCAACCTTATCTGCCCTTACCTTCAAATACCCCGATTCTATAATCGTTCCTGAGAAAACTCCATCTCCATTTTCTTTATTCACCGGCATGGATTCCCCGGTTATTGGCGCTTGATTGACATATGCACTGCCCTCTATTATTGTCCCGTCAACAGGTATCTTTTCTCCTGGGCGAACAATTACTATATCTCCTTTTACTACCTCATCCGGTGACAGCTCTATCTCCTCATCTGCTCTAACAACTCTTGCCACATCTGGTGCCAGATCCAATAGTGCTTTTATTGCTGACCTTGTTTTCTCAAGGGTCTTAGACTCCAAATAACTTCCAAGCATAAACAAGAATGTAACTGCAGCAGCCTCCCAATACTCACTAATAAACAGGGCCCCTATCACTGCAATGGTAACTAAGGCATCTATCCCAAGCATCTTGTACCTCAAAGCTCTTATTGCATTTAGAGCTGTAGGATACCCTGCGACAAAAGCTGCTGCAATCATCAAGGCATCAGATATGCCCGGGTAGCTTGCAAATTTGTTGAGCACTATGGAGATGAGTATCATTGCTCCTGATAATACAACTCTTTGGCCTTTACTTATCCTAAACATATCGATCCTCTCCCTTTCATTAGAAGTCCTATTTTTCTCCCAATACTTCAAACCCTAATCCTTCAATGGTTTTTCTAATTTCACTTCCATCATTAAGACTTTCTTCAAAGGCTACTTTCACTTTACTCGCATTGAATAGTACCTGAACCTCCTGTACTCCCTTTACTCTCTTGACAGCACCTTCGATTTTCATTGCACAGCTTGGGCAGACTAGTGTTTCAAGCTGATAAGTCTTATTTAACATGATCAATTCCTCCTTTTTTTTATTTCTTTTTGTTCTGTAATGTCATTATAGAATGGAAATAAAATCAAAACCTTGACCCAGGTCAAATTTTGGAAAATTAAACTAAATATTTTTTCCCAATATGTGGTTTACATTTTGACACACTATGTTACTATTAACATATAATGCTATTAACATATATATAAAGTAAAGTGAGGTATTAAATGTGTCAATAAAATACGCAATTCTTGGATTATTAAGCTGGAGGCCCTCTACGGGATATGACCTGAAGAAGATCTTTGAAGAATCGTCTATCATGTATTGGTCCGGAAATAATAATCAGATTTATAAAACGCTGATACAGCTTCTTGATGATGGTCTTGCTACTAATGAAGTACTTCATCAGGAAAGTACACCGTCAAAGAAGTTATATACTATAACAAGCAAGGGTGCTAAGGCACTCAAGGAGTGGGTACTCTCCACCCCGGAGCTGCCTGAGTTTAAAAAGACATTCCTTGTACAGCTTGCCTGGGCAGATCAACTTGATGAAAAGGAATTAGACGACCTGTTATCCAGATACGAGAATGAGATAAATATACAACTGCTGATGCAGCAGGAAAAAGCCCGAAGAGGCATCAACTCTCCGAAAAGAACTACTCGTGAAGCATATTTGTGGGATATGATATCTGAAAATATAATATCATCCTATAAAAATGAATTGGATTGGATTCGCAATGTTCGTAAGGAGATGAAAATATGAATTGCAGAGTGATTACTATCGAAGATAAAAAATACGTTGAGTGTGTTTCTTCAGAAATGAAGCTGGCAACCGAGCAAGATATATTAGATCTTGTAGCTGCCTGCTTGGAAAATAACTCTAGTCTGCTTATGATTAATGGTGAAGTACTCTCCGAAGACTTCTTTAATCTCAGCACAGGACTTGCAGGGGCAATGCTTCAGAAATTAGTCAATTATCAGATAAAAACAGCAGCCATTATTTCTGCTGAGCTTACAAACAGAGGCAGATTCAGAGAAATGGCTCTGGAATCCAACAAGGGTAACCATTTTCGCATTTTCAACACCAGAGAGGAAGCCGAAAATTGGCTTGTCAGTATTATATAGATAGAAGGGATGATCATATATTATGACTGAATGGTTTGTAACATTGAGCCCCGTTTTACAGGCTCTTTGTGCTACTCTTTTCACTTGGTTTGTAACTGCATTAGGGGCATCATTAGTATTTGTTTTTAAATCGATTAATAAGACAGTATTAAATGGAATGCTTGGCTTTGCAGCCGGCGTAATGATAGCTGCAAGCTTTTGGTCATTGCTCGCTCCGGCGATAGAAATGGCTGAAAAGTCCGGTACGACCGCCTGGATACCTGCTGTGGTAGGTTTTCTAGGGGGAGGAGCTTTTTTATTGCTTGTAGATAAGATTTTGCCTCATCTTCATATAGGACATTCCGATGATGAAGCCGAAGGCATCAAGACAGGCTGGCAAAGAAGTGTGCTCTTGGTACTTGCCATAACACTTCATAACATACCCGAAGGTCTGGCTGTCGGAGTTGCTTTTGGGGCTATAGCTGCCGGTCTGCCTTCAGCAGCTTTGCCGGATGCGATGGCCTTGGCAATCGGCATAGGGATTCAGAACTTCCCTGAAGGAGCTGCAGTTTCGATTCCTTTACGCAGAGAGGGATTCACAAGGTTTAAAAGCTTCCTGTACGGGCAGGCATCCGGGATTGTAGAGCCAATTGCCGGCGTGTTGGGTGCTATGGCTGTAATCATAATGAAGCCTCTCCTTCCATATGCTTTGTCCTTTGCTGCCGGAGCGATGATATATGTTGTCATAGAAGAGCTGATACCAGAAGCTCAGCTGGACAGAAAAACAGACGTTGCAACAATTGGAGCAATGCTTGGGTTTGCAATTATGATGGCATTGGATGTGGCTCTCGGATAAATCCATTTCACACCCCTGGAACTTCTCACTCGCATTCAGCGTCTTATATATGAATTCAAAATGTAGAGGAGGATAATATGAAAAAAATGTTAATAATTACATTGTCATTAGTACTTCTCGTTGCAGTATTCGCCGGATGCGCAAAACCTGCTGTGCAGACAGAAGCTCCAGCTCCACAATCCATTGCTGTAGGTGAACCAAATCCAAATACTCCGCCCAGCCCTGGACCATCAGCAAAAATTGCTGTAAAGGGAGTTGATATGCAAGGTAAACTCAATGGCAGAATTGATAATAACTCGGTTGAAATCGCGATAAATCCTGAAGATACTCTGGCTTTCAGAGTTACTGATGTACTTGATCAGCTGGATGGCATAGAAGATGGGGATATGGTCAAATTCTCATATGAAGCAAATGGGGATGATCAATTGAATATCACGAAAATTGAAAAAGTGAAATAACAAAAAAAGATGCGATAAATACTCGCATCTTTTTACTTTACCTGATATCCGTCCTCCAACTTAAGCTTGTACTACTCATGCTGTTACTATGAGTCCCAGCAATCTTGAAAAGTCCACTGCCTGCATAGGAGAAACAATTGCACCTCTTAGATCTTCAAGTTGTATGCCTAACCCTTCAACGTTGGAATTACTCAAGTCCATTCCAGACAGGCTTGTCCCCGACATTTGGCTTAGCTTAAAACTGCACTTCCTGAACTGCACCTTTTCAAAATGGCTGTTTTGAAAATTACTATTTTCAAAAATACTCTCTTCCAATATGACTTTTTTCATGTGAGCATAACTCATTAACGCAAATTTACCATTGCATTGTTCTATGTAAACATTCTGGAGTGTTGCATCACTTAGATTTAACCCCATGAGTTTGCAGTTAATGAACTCTGTCCTATGTATAATTGCACCATTAAAATTTGCATTTGATAAATCACAATTCTCAAATCTCACATCAGTAAGCTCCAAAAAGTTAAATATCACAGCTTTAAAATTCACGTTTTTAAAAATTACTCCTTCAAAGCTTACGTGACCGGCCACTTGATTTTCAATTTTACAGTCTAATATATATCCATCTTTAAAAACATTTTCATCTTCAATATCAGTAACCTCAGTAATAATAGTCTCAATTCCATTTATAAACTTCGGCTTGATTATCTTAAGCTCATCTTGCTTTTTATTCATGGATTATTCTCCTTATGCATTTGTTTTCTTATCATATTATACTACGCTTATGATAAAAGTTAACAATGGCACCTTCACATCATTATTTCCAACATATATCACATATGCTACAATAAGTACAATGCAGGCAATTATATATTCCTCGAAACCTTTTATACTTTGTGTGCTTTCGGAAAAGACAGATGTTGTTGAGATGAATGGCTTTATTAGTGCCTTAGCGTATCAAGCTTATCTGGAAAACATATAAACTAAAACAGTTTCTTGCACATATTCATTTCAGATGGTTTTTCCCTAAGTTCATTTATTTGAGGTATTATCCTTGTAAAATGCTCCGAAGCTATATGTTTATTCAAGGCGTCTTCGCTTTCCCATTCTTCCATAAAAATCAGTACTTGAGGATCTTTTACATCCTGATACAGTTCGTATTTTATACAGCCCTCTTCCTTTACTGTCATTTCTACCATTTCTTTCGATAACTCCAGAATCCTATCAAGCTTATCAGCTTTAGCATGACTTTTTGCAATAACCTTTAGCATTTAATATTCCTCCATATGTATTTATTTGCGATACTGTCATAGCACCGGTATATCGCCATTTTCTCATCTTATGACAGTATCGCTATTATATTATTTTCTTCTATACCAGTGGCATATTATCCTTCTGTCCAAAAAGGGATTTCTACGTTTACCTTGAATAAATCTCCATCAATCTCTATTTTGAACCTTCCCCCCTGCAGAGTCGTCAAGCTTTGTGCCCTTGCCATGGCATTTTTCTTCTTGTAATAAATAAAAGTGAGGCATCAAGTATTATAACTTAATGCCTCGCTTTTTTATCACTATGCACTACAAAAACAATTAAACCTCTGAGATCACTATTCCTATAAGTCCTGGTCCTGTATGCACTACCAGCACTGGGCTTATCTGTGTGAAAACTGTTTCATTTATATTTTTTAGCTCCTTAACTTTTTTCAATAAGTCTTGTGCTTCCAAAAAGGCATCTCCATGGGCTATAGCAATATTAACCAGAGTTTCCTTTGCCTTTTCTTTTATTATTTCAAGCAACTCTTCAATAGACCTGCTTCGTCCTCTAACCTTTTTATAACTATAGTACACACCCTCTTCATTTATAGATATAATTGGCTTTATGCTCAGCAGCTCTCCTATTGTACCTTCAACCTTGCCGATACGCCCGCCCTTTTTTAAATATTCCAGCGTCTGCACCACATAATAAACCTTCGTTCCCTTTAGTACGGTTTTTATCCTATTTACTGCCTTTTCAAAGTCATTTGTTTTCTCTAACTCCTTTGCACCCTCTATTATGGCAAAACCCGCACCCATGGTAAGAGACTTTGAGTCGATTATTTCAAAGGACAAACCCTCATAGCTATCCGCAATGTTTCTTATCATGTTCATAGTTCCGCTTATTCCGCTGGATATGGTTACTACTATCGCATGGGTATACCCCTCTTGTTTTAACTGATTAAAAAGATCTACAGTATCCTGGGGAGAAGGCAGCGATGTAGTTGGTATTTCTTCTTTGAACCTTGAGTATATTTCCTCAGGTGTAATATCAACTCTATCCCTATATTCTCCATCTGTGTATATGACTCTTAGCGGCAGAATTCTTATGTTGTATCTTTTTATCGTCTCTAATGTCAAATCACTGGTAGAATCAGAGACAATGGCAGTCTTGGCCATGCTATCACTCCTCATTTGCTAATCTATAATAATCGAACAATATGTTTCGCACTAAATCTGCTACATAATAGTTCAATAGTGCGAAACGTTTACATTGGTGTTATAAATCGCAACTATTCAATGAAATCTCCCTCGCGCGATTTATATTTTGTCTTAATATAACATTTGAGTTTAATTATACATTATATGTATTATCTTATCCATTTAATTTTCAGAATATTTATGAACTTATTAAATGAATTTTCATTGCAGCATGGTTTATTAATAAAATACCCCCTGCTTTATCTAAAGCAGAGGGTATTTTATCTCAAATTATCTCTTTTTCTTTGCCATAAAGTAACCTTCTATTTCTTCTAGGTATAATTTTGTTGAAACCAACCAACTATATTTTTTATTCCATCCTCATCCGAGCTATCCTTGATAGTAAAGCTCCTTACTGCATCATCAAGTATGCTTATATCCACAGCTATAGAACCTTTGTCTTCTCCTACTATTAATGTTCCTACCTTATGTGGATTGGCTCTGTCCTTAAAAGACATCCCCCTCGTATTAAGATTACCTCCAATAGATCTTACAGTATCACATTCAACCAAGCTGCCTAACTGATTTTCTAACGTATTTAGAACAATTTCAAAATCTGCAGGGCTAAAACTATTCATAACCATAAACCCCTTTCTTAAATAATAACCTTATATTCTAGAAGTTTATCCACTGTTATCAACTTAATTCTAGTATTTTTTTATATTGTTGATAGATACTAGTATTATGAATCAAATAACTGATTAAATGGAGGTATGAAAATGCAGCAAAACAATGCAAAACAGGGTATTCAGGATGTATATGACCGCTTGGTTACTTGTATGGATACTTTAAACCAGTCTCTGAGCTCTGCAGAGAAGGAAGAGAATAAACAACGTATTAAGAATACTTTGGGCGCTATTGATAATGCGATTGAAATTACTAATAATGCACTGGCAAATTATAGGGATTAAGTTAACTAAGAAACGGTGCTATGCACGCTTTTCAAAATGATTTTGAGCAAATAAAAACCCCTTAAATAGTCATCTATTTAAGGGGTAAAATATTCACTAATTAGATTATAGTAATATTTTCTGCCTGTGGTCCTTTTGGTCCGCTAGCTACGTTATAAGTTACTTTCTGTCCTTCTTGAAGTGATTTGTAGCCTTCTGAATTTATCTGGGAAAAATGTGCGAATACATCTGTTCCGTCTTCTCCTGTGATAAATCCATATCCCTTTTCTCCGTTAAACCATTTTACTGTTCCATTCATACTATGTGTACCTCCAAAATTTTATTACTTAAACTCTTTGTAATAACTCACAATAGAATTTCGATATTAATATACTATATTTTTAGCATTAATTGAAATATATATGTGTAACATTATTTACTAATTATTTAAGCTACACTTAATAATGTCATACTTTGCTAAAAATTGCAAGCTGTTTTGTATATTAATATGAATGGAATAAAATTACTACTCCATTAACACCATCCTACAACTATATTATGAGCATTTATGAGTCTAAATATTTACTGTTTTAAGCAAATAAAAACCCCTTAAACAGTTATCTGTTTAAGGGGTAAAATATTCACTAATTAGAGTATAGTAATATTTTCTGCCTGTGGTCCTTTTGGTCCATTAGCTACATTATAAGATACTTTCTGTCCTTCTTGAAGTGATTTGTAGCCTTCTGAATTTATCTGGGAAAAATGTGCGAATACATCTGTTCCGTCTTCTCCTGTGATAAATCCATATCCCTTTTCTCCGTTAAACCATTTTACTGTTCCATTCATACTATATGTACCTCCAAAATTTTATTACTTAAACTCTTTGTAATAACTCACAATAGAATTTCGATATTTATATACTATATTTTTAGCATCAATTGAAATATATATGTGTAACATTATTTACTAATTATTTAAGCTATATTTAATAATGTCATACTTTACTGCAAATTGCAAGCTGTTTTAATATATTAATAAAATTAATCATGAGTTAAACCTGTATCCCATACTCCGGAGAGTTTCTATGTACTCAGAATTGGAGAGATCCTTCTTCACTTTCCTTGCTTCCAGATTGCTTGGCAGCCATTTTATAAAACTCGCAGCCTTCAATTTCATTGAGTATGGCTTGCTTAATAACATCAAGTTCCTTTGTCTTCATATCTTATTTCTCTTTTTATTTTATTTTATTTGTATTTGTTTTATTCATGCGGTTCACTCCGCCTTCCTCCGAAGACGTGAACTGCTAATCCGGCCATCATTAGTAAAGCTCCAATGACCTGATGCAGGGAAAATGCTTCACCCAGAATAAGAGCGGCACTGCTCATCCCTACAACCGGAACCAATAGTGCAAAAGGGGAAACCACACCTGCGGGATAGCGGGAAAGCAGCTTTCCCCAGAGACCATAGCCACCCAAAGAGGCAAAATAACCCAGATAGATTACTGAAGCCACCGTAGTCCAGGTAGCGGAGTTCCATGCTTCCTTCCATGCAGCAGCACCCTCTATGAATAGGGACAAAAGAGCCAAGGGCAGAATAGCCACAGCACCAGCCCAAACTACCAGCGCCAGCATGGAAAAAGGAGGAACCCCCTGAGTAGCACGGCGCATGATGACATTGCCCGCACCCCAGCTGGCAGCCCCGGTCAAGGTGAGCCAGAAGCCGATTGCTGTCATGCTGCTGCCTTGCTGAGAAGAGATAACGGCCATACCGCAAGCAGCTATTAAAAGTCCGACCAAGTTATTCCAATGCCACCGCTCCCCTATCAGAAGAACTGCAAACACCAATGTGAAAAAAGCCTGCGACTGATGTATCAGAGAAGCTAGACCCGCAGGCATGCCAAACTTGATTCCCATAAACAGAAAAGCAAATTGGCCTACGTTGATTGTCAGTCCCAGAGCAATAAGCCAGCGCCATGGTACCGGCGGCCTGGGCAGAAAAAATATGGCCGGCAGACAGACAACAACAAAGCGAAGAGTCCCCAGCAGCAGAGGCGGCATATTCCCCAGCCCCAGTTTAATGGCAATAAAGTTCAAGCCCCAAAGGACTACTACAATTAATCCTATACCCATATCACGCCTGCTCAATAGTATAACTCCTCCTTAACTATGAATCCCTTAATCCCTGCCCTACGTATCGGCATACTCATTAATACATCATTCAGAAATACTGCTATGCTGCACATCTACGGCATCAGCTTTCTCGGTCTTCATTTTAAGAAGATACATACCTGCTGCGCCCAGAAGGCCCAGGAAAAAGGTCAACGGCCAAACGGCTCTTACTCCAAAGTAGTCCATATACCTGCCTATCAGTGATGTGCCGAGAGCTGCCCCAATAGCCCAGCTTAAAGACGTTACCGCGTTGAACCTCGCTCTATAATTCTGTGGGGTATTATTTGCTATGTACACTCCAAAATTCGTCACTATCATTATCTCACCAATTGTCCAGATAAGCGTTGCTAAAATATATAATGACATTGTGTGTATAAAGGTTATCATCCCGAAGCCTATGGCGTACAGGAGCCCAGACATGGCTATGGCACTTAACGGCTTCCATTTCCTTATAGCGTGCGTAATAAACATTGTCATTGTTATAACCGTTAAAGCATTAACGCTCATAGTAATTCCATAATTGCTTGCTCCGCTGCTGCCGAAAACACTATCCAGCATCATAGGCAATGAAAAATTATGCTGCGTATAGACAACGCTTAAAACTGTATTGATTATTAGAAAGACCAGGATTTTGGGCCTTCTCAATAAAATAGAAAATACATTGCCTGCTTCGTTCTTTTCTTCATCTCTTGCGCTTTTGTCGTCAGAATAATCAGGCAAGGTCTCCTTAATATTAATCATAACGAGGGTGACTGCCAGCAATGAGGTTATTGCATCACCGATGAATATTAAAGGTATATAGTGGTTGAATAAAAAACCTGCAACAAGCGGCCCCAGCGATACACCCAAATTTATTCCCAAATAAGACATCGAAAATCCCATTTGCCTCTTTTCAGCAGGTAAAACATCTGTTATGATAGCCGATATGATTGGACGAACTCCTCCATTGAAAAATGAAGACATACAGATAAGAGCTATTATAATTTGAGGATTCCCCAGAAATGCGCAGAAGAATAAACATATGGCCGCACTCAACTGAAAAGCCGCATAAGCCTTCTTACGTCCTAAATGGTCTGCGATTTTCCCGCCGGCAAAAGAACCGGGAATTGATGAAAGCGAAGTCAGCATAACTGCAACTCCGGCACTCTGATAGCTTAGCCCCAGCTTCTTAACCAGAAACAAACTCAGAAACGGCAGTACAAAATCACCAAAGCGATTGATCACTTGAGCGAAAAATATGACGTAAATGCTTTTCGGAAGCCCTTTATAGGAATCAAAATAACTCACTTTATATATCCTCTTATCTTTCAATTATTGCGAATATTACTAGCTTAAAAATTTAAACCAGATACGGTAATATTACCATATCTGGTTCTTTACAGCAATTCTAAACGGCTCATATGCTTGCCTCCATGATTATGATAAAATATAGTAGCAGCAAAACTTGCATTGCCTAGCTTAACATTCAAATAGTGAAAATAAAATTACAATATTTTTAGGGAGGAGCTAGTATGGACTTAAAAGAAAAAATTAAGAAACTCCCTTCTTCTACAGGGGTATATCTTATGAAAGATTCTCTTGATAGTGTGCTTTATGTCGGGAAATCAAAAAATCTGAAAAGCAGAGTCGGATCGTATTTTCAAAACTCAAAGTCGCATCCGCCCAAGGTTGTGAAATTAGTTAAGCATTTAAAAGACTTCGACTATATACTTACTGATACGGAATTCGAAGCATTTATGCTGGAAAATAAATTAATAAAGGAAATCAACCCAATTTATAACAGACTATTGAAGAGTCCCAGATCTTATTCTTTTATAAAGATAAATATTAGCGAAGAGTATCCCTCTATTGAAACATTAAGTGAATCCAGCAAAAGCGACGGAAATCTGTATTTTGGGCCGTACACAAATAAGAATACAGTAGAGAGAGGCCTTCAAGGCATAAAAGAATGCTGTAAGATATTATGTACCAGTGCTTCACGGAAGTCTTCATCTTGTTTGAATTATTCCTTAGGCTTGTGTATTGGCATATGTATGGATGATGCTCCGCGAGGGCAGTACCTTGCTATCCTTGACAAGATAGTAAAGCTGTTAAGCGGAACAGATAAAAGCATTATTGAAGCAATGGAATACAATATGGATAGCGCCTCAGAGAAGCTCGATTTTGAAAAGGCTGCTAAGTATAGAGATTATATACGTGCAGTAAACTATCTGATTGGCAAGGCTAAAGTTGTAGAGTACACAAAAAAGAATAAAAATATTGTTGTACTTGAGCACTTGAGTGAGGACAGGGTTAAGCTTTTCCTAATCAAGGGAAATAAAGTGCTTTTTAGTGAAAAATACTCTCTGGAAGATATTGATTTCGAAGAATTAAAAATTATTATGAAAACCAATGTTTTGGCCTACTTTAATAATAAAACTCAAAAAGGTTCAATAGAAGTCGATAGAGAAGCAATCGATGAGTCTCAAATAATTTACAGCTACTTAAATACCAAGCCCAATAACTGCCGGCATGTAATAATTAAAGAAAACTGGCTGAATGCTTCAAGTAATGCAAAAATTGAAAAGGCACTTGATAAATTGTTTGCACCTCCTCATAAAAGAATAGTTGATTAACTTAATGTAAAAACTAAATAGGTAATAGATTAAATAGGAGGTTCATGCTATGGATCAAAAACGTGCAAGAGACATTGCTTCTTCACCAAATATGATTAATGTAACCTATAATGGAACACCAATTTATATTGAAAGCGTAAACGAAAACAGTGACACTGCTAATATCCATACCCTAAATCAACCTGAGAACAAACAAGAAGTGCCACTAACCAACCTAAAAGAGCAGTAAACAGAATAAGAAAAGTGCTAGGTCCGAAGTTATATGTTTTCGGTACTTAGCACTTTTATATTGATTTTACTATTAAGCTATGTCCTTTGGTTTTCCTGCCTCAACAAGATCCTTGCTGCCAATTAGGAAAAAGCTTTGAATAAATAATAAAATACCGGTCCCTATTAACAGCCACTCTATCCGGATCACGTCAGCTGTTGGTCCAAATACCAGCATTCCCAGAGGCATCATCGAGCTTGAAATCATGCCCATAACGCCAAATACCCGCCCTAAGAAATCCGGTTCAACTTTTTCCTGCAGCAAAACCATTGAAGGGGTATTGAAAAATGGAATGGAAATACCAGTGATCACCATGAACAATAGATAAAGCCAGAATATATGCGCAACACCCAAAGCAAAGGTACAGATGCCAACGATAAAACATGAAAATGTCATCGTATGAATTCTATTGCGAAAACCACCCCATGAAGCCATAATCACGCCCCCCAGAATCATTCCGGTGGAAAAGGTGATTTCTATAGCTGTTAAGCGCCATACATCACTCCCAAAGGTCCTAGTAACCTGAAGCGGAGTTAGAAAGGCTACCGGAGCTATTAAGAAAAAGAAGAAGGTACAGAATACAAAGAACTTTTTCACATAATTATGCGTTCTTATATAGGCGATACCCTCAAGCATATCCTTGTAATAACTGGTTGCTTGTGGGCTCTGTGCTTTGGCATGGGCTGGCACCTTCAGTAAAAAGGTCAATACAATAACTGCAATAGCTGCTGTAACCACATCAATGAAAAATATTGCTTCGATGGTTGCGAAGGAAAGAAGCGCCCCGCTGATCATCGGAGAAATCAACATAACCATGGACTGAATGCTGCCATTTATGCCGTTGACCTTTGTCAGCTTATCCTCCGGAACTATTTGAGGGATATAAGCGCTGACAGCCGGCATCTGAATACCTGTACCCACTGCCCTGAAAGCAGACATGACAAAAAGCAGTACTATGGAATCATAGCCTAGTAAAAACAAAATAGCCATCATCAGTGTCGTTACTGCAATGAATGCATCAGCCAGAATGATAAGCAGTTTCCTATTATAGCGGTCTGCCCACACCCCTGCAAAGGGCGAAAGGAAAAATGTCGGCAGGAAGTTGCAAATAGCGGAAATCGTCATCATGGCACCCGACTTGGTAGTGAGTGTAATATACCACATGATTGCATACATAACCAAAGAAGAACCAAAAAGTGATATGGTTTGGCTTGATAAAAACAGAATGATGTCTTTTTTCCAGTTGTTTTTCATATTTGAACTGTTACTCCAATCTTATTCATAAATATCATAATATTCATCGCCCCAGTATTTCTTTATAAATTCATCTCTACCAGAAACCTGTCTATCTTCCTTGTATTCTTTAGGGCTTTTTATATAGAAATCCTGATGGTATTCTTCTGCATCATAAAACACAGCAGCTGGAAGTATTGGTGTTACTATCGGACCTGGAAATCTTCCAGACTCATCCATGATTCTCTTCGATAATTCTGCCCTTTGCCTTTGCTCCTCTGTAGTATAGAAAATAGCCGTTCTATAGGATTCACCTCTATCTTGGAACTGCCCCCCATCGTCTGTGGGGTCAACCTGTCTCCAATAAGCTTGTAGAAGCTTATCATAACTTATAACATCAGGGTCATAGATAATTTTTACAACTTCATAGTGCCCTGATGTTTGTGTTTTTACATCCTTATATGTCGGGTTTTCTTTATGTCCTCCCGTATAACCCGATTTCACTTCAGTTATTCCATCCAAGACATCAAACGGAGAAACCATACACCAAAAACAGCCTCCTGCAAATATTGCAGTTTCATATTTTTCACCCGATTTTACATCACTCATCGTAACAACTCCTCTTATTGCCTTAAATTTCTAAATGACCCTGTTTTTATTTAATTATACAATTCTCTTATGAATACTGCAATTTTAAAAGACCGCATAGGGTGTTTTTTTATTCATTTATGCGCATTGTATTATACTGCTATATCCCTTTTCTGATATATCAAGTACGAAGCTAAAATACATATGAAGATCACTCCTGCCATTATACCCAGATAAGTTGCACTGATGCTTTTATTGATGACAATCTCCACGGGATCAACATATTCATAGGGCGTTATGTACTTTAAGCTTTCAAGCTTATCCGAGATGCTGGACAGTATATCTAAAAAGTACATGACAAAAACCAGGCCTAATGAGATGGAGACTATGTTTCTGCTTTTTTTCATTTGACTGGACAATAAAAAAGCAAAGCTTGCAAATACCAGATGGAGCAAAAACGGTGCTACTGAAAGAAGTATAAATACTCTTATGTCAAATTCGGCGTCAGCCATTTTAAAACCAATATAATTGGCAATGGCTATAGCCAAATTAAAAATAAGCAGGTTAGTAAGAATAGCCAAAAGCTTTTGTGTCACTATCCCACTTCTTGTAATCGGCTTGGATAGCAAAAATTCTATAGTCTTTTCGTTATGCTCCTTGGAAAGCATGTTTCCAGCCAGCATAACGGCATAAATACTGCCGAACAGTATTATCATCAGATATCCCTTGGTTGCATAATAGCCTAACGGGTCCGCCATGCTCAGCCTATTCAACCCGAAAGCTCTTATAATGCCTTGTGGCAGCTGCCTCATAAGCTGGTCTATTGCTGCCTGCTGCTTCGCTACATCCGGAAACATCATAAGGTTAAGAATTGCAATTCCGCTCATAACCAGGGTCCAGATAATCAGTGCTTTCAGGTTTCTGTTCATTTCACGTCTATATATCACTTTGTCTGTTCCTCCTTATTTTCATAGTAATGCATAAAGACTTCATCCAAGGATGGTTCTTCAATAAGCAAGTCTTTGACTTCTACTTGACTCAGCTTTTGAAGCATATTTCCAATTTCTCCTCCATAAAGAAGCTGCAGGGTGTTCCCTTCCCATACCGGGTTTTTACCTCCCTCAATATTAAAGTCTCTTCCCTTTTGATCGCCGAAGGTTATCTTAACCTTCCTGAACTGGTTCTTTATCAGGGTTTCTATTGACTCAACCTTGATAAGCTCTCCCTCCTTGATGATTGCAACTCTGCTGCACATGCTTTGAACCTCGGAAAGTATATGGGATGAGAAGAAAATGGTAGCGCCTCTTTGATTCTCTTCCTTCAAAATCTCAAAAAATGCATTTCTTATTAGTGGATCCAAGCCACCAGTCGGCTCATCCAATATCAGAAGCTTCGGTTCATGCAGCAAAGCCTGGATAATGCCGACTTTTTTCTTATTCCCGTAGGATAAGTCCTCGATTCTCTTATTTAGATTCAAGTCCAGCCGATCAGCCAGCTCTTTCACTCTTTGGGGATTCCCTTTCTTGTAGAAAGCCTGGGAAAACTGGAGAAGATCAGATACTTTCATGTCATCGTAGTAATTTACCTCCGAGGGCAGATATCCTATATTCCTGCGTATCTCCAACGAATCTTTTACAACGTCCTTATCGAAAATAAATGCTTTGCCCCCTGTGGGATATATTAAATTCAGTAAAGTCCTTATTGTAGTACTTTTGCCTGCCCCGTTAGGTCCTATAAAGCCAAATATCTCACCTTCTTTTATATCAAAGGAGATGTTTTTGATGCCCTTATGCTTGCCGTAGTATTTCGTCAATTTGTGAAGCTCAATCACTGCCATATACATACCTCCTTAATAAACAAAATGCGCATCAAAATCTTCAAAGGCGATTCAGACGCACATAGTCAATTTTTTATTTAATTATAGAATTTGCATTAAATATGCTGCATATACCAAGTGCCAGACCCAAAACACAAGACCTTATTATCTTAATGCAGATAGCAAGCTCCCAGGTTCGAAGTCTGGCACCATAATCTTTCTAATTCCATGGTCATATTCTTTTTTTATAGAACTCAATATTTTCCCCAGCCAATTTTTCTTCCCAAATCATTTGTAACAGTGCCAAGTCTTCTGTATAATCGGTTTTCGATTCGTCCTTATCATATTGAATATTCTCAAGAATTTCAATTGTGAAATTCTCAGAACCAAAGTCATTCCATTCCTTCTGCAGCTCACGATTAAGATGTTGGCCACCTTCCAGTCTGGCTTTAGCACCATTGATCACGCCTCTCAAATCTTGAGTTGTTTGAATATAGCATTTATTGTTGACCTTAGAACGGATTATAAATATTCCCATCTGTGGCCTCGTTTGTTTGTACTGCAATTTTAATTCTTTTTTCCTTTCCATTAGATATCACCCTCTTTTTCATCCTCTTTATTAATATCCCATCTCTTTTAAAACTCTTGATAAAGTACTCAAGCGCTCTCCAATAAGCTCACTATCGTTGCTGAGTGCCTGGCTGAATAATTTTATATCCTCATCTATCTTTTCATTGTCAGTACATACAGCTACAGTCATAGCATCACCCTGTAATCCCACTCTATCGATAACAGGGTTTTCTGTGTCATATAATTTCTCATATCGATAAGCTTCCCTAAAATGAAGTTGAGCTCTACAGACGAGAATTGCAAGATCAAGCACACGATGCAACGGCAGTTCTTCTGACTGTCTGGACCATTTTTCTCCTGTATACCTCCATACTTTGGCTGAAACATCTACCTTGCCACGGTCATTCCACTGGGCTAATCCTAATGAGAGACCTTTTGCATCGGTATTATAAGCATATCTGCCGTCAACATTCTCATAGTTTTCAGAAACAATAACCGGTTTATGCTTTAATGTAGTTGGTATTTTCATTACTTTACCTCCTCAAATATTTACTAGTTTAGTAATTTAGTAATTTACTAAATAAATTATAATACTTTTAATATACTGTGTCAATACTTTTAGTATTATCCATTCAAAAAGCCGGCCAAAGTGAAAACACCTCAGCCGGCTGCTATATTAAAGTTTTAGTTCTCCTCTCAAACTATCTTTGAGGGTTATCTTTAGGTCTGCCCTTTTTAGGCCATTGTTTTCCGGGCGCTTTTTTTCCATCTCTCCTTGTATCTGCTTTTGGACCGGTTTTTTCTGCTGAAGCTCTATGAGGCCTTTTGGCAAGCTCTCTATTCTGTTCCAATACCATATTCATTAATGGATATGGATGGTTCTTGATTACTTCTATTGGCTTTGCTCTGAGCTTTTCAATATTTCTAAGGTCTGGTTTTTCTTGATTGTCACAGAAGGAAATTGCAATTCCTCCCATACCAGCCCTTCCAGTACGCCCAATTCTATGTATATAAGTTTCCGGCACATTAGGCAAGTCATAATTGATTACATGTGACAATTCTTCCACGTCAATGCCTCTTGCCGCTACATCAGTTGCTACTAAAACCCTTAGCTCCCTGTTCTTAAATCCATTTAAAGCAGCTTGCCTAAGATTCTGTGATTTATCTCCGTGAATAGCCTGAGACTTTATCCCCTCTTTTTCAAGGGCCTTGGTGACTTTATCTGCTCTTCTCTTTGTTCGTGTAAACACTAATGCAGAAACAATAGCTTTATTTTTCAAAAGGTGAATCAACAGCGCTGTCTTGTCTATTCCATCAACAAAATATACTGATTGCTTAATACTGGCAGCAGTGGATGTACTATGCTCCACCTCTATCCTAACAGGGTCTACCAAAATGGAATTTACAAGCTGCGATACTCCTTGCGGCATGGTTGCAGAGAATAACATATTCTGCCTCTTCCTGGGCATCTGCGCTATTATTTTCTTTACGTCATTCACCATTCCCATATCTAACATACGATCTGCCTCATCAAGTACAAACATTTCTACATTATGTATGTTAATGTGTTTCTGACTAAGCAAATCAAGCAATCTACCGGGAGTTGCAACCAAAATATCAACCCCTGCTCTTAATGCGTCAGTTTGAGGATGCTGTGATACTCCGCCATAAATGACCGTAGTCCTAAGACTTAAATACCGGCCATAAGCTTCAAAGCTCTCTCCGATCTGAATAGCCAGTTCACGGGTAGGAGCCAGTATTAATGCCCTTATTTTATGAGTATCCTTTGCAACCCTTTTTTCACGAGAAAGGATTTGTAATATTGGAATAGCAAAGGCGGCTGTCTTTCCAGTGCCTGTTTGAGCAGATCCCAGTAAATCTCTTCCTGCAAGTATTGATGGAATAGCCCTTTCCTGTATAGGAGTGGGCTTATCATATTTTTCAGTTTTTAGAGCCTTCTGAATAGGCATAATTAAGTTCAAGTCTTCAAATAACATTTTTATCTCCTTTAAACTTCATGTCACAGCTTATCACGTATTTATGTGTCATCACTATTTTCTCCATTTATCAATCACAAATTCATACCCGCCGCTTAGTTCTTACTTCACAAGATATTTGAGATATCCATAACCCTGCTGATCCATTTGATCAATGGGGATAAATCTTAAAGACGCACCATTGATACAAAAGCGCATCCCACCTTCGTCCTGAGGACCATCCTCGAATACATGCCCCAAATGAGAATCCCCGCTCCTGCTTCTAACTTCGGTGCGAACCATGCTGTGGCTTTTATCTTCTTCGTATGTAACAACTTCCGGTACGATTGGTTTTGTAAAACTTGGCCATCCGCACCCTGATTCAAACTTGTCAGTAGAGGAAAACAAAGGTTCCCCGGTTACAACATCCACATAGATACCTTTTTGCCTGCTATCCCAATATTCATTAGAAAAAGCGCGCTCCGTCTGGCTTTCCTGGGTCACCTTGTACTGAGTATCCGTAAGTACCTTTTTCAGTAACTCCTCATCAGGTTTTTGATAATCTTTTGGGTCAATCGTAACAGATTGCTCCTTCAAGTGGCCAAAATCAATATGACAGTAACCATTTGGATTTTTCTCTAAATAATCCTGATGATATTCCTCTGCTAAAAAATAATTATCTAAAGGCAAAACCTCTGTTTGTATTTCTTGTGTGTATTTTTTCTGCTCCTGGGCTACCACTTCATCAATAATAGCCTTGTCACCCTTATCTATATAATAGATTCCGCTCCTGTACTGACTTCCCACATCATTCCCCTGCCTAAACCTACTGGTTGGATCGATAATTTTAAAAAAATCCATAAGCAGCGCCTTAAGCCCTATCCTACCCGGATCATAGCGCACATGCACCGTCTCTGCAAAACCGGTATTGCCGGTACATACTTCCTCATAGGTTGGATTTTCTTTATTTCCATTGGCATACCCTGTGGTGACGTCGTATACGCCGTATATTCTGGCCATATATGCTTCTACGCCCCAAAAACAACCGCCTGCCAGCCATATTTCCTTAGTTTTATTCTCATCATACTTTGCATTTAAATTCGGGTTATTTGGCAGCATTGTATTACCTCCTATTCAATTTGATCTGAAACTCCTGCATATAGCTTTCCACTCATGCAGCCTGATAATACGATAAGCAGTACATCAATGCCCTTCTCCCTGAGCTGTTTTGCTATTTCAAAATCTAACCCCGAGCTTCCACCGATAATTATTGCTTTCAAGCCCGTACCCCCTTATTAGTCTTTTTTATAAGACTATATATAACTGACTAAACGTCGTGCCTTGCGTCATATTTCTTGATTGGAATTTGTATTTCAGAGATATATTCACTCTCTGAATCTGAGAAGCCGTAGTCCACGATATTCTTTTCGATAGAATCTCCTGCTATTTGGTACCCATTCTCATCAATCCAACGGATAAGCAATTCATAATGCTTTCCCATGTCCCTATAAGGCCCCAGAAAGGCAATACATGCATATTCGTTCTCGGGAATCACCTTCATCTGTTTGCAGGGTTCTGAGTCTAGTGTCACAATTTCAATGAAATACCTGAATTTATTAAGTATACGATGCTCCATATTTTCCTTTGACAGAGAGGTGTATATCTGGCCTTCAATCAGCCAGGAACTGATTTTTAGGTACTTTTCATTCTCTTTAAAGGCCTGAACGATTTCACGGTCATTTTCAACATCATTCATATCCAGGAAAACACCGGTTCTCTCCGGAATTCTCTTTATTTTTACTTGGTCCAGCTCGCTGTTTATACTTTCCAGAAGCTCAAGCTTTGTTTGAATTTTCTTTTTGAGATTGGTTAGTCTGTTTATCTTGATATCAATTTCTTCTTCCTTCCTTTTGAGCAGACTCAACAAATTGTTCGTATTCTTGTTGTTCATGTATTTCTTGATATTCTCTAAAGAAATATCAAGGCTCTTGAAAAAAAGGATCCTGCTTAGTTTGAAAAAATTTCTTATACTATAATATCTATAGCTATTATTATAGTCATAGTCCGGCTTCAGTAGATCAATTTTATCATAATGCCTTAGAGTATCTGTACTGACATTAAAGAGCTTTGATAATTCTCCGATTAAAAATTTATCTTTCATAAATCTATTCGAATATCTCCTTTCCGCACTTAAAGGATTATTAACTAGCGGCTGCACCAGTTAGAAGTAATTATACCGCAGGCCCCTTCTGTTTACAACATTTTAGAATACTTCATATTGACCTTGGAGTTACTCAAGGGTTTATAATCCATTTATAGTACTAAAACTACAAAAACGGAGGTTTATTATGCAAAGGAATGTAACAATTAAAGACGGCTGGAAGGTTCTTTTTGCCGGCTTATGCATCAACTTGACGTTGGGTGTCCTTTATTCATGGAGTGTTATTAAAAAGGCTCTGGTTCATGATTGGAACTGGACAAATAGCGATGCCTCACTTCCATACTCGGTGGCAATAGTCGTCTGGGCTATTACGTTGCTTTTTGCAGGAAGACTCCAGGATAAAATTGGCCCTCGTAAAGTAGTAACTTTAGGTGCAATTTTTACTGGTACAGGATTAATTCTATCAAGTTTTATACATAGCGTACCACTGCTGATCATAACATTTGGAATACTGGCTGGTGGAGGTATCGGATTTGCTTATGCTTCTGTAACTCCCCCCGCATTGAAATGGTTTCATTCTTCTAAAAAAGGTATGGTAACCGGCATTGTAGTAAGCGGTATGGGATTGGCATCACTATACATTGCCCCCCTTACTACTATGTTATTAGAGAATTATGGCATATCCAGGACTTTTCTTGTATTGGGGATTTTCATCCTCCTCATTGCTACACCTGTAGCCCAATTGATAAATAATCCTCCATCAGGATATGTTGCACCAACACCAGCAAATTTACCGGAAACAAAAACCGTAAAGGTAGTTGCCAAAGACTTCTCTTGGAAAGAAATGGTCAAAACAAAGCAATTCTATTTTTTCTGGCTTATGTTCGCCTTTGCATCTTCAGCTGGTCTAATGATTATAGGCAACATAGCGACAATCGCAAAGACACAGGCAAATTGGGAAAAAGGTTTCTATTTAGTTGGGTTGCTGGCTATATTCAATGCTTGTGGCCGACTTGCAGCTGGTTTTCTTTCTGATAAAATCGGGCGCGTAAGAACGATGATGATTGTCTTTGTACTTCAAGGTGTAAATATGACTTTGTTTGCTGGCTACTCTACACCATTAGCCATATCAATAGGGACAGCCCTTGCAGGTATAGGCTACGGAGCACTGCTCAGCCTCTTCCCTTCAGTAGTGGCAGATTATTACGGAGTCAAAAACTTCGGAGGCAACTACGGCGTATTATATACTGCATGGGGAATCTCCGGTATAATTGGTCCAATCATCGCTGGTATAGTTGTTGACCGAACAGGAGCTTATAATTTGGCCTATATGATCTCGGCAGGTTTGCTTGCAGTTGCGCTTGTACTCGCTTTAATTACAAAGCCAATCAGTACAGCTGCAACAGCAGAAAAGCTTATCGATGAGCAGGTCGCTTAATTTACATAATAAAAGGACAAGTAAATCCAAGGATTTGCCTGTCCTTTTATTATGTCCCATACAAAGCTTAATTCGAAACAAGTCTGAATAAAGTGTATGTCATTTGAAAACTATAGTACTGAGTCAAATTTCTACTATAAGGGGAGTGATTCTATGCTGATGATGCGCAGAAGGCTAATGAAACCCAAAACTATGGGTATGGTAGCAGGTATGATAGGTTTAGGAGCAGCAGCTTCAATGCTCATGAACAAGTCTCGCCAGAAGTAGATAAAGACTTAAAACAAGGGTAGCTTCGGCTACTCTTTTTCTTTGTTATTAAAAAAAATTTAGCTATTAAAGCTAGTCTGCACAAACTGGTTTTAATTTACTTCTATATTATTTCTATTTGCGGATATTGCGATTTTTATAGGGAAAAATAATAAAGCACATCATGCTCAATCAGCTTGAAATCTCTATAAAAACGGAGGTAGTTATGAAAAATTTTTGGGGAATGTTTCAAGATAATGATAACAATAATGAAAAAGAGACAGCAGAGGATGGAAGACTCCAGCTTCGCCAAGAAGAACTGGATGTAAATAAAAGCAGAGTACAGGCAGGGGAAGTAACCTTAAGCAAAGAAGTTGTGGAAGAACAGAAGGCAGTTGATGTCCCAGTTACCCATGAGGAAGTTATTATTGAGAGAAGAACAATAAATAATGAGAGCAGCGATACACCTATCAGTTCCGGAGAAACAATACGTATTCCTGTGAGCAAGGAACAAGTTGATGTTGCTAAGCATACAGTCGTAACCGGTGAAGTATTAGCCCGCAAGCATGAGGTTGAAGAGACAAGACATATAGAGGAAACCCTTAAGAAAGAAGAAGCTCGTATAAATACTGAAGGTGATACAAACGTAGTTACTGATGAATCAACTCAGGATCTTAGTTAATAAATAATGAAAAGAAGCACCTCCATAGCCACTGAGGCTTGTGAGGTGTTTTTTCAAAGAAGTATGGAGGAAACTATGTCAAAGAAAAAGCGTTCCAACAAAACTAAAAACTACAAAAAGCTTAAGCTCCGAGAAGAACAGCTGGAAATCTCTAAAGAATTGATACAGACCGGAAATGTGGATGTCCATAGGGAAGTTATTAACGAGGAAAAGACTATTATCGTGCCCATAACTCGTGAGGAACTTGTAATAGAAAAGAAAACTGCTAATGTTGAGGCTTCCAGTGATAAAAATAGTCATACTGAGGTAATCCGAATCCCTATAAGTGAAGAACGCATAGAAGTTGTCAAGCATCTTGTAAAACTAGAGGATGTTTCTGTTTACAGGCGTCAATTCCAGGAAACCCAACATATTGAAGAGATCCTAAAAAAAGAAAAGCTCCATGTTGAAACCCTTGGAGATGTGAAAGTTCATGATAATGAGTAAATACCATCTAAACATCGTACCCGGCATCTATGTCTTTCACATTTTTTTGCTCTTCCCTAAAAAATGAGGCAGAAACTAAGAATGCCCCCAGAGCTACAACACATCCAGTATATATTGCCATCATAGGAGCTATAAGGTATGCTCCCAGAACAATGCCGAGCCTGCCTAACATGTCTCCGCCACTGAAAGATAACGATCCGAAAGCTATATAAGAAGCCCTTTTATCATCGGGAATAAGCCTCGCCTGTTCTGTCATATGTATTGGCACGCATATCAGCTCTCCTAATACTGCAAACAATCCAAATAACAACACTCCGTACCAGGTGTTGACCACATTTAACGCAGCATAACCCAGCCCGTAAAACATTATCCCAAGTATGTAAGCCTTTGGTTTTGGAACCCGTTCCACCAGGGAACTGATCAGAAAGGTCAAAGAAATAACTACTAGAGTATTTTCAATGGTAATAGCACTCATCATCCGCACTCCGTCTATCTGCAATCCTAAAAAGCTCACAGGATGGAATGTCTCCTTTAGCCGAATACCAATATAATTTGATACGGCAAACTCTGCTGAAAAGAAGAAAATCAACCCTATAACGTACTTTAGATACTTCTTATCTCGGACGGCAGTAGCATAATTCGATAATATATCACGAAATGGGTTTATATGAGTTCTCTCTAGCAGGTTCACCTGATTATCCTTCAAGAAGAATATAAATATCAAGGAAGTAATGGTTAGCGCCAGAGACAGCATTGCGAACAACTCCAGCCGATGATTCTTATACATGAGACCACCGAGAGCAATACCCACAGATACTGAGATATTATCCAGCCAATAGCTGATAACATAGACTCTCTTTCGATTCTCCGTATCTGTAGAGTCGAGAATAAGGGCGTTCATTGCCGGACCACCCATGCTGCTAACTATGCTCCAAATAAGATACAGGGCTGCGAATACGTAGATGAAGTCATTGGAAGGAAGCAAGCATATAGTCATTAATACCATCAGCACCGAACCAGCAATATTCGACGCAACCAATACTGTCTTTCGTCTAGTCCTATCAGCAATATACCCGCCCCAAAGCCTGAAAATAAAACTGGCTAGTGTGGTAACCAATAGAAACGTCCCTGCAAAGACTTTGCCCAAGCGGTCTGAGAAAAACAATGCCATGAAGGGCATTACAGATACATATACAATCCTTGTGTAGAAGGATGTAAACAGCCTCACTTTAATATTTCCCGGTAAATCTTTAAATGTCATAATTACGACCTCTCCCTAAAGTATTACTTTCTATAACTCATAATTTTCTATTAATTTCAAAAAAATACCTCTATAAACTTGTCCCTCTTTTCAGCTTTCGTTCGCAAATTCCGACAAATTCTACCCCGCACGTTCATCTTTTTCCTTTGTCATTGGAACTTATGTACTATACTCTACGTCAAAATAGCATAACAATTAAAAATATTAGGAGGCTTTTAAAATGAGTAAAAAGATTATGTTAATAGCTGCTTTAGCATTTGTATTTACATTTGGAACAATAGCCAGCGGGTTTTCGCTAATTGGCAACGCTGATGACCCGAAAGTGCCGCAGAAAACAATTTCAGTTAGTTCAGAGGGCATCGTAAAAGTGAAACCGGATATGGTTTACATCAATGTTGGTGTTCAAACAGAAAATAAAAGCTCAAAAGTGGCTCAGCAGGAGAATGCAACAAAAATGAATAAGGTTATGCAAGTATTAAAAGATCTTAAAATTGCAGATTCAGATATTAAAACTTCCCAGTATACAATCTATCCCATTGAGACATATTCTGAAAAAGATCAACGTTCCTATGTAACAGGCTATAGAGTAATTAATACTTTGGAAGTAACAATCAGAGATATTTCAAAAGTTGGAGCTGCTATTGATGCAGTAACAGCAAATGAAGCAAACACAGTTTCTAATATCCGCTTTACAGTAGCCGATCCTGATAAATATTATCTGCAGGCTCTCGCGAATGCAACAGTTAAGGCAAAAGCAAAGGCTGATGTATTGGCAAAACAGTTTGGAATTAAGATAGATATGCCATCACAGATTAATGAAACCGGCGGCGGTTACAATCCTCCAATAATGTATACAAGTATGGATAGTGTAAAATCCGGCGTTGCTGCAGCACCTGCGACAAGCATTTCTTCCGGAGAATTGGAAATAAGAGCATCAGTAGGCTTAGTTTACGCATATTAGTAGTCCCACCTATAATAAAGAGCCGATAAATCCATTTTAAGGATTTATCGGCTCTTTTAAAGAACACAGGCTGACACTTATTTATAATGTTATTAATTCATACTCCATAGTACCAAGTCCTATTTCTTCACCATGTTTAAGTCCGGTTTTCCAATCAGTATTGCTGTGAATATGACTGAATTTATCTCCTTGATGATAATGCTTATCCTCCAGAACAGAGCCCTTTACCACTTGCGCAGCATTTACCATATCTACACAGGCTTTATCTAAAGCAATCGGATCAAAGGATGCTGCAATACCAATATCAGGCACTATTGCCAAGTCATTAGTATCCCAGCAATCACAGTACGGTGACACATTCATTATGAAATTTATATGAAATGAAGGTTTCCCATTAATAACAGCATAAGCATATTCTGAAATCTTTTCATTAGCCGTATCAGCCGCTTCATCCCATTTAACTTCAGCTGCATCGAATCTGCATACTGCAACACATTGCCCGCACCCAACACATGCGTCAAAATTGATATCTGCCTTTTTATCAACAAACTTTATAGCCTTTTGAGCGCAGCTTTTTATACATTGTCCGCAGCTTGCACAGTTTTCCTTATTGATTACCGGCTTTGAGGCTGAATGCATTTCAAGCTTTCCCCCTCTTGAACCGGATCCCATCCCAATATTCTTAATTGCTCCTCCAAACCCTGTCATCTCATGACCTTTGAAATGATTCATTGAAACAATTATATCAGCATCAGCTATTGCAGTTCCTATTTTAGCAGTTTTGCAGTGCTTTTGATTAATTTCTATCTCTCTATAATCTGTTCCTTTCAACCCGTCAGCAATTATGACGTTGCAGCCTGTTTGTATACTATTAAAGCCATTTTCCATTGCCGACTGCAAATGGTCTACAGCGTTAGATCTACCTCCGGTATAAAGGGTGTTTGAATCAGTTAAAAATGGCATACCACCTAGTTCCTTTATAATTCTTACAATAACGGCAGCATAATTAGGTCTTATGTATGCGAGATTTCCAGGCTCACCCAAATGGATTTTTATCGCTGTAAACTTGTCTTTAAAATCTATACTACTCATACCCGCTTCTTTTACAACCCTCTCCAGCTTATCGAGTATACCCATCCCAGGTTTAGTTCTCATATTAGTAAAAACAACCTTTGATTTCTTCATTAACCCCATCCTCCGTCTATGAATTGAACTTCTTTATTCTTAATTATTATAACTCTTATAAATGTAAAAATGAAAGCCCTGTCATTCATAATAATAATGGTGTCTCGAACCGAATTCAATTCCTATTCGAGACACTCCTTTTCTAGATTCTAGCACTCTTTTCAAACCATTTTTTCAAGTCTGAATATAAATCAACATAAAGGGGATATATGCTTTTATATCTCTCCACATTTTCACGAATAGGGTTGGTCCTATTTACAACTTTAATCATAGCATTGCACCCTTCATCAACAGTTGCGTACCGTTTAGCGCCAACAGCAGCCAAGATTGCCGCTCCCAATGCCCCCCCTTGATTGGTATTGATTTCTTGAATCTCAAGGGAAAATACATCTGCCAGGATTTGTTTCCATAAAGCACTCTTGGCGCCGCCACCGATAACGCGTACCTGCTTAATTGGAACCTCAAGCTCTTCTAATATTCTTAATGAGTCAAATAATCCAAATGCAACACCCTCCAAGACCGCTCTCGTCATATGCCCTCTCGTTGTCGTCGTTGACATTCCTACAAAGCAGCCTTTTGCATCAGGATCAGAGTAAGGCGTTCTTTCCCCCATAAGATAAGGCAAAAAAACAGTCCGACTACTTCCAGGCTCAGTATTTGCCGCTTCTTCCAGCAATGTGTCAAAGCCAACACTGGGATGAATCGTCTCCGCCCACCATTTCAAACAGTTTGCTGCTGATAGCATTACGCCCATTGAATGATATTTCCCATTGGCATGGCAGAAGGCATGCAACCTATTCTTTTCATCAACCGCAAAGAATTCGTGTGCTGCAAAGACGACACCGGAGGTTCCCAGTGTTATAGAAACAATCCCGTCTTTGACAGTTCCAGTTCCTATCGCACCGGCTGCTTGATCACCTGCGCCTCCGACAACAAGAATCTCGCCCTTTAAACCCAATTCAGCTTTCACCGGCTCCGTAACAACACCTGTCACTTCATAGGATTCATATAGTATAGGCAGCTGCGATTCATTTATCTCCAGAAAGTCTAGCATTTCCTGTGCCCACCGTCTGTTTCTTACATCAAGCAGAAGCATTCCGGAAGCATCGGATACATCCGTGGCGTAATCGCCTGTCAGCATGAACCGAACATAATCCTTTGGCAGCAGAATGTGCCTAATCTTAGCAAAGACCTCCGGTAAATTCTTTTTGACCCATAAAATCTTGGGCGCTGTAAAGCCAGTCAATGCTTTGTTTCCTGTACAGCGACTCAGTTTATCCTGTCCAAAAAAAGCCGTTATTTCATCACATTCCGCCTGTGTTCTCTGATCACACCACAAAATCGCCGGTGTTAAAACCTCATTTTGGGCACCTAATGCGACCAACCCATGCATTTGTCCGCTGAAGCCGATTGCACGCACTTGGTCATTAGGAATATTCAGGTTATGCATCAATTCTTTGATAGCTATAACCGTTTGCTTCCACCAATCAGTTGGGTCTTGCTGTGCCCATTTGTCCTGAGGAAAATATACAGGGTACTCCTTAGTCACATCCCCAAGGATCTCATTATTATCATTTGCAGCTAATACCTTAACGGATGAGGTTCCCAAATCAATACCTAAAAAATACATATTACCCCTCCATCTATATATTTCGCGGAATATATTTTAAACTCTTCACTTATATGATATTTCTGACATAGTTGAATAGCTCTTCAAAGGGCATCAACGCTGCCCCTATTAATGAACCCTTATCCTTCAGAGCTGAGAAGACTACTTTTGTACCTTCATATTCTACAAAGCTGCTCTTCATATGATCTGCACGATTAATCAACTCAAGCATTTCCTTTTCATACTTGCCCAGCTCTCCTCCAATAATCACAAATTCCGGATTCAAGCCTAAGATAATATTTTCTATCCCTACAAAAAGACAATCTATGTACTTTTCGACTGCAGCTTGAACAGCAGGCGTATTGAAGCTTTCTTCAGAAAAAATCTGATCCAAAGAAGCTGTACTTGATCCTGTGAATTCGTGATAGTATCTAAATAGTGCTTTTTTTGAGGCAGTGAGCTCCCAGCAGCCTGTCCGTCCACAGTTGCAATAGCTGCTTTCATCTGAGACCTTCATATGCCCAAACTCCCCAGCCTTCTTTTTTGTGCTTTTATATATATGCTGATCAATTATGATGCCCGTGCCTATGCCTTCCGTGATGGATACATAAACCACATTACGCATGTTTGCAGTCTTTCCCATCTCTATCTCAGCATATGCAGCCACATTTGCCTCGTTTTCAATAAAAACCTTCATTTGTAAGCGATTCTGAAATTCGTTAAAATCAAAATCCCTTACCGCTATATTGGGGGCATTCTCTAAAATAAGCCGATCCTCATCAACCAGCCCAGGCAGCGAAATACCCACGCCGGAAACCTTCTCTTTATCAATATGATTACGTGTCAGCAGATTTTCAATCTCAACCTCCAAGCGCGTTAATAACCTTGAAAAGGAATACACTTTTTCATAGATAAAAGAAGTTTCACCAATGATTGTATTATTCAAATTGATAAGCAATATTCCAACGCTGTCAGGCGAAATGTTTACTCCAACCGAATATCTTGCATTTTCCACAAATTTAAGAATCATAGGCTTTCTTCCGCCAGTTGAGTCACCCACACCTGCTGCTTCAACAAGACCTTCTTCTATCAATTGATTCGTATTGGTAGTTACAGTTGGAATACTTAAATTAAGTGCAGCTGCAATATCTTGTTTCGTTATCTCGCCATATTTCTTAATAATTTTGATAATGTTTGCTCTATTCATTACTTTGATTTGATCCTGACTTAATGTCTCCAATTTAATCATGAATGTAACTCCTTCATATAACGATCCTTCACTTAATAAAGTCAAAGGAATGTGATTAACATAAGCAAATAACTTTCCTTAATCTTAGCATGATGAAAAAACAGATTCAAGCTGCCGGGCTATGCCTTGTAAATATATCGGTTTACAATATCCTCCAGCATTTCCTGACGTCCGGACTGAAGCGCAATATGATCATGCAGGAGTGCATATTCTGCAAGCTCTTCAAAGCTTGTTTTATTTTCTATAATCTTCTTGCCAATGCCTTCTGTAAAGCTTGCATAACGATTGGCCACAAAGTTTTCCAACGCTCCTTCAGTCAGAAGCTTATCGGCTGTCAATAATCCCTTCGCAAAAGTGTCCATGCCAACTATATATGAAATGAATAAATCATCCGGTTGGAAGGATCCTCTTCTCACCTTTGCATCAAAGTTTAGTCCTCCTGGTGCAATTCCTCCATTCTTAAGCACCTCATACATACACATTGTCGCGTCATAGATATTGGTCGGGAATTGATCTGTATCCCAGCCCAGCAGCACATCTCCCTGATTCGCATCAATGCTGCCCAATACCCCATTGACTCTGGACATTACCAATTCATGCTGAAAAGTATGCCCTGCCAGTGTTGCATGATTTGCTTCAATATTCAATTTAAAATCATCAATAAGATTATATTTCCTCAAAAATCCAAGAACTGTCATTGCATCAAAATCGTATTGATGCTTTGTTGGCTCCTTTGGTTTTGGCTCAATCAGAAATTGTCCTTCAAACCCAATCTTTCTTGCATAGTCTTTTGCCATTTTTAGAAATCTGGCAAAGTTGTCATTTTCCAGTGCAACATCAGTATTAAGTAAAGTTTCATAGCCCTCACGGCCACCCCAGAAAACATAGTTTTGCCCACCCAAACGATGTGTAATATCCAATGCCTTCTTCACTTGTGCCGCTGCAAATGCAAATACATCCGCATTTGGAGAAGTGGCTGCACCATGCATGAAGCGCGGATTGCCGAATGCGTTGGTGGTGCCCCATAAACATTTTATTCCTGTTTCTTTCATTTTTTCCTCAATAAGTACAACAATAGTGTCAAGGTAGTCCAGCTTTTCCTGCAGTGAATTCCCTTCAGGTGCAATATCCAAGTCATGAAAACAGAAGAATTCAATCCCCAGCTTCGTCATAAATTCAAATGCCGCTTCAACTCTTGCCTTAGACAATTCGATGCCTTCCAAGCCGTTATAGGCTCTTTCCATTGTCGGCTGGCCAAAGGGATCTGTTCCATTGCCTGTAAATGTATGCCAATAGCTGACCGCAAATCTTAAATGATCTTTCATCCTCTTACCTGCAACAGTGCGATTGGCATCATAATATTTAAAAGCAAGTGGATTGGTTGAATCTGAACCTTCAAATTTGATTTTGTTAATACCTGCAAAGTATTCTTTCATCAATATTGACCTCCATTTTAGTATTATTTTGTATCTTCTTAATGCCTTTAAAAATATTATAAAATATTCCAATTACTTTTTCAACCCGTTTTAATAAGTAATTTAAAATGGGTTGAAAAACCTGCATACCTAGCACTTAATTATTGTATAATTAAGTTAACAGACTGGTATCCAATCTAAATATAAAATTAAAGCGAGGTATAAAAATGAAAGTATTACTTATTAATGGAAGTCCGAAGGCTCAAGGATGCACTTATACAGCCTTATGCGAAGTAGCAAAAGAACTGGAGAAAGGAAATATAGAAACAGAAATCTTTCATGTTGGAAACAAGCCTATCCGCGGTTGTATGGCTTGCGGCGGTTGTTCCAAAGATGACTCTGGAAAATGCGCATTTGACGATGATACTGTAAATATTGCCTTGGAAAAAGCTAAAGGAGCTGATGGTTTTATCTTTGGTTCCCCGGTACATTATGCAGGAGCATCCGGTCTAATAACATCTTTTTTAGATAGATTCTTCTATGCTGGAGATTGCTTTCAATACAAACCCGGTGCTGCAATTGTAAGCTGTCGCCGTGGAGGTTCAACCGCAGCCTTTGAGCAGTTAAATAAATATTTTACTATTTCAAATATGCCTGTTGTATCTTCTCAATATTGGAATATGGTTCATGGGAATACCCCTGAGGAAGTAAAGCAGGATTTAGAAGGAATGCAAACAATGAGAACATTAGGCAAGAATATGGCCTGGCTTTTAAAAAGCATCCAAGCTGGAAAAGAAGCCGGAGTTAAACTCCCGGAAAAAGAGCCGCGAACAGTGACTAATTTTATACGATAATCTTAGAAGAGCCAACAAGAACTGTTGGCTCTTTAATTTAAGAGTGGATAACTATGGTGCGTGACACTTATCTCCTACAATTGAGTATTGTCATAATTTACATAAAAAATAATCCCAGATATTATTTCTGTCATTCGAATTATATATAATGTATCTATTTATTTATAAGGTAGGAGGGCAAATATGAGTATCAGTGAATTCAAGAACAGCGTAAATCTTATTATCAATTTTGTTGCCCGGGTGAATGAAGAGACTATACCCAATGACGTCAAGAAAACTATGATCAGAATTTATGCAAATACCCTCAAAATCAATCTTACTGATAAGATGGTTGACAGCATTATCGAAATCACAGTTGCATGCGCATAGAACTTCTTTCTCACCTGGTTTAATCCTAGCTAAGTATTTATATCCGACTTATAACTTGTTCTCCGCACCGTATTGCATATGTATATAAAGCTAAATATCAATGCTGTTAGTGTACGGTTTAATTTCGTCTTACCTTGCATACTTCCCCAACGCTTATAATAGATATATTTAGTATCTCATTTAATCGTTTAAGGCTTCTAATTTTATTTATAAATTTAATATCGTTCTTTCCAACTGCCTTTTCAATTATTTCCAATATATCTTTTTTTTGATTAGATTTCAACCTAAGATTGTTATTTAGACATTCTCTGTTAATATAGGTTAAAGTAGTCCATATCTGCTCATCTGCTATACTATTTATATCGGTTAAAACCCATGTAAAATCTTTTCTTCTTTTATTTTCAGGGTATGCCGCCTTAAAAAACTCTATAAAGTGATTCACAGGCTTTGGATCCTTTTCTTTAACATACTTTCCAAGCTGTGATCTTAGGCTATTCTTTAGATACATCATTGTATTTGGTTTTATTAAATCTTTTAATCCCTCGATATGCTCATAAATATAATTATATGTATCTTTGATCTGATCCTCGCTTACATTTTCCTTTTTAAGCACCCTTGTCATATCAATATATTCTATAATGTGCTTCTTGCAATCAAGCTCCTTATTATATAGCTTTTCCCAAATTTCAGATGCAGTTAATCCTTCAAATTGGTTGTTATCCACTAATATTTCTTTATCCATATATGTTCCTTACCTTTATTAAATTTTATAGTTCTTATATTGTACCACAAGTTTTATAGTTAATTCGTAAATATATATTAAGATATATAAAACTAGTGCCAGCTACAGCACTTAATTACAAACCCACATTTGCCAGAGCTTGTGAAGTGTTATAAAATAAAGTGTGTAAATAAAGAGCAGGGGGCTGTATTAAATGATAGATCTACATATCCATACAACTTCATCGGACGGTTCAGACGAACCCAAGGATATTCTTATAAAAGCGCAGCAATTAGGTCTAAAATATATATCAATTACAGACCATGACTCTATAGGTGCTTATGAAAAATTGAAGAAAATTAAAATAAGCAACTATTTTAAAGGTAAGATTGTCCCCGGCTGCGAGTTTTCAGTAGTGCATAATGGGAAACCTATAGAAATATTAGGCTATGGGATAGACCTCGAAGCAATAAATTCAACTGGAATCGTTTCAGATGAAAAGTTCCTTGAAAGGGAAAATGAATACCTCAAAAAAATGATGGGTGTCTGCAGAAACCTTAAACTTACATATAGTGATAATCTATCAGTAACAGGTGGTAAATATTTTGCAACACAATTAATGCATTCTGATTTGAGGAAATATCCTGAAAATGAAAGACACTTCACAAAAGAAGTATGGGAAAGTCTTAATGCCTTTTACAGAACATGCGTTAATAATGAAGACAATCCTTTTTTTCTGGACCAGATGAAGAATTATCCTACTGTACTGGATGCTGCTGATCTTATAAAGAAAGCAGGGGGGAAAGCATTCCTTGCGCATCTTTACGTGTATTTTGCAGATGATTATGAGGAATTTCTAAGCTCAATAATATCGTTAAACACACTTGATGGTTTAGAATGTTATCATTCACTTCATACAATGGATAAGACAGAGTATCTCGTAGATTATTGCAATAGACATAAGCTTTATATATCAGGCGGAAGCGATTACCATGGAAAACTTAAACCTAATGTTAAAATTGGGGAAACCATAAGCGGAATAAAAATACCCTATGAAATATTAAAGCCCTGGCTTCCAGGCAATACAATAATATAAATCTTGCCAGTACGGGCACCTACTCTATTTCTTTTAGCCACAGCTTTATTTTTGCTTTTACCTGCTCCGTATCCCTTGATTCATTATTTGTGAAATCTTCGCCTTCAAGCACTTCAGCACCAGGACATGCTTTTTTAAACATATCGAAAAAATCACCGTAATCACTTACATAAGTACAGAACGGGACAACTTTTTTATCCTTAAAATCGTATTGTGCTAAAAATGACATTACAGGCGGTGAAACTGAAAACCACCATACTGGTGAACCAATAAATATCAGGTCATACGTTTCAATATCGGATACAGAATTTTTCAGCTTCGGTTTGTAGCCCTCTTTTACCTGCTTTTTACCTATCTCTTCAATATCAGACCGGTAGTAATTTTCTACAGGCTGTATTTCGAAAACATCTCCACCTGTCATATCATTAATCATATTACCAATCTCACGGGTATGTCCTGTTAATGAGTAATACACTACAAGAACTTTTCCAAATTTGTTTTCCCCGGTTTGGGAAGACTCCAGTCCGGATATGTTCGAATCAGTTGGCATACTATTCTTAGTACTGTTTTCCGCGGCTTCGTAAGGAGCTAGGCTTGATGGACTTGCTGTGGGAGACGTATTGTTGCCCGTGCTACAACCGGAGAGTAATAATGCAGCAAATAAAAACATGTATAAAATTTTAAAAGCTTGTTTTTTCATATGTTACACATCCTTTTCTAGGGACAAGGGGGACAGATACTTATCCATCCTATTTTTTCCCAATCACCATAAAATGCGGACTCATGCCCATTACGCTGGTATCGTTCTTAATTTGATGTATAGTATCTATGGACCAAATAGCATTACAATACTTTGTTATTGCTACAGCTACTAATATACCGCCTTTTTTTAATACTCTATAAGCTTCCCTTAGTACCTTCATTCTATCTTCCCTATCTATCAAGTGATACAATGGACCCATGATAAGAACAACATCTGCACTTTCATTTGCTCTATTTATATTTCTAGCGTCTGCTTCTTCAGCAATAAATTTAGCAGTTTCAGTTTGATTGTTAATGGCATACTCAACAGCTGCAGGGGCCAATTCGAACATATGCACCTCATGTCCTTGTTCAGCTAACCATGCAGAATTCAAGTCGCCCTTTTTCTTTTATCATATTATAAAAATCTTTGACTTCATTATTCATCATATACATCCTTATAATCCTTATGGTAAATTTCATAAATAGTTCTTTTTTTATCCCATATTATACCAGAATACTTAGTCTGTTGCAAATAACTTATCCTAGTCAATTAAAGCTAAAAATTGCCCAACATCATAATCTTGCCAATATAAACCCGCTTCAATAAGTTGTCAGGTTGATCGGTTAACAGCCTGGCACCTGCCTTTGGATACAATTTACATTGACTAGGGTTTATTCGATAAATATAATAAATATTATGTTAAAAATTTAAATATACATGGATAAAGATTATTGGAGATGCCATATTAGGCAACCGTAGAAGAAAGGAATTAATGCTGCTTGTCATTTATTCCGAAACTTTCAGGTCTAGTACAATAATCGGACATAACCCTGGAGAGAACACTTAAATGTGGCATCAAAGAAGCAACTCTTAAGAGGAAACTTTCAGATAAAAGGACAGGGAGTAAAATAGCAATTTTTCGTATGCTGTTTTGCCCTCTGTCCTTTTGTGTCTGCTCTTGGATTGTCTGGGATTGCAACTAATTCATACCGAAAACAAGGTTTAAATCAATTAATACTCAAAGAAAGGATGTAATAATTTTGAAAGCAAACAACACGGCAAATGTAAAATCACTAAAAAAAGAAATCGGCCTAATGGAAGCCATTACAATGGTTGTAGGGGTAGTAATAGGCTCAGGAATTTTCTTTAAGGCGTCTTCAGTATTCAGTAACGCGGGAACCCCAACTTTAGGAATACTCGCATGGATAGTGGGAGGTATAATTACAATAGCTTCTGCACTTACAATAGCGGAGATTGCAGCAGCTATTCCTAAGACAGGCGGCATATTTGTATACTTAAAGGAGCTTTATAGCGAGAAATGGGCTTTCTTATTTGGATGGATGCAGGCAGTTATTTATGTTCCTGGTGTTGCAGCGGCATTATCAATAGTATTTGTAACACAAGCAACGTATTTTATTGCATTAACAGCTGTGCAACAGAAGCTCCTAGCTATTTTCATTATATTTTTTATAACAGTTATAAATATAATTTCAACTAAGCTTGGCAGTAAGGTACAGTTCATAGCCACAATAGGCAAGTTAATTCCGATTTTTGTTATTATTATTTTTGGATTGTTAAAGGGTGAAGCAAACAGCTTTGCAGCAGTATCCTCACAAGCTGGCAGCTCTGTGGGATTAGCAGGCTTTGGAGCAGCTATACTGGGTACTCTGTGGGCTTACGATGGCTGGGTTGGCGTCGGAAATATGGCAGGAGAGCTTAAGAATCCAAAGAAGGATATTCCTAGATCAATAATCATTGGGTTGGCTATTACAATTGCTGTTTACATATTGATAAATATAGCAATTGTAAACATAATGCCTGTTGCACAGGTTATAGCATCTGAAAAGGCAGCCTCCGATGCTGCAGTTATACTGTTTGGTAATTCAGGCGCAGGCTTAATTGCCGTAGGTATTATGATATCTATATTTGGCGCACTTAATGGCTACTTAATGACCGGTGTAAGAGTCCCTTTTGCCATGGCTCAGGACAATCTGTTCCCCTTTGCAAAGTTCTTCGGTAAAATAAGCGACAAATTTGGAACTCCGGTAAACACTTTGCTATTCGAAGCACTGCTGGCATCATTATATGTATTGAGCGGTTCCTTTGAAACGTTGACAAACCTGGCTGTATTTACAATGTGGATATTCTTTGTAATGACAGTAGCGGGCATATTTATTTTAAGGTCAAAGCACAAGAATATCGAGAGACCTTATACCGTCCCCCTATTCCCTATAGTCCCATTTATAGGTATAGCAGGTGGAATATATATACTTATCTGCACACTAGTTACCAGCACATCCTACGCACTATACGGTTTAGCAGTTACCGCTTTGGGACTACCTGTTTATCTATTAATCAAGAAAAGAAATAAATAATTATAAATCCACATGCTGTATCATTCAGCATGTGGATTTATGTATTTTTAAAGTGACCCTTTGTCAATTTATTTCATTTTACTTTCAAAGCAATTTAAATACATACTATTAGTTTAATAATTTAATTAAAGACTCATAAGACAACCCGACTTGATAAACAATTTGTTTGTCTAAGTTTGGGATTTGGAGAAATTTAAATAATTTCCCTGTTTGTCCGCTTTTTATCAACGGACTAACTGAATATGGGGTTTTGTCAATGAATAAGTGTTTTCTAAGATCAAAATTACTTTGTTTCATTTTAATATCATATAAATCCATTCCTAATGCAGATTGGATATTTGAAGCACAAAAAACTCCCTTGCTATTTGAATAATCAATCTCATCTATGCCCAATTCCTTTGCTAATTTTTCCATATCAGCAATAGAACCAGTAAATTCTTTATTTTTTTCTACTCTCAATTTAAACTCGAGTGCTTTATTATACATAATTTTATTCATTACTGCTGCTGCAATATGTTGTTTTATTTCTTCAGATACTTGAGTTATTACTTCAATATTACTATTAATTTCTTCTATTGAAGCGTTCTGTTCTTGAGCCGCTGCAGCTATTAATTGAGTAGTATTTGCAGTTGAGTGTGCCATTTCTTGATTCTTTTGAGTAATACTCAATACTGCTTGGCTATTATTAACAGTATTCTCCAAAAGGTTCTGGATATCTTGAGTCTGTTTTGCGGTTTGTTTAAAGGTTTCTATTATTCTTTTAATCAAATCACCTGCAGATTTAGAAACACTAACTCCTTCAGTTACTAAATCTGTAACCTGATAAAAGGATTTTGATGAGGAATCAATGTCGCTCTGAATTTCTCGAATTATATCACCAATTTTTGAGGCTGCACTGTTGGATTGTTCTGCTAATTTACGAACTTCATCCGCCACCACTGCAAAGCCTTTGCCATGTTCACCAGCCCGAGCTGCTTCAATAGCTGCATTTAATGCAAGCAGGTTTGTCTGACTGGCAATATTGGTGATAGCAGAGATTATTTCATCTATCTGTTGTGATTTTTTAGAAAGGGTATTGATTTTCAAGGTCGTCTGCTCTGTAGTTTTTTTAATTTGCTGCATGGTTTCAACTACTTTTTCAACTTCACTTCCTGCATCAACAGAAATTTTGGTTGCGTTCTGTGTTTCTTGATTGGCACTATTGGCAAATTCAGACGCACTAGAAATCATATCTGTAATATCATTTGAATTGTCCGTTACCTGCTTAACAATATTTAGTTGCTTATTATTTTCCTCAACTATGTTTTGAGTATTGATGGCAATATGTTCTGCAGCTTTCCCACTCTCTATAGTTCCATTCTTGATGTTTTCCAAAGTATGATTTAAGTTCAAGGCATTTTCTAGAATCTGCTTCAAAGAGTTCTTCAGTTCATGATCTTCCAAAATAATATTCACATTTTGTTTCTGAAGATTATTTTTAAGTCGATTCTGCATAGATAAATTTTCTTTTAGAAAAAGAATAAAACCCAACCATAAAAACATAGCATTGATTATTCCAAATAATAAAAGTGATTTATTATCCTTTAACCCAGTAAGCGTAGTGATTACATAAGATAAAACCAAGGAAATAACGATAATCAAATTCTTTTTCAAAAATAATTCCCCCATATTTCTTTTCTTAATTTTAACCTTTTAATGATTTGGGTATATTCTTTTTTCAATTAAAGTGTTGACGCTTATACCTGATAGTCTTGTGACATCTAAAATGCTCTTTGAGTTATTTTCAGAATATTCCTACTAAATTTAGTGATACTACTATTTTATACTAATTTATGGTATTTTTCTACACCAATATCTAAAGCTTCCTTTTTAATATCAAGTTTTTCATTAACTTATACCCTTATCCCGCTCTTAATAATAGAAGCAAAATGTGTTTGTTCGATAGCCTCACTACTATCCAAATAAACTAACCCAGGATAATGATTAGCAGATATACAGTCGTTTAGGACTGTATGAGAACAAATAACTACCTCCTTGATTTTGGGCGTGAAAAAACCCGCCGTTTTAGACGGGTTGGGATAGGTATTAAAAACTAGTGCCAGCTACAGCACTTAAGAACTTATCTATTGCAATTGAAACAATATGTTCTTTTGTTCTGTACCTGGCATCATGATTGATATTTCTATTGGAATATCGATTGCTTGGTAAGGTTGATAATATTTATTTCATGAGTCGCAGCATCAGAAAATACGGAATAACCTATCCTCTTCAGGTCTGCAACCTTTACATAAATGTATCCGTCAATTTTGTTAGCGGCTAGCTCAATGGTTTCTCCATCTTTTTTTATCAGGCCAGTCTGGTTTTTCTCATCCCAGCTAATCTGTGTTCCCAACACTCTGTTGATTGTGGTTAAAGAAACATACGTGTCGCCTTCTACAATATGATATGTTATTTCTATATCTGAAGTCTTCTTGTCGCTGTATGTAATGCTTGCTTTCTTAGTCTTTAGGTTTATTTTCACAGTATCGACTTGAGGCGGAAGAACAGATGCTATAATTGGCTGCACGCCCTCAATCGTGGTTGTTTGGGAAGGTTTATCAATCGAAAAAGCATCCAACTTCGTTATTTGTGAAGTTTCCTTTAAATTGAAAAGCATTTTACCTTCATATTCAATGTTCAATTCAGTTGCTGTCTTGTAGGTATTATCATTTTCTTTTTCCATATAGTTGCTTAGAACTGAACCTTCAATACTCTTAAATATCCTATCAACAGACTCATCGTTTTTCAGCTCATCTATTTCTTCTGGAGTTATTTGCTTGATTCCACTTCTGAAATCTTCTAAGCCGGACAAAAGTTCCTCTTTGTCTAAACTTGAGTCATCAAATGCGTCAGCTAAATATGCAATATCTTTCTCAGGCATTGAATTAATCTTTGTGGATATTTTTTCAACTATATTGTCAATATTTGCAATAGTATATTCTGTAAACTTAATAATTAATGATTTTATATCTTTGGCTTCAAGTCTTAATTCATAGCCATTGCCCTTCTTGTTTACCATGCCAGTAGAATAATTCGAGTATGCTTCTTTGAATAAGTCAGTAAATTCGCTTAGCATTCTTATCAATCCTTCAGTATTTGAAAGGTCTGTGGTGTGATCTAGAATGTCGCCTTCAAAGTCTGAGTCAATTTGAAGATAATCAACCTTTGCGATAAGTGTGTTGATAACCTTTTCCTCAGAAGGCTTTGCTGCTAAAATATAAGGCTTCAAAAATATGAGGCAGCCCCTCAAATTCAAATACATTACTTTGTCGTTACCTATAATTGTAGTGATTTTCTTGTACTCAGCCTCGCCTTTCTTACGAAAATCAATCTTAAGCTCGTACGCTAAAGGGTTCTTTGACACTCTAGCTGTGTATTTGATATCAAAGCCTGAAGCAAACAGCTCTTCCATAATTTGCATTTCGGATGGGGTACTATACTTCATTTCATTAACCAATTCACTTCCCAATTCTATTGAAACAGTTCCACTTGTTTCGATAGCGTTCATCTGATTAATCTTTTTACTTAAGGAATAGAACTCCAATTCATCAATTGAACAGCCTACCGTTAAGAGGAGTATAGCCATAGTCATTAGAATTGATAAACCTGTCTTAAATATTCTAAAATTCATGTAAAGCCTCCTAAATTTCATTTAGAATTTATTCTTCAATCAATATTGTTAATGTAATAATACCTTTTTTCTACATATTTAGCAATATTGTTCTGGTATTGCTGTAGCAATCCGAGAGCAGCGGTTAAGTGCCATGCCAGCCTGTCAACTTTTCGACTTAATTACTATATAACCTCTAACTTTCAAAATGATTTCTTAAAATAGAACTGCTCAAAAGCATTGTTATCTATTGCTTTTGAGCAGTTTTCCTGGCGCCATAGTTTTCAGCCAAGTTTTTATTCTTCAAAACTATCGATTTGTTCCGATTCAGTTCCGAAGTAATCCTGATATGTTCCGTAATCATCATTCCTGTGTACCCTGGTATAACCGAACATGTAATGGAAATGTCCGTCATTTATTGAAGTTATACCATAAAAATAATGTACGTGACCACCTCTGAAAGGTATGGGAGGGCTTGTTCTGATCCTGAAACGATGTCTGTGTCTCTGTCTAAAGTCGGTATTGCCTGCCATAATGTGAGTGTGTCTGGGGGTATCCGGATTCTCGCTGGTAGTGCCCATAAACCTGTGCCGGTGCTGATCTTCTATGGTTGTTCTTCCATTAAACAAATGATCATGCAATTCTCTTGGCATATAATCACCTCATTACTAAGATATTCATATTAAGGCGATTCAGTGCTACATTTATTTAATTTACTGATTAACACTACTGCAATATTGTATAATCCTTAGCCACTTGTGATACTGTTCACCGTACCATTATAACGGCGGTTTAGAATAAGTGCTGTGCCTGACACCTTACCCCACTTTATTTTCCTAAGCGTGCTCTTTCCAAAGCTTCTAGATCAAACTTTTTCATTTTTAGAAAAGCTTCTGTAACTCTTTGAACTTCATCCTTTGAGCCATGAAACAAAACATCATCAAGGTTTGAAGGTACAATCTGCCATGAAACACCAAACTTGTCCTTAACCCATCCGCATTGTTCTGCCTCAGGAACAGCTGAAAGCTTATCCCAAAAATAATCAATTTCTTTTTGGTCTTTGCAATTTACCATAAGCGAAAATGCCTCATTAAAACTGAAATCGACATCAAAAGCATTATCCATAGCTGAAAAATCAATACCGCTAAGCTTGAAGGCCACAAAATTTACCTTCGCCTTTGATGACATTGCTTCACCTTCGCCATATTTGCTAATCATTCTTATCTCGGAGTCTTCAAAAACCTCAGTGTAGTACTTTATTGCTTCCTCCGCTTTCCCACACGCAACATTTGAGAAAAGAATGTTAGGCGTTATCTTTTGAATTCCTTCGACCCCTTCAAGAAGCATTAACTGCCAGGACAAACCATAACGATCCTGAATCCATCCGTACCACTTGTTAAAAGGGTATTCACCGAGCGGCATCAATTCCGTACCACCTTCCGACAGCGCTTTCCACTTTGTATTCACTTCTTCAACAGTGGTACATGCTACCATTAAAGAAATCGATGGGTTGAATCTGAAATAAGGACCTGCACTTATTGCTGAGAATGTCTGTCCGGCTAGTTCAAAATTAACAATTTCTGTGTCTCCCGAAGGGGTGTTCCCTATAACTGTCGCATTTATAAGCATAGATTGGTCAAATAAGTTGATATAAAACAATGCTGCTTCCTTAGCCTCTTTGTCATACCATAAATGAGGAACTATTTTTTGCATAATTAGTCTCCTTTCCGAATAGTTGTAGTTATTATCCTCTAAATTCAACCAATTCTCCGTCGGGACCGACAAATACTACTCTGCGCCAGCCTTCTTCTTTTGGCTCTCTTGCTCCAGCCGGGTGAGGCTCGGTATCAACCGGAATGCCAGCATTCTTTAGCCGGGTGTAGTCTTCGTCGAAGTTATCGCTCTCAATACAGAAATGAAATCCTTGATTTGTTGGGCCAGTCGGCATATGTATCAACTCTAAAATGGTATCGCCCAGTTTAAGATAAACTATTTTTTCTATTGTGGGCACAGGTACATCATTTTCATAATATTTTTTGAAGCCAAAGTGCTCTTCATAAAAATATACAGATTTGGCGCGGTCCTTGACAATAAATGCTATATGGTCGATACGTTTAAACATAGGTTATTCCTCCAAATAATAGTTTTGCTTAAATTATTTTACCACATTCTGCGACATCTATTAACATGAATGTAATGGGTAATGCACCACAATCTAAACCTATTAGGGCACCCTCTTGCGTGCACCTTACAATCTTGGTTCTGCAAATAATAGAATAAAGGTCAATCTTCAATATTGAATACTGACCTTTACCTCTTATAATTTAATATAACCCTATTTATGGTACGGTTCACCGTTCCTTTGTATCGGCGATTTTTAATTAAGTTCTTTGTTCGGTGCCTAGGACTATAATTTCTTTATTTAATAACCCTTTTAGCCGTATAATAAACTCTTTCATAATATCCCGACATCAGTGTTGTTTTCTTCACCACGTCTCCTGTTTGAGGAGCGTGCACAAACTCACCATTCCCTACAAATATTCCTACGTGGTTTACATTCTTCCCGTCTCTTGCAAAAAATACCAAATCGCCATATGCTAATTCTTCTTTCGATACATAAGTTCCGACTTCTGCCTGAGACTTTGCTACTCTTGGCAACGATATGCCAAGCTTGCCATACAAGGAATACACCAACCCGGAACAGTCATAACTATCAGGTCCTGTTCCACCCCACTGATAGGGCTTGCCCATCTCTTGGGAAATAAGCTTTGCTAATTTCAAATTCATATCGCTTTCTCGTCTGCTTGTCCCATCTCGTGACGCGATTAAATTATTCGGAGATGCCAAAACTTTTTCATGCATTCTATTCGCAAGAACTATCGCTTGTTCCCTGGATGTATTTCCTCTGGGGCCAAACAGATTGTCCCCAACTCCATTTATAACTTCTATTCCATACAAATAACTTACTGCTTCCCGTGCCCAGGATGAAATCGTATCATAATCTGCAAATATGTGGTCGTATGAATCTGAATAGCCATATCCGGGTCTTGCTGCTTGCAGTGTACGATATAACATCACGCTGATTTCCTGACGGGTTATCACATCGTTGGGAGCAAATTTTCCATCCCCTATGCCATTAACTATTCCTAAACTATTTGCTATCCTGACTTTTATATTTTGCGTATCAGTAAAGGGATTTTCTCCCTGCAGTATACCTTCTTTTCCACTCAAAGCTTCATATAAATTTACAGCAACCTCACCAAACTCTTCTCTGGTTATATTTCTCCTATATTCCCCTTGAAGCTTTTCCGAAAGTAGATTCACTTCTATTGCTTTAGCAATTTCTGCTTTCGCCCAATTACTTGGAATATCTTCATTGCTTTGTGATATAGCTGAATCAGCATATGTAATGTTTGCAGTCATTGCAATAGCCATAATTATAAATACAAAAATTAAGCTATATTTACTACATCTTTTTCTCATCCTTTACTTCATCCTTTCATGGGAGCCTGAGTATGGAAATTATGTCAAAACAATAGCTCATATTTTCTTATTTACATAATATCATAAAATTTCATTGTATGGGTTGGCTTCATTATTCCATATCTGTTACAAAGTGCCAGGCACCTTAGCTTGACAGTTATGTTTTTTGCTTTCATCAATAACTGCTTAACTGCCATGCCAGGGAAACCGCTGAAAAATGCGTAGCCTAGAATAAATATACAAATGTACTACAAATTATGCAATAGCCCAAAGGCATTTAAGATACATAATCTTCTTAAATGCCTTTAAATCCCCATAAAATGCTTAGA
>Ga0196970_1000101_pt1 | contig 139224 bp, 114 predicted proteins | sample S1v_513CmetaG_FD_148672 | JGI IMG/M metagenome (GOLD analysis project Ga0196970, IMG submission 148672) | Soil microbial communities from Anza Borrego desert, Southern California, United States - S1+v_5-13C | ecosystem: Environmental > Terrestrial > Soil > Desert | place: USA: California... | reverse complement strand
GAAACGCAGCTGCGCCGATGGTAGTGTGGCTCAAGCCATGCGAGAGTAGGTCATCGCCAGGGGCTTTACCCCGCAAACCCCCAGCCCACGGCTGGGGGTTTGTCTTTGCGCGCAAGGAAAATACAAACGCGTCATCTGGAACTACACTGCCGCCATGCCCGAGTTACCCGAAGTCGAAACCACGCTGCGTGGACTGGAGCCGCATCTGCTCAAGCGCACCATCCATGGAGTGATCCTGCGCCGCCCGGATCTGCGCTGGCCGATTCCGCCGCAGATCGAACAGGAACTCCCCGGTGCCAGGATCAAGGCCCTGCGCCGGCGTGCCAAATACCTGCTGCTGGAAACCGAGCGCAACGGCACCGCGATCCTGCATCTGGGCATGTCGGGGAGCCTGCGGGTCCTGCCGGGCGACACGCCATTGCGAGTCCACGACCATGTGGATATCAGTCTCGACAACGGTCGGCTGTTGCGCTTCAACGATCCGCGCCGCTTTGGTGCCTTGTTGTGGCAGGCCCCCGGTGACACGCATCCGCTGCTGGCCGAACTGGGCCCCGAACCGCTGTCGGACGGCTTCGATGGCGACTATCTGTTCGCACGAAGCCGCGGCCGCAAGGCACCGGTGAAGACCTTCCTGATGGATCAACGCATCGTCGTTGGCGTCGGCAACATCTACGCTGCGGAAAGCCTGCACCGTGCGGGCATCAACCCGTTACGCGAGGCCGGCAAGGTCTCGCGGGAGCGTTACGCGAGGCTGGCCGAAGCGGCCAAGAACATTCTCGCCCACGCCATCCAGCGCGGCGGCACCACCCTGCGGGACTTCATCAGTCCGGATGGCGCGCCGGGTTACTTCGAGCAGGAATTGCTGGTCTATGGCCGCGAAGGCGAAGCCTGTCGCCGCTGCGGCACGACGCTCCGGCATGCCTCGATCGGGCAACGCGCCAGCGTCTGGTGCCCGCGCTGCCAGCGTTGAGACAGGGCTGGATCAATCCGCCGAGCGGTCAGCTCATGCAGTATCGCGATGGAGCAAACCCAGGAATTGCTCGGCGGGTTTGCTGAGCGGCCTGCCGCGCAGAGTCACGCTGCCATAGGTCTCCAGTTTCCGCCGTAGCCGGTAAGGCAGTACCCGCAGCACGCGGCCCTCACCATTGCGTTGCGCCACGGTCTTGGGTACCACCGCTATGAGTGGCGCTCGTCTGATCAGGCTGACGGTGGTGAGGATCGATCCGGTCTCCACCAGACCAGATGGGATCATCGCGCCATGGTCATGGAATTCGTGGTCGATCACGTCGCGCATCGGGCTGCCGACGGGCTGCAACACCCATTGATAGGCAAGCAGTTCGTCGAATGCGACCAGGCGCCTGCGCGCCAGCGGATGCTGCGGGCCGACCACCAGCGCCAGTTCCTCATTGTCGATGACGCGGAACGAATAGTCGCTGGCCGGTAGCGATACCAGGCGACCGATAACCACTTCAAGCATTCCCGCCTCCAGGCGCGGCAGCAGCCGGTCACTGGTGTCCACCGAAATGTCGATGTCCAGCAGTGGCAGGGTTGCCTTGAGGTCGATCAGCGCCTCGGTGAGCGGCCCGGGCGAAGCGGCCATGATGCTGCCAATCGAGAGCCGGCCCTTGCCACAGTGTTTGAGCGCGCTGAGTTCGCGATTCATCGCCTCCATGTTGCCGCGGATGCTGCGGAAGTAGGCGGTAACGCGTTCGCCTGCGGTATTGAGCCTGATGCCACGGCCGACGCGATCAAAGAGCGTTTGCCCAAGCGCGCTTTCGAGCTCGTGCAGCATCTTGGTGGCCGCAGGCTGGGTAATGCTCAGCTCGGAGGCAGCACCGCGCAAGGTCTCCTTCTCCGCGACCGCGAGGATCAATGCCACCTGCTTCATGCGCAAGCGATTGAGCAGTTGCGATGTACCCGCGTGGCGATCGAAGCAACTCAAGTGGCGATCTCCTGTGGTTATCAGCCGATCAAACATATTCAATTTACGGCGGACAAGTTGGGATTCTAGGATCGAACGCATCAAGACGCAGATGCGAAAAGCGCGCAGGAGACCGGCATGACACGACTTGCAATGCCCCGCAGCGGCAACGCAACCACGCGTGACAGAACATGACGGAATTGGACGCCACGCAGCAGCCGCATCGTGGTTGCACCCCAGTGCACGATGCCAGCCCTCTGCCGGTTGTCGCACTCACGCTGGGTGATCCCGCTGGTATTGGCGCGGAACTGATCGCCCGGCTTCTCGCAAGGCCCGAGGCAAGCACCCAGGCGAACATCGTGCTGGTCGGTGATCAATGGCTATGGGAGCAAGGCCAGCACATCGCGGGTGTCCGCGTCGCCACTAGCGAGGTCACGTCGTTCTCGCAGGTGCGCGAGCGCGACGACACCTCGCGTGCCGCCTTCCTCGCCGTGGACAGTGTGCAGGTTGATGCCGTGCACACCGGCCAGGCGGAAGCCGCCGGCGGGCGCTCCGTACTGCAGGTGCTGGACCTGTGCATGGACGCGATACTGGCCGGCGAGGTGGATGCCATCTGCTTCGCGCCGCTCAACAAGCATGCGATGAAGCTCGGCGGCATGCAGCATGAAGACGAGCTGCACCATTTCGCGCAGTACCTGGGCGTCAACGGCTACTTTTGCGAGTTCAATACGCTAGGTGAGGTCTGGACCTCACGCATTTCCTCGCATGTGCCACTGAAGGATGCGCCGGGCCTGCTGAGCAAGGAGCGGATCGAACAGGCTTCGGAACTGATCTACCGCTCGCTGCTGGCCAGCGGCGTGCGGACGCCCAAGGTGGCGATCGCCGCGCTCAATCCGCATGCCGGCGACGGCGGCGTCTGTGGCCGCGAGGAGCTGGACATCATCGTGCCGGCCGTGCGTGCGCTGCAGACACGCGACTGGCCGACCGACGCGCCTTTCCACGGCCCGTTTCCGGCCGACACGATCTTCCTCAAGGCCATGGCCGGCGAGTACCAGGCCATTGTCACCATGTACCACGACCAGGGCCAGATCGCGATCAAGCTGCTCGGCTTCTCGCGCGGTGTCACCGTGCAGGGTGGCCTCCCGATTCCCATCACCACGCCGGCGCATGGCACGGCCTACGACATCGCGGGGCAGGGCAAGGCCAATGCCGAGGCGACCTGGCAAGCCTTCCTGATCGCCTGCCGCATGGGCCGCGCGCATCGCGCCGCGGCGTTGGCCCGCGCATGAAGCCACGTCAGCCAGGGCAGCCATCGCCATGAAGATCAAATCCATTCGCGCGCGGGTGTTTCAGTGGAAGGGCAGGACCGTGCCGCCGCAGGGCAACTTCTGTTCCAACGCCATGGACCTGCTCTACGCGCCGGCCGAGAGCATGAGCACCTTCCGCTTCCACGCCTGGACCGTGGTGGAGATGGAAACCGATGACGGCATCGTCGGCCTGGGCAACGTGGCGCTGGCGCCGAAAATCGCCAAGGCAATCATCGACGAACACCTGGCGCCACTGGTCATCGGCCACGACCCCTGGGACTACGAATACCTGTGGCAACGCATGTACCGCGCGACCCATGCCTGGGGCCGCAAGGGCGTGACGATGGCCGCGATCTCCGCGGTCGATCTGGCGATCTGGGACATCCTCGGCAAGTCGGTGCAACAGCCGGTGTTCAAGCTGCTCGGTGGCCGGACCAAGGAACGCATCCCCTGCTACTACTCCAAGCTTTACCGCACCGCCCTGGATGACATGCAGTCCGAAGCGCAGCAGTACCTGGACCAGGGCTTCACCATGTTCAAGGCGCGCTTCGGCCACGGGCCGGCGCACGGCACCGCCGGGGTCACCGAGAACCTGAAGGCGGTGGAGGCGATCCGCGAAGTGATCGGCTACGAAAACGACCTGATGCTCGAGTGCTACATGGGCTGGAACCTGGAGTACGCCAAGCGCATCCTGCCCAAACTCGAACGCTTCCAGCCGCGCTGGCTGGAAGAGCCGGTAATCGCTGACGACATCGACGGCTACGCCGAGCTGAACCAGCTCACCAGCATTCCGATTTCCGGCGGCGAGCACGAATTCTCGCTGTACGGCTTCAAGCAGCTGCTCGACAGGAAGGCCGTCAGCGTCGTGCAGTACGACACCAACCGCGTCGGTGGCATCACCGTGGCGCACAAGGTCAACGCGCTGTGCGAAGCCTACTCGGTCCCGGTCGTCCCGCATGCCGGGCAGATGCACAACTACCACCTGACCATGAGCACCCTGGCCTCGCCGATGAGCGAGTACTTCCCGATGTTCGACGTGGAGGTGGGCAACGAGTTGTTCTACTACATCTTCGAGGGCGAGCCCGTTGCCGAGGACGGATTTGTCCAGCTGCGCGATGACGTTCCGGGGCTCGGCCTGTCCATCAGGCACGAGTACCTCGACCAGTTCGACATCATCGAGTAGCCCGCGCATGAGCCGCCTGTCCCGGCCGCGCTATCGCGGCATCTTCCCCGTCGCGCCCACCACCTTCACCGAGGCCGGTGCGCTGGACCTGGCAAGCCAGCGGCGCTGCCTGGATTTCATCATCGACTCGGGCGCCGACGGCATCTGCATCCTCGGCAACTTCTCCGAGCAGTTCCTGCTCTCCGACGAGGAACGTGAACTGCTCACGCGCACCGCCCTGGAGCATATCGCCGGGCGCGTGCCGGTCATCGTCACCACCACCCATGCCAGTACCGCGGCGTGCGTGGCCCGCAGCCGCCGGGCACAGGACATGGGCGCGGCCATGGTGATGGTGATGCCGCCTTATCACGGCGCGACTTTCCGCGTGCCCGAGGCGCAGATCTTCGAGTTCCACGCGCGGCTTTCCGATGCGCTGCGCATCCCGATCATGGTTCAGGACGCACCGGCCAGTGGCACGCTGCTGACGGCCGCGTTCCTCGCCAGGATGGCCAGGGAGATCGAACAGGTCAGCTACTTCAAGATCGAGACGGCCGGGGCGGCGAGCAAGCTGCGTGCGCTGATCCAGCTCGGAGGCGAGGCCGTCGAGGGACCCTGGGACGGTGAGGAGGCGATCACCCTGCTCGCCGATCTCGACGCGGGTGCCACCGGCGCGATGACCGGTGGCGCCTTTGCCGATGGCATCGGTCCGATCATCGCAGCGCACCGCGCCGGTGATCTAGACCGCGCCTTCGCCCAATACCAGCGCTGGTTGCCGCTGATCAATGTCGAGAACCGCCAGGCCGGCTTCCTCGCCGCCAAGGCGCTGATGAAGGAAGGCGGTGTCATTGCTTGCGACGCACCGCGCCACCCCTGGCCGGCGCTGCATCCGGAAGTACGCAAGGGCCTGCTGGCGACCGCCAGACGGCTCGACCCCCTGGTCCTGCGCTGGGGCCATTAGAGAACCCGACATGCAAAGACACGACAACTTCATCGGCGGTGAGTGGCCGCAGGCCGCGAACTATGTTGCCAACGTCAATCCTTCCAACCTTGCCGATGTCATCGCCGAGTACGCGCAGGGCGACGAAGGCGACGTCGATGCCGCGGTGGCCGCGGCCCGCACCGCGTTTCCAGGCTGGGCCAGCAGCGGCATCCAGGCCCGCGCAGACGCGCTCGACAGGATAGGCAGCGAAATTCTCGCGCGCCGCGAGGAACTCGGGCTGCTGCTGGCACGCGAAGAAGGCAAGACCTGGCCCGAAGGCATCGGCGAGTCCACCCGTGCCGGGCAGATCTTCAAGTTCTTTGCCGGGCAATGCCTGCGTCCGTCCGGTGAGACCTTGCCATCGGTACGGCCGGGAATCGACGTGGAGATCAGCCGCGAGCCGGTCGGCGTCATCGGCCTGATCACGCCGTGGAACTTCCCCATTGCCATTCCAGCCTGGAAAGTCGCGCCGGCACTGGCTTTCGGCAATTGCGTCGTGCTCAAACCCGCCGAACTGGTGCCGGGCTGCGCCTGGGCATTGGCCGAGATCATCAGCCGCTGCGGCCTGCCCGCCGGCGTGTTCAACCTGGTGATGGGCCGTGGCAGCGTCGTCGGCAGCGCACTGGTGAGGCATCCGCGCATCGATGCGATCAGCTTCACCGGCTCGGCCGCGATCGGCCGCGACATCGCCAGCCAGTGCGGTGCCGCGCACAAGAAGGTACAGCTGGAGATGGGCGGCAAGAACCCGCAGGTGATCCTCGACGATGCGAATCTCGCCCAGGCCGTGGAGCTGAGCGTGCAGAGCGCGTTCTATTCGACCGGCCAGCGCTGCACGGCGTCGAGCCGATTGATCGTCACCGAGGGCATCTACCCCAAGTTCCTTGCGGCGATGAAGGCGCGCATGGCCGAGCTGCTCATCGGCGATGCGCTGGTGCCGGGCTCCGATATCGGTCCGGTCGCCAGCCAGCCGCAGCTGGACAGGAACCTGGAGTACGTCGAGATCGGCACGCGCGAAGGCGCCATCCTGGCCATGGGCGGGCACCGCCTGAAGCGCGATACCGAGGGCTACTACATGGCGCCCGCGCTGCTGGTGGATACCCACAACGACATGCGCATCAACCGCGAGGAAATCTTTGGCCCGGTCGCCAGTGTGATCCGGGTCAACGACTACGAGGAAGCGCTGGCGACAGCGAACGATACCGAGTTCGGCCTGTCCGCTGGTATCGCCACGACCAGCCTGAAGCATGCAACGCATTTCCGGCGCCATAGCCAGGCCGGCATGGTGATGGTGAACCTGCCCACCGCGGGCGTGGATTACCACGTGCCCTTCGGCGGCCGCAAACGCTCCAGCTACGGACCGCGGGAGCAGGGTCAGTACGCCGAGGAATTCTTCACCACGGTCAAGACCACGTACACGCTGGCCTGAGCATCGAACGTGATCTCCATGGCGCAACCCGTGCTCGAATGGCTGTTGCTTCCGATCAGTGGCGCGCCGGATCATCGCATTGCCAGCTGGGCCGCCTGGCATGGCCGGCTGATGGTGCTGGCGTGGGCCATCTTGTTGCCGATAGGGGTGATGGCGGCGCGCTTCTTCAAGGTGCTGCCGGGCCAGGATTGGCCACGCCGGCTGGATCACAAGGCCTGGTGGCATGCCCACCGCCTGTTGCAGGCCCTGGGCGTGGTCACGATGAGTGTGGGCATTGCACTGGCCTGGGGCCACGCCGCGGGCGCGTCCGCATGGGCACGCTGGCACGGCTGGCTGGGTTGGACGCTGCTGGCCTGCGGCTGGTTGCAGGTCGTCGGCGGCCTGTTGCGCGGCAGCAAGGGCGGGCCCACCGATGTGCGCCTGCGTGGCGACCACTACGACATGAGCCGGCGGCGCCGCTACTTCGAGTGGCTGCACAAGCTGGTCGGCTACACGGCGCTGCTGCTGGCGGTCGGCAACATTGCGCTGGGCCTGGCGGTGGCCGATGCGCCGCGCTGGATGTGGCTGTGCATTGGCGCATGGTGGGCGGCGTGGAGCGTCGCCTTCTGCAGCCTGCAACGCGCGGGCCGTTGCATCGATACCTATCAGGCGATCTGGGGCCCGGGGCTGGAACACCCGGGCAACCACGTCCCGGTGATCGGCCGCGGCGTGCAGCGCTATAGCGCAGAGGAATGGGCCCAGCGCCACGCACGGCGGCGACAGCCGCCCGGTGTCGCGCCGCTGCGCCCTGGATCATCCACGCACAGGACACGATAGCGAGGCAAGCGATGAACGAGGCAAGCCACACGCAACCCGCAGCCGGCCTGGAACTGCAAGCGGTCGTCAAACGCTTCGGCACGCATACGGTGGTCGAACACCTGGATCTGCGCGTGGAGCCAGGCGAGTTCGTCGTGCTGCTGGGGGAGTCTGGCTGCGGCAAGTCCACCACGCTGCGCATGATCGCGGGCCTGGAGCCGGTCACCGAAGGCAGCATCCGCATCAGCGGCCGCAACGTGACCCAGCTGCAACCGATGGCCCGCGATATCGCGATGGTGTTCCAGAACTACGCGCTGTATCCGCACATGAACGTGGCGCAGAACATGGGTTTCGCCCTGGAACTGGCCGGCGTGGCGAAGGCGGAAATCCGCCGCCGCGTCGGCGATGCCGCCGCCATCCTCGATATCTGCGGGCTGCTGCAGCGCAAGCCGCGCGAGCTGTCCGGTGGTCAGCGCCAACGCGTGGCCATCGGCCGCGCCATCGTGCGCGAACCGGCGGTTTTCCTGTTCGACGAGCCGCTGTCCAACCTCGATGCCCGGCTGCGTGGACACATGCGCGCCGAACTGGCCCTGCTGCACGAACGCCTGAGCAAGACCACGGTCTACGTGACCCACGACCAGGTGGAGGCGATGACGCTCGCCTCGCGCATCGTGATCTTCGACAAGGGGCCGCATCCAGCAGATCGGCACCCCGGCCGAGGTCTTCAGCCACCCGGCCAACCTGTTCGTCGCTTCTTTCATCGGCACGCCCGGCATGAATCTGCTGCAGGCCACCTTGCACGCGGACGGCTGCCTGGTGGGCGAGGGATTCCGCTTGCAGCTGTCGCCGCCGGTCACCACCGGCAGCACCGAGGTGGTGCTCGGGATTCGTCCACAGGGCTTGCGGCTCGCGCCGCGCAGTGCGGACCTGGCGATGCAGGTCACCGTGGTCGAGTACCTGGGCACGGAAAGCGTGCTGGTCGGCCATCTGCACGGCCAGCCCGATACCCGCTTGGCCGCGGTGGTGCCCGGGCACCGCACCGACCTGCTGCACCAGCGCGTCGATCTCGATATCGCACCGGCGCAGATCCATCTGTTCGACAGATCAAGCGGCGCACGACTGGCGAGCTGAGTTTGCGGCCGCTTCGGATTCCAGACTAACGCGGAGAAACCATGCAACGTCGACGATTCCTCCAGGCCAGCGCGCTTTCGGTCTTTGGCGCGGCGCTGCCGCTGGCCAGCAGCCATGCGCAGAACCGCTATGCCCGCTACAAGGGCCAGACGCTGGTGATCAGCGTTCCCGCGCATCCACACTACGACGCCATGCGCAGCCTGCTGCCGGCCTTTACCCGCGAGACCGGCATCAAGGTCGAGGTCGACAAGCTGCAGATCCTGCGCATGAAGGACAAGCAGCTGCTGGAGATGTCCAAGCGCCAGGGCGATTACGACCTGGTCAGCTACGTGGTGATGTGGAAAAGCGAGTACGTGAAAAAGGGCGCCATCCGCGAGCTGGCGCCGTTCCTCGCCAATCCCGGCCTGGCTGACCCCGCTTTCGATCTGCGCGACATCGTGCCGGTCTATCTGGAGAACATCGGCATGGTCGGCGGCCCCAAGGGCTATCTCGCCGGGCCCGGTGCGCGGCTGTACGGGCTGCCCTATGGCGCCGAGACCTCGCTGCTGGCGTACCGCCGCGACATCTTCGCCAAGCATGGCCTGTCGCCGCCGCAGGACTACGCCCAATTGCAGAGCCTGCTGCAGACGCTGAAAGCCAAGGCGGGTATCGGCGCGCTGACTTCACGCGGCCAGGCCGGTCATCAATGCGTGCATGCATGGCTGCTGCATCTCAACCCGATGGGCGGCAGCATCTTCGACGCGCAGTGGAAGCCGCGCTTCAATGACGCGATCGGGGTCAGGGCGCTCAGTTTCCTCAAGCAGGTCGCCGACACCGGGCCGGCCGGTGTGCCTGGCTACGGCCAGGGCGAAATGATCACGGCTTTCCTGCAAGGCCAGGCGGCGATGTACCTGGATTCGAGCCTGATCTTCGGCGCGGTGCGCAACCCCAGCGGCTCGAAGATCGCGGGCAAGGTGGCTTATGCGCTGCATCCAAAGGGTGTGCGCCGCTCATCGCAGTCCGGCGGCCTGGGCCTGGCCATTCCGCGCAACGCCCGCAATGCCGATGCCGCCTTCCTGCTGATCCAATGGCTGACGAGCAAGCAGCAGGACATCGCCGTTGCCATGGCCGGTGGCGTGCCCTCGCGGCTGAGCACGCTGGCGCATCCGGACCTGGTGCGGCAGTACCCCGAATACGCGACGCTGCGCGAACAGCTGCAGTATTCGAACCCTGACTGGCGCCCGATCATTCCCGAATGGGATGAGATCAACGTGCAGGCCCTGGGCATTGCCGTGTCCGAGGCGCTGACCGGCAAGAAGTCGCCGCAGCAGGCGCTGGATGATGTGGTCCCCAAGGTCAGCGACATCATGCGCCGCGGCGGCTACTTCAAGCAATGAAGACCTCGCCCTGGACCGTGCTGCTCTATGTCGGGCCGGCCGCCGCGGTGATGCTGGTGGCCTGCCTCTATCCCGTGCTCACCGCGTTGCAGCTGGGCTTCTACGACTGGAGCATCGGCATGCCGTGGGCCGATGCCGAGTGGGTCGGCATGGAGACCTTCGCCCGCACGCTGCAGGATGCGGCGGTGTGGCGCTCGCTGTGGACCACGCTGCTGTTTGCCTTTGTCTGCGTGTCGGCGGAGATGATCATGGGCATTGCCCTGGCTCTGGCCCTGGAGGCGCAGACCGGGCGGGCGCTGCGTGGCATCGCCGTGTTCCGCACGCTGTTCATCCTGCCGATGATGATCGCGCCAATCGCCGTGGGCCTGACCTGGCGCTATCTGTTCGACGCACAGTTCGGCCTGCTCAATGCCCTGCTTGGCGTGTTCGGCGTCGAGCCGCTGGCCTGGCTGGCCGACGAGGGTCCGGCCTTCGCGGCGATCGTCATCGCCGACATCTGGCAGTGGACGCCCTTCGTCTTCATCATGCTCACCGCCGCGCTTGCCAACGTGGATGGCGCGGTGCTGGAGGCGGCGCGAATGGACGGTGCCAACTGGCGCCAGCTTGCCTTCCGCATCAAGTTGCCGATGGTGATGCACGTGATCGTGCTGACCCTGGTGATGCGCCTGATCGACGCATTCCGGGTGCTGGAAGTGATCTACATCCTGACTTTCGGCGGCCCTGGTGACTCGACCGAAATCCTCTCGCTGTACATCTACAAGACCGCCTTCGTCAGCCAGCGGCTCGGCTCGGCGGCAGCGGTCTCGGTCCTGCTGCTGGCCGTGGTGGGGCTGCTGACCTGGGGCGCCCTGCGCCTGTCCAATCCACTGAGGGAGGGGCCGCGCACATGACCTCGACTGCTTCGGCCAGTTCCGCGCAGGCCCCGCGCAGTCGGGTGCCGTGGCGCCTGTTGCACTACGCGGTCCTGCTGCTGCTGGCGGCCGCCTGCGTCACGCCCATCGTGGTGATGTTCGCCACTTCACTGAAGGTGCAGAACCAGATCTTCTCCAGCGGCCTGCAATTCCTGTTTACCCCGACACTGGAAAACTATCGCGAAGTCCTCGACGGCAACGGCTTCGACCGCTACCTGGTGAACAGCCTGGTGGTCGGGGTCGCCTCCACGCTGATCACCCTGTTGCTGGGCTGCATGGCCGCCTATGGCCTGGCCCGGCTGCGCTTCCGCGGCCGCCGGCTGCTGGCCTACACCACGTTGCTGCTGCGCACCGTGCCGCTGGCCGTGCTGGCCGTGCCCGTCTTCATGATCTGGGACCAGGCCGGCCTGATCAATTCGCTGGCGGGGCTGGTGTTGCTCTACGTCGCGGTGAACCTGCCTTTCACGATCTGGCTGCTGTATGGCTTCGTCGAACAGGTGCCGGTGGAACTGGAAGAGGCCGCGGCCATCGATGGCTGCAGTCGCGCCAAGGTGTTCTGGAAAGTGGTGCTGCCGCTGCTCAAGCCTGGTCTGGCGGCGGCGGCGATCTTCACCTTCCGCATCGCCTGGAACGAGTTCATCCTCGCCCTGGTCCTGACCGACCGCGCCACGCGCACCTTGCCGGTCGCCGCTTCGCTGTTCATTACCGACATGGGTGTGGAATGGGGAAAGATCATGGCGTTGGGCAGCCTGATCGCGATCCCGCCGCTGCTTTTCACCTTCATAGCGGCACGGCAGATCATCACCGGCCTTACCGCGGGCGCGGTCAAGGGATGAACACGCTCGACACCCGCATCGAGGTATTCGACGAGCGCCTGCGTCCGGTGGTGCACGGCGCGCGGCTGCAACGGCTGTGCAGTGGCGCCATCTGGAGCGAAGGCCCGGTCTGGCTGCACGAGGACGACTCGGTGTTGTGGAGCGATATCCCCAACAACCGCATCCTGCGCTGGTCGGCGACCGATGGCATGCGGGTATGGCGCGAGCCGGCGGACTTCTGCAACGGCCATGTCCGTGATCTCAACGGCGACCTGCTGCATTGTTCGCATGGCCTGCGCGCGATCGTGCGCACGCCGCTGTCGCACGAAGGCCTGCGCGCCGACACGGCCGACCAGATCGTCATCGACCGGCATCTGAGCAAGCGCCTGAACTCACCGAATGATCTGGTGGTCAAGCGCGATGGCACGATCTGGTTCACCGACCCGCCCTACGGCATCCTCAGCGATCGCGAAGGCCACAAGGCCGAGGCCGAGCAGGCGGCCAACTTCGTGTTCCGCTTCGACCCGCGCAGCGGACAACTGGACGCAATGACCGCCGCGGTCCAGGAGCCGAACGGGCTGGCCTTCTCCCCCGACGAATCCCTGCTCTACGTGAGCGACACCTCCGCGGCCACGCGCGGCGACGGACAGGGGCGCCACCACCTCATGGTGTTCGATGTGATCGGCAGTGACCTGGCCAACGGACGCGTGTTCGCCGAAGTGACACCCGGCCTGCCCGATGGCTTCCGCGTGGATGTGCAGGGCTGGATCTATACCAGCAGCCTGGACAGCGTGCAGGTCTACCACCCCGACGGCAGCCTGCTCGGCCGCATCGAGGTGCCGGAGAAGGTCGGCAACCTCTGTTTTGGCGGTGCGCGGCGCGATCAGCTGTTTATCGCGGCCAGCACCTCGCTGTACCGCTTCACGCTCCATACCCAGGGAATCCTGCTGCCATGAACGCCGAAGTCCTGCTGCTGACGGAAAAATGCAGCCATTGCCTGAGCTACTACGACCTGGACAGCGGTACGCGCCTGCACAGCATCGCGTTGCCGGAGTTTCCGCACGAGTTCGTCGTCGATGCGCAGGCGCGTTACGCCTATGTCGGGCATTACGGCGTTGAGACCTCCGGGCACCTGGGCGCGGGCGGCACCTGTGTGCTGCAGATCGACATCGCGCAGCGGCGCCTGCTGCGCAGCATCGACATTGCACCGTTCAACCGCCTGCATGGCGTGCAGATGGATGCGCAGGGGCGGCTGTACGTGCTCAGCGAGGAACGCGCGCAATTGCTGGTGTTCGATCAGCCAGCAACGGACACCGCACCCAGCCGCGCGGTATCGACAGGCGGCATCAAGAGCCACCTGTTCGCGCTGACGCGCGACGGCTCTACCGCCTATGCGATGAACCTGCTCTCGCATACGGTCACCAGGATCCGGCCACATGACGCGACGTTCGCCCCGGTGGCCTGTATCCCCGGGCGCAAGCCCGAAGGCTTCGCGCTTTCGGCCGACGAGAAGACGCTGTATGTCACCAACCGCCTGAGCAATACGCTCGCGGCCATCGACACGGAGACGATGCAGGTGCGCTACCAGGCGCCTTCGCGCGATGACCCGACCCGGCTCTATCTCTATCGCGACGGGCGGCTGGTGGTTACCAACTATGGCGAACAGCATCTCCGTGGTCGACCCGGCCACGCTGCAGGAGTTGGCCCATATTCCCATGCAGGCACGCGCGATTGCGCTCAGCTACCACCCGACCCGGCCGCTGGCCTTCGTCAGCCAGGACAACGACAGGCTCGGCTACTTCAACATGGACACGCTGGCCTTCGAGCGCTTCATCACGACCCAGCGCGAACCGGATGTCTCGCGCGTGGTGACGCTGCCCTGAGCCGCAGCCCCATCCACCCAGTTGAATACGCGCCCGGCATAGCCTTCACGTCGGCGGCCGCCCCGGCGGCTATAGTCCGCGCCATCTGCGGTGTAAGGACTGCACCATGGGCGAGACGACGGACATCACCTTGTGGCTGGACTCGGCCCGTGCGGGCGACCGCGCCGCGCTCGATCGCGTCCTGTCCACCCTGTACCGCGAGCTCCACGCCATGGCCAGGCGCCAGCTGGCCGGCCAGCAGAACCACACGCTGGACGCGACCTCCCTGGTCCACGAGTCCTATCTGAAACTGCTCGGGGCTACTGGCAAGGCGCGGTTTGACGACCGCGCGCACTTCTTCGCCTATGCGGCCTTCGCGATGCGCAGCGTAGTGGTGGACTATGCCCGCAACCGGTTGGCGCGCAAGCGCGGCGGCGACCTCAAGCGCGTGGCGGAGATCCCGGAGGACAGCGACAGCGGCGTGCGCCTGGACGAGAACCTGCTGGCCCTCGACGTGGCCCTGGATCGCCTGCATGGCCTGGACGAACGCCTGGCCAAGGTCGTCGAGCTGCGCTATTTCGCCGGGCTGTCCGAAGCGGAGATCGCCGAACTGATGCAGCGTTCCGAACGCAGCATCCGTCGCGACTGGCAGAAGGCGCGCATGCTGCTGCTCGCCTCGATGCAGGAAAACTGAGCCACGCCATGGACGCCAACCGCTGGGCCTTGCTGTCCCCCTTGCTCGACGAACTGCTCGAACTGGACGAAGCGCTGCGCGCGCGCCGCCTGCAGCAACTGCAGGAAGGCGAACCGGCGCTGGCGTCGGAGCTGCGCGGTCTGCTGGCGATGGAGCAGTGCAGCGAAGCCTTCATGGCGCAGCCGCTGCTGGGCTCACGCGACCAGCAGGCCGTGGCGGGCGACCGCGTGGGCACTTATCGGCTCATACGGGCCCTGGGCGAAGGCGGGGCCGGGCAGGTCTGGCTCGCCCATGACGAACGCGGTGGCGACGGCCGCCGCGTTGCCTTGAAGCTGATGCGCGCGGACCTTGCCGATCCACACCTGCGCGCGCGCTTCCTGCGCGAGTGCAGGATGCTGGGCGCGCTGTCGCATCCGCGGATTCCGCGCCTGCTTGACGCGGGCGAGACCAGGGACGGGCAGCTCTACCTGGCGCTGGAGTATGTCTGCGGTCAAGCCATCACCGACTACTGCCAGCACCATGACTACTCGCCGCAGCGCTGCACCGCGTTGTTCCTGCATGTGTGCGCGGCGCTGGAGTACGTGCATGCGCAAGGCATCGTCCACCGCGACCTGAAGCCCTCGAACATCCTGGTGGACGGCAGCGGCTGCGCGCGCCTGCTCGACTTCGGCATTGCCTGCCATCTCGACGAACCCCCCGTGGCCACGACCGCCGACGCGCCCCGGACCTTCACCCTGCACTACGCGGCCCCCGAGCAGATCCGCGGCGAAGCGGTCAGCCCGGCGACGGATGTGTATTCCCTCGGTGTAGTGCTCTACGAACTGTTGACCGGGCAAAAACCCTATCGCCTGCGCAGGCAGAGCGATGCCGAATGGGAGCGCGCGGTGCTTCGCGCCGAGGTCGCAGCGCCTTCGCTCATCGTGCAGCGCTGCGAAGGCGTGCAGGCCGCGTTGCGCGAGCGCCGCAGCGCCTGCCTGCGCGGCGGACTGGATACCATCGTGCTCAAGGCGCTGCAGAAGTCGCCGCGCGACCGCTATCGGTCAGTCACGGCGCTGGCCGCCGACCTGCGCTGCTGGCAACGCGACCAGCCCGCCGCCGCGCCGCCGGACCGGCGTCCACCGCCCTGGCTGCGTTGGCTGCGCGATACGCAACGCCTGGTGGCTGGCCTCTAGCAACGGCTTTGCGCGTACGTGCGCCCGGGTGACAATGCGGCGCGCCCCACGGAGTTGCTGCATGCCACCGTCGTCCATTCGCCATTGCCTCCTGCTGGCCTTGTTCGCTTGCACGATCCTGCCCGCCACGGCGGCGACGCCATCCACGGCTGAGCCCGCCGAGCCCACGCAGTTGGTGCTCGACAACGGCAGCGTCCGTCTCGAGGCGACGACGGCCTTTGGTGGCCGCATCCTGTCCTGGCACCTGCACGGCGAACCCAATGTGTTGAAGGTCGGACAGGACGCGGTGCGCGCGCAGCCGCGACCGGATTGGTCGGCCACCGCCGGTGACATTCCCTATCTGGGCCACGACGTGTGGGTCGGCCCGCAGAGCGAATGGTGGATACACCAGGACGCCAACCTCGCGCGCCGCCAGTCGCGGGCCAACTGGCCGCCGGATCCCTATCTGTCGTTGGCGCCCACGCGGCTGCTGTCGCATGACGCCAGGCAGTTCAGCCTCGAAGGCGTCGACAGTCCGGTCAGCGGTGTGCGCCTGCGCAAGCAGGTGCGCCTGGCCAGTGACGCGGACAATACGGTCCTGCTGGATGCCGAGGCCCGCAACATCCGCGACACCGACATCGCTTGGGACCTGTGGTTCAACACCCGCGTGGCAGCCTCCACACGCGTCTTCGTGCCGGTGGCGGCCGCGTCGGATATCGAGCTGGCAGCTTCCACCGATGCCGGCACCATCTCGCCACGCCACGACTTCGCCGATGGCCTGTTCGTTCTCACCGCCCGTCAGGCGGACAGCGCCGACATCCAGCGCGGCAAGTACCGCCTGCAGCCAGCGGCCGGATGGATGGCCGGCTTCGCGGGCCACCAGTTGTTCGTGATCCGCTTCGATCACCAGCCGCGCGAACGCATCCATCGCGAACAAGGGCAGGTCGAGCTATACCTGGACGCACCCTCGCGCACGCCGGCGGCCGGCTTGCTGGAAATGGAAGTGCACGCGCCGTACCACACGCTGGCCCCAGGGCAAGGCATGCTGGCCGCCGAGCGCTGGACGCTGCTGCGCTATGACGGCCCGGACGAGGCCGCCGCGCAGCGTGATTTCCTGTGCCGCCAGGCCACGCGGCTGGCCCTGCAACACGCCTGCGCGCACTGAGAGCGCGCATTCATCGGCCAGCCATCGGCGCGTGGGCCGGCTGGCTATGATGTGCCTCTTTCCCCATACCCGACGGCCCATGGAACGACGCCAATTCCTCAAGAACGCCGCCGCCGCCCTTGCCAGCCTCGGCCTGCCCGCGATTCCGGCTTGGGCGCTGGCCGCCAACGCGGTCGGGCTGCGCCGCCTGGGGCAGCCGCAGCCCTTCGATTTCGCCTGGCTCAAGGGTCAGGCCCGTGCCCTGGCCAATGCGCCCTACCAGACCCACAAGCGGGTGCTGCCGGCGCCGGTGGAAAGCCTGACCTGGGACCAGTACCAGTCCATCAGCTACCGCCAGGACCACGCGCTGTGGGCCGACCAGCCCGGGCGCTTCCAGGCCAAGTTCTTCCACCTGGGCCTGTACTTCCATTCGCCGGTGCGCATGTTCGAGGTGGTCGGTGGCAAGGCGCAGGAACTGGCCTACGACGCGGCCGCCTTCGACTACGGCAAGAGCGGGTTGCAGGGCAAGGGGCTGCCGGCCAATCTCGGCTTCGCCGGCTTCCGCCTCAACACCCGGCAGGACACCAACCGCGATTTCGCGGCCTTCCTCGGCGCCAGCTATTTCCGCGCCGTCGGCAAGGAAGGCCAGTACGGGCAGTCCGCGCGCGGCCTGGCGATCGACACCGGCACCGGCAAGCCGGAGGAATTTCCCGACTTCATTGCCTACTACCTGGAAAAGCCGGCCGCCGATTCGGACACCGTCGTGGTCTACGGCCTGCTCGATTCGCCGAGCGTGGCTGGCGCCTATCGCTTCGCCATCACCAACGGCGAGGTCCTGCTGATGGAGATCGACAGCGCGCTGTATCCGCGCAAGGCAATCGAACGGCTGGGCATTGCCCCCTGCACCAGCATGTACCAGACCGGCGAGAACGACCGGCGCATGGCCTGGGACTGGCGCCCGGAAATCCACGACACCGACGGCCTGTCGATGTGGACGGGGAGCGGTGAATGGATCTGGCGCCCGCTGGCCAATCCGCCGCAGCTGCGCTTCAACATGTTCGTCGACCAGAACCCGCGCGGCTTCGGCCTGCTGCAGCGCGACCGCAACTTCGACCACTACCAGGACGACGGCGTCTTCTATGAGAAGCGTCCCTGCCTGTGGGTGGAACCCAAGGGCGACTGGGGCAAGGGCTCGGTGCAGCTGGTCGAAATTCCGACCGTGGACGAGACCTTCGACAATATCGTCGCGTTCTGGAATCCCGAGGCCAAGCCGCAGCCGGGGCAGGAACTGCTGATCGGCTATCGCCTGTACTGGGGCGCGCATCCGCCGGCGTCTTCGCCGCTGGCGCTGTGCGTGGCCACGCGCACTGGCCTGGGCGGCGTCATCGGGCAGAAGCGCACGCATTTCTCCTGGCGCTTCGCCGTGGATTTCGCCGGTGGCGAACTTGCTGCCTTGGCCAAGGCCAACAACCTGCAGGTCGAGGCGGTGCTGCAGGTCTCGCGCGGCAAGACCGAAACCGTGTCGGCACGGCCGCTGCACGAGATTTCCGGTTACCGCGCGATGTTCGACGTGGTTCCGCCGGACGACACCACCCAGCAGATCGACATCCGCCTGTACCTGCGCCTGCAGGGCCGGCCGCTGACCGAAACCTGGCTGTACCAGTGGAATCCGCCGCCGCCGGCCGAGCGCAAGCTCTATTGATCGCGCAGCGTCGCGCCGATGCCGGCGCGACGCTTGTTCAAGGCTGGTCCGTGGCCGGCACCGTCGCCGGGGGCTGGCTGCCCAGGTCCTGCACCGTGCCGATATCCACGCGGCCCGGCGTGCGCCCGTCCCAGACGTAGTCCTGCATCCGCCAATAGGCGTCCGGCTCCCAGAACTCCTTGGCGTAGTACACCTGCGGGTCGATCGGGTTGCCGCGCGGGGTGTTGATCGATACCAACTGGCCTTCCGAATATCCGAGCAGCCCGCCGGTACCGCGCAGTGCTTCGCGCCGCATCACCTTGGCCTGGCGCGGCTTGGCCACCGCATCGCCATACTCGCCCAGCATTTTCTGGTCCAAGGCGGCCGCGCGCTTGCGCTCGTCGGGCGTGAGCTGGTTCCAGTAGTCCATCTTGCGGGCCTGGAAGGCGTCGTAGTTGCGTTCGGCCGCCAAGGCCATCCACAAGAAGCCCATCACCCGGTCGGAGGCGCCACCCTGACCCTCCCAGTACATCTCGCCCAGGCGTGCCTGCGAAGGCTTGTCCGCGTAGCGCGCGGCCAGCTGGTAATGCTTGCGCGCGTCGGCGAAGTCAGCGCGGCGATCAGCCGCGATGCCGGCCTTGCGATAGAAAAGATCCAGGTGCGCTTCGAAAAAGCCGTCGGTCAGTACCTGGCCGGGGAAGTCCTGGAACTCGTGCTCGGTGTCCGCGGCGCAGACGGTGCCAGCGCAGGCGGCGAGCGCCAGCCCCAACACGCAAAGTCGGATGGCCTGTCGCATTTCTCTCTCCTTGAGAACTGCCCCGATTCTGCATATCACCGGCCGTCAGGCAACCCAACCAAAGACCTGGGTGCGCATTCACCCGCGGCCATTACCAGGGCAGAGATTCCTGCAGCGGCTCGATGCGGCCTTCTCCGCGCATGATGCGCTTGAACTCGGCGCGGCTCACCGACACGTAGCGCTCGTTGCCACCGATCTCCACCTGCGGGCCGTCCTGCACGGCGTGGCCCTGTTCGTCCACGCGCACGGTCATCGTCGCCTTGCTGCCGGTGTGGCAGATGGTCTTGATCTCCTGCATCTCGTCGGCCCAGGCCAGCAGGTACTGGCTGCCCTCGAACAGTTCGCCGCGGAAATCCGTGCGCAGGCCGTAGCACAGCACCGGAGTGCGCAACTGGTCGACCACTTCGCTGAGTTGCCACACCTGCGCGCGGGTCAGGAATTGCGCCTCGTCCACCAGCACGCAATCCAGCTTGCCGCGCTCGCCGATGTCCGTCTCCACCAGCCGCAGCAGGTCAGCATCGCGGTCGAAGGGATGGCCCTCGGCGCGCAGGCCGATGCGCGAGGCCACCACGCCGCTGCCAGCGCGGTGATCCAGCTTCGGGGTGAGGATCAGCGTGCGCATGCCGCGCTCGCGATAGTTGTGCGCTGATTGCAGCAAGGTCGTCGTCTTGCCCGCATTCATCGCCGAATAATAGAAGTAGAGCTTGGCCATCGGCTGATTCTACCGAGGCCTCCAGCGCAGGGCGATGCGCGGCTCGGTTATTCCGAGCCGGCGGGAGATAGACCAGCTCCGGCACCCTGTCAAGCATCCGTCCCAAACTCCGGCCAGCTACAATGCACGGCCCACGGAAGCCTGCATGCACGGTCTCAATCCTCCCCAGCGCGCCGCGGTCCTGCACTGCGAAGGTCCCCTGTTGGTGCTGGCTGGCGCCGGCAGCGGCAAGACGCGCGTGATCGTGGAAAAGATCGCGCACCTGAGCGCCACTGGCCGCTACCCGGCCAAGCGCATTGCCGCGATCACCTTCACCAACAAGTCGGCCAAGGAAATGCGCGAGCGTGTAGGCAAGCGCATCCGTGGCGACGCGGCCGAAGGTCTGACCATCTGCACCTTCCACGCATTGGGGCTGAAGTTCCTGCAGATCGAACACGAAGCGGCCGGGCTCAAGCGCGGCTTTTCGATCTTCGATTCGGACGATGCCGCCGCCCAGGTCAAGGACCTGCTGCATGGCGCCAAGCCCGATGCGATCGAGGACGCGCGCAACCTGATCTCGCGCGCGAAGAACAGTGGCCTGTCACCGCAACAGGCGATGGCGGCCGCACGCAGCACGCGCGAGAAGGAAGCCGCCGCGCTGTATGAGCGCTACCAGGCACGCCTGACCACGTTCAACGCGGTGGATTTCGATGACCTGATCCGCCTGCCGGTGCAGATCCTGGAAGAGAACCCGCAGATCGTGCAGGCCTGGCGCGAGCGCATCGGCTACCTGCTGGTTGACGAATGCCAGGACACCAACGACGCGCAGTACCGGCTGCTGAAGATGCTGGCCGGCGAGCGCGGCAATTTCACCTGCGTGGGCGATGACGACCAGAGCATCTACGCCTGGCGTGGCGCCAATCCGGACAACCTGCTGCAGATGGGCAAGGATTACCCGGCCCTGCAGATCATCAAGCTGGAGCAGAACTACCGCTGTTCCAACCGCGTGCTGCGCGCGGCCAATGCGCTGATCGCACACAACCCGCACGAACACCTCAAGACGCTGTGGAGCGACCAGGCCGACGGCGAGCGCATCCGTGTGTGGGAATGCCGCGACAGCGAGCACGAGGCGGAAAAAGTCGCGGCGGAAATCTCCTTCCTCGCCACCGCCAAGCAGGTGCCGTGGAGTGACTTCTGCATCCTGTTCCGTGGCAACTTCCAGTCGCGTCCGCTGGAAAAGGCCATGCAGCTGCTGCGCGTGCCTTACCACCTGACCGGCGGCACCGCCTTCCTCGAACGCCAGGAAGTGAAGGACCTGCTTGCCTGGCTGCGGCTGATCGTCAACCCAGATGATGACGCGGCCTTCCTGCGCGCGGTGCAGTCGCCCAAGCGCGAGGTCGGTGCCGGTTCGCTGGCCAAGCTTGCCGAACTGGCCGCTGCCAAGCACGTGCCGATGTCGCGCGCCGCCGAATCCATGGGCGCGTTGCAGCACCTGCCGCCGCGCGCGGCCAATGGCCTGAGCGCCTTCACCGACATCCTGCGCGACCTGCGCCAGCAGTCGGCGGTGCTGCCGGCCGCCGACCTGGTGCGCCGGCTCGCCGAGAAGTCCGGCCTGCTGACCGACCTGCGCAACCAGAGCAAGGACGAGGCTGGCTTCCAGCGCCGCAAGGCCAACCTGGAAGAGCTGGCCGAGTGGTTCGAGGGCGGGCCGCGCGGCGCCAGCGCCGGCGACCTGGCCGCGCAGCTTGCGCTGCTGTCGCGCAACGACAAGGACGACGGCGGCAACCAGGTGCGGATGATGACGCTGCATGCGTCCAAGGGCCTGGAGTTCCGCTATGTCTTCATCGTCGGCTGCGAGGACGGCGTGCTGCCGCACGAGGTCAGCCTGGACGAAGGCAACCTGCAGGAGGAACGGCGCCTGCTGTACGTCGGCATCACCCGCGCCAAGGAACAGCTGTGGATGAGCTACAGCAAGGTCACGCGCAAGTTCGGTGAGCAGGTCCGGCTCAAGCCCAGTCGCTTCTTCGACGAGATTCCCAGCGCCGAGATCCAGCGCGATGGCGCCGATCCGGTTGCCGATGCCGAGCGCAAGAAGGAGCGCGCCAGCGCCGGCCTGGCGGCGATCCAGGCGCTGTTCGACTGAGGCTTGCCAGCGCCCGGGCGCGCGGGCAGGCTGTGGCCTCACCCTGGGGAGACAGCACATGGCGGTAGCCATCCACAGCGAGCGCCTGCAACTGCGCGAACTGACGCCGCAACGCGACGCGGCCAACATGCTGGCCTTGTTGAATGATCCGGGTTTCATTGCCGGCATCGGTGATCGCAACGTGCGCAGCGAAGCCGAGGCCCGCGACTACCTCGTCAGCTGGCACGGTGCGCAGTACGCCACGCAGGGCTTTGGCCATTACGCGATCGAATTGCGCGACAGCGGCCAGTTCATCGGCACGGCTGGACTGATCCAGCGCGCGGACCTGGACCTGCCGGACATCGGCTATGCACTGCTGTCCACCCAGCATGGCCGCGGCTATGCCGAAGAGGCCGCGCGCGCGGTGATGGCTTACGCGCGTGACACCCTGGGCCTGCGCGCGCTGTGCGCGATCGTCTCGCCCGGCAACGCGGCCTCGGTGCGCCTGCTGGAAAAACTCGGCCTGCGTCGCGAAGGCGAGTACCGCATCGCCGCCGAACGCGAACCGCTGGCCTATTACACCGTCACCCTCTGAGCGCTGCTTCAGGCGCCAGCGCTGTTGTCACCCAGCGCGGCGCGCAGGTGCGACAACTGCGCCTGCAGCTCGGCCACCTGGGCCTCCAGCGTGGCCACGCGCGCTTCCAGTTCCGGTGCTGCGGCCTCAGCCATGACGGCCTGGCCTTCCGCGGTGCCGGTGCGCGCTGGCGCCGAGGTATCGACCGGCCCGCACAGCCCGTGCGCATGGCGTTCCTCGCGCTGCCCGCTGGCGCGCGGCAGCTGCGCAGCCAGGCCGCGCTGGCCCAGCCGTTCCAGCGCGTGGCGCACCTCTTCGGCATCGTTGAAGCGCAGCCAGCGCTCGCTGCGCGCAAACAGCTCATGCACGGTCTGCGGCCCGCGCAGGCACAGCAGGGCGAGCAGGACGACCTGCTGCCGGGTCAGGCCCAGCGCGGATTCCAGGCGGTGTTCGTAGCGCTCGGCGCGCGAGGAGAACTGCTGGCGGACCAGGCCCAGGCCTTCCAGCTGGCGCAGCGCGCGGTGCACCTCGCCCATTTCCAGCGCCATCACCGGCTCGCGCGCGGTCTTCTGGTTGGCGGCTACCTGCGCGGCATTCACCGTCAGCGGGTAGGCGTCCGGCGTGGTGGCTTCCTTTTCGACCAGGCAGCCGAGTACGCGGGCCTGGATGGGATCGAGGACCGGAACCGGGGCGGGATCGGCGTTCATGGCGGCTCGGCGGCAAGGCAGGGGCGGGCAGGATAGCCGGGTGGGCATCGCACCTGAAACCCGCAGGTCATCGCCAAGCCGGTAAAATTGCCGCACTTTCCCTGGTGGTAGCCCATGCGTCGCAGCACTTCCCTGTCCCTGACCCTTCTCGCCAGCAGCCTGCTGGCCCTGAGCGCCTGCAAGGTCCAGGCGCCGGAAGGGGCATCCGCCGCCAAGCCCGCGCTGGCACCTTCGGCCGAACCCAAGGCCAGCGCACAGAAGCCGGCCCACGCCGACGCCGTGGCCGCCGACGACAACCTCAACGCCGTGCTGTGGATGCAGCGTTCGGAGGAATATCGCGCGCTGTCCGAGCAGACCTACCGCGCCGCCGCCGACCGTCTCGACGCAGCGCTCAAGCAACCCAACTGGGACGCGCTGGTGCCGGAAGAGCGCGGCAACGCGGCCAAGGGGCTCAAGCCCGCCGTCGTGCTCGATGTGGACGAGACCGTGCTCGACAACTCGCCCTATCAGGCGCGCCTGATCCGCGACAACCAGGAATACGACGAAGTCACCTGGGCGCAGTGGGTCGCCGAGAAGAAGGCCAAGCCGGTGCCGGGCGTGGTGGACTTCGCCAAGGCGGCCACCGCCAAGGGCATCACCCTGCTGTATGTCTCCAACCGCGCCGAGCACCTGCAGGAAGCCACACTGGCGAACCTGCGCGCGGTGGGCCTGCCGGTGGCCGACGACAGCGTGTTCCTGGGCCTGGGTACCTTCGTCAAGGATTGCGAGCAGAACGGCAGCGAGAAGAACTGCCGGCGCCGCCTGGCCGGTCAGAAGTACCGGGTGCTGATGCAGTTTGGCGACCAGCTCGGCGACTTCGTGCAGGTGATCGCCAATACGCCGCAGGGTCGGGGCGAGTTGTTGCAGCAGTACCACGACTGGTTTGGCGAGCGCTGGTGGATGCTGCCCAACCCGAGCTATGGCGGCTGGGAGCCGGCGCAGTTCAACAATGATTACACGCAGCCGCGCGCAGCGCGCCGCCAGGCCAAGCGTGACGCGCTGGACGTGGCGCCATGAGCCGCCCGCCGCTGCCGCTGGGCTCGCGCGAGCGCCTGATCTTCGCGCTGGACGTGCCGGGTCGCCGCGAGGCGCTGGAATGGGTCGAGCGCCTCGGTGATTCGGTGTCTTTCTACAAGATCGGCATGGAGCTGCTGGCCTCGGGCGAGTACTTCCAGGTACTGGACGAGCTGGCGCGGCGCGACAAGCGCATCTTCGTGGACCTGAAGTTCTTCGACATTCCGGCCACCATCGCCGGCGTGATTGGCCGGCTCTCGCAGTGGCCGGTGAGCTATTGCACGCTGCACGGCTGGCACGCGCCGATGCTGCAGGCAGCGGCACAGGCCAACCGTGGTGACATGCGCCTGCTTGCGGTCACGGTGTTGACCTCGATGGGCCGCGACGACCTGCGTGCGATGGGCATCGACCGCGACCCGGCCGAGGTGGTGGTCGAGCGCGCGCTGGCCGCGCAGGCAGCGGGCATGGACGGGGTGATTGCCTCGGGCCAGGAAGCGGGCCCGATCCGCCGCGCCACCGGCGCCGGCTTTTCCATCGTCTGCCCGGGCATCCGCCCCGGCGGTCCGGTGGGTGACGACCAGCAGCGCACGGTCGGCGTGGCCGAAGCGTTCCGCGATGGCGCCGATGCCATCGTCGTCGGCCGCCCGATCCGCAACGCCAGCGACCCGGTGGCCGCCGCCGAAGCGATCCAGACCGAGATTGCCGCGCTGTCGTTCTGAGCGCGGTGCGTCTGGCCTGCATGGCGCATCGGCTCAGAATTTCAGCCCCACCTCCAGTTTCACTTGCCGCGGCGTGCCGGTGATGCCACCGGCACGGTTGTACCAGGCGTGGCGCTGGCCTTGCCAGTTGCCCATGTTCAAGTCGACCAGGTTGTCGAAGCTGAGCAGGTTGATGATGTCCATGCGCGCGTACATCGACGTGTTGCCGTGGAGCTTGAACGCCTTCGTCGCCTGCACGTCGATCGAGCGGTAGCCGAAGATCGGCCCGCCGAGCAGGAACCGGCCGTTGCCGTTGGGCGTGATGCCCACCTGCCTGCATGAGGGCTGGTTGCTGCCGCCTGCTGGCAATGTCTCCGGGCAATAGCTGGTGGTGGCGGTGATCGGTGTGGCCAGGGTCAGTTTGGCGCCGAAGGTGATGCCCCACGGCCCGTCGTAGTTTCCGGTCACCACCAACCGATGCCGCGCGGCGGCGTTGGAGCGGATGAACGGGTACTGCTGGATTGTCGGCATGTCGAACGAGTAGTGCTCGTTGATGTCACGATTCTGCCGCGCATGGGTGAGCGTGTAAGCGACCGACATGCCCCAGCCGCTCTCGCGCGTGTACGGCTTCTGCGCGGAGACCAGCAACTGGGTGCTGCGCGTCCTGATGCCGTTGTTGCCCAGGATCAGGCTGCCGAAACCTGGCAGACCACAGCCCCAGGCCGCTCCGTAGCGATCCTTCGACGTGCTGTTGCACAGCTGTGGGCGATCAAAGAAGTTGCCGTTCGGATACCGGTTGCCCAGCGTGTACGCGAAGCCGCCATAGCTGAGGACCCGCGTCAGCGTGACGTCCGTGCTCCAGTCGCCAATCCTGTTGCGCATGCCGAGGCTGAACTGGTCGGAGTACGGCGCCTTGAGCTTGTTGTTGAGCATGTCCACTTCGGCACCGGAATTGCTCGTGGGACCGACCAGCGCCTGCAGCTTGACGAGGCCGTTGAGCAGGTCCGGATTCCACGGGTAGCACGGCGCGGCACCGCGATAGCAGCCGCCCGTGGCAGGGTCCGCAAAGTTCACCGTGATTTGCGGCAGCGCGGCCTTGGTGCGTTCAAGCTGCAGGTAATCGAACAGATCGCGATCATAGGAACGTCCCGCGCCACCGTGGATCACGTGCTGCTCGTCCGCATTGAGGTCGTAGGAGAACCCCAGGCGCGGTTGCCGGGCGCCCTTGAAGGCACTGCGATTGCTGCCGGTGCCGATGTAATCGCCAATGTTCACCCCGCCCAGCGCCAGCGACTGCTGGTACGTCTGTCCGGGCGGCCCATTCGGATCCTGCCGGCCCAGCGCCGCGATGACGTTGGGCGGGGTGACAAAGCCCAGGTATGAGGGATTCTTCTCCTGGTCCCAGCGCACACCCAGATTCAATTGCAGGTGATCGTTGACCTGCCAGTCGTCCTGCAGGTAGATGCCCAGCTGCTGCGCGGCAGAGCGCACGCTCGGGGTGAGGCCACCAATGCCGACAACGGGTTTGGTGAAGAACGCCCGGTACGGCGTGGCGGCGGGAAACACCGGGTTCTCCAGCGTGTAGGAGAACTGCGGGTTCACATCGCTGGCATCGGCGGCATACAGGTCGATGCGCTTGTAGCGCACACCCATCTTGATCGTATGCTCGCCCTGCCACTGCAGGCCGCTAAGCGTGAGGTTGTCCTCGATGGACCAGCCCTTCTGTCCCTTGCGCTGCGCCGACAGCGGTGAGCCGCCACCGATCTGCAACACGTCCGGATCGTTGATGCCGTCCGGCGTGGTGTAGAGCAGGCCATTGCCGAGCGTCAGCGGCGTCGGGTTGTTGAACGAATCCTCGCGGGTGGCCAGCACTTCGTTGAACCAGATGTCGCCGCTGTGCGCCCAGCGCAAGGCCCAGCGCGTGTCGTAGTTGTCGGTGAACGAGCTGTGCGAGCGTGCATTGACCCCGCCGAACCCATACTGCTTCTCCTGACGGTCCTGCAGGGATAACTCGATGCGGTCGCGATCAGTCGGCTCGACGTCGATCTTCGCGAACACCAGATTCTGCTGGAACGGTTGCGATGCCGGCCCGAGCTCGGCGGCGGCTTGCGCAGGCAGGCTGTCGACCGCCTTGAGCGCCACGCCAGTCGGCCCGACGGTGGCGGGCAGGGTAAAGCGCTTGGCTTCGTAGGCGAGGAAGAAATGCGCGCGGTCGCGCACGATCGGGCCGCCCAGCGAAAAGCCGTATTCCTTTTCCGCCGACACCACCTTGTCACGACCTGGCTGCCGCTCCGCCGGCGTGCGCGCCCGCAGGCGCTCATTGGTGTAGCGGTAGAACGCTTCGCCATGGAACTCGTTGGTGCCGGACTTGGTCACCGAGGTGACCGCCGCGCTGGAGATCTGCCCGTACTCGGCCTTGTAGTTGGAGGTAATGACCTTGTACTCGCCAATGGCCAGCTGCGAAAACGGATTGCCGGCACTGAAGAACTGGCCGGCGACGCCGCCACTGCGCACATAGCTCTTTTGTCCGACGCCATCGATGTAGACGTTGATGCTGCTGCCGTTCTGCGCACCGCCACGCAGCGACGTGCGTCCGTCGCCATCGCGGGTGAACACCATGCCGGGCACGGCATCGGCGAACTCGAGAAAGTTGCGCGACACCTGCGGCGTGGTCTGGATCTGCCGCAGCGACACGGTCTGGCCGACTTCCGGCGAACGCACCTCCTCGAGCAGGGCCGGGGCGTTGACGGTGATGCGATCGAGCGTGGTCGCGCCGGCGCCAGGGTCCGGCGCCTCAGCCTCGTCCAGATCGACATTGAGCGTGGCCGCCACGCTCAGTACCACCGTGCGGCTGCGGCCGGCCGCCTCTACCCGGTAGGTGCCCGGTGGCAGACCGACCAGCGAGAAGCTGCCTTGCGGACCGAGGTGAGTGCGCCGTATCGCCCCGGTGGCCAGGTCCGTGGCGACCACTTCGGTACCGGCGGATGCGCTCAGTTGCCCGCGCACAGTGGCGTTGGCGGTCTGGGCATGCGCGGGCGCTACCGGCCAGGCGGCTATCAGGGCGCAGGCCAGCAGGCTGCGGACGAGGGGACGGTGTAGCGGCGGCTTCATCATGGGCCCTCCCAGGCACGTGTAAGCGTTTCCAGGAAGGGATAACCAGCGACGCCGCGCGGCTCAATGCGGCGACGGCAACATCGCGCGTCTCGTGCGACAAATCATATGCGGCCCGCAGCACGTGTGACCGACGTTTTGCAAAGAAAACAATCAGTTAAGCCATCAAGCTCAGGCATTGCATAAGAGATGGCGAGCGCGTACGATGCCGCCATCCGGCCTCGGCCGGAGATGTGCCACAACACTGTCCATCGGCTCACGCCGATTTTGAGGAGGCTGCGATCTCGCGATCCGGCCTCCTTTTTTATTCGCGGCCGCCAACGCAAAGGCCCGCGGATGGACTCCGCGGGCCTTTGCTCACTCTCTCCGGGGTGCGGGCGGCGAACCGCCCAAAGCCCGGCGTCGGTCAGAACCGCACGCCCACCTCGACCTTGACCTGACGCGGCGTACCGATGATGTCGCCGGTGTCGTTGAAGTAGGCCAGCTTCCTGCCATCGGCCTGCGTCACGTAGGTGATGTTGGTGAAGTTGTCGAAGTTGAACAGATTGATGATGTCCAACCGCGCATACATCGACACGTCACCGGCCACCTTGAAGTCCTTGGTCGCCTGCACGTCCACCGAGCGGTAGCCGAAGATCTTGCCACCGACCAGGAAGCGGCCGTTGCCCTGCGGGTTGAAGCCGGTCGGAATGCACGCCGGCTCGTTCGAGCCCGCCATCGGCTGCGGCCCGCAGATGAAGTCGTTGCTCGGAATCGGCGTGGACAGCGTCAGCTTGCCGCCGAAGGTGATGCCCCAGAAGCCGTCGTAGTTGCCGGTGACCACCAGGCGGTGGCGCGCGGCAGCGTTGGACTTGATGAAGGGGTAGTCATCCAGCGTCGCCGCATCGAAGGCGTAGTGCTCGTTGATGTCGCGCGTCTGGCGGGCATTGGTCCAGGTATAGGCGATCGACGCGCCCCAGCCGCTTTCCTTGGTGTACGGCTTCTGCGCCGACAGCAGGATCTGCGTGGTGCGCGTCTTGATGCCGTTGTTGCCCACGATCAGGCCACCGAAGCCCGGCACGCCGCAGCCCCACGCCTGGCTGTAGCCCGGGTTAGGGTTGCCCGGGTCGCACAGCTGCGGGTTGTCGAAGAAGTTGCCGTTCGGGTAGCGGTTGCCCAGGGTGAAGCCGAAGCCGTCATAGCTGAGGATGCGGGTGACGGTGGCATCGGTCAGCCAGTCGCCGATCTGGTTGCTCATGCCCAGGCTGAACTGGTCGGAGTACGGCGCCTTGAGCTTGTTGTTGAGCATGTCCACTTCGGTGCCGGCGTTGCTGCCCGCGCCAACCAGCGCCTGCAGGTTCGACAGGCCGTTGAGCAGGTTCGGATCCCAGTCGAAGCACGCGGTGGTCGAGCCGTTGTAGCAGGCACCGGTGGCCGGGTCGCGGAAGTTCACCGTCACCTGCGGCAGGGCCGACTTGGTCACCTCCAGCTGCAGGTAGTCGAACAGGTCGCGGTCGTACGAACGGCCCGCGCCGCCGTGGATCACGTGCATCTCATCGGCGTTGATGTCGTACGAGAAGCCCAGGCGCGGCTGCCAGGCACCGTCGAATGCCTTGCGGTTGTTGCCGGTGGAAATGTAGTCGTTGACGTCCAGGCCGCCCATGCGCAGCGAATCGGCGTAGGTCTGCCCGGCCGGACCATTCGGGTCCTGGCTGTTCAGCGCGTCGATCACGTTCTGCGGGGTGACGAAGTTGAGGTACGAGGGGTTCTTCTCGTAGTCCCAGCGCACGCCCAGGTTCAACATCAGGTGCTCGTTGACCTGCCAGTCGTCCTGGATGTACAGGCCGTACTGCTTGGCATTGGAGGTCACGCTCGGCGACAGCCCGCCGATGCCGGTGACCGGGCGGGTGAAGAACGCCTTGTACGGGATCGTCGAGGTGAATGCCGGGTTGTCCAGCGAGTAGTAGAACTGCGGGTTGATGTCGAGCGCATCGGCCGCGTACAGGTCGATGTCCTTGTAGCGCGCGCCCATCTTGATGGTGTGCTCGCCGTGCCAGTCGATCGCGTTGAGGGTGAAGTTGTCCTCGATCGACCAGCCCTTCTGGCCCTTGGTCTGCGCCGACAGCGGCGAGCCGCCTTCGATCTGGATGATGTTGGCGTCGTTGGGGCCGTTGGGCACCGTGTAGATGTAGCCGTTGCCCAGGGTGATCGGCACCGGGTTGTTGAACGACTCTTCGTGCGTGGCCAGCACTTCGTTGTAGAACCAGTCACCGCTGTGGTTCCAGCGCAGTGCCCAGCGCTCGTCGGTGTTCTCGCTCATGAAGCCGTGCGAGCGCGCATTGCTGCCGCTGAAGCTTTCCTGGGTCTCGTCGCGGTCCTGGTAGGACAGCTCGAAGCGGTCGCGGTCGGTCGGTTCGAAGTCGATCTTGGCGAAGTACAGGTCTTCCTCGAAGTTCTGGCTGCCGGCACCCAGCTGCGATGCCGCGTTGCCGGGTAGCAGGGCCACGCCGCGGTCGGCGCCATCGTCAGGCACGGTGGTGGTCGGCAGGTCGAAGCGCTTGGCCTCGTAGGTCATGAAGAAGTGCAGCTTGTCCTGCACGATCGGACCGCCCAGGGCAAAGCCGTATTCCTTCTCGGCCGACACCGCCTTCTCCTGGCCGGGCTGGCGCTCGGCCGGAGTCATCGCGCGCATGTCCTCGTCGGTGTAGCGGTAGAACGCCTCACCATGGAATTCGTTGGTGCCGGACTTGGTTGCCGCGGTCACCGCCGAGCTCGCCACCTGGCCGTACTCGGCCTTGTAGTTGGAGGTGATGACCTTGTACTCGCCGATCGCCAGCTGCGGGAACGGGTTGCCGGCGCTGCCGAACTGGCCGGCCACGCCGCCTTCCTTGACGTAGCTCTTCTGGCCCACGCCGTCGATGTAGACGTTGGTGGCGCTGGTGTTCTGCGCGCCGCCGCGCAGCGAGGTGTTGCCCTTGGCATCGCGGGTGAACACCATGCCAGGCACCGCGTCGGCGAATTCGAGGAAGTTGCGCGACACCTGCGGCGTGGTCTGGATCTGCCGCAGCGAGACGGTCTTGCCCACCTCGGAGGTGCGCACTTCCTGCAGCAGGGTCGGTGCGGTCACGGTGACCGCATCGAGCGTGGTCGCCGCGCCGCCGCTGCTGGCGGCTGCTTCACCGGCGGCGATGTTCAAGGTCGCGGTCGAGGCCACGGTGACGGTGACCGTCTCGGTGCGGCCGGCCGCTTCGACGCGATAGGTGCCCGGCTGCAGGCCGACCACGGTGTAGGAGCCATCGGCGCCGGTGGTGGCGCGGCGCACCGCGCCGGTGTTGACGTTGGTGGCGACGACTTCGGTGCCGGCGGCCGGGCCGGACTGGGAGGACACTTGGCCGCGCAGGTTGGCGTTGGCCGACTGTGCGAAGGCGCCAGGGGCCGCGGAGAAGAGGCTGGCGGCCAGGGCGCAGCACAGCAGGCTGCGGGCGGGCAGATTGGTTTTGGTTCGGATGGCTTTCACGAAAGACCCCTCCCGGGCCGGTACGGATGGTTGATGTGTTGTCATGGGGTAGACGGATACAACGTCCGGTGTGAACGTCTTGCGGTTATGTGTAGAGGTTAGAAAATTCTTGTAATGCCGCCGGTCGCTGCGGCCGCACTTGCGCCGCACTCGCTGGCGATGCGAGGACCACGTGGGACGGTCCGCCGGAGGATGTCCGGCGGGCGGGGAACAGCGACGGGGATGGCGGGCGGCGAAGCGGAAGCACAATCCTCCCGTAAAGGCATGGGTTTGCCTTGCGATGTCCTGTCCTGGCCGGCTCCCTGGCGTGAGTGGTTCTTGCAGCGTCCCTGACAGGTCGCTGCGGGCTTCGGGGCGCAAGCTAGCAGGAACTGCAAACGTTTACATGATGCACTGCAATATGGGACGCCGGGCGCAATACTGTGCGCTTTGTCTCAGGCTGCTGGCTGGCAAGGCTGTCCGGACAGGAATTGGACAAAACGGGACACTGCCCGAGTCGCCATCGCGGCCTGGACCGCGCCCATGTCCGGCTTGCCTTGCCGCTGCAACCCGAGGCCCGGCAAGATGGGCGATCGATTGGGGAGTCGAACCAATGCCCTTGATGACCGCGTCGGCTGGATCGTGGCGCCCGCTGCCCTGGTTGCTGGCAGCATTGCTGCTGATGCCAGCCTGCAAGCGCGAACCGGCGGAACTGCCTGGCGCCACCGCCGAGCCCGCGGCCGCCGTGCGCGGGTTGGCCGAACGCCTGCGCGCCAATGACCTGGCCGGCTTCGCCAAGGCCGCCGTCACTCCCGAACAGCACGCGCAGCTGGAAACCGCCTGGCGCGAAGGCCGCAGCCGCTGGCCGTTGACCAGCCTGCCGCTGGGCGGCGAGCTGCCCGCGCTGCTGCAATACCTGTCGGCGCCCGGTGCCGAGCAGCGCCTGCAGCGCGCCTTCGACGTGCAGGTGGCGGGGCAGGGCGAGGGGCTGAAGCAGGCCGCGCATTCGCTGGGCCTGTTCGGCGTGCAATACCTGCGCAACCAGGGCGACTACACCCCAGAGCAGCGCGCCCACTACGTGCAGCTGGTCAACGCGTTGGCTGGCTGGGCGGCGACCGCGCCGCTGGCCGAGCGCCCGCATGCGCAGGCGGCCATCACCCGCCTGGTCGCGGCCGCGCGCCGCACCGGCCTGTCCGATCCGGCCGCGCTCCAGGCCGCGGGCATGGACGCGAGTCTGCGCAAGCTGGGTCCGTTCGTGCAGGAGCTGAAAGCGGTGCTCGACAGCTATGGCCTGACGCTGGATACCAGCCTGGACGAAACGCGCGTCGGGCTGGTCAGCCAGGACGGCGATCAGGCGCGGGTCCACCTGCAATATCCGCTGGCCGCCGAACAGATCGATACCAGTGCCACCCTGGTGCGGATCGGCGGCCACTGGTACCTGCAGAGCATCCAGGACGAGGTGCGCGCGGTACTCGCCGCCGCACAGACGGCTCCGGCACCAGGACCCGCCGCACCGGCAGCAGCGAATGCGTCGCCCGCGCAGCCGCCTAAGCCATAATGGCGCCGATGCCCGAACAGAATAATTTGCCGTTTCCGGACGGCCAGCCCGATCCGGATCGCGCCCAGCCCCCGGCGCCGCCGCGCGTGCCCATGGCGCCCCCAGGCGCGCCCCGCCAGACCCGGCGCCCGTTGTGGGCGCGGTTGCTCGGGCGCATGGCCGACCCGTGGCTGAGCCTGACCATCGAGCCGGAACACCCCGGCCAGTACGACGATGGTCGCCCGGTGGTCTACGTGCTGGAAGACTATGGCCTGTCCAACGCACTGATCCTGGACAAGGCCTGTCGCGAGGCCGGCCTGCCGTCGCCGCTGGTGCCGCTGCCCGGCGACCCGCTGCAGCGCAAGCGCGCCTACCTGGCGCTGTCACGGCGCAGCAGCAGCAACTCGCTGATCCCGGAACAGCGCGGCGGCAAGACCCATTCCGATTCCCTGGCCAAGCTGCTGCAGGCGCATCGCGCGCGTCCGGACCTGGACGTGCACCTGGTGCCGGTGTCGATCTTCGTCGGCCGCGCGCCGGACAAGCAGAGCGGCTGGTTCGCCGTGCTGTTCTCGGAAAACTGGGCGCTGGTCGGCCGCTTCCGCCGCCTGCTGTCAGTGCTGCTCAACGGCCGCACCACCATCGTGCGTTTCGCCCCGCCGATCTCGCTGCGCCAGACCCTGGACGAGGGCCTGCCGCCCGAGCGCACCTTGCGCAAGCTGCAGCGCGTGCTGCGCACGCATTTCCGCCGCATCCGCGAGGCGGTGATCGGCCCGGACCTGTCCACCCGCCGCCTGCTCGTCGACCAGGTACTGGCCGCCGAGCCTGTGCGCGAAGCCATTGCCGCGCAGGCCAAGCGCGACAACAGCAAGCCGGTCGATGCCTGGCGCAAGGCCCATGCCTACGCCTGGGAGATTGCCGCCGACTACTCCAGCCCGGTCGTGCGTTCGGCCAGCTTCCTGCTCACCCACGTCTGGAACCGCATCTACGCCGGCGTGCTGGTGCATCACCTGGACAAGCTCAAGCAGGCCGCCCCCGGCTACGAAGTGGTGTACGTCCCCAGCCACCGCAGCCACATGGACTACCTGCTGCTGTCCTACCTGCTGTACGAACGCGGCATCGTGCCGCCGCACATCGTGGCCGGCATCAACCTCAACCTGCCGGTGGTCGGCACCCTGCTGCGCAAGGGCGGTGCGTTCTTCATCCGCCGCTCCATCCGCGGCAATGCGCTGTATTCGGCGGTGCTGGGCGAGTACGTGGCGCAGCTGGTCGGCGGCGGCTATTCCATCGAATACTTTGTCGAAGGCGGGCGTTCGCGCACCGGCCGCCTGTTGCAGCCCAAGGGCGGCATGATCGTGATGACGCTGCGCGCCTTCCTGCGCCAGCCGCGCAAGCCGGTGCTGTTCCAGCCGGTCTACATCGGCTACGAGAAGCTGATGGAGGGCAACAGCTACCTGGACGAGCTCAGTGGCCGGCCGAAGGAAAAGGAATCGATCTGGGCGCTGCTGTGGGGCATTCCCAAGGTGCTCAAGCAGAATTACGGCCAGGTGGTGGTGAACTTCGGCGAGCCGATTCCGCTCAACGAAGTGCTGGCCCGCGAGGCGCCGGAATGGGATGGCCGGCCGCTGTCCGAGGACGAGAAGCCGGCCTGGCTCTCGCGCACGGTCGATGCGCTGGCCGAGCAGATCCAGGTGCGCGTCAACGGCGCCGCCGACGTCAACCCGATCAACTTCCTGGCCCTGGCCCTGCTGTCCACGCCCAAGCACGCGATGGGCGAGGCCGACCTGATCGCGCAGATCGAGCTGTGCAAGAAGCTGCTGGCCGAAATGCCGTATTCGGACCGGGTCACCGTCACCCCGCACACGCCCGAGCGCATCATTGCCCACGCCGAGGAGATCAACGTCCTCACCCGCACCCCGCACCCGCTGGGCGACGTGCTGAGCGTGAGCGGCGACACCGCGGTGTTGCTGAGCTATTTCCGCAACAACGTCATCCACCTGTTCACGGCTTCGTCGTGGGTGGCCTGCTGCTTCCAGAACAACCGGCGCATGAGCCGTGCCGGTCTGGTCCGTCTGGGGCGTACCGTGTATCCGTTCCTGCAGGCCGAGCTGTTCCTGCCGTGGACCGAGGACGAGTTCGCCGGCCGCATCGAGCAGACCATCGAAGTGTTCGTCCGCGAAGGCCTGCTGATGAGCATCAACGACGACGACGGCGGCATCCTCGCCCGCAACACCGGGCAGACCGACGAGGTGTTCCGCCTGCGCGCGATCGGCCATTCCCTGCAGCAGGCGTTCGAGCGCTATTACATCGCCATCTCGGTGCTGGTGAAGAACGGCCCCGGCGTGCTCGGCGCGGCCGAACTGGAAAGCCTGTGCCAACAGGCCGCGCAGCGCCTGAGCCTGCTGTACGCGCCGGCCGCGCCGGAATTCTTCGACAAGAGCCTGTTCCGTGGCTTCATCCAGAAGATGCGCGAACTGCGCCTGGTGTGGCCGGACGAGAACAGCAAGCTGGTGTTCGACGAACGCCTGGATACCTGGGCCAAGGACGCCAAGTTCATCCTCGGCCGCGAGCTGCGCCATACCATCGAGCGGGTGAGCCCGGCGGCGGCGCGGCCCGAAGAGGTGGTCACGCAGGATTAGGCCGGCTCGTCGGGGATCAGCGCGCTTTCCAGCTTGGCGATGCAGTCCTTCAGCTGCAGCTTGCGCTTCTTCAGCCGCTTGATCGTCAGCTCGTCGGCTTCCAGGTTGGCGACGCGCTGGCTGATCTCCTCGTCGAGCTGGCGATGCTCGCGCCTGAGCACGTGCAGTCGGTCGGCAACGGTGGCGGGGTCCAGGTTCTCCATCGTCGCCGAGCTTACACCGCCGCCGTGCCGCGGGCAGCGCCATCCGGACGGCGCATGGGCGGCCGCGGCGGCGCCGCCCGACCCGGTAGAATGATGCGGATGAGCGCTGTCGTCCCCCTCCCTGATCCCTTGCCGCGCCGCGATCCGCGCGTGGCCGGCCGCGAGCAGGCCAAGCTGGCCAAGCGCCTGCGCCGCCAGGTCGGCGAAGCCATTGCCGACTACGGCATGATCGAGGCCGGCGACAAGGTCATGGTCTGCCTGTCCGGTGGCAAGGACAGCTACACCTTGCTCGACGTGCTGCTGCAGCTGCAGAAGAAGGCGCCGGTGCCCTTTGAACTGGTCGCGGTCAACCTGGACCAGAAGCAACCCGGTTTTCCCGAGCATGTGCTGCCCGACTACCTGCGCTCGCTGGGCGTGGCCTACCACGTCATCGAGCAGGACACCTATTCGGTGGTCAGCCGCGTCGTGCCCGAGGGCAAGACGATGTGCTCGCTGTGTTCGCGCCTGCGCCGCGGCGCGCTGTATGCCTATGCCGAGGCGCACGGCTTCACCAAGATCGCGCTCGGCCACCATCGCGACGACATGGTGGCCACGTTCTTCATGAACCTGTTCCACCACGCCAAGCTCTCGGGCATGCCGCCGAAACTGCGCAGCGACGACGGCAAGCACGTGGTGATCCGCCCGCTTGCCTACGTGGCCGAGCGCGACATCATCGAGTATGCGCAGGCGCGCCAGTTTCCGATCATTCCCTGCAACCTGTGCGGCAGCCAGGAAAACCTGCAGCGGCGGCAGGTCGGCCTGATGCTCAAGCAATGGGAAAAGGACAGCCCCGGGCGCATCGAGCAGATTGCCCGCGCCATGGGCCAGGTCCGTCCTTCGCATCTGGCTGACCGCCAGCTGTTCGACTTTGCCGCGCTGGGCCGGCACGGCGATGCGCCGCTGCCCGATGCCCATGCCTGGCTGGCCGGCGCCGACCCGCTGCCTGCCGACCCGCAGCCCTAGCCGCCGCGCCGGGCATTCCCGCGCCCGCGGCCCCTCTTCCGCTTTCAGTCCTGGATCTCATGTTCTTTCGCAACCTGACCCTGTTCCGCTTTCCCACCACCCTCGACTTCTCCCAGATCGACACCCTGCTGCCCGAGGCCTTGCTCAAGCCGGTCGGCCCGCTGGAGCTGACCTCGCGCGGCTTCATCTCGCCGTTCGGGCGCGATGAGCAGGAAGCGCTGTCGCATCGCATCGGCGAATTCCTGTGGCTGACCATCGGCGGCGAGGACAAGATCCTGCCCGGTTCGGTGGTCAACGACCTGCTGGCGCGCAAGGTGGCCGAGATCGAGGAGAAGGAAGGGCGCCGGCCCGGCGGCCGCGCGCGCAAGCGCCTCAAGGACGATCTGATCCACGAACTGCTGCCGCGTGCCTTCGTCAAGAGCTCGCGCACTGATGCCATGCTCGACCTGGAGAACGGCTACATCGCCGTGGATACCTCCAGTCGCAAGACGGGCGAGAACGTCATGTCGGAAATCCGCGGGCTGCTCGGCTCGTTCCCGGCGCTGCCGCTGAACGCGGAAGTGGCGCCGCGCGCCATCCTCACCGGCTGGATTGCCGGTGAGGAACTGCCTGAAGGACTCAGCCTCGGCGAAGAGTGCGAGATGAAGGACCCGATCGAGGGTGGAGCGGTGGTCAAGTGCCAGCACCAGGAGCTGCGCTGCGAGGAAATCGACAAGCACCTGGAAGCGGGCAAGCAGGTCACCAAGCTGGCGCTGACACTCGATGACCACGTGTCCTTCGTGCTCGGCGATGACCTGGTGATCCGCAAGCTCAAGTTCCTCGACGGCGCGCTGGACCAGCTCGAAAGCAGCGACCAGGACGGCGTGCGCGCCGAGCTGGACGCGCGCTTTGCCCTGATGAGCGGCGAAGTGCGGCGTTTGTTCCTGCTGCTGGAAAACGCCTTGAAGCTGAGCAAGGCCGAAGCCTGATCGAGGTGACGCATGCGCCCGCCACGGGCGTATGCTGTGGCTGCCATGGCGAAGTTCCTCCCCCGACTGATCGCCTCGTCGCCGCGCGCCGTGCAGCGCGATTGCGTGCGCCTGCGCCTGGACGACGAACAGGAAATAGAAGTGCTGCGCGTGCGCGACCCGCGCGCGCGGCGCATCAAGCTCAGCGTGGATGAGCGCGGCGCGCGCCTGACCTTGCCCGCACGCGCCAGTGGGGTGGCCGGCGAACGCTTCCTGCTCGAACACCGGCAATGGCTGCAACAGCAGCTGGCCCGCTATGCCGACGACGCGTTGTTGCCGCCGCTGCAGCGCGGTGTGGCCGGGCAGTGGCTGCCGCTGCGCGGTGAACTGCGTCCGCTGCATTGGCACGAGTCGCGCTACGCGCGGATCGATTGCGATGACGAAGGCATCCACTTCCACCTGCCGGCGCGTGCCACCGCTCCGGCCATGGCGCGCGCGCTGCGCGACTTCTACGAATCCCAGGCCCGCGCCGATGTCGGCCGCTGGCTGCCCAAGTATCTGCCCGGCCTGCCGCGCGCGCCGGCGCGCGTGCGCCTGAAGGTGATGTCATCGCAGTGGGGCTCGTTGGCCCCCGACGGCACGATGGCGCTGGACCTGGCGCTGGTGCTGGGCCGCGCATCGGCCTTCGAGTACGTGCTGGTGCACGAGCTCTGCCACCTGATCCAGGCCAACCACTCGCCGGCGTTCTGGCACGAGGTCGAGCGCCGCTTCCCTCTGTGGCGCGAGGAGCGCGACTACTTCCATCGCCAGGGCCGTTCGCTCAAGGCGCAGCTGCGGCAGCTGTTGCGCGGCTGAGGCGCAACGCTAGGCGGCGGCGGAGGTTCCCGCTGCGGTCGCATCGAGGAACGGCTGCAGCAGCGCGGCTACCGCCGCCGGCATTTCCATGTGCAGGTGGTGCGTGCCTTCCAGCAGCTGCAGTTGTCCGTTGCGCAGCAACTGCGCGCGCCGCGTGCGCAAGGGTTCCGGGAAATACGGCTGCGCCGGCGTGGCGAACACGACCAGGGTTGGGCATTCGATGGCCGCGACCAGCACATCGATCTGCGCCTCGGTCATGCGCACGGCGGTGGGCAGGGTCAGGCGCTGGTCGCTGCCCCAGCTGTAGCCGCCCGGCACCGCGCGCACGCCGCGTTCCACCAGCAGGCGCGCGCTGGCTTCGCTCAGCTGGTTGGCCATCATCCGTGCGCGCACCGGCGCTTCCAGGTTCGGGAAGACACGCAGCGCCTTGCCCGCCAGCGCGTGCGCCGCTTCCACGCTCTGGCGCAGGCGGCTGGCGGTGTTCTCCACCGTCTCGCCCAGGCCGCCGAGCGCTTCGATCACCACCAGCGCCTCGATCCGCGCCGGCACCGCGGCCGCGACCAGGCTGGCGATGCCCGCGCCCATCGAATGGCCGAGCAGGGTGAAGCGTTCCCAGCCCAGCGCATCGGCCACCGCCAGCACATTGCCGATGGCGCCGATCATCGTGTATTCGCTGCCCGCCGGCAGGGCAGCGCTGTGGCCGTGGCCGGGCAGGTCGATCATGACCAGATCCAGGCCGCGCAGCTCCGCAGCCAGGGGCAGGAAGCTGGCCGCGTTGTCGAGCCAGCCGTGCAGCGCCAGTACCCGGCGTCCACCTTCCATCCCGCAGCGCAGGCCGCGCAGTTCGCCAAACGGCAGGGTGCAGGCAAATTCGCGCACCGTGCTCATGCGTTGCGCACCAGGGCCGCCAGCGCCTGCGCATGGGCGGGCGAGGCATTGAGGCAGCGGATGTAGCGCAACTGGGTACCGCGCGCGGAAAGGGTGCGGGCAAAGCCGATCGCCACTTCTTCGAGCGTTTCCAGGCAATCGGTGGCAAAGCCCGGGCAGACCACGTCCACGCTGCGCACGCCGGCGTCGGCCAGCGCCCACAGCGCCGGTTCGGCATAGGGCTGCAGCCAGCGCTCGCGACCGAAGCGTGACTGATAGCCGAGCTGCCATTCGCCGTCGGCCAGGCCCAGCGCCGCGGCGATCGCGCGCGCGCTGGCCTCGCAGCGTTGCGGGTAGGGGTCGCCGTCGTCGGCCACGCGTTGCGGCAGGCCATGGAAGGAGAACATCAGCCGCTCACCGCGGCCGTGTGCTTCCCAGTGCGCGCGGATGGAGGCGGCGACGGCCGCCACCCAGGCCGGGTCTTCGGCGTAGTCGCGGATCAGGTCCACGCGCACGCGCGGATGGCGCCGGCACCAGTCGTCGACGCGATCCTGCACCGAGGCGGTGGTGGTGGTGGAATACTGCGGGTACAGCGGCAGCACCACGATGCGCTCGAATCCTTCGGCGGCCAGGGCTTCCAGTGCCGGCGCCAGTGCCGGCTCGCCGTAGCGCATGGCCCAGTCCACCCGCCAGTGCGGCAGCTCGCGCTGCATGCCCGCGGCCAGCGCGGCGGTATGCACCGCCAGCGGCGAGCCACCGGGCAACCAGACCTGCGCGTACTTCTCCGCCGAACGCGGCCCGCGCAGCGGCAGGATCAAACCATGCAGCAGCGGCTTCCACAGCCAGGCGGGGATGGACACCACGCGCGGGTCGCCGAGGAACTCGGCCAGATAGCGCCGCACGGCCTTGGCCGTGGGCGCGGCGGGCGTGCCGAGATTGACCGCCAGCACGGCGGTGTTGGGTGTGTCGGGCATGGTCGTTATTGTGGCAGGACGGCCGTGGCCACGCCGCCTTTTTGCTTGATGATCGCGATAGCCATGGGCTTGCGTGTGCGTTCCGACACGCGGCGCTAATGGCCGATTCACTCCGGCGCGACTAACTTCGGCCATTACCTTAATCTTCCCGCGATCACTTACTGGAGCCCGCCATGCCCCGCCTGTCGCGTCTTGCCCTGCTGCTGTCCCTGACGTTCGCCGCCGGTCATGCCATTGCCGGCCCCGAGGAAGACCAGCGTGCGCGCAACGCGGTGAGGGTGCTGGCAGAAATCCAGAAGATTCCCGAGCAGGCGATTCCCGACAAGCTGCTGGATGAGGCGCGGGCCATCGTGGTCATCCCGGATACGATCAAGGCCGGCCTGGTGATCGGCGGGCGCCGCGGCCATGGCCTGATGTCGATCAAGTCGCCCGACGGCAGCTGGTCGCCGCCGGTATTCGTCAAGCTCACCGGCGGCAGCATCGGCTTCCAGGCCGGTGTGCAGTCCTCCGACGTGGTGCTGGTGTTCCGCAACGATCGCAGCCTGGACAACATCGTCAACGGCAAGTTCACCCTGGGCGCCGATGCCGGCGTGGCCGCCGGCCCGGTGGGCCGCAATGCCGCGGCCGCCACCGATGGCCAGCTGAAGGCGGAAATCTGGTCGTGGTCGCGCGCGCGCGGCCTGTTCGCCGGCGTCGCACTGGATGGTGCGATCCTGCAGATCGATGACGAGGCCGACCTGAATGCCTACGGCAGCGGCAGCACGCCGCGGATGATCTTCGAGAACCGCGCACCGGAGCAGCCCTCCAGCGATGTCATCGCCTTCCGCGACCGTCTGGAAGAGGCCACCTACACCGCCCGCGTCAACCGCGGTGAAGGTGCGCCGGCGCCCGCGCCGCGTGCCGCTGGCCCGGCGCCGGCCGCGCCCGCTCCGGCGGTGCAGGAAGCCACCACCGCGCCGATCCAGTCCGCGCCGGCCAACGCGCAGCCGCAGCAGGGTTTCCAGCCGGTGGCCGAGGGTGAGGTACGCACCGAATCGCTCGACGGCAAGCCCTGAAAGTCACCACCCGGCGGGGCGCCCGGTGCGCTATCCTGCGGGCTCCTACCACTGCAAGCGAAGTGCGGATCATGGGCGGTTTGAGCATCACTCACTGGCTGATCGTGCTGGCAATCGTATTGCTGGTGTTCGGCACCAAGCGCCTGACCAGTGGAGCCAAGGATCTCGGCAGCGCTGTCAGGGAATTCAAGAAGGGCGTGCGTGGCGATGAAAATCCCGCGCAGCTCAACGACCAGGCGCGCAGTGCCGATGCCGCGCGCGAATCGCAGACCGAACGCGAGCGCGACGGCCGCTGACCCTGGCTGCAGGCGAGGCGTCGGCACATGTTCGACATTGGTTTCAGCGAACTGCTGCTGATTGCCATCGTGGCCCTGGTGGTGCTCGGTCCCGAGCGCCTGCCCAAGGCCGCGCGGTTTGCCGGCCTGTGGGTGCGCCGGGCGCGCGCGCAATGGGACTCGGTGAAGCAGGAACTGGAACGCGAACTGGAAGCCGAGGAGCTCAAGCGCAACCTGCACGACGTGCAGGCGTCGCTGCGCCAGGCCGAAAGCCAGTTGCGCCAGGGCCATGAGCAGGTCCAGGCGCAGGCGCAGGCGCTGCATGGCGAAGTGGCCCGCGACGTGGATATCCGCACCGGCACCGACCTGCCCGTGGCCGACCCGGCCGCGCCGGTGCAAGCGCCGATTGCCACGCATCAGGAAGGCCTGCCGCCGGAGAAGCAGTCGTGAGCACGCCTGACGAAGTGCAGCCGGAAAGCAGCCTGATCGAACATCTGGTGGAGCTGCGCGCGCGCCTGGTGCGCGGGCTGCTCGGTCTGGCCGTGGTGCTGCTGGCGCTGCTGCCGTTTACCCGTTCGATCTACAGCTGGCTGGCGCAGCCGCTGGTCTCGCAGCTGCCGGCCGGGCAGACGATGATCGCGATGAACCCGGCCGGCGCGTTCTTCGCCCCGGTCAAGCTGACCTTCTTCGTGGCCTTGTTCATCGCCGTGCCGTGGCTGCTGTATCAGGCCTGGGCGTTCGTCGCGCCGGGCCTGTACCAGCGCGAGAAGCGCCTGGCCGTGCCGCTGCTGGCTTCGGCGGTGGCCCTGTTCTACATCGGCTGCGCGTTTGCCTATTTTCTGGTGCTGCCGGCGGTCTTCCACTTCCTGACCAACTTCACCCCGGACGTCATCGCGATCACCCCGGATGCGAATTCCTACCTGGACTTCGTGCTGGTGATCTTCTTCGCCTTCGGCAGCAGCTTCGAGCTGCCGGTGGCGCTGGTGATCATGGTGTTGCTGGGCTGGGTCACGCCGGACCAGCTGCGCCAGGGCCGGGGCTATGCGATTGTCGGCATCTTCGTGGTCGCCGCGGTGCTGACACCGCCGGACGTGGTCTCGCAGCTGTTGCTGGCGATCCCGATGTGCCTGCTCTACGAGCTCGGCATCATCGCCTCGCGCGCGGTGATGCCCAAGCCGCAGCCGCAGGACTGAGCCGCGCCGGGCAACGAGGCCCGGCGAGCGCAGTGCGATAGTCGATCGATCAGGCGACGAAGACGTCGCTGCGGCCACCACCGATCGGCGGCGGCGTGGCGCCCAGCGGCGCGAACATCTGCTTCCAGGCTGCGTAGACGGCGCCGGCAAACACCGGCATCAGTACCGCCATCAGCAGCAGCTGCGCCAGCAGCATGGCCGCCGTGCCGATCAGCAGGGAAGCAATCATCGCCACCAATGCCACCGCGAAATAGATCGCCACCAGCGCGATGAAGGTGAGCACGAAGAACACCAGCAACGCCGGCAGGTTGCGCATGCCCGCGCGCAGGCTTTCGCGCAGCGCGTGCACGCCGGTGGCGTGGTCGAACATCACCTGCGGCGGCATCACGAACAACGCCAGACTCAGCGCGGCGAAGGTCACCACCACCAGCAGCAGCCACAGCAGGATGCGCCCGGCCGGCAGTTCGGCCACCAGCGCCTGCACCTGCGCCTGGTCCGGCTGCGCGCCAGACTGGTTGATCTCGTTGATCTGCGCCATCACGTGCGACAGGTGCTGCAGCCCGCCGTAACCGATCATCAGCAGCAGCAACGCGGCCAGCACCACCACCGCCAGCGCCTGCGGCAGCAGCGACACCAGCAGGTGCGGCGCGCGGCCATCGTGCAGGCCATGCAGCAGATGCGACGGACGCGCCGGCCGGCCTTCATCGACCTCGCGCACCGCCCACAGCATGCCGCCCATGAACACCGGCCCGGCAAGCAACATCAGGAACTGCACGGCCAGCCCCAGCGTCGGCACCATCATCGACAAGCCATAGGCCAGCAGCGCGATCAGACCCCAGGTCATGCCGAGCATGCCCAGTGCCAGCGGCGCGCGGCGCAGCAGGGAGAAGCCGGTCAACAACCATTCCGCCCCGGCCGAAGCCGGCAGCTTTCTAATCTCGCTCATTCCCGTTCCGCGTCAGTGCGCGCCGGCAAGCCCGGCGCGGGCTGATTATCGCCGTTTTTCCGGCGGGTTTTGCGTGCCGGTTTGGCGCACAGCATTCCGGATGCCTGCTTGCTGTCGTGGGCGTGGCTTCGGCTGTCGGGGCTGAAGCCCCTCCCACACGGACCCCGTCAGGTCTGCGAATGCCTGCTGGCTGCACTGTAGGAGCGGCTCTTGTGGCCTTGGGCCATCAGCCGCGACCGCCATCTGCCAGATCGCGACTCCGCCTGTCGGGGCTGAAGCCCCTCCTACAGTGGGACAGGCCGGCCCTGGCCGCGTTCCTACCTAGCCAGCCCCCGCGCATGGCTTACGAAGCGCCGCAGCAGACGGCGCGCCTGTGGCGCGGCGCTGACCTCGCGCGCCACGCTGCGGGCGCAGCGGCCGTGCCGCTGCAGGCAGTCCGCCCGCGCGCGGACGTAGCCGCGGATGTGGTGGGTGGCGAATTCCGGATGGAACTGCACGCCCCAGGCCCGGTCGCCCCAGCGGAACGCGTGGCACTGGTCCTGCGGCGAACGCGCCAGCACCGCCGCCCCCTCCGGGGCCCGCAACACGGTCTGCAAATGCGTGGCCTGCGCTGGGAAGCGCTGCGGCAGGCCCGCGAACAGCGGGTCCTCGAAGGCCGGCGGATGCAGTTCCAGTTCGATCGTGCCCGACTCGCGGCCGGCCGGGTTGTAATCGACCTGCCCACCCAGCGCATGCGCCAGCAACTGGTGCCCATAGCAGATGCCAAACAACGGCGTGCCCGCGTGCGCTGCCTCGCGCAGCCACTGCGCGGTGCGCTCGCTCCAGGCCGCGCGGTCGGTGACGAAGGCGGCCGAGCCCGACACGATCGTGCCGGCAAAGCCGTCGGGTGGCGGTGGCGTTTCCCCCGCCTCGACATTGACCACCACCGTCTCCGCCTCCGCCAGGCCCGCGGCCACGCGGATCCAGTGCGGAAACCGGCCGTAGCGCTTCATCGCCGGCACCGGCTGGCCGGTTTCGAGAATCAGGAACGGCGCGGACGGTTTCATTCCTTGGGCGGCAGGACGGAGAGGACTTCCTCGATTGTAGTCAGCCCCTGGGCCACTTTCTCCAACCCGGTACGGCGCAGCGTGCGCAGGCCATCGCCGCGTGCGGCGCGGCTGAAGCTGGCCAGGTCCATGTCCGAACGGATCAGGCCGCGCAGCCGCCCGGTCACCGGCAGCAGCTCATACAGGCCGACACGGCCGAGGAAGCCGGTGCGCCGGCATTCCAGGCAGCCCACCGGCGCATGCGTGTCCAGCACCTCCGGCAGCGCTTCGCCGGGCTCGCGGATCGCGGCCCAGTCGTGTTCGGACAGCGGCTGCGGGCGTTTGCAATGCGGGCACAGGGTGCGCACCAGGCGCTGCGCCAGCACGCCGTTGAGCGTGGACGCGACCAGATAGTGCGGCACCCCCAGGTCGAGCAGGCGGGTGATCGCCGACGGCGCGTCATTGGTATGCAGGGTGGACAGCACCAGATGGCCGGTCAGCGAGGCCTGCACCGCCATCTGCGCGGTTTCCAGGTCGCGGATTTCGCCAATCATGATGATGTCCGGGTCCTGGCGCAGCAGGGTGCGCACGCCGGCGGCGAAGTCCAGGTCGATGTTCTGCTGGACCTGCATCTGGTTGAACTCAGGCGAGATCATTTCGATCGGGTCTTCCACGCTGCACACATTCACGTCCGGTGTGGCCAGGCGCTTGAGCGTGGAATACAGCGTGGTGGTCTTGCCCGAACCGGTCGGGCCGGTGACCAGCACGATGCCGTGCGGGCGCTCGACGAGCGCATTCCAGCCGGCCGCTTCCTCGGCGCTGAAACCGAGCTGGTCGACGCTCTTGAACGCCGCGTCCGGGTCGAAGATGCGCATGACGCACTTCTCGCCAAAGGCCGTCGGCATGGTCGACAGGCGCATTTCCACCTCGCGCCCGCCAGGTGAGCGCGTCTTGATGCGGCCGTCCTGCGGGCGGCGGCGCTCGGCCAGGTCCATGCGCCCGAGCACCTTGATGCGGCTGACCACCGCGGTCATCACCGCCGGCGGCACCTCGAACACCTTGTGCAGGATGCCGTCGATGCGAAAGCGCATGCGCCCCATGTCGCGGCGCGGCTCCAGATGGATGTCCGAGGCGCGCTGCTCATAGGCGTACTGCAGCAGCCAGTCCACGATATGGACGATGTGCTGGTCGTCGGCGTTGACATCGCCGGTGCGGCCCAGCTCCACCAGCTGCTCGAAGCTGGGCAGGCCGACGCCGTTGTCGCCGCCGCGCGCGTCGCCGTGGGCGCCGCGCACCGAGCGGGTGACGCCGAAGAACTCCATCGTGTAGCGGTGCAGGTCCAGCGGGTTGGACAGCACGACTTCGATGCGGCGGCGGGTCAGGTGCTGCACATCGGCCAGCCAGTCCAGCGCCAGGGGCTCGCTGGTGGCGATGAGCACGCGTTCGGCGTCCACCGCCAGCGGCAGGATGCGGTGGCGGCGGGCATACGCATGCGAGACCACGCCAGTCACCGAGGCCACGTCCACGCGGGTCGGGTCGATGCGCAGGTAGCGCATGCCGACGCGGGTGGCGAGCCATTCGGTCAGCCGCTCGAGCCCGAGCTCGCCGGCCGGCAACTGCCCGGCCTGCAGCTTGAGGTTGGACAGCAGCACCAGCGGATGCACTTCGCTGGCATTGCGCGCGCCGCCGGCCGAGAACTGGATGCGCTCGCGGTCGTTGGGCGCGATCATGCCGTCGGCCAGCAAGGCGGCGGCCACCCGTTCGAACACCAGCCGCCCGCGCGGCAGGGTCACCGCGGCCGGGGCCATCGTCGTGTCGGCAGGCTGCCGCTGTTCCATGAGGCTGTTCCCCGCTGCGGAATGCCCCGCAGGTCGGCCGCTATACTAGCGCACCCCTTCGCACGGCCTTGCCGCATGTCCCAGCGCGTAGCGATCACTTTCCAGGGCCTGATCCAGACCCTCAACCAGTATTGGGCCGACCAGGGCTGCGTGCTGATCCAGCCGCTGGACCTGGAAGTGGGCGCCGGTACCTTCCACCCGGCCACGTTCCTGCGCGCGCTCGGCCCGGAGCGCTGGAACGCCGCCTACGTGCAGCCCTCGCGCCGCCCCACCGACGGCCGCTACGGCGAAAATCCCAACCGCCTGCAGCGCTACTACCAGTACCAGGTGGCGATGAAGCCCAACCCGGACAACCTGCAGGAGCTCTACCTGGGCTCGCTCAAGGCGCTGGGCATTGACCCGCTGGTGCATGACCTGCGCTTTGTCGAGGACAACTGGGAATCGCCGACGCTCGGCGCCTGGGGCCTGGGCTGGGAAGTCTGGCTCAACGGCATGGAAGTCACCCAGTTCACCTACTTCCAGCAGGCCGGCGGCCTGGAGTGCAAGCCGGTGCTGGGCGAAATCACCTACGGCCTGGAGCGGCTCTGCATGTATCTGCAGAACTGCGACAACGTCTACGACCTGGTCTGGACCTATGGCCCGGACGGCACGCCGGTCACCTACGGCGAGGTCTACCACCAGAACGAGGTGGAGCAGAGCGCTTACAACTTCGAGCACGCCGACGTGGCCGAGCTGTTCCACCGTTTCGACGCCTGCGAACGCGAAGCGCAGAAGCTGGTCGAAGTCGGCCTGCCGCTGCCGGCCTACGAACAGGTCACCAAGGCCAGCCACGCCTTCAACCTGCTCGACGCGCGCCGCGCCATCAGCGTGACCGAACGCCAGCGCTACATCCTGCGCGTGCGCGCGCTGGCCCAGGCGGTGGCACAGGCCTATTACGCCCAGCGCGAGAAGCTGGGCTTTCCCGGCCTCAGGCGCGAGGCGACGGGGCCGGCCGCATGATCCTCATCGGCTTGTACGACTCTTCGTACACGCGGCGGGTGGCAATCGCGATGTCGATGTACGGCGTCGAGTTCGAGCACCGCGCCTGGTCGGTGGGCCGCGATTTCGACCGCATCCGCGAGTACAACCCGCTGGGCCGTGCACCGACGCTGGTGCTCGACGACGGCGAGGTGCTGACCGAGTCGGCGATGATGCTGGACTACCTCGACGATCAGGTGGGCCCCGCGCGCGCGCTGATGCCCGCCAGCGGCCCGGCCCGGCGCGAGGCGCAGCGGCTGATCGCGCTGGCGACCGGGGCGATCGACAAGGCGGTGCTGATCGTGCTCGAACGCATCTTCCGCCCCGAGCACATGCAAAGCGAGTTGTGGTTGTCGCGTTGCCGCACCCAGGTCGAAGGCGCGCTGCGCGAACTGGAGCGGCACTGCGCCGCGCGCAGCGGGCACGCGGCACTGGTCGGCGAGCGCATGACCCACGCCGATATCGCCGTGGCCTGCTTCGTCACCCACCTGCGTGAAGCAGTGCCGTGGGACCTGTCCCCCTACCCGGCGTTGCGCGCGCATGTCGATCGACATGAAGCGCTGCCGTTGTTCCGCCAGTTCTACATTCCCTTCCAGGCGCCCGCCCCGTGACCGCGATGAATGCACAGATGCAACCCCTGTTGATCGAACTGGGCACCGAGGAACTGCCGGTCAAGGCGCTGCCGGGCCTGGCCCAGGCGTTGTTCGACGGCGTGCTGGCCGGACTGGAAAAGCGCGGCATCGCCGTCGAGCGCGGCGACGCGCGCCCACTGTCCACGCCGCGGCGCCTGGCCGTGCTGCTGCCGGGTGTGGCCAGCGAACAGCCTGAGCAGCGTTCCGAAGTGCTCGGCCCGTATCTCAACGTCGGCCTCGATGCCGAAGGCCAGCCGACCAAGGCGCTGCAGGGTTTCGCGGCCAAGGCCGGGGTCGACTGGAGTGCGCTGGAGCGCACCAGCGACGCCAAGGGCGAGCGCTTCGTGCACCGCGCGGTGAAGCCGGGTGCGCGCACCGCCGAGCTGCTGCCGGACATCCTCAACGAAGCCATAGCCGCCATGCCGATCCCCAAGCCGATGCGCTGGGGCGACCACGACTACGCCTTTGCCCGTCCGGCGCACTGGCTGGTGCTGTTGTTCGGCAAGGACGTGGTGCCGGCGCAGGTGCTGGGCCTGGCCTCGGACCGCATGAGCCGCGGCCACCGCTTCATGCACGACAAGCAGGTCTGGTTGAGCACGCCGCTGGACTACATCGAGTCGCTGCGCGCGGCCAACGTCATTGTTGACCCCGAAGAGCGCCGCCAGCGCGTCGTCGCCGAGGTCAATGCCGCTGCCGCGCGTGCCGGTGGCCAGGCCCGCATCACCGACGACAATCTGGGCCAGGTGGTCAACCTGGTGGAGTGGCCGGCCGCGGTGCTGTGCAGCTTCGAGCGCCAGTTCCTGGCCGTGCCGCAGGAAGCGCTGGTCGAGACCATGGAGGTCAACCAGAAGTTCTTCCCGGTGCTGGACGATGGCGGGCGGTTGACCGAGAAGTTCATTGGCATTGCCAACATCGAATCGCGCGACGTGGCGGAAGTGGCCAAGGGCTACGAGCGGGTGATCCGCCCGCGCTTTGCCGATGCCAAGTTCTTCTTTGACGAAGACCTCAAGCAGGGCCTGGTGGCGATGGGCGAGGGCCTGAAGGGCGTGACCTACCAGGCGCGCCTGGGCAGCGTGGCCGACAAGGTGCAGCGCGTGGCCGCGCTGGCCCGTGCGATTGCGCCGCAGGTCGGTGCCGATGCGACCCTGGCTGCGCGCGCTGCCGAGCTGTCCAAGCATGACCTGCAATCGCGCATGGTCAATGAATTCCCCGAACTGCAGGGCATCGCCGGCCGCCATTACGCTGTGGCCGGCGGTGAGTCGCCCGAGGTGGCGCTGGCGATCGACGAGGCCTACCAGCCACGTTTTGCCGGTGACGACATCGCCCTGTCCGCGCTGGGCAAAGTGCTGGCCATCGCCGAGCGCCTGGACACGCTGGCCGGCGGTTTCGCCGCCGGGCTCAAGCCGACCGGCAACAAGGATCCCTTCGCCCTGCGCCGCAATGCGCTGGGCCTGGCGCGCACGGTAATCGAGAGCGGCTTCGATCTGGACCTGAAGGCGCTGCTGCGCGATGCGGCGCAGGCCGCGGCGCAGGCCCTGGCGGCGAACCCGGCGGCCAAGCCCGCGCCGGCGCCGGAGGCCAACGCCCTGGCGGCGGAAATCTTTGAGTTCATCCTTGACCGCCTGCGTGGCTACTACGCCGACAAGGGCGTGGCCGCGACCCAGTTCAACGCAGTGGCCGCCCTGTTCACCAGCGATGCCGACACGGCCGCCGGCCACGCCGCCGAGCGCGGTTCGCTGTACGACTTCGACCGCCGCATCGACGCCATCGGCACCTTCGCCATGCTGCCCGAAGCCGCGGCACTGGCTGCCGCCAACAAGCGCATCCGCAATATCCTGCGCAAGGCCGAGGGCGCGATCCCGGCGATGGTCGATCCGGCGCTGCTGCGCGAGCCGGCCGAGGAAGCGCTGGCCGAGGCGGTCGAGGCCGCCATCGGCGACACCGACGCCGCCCTGCACCGGCATGACTACGTGGCGGTGCTGGCGCGGCTGGCGCGGCTGCGCCCGCAGGTGGACGCGTTCTTTGACGGCGTCATGGTCAATGCCGAGGATGCCGCGCTGCGCGGCAACCGCCTGGCGCTGCTGCGGCGGCTGGGCGAGCGCCTCGGCAGCGTGGCGGCGATCGAACATCTGTCGGCCTGATCTTGCGGGACGTGCGGTGCTCCCACACCACCGGGAGCGGTTTCCTTAACGAGGTCTTGTGTGACGCCCGGGTTATGCTCGGCGCCATGCGTGTCCCCCACCTCGCCCTGCTCCTGTTGCTCCTGCTGTGCGTGCTGGCCGCCCCGGCCCGCGCGCGCGGCACCATCGAGAAGGTGAGCATCGAGGGCCTGGACCGCGGCGACGACGCGGCGATGATCGAGAACATCGAGGTCTCGCTGTCGCTGTACCAGACCATCGGCAAGCGCCAGGGCGAATCGCGCCTGGAGTACCTGCTCAACCAGGCGCAGGAACAGGCGCGCACGGCGCTGGAACCGTTTGGCTACTACAGCCCCACCATCACCATCGACGCGCCGCGCACGGGCGACAGCCTGCACGTGATCATCCACGTGGACAAAGGCCAGCCGGTGCGCGTGCGCCACTCCAACATCGTGCTCACCGGCTGGGCCGAGGAAGACGAATACCTGCAGCGTGACGTGGCCGCCTTCCAGCCCGCGGTCGGCGAGACCTTCAGCCACCCGCTGTACGAGGCCAGCAAGGTGCGCATCACCCGGCGCCTGGCCGAGCGCGGCTATTTCGATGCCGACTTCACCCGCCGCCGGGTGGAGGTCACCCGCGCCGAGTTCGCCGCCGACATCGACCTGGCCTGGGACAGCGGGCGTCGCTACGACATGGGCCCGGTGCGCTTCCGCTACGACTATTTCAAGCCCGGCCTGTTCGACCCGCTGGTGTACTGGGAAGAGGGCAGCTACTACCACGAAGGCAAGCTCGATCGCCTGCGCGAGTCGCTGAACCGGCTCGGCTATTTCGGCACGATTGATATCCAGCCCAAGCCGGAGGAAGCCACGGCCGATGGCCGCGTGCCGATCGACGTACGCCTGGAGCGCGCCAAGCGTACCGTCTATACCGCCGGCCTCAGCTACGGCAGCGAGAGTGGCCCGGGTGTGCGCGGCGGCCTGGAGCGCCGCTACGTCAACTCGCGCGGCCACAAGATGGACACGCAGCTGGACTTCGCGCAGAAGCGCAAGAGCCTGACCACCGCCTACCGCATCCCGGCGTTCGGGTGGCTGGATGGCTGGTACTCGCTGACCGCCGGTTACTACGACGAGCAGACCGACTACATCGACCTGCGCAACGTCAAACTCAGTGCCAGCCGCAGTGGCGAGATCAACGACCGCTGGACCGCGACCGCCTCGCTCAATGCCTTGCGCGAGCGTTGGCGCTACAGCACCAACGACCAGCCCGACCCCTTCTACCAGTACGCCACCTTCGTCTACCCGCAGCTGCAGGCCCTGTACTCGGGCGTGGACGACCGCACCTTCCCGCGTCGCGGCATCGCCGCGCGCAGCTTCGTGCGCGGTGGCGTGAAAGGCGTCGGCTCGGACACCAACTTCGCCCAGGCCTATGCGCAGGTGTTCTGGTTCCATGGCCTGAGCGGCAGCGACCGCCTGATCCTGCGTGGCGAGGCTGGCACTACCTGGACCCCCGACCTGGTGTCGATGCCGCCGAGCCTGCGTTTCTTCGCCGGTGGCGACAACAGCGTGCGCGGCTATGCCTTCCGCGAGATCGGCCCGCGCACGCCGCCGCCGGACAAGTACGCGCTGGGCGCCAAGCACGTGCTCACCGGCAGCGTCGAGTACGAGCGCTATTTCAATGGCGGCCCGTGGGGTGCGGCGGTATTCGTGGACAGCGGCAGCGCCTTCGACAACCGTCCGGACTTCCACACCGGTGTGGGCGTGGGCCTGCGCTGGAAATCGCCGATCGGCCCGGTGCGCGTGGATGTCGCCCACGGCCTGAATGATCCAGACTCGCAGTTCCAGCTCTACCTCAACATCGGAGCCAACCTGTGAGCGCGCCCGTGCCGCCGCCGCGTCCGCGTTTCTACCGCCGCCGCCGCTTCTGGGTGGGCTCCGGATTGAGCGTGCTTGGCCTGGTGCTGCTGGCGCTGCTGGCCGGGTACTGGCTGCTGCAGACCGTGGCCGGGCGCGATGTGCTGCTCGCGCAGGTGGTCGCGCGGCTGCCGGCCGGCGCCACCTTCACCTGGAAGCAGGCGGAAGGGCCGCTGGCCGGTCCGCTCACCTTGCGCGGCGTGGACTTCCGCTACCAGGATTACCACTTCAGCGCCGAGCGCGTGTACCTGGACCCGGACATCCGCCCGCTGCTCGGGCGCAAGCTGCGTCTGGACGCGCTGCAGATCAGCGGCGCCACGCTGAACCTGGCCAAGAGCGAAGAGCCTTTCGAGCTGCCGCGCTGGCCCGATTCGCTGCCGCAGATCGAAATGCCGCTGGCGATCCAGGCCGACACCATCATCGTCGACTCGCTGCGCGTCACCCAGCAGGGCGCGCCGCTGGTGAACCTGCGGCGCATCCGCGGCGGACTGGAGATTGCCAGCGGCGAGCTGCGCACGCGCCAGCTGCAGGTCGACAGCGATCGCGGCAACTTCGGCCTCAATGGCGACTACGTGCCGCGCCAGGATTACCAGACCAACTTCACCGCCACGGCCATCCTGCCGGCGCCGCGCGGGCGCACGCCGGCCAGCTTCGGCCTGGTCGCGCGCGGCGACCTGGCGAACATGGAAGTGGCCGTGGCCGGACGCGCGCCGCGCCCGCTGCGCGCCAAGCTGGTATTCACCGGCCGTGACGACCCGCGCTGGACCCTCAGCGCCGATACCGACCAGCTCGACACCTCGCTGCTGATGGGCGCCGCCGGTATCGCCGATCCGGCGCCGGCCACGCCGCTGACGCTGCAGGTCGAAGCCTCCGGCAAGGGCGGCAGCGCGGCGCTGCACGGGCGCGTGCGGCACGGCGAGCAGGAAATCGTGCTGCAGCCTTCGCGCCTGGCCTTGAAGGACCAGGTGATCACCGCCGCGCCCCTGGTGGTCGATGCCTTTGGCGGCCGCCTGCGCCTGCGCGGCAGCGCCGATTTCCGCGATGCCGACAACGCGCGTTTCCGCGTGGCCGCCTATGCCCGCGACCTGCGCTTCGTGCCGCCGGCCGACCCGGCCACGCCGCAGGCACAGCAGGTCCCGGTCGAACTGCGCGAGGCGCGCCTGGGCCTGGCGGGAACGTTGAAGAACTGGGCGGTGTTCGGCCAGGCCGATATCGCGCGTGAACAGCAGCGCGCCGAACTGCATATCGACGCGCGCGGCAACGAGCGCGGTGCCAGGCTGCACCAGGTGCGCGCCACCACCCCGGGCGGCGTGCTCGACGTGAGCGGCGAAGTCGGTTGGGAGCCGCAGCTGTCCTGGGACGTGGCCGCGGAGCTGTCGCAATTCGACCCGGGTTACTTCGCGCCGGGCTGGGACGGGCGACTGTCCGGGCGCGTTGCTTCCAAGGGCCGGCAACTGCCGCCGGCCGCAAACGGCACGCCTGGCGCGTACCAGGCCACTGCCGACATCACCGCGCTGCGCGGCCAGTTGCGCCAGCGCGCCATCGACGCGCGTGGCCGCTTCGCCATCGAGGGCGATCGCGGCGAGGGCGAACTGGCGCTGTCGGTTGGCAACAGCCGGCTCACCGCCCGCGGTCGGGTCAGCGATCGCCTCGATATCACCGCGCAGCTGCAGCCCTTGCAGCTGGACGACCTGCTGCCCGGTGCGGCCGGCAGCGTGCGTGGCAATGTGCAGATCGGCGGGCGCCGCGATGCACCGGACATCAATGCCGATGTGACCGGCAGCGGCCTGCGCTGGAACGGCTACGCCGCCGACAGCCTGGCGCTGCGCGGGCGCCTGCCGTGGCGCGGCGGCGAAGGCACGCTGACCCTGCAGGGCAGCGGCGTCACCGCCGGCATGGTGCTGGACAGCGTGCAGGTGCAGGCGCAGGGCGCGGTGGAAAACCTGCGCGTGCAAGCCGAGCTGCGCAACCCGATGGCGCAGCTCGCGCTGCAGGGTGATGTGCGGCGCAATGGCGCGCGCTGGCAGGGGCAGCTCGGCAGCCTGCGCATCACCCCGGCCAAGGGCAATGCGTGGGCGCTGCGGCAACCCGCGCAGTTCACGGTCAACGGCCCGGCGTTCACGCTCAGCACTTCCTGCCTGGCCGCGGTCGGTGCCAGCGGCGCGCTGTGCGTGGCGGCGGACTGGCCGCGCAGCGGTGTCAGCGTGAGCAGTGAGGCCTTGCCACTGGCGCTGGTGCAGCCGTGGCTGCCGCCCAATGAAGGCCGGCAGCTGCACCTGCGTGGCGAAGTCACTGTCGATGGCAGCTTCCGCCCGCGCGGCAACGCCTGGGATGGCAACTTCAAGGTCGCTTCGCTGGAGGGCGGCATCCGCCTGGGTGACAACAGCCGCGGCGAAGTGGTGCGCTACGACCATTTCAGCCTCACCGCCGATTTCGATCCGCAGAAGATCCAGGGCTATCTCGGCATCGGCTTCCAGGGCAACGGCTTCGTCGATGCGCGCTTCAACACTGGCTGGGACAGTTACGCCCCGCTCAATGGTGAGCTCTACCTCAACATGTCGCGGTTGAGCTGGTTGCAGCTGTTTGTCGCCGATCTGGTGCAGCCCAAGGGCCAGGTCGAAGGCCATGTCAGCCTGCGCGGCACGCGCGCGCAGCCGCAGCTCGGCGGCGAGGCCACGTTGAAGGACTTCACCGGCGAATATCCGTCGATGGGCCTGACCCTCACCGATGGCCAGGGCCGCTTCAGCGCCCAGCCCGATGGCTCGGCCCGCATCGTGGCGCAGGTGCGTTCGGGCGAGGGCACCTTGAATGTGGATGGCGACCTGTCCTGGTATGGCGAGCGCACGCCGCTGCTGCTCAACATCCGCGGCGAGCGCGTGCTGCTCTACAACACCGCCGAGCTGCGCGTGATCGCCAACCCGGACATGCAGTTCGGCATCGTCGACAAGACCATGCAGCTGCGCGGGCAGGTGACCGTGCCCGAAGCCGACATCGACCTGGAGCGGCTGGAACGCGGTACCTCGGCGTCCGAGGACGTGGTCGTGCTCGATCCGGTCAACCCGGAGCAGGGCCGCTCCTCGCCGCTGGACATGGACCTGACGGTGATCGTCGGCGATGCGGTGAAGATGGCCGGCTTCGGCCTGAAGGGCGCGCTGACCGGGCGCATGCAGGTGCGCGCGCGGCCCGGCCGCGAGATGACCGCCAACGGCGGGCTGGATGTCAGCGGCCGCTACAAGGCCTATGGGCAGGACCTGACCATCACCCGCGGCCAGCTGACCTGGAACAACAACATCGTCTCCGACCCGCGCATCAACATCCGCGCCGAGCGCCGCATCGGCGATGTGACCGCCGGCATCGATGTCAGCGGCCGCGCCGAGTCGCCGCGCGCCGACGTGTGGGCCAACCCGTCGATGTCGCAATCCGAAGCCCTGTCCTACCTGGTGCTGGGCCGCGGCCTGGCCAGCGCCAGCGGCAGCGAGGCGCAGCAGGTCACCGCCGCCTCGGCCGCGTTGTCGGCCGGCAGCGGACTGATCGCCTCGCAGCTCGGCGCCAGGCTCGGCCTGGACGAGGCCGGCGTGAGCCAGTCCGGCACGCTGGGCTCGGTCGTGGGGTTCGGCAAGTATCTGTCGCCGCGCTTCTACGTCGGCTATGGCGTGGCGCTGGTGAGCGGAAGTTCGGTGATCACGCTGAAGTACCTGCTCACGCGCGGCTTCGATGTGGAAGTGCAGTCCAGCACGATCGAGACCCGTGGCTCGATCAACTGGCGCAAGGAAAAGTAGAAGCGCCGCAGCGCGCACTGCATTGCCGGCAAGGCGGGCGAACGGCTAAGGTCGTCACCCTGCCTTTGCCGGAACCTGCGCCATGCCGCTTCGCACGACCCTGTCCGCTTCGCTGGCCCTCGGGCTGGCGCTGTCCGCCACCGCCCGCGCCGATGAAGGCATGTGGATGCCCACGCAGCTGCCGGCCCTGGGCAACCAGCTGCGCGAGGCCGGCTTCAAGGGTGATCCGAAGGACCTGGCCGACGTGACCCGCGCGCCGCTCAGCGCCGTGGTCAAGGTCGGCGGCGGTACCGGCTCGTTTGTGTCCGCCGATGGCCTGCTGCTGACCAACCACCATGTCGCGATGGGCGTGATCCAGTACAACAGCACGGCGGAGCACAACTTCATCGATGACGGCTTCATTGCCGCCGGCCGCGGCGACGAGCGCGCGGCCAATCCGGATTTCCGCGTGCTGGTCACCGTGGGCTTCGACAAGGTCACCGACGAAGTGCTCAAGGATGCGCGCGGCAAGCAGGGCCGCGCCTATTACGATGCGGTGGACAGCGCCAGCAAGCGCATCGTCGCCGAATGCGAGCGCGATGGCAGCGTGCGTTGCAGTGTCGCCAACATGTACTACGGCAGCGACTTCTACCGCATCCGCCAGCTGGAGCTGCGCGATGTGCGCCTGGTCTACGCGCCGCCGCGCGCCATCGGCAACTATGGCGATGAGATCGACAACTTCATGTGGCCGCGCCACAGCGGCGACTTCACCCTGCTGCGCGCCTACGTCGGCAAGGACGGCAGGCCGGCCGACTACAGCGCCGACAACGTCCCCTATCACCCGCCGGCGCATCTGCAGCTGGCCAGCACCGGGCCCAAGGCCGGCGACTTCGCCATGCTCGCCGGCTATCCGAGCATCACCTACCGCCATCGCACCGCGGCCGAGTTCGACGAGCAGGTCAACCGCGTGCTGCCGGGCCGCGTGGCGGTGCTGGATCAGTTGATCGCGGTGCTGGAAAGCGCCGGCAAGACCAATGCGCAGGCCAGAACCCGCTATGCCTCGCAGCTGCAATCGCTGAAGAACAACAGCAAGCGCGCGTCCGGCGAACTGGAAGGCTTGCGCCGCAGCGACGCGGTACGCCTGCGCGGGGAGGACGAGCGCGGCATGCTGGCTGCGACTTCCGGCCAGGACGCCCGCGACATCGCCGCCCTGCAGAGCACCCTGGATGCCGGTGCCGCGCTGGGCGAGCGTGACCTGCTGCTGGGCCTGATTTCCAGCCAGACCCAGCTGCTGCGCTCGGCGCTGCTGCTGGAACGGCTGCGGCTGGAATCGCTCAAGCCCGATGCGCAGCGCGAAAGCGGCTACCAGCAGCGTGACCAGGCGATGATCGAAGGCGTGCTCAAGCAGGTGCAGCGTCGCTACGATCCGGCGGTGGAGAAGGCGCTGCTGGGCGCGCTGTTGCAGCGCTACCAGCAACTGCCCGACGCGCAACGCGTGGCCGAGTTCGATGCTGCGTTTGGTCGCACGCCCGCGCAGCTTCAAACGGCGCTGGATCGGCTGTACGCAGGCACGCGCCTGGGCAACGAGGACGAGCGCCTGTCGCGGTTTGCCGCCGCTCGTGCTGGCCAGGTGCTGGCGGATGATCTCCTGGTTGCGCTGGCGCGCGCGCTGGTCCCGGCGCAGCTGCGCCTGGAAGACGCGCGCAAGGCCCGGGAAGGCGAGCAGCTGCGCCTGCGCCCGGCCTACATGCGCGCGCTGGTCGCCTGGCGCGAACAGCAGGGCCGCGCCGTTTATCCCGATGCCAACAGCACCCTGCGCATCAGCTATGGCCGCGTCGAACCACTGGCTCCGCGCGATGCGGTCAGCTTTGCACCTGTGACCACCGTGGCCGGCATCGTCGAGAAGAACACCGGGCAAGTGCCGTTCGATGCGCCCAAGCCTTTGTTGGAGGCGATTGCAAAGGGTGATTTCGCGGGGACCGAGGACCCTGCGTTGAAGACCCAGACGGTGAACTTCCTGACCAACCTGGACACCACGGGTGGCAATTCCGGCTCGCCGGTGCTCAATGCCCGTGGCGAGCTGATCGGTCTGAACTTCGACAGCAACTGGGAGGCGGTGAGCGCCAGCTGGTGGTACGACCCGCGCTTCAAGCGGGCCATCCACGTGGACATGCGCTACCTGCGCTGGTTGCTGGCCAAGGTGTACCCGGCGCCGGCGTTGCTGGAGGAGATGGGCGTGCCGGCGAAGCGTTGAGGCCGGATTGTGGGAAGGGCTTCAGCCCCCGACGAACGAAGACGTCATCTGTCGGATCGCGGTCGCGGCTGAAGCCGCTCCTACAGGGGGCGGTGCAATCAGCTGGAAGCTGAGGCGTCCAGCCCCGCCACCGCCCGCGCCACCACTTCCTCCAGCGGCGCATCCACATCCACCGCCACCACGTCCGGCTCGTCGGTGGGCGGCTGCAAGGCCTCGAACTGGCTGTCCAGCAGTGCGGGTGACATGAAATGCCCGGCGCGTGTGCCCAGGCGCGCGGCGATCACCTCGGCCGCGGCATGCAGGAACACGAAGCGCATTGGCACGCCACTGCCGCGCAGGCGCTGGCGGTGTGCGCGGCGCAGGCCGGAGAAGGCCAGCACCACACACTGCCCGCGCGCGTGGAAGCTGCGCAGGGCTTCGGCCAGGGCCTCGACCCAGGGCTCGCGCTGCGCATCGGTCAACGGCACGCCGCTGGCCATCTGCGCCTTGGCCTGCTCGCTGTGGAAGTCGTCGGCATCCAGCAGCAGGCAACCGTAGTGTCGCGCCAGGGCCGCGGCCACGGTGCTCTTGCCACTGCCGGACACGCCCATCACCACGATGGCGGGGGCAGGAGGGGGTAGGACGGGGTCAGGCGTCATTGCGATTCGTCATGGAGGCAGATCGATTCTTCATGCATCGGCCACCCAGGCACGCCGATGGTGTAGCGTCGGCATCCTCGCACGCCTTGTCTCGTTCCGCATCCGGGCCCGCCCATGCCGCCAGTGCACGACACCGCTACCGACCCACAAACTCCGCCGCTGCGCGAAAAAGCAGGCTATGCCTTTGGCGACTTCGGCCTGAACCTCTACTGGGCCAGCATTTCCGCCTTTCTGCTGATCTTCTATACCGACGTGATGATGCTGCCGGCCGCCGCGGTCGGCACGCTCATCCTCGTCACCAAGATCGGCGACGCGGTGGCCGATCCGCTGATGGGCATGCTCGCCGACCGCACGCGCACGCGCTGGGGACATTTCCGCCCATGGCTGCTGTGGGGCGCGCTGCCGATGGCCGCCACCGGCGTGCTCGCCTTCACCGTGCCGCCGCTGGCCGCGGACATGCGCCTGCTCTGGGCCTATGTCACCTTCTCGCTGATGATGCTGGCCTATACGGTGGTCAGCATCCCGTACTCGGCGCTGTCGGGGGTAATCACCGCCAATGGACAGCAGCGCACGGTGCTGGTCAGCCTGCGCTTCATCGCCGCCTTTGCCGGCACCACCTTCGTCAACTACGCCACGCTGGATCTGGTGGCGGCGTTTGGTCAGGGCGATGCGGCCACCGGCTGGCAGCGCACGCTGATGCTGTACGGCGTCATCGCGATGGCGTTGTTCGCCTGCGTGTTCCTGTTCGTGCGCGAACGGGTCACGCCCTCGCCCGCGCAGCGCACGCCCTGGCGCCAGGACGTGGCCGACCTGCTGCACAACCGCCCGTGGAAGGTGCTGTTCGTGCTGGCGCTGGTGATCATGGTGACCATCGTGATGCGCGGCGGCGCAGGCGTTTACTACTTCAAGTACTACCTGGGCCGGCCCGATCTCACTGGCTGGTTCCTGGGCAGCTATTCGGTGGCGCTGGCCCTGGGCGCGGCGGCCACCCCGCTGCTGACGCGCTGGTTCGACCGGCGCCGCCTGCTGATGGGGCTGATGGTCCTGGTCGGCGTGCTGAGCGGCTCGATGTACCTGGTGCCCGCCGATGGCGTGGTGGCTGCGTTCGTGCTCAACATCCTGGTCGGCTTCGCGCTCGGGCCGAAGTCGCCGCTGGCCTTTGCCATGTACGCCGACACCGCTGACTACACCGAGTGGCGCACCGGCCGCCGCGCCACTGCGCTGACCTTTGCCGCTGCCACCTTCTCGCAGAAGCTGGGCGGAGCGATCGCCTCGGCCGCCATCGCCTGGGTGCTGGCCGGCATGGGCTATGTCGCCAACCAGGCGCAAAGCCAGGCCTCGCAGCACGGCATCGTGCTGTTGATGACCGTGATCCCCGGCATCGTCGCGTTGCTCGCGGCGTGGACGATGCGCTTCTATCCCCTCGACGACGCGCGCCTGGCCGAGATCCAGCAGGCCCTGGCCGCGCGCCGTGCCGCCGCCGATTCCACACCATGACCCTGCCGCCCTTCGCCGACGCCACAAACACCACCGACGACACCCGCGACCTGCTCGGCCCCAGCGCCGACGGCCAGCGCTACATTCTGCGCAGCCCCACGGCGATGCCCAATGCCGGTGCATTCCTGTGGAACCGCCGGATGATGATCCAGCTCACCTGCCGCGGCTATGCCACCGCGCAGTTCATGCAGCCGGAGCCGGCCAAGTACGCGCACGCACCGAACCTGGAAGCGCGCACCTTCATGCAGCCGGAGCAGCCGTACTACGCCCATCATCCCGGCCGCTTCTTCTATCTGAAGGACGAGGACAGCGGCATGCTGTACTCGGCGCCCTACGAACCGGTGCGGGCCAGGCCGGCGCGCTTCGAGTTCTCCGCCGGCAAGCACGATATCGCCTGGGAAGTGGAATTCGACGGCATCGTGCTGGAGCTGCGCGCGCAGCTGCCGGAGGAAACGCCACTGGAACTGTGGTCGTGCCGGGTACGCAACGTGTCCGGTCGGCCGCGGCGGCTGTCGCTGTATCCGTACTTCCCGGTCGGCTACATGTCGTGGATGAACCAGTCGGCCGACTACCGCGCCGACCTCGGCGGAATCGTCTGCCGCAGCGTCGCGCCGTACCAGAAGGTCGCCGACTACTGGCGCCAGCGCGACTTCAAGGATTGCACCTTCCTGCTGCACGAGCAGCCGGTGGCGGGCTGGGAAGCGCGGCAGTCCGCATTCGAGGGCGAGGGCGGGCTGCATGCGCCGTCAGCGCTGGCCGGCGAACGCCTGGGCAACAGCGACGCGCGTTATGAAACGCCGACCGCGGTGCTGCAGCAGCGGCTCGCGCTGGACGATGGCGCGCAGGCGGACCTGCGCTACCTGTTCGGCCCGGCCCGTGACGATGCGGAGATCGCCGCGCTGCGCGAGCGTTATCTATCCGCGGCCGGGTTTTCCGAGGCCGCGCAAGCGCACGCCGCGCATCTGGCGGCCGGGCAGGGCTGCATCGAAGTGGAAACGCCCGATGCCGCCTTCGACAATCTGGTCAACCACTGGCTGCCGCGACAGGTGTTCTACCACGGCGATGTCAACCGCCTCACCACCGATCCGCAGACGCGCAACCTGTTGCAGGACCACCTCGGCATGGCCTATCTGGCGCCGGCGGTGGCGCGTGCCGCCTTCCTGCATGCGCTCTCGCAGCAGGAGCCCAGCGGCGCGATGCCCGACGGCATCCTGCTCGACGAGCAGGCCGAGCTGAAATACATCAACCAGGTGCCGCATACCGACCACTGCGTGTGGCTGCCGATCTTCCTGGACGCCTATCTCGGCGAGACCGGCGATGCCGGCCTGCTCGATGAAATCGTCGAAGACCGCGCCGGCCGCCGCCTCGACGTGGCCGCGCGCCTGGATGCGGCGATGGACTGGCTGCTGCAGGCGCGCGATGCGCGCGGCCTGAGCTATATCGCGCAGGGCGACTGGTGCGACCCGATGAACATGGTCGGCTATCGCGGCCAGGGCGTGTCCGGCTGGCTGACCCTGGCTACTGCCTATGCGTTGAAGTTGTGGTCGGGCCAGTGCGAACGCCATGGCCGCGCCGAGGCCGCGCAGCGCTATGCCGCCGCCGCCACGGCGGTGAATGCGGATGCCAACCGCGAACTGTGGGATGGCGACTGGTACGCGCGCGGCATCACCGATGACGGCGTGCGCTTTGGTATCGCCGCCGACGAGGAGGGCCGCATCTACCTCAACCCGCAGAGCTGGGCGATGCTGTCGGGCGCCGCCGACGCCGCGCGCCAGGCGCGCCTGCTCGACGCGGTGGCCGCGCAGCTGTACACGCCGTACGGCCCGGTGATGCTGGCCCCGCCCTATACCGGCATGCGCGAGGACGTGGGCCGGCTGACCCAGAAGCATCCGGGTTCGGCCGAGAACGGCGCGGTCTACAACCACGCCGCGGCCTTCCACCTGCACAGCCTGTATGCGGTGGGCGAGGCTGACCGTGCCTGGTCGGTGCTGCGGGCGATGATCCCCGGCCCATCGCGCGCCGACCTGCTGCAGCGCGGCCAGCTGCCGGTGTATGTGCCCAATTACTATCGCGGCGCCTGGCGCGAGATCCCCCGCACCGCGGGACGTTCGAGCCAGCTGTTCAATACGGGCACCGTGGCCTGGGTGTATCGCGACGTGGTCGAGCAGCTGTTCGGTTTGCGCGGCGAGGGCGATGTATTGCGCGTGCAGCCGCAGCTGCCCTCGCACTGGTCCCAGGCGCGGGTGCGGCGCGTGTTTCGCGGCGCGCAGTTCGACGTGGCTTACCGGCGCGTGGCTGGGCTGGCGGCAATATCCGTGGAGGTCGACGGCGTGGCCTGCCCGCAGGGCAGCATCGGCGCGATCGAGACCGGGCGGCGCTATGCGGTGGAGGTGTTGTTGCCTGGGTAAGCCTCCTGTAGGAGCGGCTTCAGCCGCGACCGCTGTCCGCCGCGGGCGGTCGCGGCTGAAGCCGCTCCTACAGAGGGCGGGTTACAAGGGCTGGAATAGGTGTGGCGGAGCAGGCCACGGGTACACTGCCGGTAAGCTGTCGCCGGAGGGGCGCGTTGATTTCGAGCTGGATCCTGCTGTCGGTGTCGGTCGGCTATGCCGCGCTGCTGTTCGCGGTGGCATGGTGGGGCGACCGCCGGCCGCTGTATCCGGACCGGCCGTGGCTGCGCCCGGCCGTCTACAGCCTGGCGCTGGCGGTGTACTGCTCGTCGTGGACGTTCTACGGCGCGGTCGGCACTGCCGTGCGCAACGGCATCGGCTACCTGCCGATCTACCTCGGCCCGTTGCTGCTGCTGATCTTCGGCTGGCGCATCATCGAGCGCCTGGCGTTGATCGCGCGCTCGGAGAACACGGTCTCCATCGCCGACTTCATCTCCTCGCGCTACGGCCGCTCGCGCCGCCTGGCCGCGCTGGTGGCGGTCATTGCCCTGGTCGGCATCGTTCCGTACCTGGCCCTGCAGTACAAGGCGGTGGCGATGAGCCTGCAGGTGCTCACCGGCCAGTCCGCCGGCGGCCACTCCTTCATCGGCGACCCGGCGCTCTACGTCGCCCTGCTGATGGCGCTGTTTGCCGCGCTGTTCGGCACCCGCCAGGCCGATGCCACCGAACACCACCACGGCATGATGCTGGCCATTGCGCTGGAGTCGGTGATCAAGCTGGTGGCGATGCTCGCCGTGGGCCTGTTCGCCTGGGCGTGGCTGGGCGACCACCAGCTGCGCATCACCGACTCGGCGCGCATGCTGTTCGAGCACACGCCGCCGGTCGGTTTTGTTTCGCAGACCATCCTCAGTTTCCTGGCCATCGTCTGCCTGCCGCGGCAATTCCATGTGGCCGTGGTGGAATGCGGCGACGTGGGCGACATCCGCCGCGCGCGCTGGCTGTTTGGCGCCTACCTGGTGCTGATCTCGGCGATGGTGGTGCCGATTGCCTCGGCCGGCGTGGCGCTGTTCGGCGGCGGTGGCCAGCTTGCCGACGACAGCATGGTGCTGGCGCTGCCGCTGGCCGAGGGCAACACGGTGCTGGCGCTGGTCGCGTATATCGGCGGCTTCTCCGCCGCCACCGGCATGGTCATCGTGGCCTCGATCGCGCTGGCCACGATGGTCAGCAACGACCTGGTGATGCCGGTGCTGCTGCGGCGCTCGCGCGGCCATGCGGTGGCCGCGGCCGACCGCGTGCTGTGGATCCGGCGCGTCGCGATCCTGCTGCTGGCGCTGGTGGCCTATGGCTACTACCGCAGCAGCAGCAACGACAGCACGCTGGCCTCGTATGGCCTGATGGCCTTTGCCGCGGTCGCCCAGTTCGCGCCCGGCGTGCTCGGCGGCCTGTACTGGCGCGGCGCCAGCCGCAAGGGCGTGGAAGCCGGCATGCTGCTCGGCTTCGCCACCTGGATCTACACCTTGCTGCTGCCGGCGATGACGATGGCCGGCGGCCTCGACAACGCCTGGCTGCTGCATGGCCCGTTCGGCATCTCCTGGCTGCGGCCGCAGCAGCTGTTTGGCATGAGCGGGTGGGATCCGCTGGCCCACGGGACGTTCTGGTCGCTGCTGGCCAATGTCGGCGCGCTGATGGTGGTGTCCGCGCGCTGGCGCCCGGGCGTGGACGAACGCCTGCGCGCCGCGCCGTTCCTGGACCCGTACTCGCAGCGTCCCGCGGTGGCCGGTGCCTGGCCGGGGCATGTCCATGTGCTCGACCTGTTGACCCTGGCCGGTCGCGTGGTCGGCGAACGCCATGCCCAGCGTGCGTTTGCCGAGCAGGCCACGGCGCTGGGCCGCGAACTGCAGCCCAATGCCGTGGCCGATCGCGCCTGGGTGCAGTTCACCGAGCGCCTGCTGGCCGCCTCGATTGGCGCCGCTTCCGCGCGCCTGGTGCTGACCAGTCTGCTGCGCGGTTCGGGCATGGAGCTGGGCGAAGTGGTCGCCGTGCTCGATGAGGCCGGCCAGGAACTGCGCTTCAACCGCGAGATCCTTTCCACCACGCTGGAGAACATCAGCGCCGCGGTCAGCGTGGTCGACCCGGAGATGCGCCTGACCGCATGGAACCGCCGCTACCAGCAGCTGTTCGGCTACCCGGATGGCATGTTGTACGTCGGCCGTCCGGTCGCCGACCTGATCCGCTACAACGCCGAGCGCGGCGAGCTCGGCGAGGGCGACATCGAAGACCAGATCGAACGCCGCATCCGCCACATGCGCGCCGGTTCGCCGCACGTGTTCGAGCGCACCCGCAGCGACGGCAAGGTGGTGGAAATGCGCGGGCAGGCGCTGCCCGGCGGCGGCTATGTGACCAGCTACAACGACATCACCGACTACAAGCACGCCGAAAAGGCGCTGCTGGAAGCCAACGAGACCCTGGAACAGCGCGTGGCCGAGCGTTCGCAGGAAGCCGAGCTGGCGCAGCAGTCCAAGACCCGCTTCCTGGCCGCGATCAGCCACGACGTGCTGCAGCCGCTCAACGCCGCGCGTCTGTTTGCCTCGGCCCTGCGCGACAGCGCGCACAGCGGCGGCCACAACAGCGAAGAGCAGCGCCATCTGGCCGAGCGCGTGGATGCCTCGCTGCGCGCGGCCGAGGAACTGCTCGACGGCCTGCTCGACGTGTCGCGCCTGGACGCCGGTGGCCTGCGCCCCACCATCGAGGACTTCGATGCCGGCGTGCTGCTGGGCGAACTGGCCGCGCAGTACGCGCCGGTCGCCGCCAGCCGCGGCCTGCGCCTGCACGTGCATGCGCGGCCGGTATGGGTGCGCAGCGACCGCCGCCTGCTGCGCCGGGTGATGCAGAACTTCATCGCCAATGCCCTGCGCTACACGCGGCAGGGACGCATCGTGCTGGGCGTGCGCCCGCGTGGCGAGCAGGTGGAACTGCAGGTATGGGATACCGGCCCGGGCATCCCCGGTCACCACATGCAGCAGATCTTCAACGAATTCCACCGCTACCAGCAGCCTTTTGACTGGGGCGAGCAGGGGCTGGGCCTGGGGCTTTCCATCTGCCAGCGCATCTCGCGGCTGCTGGAGCACGAGCTCAACGCGCGCAGCGAAGTAGGCAGGGGCAGCATGTTCTCGATCCTGCTGCCGCGCGTTGCGCCAGGGAAAGCCCCGCGCACGCCGGCCTCGTCGGCGCGCGCGGCCGCCCGCGACGATTCATTGGCCGGGCTGCGCGTGCTGTGCGTGGACAACGACCAGGAAATCCTCGACGGCATGCGTGCGCTGCTCGGCCGCTGGCAGGTGCAGGTGATCACCGCCGCCACCGTGGACGAGGCGCTGCAGAAGGTGTCGCAGCAGCCAGACGTGATGCTGGTCGACTACCACCTGCACGACCGCCTCGATGGCCTGGATACGCTTGACGCGCTGCAGGCCGCTGCCGCCACGCCGCTGCCCGGCGCGCTGCTGACCGCCGACGGTCGCGACGAGCTCAAGCAACTCACCCGCGCGCGCGGCTACCGTCTGTTGACCAAGCCGGTGAAGCCGGCATCGCTGCGCGCCTTTCTCAGCGCCCTGCACGAACAGGCGCGCAGCGAGACGCAGCCCTGACGTCGGCTGCGCGGGGTCAGGCCAGCACGCCCAGGTGTTCGCACAGCAGCGTGGTGCCGACCAGGACCAGGATCACGCCGCCGACGATCTCGGCACGCTTGCCGGCCAGGCTGCCCAGCGCGCGGCCGAGCATGATGCCCAGCGTGACCATGGTCAGCGTGCACAGGCCGATCACCGCCGCGACCAGGCCGATATGCACTTCCACGAAGGACAGGCCGATGCCGACCGCCATCGCGTCGATGCTGGTGGCCAGCCCGGTGGTGGCCAGCGACCAGAAGCGGCCGTGATGTTGCGCGGGTTGTTCCGGCTGCTCCGGGCGCAGGCCGGCGATGATCATGTGCAGGCCCAGCGCGCTGAGCAGGCCGAACGCGATCCAGTGGTCGAAGGCTTCCACGTAGGAAGAGGCGGCACGGCCGATCAGCCAGCCGATGACCGGGGTGATGGCTTCGACCACGCCGAAGATGATGCCGGCGCGCAGTGCGTCGGCCAGGCGCGGCGTGCGCATGGCCGCGCCCTTGCCGATGGCCGCGGCAAAGGCGTCGGTGGACATGGCCAGGCCGATGAGCAGGATGGAGAAGAAAGGCATGGATCACGACAGGCCGGGCAGGGCGACAACGGCGTGCGCACACGCCCAACCTTCGTTGCGCGCGCAGGCCGTTGGTCTCGCCAACCATCAATGGCTGCCGGCGCCACGGCGCAATGGCCGAGTGTGTTGACGCGGGCGCTTCCAACGCGGAAGCAGGCTACTCCCCAAGGGGACGCGCAGTTTACAGGGCCAAAGCGCGTTTTTGAGCGGATCGGGCAAACGCGCAGGCTGCGCTGATTTTCATAGCTATGGCTATGTGGGGGAGCCTTTGTTGTAGGAGGGGCTTCAGCCCCGACGAACGGAGTCGCGATCTGGCAGATGGCGGTCGCGGCTGAAGCCGCTCCTACAAGGGGCAATGCCGCGCGCGTGGCTGCTCAATCCTCTTCCGGCGGCAGCACGATGCCATCGGCATCGATGGCCAGCTTGCCCGCCATCAGCACCGCCTGGGTGCGGTTGGTGACGCCGAGCTTGCGCAGGATCGCGGTGACATGCGCCTTGATCGTCGCTTCGGACACGCCCAGGTCGTAGGCGATCTGCTTGTTCAACAGGCCCGCGCCAAGCATCTGCAGCACCCGGAACTGCTGCGGGGTCAGCTCACGCAGGCGCTGGCCAACCTCGCGCTCCTCGCGGTCAGTCGGCGGCAGGCTCTGCGCCTCGGCGGGAATCCAGCGCTCGCCATCGAGCACGGTCGAAAGCGCCTGGCCGATCGTGTCCGAATCGGCGGACTTGGGAATGAAGCCGAACGCACCGTGGTCGATCGCGCGGCGCATGATGGTCGGCTCCTCGCGCGCGGACACCACCACGACCGGCAACTGCGGATGCAGCGCGCGCAGATGCACCAGCGCGCTGAAACCCTGCGCGCCGGGCATGTTGAGATCCATCAGCAACAGGTCGGCATCGGCGTGGGCGTCGGCCAATGCGTACAAGGCATCGACGTTCTCGGCCTCGAACAGTTGCACGCCGGGCATCACGCGCTGCACGGCGGCGCGCAGCGCTTCACGGAACAACGGGTGATCGTCGGCGATGAGCAGGGTAGGCATGGGGGGTTGCCGTGGCCTGGCGCGCTCAGCGCGTCAGGCGCTCGTTCACCAGCGAATCGACCACCGACGGATCGGCGAGGGTCGAGGTGTCGCCGAGCTGGTCCGGTGCGTTCTCGGCGATCTTGCGCAGGATGCGGCGCATGATCTTGCCCGAGCGCGTCTTCGGCAGACCCGGCGCCCACTGCAGGTGGTCGGGCGAGGCGATCGGGCCGATCTCCTTGCGCACCCAGGCCACCAGTTCCTTGTGCAGTGCCTCGCTGGGCTGCTCGCCGGCAATCAGCGTGACGTAGGCATAGATGCCCTGACCCTTGAGATCGTGCGGGAAGCCGACCACCGCTGCTTCGGCCACCTTGGGATGCGATACCAGCGCGCTCTCGACCTCGGCGGTGCCGATGCGGTGGCCGGAGACGTTGATGACATCGTCCACGCGGCCGGTGATCCAGTAATAGCCATCCTCATCGCGGCGGCAACCATCACCGGTGAAGTACGTGCCCGGATAGGTGCGGAAATAGGTGTCGATGAAACGCTGATGGTCGCCGTACACCGTGCGCATCTGGCCCGGCCACGAATCAAGCAGTACCAGGTTGCCCTCGGCCGCGCCTTCCAGCTTCTCGCCGTCGGCATTGACCAGCGCCGGGCGCACGCCGAAGAACGGCAGCGTCGCCGAGCCGGGCTTCTGGTCGATGGCGCCGGGCAGGGGCGAAATCAGGATGCCGCCGGTCTCGGTCTGCCACCAGGTATCCACCACCGGGCAACGCGCATCGCCGACCACGTCGTGATACCAGCGCCAGGCTTCGGGATTGATCGGCTCGCCGACACTGCCCAGCAGGCGCAGCGACTTGCGCGAGGTCCGCTTCACCGGCTCCTCGCCTTCGCGCATCAGCGCGCGGATGGCGGTGGGCGCGGTGTAGAAGATCGTCACCTGGTGCTTGTCGATCACTTCCCAGAAGCGCAACACGTTGGGGTAATTGGGCACGCCCTCGAACATCACCGCGGTGGCGCCGTTGGCCAGCGGCCCGTAGACGATGTAGCTGTGCCCGGTGACCCAGCCCACGTCGGCGGTGCACCAGTAGATGTCGTCCTCGCGCAGGTCGAACACGGTTTCGTGCGTGTAGCTGGCAAACAGCAGGTAGCCGGCGGTGGTGTGCAGCGCGCCCTTGGGCTTGCCGGTCGAACCGGAGGTGTAGAGGATGAACAGCGGGTCCTCGGCGTTCATGCGCTCGGGCTCGCACTCGCTGGGCTGGCTGTCCACCACGTCATGGAACCAGCGGTCGCGCGGGGCCTGCATGTCCACCGCGCCGCCGGTGTGGCGGACCACCAGCACGGTCTCAACGGTTTGCGTGCCGGGAATCTTCAGCGCCGCGTCGACGTTGGCCTTCAGCGGAATCTTCTTGCCGCCGCGCAGGCCCTCGTCGGAAGTGATGATGAGCTTGCTGCCGCAGTCGATGACCCGGTCGGCAATGGAGTTGGCGGCAAAGCCGCCGAACACGACCGAGTGGATCGCGCCGATGCGCGCGCAGGCCAGCATCGCCACCGCCGCGTCCGGGATCATCGGCAGGTAGATGGTGACACGATCGCCCTTCTTGACCCCGAGGCTGCGCAGCGCATTGCCGAGCTTGCACACGCGCTCATGGAGCTCGCGGTAGGTCACGCCGTAGGAGGGGGTATCCGGGTTGTCGGGTTCAAACAGCAGGGCAACCTTGTCGCCGCGCGTTGCCAGCTGGCGGTCCAGGCAGTTGACGCTGGCGTTGAGTTCGCCGTCCTCGAACCAGCGGATGTGGAAGTCCTGCAGGTCGTAGCTGACGTCCTTGATGCGCGTCGGCTTGCGATACCAGCTCAGCCGCTCGGCGGCCTTGCCCCAGAACTGCTCGGGCTGCTCGACCGACTCGCGGTAGAGCTTTTCATACTGGTCCTTGCGTACGCGCGCACCGGCGGCGAAGGTCGGATCTACGGGATAAACGTCGGCCATGGCATCCCTCACTTGCACTGAGCTCTTGGATTTGGAAACGGCACCGGGCGATAGCCGAGCCGCAGACGATCAGTGTGCCGCATCCCCTTGGCGATGAGCCATGCCCCCACCCGCACCGGGCTTAGACCATGGTCTTAATGCGCCGGCGCCGGGGCCGCGCTACGACCAAAGGCGAATAGGCGCGGCCCCGGGCCTGCCGCACGCTCGGGCCAGGCCGTGTCCTGTGTGGATGCGGTCCACCATTATTCGGGAGGGAGTAATGAACATCCGCAAAGCATCGCTGGTTCGCCGGCCGTTGGCGGCTGCGCTGTTCGTGGCCCTGCTCGCCCCTGGGGCGGCCTGGGCGCAGACGGCACGCGAAAAAGCACTTGAAGCACGCGTGGCACAGCTGGAGCAGCAAGTGCAGTTGCTGCTGCAGTCGCAACAGCAACAGCAGGGCCAGCTGACCCAGGCCCAGACCCAGATCAGCGAAGTGCAGACGGCGCAGGCCGCGGCCGCCAATCCGCCGCCACCCAAGCCGGGGGCGCCGGCGCCGATCCAGAAGACCGCCATTTCCGCTGGCGCCGGCCCCAATACGCGCTTTACCTACGGCGGCTTCATCAAGCTTGATGCCTCGGTCACCAGCACCAACGATGGCGACATTCCCGATGGCACCGTCGGGCGGCTGTTCTACGTGCCCAAGACCATCCCGGTCGGCGGCGGCCGCACCCGCGAAGGCGGCGCGGACACCGACATGGGCGCGCAGTTCTCGCGCTTCTGGTTCGCGACCGACACCGACCTGGACAGCGGCAACAAGCTCAAGAGCTACCTGGAGTTCGACCTGTTCGGCGGCGGCAGCACCGCCTTCACCGGCAACGAGCTGGCGACCAACACCTACAGCCTGACCCTGCGCCAGGCCTATGTGCAGTGGAACAACTGGCTGGCCGGCCAGGCCTGGACCAACTTCCAGGACACCGCGGCATTGCCCGACACGGTCGACTTCCTCGGCCCCACCGAAGGCACGGTATTCGTGCGCCAGGCCCAGGTTCGCTATACCAAGGGCCCCTGGTCGTTCTCGGTGGAAAACCCGGAAACGGCCATCACCCCGTTCAACGGCAACATGGCGCAGATCCAGAGCGACGACGGCGCCGTGCCGGACTTCACCGTGCGCTACAACCCGAAGGGCGAGTGGGGCCACTTCTCCGTCGCCGGCCTGGTGCGCCAGCTCAAGTACCAGAACGGCCCGGCCAACGTGAACTCCGACAAGGTCGGCTGGGGTTTGAGCCTGTCCGGCAAGTGGAACGTGGGCAAGGATGACGACATCCGCTACATGGTCACCGGCGGCGAAGGCATCGGCCGCTACATCGGCCTGGCCCTCAACAACGACGCAGCGCTCGACGCCACAGGCGAGCTGGACAACATCGGCGTGATCGCCGGCTTCGTCGGCTGGCGCCATGCGTTCTCGTCGAAGCTGCGCGGCAACGTGTTCTATTCGCGCGCCGAGTATGACAACCCGACCGACCTGACCGGCCTGGGCATCACCAAGTCGGCGCAGTCCGCGCACGTCAACCTCATCTATTCGCCGCTGCCGAAGCTGGACCTGGGCGCCGAGTACATCTGGGGCCAGCGTGAAATCGAAAGTGGCGACCGCGGCGAGCTGAACCGCCTGCAGACCCACGTCAAATACACCTTCTGAGGAAAGCCGGAATGTCCAGCACACCCATCAACACCAGCCACAAGGCCGTGCTTACCGGCGGGCACAAGAAAGTCATCTTTGCCTCCAGCCTCGGCACCGTCTTTGAGTGGTACGACTTCTATCTGTACGGCTCACTGGCGGCGATCATCGCCAAGCAGTTCTTCAGCGGCGTCAATGAAACCACCGGCTTCATCTTCGCGCTGCTGGCCTTTGCCGCGGGCTTTGCGGTGCGTCCGTTCGGCGCGGCGTTCTTTGGCAGCCTGGGCGATCGCATCGGCCGCAAGTACACGTTCCTGGTCACGATCCTGATCATGGGCATGTCCACCTTCGTGGTTGGCATCCTGCCCAACTACGAAAGCATCGGCCTGGCCGCGCCGGTGATCCTGATCATCCTGCGCCTGTTGCAGGGCCTGGCCCTGGGTGGCGAATACGGTGGCGCGGCCACCTACGTGGCCGAACATGCGCCGGACGGCAAGCGCGGCCTGTACACCAGCTTCATCCAGACCACCGCCACGCTTGGCCTGTTCCTGTCGCTGCTGGTGATCCTGGGCACCCGTCTGGGCCTGGGTACCGAGGCGTTCGAGGCCTGGGGCTGGCGCATTCCGTTCCTGGTGTCGATCGTGCTGCTCGGCGTGTCGGTGTGGATTCGCATGCAGCTGAGCGAGTCGCCGTTGTTCCAGCAGATGAAGTCCGAGGGCAAGGGTTCCAAGACCCCGTTCCGCGACAGCCTCAAGGGCGGCAACCTCAAGCTGATGCTGCTGGTACTGCTCGGCGCCACCGCCGGTCAGGCCGTGGTCTGGTACGGCGGCCAGTTCTACTCGCTGTTCTTCCTGACCCAGGCATTGAAGGTCGACGGCACCACCGCCAACCTGCTGATCGCTGGTGCGCTGGCGCTGGCCACGCCGTTCTTCGTGTTCTTTGGCTGGCTGTCGGACAAGATCGGCCGCAAGAAGATCATCCTCGCTGGCTGCCTGCTGGCCGCGGTGACCTACTTCCCGATCTTCAAGGGCCTGACCCACTTCGCCAACCCGGGCATCGAGGAAGCACGTGCCAAGTCGCCGGCCCTGGTCATCGCTGATCCGGCCACCTGCAGCTTCCAGTTCGATCCGGCCGGCGTGCGCAAGTTCACCAGCTCCTGCGACGTGGCCACCGCCGCGCTGACCAAGGCTGGCGTGCCGTACGAAGTGCAGCCGGCCGCGCCGGGCTCGCTGGCGCAGATCAACGTGGGGGGTACCTCGCTGACTTCCTACGAGGCCACCGGCCTGGGCAAGGATGAAGCCAAGGCCAAGGGCGCCGAGTTCGGCAAGGAACTGAAGGGCGCCCTGACCACTGCCGGCTACCCGGAAAAGGCCGACCCGGCGCGCATCAATATCCCGATGACCCTGCTGCTGCTGTGGATCCTGGTGATCTACGTGACCATGGTCTACGGCCCGATCGCCGCCTACCTGGTCGAGCTGTTCCCGACCCGCATCCGCTACACCTCGATGTCGCTGCCGTACCACATCGGCAACGGCTGGTTCGGCGGCTTCCTGCCGGCGATCTCCTTCGGCCTGGTGGCGGGCAGCGGCAACATGTACATGGGCCTGTGGTATCCGATCGCGGTGGCCGTGTTGACGCTGATCATCGGCACCTTGTTCCTGCGCGAAACCAAGGACGTGAACATCAGCGCATAACGATCTCCCCCCCGGGCCGGCGTGCGCGCCGGCCCTGTTTCTGGCGCCGGCCCTGGCCGGCGCCTTTTTTTTGCCGGCGTGGGCGACGCAGCAGCGCGGGCGGCCTCACCGGTCGCGATATATTCGCCCGATGACTTCTTCCCACACTGCGGCCACGCTCTCCGCCACCTTGGCCGGCCTGCGCCTGGCCTGGCAGCGGCAACGGCCTGGCTTGCCGCAGCGCCGCGCGGATCTGCAGCGGCTGCGTGCCGCGTTCAAGCAACAGCTGCCGGCGATGGCGCAGGCGATTGCCGCCGACTTCGGCCATCGCTCGCACCACGAGTCGCTGCTGGCCGACGGCATGGCCGTGCTCGGCGAGATCGACCACCTGCTGCGGCACCTGCGCCGCTGGAGCCGGCCGCGCCGCGTGGGCGCGGGCTGGCGCCTGTGGCCCGCGCGGGCCGAAGTGCGGCCGGTGCCGTTGGGCGTGGTCGGGGTGATTGCGCCCTGGAACTACCCGGTCAATCTCGCCCTGGTGCCGCTGGCCACGGCGATCGCGGCCGGCAACCACGTGTTACTGAAGCCCTCCGAGCACGCGCCACACAGCGCGGCGTTCCTGCGCCGGCTCATTGCCGAGGCCTTCCCGGCCGATCGCGTGGCCGTGGTGGAAGGCGACGCCGAAGTGGCTGCCGCCTTCGCGGCGCTGCCACTGGACCACCTGGTGTTCACCGGCTCCACCGCGGTAGGCCGCAAGGTGATGGCGGCGGCGGCGGCAAACCTGACCCCACTGACCCTGGAGCTGGGCGGCAAGTCACCGGCTCTGGTCTGCCCCGGCTATCCGCTGCAGCGCGCGGCAGCGCGGGTGGTGACCGGCAAATGGTTCAACGCGGGGCAGACCTGCATCGCACCGGACTATCTGCTCGCACCGCAGGGCGACGTAGCGACGCTGGTCGAAGCACTGCGCGCGCAGGTGCGGGAGCGCTATGGCGACTTCAGCGGCGAGCTGACCGACTACACCCGCATCGTCAACGCCGGCCAGTACGCACGCCTGCGCGGTTGGCTGGACGAAGCACGCGCGCGCGGCGCGCAGGTGATCGAGCTGGCTACTGTGGATCGGGCACGTGCGGACGCCGAGCGCCTGATTCCACCCACCCTGGTTCTGGACCCACCCGAAGACCTGGCGCTGATGCGTGAGGAAATCTTCGGACCGGTCCTGCCGGTGCTGGGCTACCGCATGCTGGAAGACGCCATTGCCGCGATCACCGCGCGCGAGCGGCCGCTGGCGCTGTATCCGTTCGCATTGGAGCGCGCGCAGGTCGAGCGCATCCTGGCTGGCACGGTGGCCGGTGGCGTCACCGTCAATGACACCTTGCTGCACTTCGCCGCCAATGGCCTGCCGTTTGGCGGCGTGGGTGCCAGCGGCATGGGTGCATATCACGGCCGGGCGGGCTTCGACGCGCTGAGCAAGCAGCTGCCGATCCTGTGGCAGCGGCAGCGTTCGGCCACCGACCTGCTCAAGCCGCCGTATGCGCGCATTGACCGGCTGGTGCGCTGGCTGTTGCGTTGAAGTGTGTCGGGGCGGCCGTTCGGATGGCAATCAATCGCCTGCGGGCGGTTCCCACACTTCGATCTGCAAGCCTTCCGGGTCCTGGATGCGGGCGAAGCGCCCGGTCTCCGGGCTGTCCCATTCGGCGCGGGTCTCGGCGGTGATGCCACTGTCACCCAACTTCGCCAGCAGCCCGTCGAGATCGCGCACGCGCAGGTTGAGCATCCACTGGCGTTCGGCGGGGAAGTAGTCGGTATCGGCCTGGAACGGCATGAACACCGTGGGGCCGGACTGTTGCTGCCAGTACCAGTCGCTGTCGCCCGGACCTATGCCGAGGTGTTCGCGATACCAGGCCTGCAAGGCTTTCGGATCACGCGCCCGGAAGAACAGGCCGCCTACGCCGGTGACATGCATGGCCGTGCATCCGTCTGAAGGTGGCAGGGAGGATAGCGCTGCTGTGGTTGGGTACCAATAGCGTGCGTATCGGGTTGCGCAGCTTCAATCCTTCAGGCCCAGCGCGCGCAGCCACGCGTCCAACTGACCGAAGGCATCCTGCTGCCACTGTTCCGGCGTTCGGCCTTCCAGCACCCTGGTTTCCTGCACGAACAGGCGAACACTGGTGGGGCCATAGCTCCCCACGCTCTCGAACTTTTCCGCGATGAAACGATAGCCAGCTTTGCCGCTCCTGTGTTCCAGTACTGGCCGGCATGCTTCGGCCAGCTCCCTGATACCACCTGGATAGTTTCGGACGCAGTAGTAGATGTCGTAGGCATCTTTCTGCTTGTGCCGATGCGCGATGGCATGCCCTTTCATCGCCAGCAATGCCGGGATGGAACACACCGCGATCTCGACGCGATTCGTTCCGCCGGCAGGCATCGATCCGGACACCGCCACCATTTCGTAAAAGTGGGTTGCCAGGTCTGCGCCATCTGCTCGCTGTACCGCGAAGTCCTCGACCAGGGGCGGCGTGTTCTTCACGATTTCCGCATCGCGTGGCATCAGGAAATCGACGATCACATCAATGGGTGTACCACCATCGTTGGCGGGAATCTGCCGCACCAGCTGAAATCGACGTAGCGCCTTGCGCTGCTCGTAACCGTGCCCCATCAGTTCATGGATGAGGGTTGCGTATTCGCCATCACCCAACGCCTCGGCGTCCAGGCCCAGATCCAGGTCAAGCGTGCCGACATGGGGCATGTCCCCATTGTCGAGCAACAGCCAGGGCACTGCGCCACCGATTATCGCGAACTTCCCCTTGAAGCTGCCGAGAATCTGGCCGATCTCGACCAGTACGGTTCTTACGGCCGTGGTCGTGCGGTCATCGTAATCGGCAGCGGATTGCGGTTCCTGGGGAATCAGTCTTTCTGCCACGCCAGCATTTCCTTTCGCAGATGGTTCGCCGCTTCCATGCCGCGCTCGCCGGAGATGACCAGATCCAGATAGGTCTGTACCGGACTGGTGCAGGCCACGCCGGGCGCAGGTTCGATTGAGTCGCGGAACAGGCCCTCATTATCGGGCAAGGTCACCACCACATTCTGGCCTTTCGAGGCAGTAGTGAGATCCATCGCCGCCTGGAGCCGCTCCAGGCCCCGGGTATCCGCATATATGTAATACGTGCCCGTGCGCGCATACGGTGCCAGCCACTGCGCCGCGGAGTAGGAAGCCAGCATCGCTTGCCCATCTTCGCTGCCGACGTGCAGGACTGGGCGTACTGCCGCCTCCAGCGCAGCGCCATGCAGCGTCGTGTAGAAGTTCATCTGTCTCCCGGCAGGGGCCCGGTACGCGTTCGCCCACTCATCGAGCAAGGCATCGGGGCTGGAGAGATAAATTCCGTCGTCGTTGGCAAGCGCCCATTCGCGATCAAGCAGCCGTTTGCGCACATTGCTGACGTGGCCGACGCTGACGCCAGCGGCGGCGGCCAGCTCGGTTACGCGCCAGGCGCGATCCGGATCGCGAAGCAGAATGCGAAGCACCTGCGCGGATTTTGGCGTGAACAACGATCCGAGTTCGCGCCGTTCCCTTGCTGGCCTGCCCGGGATCTGGCGGTCGATGTAGATGCCGTCGAACGACAGATGGGCGTTGCCGATGAAGTCGAGGAAGCCGGCGCCCGCCTGGCGACACAGGTTTTGCGCCTGAGGTGACAGGTACGGGGCGATGACCATCGGCAGCTTGGTCTGGTCGTCCCGGCCCGTATGGCTGCGCAACTGCAAAAGAGCGGCGCGGACATAGCGTGGCTGGCCGCTGGATTTCACTTCGCAAACCAGCGTCCGCAGTTGGCCCGCTGCTTCGATACGGACCAGAACATCCGCCGTCTCGGCCGCACTCGTATTTTGAGGCTCGATGCCAAGCACCGTGATTGCGGGAACGGCCCGCAGGAGCGCTCCGAGTGCTTCGACGGCGTGCGATTCAGTGTCTTTCACTCGCTCGGCCTATTTCAGCATTTGTTGAAAATAGCACTTTGGGTGAACGGGTCAAGTGAGTTCACTCCAACGGCGCGTTTCAGCGAGTGCTGAAAACGGGCTATAGTCTGAAATCTACCGCCGCCGCCGTGCGGGCATCTGCCGAGCGTCACGACTTCCGAGGTTTGGATCCTTGGAAAGGCAATACATTCAAAAGGTTGCAAGAATGAAAATCGCCTCCTGGAACGTCAATTCCCTCAACGTCAGGCTGCCGCACCTGCAGCAGTGGCTGGGCAGCGCTGCTCCGGACATCGTCGGCATCCAGGAAACCAAGCTGGAAGACCACAAGTTCCCTGATGGCGAACTGGCCGGCCTCGGCTACCGCAGTGTGTTTGCTGGCCAGAAGACCTACAACGGCGTGGCGATCCTGTCGCGGGAACCGGCGCAGGACGTGCAGATCGGCGTGCCGGGTCTGGAGGACGAGCAGAAGCGCGTGATCGCCGCCACCATCGGTGATGTGCGCATCGTCAATCTGTATGTGGTCAACGGCCAGGACGTAGGCACCGACAAGTACGCCTACAAGCTGCGCTGGCTCGAAGCCGTGCACCACTGGCTCGCCGCCGAGTTGCAGCGCCACCCGAAGATGGTGGTGATGGGTGACTTCAACATCGCGCCCGACGAGCGCGACGTGCACGATCCGATGGTGTGGAGCGAGAACCACATCCTCACTTCCACCGCCGAGCGCGCTGGCCTGCGCAAGCTCGAAGCGCTGGGGCTGCACGACGCGTTCCGCCTGCACAATGACGAAGCCGGCGTGTTCAGCTGGTGGGATTACCGAATGGCCGCGTTCCGCCGCAACCTGGGCTTGCGCATCGACCTGACCCTGGTATCCGACGCCTTGCGCGCGCAGGCCGTGGCCGCGGGCATCGACCGCGAACCGCGAACCTGGGACCGCCCCAGCGACCACGCGCCAGCGTGGGTGGAACTGGCCCGCTGAACCCAGGCGCGGCAGCCGGCGCGACTCCCATTGGTTGAACCACCCCTGCAACGACGAAGCCCGGGCCAGGCCCGGGCTTCGTGCTACTGCGCCGCAGGATTCAGCGTGCGCGGCCGCGCGTAAACAGGTTGACGATGGCCAGCAGAATCACCGCGCCGATCAACGAGAACAGGAAGGTGCGGATGGTGATCGCCTCGTTGATGCCGCCGCCGAACAGCCAGCCGGCGAGCAGTGCACCGATGATGCCCACCACGATGTTGAGGATGATGCCCTGCTGGGCGTCGCGGCGCATGATGATGCTCGCCAGCCAGCCCACGATGCCACCCACGATAAGCCAGACGATGATGCCCATGCCCGAATCTCCTTTCTGTTCGCGTACCCGCATCGGGACTGATGCGGCAGCGCCATTCAACGCGCGGTTTCGTGAAATGGCCGTTAAAGAATGGCGCCGCTGCGCACCAATTCAGTTACTGGCGGGCTGCAGCGGAGTTCGCGCTTGAAAGCAGGGCAGGGCATGCCGCGCTGGCAATGCGGACCGGTAAGCCTGTGGCTGCTGCCGCATGCCGCCGGCACTCGTGGCGAACCGCAGGCCAGGGAGGTTCTCGGCATGCACTTCGGCCTGCCGCCGCAGGCCGTGCCCATGACCCGCGATGAGCGCGGCCGGCCCTGGCTGCTGCCGCCACTGGCACATTTCGGTACAGGCTGGAGCCACAGCGGTGACTGCCTGCTGCTGGGGCTGGGTGAAGCGGTGCAGTTGGGCGTGGACCTGGAGCGCCTGCGCCCGCGTCCGCGCATGCGCGAGGTGGTGGCGCGGTTCTTCCATCCCGAAGAAGTCCGCTGGCTCGACAGCCTGTCCGAAGAAGACTGCAGCGACCGTTTCTTCCGCCTGTGGTGCGCCAAGGAGGCGCTGCTCAAGGCGCACGGCCATGGCATTTCCTTCGGCTTGCACCGCTTGCGCTTTGCCGAGGACGCGCGCGGTGTGCTGCACTTGGCCTGGTGCGACCCGGCCCTGGGCGAAGCCGCGCGCTGGACCCTGCACGAGTGGCTGGCCGCGCCTGGCTACCGCGCCGCGCTGGCGTGGTACCCCGCGCCCGCCAGCGCCGGCCTTCCAGCCCGCGCGGCGCTGCCTGCGATAATGCCGCCATGAACGATGCCGCCCTGCCCGCCGATGCGCGGAACGATCTGGTGCGCGGGCTGCAGGCCATGGGCCTGGAGCCTGCCTTCGCCGACCCGCTGTGGGCCTACTTGGCGCTGCTGGCGCGCTGGAACCGCACCTACAACCTCACCGCCATCCGCGACCCGCGCGAAATGGTCACCCGCCACCTGCTCGATTCGCTGGCCATGCGCCCCTTCATCGAACACGGGACGCTGGCGGACCTGGGCACCGGCCCCGGCCTGCCGGGGATTCCGCTGGCCATTACCCGGCCGGCCCTGCGGGTCACTCTGGTGGAAAGCAATGGCAAGAAGGCACGCTTCCTGCGCGAAGCCGTGCGCCAGCTCGGCCTGGCCAATGCGCGGGTCGCCGAGTCGCGGGCCGAGGCCCTGGATGAGCCTGGCGCCTACGACCACCTCACCGCGCGCGCGCTCGACACCCTGGCCGGGATCATCGAAGTCGGCGGCCACCTGCTCAAGCCCGGCGGCACCCTGCTGGCGATGAAGGGCGTGCATCCGCGCGAGGAAATGGCGGCACTGCCCGCCGGCTGGGCGGCCATCGCGGTCCATCCGCTGCAGGTGCCGGGGCTGGACGGGGAGCGCCACCTGGTCGAGGTCGGTCGAATCTGACCGGCGACGGATCGCCGCGCCGGCCGCCGGTACCCCGCGTCACCACGCCGATTTCACGCCGGCGCCCGCTGCCCGCATAATGGCCGGTCCCAACTCCTGCCCACGAGGCACTCCCGCATGGCCCGGATCATCGCGATCGCCAACCAGAAAGGCGGCGTCGGCAAGACGACGACCGCGGTAAATCTGGCGGCGGCGCTGGCGCGCGCGCCCAAGCGCGTGCTGCTGGTGGATCTGGATTCGCAAGGCAATGCGACCATGGGCAGCGGCATCGACAAGCGCGAAGTGGCGGCCTCGACCTGCGACGTCCTGCTGGGCGAAAGCACCCCCGAGCAGATCCGTGTCACCGCGCCGGAAGGCTTCGACCTGCTGCCGGGCAACATCGACCTGACCGCCGCCGAGATCCAGCTGATGGACCAGGACGAGCGCGAGCAGCGGCTCAAGCGCGCGCTGGAACCACTGCGCGACCAGTACGACTTCATTCTGATCGACTGCCCGCCGGCATTGTCGCTGCTGACCCTCAACGCGCTGACCGCGGCCGACTCGGTGATCGTGCCGATGCAGTGCGAGTACTACGCGCTGGAAGGGCTCACCGCACTGCTGGAAACGATCGAGGCGCTGCGCAACCACTTCAATCCCTCGCTGGAGATCGAAGGCGTGCTGCGCACCATGTTCGACATTCGCAACAATCTGGCCAACGCCGTGTCCGCCGAGCTCACCGAGCATTTCGGCGACCGCGTGTTCCGCACCATCGTGCCGCGCAACGTGCGCCTGGCCGAGGCGCCGAGCCATGGCCAGAGCATCGTCGGCTACGACCGCACTTCGCGCGGCGGCGTGGCCTATCTTGGCCTGGCTGGCGAAGTGATCCGCCGCCAGGATGAACGCAGCAAGGCCGCCCGGGCCGTGGAGACCGTCTGATGACCAGCAAGCCCAACCCTGCCAAGAAGCGTGGCCTCGGCCGCGGGCTGGAGGCATTGCTGGGCCCGAAGGGTGCCGCCGCCGCCACGACGCCGGCGGCCACGCCGGTGATCGACCCGGCCGGTGAGCCGCAGCCGGGCGAAGTCCTGCGCCACCTGCCAGTCGGCCAGCTGCAGCCGGGCAAGTACCAGCCGCGCCAGGAAATGGACCCGGCCAAGCTGTCCGAACTGTCCGAATCCATCAAGGCGCAGGGCGTGATCCAGCCCATCGTCGTGCGCGAGCTGACCCCGGGCAAGTTCGAGATCGTCGCCGGCGAACGCCGCTGGCGCGCCTCGCAACTGGCCGGGCTGGAAGAGATTCCGGTGGTGGTGCGCGAACTGGACGACCGCACCGTCATCGCGATGGCGCTGATCGAGAACATCCAGCGCGAGGACCTCAACCCGCTGGAAGAGGCCCAGGCCCTGCAGCGGCTGATCGACGAATTCGCGCTGACCCACGCCGAGGCCGCCGAAGCGGTCGGCCGTTCGCGTGCGTCGGTGTCGAACCTGCTGCGCCTGCTGGAGCTGCCCGTCGCCATCCGCGTGCTGCTGGAATCGCGCCGGCTGGAAATGGGCCATGCCCGCGCGCTGCTGACCCTGGCGCCGGAGCTGGCGACCAAGCTGGCGCACGAGGCCGCCGACCAGGGCTGGTCGGTGCGCGAGGTCGAGCACCGCGCCCAGCAGTTCGCCGCCGGCAAGGTGCCGGGCTCGCTGCGCAAGCCCGCGCCAGCCGCGCGCGTGCCGCAACAGGCCGACATCGCCTCGCTGGAAACCGAGCTGTCCGAATCGCTGGGCACCAAGGTCGCGATCAACCATGGCCGCGGCGGCAAGGGCAAGCTGGTCATCCATTACACCGACCTGGACACGCTGGACGGCGTGCTGGAAAAGCTGCGCAACCGCCCGCAGGGCTGAACGCGTCGCAGGCACTGCTGCAGCAGGCACACCCATGAATCCGAACAAGGTTGACCGCAACCGCTTGTCCGCGCTGACCGACCTGCCCAACGTGGGCCCGGCCTGCGCGCAGGACCTGCGCTGCATCGGCATCGATGCCCCGGCCCAGCTGCAGGGGCGCGATCCCTACGACATGTACGCGCAGCTGTGCGTGCAGACCGGGCAGATCCACGATCCCTGCGTGATCGACGTGTTCCTGTCCATCACCCGCTTCGTCGAAGGCGCGCCCGCGCAGCCATGGTGGGCCTTCACCGCCGAGCGCAAGCGCGCGCTGGAAGGAGCGCTGGCGTGACCGTGCTGGTGACCGGCGCGGCCGGCTTCATCGGCGCCTACACCTGTCGGGCGCTGGCCGCGCGCGGCGAGCGCGTGGTCGGGCTGGACAACTACAACGCCTACTATGACCCGCAGATCAAGCGGGACCGCGTTGCCGCACTCTGCCCCGAGGTGGACATCCGCACCATCGACCTGACCGACCGCGCCGCCCTGGAGGCGCTGTTCGATGAGGTCCAGCCGACCCGCGTGGTGCACCTGGCCGCGCAGGCCGGCGTGCGCTATTCGCTGCAGAACCCGCACGCCTACGTCGACAGCAACCTGGTCGGCTTCGTCAACATGCTGGAGCTGTGCCGCCATCGCGGCATCGCCCACCTGGTGTATGCGTCCAGCAGCTCGGTGTATGGCGACTCGGCGCAGCCGCCGTTCTCCGAGGACCAGCGCGTGGACCAGCCGCGCTCGCTGTACGCGGCGACCAAGGCCGCCAACGAACTGATGGCCTACACCTACGCGCAGCTCTACGGCCTGCGCGCCACCGGCCTGCGCTTCTTCACCGTGTATGGCCCGTGGGGCCGGCCGGACATGGCGCCGCTGCTGTTCTCGCGCGCGGTGCTGGCCGGGCGGCCGATCGAGGTGTTCAACGAAGGGCGGATGCAGCGTGATTTCACTCACGTCAGCGACATCGTGGCCGGGGTGCTGGGCGCGCTGGACCATCCTTCGGCCGAGCCGGTGCCGCACCGCGTGTTCAACCTGGGCAACCACACGCCGGTGGAACTGGAGCGTTTCATCGCGGTGATCGAGCAGGCGGCCGGGCGCGCGGCGCAGAAGGTCTACAAGCCGATGCAGCCTGGCGACATGGTCCGCACCATGGCCGACACCCGTCGCGCCCGCGAAGCCTTCGGTTTCGAGCCGGCCACCCCGATCGAGACCGGCCTGCCGCCGGTGGTGCAGTGGTGCCGCGAATATTTCGGCGAGCGCGCCTGAGCTTCATCGGTTGCTCATGCGCGCCGCTGACAATGCCCGGTCAATCCCTCCTCGTGCAGTGCAAACCCACGGCCTGACCCTATGAGCGAACCACAACTTTCCGTCGTCGTCCCGGTGTTCAACGAGCGCGACAACGTGGCGCCGCTGGTCCAGGAAGTCGTCGCAGCCCTGCGGGGGCAACTGCCTTTCGAGATCGTCTACGTGGACGACCATTCGCGCGACGACACTCTGGCCGTGCTGCAATCGCTCAAGGCCGACGTGCCGGAGCTGCGGGTGCTGCACCACGTGCAGCAGAGCGGGCAGAGCACGGCGGTGCGCAACGGCGTCAAGGCCGCGCGCGCGGCGTGGATCGCCACGCTCGATGGCGACGGCCAGAACGACCCGGCCGACATTCCCAGGTTGCTCGCCGCGCGGGCCAGCGCCGCGCCGCAGGTCAAGCTGTTTGCCGGCTGGCGCGTCAATCGCCAGGACTCCGGCTCCAAGCGCTGGGCCTCGCGCTGGGCCAACGCGATCCGCGCGCGCATGCTGCGCGACGACACGCCGGACACCGGCTGCGGCATCAAGCTGTTCGAGCGGGCCGCCTTCCTCGACCTGCCGTACTTCGACCACATGCATCGTTTCCTGCCGGCGCTGATGCAGCGTGCTGGCTGGAAGACGGTGAGCGTGCCGGTCAACCACCGCCACCGCACCGCTGGGGTGTCCAAGTACAACAACTTCAATCGCGCCCTGGTCGGCATCCGCGACCTGCGCGGCGTGGCCTGGCTGATCGCGCGCAGCCGCCGCACCGAGGTGCAGGAACGCTGATGGACATTCCGTTTCTCGACCAGCCGCTGACCTGGTTGTACTGGACCGGCCTGCATGTCACTGGCTGGAAGTTGATTGGCTACACCGGCGCGCTGATGTTCGGCGGCCGCTGGCTGGTGCAGTTCGTCGCCTCGCGCCGCGCCGGCAAGCCGGTGATCCCGCGCTTGTTCTGGTACATGAGCGTGGTCGGCAGCCTGATGACCCTGAGCTACTTCATGTTCTCGGCCAAGCAGGATTCGGTGGGCGTGCTGCAGAACCTGTTTCCGGCTTTCACCGCGCTTTACAGCCTGTACCTGGACATCAAGCACCGTGGCTGGAAGCGCGACCGAGCTGTGCACTGACCCAGATTGCGCTGGTGTCTTGGGATTGCACTGTGGGAGGGGCTTCAGCCCCGACTGCTGCCGAAGCCTTGATGTATCCGGGTTGGGCTCTGTGCGGATTGCTTTCCCTGGGCCGGAAGGTTTCCGGTCGCGGCTGAAGCCGCTCCCACAGGGATACTCCAGAGAAAGTTGCTGTCTGCGAGTGCACTGTGGGAGGGGCTTCAGCCCCGACTGCTGCCGAAGCCTTGGTGCCGGGTCAGAGCCAGCAGGCATCCCAATAAGGATATTGGCCGATGCGCCGCGCCAGCCCGGCGCGGAGAGGATTGCTTACTACATAGCGCGCCGCCGGCATCAGGTCTTGCTCCCGACGCAATGCCCGGTCATGGAAGCCGGGCTCCCAGACAATGCCCCCGCGCCCCCGGGCCAGATTGACCGCACGCGCCATTGATCCTTTGGCCTGCCGCATGGCTGCTGCCAAGTCGCCGTGTCGCTCCAGCCGTACGAGCCCATGCCAGTGATCGGGCATCAGCACCCAGCACAGCAATTCGGCGCCGGGCCAACTGGATTCAGAGGCGACGCGCTCGGCCGCTGCCCACGCGCAGCGCCAATCGGCGAACAGAGGCAATCGTTGGAAGCTGACAGTCGTCAGCAGGTAGATGCGGCCGGCCTCGCACCTCCGGCCCTTGCGCAGCAGACGGTATCCGTCCGTTTTGCAGATGCTGTCCATGCCAGCATCGTGGAATCGTGCCCAGGACCGCTCTATCGGGCCAATTCGCAGCGGCGACTAGGTATGCCATCCACTGCCATGTCAGAACGACAGGACTTTCGACCGATGAACAGCGCCGGCAACGCTGCCATCATCGGGGTTCCTCCGTACCGCAGGCCGCGCTCCCGTGAAATCGACGCTCGTCTCCGCCGTCTCCCTTGCTCTGCTGCTGGGCGCGGCCGCCCCGGCCCTGGCCGCGCCCACCGCCGCGCCCGCCTCGCTGGTCGCCGAAAGCCCGGCCGACGCGCAATTCCGCGCGATCTACGAGAAGGAGTGGAAGTGGCGCCAGGCCGAGACCGGCCAGGCCGACGAGGACAGCGACAGCACCGGCAACAACCTGCGCCTGCCCGATGTGTCCGCGGCCGCGCAGCAGGCCCGCCTGAAAGTGTGGGAGGACGTGCTCGCCCAACTCGACAAGCTCGATACGGCCAAGCTTTCGGCCGCCAACCAGGTCAACTTGGCGATCTACCGCCCGCAGGTGCAGAACCTGGCCGAAGAAGTCCGCTTCAAGCTGTACGAGATGCCGTTCAACGCGGACAGCTCGTTCTGGTCCAACCTCGGCTTCATGGCGCAGCGGCAGATGCGCACGCCCGCCGAACTGCGCGCCTACATCGCGCGCATGAACGATGTGCCGCGCTACTTCGACCAGCAGATCGACAACATGCGCGCCGGTCTGGCGCGGGGCTTCAGCGTGCCGCGCGCGGTGCTCGACGGCCGCGACGTCTCCATCGCCACCGTGGCCGAGGTGAAGGACCCGACCGAGTCGGCCTTCTATGCGCCGTTCAAGCAGCTGCCGGCGCAGATTCCCGCCGCCGAGCAGGAGAAACTGCGCGCCGAGGCCAAGGCGGCGATCTCCGGTCGCCTGGTTCCCGCCTACGGCAAGCTGCTTACCTTCTTCCGCGAGGAGTACGTGCCCAAGGCACGGACCACGCTCGCCGCCGAGGCGATGCCCGACGGCAAGGCCTTCTACCAGCAGCAGATTCGCGAATACACCACGCTGGACCTGAGCCCCGAGCAGATCCACCAGATCGGCCTGCAGGAAGTGGCGCGGATCCAGCAGCAGATGGACGCGATCATCAAGCAGGTAGGGTTCAAGGGTCCGCCCCAACAGAGCACGTTCGCCGCCTTCCTGAAATTCCTGCGCACCGACCCGCAGTTCTACGCCAAGACCCCGCAGGAACTGCTCGACCGCGCCGCCTGGATCTCCAAGCGCGTCGATGGCCAGGTCGGCAAGTTCATCGGCACCCTGCCGCGAGGCCGCTTCACCATCAAGCCGGTGCCGCCGGACATCGCGCCGTTCTGGACCGCCGGCCGCGGCGGCGTGGGCACCTACTGGGTCAATACCTACAACCTGCCCTCGCGCCCGCTGTACAACCTGCCGGCGCTGACCCTGCATGAGTCTTCGCCGGGCCACTCACTGCAGGGCGCGCTGGCCGAAGAGCAGGGCGACCAGCCCGCCTTCCGCCGCGAGAACTACATCTCCGCCTATGGCGAAGGCTGGGCCCTGTACACCGAGAAGCTCGGCGAGGAGATGGGCATCTACGAAACTCCGTACGAGGAGTTCGGCAAGCTCACCTACGAGATGTGGCGTGCCTGCCGGCTGGTGATCGACACCGGCGTGCACCATTACGGCTGGAGCCGCGAGCAGGCCCTGGCCTACCTGCGCGACCGCACCGCGCTGAGCGAGCACGAGGTCACCACCGAGGTCGACCGCTACATCTCCTGGCCGGCGCAGGCGCTGAGCTACAAGCTGGGCGAGATCACCATCGTCAAGCTGCGCGGCGAGGCCGAGCAGGCCCTGGGCGAGCGCTTCGACCTGCGCACCTTCCACGACGCCGTGCTGCGCCAAGGCTCGGTGCCGTTGCCGGTGCTGGAGCAGCAGGTGCGGCAGTTCATCGCCGACAGCAAGGCCGCTCCGGCCAAGGGCAAGGCCGCCGCGCCCTGAGGCGTGTGGATAACTCTTGCGGCGGGCCTGCGGGCCGGGCATAATGCGCGGCTCGCTGTGCCCGGTTCTTGCCGGCGTAGTGGCCGACAGCACGTCCCGCCGGCCTGCCTGAAACAGCGTAACTGCTTGATTCCCTTGACGTGTGGTGGCCGATGGCTGCCGGGGCCGCCGTCTTCCTGGCTAAGGGAGGCATCAATTCTTTCGAGGTGCGCAATGTCCCGCGTATGCCAAGTTTCCGGCAAGCGTGTCCAGACGGGTAACAACGTCTCCCACGCCAACAACAAGACCCGCCGTCGTTTCCTGCCCAACCTGCACGAGCGCCGCTTCTGGGTCGCCAGCGAGAATCGCTGGGTCAAGCTTCGTGTTTCCGCGCACGCGCTGCGCACCATCGACAAGAACGGCATCGACGCCGTTCTGGCTGAGCTGCGTGCGCGCGGCGAAAAGGTCTGAGGAGTAGAACATCATGGCAGGCAAGCGCGACAAGATCCGTCTGATTTCCTCGGCCAACACCGGCCACTTCTACACGACGGACAAGAACAAGAAGAACACCCCCGGCAAGATGGAGATCAAGAAGTACGATCCCGTCGTCCGCAAGCACGTGATCTACAAGGAAGGCAAGATCAAGTGATGCCGGTCGGCGCGGCCACCGGTCCCCGGTGATCCGCGCCACCCACGCAAAGCCCGCCTCACGGCGGGCTTTGTCGTTTCCGATCGCCGGCCGTGCCCCGGCTTGCGGCAGAATCGGCGCAGGCTTCGGAGGAACGCGATGCTGCCTGACTGGCTGGAAGGCACCTGGCTGTTGGCCCTGGACTGGCTAATCCGGCTCGTCGCCCTGTGCTGGATTCCCGCGCGGACCACGCCCGGCGCCGCACGCAGCTGGCTGCTGCTGGTCGGCTTCGTGCCCCTGCTGGGCCTGCCCCTGTATCTGCTGTTCGGGCACCCGTGGCTGTCGCGCCAGCGCATCGAGCGCCAGACCCAGGCCTCGCAGGTCATCCGCGAACAGCAGGCGCCGCTGACGGCGGTGCGCTGGACACCGCAGGTCGACACCGCGATCGACGAAATCGCTCCGCTGGTCGAACGCCAGGGCGACTTCATGCCCACGCGCAACAATGGCGTGGTCCTGCTCGATGACTACCATGCCTCGTTGGCCGCGCTGATCGCCGATATCGACAGCGCGCGCGAACGCGTGCACCTGCTGTACTACCTGATGTTCGACGATGCCGTGGGCGAGGCCGTCGTCGAGGCCTTGCTGCGAGCCGCCAGCCGTGGCGTGCAGTGCCGCCTGTTACTTGATGCGGTGGGCGCCAAGCGCGCGCTGCGGCGCTATCGTCGGCGCCTGCGCCAGGGCGGGGTGATCGTGCAGGCGCTGCTGCCCGGCGGCCTGCGCTGGCGGCGCAGTGGGCGCATGGACCTGCGCAATCACCGCAAGATCGCGGTCATCGACAACCGCGTTGCCTACGTCGGCTCGCAAAACTTGGCCGATCCGGACTTCGTGGCCGGCCATCCCAACCGCGAACTGGTCGCGCGCGTGCACGGGCCGGTGGTCAACCATCTGGAAGCGGTGTTTGCCAGCGACTGGTTTGTCGAGACCGGCGAGCGCCTGGAAGTGCTCGCCGACGCCCCGGGCGACAGCGGAGATGTGCCCACCCAGCTGCTGCCCAGCGGCCCGGCCTATCCCTACGAGAATGCACGCGATGCGGTGAACGCGCTGATCCACGTGGCACGGCGCAAGGTCGTGCTGGTGACGCCGTACTTCGTGCCGGACGAGGCCACGCTCAGTGCGCTGCGCATTGCCGCGGTGTCGGGCGTGGACGTGCAGCTCATCGTGTCGGAAAGCAACAACCAGCGGCTCACCGCCTGGGCGCAGGAGGCCTACTACGACGAACTGCTGCGCGCCGGGGTGAAGATCGCGCTGTACCGGCCGCACTTCCTGCACGCCAAGCACCTGAGCGTGGACGAGGATATCGCCGTGCTCGGCTCGATCAACCTGGACATCCGCTCCTTCGCGCTGAATGCCGAGATCGGACTGCTGTGCTACGACCGCGGCATCGTGCAGCAGCTGCGGCGCATCGAGCAGGACTATCTGGACGATGCGCGCATCCTTGAGCTGGGCAGCTGGCGGCAGCGTCCGACCTGGCGCCGCAGCCGCGAAGGCATCGCCCGGCTGGCCGATGCGCTGATGTAGCACATCGGCAGCGCGGCGGGCATCGCCTACAATGGCGCGGTGACCGAGACGCACGCGCCACCTGACCATGACATCGCCGTGATCGGCGGCGGCGCCAGTGGCGTGATGACCGCGATCCAGCTGCTGCGCGACGCGCCCGCGGGCCGCCGCATCGTCCTGTGCGAGCCGCAGTCCAGCCGCGCCGATGGCGTGGCCTACGCCACGCGGCGCCCGGAGCACCTGCTCAACGTGCCCGCCGGCAAGATGAGCGCCTTCGTCGATGCGCCCGGCGACTTCGTCGATTTCCTGCGTCAGAGCGGGCGCTCCGAGCTGCCCGCCGACGTACTCTCGCGCCTGTACATGCCGCGCATGCACTACGGCGCCTACCTGCGCGAGCGCCTGGCCGCCGCACGCGCCGCCAGCGCGGGCGTGCTGGAATGGCGCGCCGATGCCGTTGACGCGCTGACCAGCGTGCCGGGCGGCTACCGCTTGCAGCTGCGCGGTGGCGAGGCGCTCAGCGCGCGCCACGTGGTGCTCGCGGTCGGCAATGCGCTGCGCCCGCTGCCGTTGCGCGGCGCCACCGCGCTGGCCCCGGAGCAGCGGCTGGAAGCCTGGGATACCGAAGCCATCGCCGCGGTGCCCGCAGAGGCCGCCATCGCGATCATCGGCGCCGGCCTGAGCATGGTGGACAGCGTCATCACCCTGGCCAGCCGCGGCCATCGCGGCCCCATCCACGTGATGTCGCGCCACGGCTTGATGCCGCTGCCGCACACCGACACCGCGCCGTACGAATTCGACCCCGCGCCGCTGCTGGCGCTGCCACTGCGCGCCCGCATGCGCGCGCTGCGCGACACAGTGCGCGCGGCCGCCGCGCAAGGGCTGCCCTGGCAAGCGGTGATGGAGCGCATTCGGCCCCTGGGCCAGCCGCTCTGGCAAAGCCTCTCGCCGACCGAGCAGCGACGCTTCCTGCGCCATGTAGCGCGGCCCTGGGACGTGCACCGGCATCGCATTGATGCGCAGGTGCATGCGCAGCTGCAGGCCATGCGCGCCTCCGGTCAGCTGCAGCTGCATCGCGCGCGCCTGGACGCGGCGTGGACTGCCGGCGCCTGCGTGCGTATCGAAGGCCGCGGTCATGATGGCGCGCCGCTGCATCTGGAAGTGCAGCGGGTGATCAACGCGACCGGCGTGGAGATGCGCGTGCAGGCCATGCGCAACCCGCTGTTGCAGCAACTGCTGGGCGAAGGCCTGGCCGCGGCCGGACCTCACGGTATCGGCATCGACAGCGATAATGATGCGGCCGGCACGGTGCTGGATGCCACGGGCCAGGCCGCGCCGCGGTTGTGGGTGATCGGCAGCCTGCGCATCGGGCGGCTGTGGGAAAGCCTGGCGATTCCCGAGTTGCGCGCACAGGCGCAGGCCGTCGCCACTGCTGTGAACGCCGACGCCTGAACGAGCCGGCAGCTCGCTGATCCGATCCGCATTCAATGCCCTTTGAGATGGGCTGAGCCGGTAAAATGCGCCGGTGGATGTCTCTCACCTGCTCGATCACCTGAACCCCGCACAGCGCGAGGCCGTCTCCGCGCCGCCCGGCCACTACCTGGTGCTGGCCGGCGCCGGCTCCGGCAAGACCCGCGTGCTCACCCATCGCATCGCCTGGCTCAACGAGGTCCAGGGCGTGCCAACGCATGGCATCTTCGCGGTGACCTTCACCAACAAGGCCGCCGGCGAGATGCGCCACCGTGCCGACCTGCAGCTGCGCAACGGCAGCCGCGGCATGTGGATCGGCACCTTCCATGGCCTGGCTCATCGCCTGCTACGCCTGCACTGGCAGGACGCGCGCCTGCCCGAAGGCTTTCAGGTCATGGATTCGGATGACCAGCTGCGCCTGGTCAAGCGCGTGGTGCAGGCCCTGGAGCTGGACGAGACCCGCTACCCGCCCAAGCAGATCTCCTGGTGGATCAACCAGCAGAAGGACGAAGGCCGCCGCCCGCAGCACATCCAGCCCGAGCCGCGCGACGACTGGACCGAAACCCTGCGCCAGGCGTATGCCGCCTACCAGGAACGCTGCGACCGCGCTGGTCTGGTCGATTTCGCCGAACTGTTGCTGCGCGCGCATGAGCTGCTGCGCGACAACCCGGCGCTGCTTGCGCATTACCGCGCGCGTTTCCGCGAAATCCTGGTGGACGAATTCCAGGACACCAATGCCATCCAGTACGCCTTCGTGCGCGTGCTGGCCGGCGAGTCCGGGCATGTGTTCGTGGTTGGCGACGACGACCAGGCCATCTATGGCTGGCGCGGCGCCAAGGTCGAGAACGTGCAGCGGTTCCTGCGCGATTTCCCCGGCGCGCAGACCATTCGCCTGGAACAGAACTACCGTTCCACCGCCACCATTCTCGGCGCCGCCAACGCGGTCATCGCGCACAACCCGGACCGCATCGGCAAGCAGCTGTGGACCGACAGTGGCGATGGCGACCCGATCGATCTGTACGCCGCTTACAACGAGACCGACGAAGCGCGCTACGTAGTCGAACGCGCGCGGCAGTGGGTGCGCGATGGCGGCAGCTATGGCGATGTAGCCGTCCTGTACCGCAGCAATGCCCAGTCACGGGCCTTTGAAGAGGCGCTGATTGCCGAGCAGGTACCGTATCGCGTGTATGGCGGCATGCGCTTTTTCGAGCGCGCCGAAATCAAGGACGCCCTGGCCTACCTGCGCCTGCTGACCAACCGCGACGACGATGCGGCCTTCGAGCGCGCGGTGAACACGCCGACCCGTGGCATTGGCGACCGCACCCTGGACGAAGTGCGGCGGCTGGCGCGTGCCCGCGCGCTGTCGCTGTGGGAAGCAGCCATGCTCTGCACCCAGTCCGGCGAACTGGCCGCGCGTGCGCGCAACGCACTGGCCGGCTTCCTCAACCTGGTCCAGCAGCTGGCGGCCGAAACCGGCGCGATGGAGCTGAAGGAACGCATTGACCACGTGCTGATGCGCTCGGGTCTGCGCGAGTACTGGGCCAAGGAGAGCCGCGGCGGCCTGGATTCGGAATCGCGCACCGAGAACCTGGACGAACTGGTCTCGGTCGCCTCGCGCTTCGTGCGCCCGGACGACGATGACGACGAAGCCCAGGCGATGACCGAGCTGGTCGCCTTCCTGGCCTATGCCTCGCTGGAAGCCGGCGAAGGCCAGGCCCAGGCGGGCGAGGAAGGCGTGCAGCTGATGACCCTGCATTCGGCCAAGGGTCTGGAGTTTCCGCTGGTGTGCCTGGCCGGCATGGAAGACGGCCTGTTCCCCAGCGCCCGCTCGCTGGAAGAAAGCGGGCGCCTGGAAGAAGAACGCCGCCTGGCCTACGTCGGCATCACCCGCGCACGGCAGAAGCTGCTGCTGTGCTACGCCGAGTCCCGGCGCATCCACGGCCAGGACAACTACAACGTGCCCTCGCGCTTCCTGCGCGAGATTCCGCGTGACCTGCTCAACGAGGTCCGCCCGCGCGTGCAGGTTTCGCGCCCGGCCTCCCTCGGTGCCAGCCGCAATGCCGGCGCCGCGGCGATCGAAACCCCGCTTGTCGCCCTGGGCGCCAATGTCACCCACCCGAAGTTCGGCGGCGGCGTGATCACCGACTACGAAGGCAGTGGCGCGCACGCCCGCGTGCAGGTGCAATTCGACGAGGCCGGCCCCAAGTGGCTGGTGCTCGCCTACGCCAACCTGACCATCGTCTGAGAGGCGTCGGCAGGCCCGGCGGGGATTGATCCGAATCAACGCGACCTTAAGGCGGTAGTGGTGAAATGCGCCACGAACCCCGCCGGCGGGCGGTTGCCAGGAGCTTCCCATGTACAAGCGCATTCTGATTGCCCTCGATGATTCCGAGCTGGCCCAGCGTGGCCTGCAGCATGGCCTGGGCCTGGCCAAGGCCACCGGCGCGCACGTCGACATCCTGACCGTCTCCGAGCCGTGGGCCATGGGCATGTACGACGCAATGGGCTGGAGCGTGGGCTACGAGTCCAGCCCCGAGTACCGCAAGGAGCGCGAAGACCGCGCCCAGACCCTGCTGCAACCGGCGATGGAGGCCGCACGCGCAGCCGGCGTGGCAGCCGAGCCGCGCCACGTCCTCGACCGCTATGCCGCCGAAGGCATCATCGACACTGCTCGCGAATGCGGCAGCGACCTCATCGTGATGACCTCGCACGGCCGCCGCGGTATGAGCCGCGTGCTGCTGGGCAGCCAGACCACCGAGGTACTGACCCACAGCACAGTACCGGTCCTGGTCATCCGTTAAAACACAGACCGAGCTACCCCCCAGCCGCGGAAACCCGCTCTTCCCATCCGCCCGCGACCAGCTGTCGGTCATTCGGGGGCAGGCCCTGCCAGGACCCTAGGCAACATGGATGTTGCCTAGGAGTCCCGAGGGATGGGTTTACGACGTGTCCTGGCAGGGCCTGCCCCCGGATGCCGCGCGCACGCCCATGCGAGCCGATCAACCTCGCAGGCCAACCAACTACCAGCCGCCAATCACCAATCACCAATCACCAATCACCAGCTATAGAGCTTCCAGTAAACCGGCGAAGGCCCATCCTTGTCATTGTCCATATGACCATCGCCATCGCGGTCATACAGGAAGTACGTAGCCCCACGCACCGGCGTGACCTTGACCATGCGCACCTGGCCGGCGACGCGGTACTCGTCCACGCGGTCACCGTTGTCCATCGTCTTGCTGGTGACATCGGCATTGCGCAGATCCACCGGTTGCCCATCGGTCCCGACCATGCCGGCACCGCTGCTGGCGCAACCGGCCAGCGTGAACACAAGGGCGAACAAAAGAGCGGTCTTCTTCATCGTGGCTATCCGGGGCCGGGGCCCTCGATTATGCGCGAGGCGCCCGGCATCGCGGCGTAGAATCGCACCATGAGCAGACTAGTCCTGATCGACGGTTCCAGTTACCTGTATCGCGCCTTCCATGCGCTGCCGCCATTGACCAATGCCCAGGGCGAGCCCACCGGCGCCCTGTTCGGCGTGGTCAACATGCTGCGCGCCACCCTGAAGGAGCGGCCCGAGTATGTCGCCTTCGTTGTCGATGCCCCCGGCAAGACCTTCCGCGACGACCTCTACCCCGCGTACAAGGCCAATCGCGCCGCCATGCCCGACGAACTGCGCGCCCAGGTCGTGCCCATGTGCGAGATCGTCCACGCCCTCGGCATCAGCATCCTGCGCGAGGAAGGCGTCGAAGCCGATGACGTGATCGGCACGTTGGCCCTGCAGGGTGCCGCCGACGGCCTCGACGTCACCATCTCCACCGGCGACAAGGACTTCGCCCAGCTCGTGCGCCCCGGCATCCGCCTGGTCAACACCATGACCGGCAGCCAGATGGACTCCGACGAGTCGGTGATGGCCAAGTTCGGCGTGCGCGCCGACCAGATCGTCGACCTGCTTGCACTGATGGGCGATGCCGTCGACAACGTGCCCGGCGTGGACAAGTGCGGCCCCAAGACCGCCGCCAAGTGGCTGGCCGAGTACGGCTCGCTGGACGGAGTCATCGCACAGGCCACCGCGATCAAGGGCAAGATCGGCGAGAACCTGCGTGCCGCGTTGCCGCGCCTGCCGCTCAACCGCGAACTGGTGACCATCAAGACCGATGTGGCCCTGGCCGGTGGCCCGCGCACCCTCGGCCTGCGCGAGCGCGATGCCGAAGCGCTGGCTGGCCTGTACCAGCGCTACGGCTTCACCCAGGCCCTGAAGGAACTGGAGGGCGGTGCCGGCGTCGCCAGCATCGCCGAGCGCGAACCCGGCCAGGCCCGCGGCCGCGGCTTCACCGCGGCGGCGTTGCCGGCCACCGCCGCCGAGATCGACCCGGCGCTGGCCGCCAAGGGCGAGTACGAAACCATCACCACGCAGGCGCAACTGCAGGCCTGGATCGAGCGCCTGCGCGCTGCCGGCCAGTTCGCCATTGATACCGAAACCGACAGCCTGGACCCGATGCAGGCGCGCCTGATCGGCATCAGCTTCAGCGACACGCCCGGTCAGGCCGCCTACCTGCCGCTGGCCCACGACTACCCCGGCGTGCCCGCGCAGCTGCCGCAGGCGCAAGCCCTCGACCTGCTGCGCCCGCTGCTGGGCGACCCGGCAGTGCGCAAGCTCGGTCAGCATGGCAAGTACGACTTGCACGTGATGCGGCGCCACGGCATCGAACTGGCCGGCTACGTGGACGACACCCTGCTGCAGAGCTTCGTCCTCAACTCCGGCGGCGCCCGCCACGACATGGACAGCCTGGCCAGGCGCTATCTCGGCTACGACACGATCAAGTACGAAGACGTTGCCGGCAAGGGCGCCAAGCAGATTCCGTTCTCGCACGTGTCCATCGAGGACGCCACGCGCTATTCGGCCGAAGATGCCGATATCACCTTGCGCCTGCATCGTGTGCTGGCGCCCAAGCTGCAAGCCGAACCCGGCCTGGAGAAGGTCTACCGCGAAATCGAGATGCCGCTGGTCTCGGTGCTTGAACGCATCGAGGCCAACGGCGTGTGCGTGGATGCCGACGAGCTGCGGCGGCAGAGCGCGGACCTGTCCAAGCGCATGCTCGCCGCGCAGCAGAAGGCCACCGAACTGGCCGGGCGCGCCTTCAACCTGGATTCGCCCAAGCAGCTGCAAGCCTTGCTGTTCGACGAGCTCGGCCTGCCTGCCGTGGTCAAGACGCCCAAGGGCCAGCCGTCAACCAATGAGGAAGCGCTGGAAGCCATTGCCGATCAGCACGAACTGCCGCGCGTGATCCTCGAATACCGCGGCCTGGCGAAACTGCGCAGCACCTATACCGACAAGCTGCCGGAGATGATCAATCCGCACAGCGGCCGCGTGCATACCAGCTATCACCAGGCGGGCGCGGCCACCGGGCGGCTGTCGTCCAGCGACCCGAACCTGCAGAACATTCCGATCCGCACCGACGATGGCCGCCGCATCCGCCGCGCCTTCGTGGCGCCGCCGGGACGCACGCTGCTGGCTTGCGACTATTCGCAGATCGAGTTGCGGATCATGGCGCACCTGTCCGAGGACCGTGGGCTGGTATCGGCGTTCGAGTCCGGTGCCGACGTGCACCGCGCCACCGCGGCGGAGGTGTTTGGCCGGCGCATCGACGAGGTCACCGCCAACGAGCGCCGCGCGGCCAAGGCGATCAACTTCGGCCTGATGTACGGCATGAGCGCTTTCGGCCTGGCGCGCCAGCTCGGCATCGGCCGCGGCGAGGCGCAGGATTACATCGCGCTGTACTTCAGCCGCTATCCGGGCGTGCGCGACTTCATGGAGAGCACGCGCCAGCAGGCGCGCGAGAAGGGCTACGTCGAAACCGTGTTCGGCCGGCGGCTCTATCTGGAGTACATCAACAGCGGCAGCCAGGGCCAGCGTGCCGGTGCCGAACGTGCGGCAATCAACGCGCCGATGCAGGGCACCGCGGCGGACATCATCAAGCGCGCGATGGTCACGGTGGATGCGTGGCTGGCTGCGCACCGCGAGCGCGCGCTGATGATCCTGCAGGTACACGACGAACTGGTATTCGAGGCCGAAACTGAATTCGTTCCGCAGTTGCAGCAGCAGGTGGTTGAACTGATGGCGGCCGCGGCGAGCCTGCGCGTGCCACTGGTGGTGGATGCCGGCGTGGGGCCCAACTGGGACGAAGCGCATTGATGAATGCGCCGCGCTTCCACCCCCGTGAGAAGCGCGGCGCAAACCGTCAGAAAAAGCAACGCCGAAACGTCAGAAATGAATGAATCCGTCCTTAATTCGACGAATTATTAACTCAAATCTTCACGATCCATCAATGTCCGAAATGTTGTTATAGCCCTCGACAGGCGCAACGCCTGTCGCGGATCTCTCCCATCCCCTGGAGCAGATCTCTGGAACGGAAACTCCTCCCCAAGTTTCCGTTCCCTGGCCCCGCTGACCTCCCCCTGGTCTGCGGGGCTTTTTATTTGCGGACGCCGATATTTTGACCGAGCGCCGCGGCGCGAACCGTGCACCACTTCACCAAACTAAACGGCCGCCATGACATTGACGCGACAAATCTTCTGAACGCGTCATTCGCTGTGCGGCAGGTCACGTCTCAACTCGCCGCAGCGACAGCTTTCTGACGGCTTCAGCCAAGCCAGTCGCGTGGCATCAGGTAATCGACCAGGCGCGCCTCGGGACTTCCCGGCTCCGGCTGGTAGCCGTATTCCCAACGCACACGCGGCGGCAGGCTCATCAGGATGCTTTCAGCGCGGCCGCCGCTTTGCAGGCCGAACAGGGTGCCGCGGTCGTAGACCAGGTTGAACTCGACATAGCGCCCGCGACGGTACTGCAGGAATTCCCGCTCGCGTTCGCCGTAGGGCGTGTCCTTGCGCCGCTCCACGATCGGCAGGTAGGCATCGAGAAAGCCATCGCCGACAGCGCGCAAATACGCAAAGTCGGTATCGAAGCCATTGTGCAGGTCGTCGAAGAACAGCCCGCCCACGCCGCGGGTCTCGTTGCGATGGCGCAGGAAGAAATACTCATCACACCAGCGCTTGTGCGCGGCGTAGCGGTCCTCGCCAAACGGCGCGCAGAGCTGCTGCGCGGTGCGGTGCCAGTGCAGCACGTCCTCGTCGAAGGGATAGAACGGGGTGAGGTCGAAGCCGCCGCCGAACCAGGCCGCCACTTCCTCGCCATCGCGCTCGGCACGGAAATAGCGCACGTTGGCGTGGGTGGTCGGCAGATAGGGGTTGCGCGGATGGAACACCAGCGACACGCCGGTGGCGCGCCAGGTCGCGCCCGCCAGCTCGGGGCGATGCGCGCTGGCCGACGGCGGCAGGCGCGTGCCACTGACGTCTGAAAAGCCAATGCCGGCCTGTTCAAACACCGCGCCATCGCGCAGCACACGGGTGCGCCCGCCGCCGCCTTCGCTGCGCTGCCACAGGTCTTCCTGGAAACGGGCTTGGCCATCTGCCGCTTCGATGGCAGCGCAGATGCGGTCCTGCAGACCGGTCAGGTATTCGCGTACACGCTCGAATTCGTTCATGCCGCCATTCTAGCGACGCGGCCGCGCCGTCGACGGCTTGCTCAGCGCTGGAATTCGGCGCGCACGGCCGGACGGCACAGCTGCCAGATCAGCCAGGCATGCACCGCGGCGATCGCCAGCGCGCCGAACCAGCACACCACGCGCAGCGCTGCCAGCATTGGCGCGCCGGCATCGCGCAACTGCGCCGCGATGTCCGCGTTGGCCTGCGGCTCCAGACTGGCGGTGACCACGGCCATGGCTGCATCCACCAGCGGGATGCATGCGAAGTTGGCCAGGGCGACCAGGGCCAATACCACGATGAAGCCCAGCCGGCCCCACTCGCGCCGTTGCAGCAGCGCCCAGGAAATCCAGGCCACGGCCAGCGACGCGATCACCCCCAGCAGCGACAGGCCGAGCAGATGCTCGCCCAGCCACGCCAGCAACGGCGGACGCGGCGCGTCCGCGGGCAGCAGGCCGCCGAGGTTGCCCAGCCCCGGCACCCATGCGGCCATCGCCGCCTGCAAGGCGTTGCCGGCGGCGCTGAGCAAGGCCGTGCCCAGGCTCAGCCAGCCGAGCACGGTGACGAAACTGCTGTGGACAGGGGCAGGGCGCGGGGCAGCGTGCATGGGGAGTCCGGGGAAGCGGGGCCTGGAAACACGAACGCCGGCAGGCGCCGGCGTTCGCGGTGCGGTGCGGTGCGCGGTGGAGCTTACTTCACCTGTTCCTCGAACAGCTTGAGGATGCGCTTGTACTCGTCCAGCCAGGAGTCGGCACGGGTGAAGCCGTGACGTTCGAGCGGGTAGGGCGCGATCTGCCAGTTGTCCTTGTGCAGTTCCATCAGCTTCTGGGTCATGTCCACCGAGTCCTTGAAGAACACGTTGTCGTCGATCATGCCGTGGGCAATCAGCAGATGGTCGCGCAGCCCTTCGGCGTAGTTGATCGGCGAGGACAGCTTGTACGCCTCCGGGTCCAGCTCGGGGGTGTTGAGGATGTTGGCGGTGTACTCGTGGTTGTACTGCATCCAGTCGCCGACCGGACGCAGCGCCGCACCGGCCTTGAAGGTGCCCGGGGAGCGGAACAGCGCCATGTAGGTCATGAAGCCGCCGTAGGAGCCGCCGTAGATGCCGGCACGCGCGCGGTCACCCTGCTTGTTGGCGACCAGCCAGTCCAGGCCGTCCAGGTAATCCTCCAGCTCCGGGTGGCCCATGTTGCGGTAGATCGCCGTGCGCCAGTCGCGGCCGTAGCCTTCCGAGGCGCGGTAGTCCAGGTCCAGGACGATGTAGCCCTTCTGCACCAGCAGGTTGTGGAACATCTGCTCGCGGAAGTAATTGGTGTAGCGCTCGGAGACGTTCTGCAGGTAGCCGGCGCCGTGCACGAACATCACGATCGGATACTGCTTGCCCGGCTCGGGGTTCTGCGGGCCGTAGTACTTGCCCCAGATCGTGCCGGCACCATGCCTGGACGGCACCTGCACGTACTGCGGCTGGATCCACGGCTGCGCCTTGAACGCGGCCGTGCGCGTGTCGGTCAGCACGCGCGCCTGGCCGCCAGCGGCCGGCACCACCGCCAGCTGCGGCGGCAGGTAGCTGGCCGAGTAGCGCACCAGCAGCTGGCCGCCGTCGGGCGACAGGCTGAAGTCTTCCACGCCATCCAGCGCGGTGACTTCGCTGACCTTGTCGCTGGCCAGGTCGAGCTTGCAGACCTCGTAGTCGCCCGGCCACTTCTGGTTGCAGACGAAGAAGAAGCCACTGCCATCGGCGTTGGGTACCGGCGCGGACACTTCCCACTTGCCGCGCGTGCGCTGGCGCGCCTTGCCGTCACCGGCAACGGTGTACAGGTGCGAATAGCCCGACTCCTCGGACAGCAGCCACAGCGTGCGGTTGTCCGGCAGCCAGCCGAAATCGTTGAAGTTCCAGTTGATCCAGGCGTTGTCGGTGAGGCGATGGCGCGGCAGCAGCTGCGCCTTGTCCAGGTCGACGCTGGCGATCCAGCGGTCCTTGTTGTCCACGGCGCGGATTTCGACTGCGGCATTGCGGCCGTCGGCGCTCCAGTGGATGGACGGGCCGCTGCCATCGCCGTCGCTTTCGATGCGCACGGCGCGGTTGCCCTTCAGCGGATCGCGCTTGGCGGCCTTGCGCAGTGCGGCCAGCGGATCGGTGGCGATGCCGGGCAGCGGATCGAACTTCAGTTCGTGCGCGGTGCCGGCAGCGGTGTCCACCAGCCACAGCTTGTGCGGCACCGGGTCATTGCGGCCGACACGGGTGCGCACTTCCTGGAATTCCTCATAGCCCGACTCGGTGACGTACTTGGGCATCTTGCCGGCCTGGCCCTCGTCGGCGCCCTTGGCCTGGGTCACCACCAGCAGGTGGCGGCCGTCCGGCGACAGCGCGCTGTCGGCGATTTCCACGTCGTCGCCCAGGTACACCGGTGCGGCGGCGCGGGTCGGGTCGGCCTTGCGCCAGGCGTCTTCCTGGGTGCGCAGGGTTTCGCGCTGCTCGCGGTCGCGGCGCAGGGTGGCCAGGGTTGCCAGCTGCTGCTCGCGCAGCACGTCGGCCTTGGGCGGCGCGTTGGGATCGCGCGCGGCCTTGACCACGGCCACCTGGCTGGTGCCGCCGCCCGGTGCCCAGTGGTACCAGTCGTTGCCGGCGCGCCAGATCACCCCGCCATCGCTGGCGAACTGCGGCCGCGACTCGGTCTCGTTGCTGCGGGTGAGCTGGGTCAGCGCGCCCGAGCGCAGGTCGCGCAGGAAGATGTCGCCGTTGCGCGCGAAGACCATGCGCTGGTGCTGCGCGTCATAGGCCGGGTTGGCCGCGTCGAGGCCGGCGCGCTCGTTGTCGCCCACGCGCTGTGCCGCACCGCCTTCGACCGTCTGGCGGAAGGTATCGCGCACCGGGCTGCCGTTGCGCTTGAGCAGGTACTGCACCTGCTTGCCGTCCCATTGCCACCAGGCGCTGTCCACGCCGGGGCCGATCCAGTCGGGGTCGGCCATCACCTGTTCGATGGTCAGCGGGGCGGGAGGCGTCTGCGCGCTCGCGGTGGCGGCGAGCAGCAACAGGGACAACGGCAGCAGCTTGGGCATGAGTGGCAGCGCAGGGATGAAGATGCGCAAGCCTAACAGCGGGCATCGGGCCGGCGGCTGGGCCACAGGTCATGCACTGCCGCCGAAAGGGCCTCAGCCTGCGGGGTTGCCCAGCACGCCCTCGATCTCCACCGCCAGCTCGCGGCGGCAGACTTCGGCATGCAGCAGCACGCGCGGCACGCGTTGGCCAAAACGTTCGTCCAGCGCCGCGGCGACCACCGGCACGGCGTCGCGATCGCGCACATAGACCTTGAGCAGGGTGCCGGGGTCGTCCATGTCGGCGGCCAGGCCGGGCGCGCGCTGGGCCGCCTCACTGCGCAGGGCCTCGATGTTGACCAGGATCTCCTCCAACTGCGCGCGCACGTTGCCGTGGTGCGCCGTGGCGTGGCCGACGATGCTGGCCGTGCCCGACAACAGCAGCGGTGCCTGGCTGCCGGCCGGCGGCAACATCGCCCGGGCAAAGCTCGGAGATTGCGGGCCGTACTGGCGCGGATAGCGGTAGGCGCTGACCTGGCGCGGGTTTTCCACCGCCAGCCCGGGGCTGCGCGCGGCCAGCCAGTACACCAGCAACTGTCGCGGCCCGCCGAAGCTGCCGATGCAGGTCGCCGCCGGCAGCCGCCCTTCTTCCACGCGCCCGAGGCCGCGGACCCGGCCGACGCAGAAGCGGCGGTAGCGTTCCTGGTCGCCGTCGCCTTCGGTCAGCGCGTCGAAGTAATTCCAGATCCGCAGCGCATGCGCGTAGCCGCGCTCGGCGATGAAGTGGCTCATCCGTGCGTAGGCCAGCGCGCTCGCCGCTTCGATGTCGAGCCCGGGGTGCTCGTCGATCACGATGGCGCCGAACTGCAGCGTGCCGTTCTCGGCCCAGGCGATACCGTCGTCGCTGCGGCCGGTCAGCGCCGGGGTATCACCGCGCCACACTTCGGCCAGGCCCGGGCCCATCGTCTGCAGGGGTACGCGCAGCCGCCGGGGATCGTCCGCCGCTGCGCCGGCAAGCGCTTCTTGCGAGAAGTCCACCACTGCGAGGACGCAGGGGTCACGCAGCTGGGCGGCGGCCGCTTCGGCGGCCACGAAGGAGCACTGCAGGTGGATCGCGGACGACAAGTTCATTCCGGGTGGGGCGGGGGCGCGGCATGATAGCGCGGTGCGATGCGCGCCCCCGTGGACCGAGGCCGTTGACCGATTGACGCACTCGAACCGACGCTGGCACGATCCCTCCCCTCAAGCGCCGGACGTTCCGGAATCGTTCATTTTCCTGACTCCGGGCGGCGTGACCCACCAATGATCGAATTCACCGTAACCGGTTGGTCCGCATGGGCGCCGGGACTGACCGAGCCGCAGCAATGGCTGGCCTGGTCCCGGGCCGAACCGGTGGCCCCGGAGGGCGAAGGCGCGCCCGCGCTGGCGGACGTGCCAGCGGTCATGCGCCGCCGCATCGACCGTCTCGGTCGCATGGCGATTGCCGCAGCCGATGCCTGCGATATCGCAGCCACCCGCGAAGACGTGCCGCTGGTGTTCGTGTCGCGCCACGGCGACGTCGGCGGCTCGGTCGAACTGCTGCGCGCGTTGGGCCAGGCCGAGCCGCTGTCTCCCACCGCCTTCAGCCTGTCCGTGCATAACGCCGTGGGCGCGCTGTACTCGATCGTGCGCAAGCGCCGCGGCAACTACCTGGCCCTGGCGGCGGGCGCGGCCTCGGTCGAAAACGCCTGTGTCGAGGCCGTCGGCCTGCTTGCCGATGGCGCGCCGGAAGTGCTGATCATCTGTTATGACGGCCCCTTGCCTGAGGTTTATGCCGATTTCGCCGACGAACCCGCCCACGCCTATGCCTGGTGCTGGCGCGTGGCCGCTGCCGGCCAGCCGGGCGAACAGCTGAGTCTGGCCTGGGAAGAAGTCGAGCCCGGCTCGGCGGTGCCGTCTTCTACTGCGCTCCAGCACGGTCTGGCGCTGCACCGCTTCCTGCTGGGCGAGGCGCCACAACTGCAAGCCACCCTCGATGGCCAGCGCTGGCACTGGCGCCGCCATGGCTGAGCGGGGCCTGCGGCGTCGGCTCGATCACGCCTGGCGCGTCTTCGGGACCGGGCTCAGCTTCCTGGCCTTTGGCGTGGGTGGGCTGTTCCTGCGCGCCTGCCTGTTTCCGCTGTTGCAGCTGGGCGTACGCGATGCCCGGCAGCGCCGCTGCCTGGCCCGGCGCTGGATCCAGCGCAGCTTTGCCGCCCACGTGTGGCTGATGCATTCGCTGGGTGTGCTGACTTACGAAGTGCGTGGACGTGAACGGCTTCAGCGTCGTGGCTTGCTGATCCTCGCCAACCATCCGACGTTGATTGACGTGGTTTTCCTGATCTCGCTCCTGCCGGACGCCGATTGCGTGGTGAAGGTAGGCGTGGCCCGCAACCCGTTCATGCGCGGCCCGGTGCGCGCCGCCGGCTACATCGCCAATGACGAAGGCGCCGGCCTGGTCGAGGAGTGCATTGCCGCGGTGTGCAGCGGCGGCAATCTGGTGATCTTTCCCGAGGGTACCCGCAGCCAGCCGGGGCAGCCGCTGCGGCTGCAGCGCGGGGCGGCGAACATCGCCGTGCGCGGCCGTCTGGACATCACGCCGGTAAGGATTTCCTGCGACCCGCCGACATTGGGAAAGGGCCAGAAGTGGTATCGTGTGCCTTCACGGCGTTTTCACATGTTGATCGAGGTCGGGGATGACCTGCCGATCGCGCCGTTCCTGCAGGAAACAGCTGCCGCGCCGGGAAGCGAAGCCCTGGCGGTGAGGCGGCTCAATGACCATCTTTGCCAATATTTTTCGGGAGAAGTTGCGCGTGCAGGCACTTGAGCACGAGATCAAGGAATTGATCATTTCATCGCTGTCGCTGGAAGACATCACGCCCGAGGACATCGACCCGGCCGCGCCGCTGTTCGTCGAAGGCCTGGGGCTGGATTCGATCGATGCACTCGAACTCGGCCTGGCCTTGCAGAAGCGCTACAACGTCAGCTTGTCGGCCGACTCGCAGGAAACCCGCAAGCATTTCGCCAGCGTCCGCGCACTGGCTGAATTCGTAGCCTCACGCCCCCAGGCGTGAACGCCAGAGCAGGAATTGAAGAGCATGACCAAGAACGAACTTTTTGACCGGATTGTCGCGATCCTGCATGAGAGCTTCGAGATCGAGCCGTCGCGCATCCAGCCCGTAACGCGTCTGTACGAAGACCTCGACATCGACAGCATCGACGCGGTCGACCTGATCGTGCAGCTCAAGCCCTTGCTCGGCCGCAGCCTGCAGCCGGATGCCTTCAAGTCGGTGCGCACCGTGCAGGACATCATCGACGTGCTGCACGGGTTGCTCCGCGACCAAGCGGCCTGATCGGGCAGGGCAGGCCGTCGTGAACCGTCTGCGCGCGGCCGCGCTGCTGCTGCTTTCGCTGGCCTATCCGTTGCTGGTGTACCTGGCAATGGGGCGCTTCGAGCCGCGCTGGATGGCCCTGCTGCTGTTCGCCCTGGCCCTGCTGCGCGCGCTGGCCACGCGCCAGGCGTTGTGGCTGGCCGCTTCGGCGGGCGCTGGCGTGCTGGCGCTGCTGGCCACGGTGCTGAACCAGGCGCTGCCGCTGAAGCTGTACCCGGCCCTGGTCAATGCGGTGCTGCTGGCGGTGTTCGCGGTGAGCCTGCGTTTTCCGCCGAGCGCGGTGGAGCGCATTGCCCGCCTCACCGAGCCGGACCTGCCGCCGCAGGCCATTGCCTATACCCGCCGCGTCACCCAGGTGTGGTGCGGCTTCTTCGTGCTCAACGGCACGCTCGCGCTCGCCACTGCGTTGTGGGCCAGCGAGCAGGTCTGGGCGCTTTACAACGGATTGTTGGCGTACGTGATGATGGGTGTCTTGTTCGCGGTGGAATGGTGCGTGCGCCAGCGCGTGCGGGCGGCGCACCGGCATGGCTGAGTGGATCGCGCTGGACCGGCTCGCCCTGGCCGGGCATGCCCAACGCCGGGTAACGCCGACGCTCACACATGCGGCATGGTGCCAGCGCGTAGCCGATTGGCACGCGGCTTTTGCCGCCGCCGAGGGTCGCGACTGGGCGCTGTACGCTGGCGACGAAGGCGAATTCTCCGCCGCCCTGTTTGGTGCCTGGCATGCCGGCAAGCGCGTGTTTCTGCCGGGCGATGAACTGCCGGCCACGCTCGAACGCCTCGCCACGCGCGTCGATGGCTTTGCCGGCGAACTGCCGCAACAGATGCAACCGTTGCGCGCCGCGCCGGGCTCAGGCAATGCCGCCCACCTCGCGGCACTGGACGAAGCCTCCGCCGCGCTGGTGATGTTCACCTCCGGCAGCACCGGCGAACCGGTGGCGATCGAAAAATGCCTGCGCCAGCTGGCGCGCGAAGTCGAAGCGTTGCAAGCCGCGTTTGGTGAGCAGCTGCATGGCTGCCGCGTGCACGGCACGGTGTCGCACCAGCACATCTACGGTTTGCTGTTCCGCGTGCTGTGGCCGCTGGCGGCCGGACGCGAGACCCTGCCGCGTGCGTTCTTCCACGAAGACATGGTCGCGGCCATGGCCGGGCACGATGCCGTGCTCGTCGCCACGCCGGCGCATCTCAAGCGCATTCCCGCGCAACTGGACTGGAGCGCATTGCAGGGCCGGTTGCGCGCGGTGTTCTCCTCCGGCGGGCCGCTGCCGGCCGAGTCCGCGCATGAGGTGCGACAGCGTCTGGGCATACCCCCGACCGAAGTCTTTGGCAGCAGCGAAACCGGCGGCATCGCCTGGCGGCGCTGGGAGGACGACGCACCGCGCTGGCATGCGCTGCCTGGCGTGCAGTGGCGCATCGACGCCAACGGCCTGCTGGAAGTGCATTCGCCGCATCTGGCGCAGCCGCACTGGTGGCGCAGCGAGGATCGCGCCGAAGCGCTGCCCGGGGGCGGTTTCCGCCTGCTCGGCCGTGCCGACCGCATCGTCAAGATCGAAGAGCGCCGTGTCTCCCTGGACGCACTGCAACAGCAACTGCAGCGCCACCCCGCCGTGGCCGAAGCGCGCGTGCTGGTGTTGCCGGGTGCGCGCAGTGTGCTGGGCGCGGCCATCGTGCCGACCGCCGAAGGCTGGGCGGTGCTGCGTGCGCATGGCCGCCGCGAACTTTCGCAGCGCCTGTCGGTGCATCTGGCCGACAGCCATGACGCGGTCACCCGGCCGCGGCGCTGGCGCTTCGTCGAGGCCCTGCCGTTGAACGCACAGGGCAAGGTCACCGAGCCGGCACTGGCGGCACTGTTCCGCCCGCAGTATCCGCAGCCGCAGTGGCGTGAACGCAGCAGCGAGGCGGCCGAACTGGACATCGTGCTGGACCCGGCGCTGGCCGCCTTCGATGGTCACTTCCCGCAGGCCACCATCCTGCCCGGCGTGGCGCAGCTGGACTGGGCGATCCATTTCGGGCGCGAAGCCTTCGCCATCGCCGCAGCGTTCCAGCGCATGGACGTGCTGAAGTTCCAGCGCGTATTGCGTCCCGGCGACAGCGTGCGCATGTCGCTGCAATGGAATGCCGCGCAGCAGACCCTGGCCTTCCGCCTGGTATCGGCGCACGGCCCGCACGCCAGCGGCAAGGTGGTATTTGGCCATGCATGACGTACGGCACGAGGCCGGCGCGGCGTTTCGCCCGCTGGTGCTGATACCGGTATACGACCACGAGCACGCCATCGCCGGCATGGTCGAAGGCGTGATGGCCAGCGGCCAGGACTGCCTGCTGATTGATGATGGCTCGCGTGCCTCCTGCGCCGCGGTGCTCGACGCGCTCGCTGCCGCGCATGCGCCGCGCGTGCGGCTGCTGCGCCTGCCCCGGAACCTGGGCAAGGGCGGCGCGGTATTGGCCGGCTTCGACGAGGCCGCGCGCCTGGGCTATACCCATGCGCTGCAGATCGACGCCGACGGCCAGCATGATCCGGCCGACATCCCGCGCTTTCTCGACCACGCCCGGCGTGCACCCGACCAGGTGATCAGTGGCGTGCCCGAATACGACGACAGCGTGCCCAAGGGCCGCCTGTACGGTCGCTACCTCACCCACGTATGGGTGTGGATCAACACCTGGTCGCTGCAGATCCGCGATTCGATGTGCGGCTTCCGCGTCTACCCGCTGGCGCCGGTGCTGCAGCTGATCAGGCAGGAGCGCATCGGCCAGCGCATGGATTTCGACACGGACCTGATCGTGCGCCTGTTCTGGCGCGGCGTCGGCGTGGTCAACCTGCCCACGCGGGTGACCTATCCGCGCGATGGCGTTTCGCATTTCGACGTGTGGCGCGACAACGTGCGCATCAGCCGCATGCACACGCGGCTGTTCTTCGGCATGCTGCGGCGCGCGCCCGGCATGCTGGCGCGACGGCTGCGCGGAGCACGGCGATGAGCAGCCACGCGCGCGCGCCGCACTGGGCGGAGATTGGCGAAACCACCTCGGCCGCCGGCATCGCCTTCCTCTGCGGCGTGCATCGCTGGCTGGGACGCTGGCCGTTCCGCCTGTGCCTGTACCCGGTGGTGCTGGCGCACTGGCTGTTGCATCGCACCGCGCGGCAAGCCTCGCTGCAGTATCTGCGGCGGCTGCATGCGCATGCTGGCGTGTTCGCACGCCCACCGGGTGTGTGGCACAGCCTGCGCCACTTCGCCTGCTTTGCCGAAACCGTGCTGGACAAGATGCTGGCCGCCGGGCGCCGCTACCCCATCGCGCGCGTGGCCCTGCAACGCGATGAAGTACTGGCGCGGGTGCGCGAAGGCCGCGGCGGGCTGATCATCACCGCGCACATCGGCTGCCTGGAGCTGTGCCAGGCGCTGGCCGAAGTGGTGCCGGGCTTTCGCATCACCGTGCTGGTGCACACCGCGCACGCGCAGCGAATCAACCGCATGATGCGCCGGCTCGACCCCGGTCACAGCGTCGAACTGTTGCAGGTCACTGACATGGGGCCGGGCACCGCCGCGCTGCTGGCCGAACGCGTGGCTGCCGGCCAGTTCGTCGCCATTGCCGGCGACCGCGTGCCGGTGGGCGGTGGACGCAGCGTGCGCGTGCCTTTCCTCGGCCACCTCGCGCCGTTCCCGATTGGCGCCTACGTGCTGGCCTCGGTGCTGGCCTGCCCGGTGTTCACCATGTCCTGCCTGCACGCGGGCAATGGCTATCGCGTGGTCTTCGCGCCCTTCGCCGAACGCATCAGCCTGCCGCGCGGCTCGCGCGATGCCGCCATCGCCGCGCAGGCCGCGCGCCTGGCTGCGTGGCTGGAAGCGCAGGTGGTGGCCGCGCCCTACGACTGGTTCAATTTCTTCCCCTTCTGGGATCAGGTTCCGCATGAAGATGGACAATGAGCTGCCCGTGCAGCGCTTCGGCGATGCGCCGCTGGCAATCGAATCGGTGGTGGGCCTGGCCCGCCGCAGCCACGTTGCCGAACTGAGCGAAGACGCGGAGTTCCGCGCGCGCATCCGCCGCGGCGCCGATTTCCTAGACCGCCTGCTGGCCGAGGACGGCGTGGTCTACGGCGTCACCACCGGCTATGGCGATTCGTGCACGGTGAACATCCCGCCGCGCCTGGTCGCCGAACTGCCGCACCATCTGTACACCTATCACGGCTGCGGCCTGGGTCGCTTCCTCGATGAAGAAGAGACGCGCGCCGTGCTTGCCGCGCGCCTGGCCTCGCTGAGTCGCGGCATGTCCGGGGTCAGCGTGGCCTTGCTCGAAGGCCTGGCGACGCTGCTGCGCCACGACGTGCTGCCGCTGATTCCGGCCGAAGGCTCGGTGGGCGCCAGCGGCGACCTGACGCCGTTGTCCTATGTGGCCGCCGTGCTGTGCGGCGAGCGCGAGGTGATGTACCAGGGCCAGTGCCGCCCGGCGGCCGAGGTGCTCGCGCAGATCGGCATGACGCCGCTGCAGCTGCGGCCCAAGGAAGGCCTGGCGATCATGAACGGCACCGCGGTGATGACCGCGCTGGCCTGCCTGGCCTGGCGCCGCGCCGACTACCTCTCGCGCCTGGCCACGCGCCTGACCGCGTTCAATGTGCTGGCCAGTAACGGCAACGCACACCACTTCGACGAAGTGCTGTTCGCGGCCAAACCGCACCCGGGCCAGTCGCGCGTGGCCCAGCGCCTGCGCGAGGACCTGCACAGCGACCGTCCCAGCCGCAACGACCACCGCCTGCAGGACCGCTACTCGCTGCGCTGCGCACCGCACGTGATCGGCGTGCTCGAGGACACCTTGCCGTTCCTGCGCCAGTTGATCGAAACCGAACTCAACAGCGCCAACGACAATCCGCTGATCGACCCGGACCGCGAGCAGATCCTGCATGGCGGCCACTTCTACGGCGGCCACATCGCCCTGGCGATGGACACGCTGAAGAACACCGTCGCCAACATTGCCGACTTGCTCGACCGCCAGCTCGCCCTGCTGGTGGACAGCCGCTACAACCACGGCCTGCCGGCCAACCTGTCCGGCGTCAGCGGCGAGCGCGCGCCGATCAACCACGGTTTGAAGGCCCTGCAGATCAGCGTGTCGGCATGGACCGCCGAAGCGCTGAAACTGACCATGCCGGCTTCGGTGTTCTCGCGTTCCACCGAATGCCACAACCAGGACAAGGTCAGCATGGGCACGATTGCCGCGCGCGACTGCCTGCGCGTGCTGACGCTCACCGAGCAGGTGCTGGCGGCGATGCTGATCGCCGCGCGCCAGGGCATCGCCCTGCGCGAGCGCGTGCAGCAGCGCGCCGCGCTGGGCACGGCGGCCGAAGCCATGTATGCCGACCTGTGCGCGCGCATTGCCCTGATCGAGGAAGACCGTGCCCTGGACGGCGAACTGCGTGCGTTGGTCGCCGATATCCGCCAGGAACAATGGGCCCTGTATGTCGACTGAGCTGTCCATCGAGATCGAACTGAGCCCGGCCTTCCATGACTGCGATGCGATGCAGGTGGTCTGGCACGGACACTATTTCAAGTACTTCGAGATCGCGCGCTGCGCCCTGCTCGCGCGCTATGACTACGACTACCCGCAGATGCAGGCCTCCGGCTACCTGTGGCCGGTGGTCGACACACGGGTCAAGTACATCCGCCCGCTGCTGTACGCGCAGCCGCTGAAGGTGTCCGCGCGCATCAGCGAGTACGAGAACCGTCTGAAGATCGACTACGAGATCCGCGACGCCGGCAGCGGCCAGGTGCTGACCCGCGCGCACACCATCCAGGTCGCCGTGCTCGCCGCCAGCAACGAGCTGCAGTACGTCTGCCCCGCGGTGCTGTGGGAGCGGCTGGGAGTGCAACCGCAATGAGTTCGTCCATGTTTTCCTGGTCATCGCGCCGGTCCGTGGCGCTGTGCGTGCTGATGCTGCTGGCATCGGTGTTCGCCGTGCCGGTCATGGCCGCCCCCGCCGTGCCGCCGGAGCTGGCCCAGGTACAGCAGCGGGTGGCGCGCCCGGCGCTGCTGCGTGCCGATTTCGTGCAGGAGAAGCAGGTTGCCGGCTTCCGCAACCCGCTGCGTTCGCAGGGCCAGTTCGTGCTGGCGCAGCAGCGCGGGGTGATCTGGCGCACGCTCAAACCGTTTGCTTCCGATGTCGTGCTCACTCGTGACCGCATCCTCAGCCGCCAGGCCGATGGCAGCGTGCAGGTCGAGGTCGATGGCCGCCAGCAGCCGGCGCTGCGCGCGATCAACGCGATGATGTTCGCGCTGATGAGCGGCGACGTGCAGGCGATGTCGACCAGCTTCCAGGTGCGTGCCGAGCTGCTGCCGGACAACGCCTGGCGCCTGCACCTGACGCCGCGCTCGCCGATGCTGGCCAAGGCGTTTGCGTCGCTGCAGCTGGAAGGCGACCGCTATGTGCGCAAGGTCGAGATCGAGGAAGCCAATCACGACCGCACTCGCCTGAGTTTCGACAATTTCCGCCTGGCGCCGCCGCTGGATGCCGCCGAGGAAAAGAGCCTTGACTGAGCATGCCGGCGGCAACGCCGAGGACGCACGGCTGCACCAGCGCTGGCGCTGGGTCGCACTGGCCTGGTTGCTGGTGGTCGCGGTGGTGGCCGTGCACCAGGTCGGCTTCTGGCGTGGCGCGCACGTGGACAGCGATGTGCTGGCACTGCTGCCGCAGGACGCCGATGACCGCCTGTTGTCCGATGCGACGCGGCTGATTGCCGACAACAGCGCACGCCAGGTCGTGGTCTTGCTCGGCAGTGCCAGCGCCGACGGCGCCAAGGCCGCGCAGGCGGCGTACTCGCAATCGCTGCACGCCGCTGACCGTGCCACGCCGCTGCCGATTGTCGAAAGCGACTCCGTGCAGGGCTGGTTCGAGCAGGCGCGCGCGTTCTACGCGCCCTATCGCGACCGCCTGCTGACCGATGCCCAGCGCGCGCGCCTGCGCGATGGCGACTCTGGCGCGCTTGGCCAGCAGGCGCTGGCCTCGCTGTATGGTCCGGTTGGCGCGCCGCGGCTGACTGCGTGGAACCAGGACCCGCTTGGACTGTGGCCGCAGTGGTGGCAGGCCCGCGCCGCCGGCAGCGGCCTGCGCGTGGACGACGATGGCCTGCTGCAAGCCGACAGCCGCTATTGGGCAGTGCTGCAGTTCCAGACCCGCGACTCGGCGTTCCGCCTGGATGGCGAGCAACGCATTGGCCAGGCCCTGGATGCGGCGGCTGCTGCCGCGCGAGCCGCCGTGCCCGACCTGCGCGAGTTGCGCGCGGGCGTGCCGTTGCACGCCGAAGCCGCCGCCGCGCAGGCCAGCCGTGAGATCAACACCATCGGCTGGGGCTCGCTGGCCGCTGTGCTGTTGCTGGTGTGGCTGGCCTTTCGTTCGCTGCGGCCGATCCTGCTGGTGGCGATGTCGCTGCTGATCGGCTGCGCCGCCGCGCTGTCGGTCACCGCGCTGGTGTTTGGCAAGGTCCACCTGCTGACCCTGGTGTTTGGCGCCAGCCTGGTCGGCGTGGCCGAGGATTACGGCATCCACTGGTTTGGGTCGCGCCAGGCCGAGCCGGACGGCAGCCGCTGGCGCCTGCTGCGGCATCTGCTGCCCGGCCTGTGGCTGGCCCTGCTGACCAGTGCGCTGGCCTATCTGGCGCTGGGCCTGGCGCCGTTCCCCGGGTTGCGGCAGATGGCGCTGTTCTCGGTGGTCGGCCTCGCCGCCGCGTTCCTGACCGTGATCGCGTGGTTCCCGCTGCTGGACAAGGGCGCGGTGCGGCAGACCCGTTTCGCGCACTGGCTCGGTGGCACGCTGGCGTATTGGCCGCGGCTGGGCCGTACGCGGCGCGGGCTGTGGGTGGTCGCGGGTGTAGCGGTGCTGGCACTGATCGCCAGCGGCTTGTTGCGCCTGCGCGCCGATGACGACCTGCGCAGCCTGCAATCCTCACCGCCGGCGCTGATGGCGCAGCAGATCGAGGTCGGGCGGTTGCTTGGCATGCCGAGCCCGGCGCAGTTCTTCCTGGTGCAGGGCGCCGATGCCGAACAGGTCCTGCAACGCGAGCAGGCGCTGGTCGCGCGGCTGGACGCGCTCGAGGCGCAGGGCCGCGTGGGTGGGCACCAGGCGATCAGCGACTGGTGGCCCTCGCGGCAACGCCAGGACGCCGACGCGGCGCTGACCGCGCGCGTCGAAGGCGCGGTGCTGCAACAGATCGGCGAGGCCACCGGGGAAACTCTGGCGCGGCCCGCGTATGCGGCGCCGGCCGGAATCGAGACTTTCCTGCGCGACCCGGTCTCGCTGCCGTTCCGCCACCTGTGGCTGGGCAAGCTTGGCACCGGGCAGGCCTCGGTGGTAATGGTCGATGATCTCGCGCGCGCCGACGGGCTCAGTACCCTGCAGGCGCAGGCCAAGGGCCTGCCCGGTGTGCGCTGGGTCGATCGCACCGCCGATTTCTCCGCCTTGCTCGGTCACTACCGGCGCATGATGGGCGCGCTGCTGCTGGCCGGCGTGGTGCTGGTCTTCGGCGTGCTGGCCTGGCGCTACCGTGGCCAGTCCTGGCGCGTGATCGCCCCGACCCTGCTGGCCGGCCTGCTCACCTTGGCCCTGCTCGGCTGGCTGCAGCAGCCGCTGCAACTGTTCAACGTGCTGGCCTTGCTGTTGCTGCTGGGCATGGGCATCGACTACGGCATCTTCCTGCTTGAACACCGCGGCGATCGCAGCGCCTGGCTGTCGGTGTGCGTGGGCGCGGCCAGCACCTGGCTGTCGTTCGGCCTGCTGGCGCTGTCGTCCACGCCGGCGCTGCGCGCCTTTGGCCTGACCTTGCTGCTCGGCATCGGCCTGGTCTGGTTGATCACCCCGCTGTTCCGTCCCGATCCGCAGCACTGATTCGTCCCGTTCTCCCACACGAGGCTCCTGCATGACCCGTTCTACGGAAAGAACCGAAATCCTCATCGTCGGCGCCGGCCCTGCCGGTTCTGTGGCCGCCGCGCTGCTGCGCCAGCAGGGACGGCAGGTGGTGATGATCGAGCGCGAGCAGTTCCCGCGCTTTTCCATCGGCGAGAGCCTGCTGCCGCAGAGCATGGAATACATCGAGCGCGCCGGGCTGCTGCAGGACGTGGTCGAGGCCGGGTTCCAGTACAAGAACGGTGCGGCCTTCGTGCGTGGCGAGCGCACTACCCAGTTCGATTTCCGCGACAAGTTCTCGCCGGGCTGGGGCACCACCTACCAGGTGCAGCGTGGCGACTTCGATCATGTGCTGGCCAAGGGCGCGCAGCGCATGGGCGCGGACCTGCGTTTCGGCCATGAAGTGCTGGCGATGCGGCCGGGTGTGCAGCCGAGCGTGGACGTGCGCGACCCGGACGGCAACACCTACACGCTGGAAGCGGATTTCGTGCTCGATGCCAGCGGCTTCGGTCGCCTCTTGCCGCGCCTGCTCAAGCTGGAGTCGCCGTCCAACTTCCCGGTGCGCGGCGCGATCTTCACCCACGTGCGCGACCATATCGCCGCCGATGCGGGCTTTGATCGCAACAAGATTTTGATCACCACCCATCCCGAGCACGTGGACGTGTGGTACTGGACCATCCCGTTCTCCAACGGCTGCTGCTCGCTGGGCGTGGTCGCCGAGCCGTCGTTCTTCGACCGCTACCCCGGCGACGACCTGCAGAAGCTGCAGGCCATCGTTGGCGAAGACCCGAACCTGACCCGCCTGCTGGTCAATGCCGAATGGGCGGTGCTGCCGGTGCGGCGCATCACCGGCTACTCGGCCAACGTGCAGTCGCTGTGGGGCGAGGGCTATGCCTTGCTCGGCAATGCCGGCGAATTCCTCGACCCGGTGTTTTCCTCCGGCGTCACCATCGCCTTCAAGTCCGCGCAGCTGGCTGCCGATTGCCTGGCCCGGCGCTATGCGGGGCAGGCCGTGGACTGGGAAGCCGAGTTCTCGGTGCCGCTGCGCGACGGCGTGAAGGCGTTCCGCCGTTTTGTCGAATCCTGGTATGCGGGCGGCTTCCAGCAGATCATCTTCCACCCCAACCAGCAGTCGGACATCCGCCGCATGATCTGTTCCATCCTCGCCGGCTACGCCTGGGACCGCGACAATCCGTATGTCGCCGATCCCAGCGGCCGCCGCCTGCGCGTGCTGGAGGAACTGTGCGGCGCATGAGCCTGCGGTCCGTGCGCCGGCCCCTGCTGGCGCTGCTGCTGTCGCTGATGGCGCTGCTGCTCGCGGCCTGCGCCGGGCAGCGCGCGCGCGCTCCGGCAGTCGCGCTGCCGCCGCTGCACCTGGCGCCAGCTGCGCTCGGGCAGACGCTGGCGTTGCAGCAGCGCCTGGTCTTCAGCTATGGCGAGCGCCGCAGCACGATGGATGCGCTGCTCGAAGCCGATGCCGATGAAGTGCGCCTGGCCGTGCAGGCGCTGGGCCAGACCGGCGTGACCCTGCGTTGGGACGGCCACACCCTGCAACAGCAGCGCGCGCCCTGGCTGCCGCCGCAGGTGCGCGCCGAGCGCGTGCTCGACGACCTGCAATTCGCGCTGTGGCCAGCGGCTGCGGTGCGCGCGGCGCTGCCGCCGGGCTGGACGCTGGTGGAGGAGGGCGACCAGCGCCGCCTCGAACAGGCCGGCCGCCCCTGGTTGTTGCTGATCCGGCACGATGCCGCGCACCAGACCTTGCGCAACCTCGCCGAGGGCTACGCCCTGGAGATCGAATCGGCACCCATGGACGCCACCATGGACGCAAGCGGGCAGTGAGCGAAATCTTCCTCAATCAGATGGGCGTGGTCTGCGCGCTGGGCGATGACGCCGATGCCGTCGCGCGTGCCCTGTATGACGCGCAGCCGCCGCGCAACGCACCCACCGACGCGGTGACGCCGGGCCGCCCGCTGGTACTGGGCCAGGTGCTGTCGCCGCTGCCGGCGATGGACGACATGCCCGTGCAACTGCGCGGCCGCAACAACGCGCTGCTGCGTCAGGCCTACGCGCAGATCGCCCCGGCCGTGGCTGTGGCGATCGAACGCCATGGCGCGCAGCGCGTGGCCGTGGTGCTGGGTACCAGCACCTCGGGCATCGGCGAGGCCGAACACGCGCTGCGCCAGCGCGGGCTCGGCCAGCCGTGGCCGGCCGGCTTCCACTATGCACAGCAGGAAATGGGTACGCCGGCGCGCTTCGTGCGCGCATTGAGCGGCGCGCGCGGGCCGGCGTGGACGGTGTCCACGGCCTGCTCGTCCAGCGCCAAGGCGATGATGTCGGCGGCGCGGCTGCTGCGCGCCGGCATCGCCGACGTGGTCATCGCCGGCGGCGCCGATTCGCTGTGCCGCTTCACCGTCGAAGGCTTCAGCGCGCTGGAGTCGGTGTCGGCGCAGCGCTGCAACCCGTTCTCGCGCAATCGCGAAGGCATCAACATTGGCGAAGGCGCGGCGCTGTTCCTGATGAGCCGGGAAGCAGCCGCAGTGCGCCTGTCAGGCTGGGGCGAGACGTCCGATGCCTACCACCTGTCCGCGCCTGACCCCGCCGCCACCGGCGCGATCGAGGCCATCGGCCAGGCCCTGGCCCGCGCCCGGCTGCAGCCGGCGCAGATCGACTACGTGAATCTGCACGGCACCGCCACCCGCCACAACGACGCCATGGAAAGTCGCGCCATGCAGGCGGTGTTCGCCACGCCGGTCGCCGCCAGCGCGACCAAGCCGCTGACTGGCCACACCCTGGGCGCGGCTGGCGCGATCGAGGCGGCGCTGTGCTGGCTGACCCTGGCGCACAACCCCGGCGGCTACCTGCCGCCGCACTGGTGGGATGGCGAGGCCGACCCGGAGTTGCCGGCGCTGGCCCTGGTGGCCCCGGGCGAACGCGCGGCGCGCCCGCCGCGGCACCTGCTGAGCCATTCGTTTGCCTTCGGCGGCAGCAACGCCGTGCTGGCCTTTTCCGGAGAGTGAGATGAGCGTGGCCTACGACATCGAACAGGTCATCCCGCATCGCGGTGCGATGCGCCTGATCGACCGCCTGCTGACCTTCGACGCCGAAAGCGTGGTCGCCGAGCTGCGGGTGCCGGCCGATGCGCTGTTCGGCGACGCTGCCGGCGTGCCGGCCTGGGTGGGCGTGGAGTACATGGCGCAGACCGTGGCCGCGTGGGCCGGCTGCCGCTCGCGTGCCCGCGGCGCCGAGCCGTCCATCGGCTTCCTGCTCGGCACCCGCCGCTATCAGGCCGAAACGCCGCATTTCCCGGCCGGTGCGCTGTTGCGGGTGGAGGCAAGATGCGAGCTGTTGGGCGACAATGGCCTGGGCATGTTCGCCTGCCGCATCCTGCAAGACGATGCAGTGCTGGCGACGGCCAATATTTCGGTTTTCGAGCCGCCCGATGCGGCGGCTTATCTGGAGAGCAGTGAGGGATGAAGGGGGATTCGACGGTCTTGGTGACCGGGGCCAGTCGCGGCATCGGCCGGGCCATCGCCTTGCGCGTGGGCGCCGCCGGGCATGACGTGGTCGTGCATTGCCGCAGCCGCATCGACGAAGCGCAGGCCGTGGCCGCGGAAATCCGCGCGCTTGGCCAGCAGGCGCGCGTGCTCGCCTTCGACGTGGCCGACCGCGCCGCCAGCGCCGCCGCCTTGCTCGCCGACGTGGAAGCGCACGGGGCCTACTACGGCGTGGTGTGCAATGCCGGCATCGCCCGCGACAACGCCTTCCCGGCGATGAGCGGCGAGGACTGGGACGCGGTGGTGCACACCAACCTCGACAGCTTCTTCAACGTGCTCAACCCGCTGGTGATGCCGATGGTGCGGCGGCGCAAGCCCGGCCGCATCGTCACCCTGTCGTCGGTGTCCGGCCTGGTCGGCAATCGCGGCCAGACCAATTACAGCGCGGCCAAGGCCGGGATCATCGGCGCGACCAAGGCACTGGCGCTGGAACTGGCCAGCCGCGCAATCACCGTCAACTGCGTGGCGCCGGGGCTGATCGATACCGAGATGCTCGAAGCCGAAGTGGTCGAGCACGCGCTGCCGCTGGTGCCGGCGCGCCGCCTCGGCCGGCCGGAGGAAGTGGCCGCGGCGGTGGTGTTCCTGCTTTCGGAAGACGCCGGCTACATCACCCGGCAAGTGATCTCGGTCAATGGAGGACTGGTGGGATGAGCAGCAACGACAAACGCGTGGTGGTGACCGGCGCTGGCGCGATCAGCCCGCTCGGCCACGACTGGGCGAGCATCCACCAGCACCTGCGGCAATGCCGCAACGCCGTGCGCCACCTGTCCGAGTGGGATGTCTACGAAGGCCTCAACACGCGCCTGGCCGCGCCGGCGCTGCCATTCGACCTGCCGCCGCACTACAACCGCAAGACCACCCGCAGCATGGGCAAGGTCGCGGTGATGTCGGTGCGCGCCACCGAACTGGCGCTGGAACAGGCCGGCCTGCTCGGCCACCCGGTGCTGCGCGGCGGCATGACCGGCGTGTCCTACGGCTCGTCCTCCGGCGCGCATGACGCCACCGCCGAGTTCGGCCGCATGCTCAACGAGCACACCACTGCCGGTATCAGCGCCACCACCTACCTGAAGATGATGAGCCACACCGCGCCGGTGAACATCGGCGTGTTCTTTGGCCTGACTGGCCGCGTGATCACCACCTCCAGTGCCTGCACCTCGGGCAGCCAGGGTGTGGGCTCTGGCTACGAGGCAATCCGCAGCGGCAAGCAGACCGTGATGCTGTGTGGCGGCGCCGAGCAGCTCGATGCCACCGCCGCGGCCGTGTTCGACACCTTGTTTGCCACCAGCGTGCGCAACGACGCGCCGCAGACCACGCCGCGGCCCTTCGATGCGCAGCGCGACGGCCTGGTGCTGGGCGAAGGCGCCTGCACCCTGGTGCTGGAAGAGCTAGAACACGCGCAGGCGCGCGGCGCGCAGATCCTGGCCGAGGTCGTCGGCTATGGCACCAACAGCGACGGCCAGCACGTCACCCAGCCCAGCGCCAGCACCATGGCCCAGGCAATGCGCCTGGCCCTGGCCGATGCCGGCCTGGACGCGGCGCAGATCGGCTACGTCAACGCGCATGGCACCGCCACCGAGCATGGCGACATCGCCGAGTCGCAGGCGACCGCGCAGGTCTATGGTGCCGGCGTGCCGATCAGCTCGCTGAAGAGCTATGTCGGGCACATGCTCGGCGCCTGCGGTGCCTACGAAGCCTGGCTGAGCATCGAGATGATGCGTGAGGGCTGGTTCGCCCCGACCGTGAACCTGGAGCAGGTCGATCCACGCTGCGCCGCCCTGGACTACGTGACCGGCGAGGGCCGCACGCTGCGCACCGACTACGTGGCCAGCAACAATTTCGCCTTTGGTGGCATCAACACCTCGTTGATCTTCCGCCGCTGGCCGAACTGACCGTCGTTCATCCACAAGGAGCAATACCGTGAAACGAATTTTCGCCACCGCCTGCCTGGCCCTGCTGGTCGCCGCCCCCGCCCTTGCCCGCGAGACCCGGGTCGAGCAGTCGCTGCAGGAGCTGGTCGATTCGCAGGCCGCCAAGGACGCCGGCATCGACGGCAGCGTCAAGTTCTACCTGGCCGGGCAGAGCCACCCGGCGGTGCTGCAGTCCTTCGGCAGCGACGTCTCCAACCGCAAGACCAATGCCGCCAACAAGAGCGACGAGGAAGCCTGCCGCTGGGTGACCCTGTCGGTACTCAAGGCCCTGCAGGACGGTGCCAAGGCCAAGGGCGCCAACGCGGTCGTGGACATCGTCAGCTTCTACAAGTCCAACGAGTTCAGCAGCCCCACGAACTACGAGTGCTATGCCGGTGCGATCCTCGCCGGCATGGCCTTGAAGGGCACCTACGCCAAGGTGAAGTAACCGCCACAAGGCTCGCGTGCCCGAACGGGCCCGCCGCATGTCGCCGCCGGGTCACGGCGGTGGCGTGCAGCGGGCCCTTTGTTTTCATCCCGGCCACGCAGCTTCCGGGCGATGATGAACGGCCTCCGCTGCACAGCACGCTGGCGATCCTTTCGCCAGTGCCGGATTTCCGACACAATTCCCGCTGGTTTTTCTCTCGCTGGGCGTGGCCCGCGCGCATGCAAGCCTACGTCTACAAGAGCCAACGCAAGCAGGACACCTACGTCTATCTCGCCAACCGCGATGCATTCGACGCGCTGCCGGCTGCCTTGCTGGCGCAGCTGACGCCGCTGACCTTCGTGCTCGAAGTGGCGCTGACGCCCGAGCGCCGCCTGGCCCTGGCCGACGCCGCACAGGTGCGCCAGCACCTGGCCGAGCGCGGCTTCTACCTGCAACTGCCGCCCACCCTGGCCGCCACGGAACGCGCCGATGGCTGAGGCCTTGCCGCGCGCGCGCCTGCTGCCGGCAGCGTTTGCCGCTGGCGCACTGCTGAGCCTGCTGGGCGGGCTGGGCGGCGCGAGTGCGGCGTTGTTCCTGTGCCTGGCCCAGCCGGCGTACGCGCTGGGCGTGTCCTGGGCACGCGGCACCCGCCCGTGGCCGGCCAGCTGGCGCGCGCTGGGGCAGGGCGCCTTGCCGCTGCTCGGCCTGTGGGCTGGCGGTGGTGCCTTGCTGGCCCTGCTGGTGGCCTGGCCGCTGACCGCGCTGCGCGACAGTGGCAGCCTGGCCGCGGCGCTGGCGTTGAGCATCGCGGTGGCCGCGACCCTGCTTGGCCTGTGGCGGACCTGGCCGCTGTGGCACGAGCTCGAACGCGAGGGCGGTGACCTGCGCAGCGGCTGGCAGCACCTGGGCGGGCGCGAGTTGCATGCCTGGCAAGGCCTGGCGGTCGCCGGCGCGGTGTTGCTGGTAAGCGCTTTCGGCCTGGTTCTGGCGTGGCCGGGACTGGTGGCCGGCAGTGCGCGCTGGGCCTTGGCCGTCATTGCCGCCGTGGCCGCGCCGGCCCTGCACCTGTTGCTGCAGCGCATGCCCGGCGCCGGCAACGTGGAAGTCGCCCCGCAGGCGCGCGACCTGCTCGCCGCCAGCGTGGAAACCGCGCCGCTGGAATCGCTGCCGCGCCACGAATGGGTACCGGCGCTGTACGACGCCGCACGCGGCGGCCGGGTCGATCGCGCCTTGCAGCTGCTGGAAGCCGGCGCCGATCCACATGCCTTGCCGGACGAATCCTGGCGCGACCAGCGCAGCCTGGCCGCGCTGGCGGCGGTGTTGCCCGACCTGCGGCTGCTGCGCGAGCTGATCGTGCGCCGGGTCGACCTCAATCAGGCGCATCGCGGCATGACCCCGCTGCTGGCCGCCACCCGCGACAGCTGGCATGGCCGCCCGGATGCGGTGATGACCCTGCTGGCCAACGGTGCTGATCCGCGCGTGACCGACGCCGAGGGCAACACGCCGCTGCATCATGCGGTGCGCAGCTCCGACCCGGGCGTGGCCGCGCTGCTGCGCGATGCCGCCGCCGAAATCGACGCGCTCAACCACGATGGCCTGTCGCCGCTGGCGATGGCCTGCCAGGCCGGCAACTGGCGCCTGGCGCGCTTCCTGCTCGAACGCGGCGCCAAGCCCGAGCCGGTCGATGGCAGCCCGGTACTGCTGGCCGCCGCCGGGACCGAGGAGGATGACACGGCTGGCGTGCAGCTGTTGCTCAAGCACAAGGCACGCATCGACGCACGTGATCGCCAGCGCCGCAGCGCCCTGCACGAGGCCGCGCAGGCCGGGCATGCGGAAATCGTGGAAGTGTTGCTGGGCGCCGGCGCCAATCTCGACGCGCGCGACCTGCTCGGCCGCACCCCGTTCCTGGAAGCAGCACGGCACGCGCGTGCCGCGGTGCTCGAACAACTGCTCGCGCGCAAGGCCGACTTCACTGCCGTGGACAGCGACGGCCGCAACGCCGTGCTGCTGGCCAGCGCCGCCGAGCATGCCTCGCCGGCACTGGTGCAGCGCCTGCTCGACCTCGGCCTGCCGCCGGACCAGCCCGACCACGCCGGTCGCCGCGCCGTGGACCTGGCCGCCGAAGCGGGCCGCTGGAGCATCGTGGCCCTGCTCGATCCGCAATACCCGCTGCCGGCCGCGGTCACCGACACCCGTGGCGAAGGCGATGCCGCCGCGCCGCCGCCGGTGCTGGACCGTCCGCCGCTGGTGCTGCTGCGCGAAAGCCTGCAACTGGGCCGCGCCGATGGCTTGGCCTCGCTGGCGCGGCTGTGCGCGGCGCAGGAACTGGGCGAACTGCTGCACGACCCGCACCTGGCCTTGAACGCCGATGCGGTCGATTGGCTGCTGCGCCACGGCGCCGATCCGGAAGTGCGTGACGCCTGTGGCGACGTGCCGATGTTCGCGCTGCTGTCGCGCGGTGCCGACGCGCTGCCCACCTTGCAGGTGCTGCTGCGCCACGGAGTGTCCCCTGCCGGCGCCGGTGGCCTGAGCCGCTTCCTCAGTGCCTGCGTGCAGCACGACAGCAGCTCGCGCAGCCAGGAACTGTTTGCGCTGGAACTGCTGGAGCGTGGCGCCGATCCCTTCGCCCATCCCGGAGCCGGCGATCCGCCGTTGGCACTCGCCGTGCGCCTGGGCTGGCTGCGCCTGCAGCAAGCCTTGCTCGAACGCGGCGTCGATCGCGAGGCCCGCGACAGCCACGGCATGACCGCGCTGCACTTGGCCACCGCGCTGGGCCGCGAGGCCTCGTTGAAGCTGCTGGTGATGCAGGGCGCCTCGCCGGATGCGCGAGCCGCCGACGGCCAGACCCCGTTGGGCGTGGCGCTGTCGATCGGCCGCCGCGACCTCGCCGACTGGCTCGACTGGCGCGTGTGGCCGCTGCCGCGTCGCCCGCTGCGCGCCGCCGATGTGCCGGCCGCCGCCACCCGCGGTGATGCCGATGCCGTGCGCCGCCTGATCGAACTCGGCCTGCCGGTCGATGCAGTGGACGCGCAGGGCTGCACCGCGCTGCTGCGCGCCGCCGGCAGTGGCCATGCCGCAGTCGTGGACCTGTGCCTGGCGCGCGGCGCCGACCCGCAGCACGCGGCCAGCAGTGGCGCCACGCCGCTGTCGGCGGCGGTGAGCATGCGCCAGACCGACATCGTCATCGCCCTGCTCGATGCCGGCGCGAAGATCGAACACCGCCTGCCGGGCGGGGTGACCGTGCTGATGCTGGCCTCGGCCCTCGGCCTGCCCGACATTACCGCGCGCCTGCTGGCTGCCGGTGCCGACGTGCACGCCGGCGATGCCCAGGACCTGGCGCCGCTGCATTGCGCCGCGCTGTACGGTTTCACCGCGCGCGACCGTTCGCGCCTGCTGGCGCTGCTCGACACCTTGCTGCTGGCCGGCGCCGATCCGGAGCGCGTGGCGGCCGGCAAGGTCAGTCCGCTGCTGTTGCTGCTCGGCGCACGCGCCGAGCCGGGCACGCGCTGCGACGAACAGGTGGTGCTGGCCGGTGTGGAGCGATTGCTCGACGAAGGCGTGTCGCTGGATGTGCAGGACCCGCGCGGTTTCGGCCCGCTGCATCTGGCCGCGTTGCATGGCCTGCCGGCGCTGGTGCAGCGTCTGCTGCGCGCTGGCGCCGACCCCGACCGCCGCGACGGCTTGAACCGCACCCCGCGCGAGATCGCGATCATGCGCGGCTTTGTTGATGTGGCCGGGCAGTTCGAGCCGGCAGTGCCGGGTGTGTCGTCGATGGCGCGCTTCCTGCGCGAGAGCCGCTAGGCCGCGGTACGGCCATTGTGGGAGGGGCTTCAGCCCCGACAAAGCGGAGTCGCGAACTGTCCGATGGCAGTCGCGCCCACGCCGCGCGCTCCACACATTCGGGCACACGCGCTGCATGAAACGCTCACATCGCGCATGTGAGACTGGCGGCTTTCCGGCGACGGAGCCCGCATGACCGGCACCGCGGCACGCATCGAAGACCACGCCATGTTGGGCAACTGCCGCAGCGCGGCGCTGGTGGATCGCAACGGCACCATCGACTGGCTGTGCCTGCCGCGCTTTGATTCGGACGCGGTGTTTGCCGCGCTGCTCGGCACCGAGGAACACGGCTGCTGGAAGCTGGCGCCCACCAGCGCCTATCGCAGCCAGCGCCGTTACCGCGACGGCAGCCTGGTGCTGGAGACCACCTTCGACACCGACAGCGGCAGCGTGCAGCTGCTCGACTTCATGGCCACCAGCCACGACGAGGAAGTGCACAGCCACCTGGTGCGGTTGCTGCGCTGTACCCGCGGCCGCGTCGAAATGTGCATGCGCGTGCTGCTGCGCTTCAACTACGGTCATTCGGTGCCGTGGGTGACGCAGATCGACGGCGGCATCCAGGCGGTCTGCGGACCAGACCGCATCACCTTGCGCACGCCACTGGCGCTGACCGGCCACGACCTGGCGACCGAAGCCAGATTCGTGCTCGAAGCGGGCGCCGATACCTGGTTCGTGCTCGGCCATGGGCTGTCGCACCAGGAACTGCCGCCGCCGCTGGAACCGATGCAGGCCTTGCAGGCCACCGAGGCGTTCTGGCAACAATGGTCCTCGCGCTGCCTGGCAGCCGGGCCCTGGGCCGAACAGGTGAAGCGCTCGCTGGTCGTGCTCAAGGGCCTGAGCTACCTGCCCACCGGCGCCATTGTCGCCGCGCCCACCACTTCGCTGCCCGAACGCCTGGGCGGTGAGCGCAACTGGGACTACCGCTACTGCTGGCTGCGCGATTCGGTATTCACCCTGGTCGCATTGATCACCGCCGGCTATCACGACGAGGCCGAAGCCTTCCGTGACTGGCTGCGGCGTACCGTCGCCGGCTCGCCCGAACAGTTGCAGGCGCTGTACGGCGTGTGGGGCGAACGGCGCCTGTTGGAATGGAGCGTGCCCTGGCTGCCCGGCTACGAGGGCTCGGCGCCGGTACGCATCGGCAATGCCGCCTCCAGCCAGTTTCAGCTGGATGTCTACGGCGAGCTGATCGGCGCCTTCCATTACGCGCATGAGAAGGGCGTGCCGCCACCGGAGTGGGGCAGCGCGCTGCTGGCGGTGTACCTGGAGCAACTGGAATCGCGCTGGCAGGCGCCGGACGAGGGCATCTGGGAGATTCGCGACGAGCGCCGCCACTTTGTCCACTCCAAGGTGATGGCGTGGCTGGCGTTCGACTGCGGCGCGCGCGATGGTTTCGGTGACGCCGGCCCCGAGCAGCGCGCGCGCTGGCGGGCGCTGGCCGACGAGATTCATGCACAGGTACTCGAGCAAGGCGTGCATCCGGATGGTTACTTCGTGCAGAGCTACGGCTCCGACCGCCTCGATGCCGCCTGCCTGTTGATCCCGCTGGTCGGCTTCCTGCCGCCACACGATCCGCGCGTGGCCGCCACCGCCGATGCCATCGCCCAGCGCCTGACCGTGGACGGCCTGGTGCAGCGCTACCAAGCCGATGACGCCGCCGATGGCCTCCCGCCCGGCGAGGGCGTGTTCCTGGCATGCAGCTTCTGGCTGGTGGACAACTACGCCTTGATCGGCCGCCATGACGAAGCGCGCGCGCTGTTCGAGCGCCTGGTCGGCCTGTGCAACGACGTCGGCCTGCTGGCCGAGGAATACGATCCGCGCAGCGGGCGCATGCTCGGCAACTTTCCGCAGGGCTATTCGCATGTGGCCCTGGTCAACAGCGCATTGCGCCTGCAAGGCCTTTCCGGAGAACAGGAGCGCCACCCATGACCGCAGCCCCGGCCGCACCCCCGTGCATCATCGTCGTGTTCGGCGCCCGCGGCGACCTCACCCGTCGCCTGGTGCTGCCCGCGCTGTACAACCTGCGCCGCAGCGGCGCGCTGGGCGAGCACTTCGCCATCGTCGGCGTGGACCACGGCGATGTCAGCGAGCGCGCCTGGCGCGCCGGCATCGGCCGGCAGATGCGCGAGCTGCTGAGCGCCCGCGATGCCGAATTCGCCGCCGACAGCTTCGATACCGCCACCTGGGACTGGCTGCGCCAGCGCATGCACTACCTGCGTGGCGACTTCACCGACGCCGATGCCTACGACGCCTTGGGCACGCTGCTGGAAAAGCTGCACCCACGCTACGGCACCGACGGCAATGTGTTGTTCTACCTGGCGACCGCGCCGCGCTTCTTTGAACCGGCCCTGCTCAACCTGGGCGCGGCCGGGCTGGTCAGGCAGCGCGAGGGCAGTGGCTGGAAGCGGGTGATCGTGGAAAAGCCGTTCGGCCATGACGTGCCGAGCGCGCGCCGGCTCAACGAGGTCGTCGCACAGGTGCTGCAGGAAGATCAGGTGTTCCGCATTGACCACTTCCTCGGCAAGGAGACGGTGCAGAACATCCTTGCCTTCCGCTTCGCCAACGGCCTGTTCGAGCCGGTGTGGAACCGCGATCGCATCGACCATGTACAGATCACCGCCGCCGAGACCATCGGCGTGGAAGGGCGCGGGCGCTTCTACGACCCCACCGGTTGCCTGCGCGACATGGTGCCCAACCACCTGTTCCAGCTGCTGGCGATGATTGCGATGGAGCCGCCGGCTGCCTTCACCACCGAGGCCATGCAGCGCCGCCGCGCCGAGGTGATCGAAGCAGTACGTCCGCTGCAGGTGGGCGATGTGGTGCGCGGCCAGTACGCGGCCGGTGCGATCAACCGCGCCGCCGTGCCCGGCTACCGCGAGGAAGACACCGTGCCCGAGGACTCCAATACCGAGACCTACGTGGCAATGAAGCTGCAAGTCGATACCTGGCGCTGGGCCGGGGTGCCGTTCTATCTGCGCACCGGCAAGCGCCTGCGCGAACGCACCACGGAGATCGCCATCCGCTTCAAGCCCGCACCGCTGGCACCATTCCGCAGTACCGAAGTCGGCGGCTATGGCCCGGACTGGCTGGTGCTGCATATCCAGCCCGACGAAGGCATCTCGCTGCAATTCGACGTCAAGCGGCCGGGTGCACAGGTGGCGCTGGCGCCGGTACGCATGGACTTCCGCTACCGCGACTGGTTCCCCAAGGAATATTCGGTGGGCTACGAACAGCTGCTGCGTGATTGCATGAACGGCGAATCGGGCCTGTTCCAGGATGCGGCGATGGTCGAAGGTGCCTGGCGCATCGTGCAGCCCATCCTCGATGCGTGGAAGGAAGCGCCGGGCGATTTCCCGAACTACCCCGCCGGCAGCGCCGGCCCGGCCGCGGCCGATGCGTTGCTTGCGCTGGATGGCGGCCGCACCTGGCGCACCCTCACCGCCGGCCGGCGCCCGCCGCCGCGACGCGCCAGCGAGGAACGGGCGCCGACCAGCAGCACCGCGAGCAAGCGTGCGGCGAGCAAGCCCGCTGCGGGCAAGCGCACGGTCACCAAGGACGCCGCCAGCCCACACGCCAAGCGCGAGCGTGCGAGCGGCAAGCGCGCTACAAGCAAGCGTGCGCCAGGGGCGGCCGGCAAGCCCGCCACGCGCAAGCCGCGCGGCTGAGTCCGCCTCAGGATTCGCGCTGGAACACCACCGTCAGCGGCGTGGACGGGTCGTGCACCAGCAGCCGCTGCCCGCGCACGCAGTAGGCATGCGCGCCGGGCGCGCCGCTGATTGCCATGCGATAGCAGCCATCCTGTTCGCCGAGGACGCGGTAGTTGCGCGCGATGGCGTCGGGCAGGCCATCCACGCGCATCACCACCGCGTCCGGCGTGATCTCGATGCGGCCGCCCGCGTACACCTCGCGAATCTGCGGCACGGCCTGCGCGGTGATGCCATCGCGCCGTGCCTGCTCCACCGTGGCCGGCAGATCCACCACCCAGCGTCCGTGCAACGGCTGCCGCGCCTCGCAGCCGGCCAAGGCCGGCAGGCACAACAGCCAGGCAAGCCGGCTTGCACGTGTCATACGTCTCCCCCGATGACGTGGACGCCGATCATCGGGCATGGACGGGCTTGCTTCAATGCACCGCCGTGCCCGGCTCAGGGTCGGGTCGCGGCATCGGCATCGGTCGGCGGCTCGGCCGCCGGGGCAGCGTCGGCGGCCGGGGAGGCGGCGGTGCCGATGTCGGCCTCGAACAGGCGCATCAGGTCGGCGCGGGCCTCGCGCGAGGTCTGCACCACCGCCGCGTCGTCGTCGTAGACCAGGTACTGCTTGCGCAGCAGGTCTTCGTCGTGCTCGCGGAAGCGGCTGACCGCATGCTGCGCCGCTTCGCTGGCGCTGCCCAGCTCCATCAGCACCCGTTCGCTCAGCTCCAGGCTCGAACCCAGCACCTCGCGGAATGGCTCGGCGCCCAGGTCCATCAGCTTCCAGGCGTGCTGGCGGTTGCGCGCGCGCGCCAGCACCTTGGCCTGTGGGTACAGGCGGCGGATCAACCGCACCGCCTTGATGTTGGTCTCCGGATCATCCATCGCGATGACGAAGACCTTGATCTGGTCCGCCCCGGCCGCGCGCAGCAGGTCGGGCCGGGTCGGGTCGCCGTAGTACAGCTTGTTGCCGAAACGGCGCAGGTCTTCCACCGTCTCGGCATTGTGCTCCAGGGCGACGAAGGGGATGCGCTGGGCGGTAAGCAGGCGCGCGACGACCTGACCGAAACGGCCCATGCCGGCGACCAGCACCTGCGGCGTCTGCGAATCGATCGCGTCATAGTCCTTGTCCTGCATTGGCGGCCGCAGCGGCGCCCCGAGCAGGCGCTGCATGCCAAGCAGCAGCAAGGGGGTCAGCGCCATCGACAAGCCGACGATGGCCACCAGCCGGTCGTGGTTGGCCGCACTCAACAGGCCGAAGCGCAGCGCGTCGTTGAACACCACGAAGGCGAACTCGCCCCCCAGCCACAGCACCGTGCCCAGCATCAGGCAGCTGCGCAGCGGCAACCGCGCCACCCGCCCGATCAAGAACAGCAGGGCGAACTTCACTACCAGCAGCAAGCCCACGCCCGCGGCGACCAGCAGCGGCTCGGCGGCGACCCGGTCCAGGTCGATGCCCATGCCCACGGCAATGAAGAACAGGCCCAGCAGCAAGCCTTCAAAAGGTTCGATCTGCGATTCCAGCTCGTGCCGGTATTCCGAGTCGGCCAGCAGCACGCCGGCCAGGAACGCACCCAGGCTCGGGCTCAGGCCCGCCTCCTGCATGAACCACGCGGTGCCCAGCACCACCAGCAGCGCCGTGGCCGTGAATACTTCGGGCAGGCGCGTGCGCGCGACCACGCGGAACAGATGGCGCAGGGCGAAGCGGCCGAACAGGATCACCACCGCCAGCGCGCCCAGCGCGATGGCCACATCGCGCCAGTCCAGCGCATCGTTGCGCGCGCCGCCGAGCAGCGGAATCGCCGCCAGCAGCGGAATGGCGATCAGGTCCTGGAACAGCAGGATGGCGAAGGCCAGGCGCCCGTAGTCGCTGTTGAGCGCCTTGTGCTCGGCCAGCAATTGCAGGCCGACCGCGGTGGACGACAGGGCCAGGGCAATGCCGATGATGAGCGCGCTGCGCCAGCCCAGATGATCGGCCATCAGCAGCGCGCCGAGCGCGAGCGCGGTCAGCAGCACCTGTGCGGTGCCGGCGCCGAATACCGAGCGCCGCATCAGCTTCAGCCGCGCCGGCGACAGCTCCAGGCCGATCACGAACAGCAACATCACCACGCCGATCTCGGCCGCGGCCAGGATGCGGTCCGAATCCTGCACGAAGCCGAAGCCGTCCGGGCCCAGCAGCACACCGGCCACCAGGTAGGCGAGCACCGCGCCCAGTCCGAACTTCTTGAATACCGGCACGACGATGATCGCCGCGAGCATCAGGACCAGCGCCAGTTCCAGGCCACCACTATGCATCGCACATCTCCATGGGGGAGGGTGATTATGCCCCGCGGCCGATGGCGCTTCGCGCCGCGCGCATTGAATGGCCGCTGGCTGCCAGGGCGGGCCAGGTTGACCGCCCCCGGGCATCGGCGCAGACTTCGCGCGCCGCCGGCAGGCACGTCTTGCCGGCGCATCCATTTGGAGCCCCGAACCCGTGCCCAGCGACAGTCACCCTAGACCCTGGTCGACGCCAGCGCCGGCAGCCACCTGATCATCCGTTGATCGCCAGGGGGTTCGCCGCGCCATCGTCGACGATGGCCGCATTGCAGGCGAACCATGCACAACGAAGACCTCCTCCTGCGCCCCACCGGGGCCGCTGCTGAACTGATCGCGCCGCTGGCCGAGCTCAACACCGCCGACGCGGTGGAGTATCTCAACGCCCAGGACCGCGACGACGCCACCGCCGTGCTCGCGGCCTTGCCCGTGCCGCGCGCGGTGAAAATCCTCGAACAGCCCGAACTACGCCACGCCAGCGCGCTGGTCGCCGCGCTGCCGCCGGACCTGGCCGCCGTCCTGCTCGGGCAGATGGCCGACGACCGCGCCACCGACATTTTCCATGAGCTCGACGAAGCCGAGCGCGAAGCGCTGCTGTGGCGCCTGGGTACCGACGCGCGGCTGTCGATCCAGAAGCTGATGCGCTTCCCGCCGAACACGGCCGGTGCATTGATGACCACCGAGTTCGTCGCCGTGCCCGCCGACTGGACCGTGGCGCGGACCCTGCAGTACGTGCGCGAGGTCGAGCGCAGCCGCGAGACCGTCTACGCGATCTATCTGCTCGACCCGCGCGACCGCCAGCTGGTGCAGGTGGTCACCATGCGCCGCCTGATCACCGGCCTGCCGGACACGCCGATCATGGAGGTGGCGCAGGTCAACCCGCCGGTCACCGTGGAGCCGTTGCTGGATCAGGAAGAAGTGGCGCGGCTGATCCGCCGCCACGATCTGCTGGCCATTCCGGTGGTCGATGCCAGCGGCCATGTGCTCGGCATTGTCACCGTGGACGACATTCTCGATGCCCTGATCGCCGAGTCCACCGAGGACGTGCAGAAGTTCGGCGGCGTCGAGGCCTTCGACAAGCCCTACCTGCACATCGGCTTCGGCGAGATGATCCGCAAGCGCGCCGGCTGGCTGAGCGTGCTGTTCCTGGGCGAGATGCTGACCGCCAGCGCGATGCAGCACTTCGAGGATGAGCTGTCGCGCGCGGTGGTGCTGACCTTGTTCATCCCGTTGATCATGAGCTCGGGCGGCAATTCCGGTTCGCAGGCGACTTCGCTGCTTATCCGTTCCCTGGCCCTGCGCGAGATGCGTCTGCGCGACTGGTGGAAAGTTGCCTTGCGCGAGCTGCCGACCGGCATGGTGCTTGGCACCATCCTCGGCCTGCTGGCGATCATCCGCATCGCGGTGTGGCAGAACGCCGGCTTCTACAACTATGGCGAACACTGGAAGATGGTGGCCCTGACCATTGGCGCGGCGCTGGTCGGCATCGTCACCTTCGGCTCGGTGTCCGGCTCGATGCTGCCTTTCATCCTGCAGCGGCTGGGCTTCGACCCGGCCAGTGCCTCGGCGCCGTTCGTGGCCACGCTGGTGGATGTGACGGGCCTGGTGATCTACTTCAGCATCGCCGCGGCGATCCTGAGCGGGACGTTGCTGTGACCCGTGGCCTGGCCCGGGCCGATCGGCGCAGGAATGCCTGACGGGTGCACCTGACCGGTGCACTGTAGGAGCGGCTTCAGCCGCGACCGCTATCTGCCAGTTCGCGACTCCGCCTGTCGGGGCTGAAGCCCCTCCTACAATGACTCCAGCCGGAGCCATGAGCAGCCGCCGCACAAACGCCCGGCCGTGTACGGTAGCGCCATGAGCACCTACCGCCTCTCCTCCGTCTTCCGTCCCCAGTCGGTCGCGATCATCGGCGGCAGCCCGCGCGAGCGCTCGGCCGGGCGCGCTGTCATCCGTAACCTGCGCGCCGGCGGCTTCGCCGGGCAGATCGGCTGGGTCAACCCGCGCTATCCGGAAATCGACGGCATTGCCACGGTGCGCAAGCTCAAGGATCTGCCCTGGGTGCCTGATCTGGTCGTGGTCACCGCGCCGGCAGCCATCGTTCCGCAGGTGATCGAGGCAGCCGCCGAGCGCGGCGTGCCGGCCGCGGTCATCCTGACCGCCGGGCTCGGCACCGGCCACGGGTCGGCGGGCGAGCGGGTCGAACGCAGCGCGCGCGCCGCCGGCCTGCGCATTCTCGGGCCGCACTGCCTGGGCGTCATTGCCCCGCATGCGCGGCTCAATGCCAGCATCGCCGCGCATACGCCGCAGGCCGGTGACCTGGCCCTCGTATCGGACTCAAGCGCCATTGCCGCGGCACTGGTGGAGTGGGGCGTGGCGCGCTCGGTCGGGTTTTCCGCGGTGGTGTCGCTGGGCGATACGCTGGACGTGGATTTCGGCGACCTGCTCGACTACTTCGCCACCGACCACCGCACCCGCGCGATCCTGATGTACGTCGAGCACATCAAGGACGCGCGCAAGTTCATGTCCGCCGCGCGTGCGGCCGCGCGCGCCAAGCCGGTGGTCGTGGTCAAGTCCGGCCGGCAGTCGCAACGCAATGCCGCCGCCAGTACCCACGCACAGGCCCTGGCCGGTTCGGACGCGGTGTACGGCGCGGCTTTCGCGCGTGCCGGGCTGCTGCGCGTGGGCGCGCTGGACGAACTGTTTGCCGCCGCCGAAACCCTGGGCCGGCTCGGCACTTTTCCTGGCCGGCGCCTGGCGATCCTGTCCAACGGCGGCGGCGTCGGCCGCCTCGCGGTGGATCAGCTCACCCTGCGCGGCGGCACGCTGGCGTCGCTGTCGGCGGCTACCGTCGCGCGCCTGGACCAGGCGCTGCCGCAAGGCTGGTCGCGCGACAATCCGGTGGACATCATTGTCGACGCCGATGGTGATCGCTATGCCGCCGCCATCGACGCCTTGCTCGAAGACGCCGACAACGACGCGCTGCTGGTGATCAATGTCCCCACCGCCTTCACCTCCTCGGCCGATGCGGCCAAGGCGCTGACCCGCACCCTTGCCCAGCGCGGCCGCTATCAGCGCCACAAGCCGGTGTTCGCGGTGTGGCTGGGCAATGACGACGCGGCGGTGGCCGCGCTCAATGCCGCTCGTGTGCCGACCTACGCGACCGAGTCCGACGCGGTGCGCGGCTTCACCCATCTGGTGCGCTATCGCGAGGCGCAGGCGGCGCTGATGGAAACCCCGCCGAGCCTGCCGGAGGACTTCATCGTCGATGCCGCCGCTGCGCGCGGCCTGGTCGAAGCGGCACTGGCGCGCGGCCAGCGCTGGCTCGATCCGGTCGCCACCACGCAACTGCTCGCCGCCTATGGCATCCCCTGCGTGCCGGTGCAGGTGGCGGCCAGCGCCTACGAAGCGGCCGAGTTGGCCGAAACCCTCATCGCCGGCGGCGCGACGGTGACGGTGAAGATTCTGTCCGACGACATCGCGCACAAGTCCGATGTCGACGGCGTGCGCCTCAACCTGCCCAGCGTGGCGGCGGTGCGTGACGCGGCCGAGGGCATCCTGCGGCGCGCCCGCGCGGCCCTGCCGCAGGCCGGCATTGGCGGCGTGGTGGTGCAGCCCACCGTGGTCCGGCCGAAGGCGCGTGAACTGATCGCCGGCATCGCCGATGACCCGACCTTTGGCCCGGTGATCGTGTTCGGCCGCGGCGGCACCGCGGTGGAAGTCATCAACGACCGCGAACTGGCCCTGCCGCCGCTGGATTTGCGCCTGGCCCACGAATTGATCGGCCGCACTCGCGTGTCGCGCATCCTCAAGGCCTACCGCGACGTGGACGCGGCCGACGAGCGCGCCGTGGCCACGGTGCTGGTCAAACTCGCCCAGCTCGCCGCCGACCTGCCGGAAATCCTGGAGCTGGACATCAACCCGCTGCTCGCCGACCGCGACGGCGTGCTGGCCCTGGACGCGCGCGTGGCCGTCGGCGCGCGCCGCCTGCACAAGGGCCGCGGCCATCCGCGCTTTGCGATCTTTCCGTACCCGAAGGAGTGGGAGCGCGAGATCACCCTGGCCGACGGCGCGCGGGCGCTGGTGCGTCCGGTGCGGCCGGAGGACGACGCCCTGTTCCGCAGCTTCTTTGCCCGCGTCACCGACGAGGACCTGCGGCTGCGCTTCTTCCAGTCGGTCAAGCATTTCAGCCACGAGTTCATCGCCCGCCTGACCCAGCTCGACTACGCGCGCTCCATTGCGCTGGTGGCGATCGAACCGCGCAGCGGCGAGATGCTCGGCGCGGTGCGGCTGCACGCCGATGCCGACTACGAACGTGGCGAATACGGCATCCTGATCCGCTCGGACCTCAAGGGTCATGGCATCGGCTGGCAGCTGATGCGGATCATGATCGAGTACGCGCACTGGCTCGGGCTGAAGGCGGTCGAAGGCCAGGTGCTGCGCGAGAACCGCACCATGCTGGCGATGTGCGAAAGCCTCGGCTTCAGTCTGCATCCGGACCCGGACGACGCTTCGCTGATGAACGTGTCGCTGCCGGTGGCCGAGGTTCCGCCTGCCTGAGCGGGCCGGCCGGGCGGGTCCGGCGGCGCGGCGCGGGAGCGTTCACGTGCGCTGCGGCAGCATCGCCTCACCCAACTTGAGCGGAGCGCGGACATGACCCAGGCAGCGGCAATGCGATGGCAGGCAGTGGCCCTGGCGGTGGCCGTGCTGGGCGGTTGCCGCAACCCGGCCCCCGCGTCGGCCACGGCGGCTGGCAGCGCCGAAGTCGCCAGTCAGGCGGCGCGGCCGCTGGCCGAGCAGGCCGCCGCCGACGCCGCGGCGCTCACCGCGCCAGCGGCGCCGACCCCGCTGCCGCCCCTGGCCGCCGGCATCTCGGTGGACGGCAACGCCTTCAATGATTCGCTGACCGGCCTGCATCTGCCGGCGCCGGCCGGCATGCAGTGGCACCGCGACTTCCACCCGCAGTACCTCACCCCGACCGGCTGGGCCATGTTCGCCCCGGCCGGGCAGGCCGGCACACCGTTGGCCGCCCTGCTGCTGGATGGCTCCAACGAGGTCACCGCCGCCGAGCTGCGCGTCGGCCGCAGTGACGACCCGCAGGCCGTGGCCACCTGCCTGCAGCCGCCGGCCGAAGCCCAGGGCGCGCCCGAGCCGGTGGTGCTGGACGGGGTGGATTTCATCCACTTCCATTCCGCCGACGCGGCGATGAGCCACTACCTGCAGGTGGATGGCTATCGCGGCATGCGCCACGGCCAGTGCGTGGCGATCGACCTGATCGTCAGCGGCACGCGCCCGGAGGTCTACGACCCGCCGCGCCTGCCGCCGTTCGCTGTCGATGCGGCCACGGCGCGCCTGCGCGAAGCCCTGCGCGGGCTCAGCTGGACCTCGCCCGGCGCCACCGCACTGGTGCGCTGAGCCGCCTCTCCGGGGGGTTTTGCGCACTGCCGCCAGAGGCGCGATGACTTGACAAAACCGGATAGGCGCCCGGTCAAGGCTGTGACGAAATGACCCAATATGGTGTGTTGACGCCAGGGGGCGACCACACTATCTTGGGTTCGTCGGTTGCGACGCGACACAAGTCACGTCCACAGGCGCGAGCAGCGGAAACCCCCCGATGGGGCCATCGCTGGCGCTGTCCGATGGCCGCGCGCATGCACCACGCGTGGCGCCGGCCGCGGCCTCCAGCCGAGGACAGGTGGTGAAGCGTGAAGCTCTGTCCGTGGCGGTTGCCGCGGACGTCGCAGCGTTCGCGACGCCACCCTCCCAAGCTCCGGGTCCCGGCCCCCGTCGCCTGTCCTTGCAGGCGGCCGCGTGCCTCATTCATGGAGAACAGAGCCGTGTCCTCGACCGAAACTTCCACCGCCGCGCCCGTCGAACAAGACGCCCAATTCCTGCTGACCTCGCCGCCGACCGCCACGGTCATGGGCGTGACCAAGCGCAATGGCACCATCGAGCCGGTGGACCTGAACAAGATCGTGCGTGCCGTGCAGCGCTGCTGCGAGGGCCTGCATGCGGTCGACCCGATGCGCGTGGCCACCCGCACCATCTCCGGCCTGTACAACGGCGCCACCACGCGCGAGCTGGACGAACTGTCCATCCGCACCGCCGCGCTGCTGATCGGCGAAGAGCCGGAGTACGGCCGCCTGGCCGCGCGCCTGCTCGCCAACTACATCGCCAAGGAAGTCTCCGGCCAGGAGATCCACGCCTTCTCGCAGTCGGTCGCGCGCGGCCATGAGGTCGGCCTGATCAACGACCGCCTGCTGAACTTCGTGCAGACCAATGCGCGCAAGCTCAACGATGCGATCGACATCTCGCTGGACCTGCACTTCGACTATTTCGGCCTGCGCACCCTGTACGACCGCTACCTGCTGCGCCACCCGCACACCCGCAAGGTGCTGGAGACGCCGCAGCAGTTCTTCCTGCGCATTGCCTCGTCGCTGAGCGAAGACGTGCCGGAGACCCTGGCGCTGTACAAGCGCATGGGCAACCTGGACTACCTGCCGTCCTCGCCGACGCTGTTCAACTCCGGCACCACCCACGAGCAGCTGTCCTCGTGCTTCCTGCTCGACTCGCCGCAGGATTCGCTGGAGTCGATCTATTCCAAGTACGGCGACATCGCCCAGCTGTCCAAGTTCAGCGGCGGCATCGGCGTGAGCTATACGCGCGTGCGTTCGCGCGGCTCGCTGATCAAGTCGACCAACGGCCACTCCAACGGCATCGTGCCGTGGCTGAAGACGCTGGATTCCTCCGTCGCGGCGGTGAACCAGGGCGGCAAGCGCAAGGGCGCGGCCTGCGTGTACCTGGAAACCTGGCACGCCGACATCGAGGACTTCCTCGAACTGCGTGACAACACCGGTGACGAGGCCCGCCGCACCCACAACCTCAACCTGGCCAACTGGGTGCCCGACCTGTTCATGAAGCGCGTGGAGGCCGACCAGGAATGGTCGCTGTTCGACCCGCGCATCGTGCCCGAGCTGACCGACCTGTACGGCGACGCCTTCGAGGCCGCCTATGTGCAGGCCGAAGCGCAGGGCAAGGCGCAGCGCACGATTTCGGCGCGCAAGCTGTACGCGCGGATGATGCGCACCCTGGCCGAGACCGGCAACGGCTGGATGACGTTCAAGGACAAGTGCAACAAGGCCAGCAACCAGACGCTGCGCCCGAACAACGTCATCCACCTGTCCAACCTGTGCACCGAGATCCTGGAGGTCACCTCCAACGACGAGACCGCGGTGTGCAACCTGGGTTCGATCAACCTGGGCCGGCATTTCGACGAGTACGGCGAGTTCGACTACGACAAGCTGGCCGAGACCGTGCGCCTGGCCGTGCGCCAGCTTGACCGCGTGATCGACCTGAACTTCTACCCGATCGAGACCGCGCGCCGCGGCAACATGCGCTGGCGCCCGGTGGGCCTGGGCTGCATGGGCCTGCAGGACGTGTTCTTCCGCAAGCGCCTGGCCTTTGATTCGGCCGAGGCCCGCGCGCTGTCGAAGAAGATCGCCGAGACGATCTACTTCCACGCGCTGGAAACCTCGTGCGAACTGGCCGCCGAGCGTGGTCGCCATCCGTCCTTTGCCGACACCCGCGCCGCCACCGGTGAGCTGCAGTTCGACGCCTGGAACGTGGTGCCGGAGAACGCCGAGCGCTGGGACGCGCTGCGTGAGCGCATCAAGGAGCACGGCCTGCGCAACTCGCTGCTGATTGCCATTGCGCCGACGGCGACCATTGCCTCGATCGCCGGCTGCTACGAGTGCGTCGAGCCGCAGGTGTCCAACCTGTTCAAGCGCGAGACCCTGTCGGGCGACTTCCTGCAGGTCAACCGCTACCTGGTCGAGGAGCTCAAGCGCCTGGGCCTGTGGACGGCTGAAATGCGCGACACCATCAAGCTGGCCGAGGGTTCGATCCAGGGCATCGCGCAGATTCCGGAAACGCTGCGCCAGGTCTACCGCACCGCGTGGGAATTGCCGATGCGTTCGCTGATCGACATGGCCGCCGAGCGTGGCGCCTTCATCGACCAGTCGGCCTCGCTCAACCTGTTCATGGAGAGCCCGAACATCGGCGCGATGTCGTCCATGTACATGTACGCGTGGAAGCAGGGCATCAAGACCACTTATTACCTGCGCTCGCGTCCGGCTACCAAGATCGCCAAGACCACGGTAAGCACCTACACCCCGGTGGATGCGGTGGCTTGCTCGCTGGAAAATCCGGAAGCCTGCGAGGCTTGCCAGTAATGCGATGAACGCAGCGAGGCCGCGGCTGAAGCGGTATGGCAACCGCGCCGGCAACTCCGGCGTGGTGGCTTACGGGTTCACCGCGACCTCGATCTGGGTGAAGTTCCGCAACAACGAGATATACGAATACAGCAGCGTCGGACGCGCCGGCCCCGAAAAGGTCGCGCGGCTGAAGGCACTGGCCGAGGCCGGCGAAGGCCTGAGTACCTACATCAGCCAGTATGCCCATGATGACTACGAGCGGCGCTGACGCCCGCTCCCCATGATTGGCCCGCTGCATGCGGGAAACCGAAAGGCAACACGAAATGTCCGCACAACGCCACCAGATGCTGCTCGACCCGGGCTTTGAACTCACCCTGCGTCCGATGCGCTACCCGCAGTTCTACGAGATGTACCGCAACGCGATCAAGAACACCTGGACGGTGGAGGAGATCAACTTCCAGATCGACATCTCCGACCTGCACGACAAGATGTCGCCGGGCGAGCGTCACCTCATCCACCGCCTAGTCGCGTTCTTCGCCACCGGCGACTCGATCGTGTCCAACAACCTGGTGCTGAACCTGTATCAGCATCTCAATGCGCCCGAAGCGCGCATGTACCTGTCGCGCCAGCTGTATGAAGAAGCGCTGCACGTGCAGTTCTACCTGACCCTGCTCGACAACTACCTGCCCGATCCGGCCGAGCGCACCAAGGCGTTCGCCGCAGTGGAGAATATCGACTCGATCAAGAAGAAGGCCGAGTTCTGCTTCAAGTGGATCGACTCGATCCAGGACCTGCGGCGCATCGAGACGCGCGAGCAGCGCCGGCAGTTCCTGCTCAACCAGATCTGCTTTGCAGCCTGCATCGAGGGCCTGTTCTTCTTTGCCGCCTTCGCCTACGTCTACTACTTCCGTTCGCGCGGCCTGCTGCCGGGCCTGGCCTCGGGCACCAACTGGGTGTTCCGCGACGAGAGCTGCCACATGGAGTTCGCCTTTGAATCCGTGCGCACCGTGCGCGAGGAAGAGCCGGGCCTGTTTGACGAGGAACTCAAGCAGCAGGTCTACCAGATGCTGGAAGAGGCGATCGAGTGCGAACTGCAGTTCGCCGAGGACGTGCTGTCCGGTGGCGTGGCCGGCATTTCCACCCGCGACATGCGCCAGTACCTGCAGCATTGCGCCGACCAGCACTTTGCCAAGCTGGGCATGGAGAAGAAGTACAACGTGCGCAACCCGCTGCCCTTCATGGAGCTGCAGGACGTGCAGGAGCTGACCAACTTCTTCGAGCGCCGCGTGTCTGCCTACCAGGTGGGCGTGCAGGGTGAAGTGGGCTTCGACCACGCGTTCT
>Ga0196970_1000100_pt1 | contig 139827 bp, 114 predicted proteins | sample S1v_513CmetaG_FD_148672 | JGI IMG/M metagenome (GOLD analysis project Ga0196970, IMG submission 148672) | Soil microbial communities from Anza Borrego desert, Southern California, United States - S1+v_5-13C | ecosystem: Environmental > Terrestrial > Soil > Desert | place: USA: California... | reverse complement strand
CCGGTGAGCTGACCCCGCGGCAGGAGTTCACGGTGGTCGCCAGGAAGGCCGACGGCTCTGAGATCCGGTTCCAGGTGATCTCCCGCCTCGACACCGCCGTGGAGATCGAGTACTACAAGAACGGCGGCGTGCTGCAGACCGTGCTGCGGCGCCTGGCCACGGAAAACTAGGCTCTATCGATTTTGCGAGGCGAGGCCCTATGACAGGGTCTCGCCTCAACTCTTTCCGCCACCCGTAGGGAACGGTGGCCAGAAGTCACGAAGTCTGAAGATTCTTCACTTTAGCAGGAGATTGCATGACGAATGTGTAATTCTCTCCCTGGAATGTCATGGAGAGGAGTGTATCTTCGTGCTGCAAATCGTCTGGCGGCTGCTGGTATTGACCGTGGCAGCGGCCTTCATGGCCTCCGTTCTGCGAGTGCCTGTGACCGGCCATGCCGCCGCTGCTTCCCCTGTGCAGACACGAACGGGGGCGGAGCGGCGCCCGCCCGTTTCAATCACCGAGAATCAGACTCGGGGGGCCTATGTGGAAGGCGAGTTGCTCGTGCGCTACAAGAAGGGTACTCCGTCCGCAAGGGTCGCCTCGCTCATGGCGCAGCAGAGGGTGACACCCAAGCGACAGCTGGCAGACGGGCGGACCGAGCTGATCGCGGTCCCACCCGATCAGACGGTCGAGGAGGCCATGGCCGAGTTGCGGGCCAGCGGCCTGTTTGAGATCGTTCAGCCGAACTATCTCTACCGGGCCGACTCCGTGACCGACCCGTTCTACCCCCTTCAGTGGGGGCTGGAGAACACGGGCCAGACGATCGGTTCTGAGGTCGGTACCCCCGATGTGGATATCGACTGGCCTGAGGCAGCACCACTCCTGGATGGGCTGCCGGAGATCGTCGTGGCTGTGATCGATTCTGGCCTTGACCTCTCCCACGAAGACCTGGCCGGGCAGATGTGGGTCAATCCAGGCGAAATCGACGGCAACAATCTGGATGACGACAGCAATGGCTATGTAGATGATATTTATGGCTGGAACTTCTGGGACAATACGCCCGATATCTATATGGACCCCGCGGAGGAGGAGCACGGGACACACGTCGCCGGTACGATTGCGGCGGCGGTAAACGGAAAGGGTGCGGTAGGCGTCGCCCCCAACGTGCGGATCATGTCCCTCAAGGTCTTCGGCCCGAGTGGCGTAACCACCACCGACGTCCTTACCGAGGCGGTCTACTACGCCGCGAACAACGGGGCGGCGCTGGCGAATGCCAGCCTGGGCGGCACGGGGGAGGAGCTGCTCCTCCGCCAGGCGATCGCGGAGACCGGAATTCTCCTGGCCGCCGCCGCGGGCAACGACGCCAGCGACAACGACACCACTCCCCACTACCCGGCCTCCTGGGATCTGCCGAATATCGTGAGCGTGGCTTCAATCGACAATGTGGGCGGGCTGAGCGACTTCTCCAACTACGGGGCGACCAGCGTCGATCTGGCGGCGCCTGGCAGTTCGATCCTCAGCACTCTGCCCACAGCACCGGAACGCTCCGACCTGCCCGCCGCGGTGCTGAACGATACCGGTGTCTACCGGTCGCTCTATCTCGGCTTTGACCTGTACCAGGTCTCCGATTCAGACCACCCCAGCCTCATGACCGCCTCCCTGGCCGCCCTGGGCTACAGCCCAGGCGATCCGATCAGCATTCTCCTGGTCAACGACGCCGAGGTCAGCTCTGGCCTCACAGCGCTCTACCAGTCCGCCCTCTCCACAGCCGGCTTCAACAACGTGACAGCGGTCAGCGTCACCAAGGACCAGGACGGTCCAGACCTGTTTACCCTGTCGAATTATGACCTGGTGATCTGGTTCACCGGCTCCGCCTTCGGCAACGAGGAGCTTGCGATCGGCCCGGTGACCACGGCGGATCAGACCGCCCTGACCAGCTACCTGAACGGGGGCGGCAGGCTGCTCCTGGCCGGCGATGATGCCATTTACATGGCGGAGGCGAGCCCGTTTGTCACCGGACTGCTCGGGGTGGACCTGCTCGGCGAGACCGGCCGCTTCGGCGCCGTGGTTGGTGTGGCCTCCACCCCCTTTGAGGCCGCTGCGTTCACCATAGAAAACCCGCTTTTCGGCACCAGCACCTGGAGCGACGTGGTGGATGCGGCCGCAGCCACCGCCCAGGTCGTCCTCCGCTACACCGACGACCTCCGCCCCTCCCTGAGCTACGGCTATCTGAGTGGCACCTCCATGGCTACGCCGCACGTGACCGGCATACTGGCGGCGGCCCTCAGCCAGAAGAACCTGACCCGAAGCGAAGCGGTCGGGCTGCTCCTGGCCACCGGGAAGCCCCTGCCCTCCTTGAGCGGCAAGACCGTGACCGGCAAGAGCGCCAGCCTGGCTGGTGTCCTCTTGACCGCAGTCGACGAGGTGACAGCTACGATTTCGGCCACAGCTCGGGGGGAGGTTGCGGCCTACAGCTTCACCTTTGTCACGAGTGACTGGGGGCGCATGGTGAAGACCCCCGACCGGGTGGATGAGATCGTCATTGCCTTCCCGCCTGGGTTCACCCTGCCGGCCGCCATCCCGGCGGATGCGGTCTCGGTCAACGGCACCCCTGCGGGACCGAGCGGTGCGGAGCTGACACCGGTCGATGGGACTGTCGCGATCCCCATCCCTTCCGGTATTGGACCCGCCTCTGAGGTGACCGTCTCGATCGCTGGTTCGGCAGGGATCACCACCCCGGTCGAGTCGGGCCTCTACGGCATCGCCGTGGCCACATCGGTCGATCCCGTGTACGTGGTGGGCAACCCGATCGCGATCGGGCTCAGCCTGACACTGGACTCGGCCAGCTACTACGGGCACGGCGCGGAGGATGTCACCTGGGACAGCGGCTCGGGCTTCACTGATCAGAAGGCCCAGGTCCTGCTGGAGGACACCCGATCCGACCTCGACCCCACCACGGTGGATGGGGTTCTCGCCACTGTCACCTCCGACTCCGACCCGACGGGGATCGCGATCATGCTGGAGGAGACCGGCCCGGACACCGGCATCTTCCGGGGCAGCTTTGGCTTCGCTGGCGAATCCAACGAACTGGATGGTGCGATCGGGGTCGGGACCGATGGCGAGACCGTCTCCGTGACCGCCAACGGGCTGGCCGCCGCGGCCACCTGGCGGGCGCCCGCTGAGTCCGCCCAGTCAGCGCTGCTCTTCGGCGACCTGACATACGACCATGGGGCCATAGACCCTGCTGATGTAGGGGCCGGGCTGCTCAGCGTGTCGGGCGGCGCCATGATCGGTGCGGGGGCGGTGGAGACCGCAGGTTGGGCTGAGGGTACGGGCCGATACGGCCTCCTGGTCCCCAGCGAGATGACCGGCGAGTACGTGCTGGTGGTGCGGGCCCCAGGGTACAGCGCCCGGACCGGCGTAATCACACTGCCCGGTGCCACCGACACGCTGGTGACCCTGTTTAACGAGACCCAGGCGATCGACGTCTATGCCCTGCCGCAGTCCGCCCTGGCCCTGGAGGCGGATACGGTTGCGCCGCAGGCCCCCACGGTCGCCGGTCTGACCGATAGCGCCGTGCTGCAGGAGGAGAGCGTGGCGGTCGATGTGACCACCGAGCCCTATGCCCTTGTTTCGGTCCAGGTTGACGGCGGTGCGCCCGAGTCTACCTGGGTAGGCGGCGACGGCGTTGTCACCGTGGAACTGGCCAACCTGGTGGATGGCAACCATACCCTGGCCTTGACCGCTACCGACCTGGCCGGGAACGAGAGTGCCCCAGCCACGATCGCCTTCGGGGTCGATACCATGCCGCTGAGCCTCACGGTTGAGCCGGTCCACGCCGCCATGACCGCAGTGGTCGGCACGACCAAGCCCGGGGCGGGGGTGGAGGTGTTGGCGGGCACCACCCTGCTGGGGAGCAACACGGCGGCGCTGAACGACAGCTTCAGTGTCACCATTCCCGCCCAGCCCGCCGGTACCGTCCTCACGGTGAAGGCGCAGGATTCCGCCGGGCGGGAGGAGAGCGCCAGCCTGACCGTCTGGCCTGTGCCCAAGCCCGAGCTGGCGAGCCTGACGCTCTCGCCTGGAAACCTGAGCTTCAATCCCGGGGTCACGGAGTATGCCGTGACAGTCAGTGCCTCCACACTCACGGTGTCGGCCAATCCCGGAAACCCATGGGTGGGAGTCTCGATCAATGGGGTCCCGGGCACCAGTCAGATCGTGAACCTGTCCTACGGGTCCAACGTTGTCACGGTGACTGCTAGCCTGGCCCCAGACCAGGAAACGGTCTACACAATCAACATCACCCGGCAGAATCCCACCCCTCCCCCACCTCCCCCACCTCCCCCGGGCAACACGCCCCCACCGCTGCCGCCAGTAGTGACCCCGCCGGTGGAGACCCCGCCGCCGGCGGTAGAGCCGCCACCCAGGCCGGGCACGCTGGAGGTTACATCGGATCATGTTGACGCAGCGTCCCCCGGAGAGCTTCTGCAGATAACATTGCCAGGCTCAACCGATCCAGCCCAGCCTACCGGAGGAACCGTGGTACTTCCCTCTGCAGTCCTCGCTACCCTGGCTGACAAGGAGAACGGCCTGACGATCCAGGCCGCCGGAGTCAGCCTCCAGGTGGACGCCGAAACCCTGAAGCAAGCTGCTGGGGCGGGCTCGCTCACCCTCTCCGTCTCGGTGGTGGAGCCTGGGGCGGCACAGACGGAGCTTCCCGCCCCGGTCGCCAACGCCATGGGCGACGCGCCCGGGAAGGGGCTCACAAGCGCTGGCCCGGTGGTCGTGATCACGGTGACCAGCACAGACGCCGAGGGCAACGAGGTGAACGTTACCCAGCTAACCGGGACCTGGAGCTTCACCGTTCCGTACGATCCGAGCATGGACCCGGACGGGCTCGCGGTCTACTGGTTCAACCCGACAACGAGTGCGTGGGAGTTTGTCGGCGGCAGGGTGGATCCGGCGAACCATCTCCTCGAGGTCGAGCTTGACCACTTCAGCGAGTTCGCCGTGTTCGCCTACAACCATGCCTTTGCGGATCTACCGGCCGATCACTGGGCCCACGGTGTGGTCCAGGCACTCGCTGCCCGAGGAATCGTCACGGGGCAGACCGAGAGTACCTTTGGACCGTCTGCACTGGTCACCCGTGCCGAGTTCGCCGCACTGCTGGCCCGAGCCCTGAACCTGCCAGCCGCCGGTGACGCGGCGCCCAGCTTCCACGACGTACAGCCCACCGACTGGTTCTACGATTCGGTGGAGCGGGCGGCCGCAGCGGGCCTGATCATCGGTCAGGATCAACTCTTCCGGCCAAACGACCCGATCACGCGCCAGGAGATGGCCGTCATGATCATCCGAGCGGTGGGTCTGACCGGCGAGTTGGTCACCTTGAGCAAGGCCGAGACAGAGGCGACTCTCTCGACCTATGCGGACAGCGCACTGGTCGGATCCTGGGCTAGCGAGCAGGTCGCTCTGGCGGCCCGGCTGAACCTGATTGCGGGCCGTTCCACCAGAGAGTACGCCCCGACGGCCCACGCGACCCGGGCGGAGGCGGCCATGGTTCTGCACCGGGCACTCCAGCGGCTCGGAGCGCTGTAAGGGAAAAAGGGCGAGGTTCCGCTCAGCGGGCCTCGCCCTTCTTGCGCCTGGGTCACCAGCAGAAGGGAATGCCAACCACATTGGGGACACCGGGAGCGAAGGGGATTGGGACAGGGAAACCCGCCGGAGCAACGGGGACGTTGAACCCGATTCCAATGCCTGGAACGCCAAAGGGCAGAACCCCAGGTACCACAGTTGGTGCCGTTGGGACCGGGAGGGGAACCCCGGCCGGTGCCGTCCAGGGGTAGGTAACCGGGGTGGGGAGTCCTGCCGGAAAGGCACCGGGCGACGGGATCGGAATCGGGCCCGGCACTGGCGAGAGGGCGGTTGCAGGGAAGGTAGGCGCCGGGCAGGTCAAGCCGGGGATCGGGAAGCCACCGAAGAACAAGGAAGCACCTCCTTGGTCGCCTCGCGGACGCTCAAGATTATGGTATGCCCCCCTGCCTTCCTTGCGCCCCATCGCATGCGTTGGCAGGATGTAAGGGCAGCGGGACGAAAGTGTGCAGTGAGGAGGCGATACGGGGTGGCTGGGCGCAAGGAGAGCGATCTCTACGCACCGATCAAGGAGTTTCTTCAGGGACAGGGCTACACGGTACGCGGCGAGGTGAACGGCTGCGACCTGGTCGGCGTGCGCGACGAGGAGATCGTCGTGGTGGAGCTGAAGGTCGCCTTCAACCTGGCCCTTCTCCTGCAAGGGGTTCAGCGGCAGACCATGACCGAGGTCGTCTACCTCGCGGTGGAGGCCCCCAAACGTACCCGCAGTGGCCCGCGCTGGAGCGAGATCCGATCCCTCTGCCGGCGGCTAGGGCTCGGCCTGATCTTCGTCCACTTTGCCGGTCGGAAGCCGACTGTTGAGGTAATCTGTGACCCCGAGAGCTACACCCCCCGCAAGCAGCCCAAAATGCGGGGGCGGCTGCTGAAGGAGTTCCAGCGCCGCTCAGGCGACCACAACACCGGAGGCGTCACCCGCCGACCTGTGGTCACGGCCTATCGGGAGGAGGCACTGCGCATCGCCTCCTACCTGAGGCTCCATGGACCAAGTAAGACCAAGGCGATTCGGACCGGCACCGGCGTGACCAAGGCGACAACTGCGCTCCAGCGCGATGTCTACGGCTGGTTCGAGCGGGTTGAGAAGGGTGTCTACCGGGTAACCCCAAAGGGCGAACAGGCTCTGGTCCTCTACGCCGACGTAGTAGCTGCTGGCGAACACCCAGAAGAGTAGGCGAGGCCCTCACCACCGTGAGCGGCCTCGCCCATTCTTTTCGCCGCGCTAGGTAGCCGCCCTCAGGGCCAGATTCCGCCATGACCGGAACCCCGCTGGCGGAGAGGGCATCGATATACCGGTACGCGGTCCGTAGGCTGATCTCCAGCGCCTCAGCGATCTGCCCAGCGGTCACCCGCCTGCGAGAGCGCAGGAGCCAGAGAATCGCCAGAAGGTTGTCCGCCTTGGCCATGGCGTACGCCTCCTATCTATAGGAGCTTCGTGAGCTCCCACTCATCGTGAAGGGGAATCCCATGGTTCCCGACCTGGGGAATGGTGGGCTTCAGCTTGCGCGCTTGATCGATCGCGTTCAGGTGAATGGCGGTCAGCCGGTACCCTCGTCTCTGGTAGAAGCGTAGCGCGTCAACATTATCGTTCGATGTGATCAGCCAAACCCGCTGGCAGGCCGCCTGCCGGGCCGTCTCTTCGACGGCGGCCAGCAGGGTGGAGCCCACGCCCTTGCCGCTAGCCGTGGCGTTGAGGCTCATGATCTCGCAGGCATCTCCGGCTATGTAGAAGGTCGCAAGGCCAACCCGGTGGGGGCCGTCCCACGCGATCAGGGGCGTGAGCGCCTCCAGGTGGTAGATATGGCCGCGGCTGACCATGGTCTCGCCGCCCCATTCCTCCCGCCAGAGGCGGGCCAGCCAGGTCTGATCCTCCGGTGTCTGGGGGGAACGCACCTGCAGTCGACTCATGCGGCGAAGGTCCTCCGGTAGGCTCGGGTGACGAAGGCGAGGTACTTCTTCAGCAGCACCAAGCACCCCCACCCCACCAGGGAGAGAACCAGACCCAGGAGGAGGGCCGAGGCTGAGGCGGCGGGCTTGGAAATGACCTCATTGGTCACGGTCACCATGGACGGGACAATGAAGCTGACCAGGGCGAGTACCGCGGTGAGAGGACCGGTGAGCACGAAACCCACCCCCGCAACCGCCAGCAGGGGGACGATCATGATCGAAGTGAGGCTGGTGCCCGCCAGGAGGCCGGCTGCGGCCAGCAGGCTCCCAATCCGGGGGCCGCGATCCGATTGGCCCTCGAGCAGGAGTTCCACCGTGTAGCCCTTGGCGAGGCGCTCGGCAGGGCCAAGCCGCTCCAGCACGTCAGCCATGGACTGGCCAGCGCTCAGCGCCTCATGAATGTGGGACTCCAACTCAAGACAAAGCTCGTTCCGCTCCTGTTCGCTCATTCGGCCCAAGTGCCTGCGAAAATCGGACAGATAGCGCTGAACCAGGGGATTGCTTGTACTCATGCGAATGTGGACCCTCCCTCTACAAACTGATTAACGGCCTGGACAAGCTGCGACCATTCCAGGCGCATGGCGCAGAGGGCCTGTTGCCCCAACGGGGTGAGCTGGTAGTACTGGCGTGGTGGTCCGGAGACCGACTCCTGCCAGAAGGTAGCGAGCAGACCGTCCTTGCGGAGCCGGCGGAGCAGCGGGTAGACAGTGCCCTCCCCGGCCGCAAGCTGAGGCACCTCTGCGAGTTGTGTCACGATCTCGTAACCGTAGCGCGGGCTCCCTGCGATCAGAGCCAGAATGCTGAGTTCCAGCACACCACGGCGCAACTGGGAATTCCAATCCTGGGTTAGCTCCATGGGTCGTCCCCCTTACTACGGTACAGTGTATCAACAGGTACTGTGTGCGTCAAGGTACTGTGTGTAAAATGGTACTGCATGTCGATCGGAAGATCGTTCGACACGACAGTTTTCGACTGATTCTTCCCATTCTCTTCCTGTACAATGCCAACGAAACCGCTTATTCCAGGTACCGGCAAGGAGTCCTATGACTGTGAACTTGCGAGTCGTGCCCCTGTACCGCCTGATTGATTGGCCACAGGCGCACGCCCAGACTGGAATGATCCTGGTCCAACCACAGGTCGACCTGGTGCTGGGCCAGGCCGGGTACCGACTACAGCCACACCTGTGCCAGGCTCACCTGACTACTCTCCGCTCTGCTCTCGAACTAGCGCTGCGCCCGTTTGGGCCAGAGGTAGACCGCAGCTTCTTTACCGTGCTGCCTGAGTACGCCCTCCCCTCTGACTACTTCGAAGAGTGCGAGGGGTTAGTGCGAGCGTTGCTCCCCACCAATTCCGTCTGCCTGGCCGGGTTGGACGCGCTCTCGCCCAAGCGTTGGCTCGAACTGTTGGCGGGAGCGGAGGAGAGCGCCGAGCAGATCGCTCACGCGCGCTCACTCGAGCATGACTGGGTGAATGCCGCTGTCTGCTGGGTTAAGGATCGCAACGGGCAGTTGCACCGCTTCCTGCAGGCGAAGCTCCGGCCCAACCCGCAAGAGCAGCGGGCTGGCACTATGTACCGGGGCGATCGGGTGCTCTTCATGGCTGCGGGGAATCGCTCCTTCTGCCTGCTACTCTGCTACGACTTCATTGCCACGTTGGAGAATGGCGATGATATTCCCACATGGCTCTGGCAGCAAGTGCAGCATGCAACCCGGCCGGAGGTGGGGCTACCCTCCCCGACCTACCTGTTCGTGCTCCAGGACAACGCCCGACCCGATCACGGCGACTTCTATCACTCCTCCCGGCAGATGCTCAACCTCCCCGGTAGCCGTTTCGAGGCGGTCCTCTTTGTCAATCGGGCTGGCCCCAGCGGCCAGACCTCCATTCTGTGCTCCAAGGGCGATTGGCCCCCGACCCGACCCGACACCTGTTTTGATGATGTCCCGCGCCTGTACCGACGCCTGGGTGTCGGCGACTTTGAGCTCACCCAGTTGGCCTTTCGAATGGGTGTGCCGGCGGCTCATCGCTTTCTCTTTCAGCCTCGCTCAGGCATCCCGCGCCATGCCGGAGCCCCCAGGGAGCCGATCGATCACGCTCGCGCCTACCCGATTCGCCATGGGCTCGTCTCGGGCGATGGCCTTTCACTCCACGCCGCGCAGCACGTGGTCAGCGAAGCCCTCGCACCGGCTGCCCCCTCCGTGCCCCGCCCCCAGCCACTTACCGGGTGTCGCAGGATCATGGACGAGCTGGAATCGGCCTGGCAGGCAGTCTCAGCCGAACTGCTCAGCCTGCCCCCCGGAAGGCTGCAGGCCCTGCTAGACTTGCTGCTTCAGGGATTCGACAGGGCGAACCCTGACTACTGGGAGGAACGGGCCGAGGTGAGGGCGATCCGGCGCTTAGTTGAGGTGCTCTATATCATCAGCGCTGGGGGGCTCAGTCCCAACCTCGACACCCCCTCCCCCCAGATCACCGCCGAGTGCAAGGGCTTCACCCTCTCTATTCTTGGCGGTGACGAGGAGACAGCGCCCGAGTACCTCTATGGAGGGGTGTCTGACCGTATGTATCCCGGGCGGTACCCGCACGTCGTGCTCCTGCTCGATCATGTGGGGACGAGCCCGGGGGTGCGGGCCGCTCGGGTGGATCGCCTCGCCGCCAAGCGCATGGGGGCTGGGGGCGGGGCGATCTCCCTCTCGTTGAATGACGGCCCGTTCAGCCCCCAGCCCGATGAAGAGCGGCTTGGGTCCGCACAGTGCTACTGGTATGACCGGCGCTCCTTGCTGGAGTTACTACGGCGGGCGCCGGACTTCCCCTCATTCTGCCGCATGCTACTGGAGGTGTTCCCATGGCGAGTAGCCTGATCGACCAGGTTCGACACGCGCTTCCGCGTGGGATCAGGATCATGTCGAACCCGCCTGAAGTGGGTCATGCGGATTTGCTCGTGCACACAGGGGCGGGACTGGCCTTCTTCCGAGTGGTCAGGCCGAATGATGATCTTGTCGCCTCCTGGCGCACCATTCAGAGTGAGATCGCCCGATACCTCACCAAGCTCTCCCAGGTCGGCGCCCGAGAGGGGGCCTACTTGGCTTTGCTGGTAGAGGGGGACCGGGACCCGATCGCCCTGCAGCGCATAGCTTCTAACCCTTACGTCTGCCGTAAGGTCGTGGTCCCCGGCAGTGACAGGCTCAACGTGGGCACCATGGTAGACGAACTCCCCTTCTTTCCGCTTCCAGAGCGAGTCCAGACCACCATCCGCCGGCCGCCTATCGACCCGCTGGCCGTGGCCCATGGAACCGGGTTCAGCCCGGACCTGATCGAGCACCTGCTCGAGAACCGTGGGCCTGAGCGGATCCGACATGATCTGCTGGCTGGACTTTACGACAGTCTGCCGGAGGCAATCCCAGCCCTGGCCCGTCCCGTCGGCACGGCACGGGCGGCGACTCAGTCAGACCGGCTCTTCATGAGGCAGGTGCGGTTGCAGGGCTTTCGAAACTACGGTGGCGAGGGCAAGACGATCCCGCTGAGCGGAAACCTGGTGGTGATCTATGGTCGCAACGGAACGGGAAAGACCTCCCTCTGCGAGGCCCTGGAGTGGGGCCTGACCGGAAAGTCACACCGGGTAGATCGGCTGCGGGACAAGGAGCAGCAGTCGGGCGTTGCCCGCTCTCCCCTCCTCCACCTGCTACACGGGGAGGACGGGGCGCAGGTCGATCTCTGGCTGGAAGGGCCTGGCGCTCTGCACCTCCGCCGGGTGCTGACCGAGAGCCACGAAAGCCGCCACTTGAATGACCGCGAGGTGGGGGAGCGGGAGATTCTGCGGGCCGTCTCCCTTCTCACCGACGACGAGGCCCTGCCCAGAGTGGGGGACGTGCTCCGAGACGTCATGCGCCACTGCCACTTCTTGAGCCAAGAGACGATTCAGCAGTTCCTGGGCAACGATCCCGAAGAGCGATACCGGGCGTACACATACATGGTTGGTACGCAAAATCTGCTGCGTCTGATCGAGAAGGGAAACCGTGTGGTCAAACAGCTGCAGGCAGAGGTCGAGGCCCAACACCAGGCGGTCGCCCAACTGGAAGGCCTCATTCGCGAGCGGCTTGCGCGCAAGGAGGAGCGACAGCAGGCTCTGGACTCCGCGGGCCTCGATCGCCTGCCCGATGAAGCCATGCTCGGAGCGCAGGTGAATGTACTGACCCGGGCCGCCTCAGTGGTGGGGATCGTCCTGGAGGTGCCGGAACTCACGGTGGTCAAGCGGGCCAGGGTCATCGCCCAGACCCTGACACAGACCGTTCCGGGGCGTATCGCTGCTGTCAGGCTGGACTTGACCCGCATTGAGCGGCTCGCTCAGGAAGCGACCAGCCTCCCCGAGTTGGTGGCCCGGCGGCAGGCCCTCGAAGAGGCCCTTCGTGGCTGGGAGGCCGTCGAGCAGGAGCGAATGGAGGCGGCAGACACCCAGGAGTCGGTGCGCATCTCCGCTGCGAGCACCCTGCGGGACCGGACCGATGAGTGGAGCGAGCACCAACGGCAGGTCGATGCCGTGACCCGTTACCTGACCTTGCAAGATGACCAGGCCCTGCTAGACGGTGAGTTAGCGGGCACCGAAGACCGCCTGTCCGGTCTGGAGGCAGAGCGAAACCACCTGCGTGAGTCGCTGAGCCGGCTCCGTTCGGAACACCGGGAGCTTCAGTTGGGGCTGCAGAGGCTCCGACTCGAGAGTGAGGCGCGGGCCGCCCGATGCGCCCACCTGCAGCGCGCCGCCGAACGGCTACCCGAATGGCAGGAGAGGTGCGCCGAACAGGAGCGCCTCCACGAACGATCGCTCCGGCTGAAGACCGAGAGCCAGGATCTGACCGAGCGGCTGATTGCGCAGAGAGAGGCGTGGCAGGAGGCACGCACCGTGGTGGAACAGAGGGCCGTAGCACTTACCGAGGCGAGAGGCATGGCCCAGCGGCGGCAGGAGTTGTTAGCCGAACTCAGGGGGCACCTGCATGAGGCGGAGACCGCTTGCCCATTCTGCGGTCACGGCTGGGAGAGTCACCAGGACCTTTTGGCCGGGGTCAATGCGGTCTTGCAGCGCCTTCCAGACGGACTGAAGGAGGCGCAGGAGGCTCACGACAAGGCCGTGGCCCGCCGAAACGAGCTGACAGATATCCTCGCCGTCGGTGAGTTGACCCTGGGCGCAACGAAGCAGGAGTTGAGCCTGTGTGAGCAGCGGCTGGAGGAGTTGACCGCCCACCTCAAGCAAGCCACCGACCATATGGCTTCGTTCTTTCCGGAGCGGAGTATCGCGTCCCTCTTGGTCGATGAGGTGCGGGCCAGACTGGCGGAGTGCGAGGATGAGCTGCGGCTCGCAAGTGAGCGTGCTGCTGCGGCGGAGGAGGCCCTTGCCGCCGTCTCTGACGCGATCCAGGTTGTGGAGAGCCAGGAGAACGCCCTATCTGCCCCGATCCAGCAGAAGCAGGAGCGGCTCTCCCAGATCCGCCGACAACTGGCGCAGATCGAGGGAGCCCGGCGGGCCATGGGGCTGAACTTCGCAGGGCGCGATGAGGCCCAGGCTGAACTCAGCCGCAGGCAGGAGGCGGCGGAGGCGGCCCGCACTCGCATGCTGGAGGCGCGGAGCGCGGTGGATGTTGCCCAGGCCAAGGCCGACGAGGCGCACAGGGCACTCGCTGTGCTGCGGGGAGAGCGGACATCGGCAGAGGGGGATCTGGAAGCGGTGACCCGCCGCATTCGGACCTATGAGGCGGAGCTGCAACAGGCCGGTGTCCTGGGCGCGGATCATGCCGCGCAAGCCCAGCAGATTGAGCAGCAGAGGCGGCAGTTGAACCAGCGACTCTCCCGCCTGGCTGATCTGGTCTCTGTGGGCGAGCGGTTGCTGGCACAGGCTCACGCCTTCGAACTGGTCCAGGCGATCCATGAGATCGATTGCGATATCCTCCGCCTGCGATCAGAGCAGTCCGAAGCCCTGGCGGCTGCCGAACGCCTATCCAACTATCTCGAAAGGCTCCGGCAGTTGCTCAAACAAGCCTCGGACCTGCGCGCCACCGAGGAGCAAGAACGGTTGGATGGTTTCGCCGGCATGATCCGAGTGCTCTACCAGCGGCTCTGCTCCCACCCCTACTTCGGCCCACTCGACCTGGAGATTGACTCGCAGGCGCAGCGCCTGTATGTGCGGTTCCACCCCGGCGAAGGCAGGTCAGCGGCGGTCAGCCGCTACTTCAGCATGGCTCAGTCCAATGCAGTCGCTCTGGCGATCTTCCTGGGTACCGCTCTGCTCCAGTCCTGGTCCCGCCTCGGGGTGATCTGTGTCGATGACCCCGTTCAGCACATGGATGACATGAACACCTACGCCTTCCTGGACCTGATCGGGACCGTTCTGGAGAGCGGTAGGCAGATCATCTTGACCACAGCTAACGAAGAGCTATATCGGACCATGGTGGAGCGGTTCGCTCCGTTGAATCAGGGGGGAGCGAACGGTTTTCAAGCCTTTCGCCTGATTGGGGTAACCCCAGAGGGACCGGAGATCCTTCAAGATCTACCGTCAGAGGGGGTGTCGGTATGAGAGGGCGGACCAGACCCGTCCCCTGGCCTCTGGTGATTCTCGCGTGGGGGGGCTCGGCTCTCGCCGTTATTTGGGGGGCGGTGCTGGTTCGGGCTGAAGGCTCGCTAACCAGGGCCCTCCAACTTCTCTCCGACGGCCTGTTGTACGGCGTTTCACTCCTCGCACAATCCGTGCTGTCCGGCTGGTTCCTCCTTGCGGTGGCAATCACCCCGGTCGCCCTGCGCCTGGTCAGGGACCTCCTGCCTCGGGCCCGGCGGGTCGAGGTAGGTCAGATCCGGCTAGAGCTGTTGCAGCCTGACCTGGCGGATCTGGCCTTCCGCATCGGCCCGCCCGCACAGCCCCTTGAGGAATGGGCAGCAATCCCCAAGCAGGAGGTGCTCGGCAGCGACGGCCCGATCCTCGACGAGCCCCCCTCCAGTGAGGCGTACCAGGCCTGCATGGCCGCCCTTCCCGTCCTCTTTCAAGACCTGTCCGGGGAGAACCAAAGCGCCAAGGCCGAAGCGCTTATTCAGCTTGAGTCGGGTTGGGCGGGGGAGTTCCTCCCAGAGTTAGCGGCCTCGGTCTCCTATTTGCGGGTCCATGCGCGCAGAAACCGGGTGGTATTGGAGGGGTACCTCTCCATAACCCTTCTCTTCCGGCACCTCATGCTCTTCTTCTACGGTCGACACGAACATGCTGCCCACCTGGCACAGGACCTGGACTTGCTCTCCCTGCGCGACCGCATGGGGTTTTTGCGCCGCCCTGTCATGCTCTGGGTGCTGCTCGCCCTCTGCCGCCAGAAGCGCTGGGCCGAGATTGAAACCCTGCTGCGCCATATGGAGCCCTACTCGTTGGAGCATGCGGCTGTAAGAGCGCACGGGGAGTTGGCCCGAGGCCACACCGGAGAGTCGATTGCGGCCGCCACCGCCGCGCTCCACGACCAACCTGGAACCAGCCCGTTTCACGCCCTCCTCCTGGTCACGCTGGGTCGAGCCCTGCTAGAGGAGGGTCGCCCCCTGGAGGCAATCGAGCCCGTGCGGCGGCTCCTGGAGACGTCACTCCCCGACGACTCAGGCCTCGCCACACCCCTGCGGGCGGTCGCAAGGCAGGTGCTGGCCCGATCTGCCACGCTGCTCAATTGGCACGAACCACTCTACGCTCTGTATGGCGCAGATCCCGAAGCACGCCAGGACCCGTTTCTCCTCCATGCCCTGGCCGTGCTAACCGGCCGGGCGGGTCAGGTGCAGCAGGCACGCCACCTCATTCGCCAGGCGGAAGCCCTCGTTCCAGCCGGGGGCGAGATTCTGGCCCGGGCGATCCGTGAGGCTGCCCAGTGGCTGGGCTGACCCGTGGCATGGCAGAGGCGCCCGGCGTCAGGCCAGGCGCAATCTGGTTCGTCCGTTACCGGTCGGGCGTTACCCTTCCGCTATGACCGCATCTACCTCGATCTCCACCAGCATGGCTGGATCGATCAACCGGCTGACCTCAACCATGGTCGCCACCGGCCTGATCTCCCGGAAGAACTCACCGTGGGCTCGGCCCACTGCCTCCCAATCGGCCATGTTGGTCACGAACATCCGCGTCCGAACCACGTCGGTCAGCGAGGCGCCAACCCGCTCCAGCGCCCGTTGGATATTCTGAAGGGCCTGCACCGCCTGGGTGTATGCGTCACCATGGCCCACGATCTGGCCGTGATCATTGGTTGCGGTGGTGCCGGCCACAAAGATCATCTGCCCTACCCGAACGGCGCGGGAGTATCCTACTATCGGTTCCCACGGGCTGTTCCCACTCAGGTTCCGTCTCATTCTGCGCTCCTCCTCCTCACGGCTCGCCAGGAGCCGTTCTGCTCTGTGAAATCATCGTTCGGCCCGCCGATTTGCGCCACCATCTGCACCGCCGTGCGGGGCCACTCCTCGCCGAAGGAGGCCAGTCGGGTCCGCACATCGGCCCGCTCTTGCTCTGTCGCCTGGTGCAATTGCAGTAGGAACTGCTGGTCGACAAGTCCCCGGTCGCCATCAAGCACAGCCGTTTGGAACCAGCGGAGGAGAGCAAAGTAGGCCGCCAGCTCTCGGGGTGCAAGCGTCAGCCAGTCACTGCGTGCGCCGCCCACCACCTCTGCTCCGTCCTTCAGCGCATCCAGCGCCGCCCATAGCGAAGGGTGCTGCCCGGAGCCCCCTGAAGCCACTTCCTCAACGGGCTGGAGTTGCCCGAGTAGGCATGCACGCACCAGATCCCGGGCTGGACCGAGGTCCTGCACAGGGGGCGGTTGCACCCCAGGTGCCACCATCTCCAGCGGTAGACCTCGCCCTGTGCGCAAATCTGGCCACCCAAAGTGCGGCTCCGGAATGGCATGCAACTCGGCGCACAGCCGTGCGGGGGCCGAACTGTAAACCTCTCGCCAGCCCGCCAAGAGGGCTAGCTGCCCCAGGTCGAGTGGTCCGGTCTCGGCGTATACGGCCCACTCTCCTGGTATCCAGTCTCCGCACACAGCCAGAGCGCCCCCCGCTCTCGCCGCTAACTCCTCTGTATAGCTCTCCGGCAGTCCCCGGGAGACCTGGAGCGAGAAGCGCTGTCGCTCCAACAGGGAGACCCCTGGCTCGGTGCTCCCGAGCCAGGCCTCACGCACCCGGTGCCCTCTGGGCAGCTCCACCAGTGGCCCCTGAGTCCGGACAAACCGCCTCACATCTTGCCGGGCCGCATCTATGAGTTGGGTCACTGTAGGCTGCGCATGCTCCGCGAAGACAGCCCGTGTCCTGCGCGGGTCGATTGCCGAGAGCCACTCCCGCTCCTGCTCGGCCGACGGGGTCAGTTGAAGTGCGTGAGCCAGGCGGGGGATCGCCGTCGACTCCCGGAACTCCCCCACCTGATCACACAGGCTGCGAATCTGTTCCACCTTGGCCCGCAGCCCATCCATGACCAGCTCAATCACGCCGTCGTACGCCAGGGCGAAACGCTCCAGGCTCATCAATCGAAGGCCCTCCAGCATGTAGCCAGCCAGGAGTCTGTCGATCTCGTCGGGATCGATCCCGCCGGAGGAGAGGGCCTGCCGGGCCGCTACCAGCGTCTCTTCGTACTGCCGGACCAGGTTCTCGGTCTCTTGAATGGCCTGCTCCAGCAGGTTGTGGGCCTCGCCGAGCCCTGTCTGAGCCTCCGAATAGATCGCCTCAAATCCCCCCCGCCAGGCCTGCCCCAGCGCCGTCGAAAGCTGGCGTTGGGCCTGCTGCCGCAGTTGCTCCCAAAAGAGGGAGGCCCGCCTGTACCATTCACCGGAGAGATCGTAATGCTCGAATAGCTGCTCAAGCGTCAGGCTCCGCCCGGAGGCGAGGGCCCGCTCGCTGGAGAAGGCCGGACAGATCTCTAATGGAAGAAGCAACCGGCGAATCGGCTCCATGAGACCGGGCCGGACCCCCGCCAGCAGATGCGGGGGGTCCGGCTGCTGCAAATACTGCTCCAGCCCCCGCTTGGCCACCGGTGGAGCCATGCGCCGCTGCAGGGAGGCAAGTGGGTCTCTAACCACCCCAAAGCCAAAACCCAGGTACCCCTCGGGCCTGGTCACCATCGACAGGGTCCAGAGGATTGCATCGCCAAAGACCTGGGCCGACTCCAGGCGCTCCGCTCGCTGGTCACAGAGAGAGATTCGCCTGACCAGGCCGCTCGCCCGCAGCGCCTCCACCTCCACCAAAGTGGCGTAGGACCTGGCCTGCGCCGCGCGATCCGCCCCGGCGGTGGGCAGGGCCAGCCAGACCTCGCATTGGCGGTCTCGCCCAAAACGGGAGAGCAAGGCGGTCAAGACCCCGCTGCCGGCTGGTTCATCGGCAGATGCGACCAGGTGGATTCGGGTCGCACCCCGTTGCGCTATGTGCCCCGCCTGTGCTTCAGCCAGTTCCCGACCAGCGGCCCGACTCGAAGCGGGCCCGGTCACGGCGCAGAGCGCTACCGGCGCCCAGTCTGGCGCTTGCCGTACCTCAAGGTGGGCCAGCACCGCTCCCCCGAACTCGCCGCAGCCCACGATCAGCTGGTCCGCATTGCCCATGGCCTCACCCCCGTCCTCCGTTCTCTCTTTTGCGGCCATGTGGGAGTTCCCTGCCAATCTATATGGAAGATGCACTGTCTTTTTGACAGATGAGCGCTTCTCCTGTAGTCTAGTCCTTATAGTCTTCCTTTTGGTGAGTGCAGACGTAAAGGAGAAGTGGAGATGAACGCCGACTGGCTCTCGTACCCGTACCCCTCCCGGCGCACCTGTGTCTACGCAGCAAACGGTATCGTCGCCACGTCGCAGCCCCTTGCGGCCCAGGCAGGCCTAGCGGTTCTCCGGAAGGGCGGCAACGCGATCGATGCAGCCATTGCGACCGCAGCCGCGCTGACCGTGGTAGAACCGACCTCGAACGGGATCGGTGGCGATGCGTTCGCCCTCGTCTGGACCGGAGGGAAGCTGCATGGCCTTAACTCCAGCGGCCCCGCTCCGCAGGCGATCTCGATTGATGCGCTCGCCAAGGCCGGGGTCACGGAGATCCCCAAGTATGGCTTTATTCCCGTCACCGTTCCGGGCGCTCCCGCTGCCTGGGCCGAACTCTCGGCCCGCTTTGGCCGGCTCCCCCTGACCGAAGTGCTCGCCCCTGCGATTGAGTACGCTGAGCGCGGCTACCCGGTCTCCCCGACCCTGGGCCGGTTCTGGAAGCGGGGAGCGGCTATCTACAAAGAGAACCTGACCGGCGAGGAGTTCCGGCACTGGTTCGAGACCTTCGCCCCCAACGGTCGTGCGCCGGAAATCGGCGAGATCTGGAGTTCGGCGGGACATGCCCGGACCCTTCAGTCGATTGCGGAGACCAGGGCCGAGTCCTTCTACCGCGGCGATCTCGCCGAGCAGATCGACAAGTTCTCCCGCCAGTACGGGGGCTACCTCCGCAAGGAGGACCTTGCGGCCTTCAAGCCCGAGTGGGTCGACCCGATCAGCGTCAACTACCGCGGCTACGATGTCTGGGAGATCCCGCCCAACGGTCAGGGGATCGTGGCGCTCATGGCCCTCAACATGCTGAAGGGCTTCGAGTTCACTGAACGCGACACCGTAGAGACCTATCACAAGCAGATTGAGGCGATCAAGATCGCCTTCGCGGATGCGAAGCAGTACATTGCTGACCCGCGCTCCATGTCTGTGCGGGTCGCAGACTTGCTCTCCGAGGCATACGCCCAAGAGCGGCGTAGCCTGATTGGCAAGAATGCCATTCAGCCGGCCCCCGGCCAGCCCCCCCAGGGTGGTACCGTCTACCTCGCCACCGCCGACGGCGAAGGCAACATGGTCTCCCTGATCCAGTCGAACTACATGGGCTTCGGATCTGGCCTTGTCGTGCCCGGTACCGGTATTGGCCTGCACAACCGCGGCCACAACTTCACCCTGGACCCCAATCACGACAACCGGCTCGAGCCGGGCAAGCGGCCATACCACACGATTATCCCTGGCTTCATGACCAAGGACGGCCAAGCGGTGGGCCCCTTTGGCGTCATGGGTGGGTTCATGCAGCCCCAGGGCCACCTGCAGGTTGTCATGAACACGATTGACTTTGGCCTCAATCCCCAAAGCGCAATCGACGCCCCCCGCTGGCAGTGGATGGAGTCCAAGACGGTTGAGATCGAGCATTCCACCCCTGAGCATATCCTGGACGGCTTGGCCCGACGTGGCCACAACGTTCGCTGGGCACTGGGTTCGGGCGGCTTCGGGCGTGGTCAGATTATCTGGCGGCTCGAAAACGGCGTCCTGGTCGCCGGCACCGAACCCCGGGCTGACGGGCAGATTGCGGCCTGGTAGAAGAGCTTATCTGGAGAGAGGCAGGCGCCACGCCTGCCTCTCTCGTCTTACCTGCTCACGCCGAGGTCTCAGCCCTAAGGGTACGCCCAAGGAGCCCCCTCTCCCGGCAGGAGGCGGGCGCCCCCCTCCTTTCTTCGGGTAGCGTTCATAAGCACTTTGCGTCAAACCGCCATTCCCGAGTAGATGCTCGGACAACTGGCGCGTATACTGAAACCAAGGAGCAAGGTTCCCAACAACCTGGTAGGTGCACCACGAAGGGGCGACAGCCGTGTCAACATCTTCACTCTACCCCCAGCACGAACCGACAGACCCTGCTTCTTTCATAGACCTATACTTCACTGCAGATTGCGAGCAGCGCTATACGACCGTGGGCGGGCGCCTTCTTCTTGAGAAGGGCCTGCCCACGGCGTTCTTCCTGGGAAAGACCGCCCGTGAACTCATGCCCCCTGAAGCGGCCCGTGTCCACGAGGCGGCAAATCGCCGTGCCCTTGCCGGCGAGACCTTGGTCTACACCTGGTCGCTGGAAGGTGACCAGGGCGAGGCCGAGCATTACCAGACCCTGCTCGCCCCTCTGCGGAACGGTGCAGGTGCGATCACGGGTATGGTCGGGGTTGGCCGCGAAATCGCCGCACCGGCTGAACACGGCTGCCTCTTCGCCAACCTGCCCGGCGTGGCGTACCGCAGCCTGCCAGATAACTCCCGCACAATGCCCCTGGTCAGCCCAGGCTATACCGAGTTGATCGGCCAGGCCCCCTCCACCCCCGTCAGGTTCACCGACGTGATCCTACCCGAGGACCGAACCATGGTCCAGACCGTGATCCAGAATGCGGTTGAAAGCGGTCAGCCCTACACGCTGGAATACCGCGTTCGCAGGGCCGACGGGCGAATACTCTGGGTCTGCGATCGCGGAGCCGGAGTGCTCGACGACAACGGAGAACTGATCGCCTTGGAGGGCTTTATCTCGAACGTGACTGAGCGGGTAGAGGCCGAGGAGCGGCTGCGCCGTTCGCGGGACCAGTACCTCGCCCTGCTCGAGCAGGTCCCAGTCCTGGTCTGGCAATCTGGCAGTGACGGCCAGTGCAACTACTTTAACCAGACATGGCTGGAGTTCACCGGCGGCCCAATGTCCGAACAACTGGGCATGGGCTGGGCCAAGGGCGTTCATCCGGAGGATTTGGAGCGGTGTATCGCCACCTACACCAGCCATTTTGAGGCCAGGCAGGCCTTCCGCATGGAATATCGGTTGCGCCATCACTCGGGTGAGTACCGCTGGATCGTGGACAACGGGTCTCCCCGTTTCGATCTGGATGGCAACTTTGTCGGCTTTATTGGCGTGTGTTTCGACATTACCTACCGGAAACAGGCGGAGGAGACGCTGGCCAAGTACCAGTTGCTTGCGAAAATGACCACCAGCGTGGTCCTGTTCGTCCATCAGGAGACCGGGCGGATCATGGAGGCAAACCAGGCAGCGGAGCAGGTCTATGGCTACTCCCGCAACGAGTTGATCACCATGAACATGAACGATCTGGTGGTCACCCAGCCGGCTACACCGGGCCCTGCCCCCACCGCGGGAAGCACTGGACGAATCGAAGCGCTGCACAGGAGGGCCAGCGGACAGGTCTTCCCTGTGGAGATCAGCTCCATGGGAGCCGAGATCAGCGGTGATCCAGTCGCTCTACACCTGATTCACGACATTACCCTCCGGCAGCGGCGTGAGCAGACCCGCAGCCTCCTTCACCAGGTGGATGAGGCGATTCTGGCAAACCAGCCGCTCACGCAGATCCTTCAGCTCACGTGCCGTGAACTGGTCCGTATCTACCAGGTTCCCTTAGCCTGGGCGGGCACCAGGGCGGAAGACGGCACCCTATGCGTCCTCGCAGCCGCAGGCGAAGGGGTCTCCTGCCTGGAGGGGATCACCTTCCGCTGGGACCCCGATCCCGACCCGATCGCCAACCGCCCCTGTCAGCCACACATCTCTGATCTAACCCAGGACCCCCGGTTTGCCGGGTCACCGCTCTGCGCTTGGCGAACGGGCCTCCGCTACTCCCTGACCTTGCCGCTCCAGGTGAACGACGAGATCATCGGCATCCTTAATCTCTACTCGCCGGACCGCTCCACCTTTAACGATGCAGCCCTGGCTGAACTGGGCCATCTGGCTGCTCAGGCCGGTGTCTCCCTGCTGAGCGCCCGGCATCAGCATCTGATTCATCTCCAGTCGACGGCGCTCTCAGCAACGGCCAACGCTGTGGTAATCACCGACCGCGACGGACTGATCGAGTGGGTCAACCCGGCGTTCACCCTGCTCACCGGCTACAGCCCCGAAGAGGTCTACGGTCACAAACCCAACATCCTGAAGTCGGGGCACCACCCTGCCGGGTTCTACCGGCGGCTCTGGGAGACGATCCTCGCTGGCGACGTTTGGCAGGGTCACATGTACAACCGCCGCAAGGACGGGAGCACGTATATTGAAGAGATGACAATCACCCCGGTATGCGACACGGCCGGGACGATTACGCACTTCGTGGCGATTAAGCAAGATATCACCGAGCGGCGCCGGCAGGCTGAACGGATCGAGTATCTGGCGACGCATGATTTCCTCACCGGACTCAGCAACCGCAGCGGCCTGTCTGACCGGCTCCAGAAGGCAGTTCAGTGGGGGCAACATGGGCGCCAGTCCGCACTGATCCTGCTCGACCTGGACAACTTCAAGTTGGTCAACGACACGGTGGGCCACCCGGCCGGAGACCAGTTGCTGATCAGCATTGCCCGCCTCATGGCCGACGTCACTAGCAGCATGGGCGAAGTGGCCCGCCTCGGTGGCGACGAGTTCGGCATTCTCCTGGAAGATGTCACGCTGGAGGTCGCCCACGACGTAGCTGAGCGGGTCCGATCCGCCATCGACAGCTACCGCTTCCACTGGGGCGATCATGTCTTCGCGCTGACCGCATCGATCGGGATTACGATTATCGACGGGACAATCTCGGCAGATGAGGCCATGGCCCTCTCCGATGCCGCCCTCTACGAGTCCAAGCACTACGGCAAGAACCGCATTTCGGTCCGCAATGGGGCCGGTGAGAAGGACGAGAACCTGGCTGCCGCCCGCTGGATGGCCCGGATCAAAGACGCGATCGCCGCCAATCGGTTCGAGGTCCACTACCAGACTGTGAACCGAATGGCTACCGGTGAGCCCTGGCATGCAGAGGCCCTCGTCCGCATGCGGGACGAGAAGGATCAGCTGGTGCCGCCTGCCCAGTTTATCCCCATTGCCGAGCGCTACGGCTTCATGCCCGATATCGACCGATTTGTCATTCGTGAAGCGGCGAAGACCCTGGCCCAGCGCCCTGGCATGCGTCTCTTCATTAACCTGTCGGGAATCACCCTCTCCGACCAGGGATTGAGCGACTACATTCGCTCTGTCCTGGAGCAGACAGGGGTGAATCCGGGCGATCTCTGCTTTGAGGTGACAGAGACCTCCGCCCTCCTCGACATCGCCAACGCCCAGAAGCGCATGCGCGAAGTGAAGGACCTGGGCTGCCGCTTCGCCCTTGACGACTTCGGCTCTGGCTTCGCCTCCTTTGCCTACCTGCGCGCCCTGCCAATCGACTACGTGAAGCTCGACGGCTCGTTTACCCGGAATCTCGACTCAGACGTAACCAATCGAGCACTGGCCAAGGCCGTGGTGGAGATTGCGCACGTCCTGGGCAAGGAGATTATCGCCGAGCAGGTGGAGCGGGCCTGCGACGCCAGCCTGCTTCAGGAGATGGGCGTCGAGTACGGACAAGGGTATCTCTGGAGCCGCCCCGCAGCAATCGCTCCACGGAGCGAATAGGCAGGGCGCCCCTGGCATGGTGTAGCCCGTGTCAGAATAAGAATCTCCACGAGTGCAGGACAAGTCTTATGGCAAGCGGAATTTAGCTGAAGTGAAGTACTCCGTCTTCAAGGAGGTCGCCACCATGCGGGTGAGAATCGTGACCGACTCTACCGCCAGCATCCCGCTTGCGATTCGGGAGGAACTGGACATTACCGTAGTCCCCTCTCCGATCTTGTTCGGCTCCGACTCCTTCCTCGACGGTTCCATTTCCATGGCGGAGTTCTACCAGAGGTTGCGCTCTGCGCCTCAGTCACCGAGTACCTCCACCCCATCTCCCTCCGAGTTCCTGGCAGCCTATGAACGGCTCCTGCGCGAGGCGGATTCGGTGATCTCCATTCACATGATGGGCACCAAGACCACCATTCCCACAGTGGCTCGCATGGCCGCTGGCATGGCGCCTGCGGGACGGGTTCGCGTGATCGACTCTCAGAGCCTCTCCCTTGGGCTCGGGCTCCTGGTCATGGAGGCGGCACGGGCCGCCCAGGCTGGCGAGGACGCCGATTCCGTACAGAGCCTGGTTGAGTCCCTGATCCCTGGGATCCACCTCCACGCCGCCGTACGCGAGATGACCCAGTTGCGCAAGAGTGGGCGGGTCTCCCTGGGCCAGGCCCTGCTGGCCAATGCCCTCTCAATCAAGCCCGTGGTGTACGCTGGCCGGAGCACAATTGAGGTGGTTGAGAAGGCCCGCGGCTTCCACCACGCGGTGGATGAAATGGTCGCCCTCGCCCTGGAGAAGGCCGGACCGAACCCGGTGGACCTGGCCGTCCTCCACAGCGACTGCGAGGCCGAGGCACAGGAGCTGCTCGCCCGGGTCCGCGACCGGTTCAACTGCCGGAATCTGCTCGTGGCCGAACTAGGCGCCAACTTAGCCGCCCATACCGGGCCAGGTGCACTCGGCGTCGCCACCATGCGCATCGCCCAGTAGCCAGTGGCTATATACCGAAGAGCCTCGTGAGCCAGCGCTTGCGAGGCTTTTGCCATAGACCCATGAGAGTCGATCGGCCCACGCTCCGCAATATGCCCTAGACCCATTTCTTAACCTTTTTGGCGATGCGGCGGAGCGAATGGCAACGTTACAATAGCTCATAGTCTCCATCTCCATGGAACTGTCCCAGCAGACCCGATCTCCCGAATAGGAGTGGAATGAATGACGAATAGGCGTGTCACGATCGACGGCAACGAAGCGGCGGCCTACGTGGCGTACAAGACCAACGAAGTGATCGCAATCTACCCGATCACGCCGTCCTCCCCCATGGGCGAGCTCTCCGACGCCTGGGCCGCGACCGATCAGCCGAACATCTGGGGCACTGTGCCACAGGTCCAGGAGATGCAGTCCGAGGGCGGCGCCGCCGGCGCAATCCACGGTGCGCTCCAGACCGGTGCCCTCGCGACCACCTTCACCGCCTCCCAGGGCCTGCTCCTCATGATCCCGAACATGTACAAGATCGCGGGTGAACTGACCTCCACCGTCTTCCACATCGCTGCCCGGGCGCTTGCGACCCAGGGCCTTTCCATCTTTGGGGACCATTCCGACGTCATGGCCGCCCGTCAGACCGGCTGGGCCATGCTCTTCGGCGGCTCCGTCCAGGAGGTCATGGACTTCTCCCTGATCTCCCAGGCCTCCACCCTGAAGTCCCGTGTCCCCTTCCTCCATATTTTTGATGGCTTCCGCACCTCCCACGAGGTCCAGAAGATCGAGAAGCTGTCGGATTCGACCATTCGCACCTTGATCGATGACGACCTCGTCCGCGCGCACCGCCTGCGCGGCCTCTCCCCCGACCACCCGTCCATGCGGGGCACCGCCCAGAACCCGGATGTCTACTTCCAGGCGCGTGAGACGGTCAATCCCTATATCAACGCCGTGCCCGGTATTGTGCAGGGGTACATGGACCAGTTGGCCAAGCTGACCGGGCGTCAGTACCACCTCTTTGACTACGTGGGCGCCCCCGACGCCGAGCGGGTGATCGTCATTATGGGCTCCGGCGCCGAGGCGGTCGAGGAGACCGTCAACGCCCTCGTCGCCCGCGGCGAGAAGGTGGGCATGGTCAAGGTTCGCCTCTTCCGCCCATTCAGCAACGAGGCGCTACTCCAGGCGATTCCCGCCTCCGCCAGGGCGATTGCTGTCCTCGACCGGACCAAGGAGCCCGGCTCCAACGGCGAACCCCTCTACCAGGATATCGTCACCGCCTTCTCCGAGGCGGTCATGGGCGGCAGCCGCGCCAGCCTGCCCCGGATCGTTGGCGGCCGCTACGGCCTGGGCTCCAAGGAGTTCACCCCGGCCATGATCGCGGGCGTCTACGCCGAACTGGCCAAACCCACCCCGAAGAACCGCTTCACCGTCGGTATTGTCGATGATCTCACGTACAGCCACATCGACTACGACCCGGACTTCTCCACCGAACCGGACGATGTGGTCCGGGCCATGTTCTGGGGCCTGGGTGCCGACGGCACGGTTGGCGCCAACAAGAACTCGATCAAGATCATCGGTGAGGAGACCGAGAACTACGCCCAGGGCTACTTCGTCTACGACTCCAAGAAGTCCGGCGCCCTGACCGTCTCCCACCTGCGCTTCGGCCCCCGGCCGATCCAGTCCACCTACCTGATCCAGCGGGCCAACTTTGTGGCGGTCCACCAGTTCGTCTTCCTGGAGAAGTTCCCGGTGCTCGACGCAGCCGTGCCAGGCGCCACGGTCCTGCTCAACTCCCCCTTTGGCCCCGACCAGGTCTGGGACCGGCTGCCCAAGCCCTTCCAGGAGCAGGTGCTGGCCAAGCAGCTGAAGCTCTACACGATCGATGCGATCAGCGTCGCCCGGGAGACCGGCATGGGCCAGCGGATCAACACGATCATGCAGACCTGCTTCTTTGCCGTCTCGGGCGTCCTGCCCCGGGAAGAGGCGATCGCAAAGATCAAGTACTCGATCAAGAAGACCTACGCCAAGCGCGGCGAAGCGGTCGTGCAGAAGAACTACGCCGCGGTAGATGCGACCCTGGAGCACCTCTACGCCGTAACGGTTCCGGGCCAGGTCACTTCAACCGTCAACTTCCGGCCCCCCGTCCCGGCGCAGGCGCCGGAGTTCGTGCAGAAGGTGACCGCCGAGATGATCGCCGGCCGTGGTGACAGCCTCCCGGTCAGCGCCCTTCCCAGCGACGGCACCTTCCCCACCGGCACCACCCAGTGGGAGAAGCGGAATATCGGCCTGGAGGTCCCCGTCTGGGAGCCCGACCTCTGCATTCAGTGCGGCAAGTGCGTCCTGGTCTGCCCACACGCCGTGATCCGCTCCAAGCTGGTCAGCGAGGCCGATCTGTCCGGTGCACCGAATGGCTTCAAGACCATGCCGGCCAAGTTCCGTGAGTTCCCAGGCCAGCAGTTCACCATTCAGGTTGCCGCCGAGGACTGCACCGGCTGCTCCCTCTGCGTTGAGGTCTGCCCGGCCAAGGACAAGTCCAAGGTGAGCCGCAAGGCGATCAACATGGCCCCGATCGAGCAGGTTCGCGAAGAGGCGATCCCCAACTGGGACTTCTTCCTCGGCCTGCCCGAGATCGACCATGCCGCCCTCGCCTTCAACAACGTCAAGAACGTCCAGCTGCTCCAGCCGCTCTTCGAGTTCTCGGGCGCCTGCGCCGGTTGCGGCGAGACGCCGTACGTCAAGCTGGTCAGCCAACTCTTCGGTGACCGGACCGTGATCGCCAACGCCACCGGCTGCTCTTCGATCTACGGCGGAAACCTCCCCACCACCCCCTGGTCGCAGAACCGCTTCGGCCGTGGCCCCGCCTGGTCCAACTCCCTCTTCGAGGACAACGCCGAGTTCGGCCTGGGCATGCGGCTCTCGCTTGACAAGCAGTCCGCCCTCGCCTTCGAACTGGTCCAGGCCCTGCGCGACGAGATCGGCACCGACCTGGCCGACGCCCTGCTTGGCGCCGACCAGTCCACCGAGGCGGGCATTAACCAGCAGCGGAGCCGGGTCGCCCAACTGAAGGAGCGGCTCGCCGGCAAGACCGCTCCGAAGGCCCGTGACCTGCTCGCCCTGGCCGATATGCTTGTTCGCAAGTCGGTCTGGCTCATGGGTGGCGACGGCTGGGCCTACGATATCGGCTACGGCGGCCTCGACCACGTGATCGCCTCCGGCAAGAACGTGAATATCCTCGTATTGGATACCGAGGTCTACTCCAACACAGGCGGCCAGGCCTCCAAGTCAACGCCGAAGGGCGCCGTCGCCAAGTTTGCGGCGGGCGGCAAGCCAGCGGGCAAGAAGGACCTCGGTGCGATCGCCATGCAGTACGGCAACGTTTACGTGGCCCAGGTGGCCATGGGCTACAATGACGCCCAGGTGATCAAGGCCTTCCAGGAGGCCGAATCGTACGATGGCCCCTCCCTGATCATCGCCTACAGCCACTGCATCGCCCACGGCATCGACATGGCCAAGGGTCTACAGCAGCAGAAGTTGGCCGTCGAGTCCGGCCATTGGCCCATCTACCGGTATGATCCACGGCTGAAGGAGCAGGGCAAGAACCCCTTCCAGTTGGAGTACCAGGGGCCGAAGGTCCCGCTCATGGATTATGTCTACAACGAGACCCGCTACGCCATGCTCCGCCAGGCCGACCCCGACATGGCCGCCCGGCTGCTGAAGGAGGCCCAGGAAGAGGTCAAGGCGAAGTACCACCGGTACGAGCAGTTGGCCAAGATGGACTACAGCAAGAGCGACCAGTAATCCAAGCAGTCCTGTAATGCTGTAGATCCCGGTTGACCAGAAAAAAGACCTCCTGGTACAAAAGGGGTTGTAGAGACGCCCTTAAGTACATACCAGGAGGTCGGGAACCCATGAATCACACGCAACGAGCCAAGAAGCTATCCCTGATCCGTGGCGAGCACGCGCTGGTGATCGGCGTAGACATCGCCAAGCACAAGCACTGGGCCTGCATCATGGATGGGCAAACCGAGATGCCGATTGGCAGTCCGTTCGCCTTTCAGAATAGCAGAGATGGCTTCAGCCGTCTACTCGGTCAGATTGCGAAGGCCAAGGAAAAGTCCGGGGCAACCCGGATATTGGTGGCCATGGAGCCCTCCGGTCACTACTGGAAGCCACTCGCCGGCTTCCTGAAAGCAGCCGGGTTGAAGGTAGTGACGGTCAACCCGCTCCACGTCAAGCGAGCCAAGGAGTTCGACGACAACTCACCCACCAAGAACGACCGCAAGGACGCCTGGGTGATTGCCCGTAGGGCGAACGACGCTGACTTTTTCGATCCGTACCTGCCAGATGGCGTCTACGCCGACCTGCGCGGACTGACCCGGGCCCGCCAGCAGCACCGTGTGAAGCTGAACCAGGCGCTCAACCAACTCCAGGCCCTGTTAGATGAGTTCTTTCCGGAGTTCATCACAGTCTTTGCTGATCCGCTCGGGCAGGCTGCCATGTATCTGCTGCGGAATCACCCGTTTCCGGTGGATGTGCTGGCACTCCCTACGGAACGACTTGCAACGGTCCTCAAGGAAGCCAGTAATCGGCGGGTAGGGCTCAAGCGAGCCCTACAGCTCCAGGCAGTTGCGAAGGACTCCATTGGGGTCGGTGAGGGGCTTCGGGCCGCTCGCCTGCGCCTTCAGCAGTGCTTGGACGAGGTCGGATGCTGGAAGGCCCAGTTGGACGAGACCGAGGCCGCCATGGCAGAAGCCCTCCGGGTAACCGGATTGGCGCCATATATGCTGAGCGTCCCTGGCGTTGGGGTGGTCACAGCGGCTAGTCTCCTCGGGGAAGCCGGCGATCTTAGCCGTTACGAGGACTGGCGGCAGCTACGGAAACTGGCCGGCTACAACCTGACCGAGAACAGCTCCGGCCAGCAGCAGGGCAAGACTCGCATTAGCAAGCGTGGTCGGCCCGGCCTTCGGTGTCTCTTGTACCAAGCCGCCCTTACCCTCGTCGCAAAGAACGCCCAGTTTAAGGTGCTCTACCAGTACCTTAAGACCCGTGACCAGAACCGCCTCAGCGGGAAGCAAGCACTCGTTGCAGTCGCCTGCAAGCTCATGCGGGTCCTGTTCACCCTGGCCCGGGAGCGATGCCTGTACGATCCGGCCAAGGTGCTGGGCGGGTACCGTACCAACCAGCTAGGTCTCGCCGCGTAAACCACAGCGGCGGTTCCAATAGATGTGCAGTCTTGGGTGGGGAACGCTGTATCCCTCCTAAAGGGCATGACCCTGCACGCAAGTACTGGCGCCCCACCCGCCCCCAATAGACAGAACGAAGGACTTTCAGGGCAACGACCCAGCGAGACGTGATAGGGGAGTCGGGGGCGAACGAGGTGGGTCCGTCCAAGATGCACCATACCGGCCATGCCTGAAGAGTCCGTCTGGCTCTTCCCTACCGCCCCCTGTTTGTCGCTCGAGAGGAGTCCCATTCTTCTGTTAAAAAGACCCGCGACCACCAAGTTGGCGGACTTGAAAACAGGAGATTTCAGAAGAAAGACCGAGGATGACCCGACAAGATTGAGATAGGAGGGAGACACATGGACCTCTCGACCCGCTACCTCGGCATGACCCTGAAGAACCCGATCGTTCCCTCGGCTTCGCCCCTATCCCAGACCCTCACCGGTATTCAGCAAATGGAAGAGGCCGGCGCCGCCGCTGTGGTCATGTACTCCCTCTTTGAAGAGCAGATCAACCAGGAGTCCTTCCTGCTCGACCACTACCTGAGCCACGGCACCGACTCCTACGCCGAAGCGCTCTCCTACTTTCCCGAGGCCAGCGCCTACAACGTCGGACCAGACGGCTACTTGGAGCTGATTCGCAAGGCCAAGGAGACCACCAGCATCCCCATTATCGGGAGCCTGAACGGGGTCTCCGCCGGCGGCTGGATCGAGTACGCCCGGCTGATCGAACAGGCCGGCGCCGATGCGATCGAGCTGAATATCTACTACCTCCCGACCGATCCCAGCCTCAGCGGGACCGAGGTCGAAGAGATCTATCTAGATGTCCTTCGCGAGGTCAAGCGCACGGTGACCATTCCCGTCGCCGTTAAGCTGAGTCCGTACTTCAGCTCGATCCCACACATGGCCGGACGGCTGGCCGAGGCCCGGGCAGACGGCCTGGTTCTCTTCAACCGCTTCTACCAGCCCGACCTGGACCTGGAGCGGCTCGAGGTCACACCCCGGCTGCTCCTCTCGCACTCCGACGAACTGCGCCTGCCCCTGACCTGGGTCGCCATACTCTACGGTCGGGTCAACCTTGACCTGGCGCTCACCACCGGCATTCACACCCATGTGGATGTCCTCAAAGGCCTCATGGCGGGCGCCAAGGTGACCATGATGGCCTCCGAGCTCCTGCAGAACGGGCTTGGCCGAATCCAGGAGATCCTGGAGGGCGTCCGCCAGTTCATGGAGGCGCACGAATACCAGTCGATCAGGCAAATGCAGGGCTCCATGAGCCAGCTCAACGTGCCAGAGCCAGCCGCCTTTGAGCGAGCCAACTATATGAAGGTCCTCCAGTCCTACCGGAAGTAACGCACCGGTGAGAGCGGGAGCCAGCACCCCCTGAGGTTCTGGCTCCCGCTTTTGCTTCGGTTTTGCGAATATCTTGCTATTAATTTACTGTTCGTGCATGTATAATATGAGCAACTACCGCTAACCTGGACGTTGATCGGGGGTTGCGACCGGTGACCAACGCCTCAAGCAATTCCAGCGTACGAACGATTATCGCCCTCATTCTACTCGCGCTGGCCGGCATGGCCGGCAACTACTTTGAGGTCACCCTGGTCTATGGCGTAGACTTTATCTTTGGCAGCATTGCCGTCCTCACCGCCGTGCGCCTGTTCGGCCCTGCCTTGGGAACGCTGGTTGCTGCTGCCGTTGGCGGGTACCTCTACCTCTTGTGGGAACACCCATACGCCCCGCTGATCTTCACGGCAGAGGCTCTGGTGGTCGGACTCCTCTCCGAGCGGTACAAGTGGGCAAGCCTGCTCCTGGTCGATGGGTTCTTCTGGGCAGTGGTCGGGATTCCGCTGATTACCCTCTTCTACGGGGTGTTCCTTGACACAAGCACAGTTGGCGTGATCATGGTGGTCCTGAAACAGAGCGTTAATGGCCTCTTCAACGCTCTGGTGGCCGCCTTGCTGCTAAAACACACACCGCTCCACCGCTGGGTCGGCTCCAGTCAGAAGCCCTCCGGGTTCCCGCTGCAGCACGTTCTGCTCAACCTCATGGTCGCCTTCCTCATGGTCCCCTCCCTGACCATGATCGTTCGGGCCGGGCAGTTGGCCTTCGCCAAAACCACGCAATCGATCGAGACACGCCTCCAGATCGAGACCGATGAGGCCACTGCCCAACTCCACAACTGGAACATGGAGTACGCCTACTCCTTGGAGCAGTTGAGCCGGCTGGTCCAGAGCGACCTGTTGAACCCAACCGGCACCCTGAACGAGAGCCTACGCATGGTCCTCTCGTCCTCCCGGAGCTTTCTGAGACTGGAGGTCGTGGCGCCCGACGGGAGCCTCGTTGGCGCCGAGGGCCAGCCCGCTTCCGGATCCAGGCCAGACCTTACGAACCTGGAGTCGGTCAAGCAGACCCTCAGGCCTGTCACCTCCGGCCTCCACCTGACCCAGGTGTTCCCCGATACCCCCGTGATCACCGTTACATACCCGGTGCTGGTCGAGGGGCGACTTGCGGGAATCGTCCAGGGCTACCTGAGTCCCGAGCCGGCCCAGCGGCTTCTGATGGGCCTACTACATAAGGACCTGGTCCATTTCTCCCTCCTCGACCAGTCCGATCGCGTCTATGTCACCCTGAGGCCCGACCTCAGTCGCGGCAAACCGTTCGATCGATCGCCAGAGGGCGGCGTCTTCTACTCCGGCCCGGGACGGTACCAGCGCTATCCCGTGGGCCAAGGACCCTCCATGAACCGCTGGAAGGCCTCCTATGAGGTCCTGGAGACCCAACTCGAGAGCATGCCTGGCTGGAAGCTGATCGTAGAGGTGCCTCTGGCACCCTACCAGGCCCAGCTCTTCCAGGTGATCAGTGGCGACCTTCTGATCGTCTACCTGCTCTTCATGGCCGCCATTCCGATCTCATGGGTGATCAGCCACCATCTAACCCGGCCGCTTACCGACCTGGCCAGGCTGACACGGTCGCTGCCCACCACCTTGCGGTCAGGCGCGGCGATCACCTGGCCCAACAGCAGGATTCAGGAGATTCTCTCCCTGACCACCGACGTGCAATGGATGGCCGGAGCCCTGCGGACCCAGTTGGACGAAATCGCAGCGGATGCCCGCCAGCAGCGAGTCCTGCTCTCCGCGGCCATGGAGTCCGTCACCACCCCAATCCTGATCACCGACTCCAAGGCGCGCATTGTCTACGTAAACCCGGCCTTTGTCGAGACATACGGTTACACGGCTGATGAAGCCATAGGTCGATCCCCCGCCTTCCTACAGGGACCTCAGTCGGATCAGAAGGCAATCCGGCGGTTGCAGGATGCCCTGCGCAACAAGCAAGGCCTCGGCGTGGACCTGCTGAACTACCGCAAAGACGGTACCCCCGTGGACACCGGAATGATCGTGGCCCCCATTTTCGACTCAGCCGGGCAGTTGACCCACTTCGTCGGAATCCAGCGAGACATCTCCGCCCAGAAGACCGTTGAGCGCGTGAAGGGTGAGTTTATCTCCTCCGTCTCTCAGGAGGTTCGCACTCCGCTGGCGGCGATTCAGGGCGCACTGGGGGTTCTCAGCGGTAGCCTCATGCAGCCTACCGACTCCCGGACCGCCCAGTTGCTCAGTATTGCACTCGAGAATACCGAGCGATTGACTCGGCTCATGAACAACCTCGTTGACCTGGAGCGCATTGAGTCGGGGCGCGTTGAGCTTCGGTCCGAGGTCTGCCGCGCTGACCTGCTGGTAGAGCTAGCCCTGTCGAACTTCCGCCCAGTCGCGGAACAGGCCCGTCTCCTCCTCCAGGTTGAGGCACCGCCGCTGCTGTTGATCACCGACCCGGAGAAGGTCACGCAAGTCTTGTCGAACTTGGTCTCCAACGCAATCAAGTTCTCAGAGCCTGGCGCGACCGTTCATGTCTCGGCCCGCTCAGACGGTCATGAGGTCTCCTTCTCCGTCCGAGACCAGGGTTGCGGCATAGCGCCCGCTCAAGTTTCCCAGGCCTTCGCCCCCTTCCGCCAGGCAGGGGACTCCCGAAGGAGGAGCGGCACCGGGTTGGGCCTGGCGATCGCCCATGGGATTGTGGTCCAACTGGGCGGCCGGATCTGGGTCGAGAGCGAGCTGGAGAAGGGCAGCACCTTCTCGTTCACACTTCCGGCTCCGGCGCTCGCTCCCGCGAAGGCGGACCGCCGGGTCCTGTTCTGCGGCGGTGACCGGGGAATCAGCGGGTCCCTGAGCGGTCTGCTGGAGCAGGCGGGCTATACCATGCATCGAAGCGCCGGGGCCGATGTGACCATTACCGCCCTGGGCGAGGTGGGGTACAAGGCGCTCCTCCTGGGCTGGAGCGTGAGCGACGGCGTTGTCAACTTTCTGCGCCAGCTCAAACAGGAGAAGCGCTTCAGAGACATCCCGATCCTCATGCTGGGCATGACTCAGCCCCAAGAACCCTTCCACGTGCCAATCGGCCCCGTGCTCGATTGGGTCGAGGGCCCCTGCCCTGGAGATCCGGAGCGAATCCTCCGGGCCGTTCGCAGAGCCTGCGAGGGGAAGCCCTCCCCAGCCCTCCTGCTGGTCGATGACAACCCCGCCCGCCGTGAGCGCCTGGCTAACCTGATCGAGCCGTGCGGGGTCAAGGTGCTTACGGCAGAGGACGGCGCGAATGCGGTCACCTGCGGTCAGTCCTCACCCCCCGACATGGTCGTAGTCCACCTGCTGACCCGCGACGCCGACGGTCGCTTCGCCTGCGAGTACCTGCGGCGGGACCCCCATCTCTCCAGCGTTCCCCTGCTACTCTGCGCCTGGGACCTCACCGAGGCCACCCTGGAGCAACTCCAGCAGGCGATCATGAACTCCTCCTTCCCGCCACGAACCCCGATCACTGAGGCAGAATTCGTGCGGAGTGTCCTGGACCGCTTGGAGAGCCTTCCCCCTGGGAGATCATGAAAGAGACCGGCCCACCAGGGCCGGTCTTTGCGATCAGGGGTCTGTCCGGAACTTCGGCTGCGTAGAGGGCAAGATATCCGCCAGGTAACCCGAGGCGATCACCGCCAGCAGCGAGCCCGCAACCATATCCAACACCCAGTGCACACCCAGGTAGAGCGTACTGAGCATGACCAGCCCAGCACCCACCCCGAGCACTACACCCAGTCGCTTGTGACCGTTGCGGAATGCGACCAGGGCGTATGTAAGGGCCAGCGAGGTGTGCAGGCTGGGGAAGCAGTTGTCCAGACCGCTGTGCGGGCGCAGAACCTGCTCAAAGGCCGGAAAGATCTCGGGGATCAAGAAGCGGATCCCCACGCCCCCTGCCCAGGCTTCCTTCACCGGGAACCAGAGGTAGAGCGGCAGGGCGACCAGGTAGTTCGCCCAGTACCCAAAGACGTGATTCTTCACAGCCGTCAGGTCCCGCCGAGCGAGATAGTAAAGCAACGCCCCGATCATGAGCACCGGGAACAGGATCACGTAGACATAGGTGAGCAGGTGGGTCAAAGGCGGCCACTCAAGGCGCTGCAACGCCATGAGGAAGCCCGTGCCCACCTGAGAAATCTGCCGTGTGAAGTCCCACGTGACCGATGCCGCCATGCGAGCCTCCAGTTGCCCCTCCAGGAGGTTCAGGGCGAGCATGGCGTAGGCTCCCACAAACAGGCCCAGAGCCCGGTGCTCGGTCACCAGGTAACGGAGGGCCGACCAGATCGTGCGCAGCGGGCTCTGCCGGTCAACCAGCCAAAGAAGGGCCAGTGCAGACGCCACGCCGACAATGCCCATACTCCAGCTGGATGAATAGATCCACATAGTCTATAACCTCCGTTACCGATCGCTCAGAAGGTAAGACGTTCGAGTAGCGCCTTTTACTTCACTGACGGGTAAACACGGAATTTTGCTTCTACATATTACGCCAAGCAGAGCGATATGTAAAGAGAGAAGATAGCCCTGCACGCCTCTTTCGATCGTGCAGGGCTATACTGCCATATGGTTGGGACTTACGCCTCCCAGGCGAGGTGCTTCGCAGCCTTCTCCGCCGCCTGCATGCCCTCTCGCACGCAGTCGGGCAGGCCGACTCCGCGGAAGGCAGCACCCGCCACGAAAAGGCCCGGCGCCTGGCTCATGAGCTTGTCCACCCGGTCCATTCGGTCCAGGTGGCCCACCCGATACTGAGGCATGGCCCGTTGCCACTTGAAGACCCGGGTGAAGAGCGGCTCCGCCTTCAGCCCCATAATCCGCTCCAGTTCCTTACGGGCCAGGCTGAGAATCGTCTCGTCCGACTCCTTGGTCCAGTCCTTCGACTCATTGCCCCGGCCAATGAAGCAGCGAATGAGTACCTTGTCCGCCGGCGCCGAGTGTGGCCACTTCGACGAAACCCAGGTGGATGCGGTCACCGTGGTTGGCTCACGCGCCGGTACCAAAAAGCCCGATGCGTTAAGCGGGTGGTCGATATCCTTCCGGTTGAAGGCCATGGCCGTGACCACCGAATTGTGGTAGGGAATGGCGTTCAACTCAGTGGCGACCTCGGGGAGGAACTCTTTGACCAGGGAGGCCGCTGCGTAGGCGGGGAGTGCCAGCACGACCGCATCCGCCTCGATTCGCTCGCCGTTGTCGAGCCCGGCCACATAGCCCTTGCCCTCCGGCCCCCGCACCAGCCCCGTCACACTGACACCCGTGACAAAGCGGACCTGCCCTTCCATTCGCCGGAGCAGCTCCTGGACCAACTGATTCAGGCCTGCCTTGACCGTCACGAAGGCCGAACCAGTCGGCCCCTTCGGCTTGTTCTCCTTGTTGCGCCAGCCCTGCAGGAGCAGGGAGCCCTTCTGCTCCATTTCGAGGAAGCGGGGGAAGGTCGCCTTCATGGAGACCGCGCTGAAGTCGCCGCCGTAGATCCCGCCCATAAGCGGGCCAGCCAGGTTCTCCAGCACCTCCCGCCCGAAGCGGCGGCCCACGAAGGAGCCGATCGACTCGTCGGCTTCGGACCTGCGAATCGGCATGAACGGCTCCAACCCGGCCCGCAGCTTGCCCCAAGGGGAGAGCAGCCGGGTCTTCAGGAAGGGCATCACCTCGGTGGGGATCATGATCTGCATGCCCACCGGCAACTGTTCCATCTTCCCGTGGTGGAGAATGTAGGTCGAGCGAATGTTGGGGTTTGTCCCGACCGTCTCCAGCCCGAGCTCCTTGGCAAGCTGCACCGCCCAAGGCTTGTAGGCAATGACCGAGTCCGGCCCCTCCTCCAGGATCATGCCGTCGATTACCTGGGTCTGGGTCTTGCCCCCCAGCCGCGGCTCCTTCTCCACGACAATGATCTGCGGGCTCTTCCCCGTCGCCTTCGCCTTCTTCAGGATATTCCAGGCGGCGGAGAGGCCGGTAATGCCGCTGCCGGCAATCAGGATCGTCTCCATACCGTTATGCCCCCTTGGCGGCTCGGTGCACCACCTGGGCGAGCGCCCGCGCGAGCAGCGGGTGATCGTTCAGCATGCCTGTCCGCTCGAAATGGATCCCCAGCTGATCAGCGACCTGCTTCATTTCAATGTCCAGATCGTAGAGGACCTCCAGGTGGTCGGAGATAAACCCGACCGCCGAGACAATGACCGCCTTCACACCCTGCTGGGCCAGCTCGGTCACCTTCTCCCGCACATCTGGCCCCAGCCAGGGCTCCGCGGTCCGACCGGCGGACTGGTAGGCGAAGTCGTAGGTGGTCAGGCCGACCTCCCTGGCGATCGCAGCCCCAATCTCCCGCAGGTGGGTCGGGTAGGGGTCGTTCCAGGTCAGAATCCGCTCCGGCAAGGAGTGGCAGGTGAAGAGCACCACGGGCTGCTCCTCTGGCGAGAACTTCGCCAGGGCCGCTCGCATCATCTCTACCTCGGCGGCAATAAAGTCCGGCTCCAGGTGCCAGGCGAAGACCTGGGCCATGGCAAACGGCTCCGGCAGCTCGGCCAGCGCAGCATTCACCTGGTCAAAGTAGGAGCCCGACGACATCTTAGAGCCCTGCGGCGCCAACACGATCCCGACCGCCTGCTTGATCCCATCGGCCGCCATTTGCTTGACTACGTCCGGAATCCAGGGGGACCAGTGCTTGTTCGCCACATAGAGCCGCCAGTCGATCTCGGGGTACAGATCCAGCAGGGCCTTGTGGACCCCCTCGGCCTGGTCCCGGGTGATATGGTTCAGGCTGGAGAGCCCGCCGATCGCCTCATAGCGCTCGGTCAGCTCCTGCAACAGCTCCGGCGTGGGCGCCCGCCCCCGGCGGATGTGGGTGTAGTACGGCAGGATCTCTTCCTTCTGATTGGGCGTGCCGTACGCCATGACGAGAAGACCAATCACGGGCTTGGTCATCGGCGGCTACCCCTCCTTATGGTCGTAGCTGTGAACGATCTCAGCCACCCGCTTCAGTGCATCGACAGACATCGACGGCATAATGCCGTGGCCCAGGTTGAAGATATGTCCAGGGCGCCCCGCCGTCCGGCGGAGCACGTCCTTCACCTTCGCCTCCATGACCTCAGCCGGGGCGAAGACGGCGACCGGGTCCAGGTTCCCCTGCACGGCGAACTCCGGGCCGATATGCTCCCAGGCCCGGTCGATCTCCTCGTGCCAGTCAATGCCCATGACATCGGGCTTGATCTCGGACATGGAGCGCAGCAGGTGGCCGGTGTTCACCCCGAAGTAGATCATGGGGGCGTTCGCCTTCCGCACCGCCTCGGTGATTCTGAACATGTGCGGGCGCACATAGGTCTCGTAATCCATGCGGGTCAGGTTGCCAACCCAGGAGTCGAAAAGCTGAACCAACTGGCAGCCAGCGTTCACCTGGTCGACAAGATAGGTGGCGACCATGTCCGACAGCTTGGCCATGAGGGCGTGCCAGACCTCGGGCTGCGAGTACATTAGTGTCTTCACCTTGCGGTAGTCCTTGGTCGGCCGCCCCTCTACCATGTAGGAGGCCAGGGTGAAGGGCGCCCCGGCGAAGCCGATCAGGGGTACCTCAAGCTCGCGGTGGAGGATCTTGATCGTGTCGATCACGTACGGCACGGCCTGATCGGCATGGAAGGCGGGGATCGCCTCCACCTGCTTCATGGTGTTGATCGGCTGGTCAAAGACCGGGCCCACGTTTTCGACAATATCCACCCCGAGACCCATGCCCCGGAGTGGTGTCATAATGTCGGAGAAGAGAATGGCGGCGTCAACATTCAACTGCTTAACCGGGAGGATCGTGACCTCTGCACAGACCTCAGGATGCTCACAGATCTGCATGAGCGTGTACTTTTCCCGAATGGCGCGGTACTCAGGCTGGTACCGACCAGCCTGGCGCATGAACCAGACGGGAACCTGGTCCACCGGTTGACGGCGGGCCGCACGGAGAATGCGGTCGTTCTTGAGCATGAAGAGTCACGGCTCCTTTCGGATATCCGCCCGGCTTGGCGCCGATAGGCAGTCCCATTTAGTTTATACCATTCTTACAGGAAACGCATATAGGGCATGAGCAGGAGGGTTCGGTCCCACAGACTAATTGAATAGGTGGGAGCATCTATCTATATGCGGAGGTGCAAGAAGGATGGCAAAGGTGCTGGAGGGCCGCGTGGCGATCATTACGGGGGCGAGTCGCGGAATCGGGAGGGCGCTGGCTCTGCGGTTGGCTCGGGAGGGTGCGGATATTGTCGTCGCCGCCAAGAGCGAGGTCTCCACTGACAAGCTGCCGGGGTCGATCCACGAAACGGCGGATGAGGTCCGGGCACTTGGTCGGCGGGCTCTACCGATCAAGGTCGATGTCCGCAACGAAGAAGAGATCGCCGCCATGGTGGAGCAAACGGTGTCGGAGTTTGGCCGAATCGACATTCTGATCAACAATGCTGGCGCCCTCTGGTGGAAGCCTGTCCTGGAGACCCCGGGCAAGCGCTTCGATCTGCTCATGCAGATCAACGTGCGGGCGGCCTACCTCTGCTCCTACTATGCCCTGCCGCACATGGTTCGCCAGCGCTGGGGACATATCATTACCATGGCCCCGCCCATGACCCTGCAGCCCAGCCCCGGCATGGTCGCCTACATGATCTCCAAAATGGGCATGGCCCGCCTGGCTGTAGGGATCGCTGAGGAGCACCGGGCGGACAACATCGCTTCCAACTCCCTCTGGCCGGTCACCCCGATCGAAACCGCGGCCGTGATCAACAACCACCTGGGCGAGCGGGAGCAGTGGCGGACCCCGGACATTTTGGCGGATGCTGTCATGGCGATCCTCTCCCAGGAGCCGTCTGCCTGTACGGGTCGAATGCTGTTGGATGAGGAGATCTTGCGGGAGGCAGGGGTGACAGACTTCGACAAGTACTGGTGCGAGGGGAAGCCACCGGAGCACCCGATCTATATCGATGGGCGCAGCGGAAGCGCCTGGTAGCTACATATGTGCTGGAGCGCCACCCTGGCCTGAGGTGGCGCTCCTTTTTAGTCGGCGTAGCTAATGCTGTCGGTGTCCATGGCGACCCAGCCGGTCTCGCCCTGCTCGGTCTTGACGTTGAGCCAGGTGAACCCATCTGCGCCGATCGCCTGATCGACCGGGCCAATCGGCTCCATGCGCGTGCCGGTAGGCAAGCAGCGAATGACCGTCCCGTTGGCGGCGTGGGTCTCACGCAGGTTGAGGCACTCGCCCTTCGGGTCTCGCACCTCCAACGGGTAGGTCTCCGGGAAGGGCCAACGCTGCAAGCGGGGCAGGAACATGGTCCACATGCCAATATCGAACCCCCTGCCCAGCGGGTAGGTTACGGCGAAGTGGACCTCATCGCCCGAGGTGCTCCAACCTGCGCCGGTTACGGAAGCCGGTGAATTGGCCGGGACCGATGCCGCCTGGACAACCGCCCCGGCACGGTTCAGCACGCGGGTGTCGGTCAGGAAGAGATCCGGGTCGGTGGGCGATGGCCGGTACCACTTGAACCACTTCCACCCGGGCTCACCACCTGGGACCGGCCCCATCTCCCCGGTCATGGTGACCAGTTGCCAGCCCAACCGGGTGTCTGTGATCAGCCCGGTAGCGTTGGGCAGCCAGTTGAATCCCAGAGAGCCAGCCACCCGAAAGAGCGGGGTCTCACTGCCCCACTCCTGCACCACGGTCGCCGCCCCAATGTCGCCCATGTACTGCGCCGTGGCTAGCAGTTTTCCGTCGCGCGAGAACGCCGCCGCATAGCCATTCACCTGCTGCTCGCCCAGCAACTGGCCCTGCCAGTTGATGCGATAGATATGCATCGGCTCGTTGTAGGAGGCGGTAGTCACAACCATCTCACCCAGGTCCGGTAGGGCGGTTAGCGTGGCCGGGTCGCCTTGTAGCTTGAGCGTTTGTGTGATCGAGCCCGTGGCGACATCGATCAGGGTGAGCGACTGGTCGTGGGTCACCGCCAAGCCCTTGCCATCTGGGCTGAAGAGGAACCGCTCGCTGCCCGACGTGGGACGATCCAGGGTGAAGGTGGAGACCTGCTGCATTTCATCGTCCATGATTATGTAGGTGTTCTTCTCCTGATCACTCCGGTGAGCGAAGAGGAAGAGGTTGGGACCCACCGTAACCGTGTGCTGCTCCTGGTTGTAGCGGAATGCCTGGCCGTCGCTGCGCCGGATCAGGTAGGCGTCGCTCCCCCAGAACATGGTGAGCCAGCGGTGGTCCGGGGTGGTCTCCATGGGTCCCATCGGCCAGGCAGGGTCTTGGGGTGGCGTGAGCCATGCCTCAAGCTCGCCGGTGGCCAGGTCCATGTAGTAGAGCCCCGGCTCAGTCATGGCCTGGCCGGCGGGCATTTCGACCTTCCGCATGCCCGCGGGCAAGGGGACAGCCTCCACCACCTTCGGCTTCGGGGCGGTGTTGGCGGGCTCAGGTGTGTTGGGCGCCGGGGTAGTCTGTGCCGGCTTGTCGGGCTGAGCGGTGGCTTCCGGTTGGGGCTCAACCGGCGGCTTCGCACAGGCGGTCAGGATCAGTAGGGACATTGCGACTGGCAAAAGTCGACGCATACTTGGTCACCCCCTCCATGTGTGACGGTTGGCGCTCGGCTGGAGTCGCGGGACTCCCCTGGCGTGCGGGGACCCCGGCGACGGTCGGCACCGCTCCGCACGGATCTGCGTTGCCTCGCAGCGAGCCGCATCATTCTGCGGCGTTCCGCACCGTTTGGCGGCGATGCGAATCCTCCTGCGCCGATCGGATCCGTTCTGCGCCATTCGGCGGCACCCGGCGGCGGTCCGCACGGATCTGCACCCCCCGGCACCGCCGCGCAGTATTCGGCGCCATTCTGCGGCATGCCGCACCGATCCGCACCGATCCGCACCGATCCGCACTGATCCGCACCGATCTGCACCGATCTGCGGCGATCTGCGGCGGTCGGCGGCTGTCGGCGGCGATCCTCACCGGAAGGTCTGGTCAAAGGCCTCGAACTGCGGGGCGGTGCCGAAGAGGACCAACCGCTCCCCCTTCGCCAGCAACCGCTTGGGCGATGGGTTCACCTCCACCGCTCCGCTGCCCGTCTGCACCGCCATGACAATGCACCCCGTCCGCCGCCCCACCTGGCCCGAGACGAGGCTCTGGCCCTCCAGCGACTGCGGCACTGGCACCACCCGGCTTTCGACATCTTCCAGGGTGGGCAGGCCCTTGCCGCCGGTGCGAATCAGCCGGGCCAGATGCGTACCCGCCACCTCCGAGACCGAGAGGACCGTATCGGCGCCCGCCAGGTAAAGCCGGGTGACCGCATCCACCGAGTTGGCCCGAGCCACGATTCGGAGCGATGGGTTAAGCTGCCGTGCCATGAGGGTCGCAAAGACCGAACGGGTGTCATCATCGATCGCGACAATGCAGCGGCCCACTTGATCGATGCCGGCCTTCTGCAGGTCGTCCACGCTGGTGGCATCGCCCTGAACCCAGTCGCATTCAACCCCCTCCGGGAGCCGCAGGCTGAGCACCCGGTAGGGAACCCCTGCCCGCTGCAGCCGCTCCGCCGCCGCGAGACCCACGTCGCCGAAGCCCAGGATCAGCACGGCCTCCCCCACCGGAGCGATCGGGCGAGCCTGACCGGCGGAGAGGCCCCGCAACCGCTCCAACTCCTCCGATGACCCGGCCGCAATCAGCACGTTTCCCGGGCGGAGGGGCAGGTCAGGGTCGGTGGCGGGGACAAAGTGGCCGTGACTCCAGAGCCCGAGGATATTCGCCCCGGTGCGCTCCCGGATCTTGGCCTCCCGCAGAGTCGGCACTGCCAGGGCTGAACCGGGCAGGACCGGCACGGTGCAGACGCTCAGCCCGGCGTCTTGCCCCCAGAGCCGATCGATCATGCCCGCGATCGGCGCAGTGGCGAGAAAGCCCAGCCGCTCGCCCAGGGAGCGCTTCGCCAGCACGACATGGGTCGCCCCGGCTGCGCGCAGGAACCGCTCGTTGTCGGCGTGCTCCACGGTGCAGTAGAACGGCAGGTCCTGGCGAAGCGCCCGGACCACAAGGGCGACCGAGGCGTCATCAGTGTCGGATAATGTCGAGATCGCGGCGGATGCGCGGTCCAGCCGGGCGGCCTGGAGTGTTTCGGCCTGGCGCACATCGCCCTCCATGACCTCCAGCCCGGCCCGCATCTGCTCCTCCAGCACGCGACGGTCAGCATCGATCAAGAGGTAAGGGATCTGGGCTTCGTGAAGCTCCTGGGCCAGAAACCTGCCCACCGGGCCGGCGCCGCAGATCAGGACATGCTTCTCCAGCCGGGCCGGGGCGTGGCGGGGCGGCAGGGTCTGTAGATGTGTCTGCACCCAGGTCGATGCCAGGCTGGTCAGCCAGACGGAGAGCTGCACGAAGCCGGTCACCATGAGGATCACGGCCCAGACCGATGTGACCCCAGAGGCGAACGGCACCTGTTCGCCGTACCCCGTGGTGGTGAGTGTCTCCATGACGAAGAGGAGCGCCGCCACGAAGGAGAGCGACTGCCCTTCAAAGCGGGCAAAGACGAACTGGGTGCCCAGGGTCATGAGCAGGACCAGGAGCAGGGCAAAACCGAGGGCATACCAGAGCTTGCGCCGGGTGGACAGGTGGGTCACCTCCTAGTGGAATGCCGGGGCGTAGGAGATCTCAAGCGCCTGGACCTGCCGCTGCCAAAAGCCGATCTCGCTGCGGCGCTGAACGCCTGTCTGCTCTCGCAGGAGGTGGCAGAGGTGGGTGTGCCAGCGGGCATGGCAGTAGCGGATCGCTTCATCTGCGATCGATGGGCGCCGCGCCACCAACTCTCGCAGCCATGTCTGCGCGGCCACCGGGTTGGCGATGCCCCACTCCTGATCAGCCAGGACAGCCTCCGATAGCTCAACCAGGTCGGGATCGATGTCCCTCAGGGCGGCGCGCAGCTCCTCCTGCTGATGCCGGGCGATATCATCCATTTGCAGGTTCTTGAAGGCTTCAAGGGCTTCATCGGAATAGAGGGTGAAGACCACCTGGTTAAGGCCGGAGCCGTTGTGCAGGTGCTCCAGGACCGCCCCGACCATGGCAGATGCGACGTCATGGGCGGGCAGGCCGCCCTGTCCGGCGCCCAGCGCTGGGATCGCCAGGGTCCGCAGTTCACGGTCCTCGGCTTCCTTCAGGATCTGCAAGGTCGCGTGGCGGGCATCCTCTGCGCGGGCGGGCACCTGCCAGTGCGAGGTGACGGCCGCATGGAGGATGTACCGGACCCCACGGTCGGCCAGTTGGCCCGGGCCGGTGGCGACCACCTCGCCGGGCTCCAGGGGGATACGGGCCTGGAACTGCGCCAGGTCCCGCTCGAGGGCGGGGCCAGCCGCCTGGGCGATCGCCTCGGAGACACCGCCGGTGTGGGAGAGGAAGGCGTCATCGGAGGAGACGATCGCCTCGGCCCCCACCTCTGCGATATCGCCCCGCAGGACGGTCACCTCGGTGCGCCCCACGAAGTACGAGGCGTGAATGCGGGGGTCGTACCGGATTCGAGGCCCCCGGTCGAGAACCCGCCGGGCCGCGGTCTCCCAGAACTCGTGGTACCCGGGGGTACGGGCGATCAGCACCCGCCGCTCGAACCGCCGCTCTAGCTCTTCAAGCAGGGGGCTGGGGGAGTCGTTGCCGTAGAGCACCCACAGGACCCCGGGGCTATTGGGGCGGGCGGGACCGGCGGAGCCGTCGGAATCGGTCAGGGCCTCGGCCAGGGCGTCCATGATCGACTTGTCGGAGCCGCTGTGCCCAATCACCAGGATCGATCGACGGCGAACGACATCCACCATGCGATCGTGCATCGCCTGCTCCAGGGCAGCGGTCTCCTCCAGGGTGTGCTTGTGGTTGGTCATGAGGTAGTCGCCGTGGACCTTGTAGACCACGGGGGCCGGGCCGGGGGCAAGCTTGGCGACCAGTTGCACGTCGCCGGCGACCGCTACGTCGAGACCGGCGTACAGCATCGCCCGCTCCAGCAGGGGGTCGAAGTTTGTCGTAAAGGTCTGGCGGAAGAAGCCGCGGCTGACAAACCGCGCAATGATCTCATGGGAGGGCGTTGGTCGCCGGCCCATAAAGAACTGCTCCAAATAGCGTTGACGCCCCTCCGGGTCTCGGGCGATCAACTGGAGGGCGTCGGAGTAGCGGGTGGCGTCGCTCTGGAGCAGCCCATTGGCCGCAAGCCAGGCCTCACGCTCGGCCGGGCTGTCGGGCAGCCGCTTCATGGCCCTGAAGAAGAGGTGCTCCGCGATCTGCGTGGCGACGCTCTTGATCTGGGGCACATCCTTCTTGGCCATGGGGATTCCGGCTTCGACAGACATGCCGGCGCCGACCAGGAGGGCTGCCTTCGGGCCGGGCCGCCCCAGGCGCTCTATGATTGTGCTCAATGTCACATGCATGGCAAGACACCTCCAGCAGAGGTTTCGCAGTCCGCCGGGCTTCTTCCTTCTGGTTGCCAGGGCGCCGACCCTTATGGAGCTTTGGCCATTTTGTTGCCCGCCTCGCCCTGTCTCACGCCGACAAAATGGCCAAAGCTGTCGCCGTACAGCCATCGCATCACCCCAAACCCCCTGCCCAAGCCGAAAACCGGCTCCCTAACCCCCGGGCTTGGCCATTTTGTTGCCCGCCTCGCCCTGTCTCGCGCCGACAAAATGGCCAAAACTCCGCAAGGAACTTCATACCAGAATCAGGAAATCAGAAGGAGAGGATTCCGCCCAAAGGAGGAGATCGCTGCATGATTGTGCGAGCCCCGGTATCCCTTCTGCTCCACCCGGAGCTACCCTCCTCCGCCAAACTGATCTGGCTGGCCGGTCGGCTCCCATACCACCCGGACGCCACCACCCCCGCCCGACTTAGGGCCGTGACCGGCCTCTCCGAGCCCACCATTCAGCGTGGGCGAATCCGATTGAACGCCGCCGGTTGGGGCCCCACCGCAGAGAAACACCACCCCGCTGCGGAACCCAGCGTCGGCCTTCCGACCGCCCTGGTTGCTGACTGTCGGCTCAACGCCACCGCCAGGCTCCTATACGGAGTCCTCCAACTGACACCGGAGTACCGTAATCAGGCAGGACAGTTCACCTATATGCAACTCTCCCGCATCCTCCCACAGGGGCTGAAGTGCATCCGCCGAGGGGTGAGCGAACTGGCCCGCACCGGTTGGTTGCGAATGGAGCAGGCGAACCAGTGTGCACCCATCTTGTTTACCCTCACCGACCCGATTGACGCCGAGGTGAACCTGGCCCGGTCCCGGCTGGCCAAGGCCCCGTACCGAGGCGAGGCGCTCATGCGTGAGTACCTCTCCCTGCTTATCGCCTCCGATCAATATGAAGATGATGCCGCCCCCGGCTTTCTGATTAACCCGCTCACGCAGGAGCGTATGCAGCTCGATCGCTACTACCCGCCCGATGTCGCCTTCGAGCACAACGGTCCGCAGCACTACGGCCCAACGGACCGCTTCTCCCAGGAGGATGCAGCCAAACAGCAGGCCCGGGACTATATGAAGATTGGGATCTGCCACCTGAGAGGGATCAACCTCGTGATCATTCACCCCGAGGACCTTTCGCTAGATGGCATGCGCCGCAAGGTCGGCAACCGGCTGCCGCTGCGGGACCTGGTGGGCCGGGAGCCGCTCATTCGCTGGCTGGAGAGTCTCAGCCGGCGGTATCGCCAGGCTGCGAGAGACGGTTTCGGGGTACGGGCTCACTAGCCCCACCGCCCGGCCCAAAGCGAAGGCCCTCCCCCGCTGCAAGTGAGCGGGGGAGGGCCAGGCAAGCAACCCGAGCGCTATGCGAACAGCGCCTCGACCTCATCTACCATGCGCCCCACATAGGCCGCAGCCTTGTGGAAGACCTCGGGCGAGTTCATGTCGATTCCCGCCATGGCCATCAACTCCATGGGGAACTTGGAGTCGCCGGCCTTCAGGGTCTTCAGCCAGCGATCCACCGCCGGCTGCCCCTCGGTCCGAATCGCCTCGGCCACCGCCACCGACGCCGAAAGCCCAGCGGCGTAGGTGAACGGGTAGAGCCCCACGTAATAGTGCGGCACCATCATCCAGTTCAGCTTCGCCTGCTCGTCCGTTTCGACAACACCCTGCCAGAACTCGTCGAAAACCCTCGCCTGCTCCTCCATGATCACCGCCAGGGTGATCGGCCGGCCGGCCTCGGCCACGGCGTAGAGCCGCCGCTCCAGGTGCCCCTCCAGCAAGTGGTTGACGAAGTTGTGGTAAAAGGTCCCGAGCGACTGGAGCAGGATCCAGCGGCGCATCTGCTTGTCGGTCGTCTTCCCCAGGAGATGATCCGCCAGGATCAGCTCATTGCAGGTCGACGGCGATTCGACAAAGAACCGGGTGAACCCCGCGTTGGACACCGGCTGATACCGGTCCGTGAGGAGCATATGGCCGGCATGGCCCAGCTCATGGCCCAACACGAAGCAGCCACGCATGGAGTCATTCCAGGTGGTCAGCACGTACGGGTGCACCCCCGGAACCGGGGAGCAGAAGGCGCCAGTCGACTTGCCGATATTGTCAGCCCGATCGATCCAGCGCTCAGCGAACGCCCGGCGCAGCCCCTCGCCGTACTCCGGCCCCAGGACCGCCAGCCCCTCCTGAATGATCGTGGCGGCCTCGTCCCACGTGATCTTGGGGTTGTAGTCCGGATCGAGCGGGGCCTGCAGGTCGTAGCGGTAGAGTTGGTCCACCCCCAGAATCCGCTTCCGCAGGTTCATGAGCCGGCGGAAGTGCGGCGCCAACTCCCTGCCCAGGATATCCAGCACGTTGTGGTAGACCTGGAGCGGCACCTGCTGGGAGTGGAGCAGCATCTCCTCGGCAGACCCGTAACCCCGCAGCTTCGCCATGGTCACATTCCGCTTGATCATGGTAGCCAGGGTGGTAGCCAGGGTGTTCTTGTGGTGGTTCAGGCCCGCCACAAGGGCCTCCGCCGCCTTCCGGCGCATCTCCCGGTCGGTGTTGGAAAGGAAGCCAGCAAAGCGGGACATGGACATCTGGATCGCCTGCCCCTCGGTGTCCACCACCGGCGGGAACTGGAGGTCGGCGACCATGGCCCGGCTGGAGACCAGGCTCGGCGACTGGAGCGCCTCGCCCAGGGCGGCGAGCACCTGCTCGGTCTCAGCCGAAAGCTGGTAGGGCTTGGCGATCAGGATCTTCTCCAGGGAGTGGGCAAAGGGGGCGAGGGCTGGCTCCTCGGCCAGGTAGCGCTCGACCGTGCCGTCGGGCAGGGCGGCGATCTCGCTGTTCAGGAACGAAAGGGCCGCATCTAGCCGGGAGATCACCCCTGAGAGCTTGCCCATCATCGCCTGAGCGGTCGGCGATGTCGCATCGCCCGAACTGGTGAGCGAGGCATAGCTCCGGACCCGGTTCACCTGGCCCATGAGCGCCTCGTGTGCGGAGAGGCAGCCCAGCAGCGCCTGAGGCCCCTCGCCCAGCCGACCCTTGTAGGCCAGGGTCTTGGGCAGTTCGGCCTCGAGCCCTGCCAGAGCCGCCTCCCAGTCTGCCGGAGTGGCGAAGATATGCGAAAGATCCCAGGTGAACTCCTCCGGTACCTCGGAACGCTTTAACCGAGCCTGCATCTGTGCCATGGCGACATCCCCCTCGCAAGATAATCCTTGCGGTGAATAGTTCGCCGTGTTAACTAAACCCCCTGCTAGGAGTTTGCGGGCGTGTGGCCCATTTCGTGCAGGGCGCTCCAGAACTCCTCGCTGACGGGCATGACCGAGAGGCGGGACTGCCGGACCAACTCCCACTGGGCGAACCGGGGGTCGGCCTTCACCTGCGCCAGGGTGACCGGGGTCGCAAACCGGTAGACCGGGGCGGTATCGACCTGGACGAGCTTTGGGTCATCGACCGTCGGGTCGGGGTACGGCTCGGAGATGATCCGACCCACCCCTACAATCGCCTTCTCGTCCCCGGTGTGGTAGAAGAGGAATGTGTCGCCTGGCTTCATCGAACGGATATGTTTCAGGGCGGTGGCGTTGCGAACCCCGTTCCAGGGCTCCCGCCCCCGCTGCTCCAGGTCGGCATAGCTGAACTCGTCGGGCTCGGTCTTCATAAGCCAGTGTGCCATGGGCAAAGCCCCCTACGCCTTGAGATTGCGGGCGAACTTGGTGCGGAACTTGGCCAATTTCGGTGCGATCACCACCTGGCAGTAGGGCTGGGTCGCGTTCTGCCGGTAGTAATCGTAGTGGTACGCCTCCGCCGGGTAGAAGGTGGTGAAGGGTGCGACCTCGGTCACGATCGGGTTGGGGAAGACCCGCTCGGCGGTCAGCTCCCGTATTGTCTCCTCCGCCGCCTCCTGCTGCTCCGGCGAGTGGTAGAAGATCACGGACCGGTACTGTGTGCCTACATCGGCCCCCTGCCGGTTCAGCGTCGTCGGGTCGTGGGTGCTGAAGAAGATCATCAGCAGATCTTTGTAGGGGATCACGGTCGGGTCAAAGGTGACCTGGACCACCTCGGCATGCCCGGTGGAGCCGGTGCAGACCGCCCGGTAGGACGGGTTCGCCACCGCGCCGCCGGCATAGCCGGGCTCCACCTTCAACACCCCGTTCACCTCCGCAAAGACCGCCTCGGTGCACCAGAAGCACCCCCCGCCCAAGGTTGCCAGTTCCATGCGCTCATCTCCTTTGCTCTCAGGCTACTCCCCTGGCTTCACGATACGCCCATTCGGCGATCGGTCGGGAACCCAGGCCCCGTTCTCCACGGCGATCTCCCCGTTGACCAGCACGTAGCGAATCCCCGCCGGGTACTCCTGCGGCTCCAGCCAGGTGGTTCTGTCTGCTATGGTATGGGGGTCAAACAGGACGATGTCGGCATACTGCCCGACCTTCAGGTAGCCCCGGCTCTTGATGCCCAGGTAGTCGGCCACCTGGCCGGTCGCCTTGCGGATCGCCTCCTCCAGGGTGAGTGCCTGCCGCTCCCGCACGTAGTGGCCCAGCAGCATGGGATAGCTGCCGTAGGAGCGGCGGTGCAGGCTGTAGCGCAGGGCCTGGGCCGGCGTCTCCAGCTTCGGCTGGGCCTCGCCATCGGTCGAGACCACGCTCCAGGGCGCCTGGTAGAAGCGGAGCAGGGCGGACTCGCTGGAGACCAGCGCCACGATTCGGGCTCCAGGGGCTCGGGCCAACAGGGCCTCGGCCGCCTGATCCGCCGGCACGCCTAGTTGCACGGCGGCCTCGGCCACCGTCTTGCCGCTCAGGCTCGGATCGGTCCCCCCCACGATCAGCAGGTACTCGGGCGGGAGCACCGCCGCCCACTCCGAGAGCGGCCGGTTCACGCCGTAGTCCGGCGCCAGGTAGGGGTAGATATCGGCGAAGACCTGCTGGCCGCCCTTCAGCGCCGCCTCGATCAGGCTGACCACCTGATCCTCCTTCTCCCAGTTGCGGGCGTACACGATCTTCAAGTGGGAGAGGTTGACCGGCACGCCTGCCTGCTGCCCAATCGCCAGCGCCTCCTCCACCGACTCCACGATCCGATCGCCCTCGCTGCGCAGGTGGGTCGAATAGACCCCGCCTGCGGCAGCCACCAGGGCGGTGATCTCATCTGCTGCGGCGTACCGGCCGGGGACATACTCCAGCCCGGTGGAGAGGCCGAAGGCGCCGTCTGCCATGGCCTGCTGGACCAGCCGCTTCATCGCTGCGAGCTGCGCCGGGCTGGCCGGCCCGGTGGCCTGGCCCATGACATGGCCCCGCACCGAGCCCTGCCCAATGAAGAGGCCGAAGTTTACCCCGGTCCCCTCCTCCAGGAGCTTGGCGAACTCGGCGGCCAGGTCGACCGGGGAGCGGCCGTCCACCCCGCCGATCTCGGTGGTGATCCCCTGCATGAGCGAGGCCTTCGCCTCCTGCTCCTGGGGGAAGGGGTTGATCGCATCATCATGGGTGTGGGAGTGAGGGTTTATGAATCCCGGCGCCACGATCAGGCCCGCGGCATCGATCACCTGGGTGGCGGAGTACCTGCCCAGTTTGCCCACAGCGGCGATCCTGTCCCCCACAACAGCGATATCGCCGGAGAAGCGTTTGCCGCCGGTACCATCGATCACGGTGCCCCCTTTGATCACGAGGTCGTAGGCCGCGGGCTCTGGCTCCGGTGTCGGGATTACGATCGGGGCCGGTTTCTCGGTCGTGGGCGGTGCGACCGGCTCCGGAGGCGTGCTGCACCCGATCGCCAGCAGCGCCACCAGGAGGGCAGATACCCAGCGGTGAATCATGTCGCAATGGTCCTCCCTGTTGATATGCTTTCACTTTAGCGCACACCATTCACCTGGTCAAACGACTCTGAAAAGAGGGGTACCCTCTTGCACCACTAGGGCCAGCCGTTGTAAACTGAATAGTGCATCGCTTCGAGTTGCCGGTGGATCCCTCAGTTACAGGGTGAGTCTCCGTGCAATCGCCTGCGAGCAATCCAACCAGACGGGGGTACGTGAGAATCATGGCCAAGACCCTGTACTTTGGTAACCTGCCCTGGGCTGCCACAAGCGACGACCTGCACAACGCCGTGTCCCAGTACTGCCAGGTGCTCTCCGCCCGGATTGTCACCGACCGCGAGACCGGTCGGAGCCGTGGGTTCGGGTTTGTCGAGGTGCCTGACGAGGCTGCCGGGACGGTGATCAACGCCCTGAATGGGGCCGACTGGGGCGGTCGCCCGCTGACGGTCAACGAGGCCCGGCCTCGGGAGTCTGGCGGTCGGAACCTGGGCTTCCCCCGCCGGAACTAAGCCCAGTCCAGCTAGTAGACGTGGTGCCACCCCCTGGGGTGGCACTTTTTTTGGGTTATGACGGGTCGGAGCCCGCAACGAACAGGTATGGCAAGCAGTCCAACCGAATGATATCTCTCCGAGGGGAGGTGCCCTTCCTGTACTGGCATCCGCGTTTTTGGAAGATGATCGATTGGTGGCTCTACCCGATCGTATTCGCCCTCGTAGCGATCGGTTTTCTGGTGATCTCCAGCGCCTCGCCCGATGTGCGACGTGAGGTGACGATGCAGGCGGTCGCGCTGGTCCTGGGAATGCTGACCTGGGTCGTACTGGCGCTGCTTGACTATACAGAACTAAAAGGGCTCACCTGGTGGGTCTATGGCTTCAACGTGCTCATACTGCTTCTGGTCGTGTTCTTCGGCGTAGATGTGAACGGCAATAAGAACTGGCTCGATCTCGGAGTGGCCAGGTTTCAGCCTTCGGAGTTGGCGAAGATCCTGCTGATCATTACGCTGGCCAGGCAACTCGACTCCATGGAGCGGTTGCGCTCCTGGTTTGATCTGGCACTGCCGATCGCTCATGTGCTGCCGATCTTCGGCCTGGTGGTAGCACAAGGTGACTTCGGTACCGCCCTGGTCTTTATTGCGATCAGTGTGGTCATGGTCTACGCCGCTGGCTTCCCAGGGTGGAAGATCGCCAGCGTTGCGATTCTCGGCGCCGCCCTGGTGGTGGGCGTCGTGTACAGCCACTACAACTACGGAACCATGTTCCCCCTTCAGACCCCAGAGCGCTGGGAGCGGATTGATACCTTCCTCTACCCGGAGAAAGACCCGACCAACGGCGGGTGGCAGGTGATTCAGTCCAAGATGGCGATTGCCACCGGCGATGTCTGGGGCAAAGGCTACAAGCAGGGCGAGCGGCACCAAAATGACTGGCTCCCCTTCCCCCAGACTGACTTCGCCTTCGCAACCCTGGTGGAGGAGTGGGGGTTTGTCGGTGGGGCCACAACCCTGGGGCTCTTTGTCCTGCTCTTCTACCGCCTCGCCGCGATCGGCTTCGGTGCGCGCGAACGCTACGGTAGCCTGATCACCATGGGGGTACTCGCCATGTTCGCGGCGCACGTGGTGGAGAACGTGGGCATGACCATGGGGGTCACGCCCGTCACAGGCATTCCTCTGCCCTTCATTAGCTACGGTGCGACCGCCTTGTTGGCCAATGTGATCGCCATTGGGCTGGTGCAGTCGGTGGCCTCCCGGCGGGAGCCGGTCCAGTTCGACTAGGGGGCCGTCGCAGGAGTTCTCTACGGCTCACCGAAGTAATCTGTCAGGAACTTTCGGGGGGTTGAAGCGGGTGCAGCCGATCATTGCGACCTTCTCCATTGTGGCCCGGGACCCAAAGACCGGGGAGATGGCCGTTGGCGTTCAGTCCAAGTTTCTGGCCGTAGGCTCCGCGGTGCCCTGGGCCAAGGCGAACGTGGGCGCCGTAGCGACCCAGGCGCTGGCCAACGTCTCGTACGGCCCAAAGGGGCTGGCCCTGCTGGAGCAGGGGCTGAGCGCTCCGGAAGCCCTGGAGCGGTTGATTGCAGCGGACGAGGGGCGGGAGCACCGGCAGGTCGGCCTGGTCGATTCGCAGGGCCGGGCGGCCGCGTACACCGGCTCCAAGTGCATGGACTGGGCGGGCCATATCGTTGGGGAAGGCTATACCTGCCAGGGGAATATCCTGGTCAGTGCGGCGACCGTAGGCGACATGGCGAAGGCCTACGAAGCAGCCGCTCACCTGCCCCACCTCGCTGACCGGATCGTGGCGGCGCTGGCCGCGGCTCAGGCTGCGGGCGGTGACAGCCGTGGCAAGCAGTCGGCGGCGCTCTACGTGGTGCGCGAGGGCGGTGGATATGCGGGCTTCAACGATCGACTGGTAGACCTCCGGGTCGATGACCACCCCGACCCGATCGAGGAGTTGCGGCGGCTGCTGGAGCTTCACCGGCAGGTCTGGCTCGGCCCGACTCCGCCGGAGCGCTACCTCCTCGACTCGCCGGACAAGATCCGCCTGCTCCAGTCGATTCTGCGGGAGTTGGGGATCTTTGACGGCGCTGTGAGCGGCGAACTAACCTACAACACGCGCGGGGCGCTGGCAAGCTGTTGCGCGGAGAAGGGCCTGGCCGGGCTGGATTCGAGCGGGGAATGGCTGCCTGGCGCTACCATGGCTACGCTCCGCCAGACCGTGCTGCAACGAAGGAGCGGGAAGTAGTTGGCCCTGCCTGACTGGATCATCGGGATTCTGTTTCGCCCAGGGGAGACATTCGAGCGCGCTCGCACGGAGATGCGCGTTTCGTACTGGTGGATCCTGCTGAGCGTCATTACCATTGAGTCCATTATGACAGTCTACGCCCCGACCGAGTCGACCTCCGCAGCCACCGCACCGGCCGATGCCCTGATCTTCGTCGTGGTGATCTGGCTCCTGTCGATCTTCACCATGCAGAACCTTCTCCTCTTCGGGTCCGCCAGACTCTTCGGCTGGGCTCTCACCCTGAACGAAGCCCAAAAGGTAACGGGGCTTATGTGGGTGCTGATCCTGGTGGAAGACCTGGTCACCTTCTACCCCGTCCTCAAAGGCGGGCAGGAGAACCTGCTCTTCTGGGTTGGCTTCCCGTTTGTTCTCTGGCGGTTGCTGGTACTGGTGGCGGGTATCCGGCGGTTGTCAGGGTTTTCGACCGGGCGATCGATCGGACTGGCCCTGGCAGCCACTCTTCCCTGGCAGGTGCCGCTGGTCTGGCTGAACTACGTGCTGATCTTCAGCCCCCAATAAGCGTTCATGGGCCCGCCTTCCGCAGTGGATGGCGGGCCCTTTACGGTAACCCCCCCGACATTCTTTTGCATATTGTATGGTGCAGGGAACATAACAGGGGGGGATGATGTCTGAGCAAGTACGTCCGGGAGTTCGCACTGTTCCCCGACATTCTGGTCATGGGCTCCCTGACCCTCGTGGTCACTGCCATGGCATGGGCTCTCGGCCCCGCACCGCAGGTTCTCCTCTGCACGCTGCTCGGTCTGAGCCTCTTCTTCGTGAGTGAGTATGCCACTCATCGCTTCCTCTTCCACATGCCTCCGCCGAAGAGCACACTCCTGCGGAAGCTGATCTACCGGCTCCACTATCATCACCATGAGGAGCCCAACGATCTGCACCTGCTCTTTCTGCCCGTCTGGTACACAATCCCGCAGGTCCTCCTGGTCGGTGGGGCCGCCTGGCTGGTGACCGGGCGGTTCGCCCTTGGCGCAGCCTTCGCCTCCGGCTCCATGCTCCTGCTCATGTACTACGAGTGGTGCCACTTCGTGGCCCACCGGCCGATCACGCCGCTCACCGCCTGGGGCAGGTGGATGAAGAAGTACCACCTCTGGCACCATTTCAAGAATGAGCACTACTGGTACGGCGTGACCAACCCCTCGCTCGACCTGCTCCTGGGAACCTACAAGGAGGTGAGCCAGGTCGAGAAGAGCGAGACCGTCCGCAAGCTAGATGCAAAGGCGCCGTAAATGGAAAAGGCCCGCCACCCTGTTCCCAGGGCAGCGGGCTCGTTTCCTAGGGGCTACTTCCCAAACGCCTTCTTCAGGGCGTATATGGTGATCTGCCGGTTCACATCCGCGATCGATGTGGTCAGCGGGATCTCCTTCGGGCAGGCCTTCACGCAGTTCTGGGCGTTGCCGCACTCGTTAATGCCGCCCGGGCCCATGAGCGCTTCCAGCCGCTCGTCAGCGTTCATCGCGCCGGTCGGGTGGGCGTTGAAGAGCCGGACCTGGGAGATCGGGGCGGGGCCGACGAACTCCGTGCCCTCGTTAAAGTTCGGGCAGGCCTCCATGCAGCAGCCGCAGGTCATGCACTCCGAGAGCTTATACATCCACTCCTGGTCGGCCGGGGCCTGCTTCGGGCCCGGGCCGAGGTCGTGGGTCCCGTCAATGGGCACCCAGCCCTTGACCCGCTTCAGCGCCTCGAACATGCGGCTCCGGTCTACCATGAGGTCCCGGATGATCGGGAAGGACTTCATGGGCTCCAGGGTGATCGGCTGGGTGAGGGTGTCAACCAGCGTCGAGCACGACTGGCGGGCCTTGCCGTTGATCACCATGGTGCAAGCGCCGCAGACCTCTTCCAGGCAGTTGGACTCCCAGGCAACCGGGGTGGTCTTCTTGCCGTCAGCGGTGACAGGGTTGCGCTGAATCTCCATGAGGCAGGAGATCACGTTGGCGTTGGCACGGTACGGGAGCTTGTACTCCTCCCAGTAAGCGGGCGAACCCGGACTCTCCTGGCGCTTGATCCGAAGCTCAATGTACTTCTGCTCAGCCATGGTCAAGGCTACCCCCCTTACTTCTTGGTGTAGTCGCGCTTGCGCGGCTTGATCTCGGTCACGTCAACCGGCATGTAGTTGATCTCCGGGCCATTTGCCGTATGCTTGGCGACGGTGGTCTTCATGAAGTTCTCGTCGTCGCGCTCGGGGAAGTCCGGCTTGTAGTGGGCACCGCGGGACTCGTTTCGCAGCAGGGCGCCCTTGGTGATCACCTCAGCCAGGACCAGCATGCCGTGCAGCCAGCGGGTGAAGACAGCCGGCTGGTTGGAGTGGCTGCCGGTGTCGGGGACACCAATCCGCTTGTACCGCTCCTTCAGCTCACCGATCTTCTTGAGCGTGGCCTCGAGCTTGTCGTTATAGCGCACAACGGTCACGTTGTCGGTCATCCACTTGCCGAGTTCGTCCGCCAGGACATACGGGTTCTCCGGGCCGTCCATCGCCAGGATCGCCTCGTACTTGGCACGGGCCTCCTTGACGGCGTTCTCGAAGATCGACTCCGGCAGCTCCTCGGCGTGGGTGGTGCCCAGCCCCTTGACATACTTCACAGCCGCCGGGCCGACGACCAGGCCGTCGAAGACGCAGGAGACCAGCGAGTTGGCGCCGAGGCGGTTGGCGCCGTGGTGCTGGACCGCCGCCTCGCCGATCGCATACAGACCGGGAATGTTGGTCATGAAGCTCTTCGGGCTGTTGAGATCCATATCGGTCTCGTTCTTCTTCTCATAGCCGGTCCAGAGACCACCCATGGTATAGTGCATACCCGGGAAGATCTTCATAGGAACCTTGGTGGCGTCGTCACCGACGAACTTCTTATACATGTCGATGAGGTTGCCGATCTTCCGATGCAGCGTCTCCGCCGGAATGTGGGAGACATCCAGGTAGACCTGGTTCTTGCCATCCACGCCCAGGCCCATGTTCACGCACACGTCGAAGATCTCACGGGTGGCGATATCGCGCGGCACCAGGTTGCCGAACTTCGGGTACTTCTCCTCAAGGAAGTACCAGGGCTTGCCGTCCTTGTAGGTCCAGACGCGACCGCCCTCGCCGCGGATCGACTCCGACATGAGGCGGAGCTTGTCATCGCCCGGAATGGCGGTCGGGTGCACCTGGATAAACTCACCGTTGGCGTAGTCGGCGCCCTGCTCATAGCAGATTGCCTGGGCCGAACCGGTGTTGATCACCGAGTTGGTCGACTTGCCGAAGATCATGCCAATGCCGCCGGTCGCCATAATGACCGTGTCGGACTTGAAGGCCTTGTACTCCATGGTGTGGAGGTTCTGGGCGGTGCAGCCCACCACCCGGCCCTCGTGCATGATCAGGCTGGTGAAGTCCCAGCCCTCATACTTGGTGACCAGGCCGGCCACCTCATGGCGGCGCACCTGCTCATCCAGCGCATAGAGGAGCTGCTGGCCGGTCGAGCCGCCGGCAAACGCCGTGCGGTGGTGGAGTGTGCCACCGAAGCGGCGGAAGTCGATCAGGCCCTCAGGGGTGCGGTTGAAGGGCACGCCCATCCGGTCGAACAGGTAGATAATCCCCGGGGCGGCTTCGCACATCGCCTTGACGGGCGGCTGGTCGGCCAGGAAGTCGCCACCATAGACGGTATCATCGAAATGGATATAGGGGGAGTCGCCCTCGCCCTTGGTGTTCACGGCGCCGTTAATGCCGCCCTGGGCGCAGACGGAGTGGGAACGCTTCACGGGCACGAGCGAGATCAAGTCAACATGGAAGCCGGCTTCGGCCGCCTTAATGACGGCAGCGAGACCAGCCAGGCCGCCACCAACAACGATGATATTCGGCATCTGCTGATCCCTCCTTTAGCGGAATGCAAACAGGGCGGTGAGGCCCATGGCGGAAATAAGGACAAAGGCGGCATTGGTCGCAAGGTTGGAGATCCGCTGGCTCTTGGCGCCAATCGTGATACCCCAGGTGATCAGGAAGGTGTAGATGCCGTTTGCCAGATGATAAGCAGAAGCTATGATACCAATCGCGTAGATCAGAGCGATCCAGTTGTTGGCGAAGGCGTTGGCCACGACGTTAAAGTCCGGCAGGCCGGGCATGGCGGTGCCGGTCTCGTAGGCGCCAAGCAGCTTGGCGACCCGGAAGTGCCAAATGTGGTAGGTGACAAAGACCAGGGTGATCAGCCCCGTGAACCGCTGGAGGAAGAAGGCCCAGTTGCGCCCGTAGCTGTAGTTCGACAGGTTGTGCTTGGCATCGGCCGCAATGTAGATACCATAGATCGAGTGGAAGTAAAGCGGAAGCAGAATGGCGAAGATCTCAAGCAGGATCACGTAAGGCATGGTGTTGATCGACAGGATCGTCTCGTTGTACGCTTCCGCACCGTGAAGCGCCTTCGAGTTCTCCCACAGGTGGAACAGCAGGAAGCCACCAACCGGGACGATACCCGTCAGCGAATGGAGTCTGCGCAGCAGGAAGTGATTGCGCCGCAAAAAGTCTTGCATGCCCGTGGTTTCGCTCCTTCCCCAAGTCGACTTGTCAGAGTCCGTAAGCCGGTTCATACTGGACCTGAGCCTCGACGTACCCCCCATGTGATAGGGTGAACGTACTAGGTTTACAGTCGCCCTCATTGTAGCCCCGCTCCATAAGTACTGTCAACGATCGGAGAGGCGATCAATTCCTGTAATTACTGATATAAGCGCTAGTTATAACTTATTCGTTACCACGCTCACAAGGCTTTTCGCCCTCTTATCACTGGTGTTGATGCCCCCACGGTCGACCCAGACAGGTAGCCCTCAAGGCCTCTCCGTGATTAGTTGGGCTTATACACAGTTGTCTGATCTCTAATACAGGAGGGATCCGGTTGCGTCAGATGCTCACGCTGTCGGTTTCAGGCGGGACTACTCATACAGTCCCAATGGACCATCTCCATAGATTGCAAGCCCTCGTAAGTGAGTTCGGCGCAGATGGGTACCCACTTTTCCTCCGGGCGGGGGCGGTCCGGAACGCCGAACTGCAGCCGGTGACCGCTCGCGCCTTCCTGGCTGAGGTGGAGAAGTTCACCCCGCTCATAACGGGCCGGCGAGTACCCGGGCTCTCATTCCGGTCGGCACAGGGGCTTGAGATCGGCTCGATCCATGGCGGGCAGGAGGTCCGGCCAATCGCCGCAAACGACGCCTGTAGTGTCTCGATGACAGGTCAGGGGATTCGGGTTGCGATTCACCAGTTCCCGCCCCCGGTGGGCTTCCGCTCCAACCCAACCCTGCAGTCCGGCTGGTATGAGTGCTACTTCCAGTCCCTCCAGCACACCCAATCGGGCACCCTTGGTGAGCGCACCCCCGCCATGGGCGGTTCCCGCAGCCTGGTCCCCCTGCCGGACCTCCCGGAGATGCCCCCTCCCACCAAGTGGGATGATGCCAAGGTCTCCAGTGGGGCAGAGGTAGCGGCGACCGAGTTCACGGAGACCTCGGCGGAAGAGGCTTTCCGGGATCTGCTCCACGCCATTACCGCCGCCTGCAACGAAGCGCTGCGACTGCGCCGCCCGTTGCGGATTCGGCCGGACTAGTAGCGAACCCGACACCGGTCACGGTGTCGGGTTCAGGCTTTTTGCTGTTTGTATTTGGTCACCAACTCGCCGAAGCGCCGGACAGTGTGGCGGATCTTTCTTGGATATCATAGGTGAACCCTCCAATCTGGTTACCCTAAGGTATCCGGAGTAACAAACAGGTACTTACTTCACGGACGGAGACCTGTGCTTTGTCGTAATGCGTGCGGCTCACGGCTAAAGCAACGCAGGGATCGCCCGATTTCTGGCACAGCCCAACTGCCCGTCAACGAGGCCGCCGCCAACACTCTCCCGAAATGAGGTGTGATCTTGCTGCGTCCAGATGGTGAGCAGCTATTGCGTGAGTTTTCCTCGCGAGCATACCCGCGCCGGGTGACAGAGGTGATTCCCGGTGTCGTCTACCATGCCATGGGATACGGCCACAGCAATGCCAGCTTCATAATAGGCGAGACCTCGGTTATTCTGGTTGACACCTTGGATAGCGACGGTCGCGCAGAGGTGCTCAAGACTGTGATCGCCGGGCATACGGAAAAGCCGGTCAGGACCATTATCTACACCCATGGCCACCCAGACCACCGCGGTGGTGCAGGTGTGTTTGCTGAGAGCAATCCCGAGGTCATCGCCTTTGCACCTGCCAAACCTGTTCTCGGTCGTATGAATGCCCTACAGGAGATGCTCAACCGGCGTAGCGCCAGACAGTTTGGCTACGAACTGAGCAACGACGAGGTGATCTCGCAGGGCATTGGCATTCGTGAGGGCATGGTGCAAGGCCAAGGCAAATACGCATTTCTGCCGCCGACCACGGTCTATCGCCAGGAAAAGGTCGTTCGCACCATAGATGGTGTCCCAATCGAACTCGAAGCCGCACCAGGCGAAACCGATGATCAGTGCCTGATCTGGTTGCCGGCGCACAGAGTCCTTTTTTGTGGTGACAACTACTACGGGTGCTGGCCCAATCTATATGCGATTCGTGGCAGTCAGTACCGCGATGTAAATAGCTGGGTCGAGAGCTTGGATAGGTTGATTTCCTATCAGGCTGAGTATCTGCTCCCCGGCCACACCCACCCGATTATCGGGAAGGAGGCCGTGGCAGAGACCTTGACCAATTTCCGCAATGCCATTGACTATGTCCTCACAGAGACCCTAAAGGGCATGAACCAAGGCATGTCAATGGACGAGGTCGCAGAAGCTGTCAGGCTGCCCGACAAGTGGGCGAGCCTCCCGTACCTGGGGGAGTTCTATGGCAACGTAGCCTGGGCGGTTCGCGGTATCTTCGCTGGCTATGTTGGTTGGTTCGACGGCAACCCGACTCACCTCAATCCGCTGCCCATTCGTACCCGTGCCGAGAGGACTATCGCCCTCATGGGCGGCACCGAGTCCGTGATCGCGGCCATTCAGGAAGCCCTGGACAGCAATCAGCCGCAGTGGGCGATCGAGCTTGCCGATATCGTGCTGGCAGCGGATCAGACCAACCGACAGGCGAAGCAGTTCAAAGCCCGCGGTCTTCTTAGCCTGGCGCCTCTGGAGACGAGCGCTGGTGGTCGTAACTACTACCTCACCTGCGCCAAGGAACTGCTGACCGATCTGTAGCCCGATTGGCCTGCAGCCATGGCGGAAATGCCGGCCGTTACGGTGGGGAATAGAAGCCAGAACCCGACACCGGTCACGGTGTCGGGTTCGTTCGCCATTAGCTTTTCTTGCTGGGATCCTGGGTGGCAACCAGGTTGCCTGGGGCCTGGTAGGGGTTCGGCCCGACCGGCGGCGGCATGGGACCAGTCCGGGGCGGGTGCCCGCCGCCGCCATGGCCTCCGCCTCGCCGGCGCTGAATCAGCCGCAAAATGCCCCAGCCAATTAGCCCGAGCACCACGAGGTAGACAAGGGCCGGAATCGACGAAACAATGAAGATCGCCACTTCGGCTGTGAAGTTGACCACGCCGTTCCAGGAGCTAACGAAGCCGTTCCGCATCCGCTCCCAGACGGTCTTGGGTTCCTTGATCGGGGCGGGCACGCCGGGCTCATAGAGGGCGACAACGATCGTGCTGAAGGCAACCTGATTGGAGAGGTAGTTGAACCGCCCTTTGATCGATTCCAGCTCAGCGGTTACACGGGCGATCTCGGACTCCAGTTCCATGAGCTCCTTGATCGTACCGCCCTGGGCGTACAGCTTCCGCAACTGCGCCAGATGGGCCTCCTTGGTGGCGATCCGGGCATCCAGGTCGAGGTACTCCTCGGTCACGTCATTCGTCCATTCCCGGCGGTTGTTCACCTCGCCGAGGCCGGCTACCAGGTCAACCATGGACCCGTAGGCGCCGGCGGGGACACGGACGGTCATGGTGACACGGCGGCCGTCCTGCTTGGTCCCTTCGACCCGGTTCTCCTGGACATAGCCGCCGGCCGCCCGGACGTTCTGGGTAATGGTCGCAATGGACTCGTCAGCGTCGGACACACGCACATCTAGCTGGGCGTTGAGGATAATCTTCCGGTCCAGGCTGGGCGTCCCGGTGCCAGAAGCGGGCTCACGGGCAGGCTTCGACTCTTCGCTGCTCTGGGTCGCAGGGTAAGCGCCGGGGGCCATGTCTGCCGTCTGAGATGCCGCCTCCATTTTGGCGCTACCACCCCCGCAGCCGTACAGAATGGTCGAGAGGAGGAACAGGAGCGCAAGCCATAGTGACGCCTTCTTCATGAGCTTACCCCTCTCTGTGTGGATCTCACGCTAGATAGACGGTCCGATTGCTTCTGGGGATTCAAGCCCGCCAGGCTTTTCTCCTGCGGGAGTGCAAACCTGCAGGGGCAGTGCAGGTCCATACCGAATCGCTCCTCCCGTAAGGGAGGGCGAACCCATGCAGAAGGGCGAGCGGATTAAGGTCACCGCCATGAAGGCCGACGGCACCCCCTACCGCTGGTTCCATGCCACGGTCGAGGCGGTGGAGCCGGACCGCGTAATCACCTATGCCGCTGCAGGCTCACCGGTCTATGAACCCGGCGGTAGCTGGGCCCCTCGCCCGTCGATTCGGACCCACTTCTGGCTCGATCGGCCGTACAACCTGCTGGAGTTGTTTGAGGCTGACATGACCCCCACCACGCTCTACGTACATATCGCCTCACGCCCGATCATGGGCCAGGGCGAGATCCGCTACTACGATTACGAGTTAGATGTCGTCAAGCGGCCAGGTGAGCCAGCCCAGGTTATCGATCAAAATGAGTTCGCCGCCGCCGTTGTGCGCTACGGCTACACCCCCACCTTTCAGGAGGATGCCTGGAAAGCGGTGAATGAGGCCCTGAAGATCGTTGAGTCCTGGCGCTCATAGACAAGGGGCCGTCCCACGCAGAACGATCTGCCTGTGGAACGGCCCCTACCCCTGTTTTACGGTCCCACCCCGGGGCCTACCCCTTAAACGTCGCCAGGGCAGCCGCAGCGGCAGCGCCTCGGTCGCACTTGTACCCCTGCTCAGCCAGCGCCATCTCCAGGTTCTGCAGCAGCGTGACCACCGGGGTTGGCTGGGCGTTGACACCCATGACCCCGACCCGCCAGGTCTTCCCCGCCAGCGGACCGAAGCCGCCAGCGATCTCGATATTCAGCTCCAGCAGGCGGCGCCGAACGGCGGCATCATCCACCCCGGCAGGGATATTGACCACGTGCAGCATGGGCAGCCGCGGCCCCTTGGTGAAGAGCGAGAGCCCCATCGCCTCCAGGCCGTTGACAAACGCCTGGTGCGCCAGCCGGTGCCGGGCGAAGCGGTTCTCCAGCCCCTCCTCCACCACGATCCGCAGCGCTTCCCGCATGGCGTAAATCATGGAAACCGGGCCGGTGTGGTGGAAGACCCGGGTGTTCGCCTTGCCATCGCCCCAGTAGGCGAAAAGGAGGCTCAGGTCCAGGTACCAGGACTGGCACTTCTGCTTCCGGGTAGCGATCGCCTCCATGGCACGGGGGCCAAAAGTGACCGGCGAGAGCCCTGGCGGGGCGCCCAGGCACTTCTGCGAGCAGGAGGCGACGGCGTCCAGCCCCCACTCATCCACCTTTACGTCGGTGCCGCCGAGCGAGGTGACCGCATCCACCGCGATCAGGGCGCCGTAGCGGTGGGCGATCTCCGCCACCTCGCGAATCGGCTGATGCGCCCCGGTCGATGTCTCGGCGTGGACCAGAGCCACCAGCTTGGCAGGCTTCCGCTTCAACTCCTCCTCGAACCGCTCGGGGGCGATCACCTCGCCGAAGGGCGCCTCGATCACCCGCACGTTGGCGCCGGTCCGGGAAGCGACCTCTGCCAACCGCTGCCCGAAGTAGCCAATGATCCCCACAATCACGTCATCGCCGGGCTCCAGCAGGTTGACCATCATGGTCTCGATCCCGGCCGAGCCAGTGGCCGAGATCGGCACGGTGTGGTGGTTGTTGGTCTGGTAGACCTGGCGCAGCCAGGTCATGGTCTCATCCATTATGGTGAGGAAGGCCGGATCCAGGTGGCCGATGACCGGTGTGGCCATGGCCCGCAGGACCCGCGGATCCACGTTCGATGGACCAGGCCCCATGAGGAGCCGCACGGGCGGGTTCAGTTCTGCCATGAGTACATCCTCCTCAGCTTGGTATGTGCCTGTAGCTAGCCTTCCACTCGATCGCTCGGGCTCTTTGTGACCGGCTCCACGACCTCGTGCGCCAGGCGGACCAGGTCACGCAACACGGCAGATGCCGCCACATGCGGGTTCGATGCCCCGCCAGCCAGGGTGATCCGCCCGATATTCGGGCTCTCCAGGCAGATCGCCTGGGCCGCACCCGAGACCCGCGCCAGCGGATGATCCAGCGGCATGACCTTCGGCTCCACCTGGGCGTAGACCTTGCCGTTCTGCTTCTTCGCCCAGCCCACCAGCTTCACGGCCCCACCCTGCCGGCGGGCAAGGGTCAGGTCGAACGGGCTGATATCGGTAATCCCCTTCACCTGGACCTGGGCCATGGTCAGCTCCGCACCGAGCAGGGCGTTGGCCAGGATCACGGTCTTGGCGGCGGTGTCCCAGCCCTCCACGTCCAGCCGGGGGTCCCGCTCGGCAATGCCCAAGGCACGGGTCAGGTTGAGCGCCGCCTGGTAGTCCAGGCCATCTGACTCCATGCGGCTGAGAATATGGTTCGGGGTGGCGCCCAGCACGCCCTCAAAGCCGGTGATCTCCTCGGCCACGAAGCCCCGAGCGGTGTCCAGCACCGGGAGCCCGCCACACACGGCGGCGGAGTAGTAGAGCTTCAGCCCCGCCTGGGCGGCCTGCCGCATGAGCGGACCGAACTCCAGGGCAAGCGGCCCCTTATTGCCGGTCACCACATGCCGCCCCAGCGCCAGCGCCCAGCGAATCCGATCCAGGGAGGGCTGAGCGGTCTGGAGGTTGGTGGGGCCAAGCTCCACCAGGCAATCGGCCTGGGCGAGGAACTCATCCAGCGACCAGGTCCGCTGGGCCTGGGTCAGCCCACCAATATCCCGCTCCGGGGTCTTCCACTCAATCAGGTTGCCCAGCATTGACTGGTCGTCAAGATAGACGGCACCCGAGGCGTCAGCCACAGCCGTAACCCGCACCTCTACCCCGGTCCGCTCGCGGATGGCCGCCCCCTGCTCAAAGAGCATGCGGGCCAGTTCCTTGCCCACCGCGCCGAACCCGATCATCGCAATGTGTAGCTGCCGCAACGTGACCATCCTCCTTGGCTTATCTGTCCGCCCTAGTGAAGGACGGTCCCTGCGTCGTCATCGTCATCCTCTTCGTCGGCCTCGGCGATCGCCTCATCGTCCTCATCGTCCAGGGTCTCGTTCTCGTCGAGACCGGCGGTCTCCATGACCTCGGGGGTGGCGTAGATCAGCGCCCCGGTCCGCAGCGCAAGGGCGATCGCATCGCTCGGGCGAGCATCGATCAGCACCTCGCCACCATCCGCCGTGCGTAGGACGATATTGGCATAAAAGGTCTTGTCACGGAAATCGTGGATCACCACGTGCACGAGCGTGGCGCCCAGCGCTTCAATCACCCGGTGGGTCACCTCGTGGGTGAGGGGGCGGGGCGTCTTGACCTCCTCAGCCTCGACGGCGATCGCGCGCCCCTCCATGAGGCCTACTTCCATAACCAGGAGCCGTCCCAGGTCCCCGGCGCGCAGAACCAGGATCACACTCGTGGTCTCTTCCACCATCCCGACGCTCATGAGGCTCAGGCGAATCATGGCAGAGACCCCCCTTTCTCCGTTTAGTATACTCTTTCACCATTCCCGAGGGAAGCAACGTTGCGGTAGCCGGGCGCCCTGGACTATACTGGAGACACGTAAACAGGCTCCGCCGGGAGGAACACGACTTGATCACGGTGAAGCTCTTCGCTGCCGCGGCCGATGCCGCCGGACGCCGCCTCCTTGAGGGCGACTGGGCCGGTCTCACCGCCGCCCAGTTGTTGCAGAAGCTACAGGAAGAATTCCCGGGCCTGGCCCGGCTCGCCCCGGTCCTGGCGATTGCGGTGAACCGGGAGTATGCGACCCCCGACCGTCTCCTGGCCGATGGTGACGAGGTGGCGCTGATTCCCCCGGTCAGTGGCGGTGCGGTTGATGATCCCCGCCCCCGGTTTGAGGTGACCGAAGCACCGCTCTCTGCCGATGAGGTTGCGTCGCGCGTCACCAACCCATACTCCGGCGCCACCCTCGTCTTCGTGGGGACGGTGCGGGAGTGGACCAAGGGGAAGCAGACCACCTACCTACACTACGAAGCCTACCCCGAAATGGCCGTGGAGCAGATGAAGGTGATCGGTCGGGAGATCAGCGAGAAGTGGCCGGGCGCTGAGGTGGCGATCGTCCACCGAATCGGCAAGCTGGAGGTGCTGGAGCCGAGCGTGATTATCGCTGTGGCGACCCCGCACCGGGCCGACTCGTTTGACGCCTGCCGCCATGCAATCGAGCGGCTGAAGCAGATTGTCCCGATCTGGAAGAAGGAGATCTGGGCGGACGGCGAGGAATGGGTCGGCAGTCAGCTCGGCCCGGATTGGATGCACAGCAAGGCTTAGGGGTTGAGTGTGCGCTCCCCGTGCCAGGGGCATAAGGAACGGCGGGTCTCCCAATGTCGGGGACCCGCCCTCTTGTTCGCTGCTAGTCGTAACGCCCTTCCTCGAAGTACTGCTTCACCTGGCTCGGGTCGTGGGTGGCCCCAAGGGCGAGCATCAACTTGATTCGCGCCTTCTGGCTGTTCAGGTAGTCGGCGAAGATCACACCCATGTTTCGGAGGCTCCGGCCGGCGCCCTCGTAGCCGTAAGTGTCGAGCACCCGCCCCCGGACAGCCCGGGAGGTGATCACCACCGGCAGCCCTTTGGCGAGGGCGTACTGAATGCCCGGCACAACCGCCGGCGGCACGTTGCCGCGCCCCAGGGCCTCGATCACCAGCCCCTGCGCCCCCGAGTCTACGGCGTAGCGTATCATTCGGTCATCGGCGCCGGTGTACATTTTGAAGAGGTCAACTGGCTCCTCCAGCCGGACCGCCGGGATCGTCTCGCGCAAGATCGGGCGGCGGTAGAAGAGGACCTTTCCCGTATCCACAATTCCGAGGGGGCCGAAGTTCGGCGACTGGAAGGTCCCCTGCTCCTCGGTGTGGGTCTTGGTCGCCTCGGCAGCGGCAACGATCTGCTCGTTCAGGCAGACCAGGACGCCCATGCCCCGCGCGGCGGGCGCCGCCGCCACCAGGATCGCATCGCGCAGGTTGGCCGGGCCGTCGAACCCCAGTTCCGATGCGTTACGCATGGCGCCAGTGAAAACGACGGGCTTCTCGGTATCCAGGAGGAGGTCCATGAAGTAGGCGGTCTCCTCCAGGGTGTCGGTTCCGTGGGTGACCACGACACCATTTACTTGTGGATCGTCGAGGAAGCGGCGGATCACGCCTGCCAAGTCCCACATGACCTGTGGGGTCACGTGCGGCCCGGGCAGTTGGCCGTAGTCGAAGGATCGAGCGGTGATATGCTCATCCAAATGGGTGACTGTTGAGAGGATCTCATTCCCGGTCAGGGCTGGTACGGCGGCCCCAACGAGGGGGTCGATCTGCATGGAGATCGTGCCGCCGGTGAAGATCAGTTGGATCGTGGTGGGAAGCGAAGGCATCGCCATCTTGCTCACCCTCTATCTCGTGTACAACCGCCATCCGGCGTCGTAGCCGTAGGTCTTGCAGCCAAAGCCGGCGCTCTCGCAGAGGGTCACGCCGGAGCCGTCATCCGCAAACTCGACTGCGACCTGCGAGCCATAGATCAGCATACCGCGAACAGGGGTGGTCTGCCCAGGGAAATTGAAGACGCGGGCGTTTTCGGCGAGGTTCTGCTCCTCCTTGGTGTTGAGCGCATCGACCGGAACCCAGCGCTGGCCGTCCCACTGGTGGGCGATCAGGACATAGCCCAGCTCGGAGCGGCCCAGGATCACCAGCCGTTGCTGGCCGCCGCCCTCAAGGACCCGGGCGTCCTCCCAGCTAGTCACGCCCCGGTCCTGCACGGGAACCACCAGCCCCGGGCCCCGGGCGTGGATCACGGCCGCCCAACTGGGGCCGTCGGTGGGGGGCATGGCGACCACTCGGGTGCCGAAGCCGGCATTGATCACCTGCAGGTCCAGCAGGCTGCGGATCTGTGCCTCCGAGACCTCAGCGGGATCGGCTGCCGCCAGGAAGAGGGCCAGCTGGTTGGCCCGCCAGTAGTACTCCTCGGGCGTGAGGGAGGGGTCGAGCGACTCGGTCAGTTGGGTCTTGAGCACGTCGATCGCGTGGAGCTTTCCGCTCACCCAGACCAGGCTGTGGCAGTCCTCCTGCAGGAACTGACAGAGGGTGACATTGGGCTGCGCCCCCGTCTCAATGCGAATGGTGAAGTTCGGGTTCTGGTCAACTTCCCACTGAATCGCTACCTTGTTGGCGGTCGACTTGCCGAGGTGGAAATAGGGGGACTCAGGTACAGAACCGACCCAGCCTTCAGCGGAGACCCAGTCGTTGCCTGCGTTCAGGCGGAAGAGGTGGAGCCCTGCTTTCTGGAGCGTGCCCTCCGGCTCCTCGGTCTCATTCACCGCGAGGAGCAGCGCCGGGAGCCCACCATGGGTGGTGGCCTTGAAGGCGGTGACGGGCCCTGGCAACTCGATCAGCCGGGTCATGGGAATCCCGCCGCCCACCCGGAACTGGACGGCTGTGTAGGCCTTGGGTTCGGCACCCTCGGGCGCCCGCAGGGAGAGGATTCGCACGGCCAGATCACGGCCCTGGTCCCGCAGGGAGACCGCACTCTTGGGGAGCTTGGTCTCAAAGTCATCGGACCAGGTCTTCTCGTCAGCCAGGAGGGCGGTCAGCTTGGCGTTGGCCTGGGTCCAGGCCGCAGCAGCGGCGGCCTTCGGGTCCTGCTTCGCCTTCTCTGCGATCGCCTCGGGGCACTTGCCCGCCGCGCATAGGGCCGGATCGGCAGCGATTGCGAGGAGGGCGAAGGCGTCGAACTTGGAGTCATCGACCAGGACGTATTGCTTCTTCCAGTCCAGGGCGACCTCGGGGGCGAGGATCAGCCGGAGCGGCTGTTTCTGATCGAACGCTGGTTGCCACTCGCCGGGGAGAGAGACGGTGAGGAAGCCGTCCTGGGTGGCGAGCTTGACCGAGCCGTACTCGCCAGCGAGGCCGCTGAAGGCCGCGTTGTCGGGCTTGAAGGCGCCGGAGGTATCGCCCTGGAAGTGGGCGACATAGCCCTCACCGGGCTCGGTCGCCATGGCCAGGGTGACGTGGAGCTTCGCCTTTCCCTCCTGCAGGGCCCTGGCCGCAAGCAGCCGGCTGGCTGGCAGGAGGGTCAGTTCAGAGACGGCGGGGTTCTCACCGCCGGAGCCCCGGACCTGGAGCGCAACCCGCTCCCGCACCTCGGTCAGGCTGTCGCCCGGGAGGGTCAGGGCGTATACGTGAACGCCAGAACCAAGGTCCAGGTGGCGGACCATATGGTCCACACCGGTGCGGGGCGACTCCGCCCACTCCTGGTCTGAGATATCGGTCGAGTCGGGCTGACCCAGGAGGGCCAGGAGGAGGCGCATGGCTTCATCGGCCGCGGTCCGGCGCTCAGCGGCCGAGGTGGTGCCGTCAAATGCCTTCGCAGCCTGCTGGCGTACGTCATCCAGCTTCACACTGGCGGCAGGCGGGGGCTCGGTCTTCTTAGCGCAGGCGGTCAAGGTCAATAGCAGCGTGACAAGGAGAAGCGCCGTAAAGCGGCGTACCTTACGCATAGGGGACCTCCAGTTCGTCAAGTAGAGTGGTTCATCTGTATAGTTAGACTCCCGGGGCCGCTCTCCCTTTTTGCGCATGTACCGATCCACTTCCGAGAGATGAGGGTATCGCCTTGAATCGTCGCCGCCTTCTGCTTGCTGCCTCGCTGCTGCTCCTCGCCCTCGCCGTGCGCACCTGGCTCCTTAGCGGACCGGACAGGCCAACCGTTTCCGCTGCCTGGGTGTCGGTCGGCCAATCTCAGTTACGCCTCGACCGGGTCTCCACCTGGACTCTGGAGCAGTACCGGAACTACCAGCGGCCGCCCCAGTGGTTGCTGGACTTGGCCGATCGGTTCCGGTGGCTGGCCCACCTGAAGCCACCCCTCAACGGGATTGAGGCGCCGCCCTACCAGCATGAGACCGCGATCGTGGAGGTCAGCCTGCAGGGCGACCCCCTACCGCAGCCTCAGGACCTGGCCTTCTTCTTGGAGGTCGAAGGCGAAACGCTGGAGGCCAACGGCCATTCCTGGGCAAACGAACCCGGGAAGCCGCTCCGCATGCAGACCGAGTTCTACATGCCAGAAGGCGCTCGGCCTAGTGCCGTGATCGTTACCCTGAACGGGCAGCCCCACCGGTTCCAGATTACGTACCGCTGAGTAGAAAGGCGCCGCCCCAGACCGGGGACGGCGCCTACGCTTATGCCTTGGGAAAGTTCTTCTCGTACACCCGGCGAATGCCCTCCAGCGTCAGGTGGGGATCGACCAGGTTGATCGTCCGGCTCTCGGCAGCGACCAGGTGTGCGAGGCCGCCTGTCGCCACCACCACCGGCTGCGGCCCCTGAGGGGCGATCTCGGCGGCGAGCCGGCGGACCAGGCCGTCTGCCTGGCCGGCGAAGCCGTAGATAATCCCTGACTGCAGACTGGCGACGATATTCTTCCCGATAACCGAGCGGGGCTTCTGCAGCTCGACCCGCTGGAGTCGGGCCGCCCGCCGGGTCAGCGCCTCGGTGGAGATCCCGATCCCTGGTGCAATGCAGCCGCCCAGGTACTCGCCCGCCGCCGTGACGCACTCCAGCTTGGTGGCGGTGCCGAAGTCGACAACGATCACAGGCCGGTCCTGCGGCTTCCCGTAGACCTCCCAGGCCGCCACCGCATTGACCAGGCGGTCGGCGCCGAGCGCCGAAACGTTCTCGTAGTAGACCGCTGGCAGCGTCTTCAGGGCGCTGGTCAACTCCACCAGCTCGACGTCCAGGTAGCGCCGGACGGCGCGTGCCAGCACGGCGTTCATGGGCGGTACGACCGAGGCCATGGCGGCTTCGGTCACATCGGCGGGGAGGTGCCCCTCCCCCTTCAACAGGTTGACAAACTCCATGCCAAACTCATCCCACGTGCGCCCCCGGTCCGATGCCACCCGCCAGGTGGTGATCAACTCGCTCTCCAGGTAGAGCCCCATGGTGACGTTGGTGTTCCCGACATCAAAAACCAAGAGCATGGCTATCGCTCCCCCCTGGCGTGCGCCTGGTTGCGCTCGTAGATAATGCGAAGGCCGTCCAGCGCCAGGTAGGGCTCGACGTAGTGGATATTCTGACACTCGTGAGCGAGCAGCTCAGCCTGGTCGCCGGTGGCGACCACCTTGCACCCCGCCCCGTTGGGGCCCATTTCGGTCAGCATCCGCTCCACCAGGTCGTCAACCATGCCGGCGAAGCCGAAGATCACGCCGGACTGCATCGAATGAATGGTGTTTCGGGCCAGGACCGTCTTGGGGCGGATTAGCTCAATGCGGGGGAGCTTGGCGGCGAACTGGAAAAGCGCCTCGACCGAGATCGAAATGCCCGGGGCAATAGCGCCGCCGAGGTACTCGCCGTCCTTGGAGACGACGTCAAAGATCATGGCGGTGCCGAAGTCTACGATAATCAAGGGACCGCCGTGCTTCTCAAAGGCCGCGACCGCGCTGACAATCCGGTCGGCACCCACCTCACGGGGGTTGTCGTACCGGATTACCATGCCCGTCTTCACCCCTGGCCCGATCACCAGTGGCTTGAGCTTGAAGTACTTTTGGCACATCCACTCCAGGGTGGGAACCACGGGAGGCACGGAGCTGGAGATCGCTATCGCCGTGATATCAGCCGGCGAGAAGCCCAGGTGGGAGATCAGGTTCAGGAAAAGGAGCCCATACTCGTCCATTGTCTTGCCGCGGTCGGTGTTGATCGTCCATTCCGCCCGCAGCTCCTTGCCTTCATAGATGCCGAGAACCATTACGGTATTGCCTATATCGACGGCTAGCAGCAATCGTACGCCCTCCCAGGTGGTCGGCCTCGCAACAAGGTCCGCCCCCGATTCCTAACGTTCGGCGCTGTTATTATAGCACACAAACACAAAAACGCGGCCCGGGTTCACGACCCAGGCCGCATGCGATGCGCTATGCAGTTCGGAGTCGATACACCCAGCACCTCCCCCACGAGAGACTCGGTCAGTACCTGCGACCCCGGCAATCGCAACGTGTGTGGTATCTGCGGGTAAGGCCCGCCACCTGCTTGCTCGAGGTCTTGGTTCCTGCCTGCACCTTTATCATACGCCTGTCGGGCGAGGCGGCATATAGGGCGCGAGGCGTATTGAGCGAAGGTTAAGAATGAGTCCGAGAGCGAATGGTGGAGAAGCTCCGACTTTGATATACTGGATCATGTGGGCGTTTTTCCGGTTGGGAGGTTCTGCATGAAGATCCACCATAAGCTGGTGCGGGATCGGATTCCCGAGATCATTGCCACCTCCGGTCGGACCTGTGCGGTACGGGTGCTGGCGCCGGGTGAGTACGAGGAGCATTTGCAGCGGAAGCTTGCCGAAGAGATGGCCGAGTACCAGGCTGACGGCTCCGTGCAGGAGTTGGCCGACCTGGTCGAGGTAGTGCAGGCGATTATTGAGGCTCGGGGAATGACCTGGGCCGAGTTCGAGGCGATTCGCCAGCAGAAGCGAGACGAGCGAGGCGGGTTTGCCAGGCGTCTACTCCTGGAGACGGTGAGCGAGTGAGGCAAGGGGCTGCCACATGCAGGCTTTTCTGCGTGGGGCGCCATCAGGCAGGAAATGGATGCAACAATAGCACAGGGAAAGGCCCGGGGGCAACCCCGGGCCTGCATGATTCTATAGCTGTACGTCCAGGCTCAGGTCGAGCGACTTGACCGAGTGGGTCAGTGCCCCCATGGAGATAATGTCGACGCCGCTCTTGGCGACATCCGCCAGATTTGCGGCGGTGATCCCGCCCGAGGCCTCCAGGACCGCCTTGCCGGCGACCATCTCCACCGCCTTGCGCATCGTGTCAACGTCCATATTATCCAGGAGGATAATGTCGGCCCCCGCCTCCAGCGCCTCCTGCACCTGCTCCAGCCGGTCGCACTCCACCTCGACCCGAGACGTGTGCGATGCGATCTTGCGCGCGGCCATGACCGCCTCCCGCACCCCGCCGGCCACCGCAATGTGATTGTCCTTGATCAGGATCGCATCGTGCAGGCCGTACCGATGGTTCAAGGCACCGCCAACGCGCACGGCGTACTTCTCGATCATACGCAGGCCCGGCGTGGTCTTGCGGGTCTCCACCAGCCTGGCGTGGTAGTACTTGATCGACTCTGCCAGCCGCCGGGTGGTTGTCGCGATCCCGCTCATGCGCTGCAGGAAGTTAAGCGCCACCCGCTCCGCCGTGAGGATCGAGCGGGCTGAACCGGAGATCCGGGCCACACCCTGCCCAGGGGTCACCTCGCTGCCCTCTGGCACAAGCACCTCGTAGGTCAGCCGGGGGTCCAGCGCCCGGAAGGTAGCCTCGGCCACGGGCTGCCCGCAGAGAACGCCGGCCTCCTTCGCAATGATCACAGCCGTGCAACTCCGGTCGGCTGGGATCGTCGCCTCGGTGGTGATATCCCCGGGGCCGATATCCTCCAGAAGCGCCCGGCGGACCAGTTCGTCAACGGCGATGGGATTGAGCGTCATCGGCTAGGACCTCCTCAGGGTAACATGTCGGTTCCAGTGTGCATCATCCCTGTCGGGATAGTCTACGCGATAGTGGCCACCCCGGCTCTCCTCCCGAATCAGGGCCGCCTGGGCCACCAGTTCGGCCACGGTGGCCAGGTTGGCAACCTGGAAGCCCTCCCGGGTCTGAAGCGCCCCGCCAAACGAAGCGTTGATCTGCCTCAAGCGGTCGACCGCCGCCGCCAGCCCGGACTCCTCCCGCAAAATGCCCACTTTGTCCCACATAAGCTGCTGGACCTCTGCCCAGAGCAGGTTGAGAGGGCGGTTGGGGATCGCCGGCCCCGTGCGAACCGCGACTTCAGTGGCCTCAGGCATGGCCGGAAGCTCCCGCTTGAGCGACTCGGCGATTCGCCGGCCAAAGACCAGCCCCTCCAGGAGCGAGTTGGAGGCAAGCCGATTCGCCCCGTGGATTCCCGTACAGGCCACCTCGCCGCAGGCGTAGAGGCCCGGAACGGTCGTCCGACCGTCATGGTCGGTCTTCACCCCACCCATGATATAGTGCGCTGCGGGCGCCACGGGAATCAGATCCCGGGTCATGTCAATGCCTTTCCTCAGGCAGGCCGCATAGATCGTGGGGAAGCGCTCCCGCACGTTCGGGATATGACGGGCGTCTTCGTAAACGCACGGATGCCCACTCTGCCGCAACTGGGCAACGATCGCTCGAGCGACGATATCGCGCGGCGCCAGCTCCGCCCGGGGGTGAGCCCCCAGCATGAACCGCTCGCCCTGCTGGTTCAGCAGGTAGGCACCCTCGCCCCGCACCGCCTCGGAGATCAGGAACTTCGGGCTCCCCTCCCCGTATAGCGCCGTGGGATGGAACTGCACAAACTCCACGTCCTCGATCTCAGCCCCCGCCCGCCAGGCGATGGCGATTCCATCGCCGGTGGCCACCTCTGGGTTTGTCGAGTTCATATACAGTTGCCCGGCCCCGCCGGTGGCCAGGATCGTGGCTCGCGCAAGGTAGGCGGTCAGCCGGTCGTGGTCATCCAGTGCGAGGACGCCAATGCAGCGACCGTTGGCCGTGATCACATCTACAATATAGTGGTTCTCATAGACGACAATGCCGTCGTCATGGACCTTTTGCTGTAGCGCCCGCCGAATCTCGTCGCCGGTGGCGTCGCCCCGCGCATGGAGAATCCGCCGCTCGGAATGGGCGCCCTCGCGGGTGAGCGAGATCTGGCCCTCCTCGTTCTTGTCGAACTGCGTGCCCATGGCGATCAGCTCTCGCACACAGTCCGGGCCCTCCTCCACGAGGACCTCGACCGCATCTTCCCGGCAGAGGCCGGCGCCGGCCTCCAGGGTGTCCGCCAGGTGCAGGCGGGGCGAATCCTGGTCGCCGATCGCTGCGGCAATGCCGCCCTGGGCGTACTCCGTGTTCGACTCCTCTAGCTTCCGCTTGGTCAGGACGATCACCCGACCAATCTCGCGGGACTTCAACGCAGTGTAGAGGCCGGCGATTCCCGTGCCTACCACCAGGATATCACACGTGACCTGGGGCAGTTTGGCGAGATCAAAGTTCGCCAGGTAGCGGGTAGCCAAGTCGCATGCCTCCCATTCCCCTGAATGGCTCTATTCTACCCTTTGAACGACCTGGTGGAAAGGGGCGGCACCCAGGTGAAGCCGGACCCCCTGGTCTGGAAGCCCCGCCAGAAGCCGCCTCAGGTTATCTTTCCCCGGCAGGAGCTCCAGCAGTGGGATCAGCACAAAAGCCCGCTCCCCCATGCGTGGGTGCGGGATCTCAAGGCCGTCAAGCTGGATTCGCCGGTCGCCATACAAGAGAATATCAATGTCGATGGTCCGCGGGCCCCACCGCTCCGTTCGCACTCGGCCCATGGCCCCCTCCACCCGGTGGATGGCGGCCAGCAGGGCCAGCGGCTCCAGTGTGGTGGCAATGAGCGCGGCGCAGTTGAGGAAGTCCGGCTGATCGGTCTTCCCCTGCGGCAGCGTCTCGTAGACCCCGCTCACGGCGGTCAGTTTCACCCCAGGCTCGGCCTCCAGCCGGCGGAGCGCCTCCGCCAACTGCTCCAGCCGGTCGCCGAGGTTGGAGCCCAGGCTCAGGCAGGCCTCGATCATGGCTGCCGCCTCCGGGCAATCTCCACCGTGACGCCATCTAGCGGGCCGGGGATCGGCGCCTTCGGCTTGTGGACCCGCACGATCACCTCGCGCGCCGTGGCGTGCTCCGCCAGCACCCGGGCGGCCACCTGCTCCGCCAGCGCCTCGATCAGCTTAAATGGCTTCCCTTCGACGATCGTCTTCACGGTCTGGTAGACCTTGCCGTAGTCGATCGTCTTGCGAATATCATCGTGCTGGCCGGCCTCCCGCAGGTCGGCGTATAGCTCCACGTCTACCAGGAAGGCCTGCCCCAGCCGGGACTCCTCTGGAAAGACCCCGTGGTACCCATAGAAGCGCATTCCGCTGAGAATAATCCGATCTGCCATCTGCATCCTCCATTAGCTGAAGCCAGATGCGCCCGGCCAGAGCCATGCCACCGCGCCCAGTCTACCCGGCAAACCCGCCACGGCCCGGCCGCACGATCGCATCCGCCATGAGCGCGACACGCTTCATTTCCATAACGTCGTGTACCCGCACAATCTCGGCCCCACAGGCGATTCCCAGGGCCACCGTCGCCGCAGTCCCCTCCACTCGCTCCTCGGGCGGCAGACCGCCCAGCACCTTTCCGATTGTCGACTTCCGGCTCGTGCCCAGCAGGATCGGCCGGCCCAGCACCTTGAACTCCGCCAGCCGCTGGAGCACCTCCAGGTTCTGCAGCGGCGTCTTGCCGAAACCGATCCCTGGGTCCAGAATCACGAGGTTATGGCTCAGACCCGCCTCAGTCGCCAGCTCCAGCGACCGCTGGAAGAAGGCGATCATCTCCCCGATCAGGTTCTCATAGTGGGTGGTGTGCTGGTTGTGCATGACCACGATCGGCGCACGGTGGCGGGCCGCCACGCGGGCCATCTCCCGGTCGCGCTGCATGCCCCAGACATCGTTCAGCAAGTCGGCCCCGGCCTCCAGCGCCGCCTCGGCGACCACCGCCTTGTAGGTGTCCACCGAGATCAGCACCTCGGGCAACATCTCACGCACGGCCCGAATCACCGGCAGGACCCGGCTCATCTCCTCGTCGGCGCTGACCTCCTGGTGGCCAGGGCGGGTCGACTCCCCGCCAATGTCGATGATATCAGCGCCCTCGCCCACCATGCGAATCGCGTGGGCCACGGCCCGCTCGACCTCTGCATAACGGCCCCCGTCGGAAAAGGAGTCGGGGGTGACGTTCAGAATGCCCATGATCTGCGTTCGGTGGCCCAGTTCCAGCGTCCGTGGGCCGCAGGGAATGCTCCACATTGTGCCTTCACCTCATCCTTACAATGCCGAAAGGCCGGGGCTAGAATTCGCCCCGGCCTCATGATCTACCTTCTTAGCTCATCGAACCCGAGATGATCAAGCCGATCGCAATGCTAATGCCGAACATCACCTTGCCGGCTGCCGTTGAGCCCTTGGTGATCGCGTCGGAGAGCGACCACTTGGGAGTGGCAAACTCCCAGGCGAAGTAGCCCACGTAGTTCAAGGCGATCCCGATGATGCCATAGACGACGGCTGTGGTCAGGGCGTAGTTGTGGCGGAAGGCATCGCCCAGAATGATCCCCGTCGAGATCAGGAAACCCGCCACCAGCCAGGCAACGCCCTCGTTACCCTTGTGGACCTCATCAAACAAACGGAACGGCACGAGAACGTCATAGATCCAGAGCCCGAGGAACATCAGCACCAGGCCGGTGGCGGTGAAACCAAGCGTCCAGCCCACGTTGGCCAAGGTCAACTCCATGGTTTCTCCTCCTAGTCGGTCAGCACCGAGATCTCGCGCTGCAGCTCTGTGTTCACCCAGATCCCCTGGGTGGTGCCGGAGGGATCATCTACCTTCACGTAGATCCACTTGCCATCCACCCGCTCCACGATGCCGTAAAAGCCGGCGTCCGGACCGTGCTGGTCCCGAGGGATCCAGACCTTCTTACCCATGAGTTGCATCATGATCGATTGCGCCTCCTCTTGGCGTTGATTGCGCTCAGCCAGCCGAGCAGGATCCAGAGAACCACGAGGCCAACGATCACCGTTGTCCAGCTAAGGGCCCATCCACCCGTTGCGGAGTAGGAGGGCCGGTACCACATACGCCAGTACCAGGGGCGTCCCCAGTAGTAGTCGTGGTACCAGGTCGGGGCGTACATGGTGGGTCCAATCACGACCACCGGCGGGGCAGTCGGGTACCTGGTTACCTTCGGGTCATAGGTGGGCGTCGGGGTCGGAGTGCTCGTGGCCGATGGAGCCGTGGGCCGCTGGTTGGAGAAGGAGCGGCTCTGGTCGGTGTACGAGCGACTGCCGCTGGAGTAGGACTGGGAGTCCGGCGGCGTGTAGGATTTCGATCCGGTCGATGGCGCAGGCGGAGCCGGGGTGCTGAAGGACCGAGTCGAAGGCGCCTTGGTTGATGGTGTCGTTGTCTTCGGCGGCGTAAAGGAGCGCGGTGGTGATTTCACCTTCGGTGTGGAGGTCTTTGGCACCGAGAAGGAGCGACTGCCTGAGCTGAAGCTCTTCGGTGCGGAGAAAGACCGCTTCGCCATGGCGGGCATGGCGAAGATGCCCAACGAGAAGACGAGGGTCACCACGAGGGCCAGGATGCGTCTGACCCAGGTCCACGGACGCATGGTACCACATCCCTCGGGTTGTATTGCCAGCGAGGATTTCCCGATCCGACCGGATCATTCCTGCCAGCTTTCGTGAATCATGACGCGGCAAATGGGCCAGAAGGTTCGCGTCTCTGGTGAAGTTTAGAATGACCACCTGCGGGATAGAAGAAAAACGGCTCGGTGGGTGTGCCACCGAGCACCTCCTTTCGATCAACGAGGCACCGCCGCTTACAGATACAGAGAGACCCTGCGTCTGGTTCGCGGGTCTCTCTGTCTCATTTTGATACAGATGTGGATTTAGCGGTGTGCCGGTAGGACCTTGTTGATCAGCAGATCCTGAAACCGCTCCGGCTCCTCGAAGAAGCCGATATGGGCAGCGTTCTCCAGGATCAACAGCTCCTTGTGCGGCGCCTCCACCATGGACAGGAACTCCTCGGCCAGATCGTAATAGGTGATCTTGTCGTGCCGCCCCATGACGAGGTAGATCGGCGCCCCCACAGCCGGGACCTGCTCCCGGAAGTTGAGGCTACCGTACTGTGACCACAGGTGTTTCATGGAGATGTTCAGACCCTTAAAGATCTTGGTGAACTCGGCGATCGAGTACTCGGGCACGAGGTAGTTGGCGATATGCCACTTCAGCGCCTTGCCAGGGTCATGGCTGACACCACCGAACTCTGTCGCCCACCGCCGTTGTGTGACCGTGTCGTCTACGGTTCGGTAGACGCCCCTTACGGGGTACCCCAAGGGCTCCACCGCCTTCAGCGCCTTCTGGTTCCCACTGGCCCTGGCCGCACGGAGCACAAAGTCATGGGTCCGCCATTCCTCTGCGGCCCGGTCGATCACCTGATTGCAGCCCACGTAGGCATGGAGCAGGTGCGGGTACCTCTGGGCCAGGAGCATGCCAGGGATCGTCCCCACGGAGTGGCCCGCCAGGAAGAGTCTCTGCTGGCCAAAGCGCTGGAGCAGGAGCGCGATTAGCTCATGGGCGTCCTCCAGGATTCGCTCCACGGTGAAACTGGCCGGATCGATCCGGTCCGGGTCGGTCTTGGCCGAACCTCTGGGGGCCCAACTCACCACCGTGAAGTACTGCTCCAGCCTGGGCAGCGCCTTGCGCAGCGACCCGAGTTCAGCGGCGCCCGGCCCACCGGGCAGGAAGAGCAACAGTGGGTTGCGCCTGTCATGGCTGCGAATGGTGATCCACTGGAGCAGGCCGCCCAGCACCACCGATTCAAGGACGGCGATGCTCTCAGGTGTGGTGTTGATCGCAGGGGTGAAGGGACGGCGGAAAATGGTCGGCATCGCTTAGTTCCTCCTAGAACTCCAGAGCCGGGGCCGGGTCGAGTGTGGGATCTGCCCATCTGCCACGGGCCCCGCTAACGGGTGTTCGTTTTCATATCCGTTATGCTAACTAACACTCGTTAGTTTGTCAAGCGAAAAGATGGACCCGTTTGTGGGTCCATCTCCATTACCGCTTCTCTTTGGTGCGCTCCGGCTTGGAGGCCATCTCTTCCGGGGCAGGCAAGAGCTCTTCCTGGTAGAGGGTGACCCGGTTCCGCCCGGTCCGCTTGGAGTGGTAGAGGGCGGCATCGGCCTGCTTGATCATGTCCATCATGCTCATGCCCTTCTGCCACTGGGTCACGCCGACCGAGACTGTGACCCGGAACTCGGCGTCTTCCTCCGGGTCTCGAACGACCTGCTCAGAGACCTTGATTCGGAGCCGCTCGGCGAACTCCTGGGCCCCGGCAACGCCGGTGTGGGGGAGAATGCAGGCGATCTCCTCACCGCCGTACCGGCAGATCACGTCGGTGTTGCGGCACATCTCCGTGACCCATTTGGCCATGAGCTTTAAGACCAGGTCGCCAGTGGCGTGACCGTACGTGTCGTTGACTCGCTTGAAGAAGTCGATGTCGAACAGGACCAGCGATGTCTGCTGGCCGTAGCGGGCGGACTTCGCAGTCTCCTCTTCGAGCCGTTGCTTGAAGTACTTGTGGTTGTATATTCCCATGAGGCCGTCGGTGACGGCGGTCCGCTCAAAGGAAGCAGCGAACTTGTAGGCGACAAGCCCGGACAGGAAAATGAGTAGCAGGAGCGTGCCAGCGATCATGAGGGAGACGGTGTTGAGTGCCTTTTTGATCCTGGTGACATCAATCGCTAGCATGACAAGGCCAACCGGCTCGTCCCCGCCATAGATAGGGGCCCAGCCGGCCATGAAGAAGCCCGGTCGCTCGAGACCAATTAGTTCATATCCCGCTCGCCGCTCCTGGTAGACGAAGGACGCGGTTTCTGGACGGCGTGCACCCGGCGAATGATGCTCACCTGTACCATCATTGGGGAGAAAAGCAATGTAGGTAACTTCATTCGTAGCGGATTCCAACCGAAGCACACCAACTTCCGTTATCACCCCTTCGGACACCAGTTGCTCCAGCATTGCGGTCAACCGAAGGTAGCTGGGGTCGTTTAGCCCTATGGTCGGATTGACATGACGCAACCATTCGCTGTCGATCGAATTGGCGATCGACTGTGCGGCTGTTGATGCGCCTAGTCCGGAGGAGTCTGTGAGGAGATCGCCAATTCCGGAGTACGCCAAGCGTCCAAATACTCCGGCGGCTAGTGTCACAATGCCAACCACCAAAGCTGTGATCTTGGCTCGCAGTGAGAATCGAGCAAACACGTCATCACCCCGCGTTCCGCGCACTTGCTATAGCACCATCATACCATCTCAATCCGTTGCTGGCAATATCTACCTGCTGGCTTCGAACCATTTCCAGGAAAGAACCGTATTTCATAGTGAAGGGGTTCGTAGGGGGAGGAGGGATGTAGCTTGATCAAGATCAAGAGGCGAACACTTCGCCGCCTGATCGCCATATCCGTTGTCTTCCTCGCTGTGTTTATTGCAACGGCGATTAGCGCAGCAGCCTTCGAAAACGGGAGACGGGGAATCATTTGGTGCTGGCCCTGGTGGAGTTGCTAGCTAACCGTTCTCCCCAGGAACCGAAGCTTCCCCAATGCACAGCGGCGCCCTGCACGGGCGCCGCTGTTCGCCTTTCACCCGCCATTTCCCCCCTGGGCACAGGAACGCCCCCCTGGCTGTCTTCTAGCCAAAGGGGGCGCCTGTCACCACCTAGATCTCGTTCTGGTCCTCCCCATTCTTGTCGAAGCTGTTCCCCAGGTCGGTAGCGGTGTAGTCCGTATTCTCACCGCTCTCGCTGGCCTGCCACCAGCGGTTCACCGCCGCCTCGCAGTTCTGGAACTTGGTCTTCTGGACGATCGGGCCGTAGTCGGCGAGGAACTGAATGCCGATTGTTGCCCACTCGACAGTGGCGTACTCGATTTTCGCGTCGGTGCCAACCTTCTCGCCAATCAGGATCCCTTCCCAGGATCCCTTGCGCTGTAGCTCCCCGGTGAAGGTGATTGGCGCCTGCGCAGTACCGATCGCGATGAGGCTGCCAGCGTCGTGCTCACCGATCCGGAGCTTCTGCCCAGGCCGGAAGATAAGGCTTGTCCCAGGCTCAACGGTGAGGACCGGCGAGTTCGGACCCTCGACATAGACGTGCATATCGATCACGTAGGGCAGTCCCAGGTTGGCCCAGGTCACGTTCCCCTCTACCGACTCCGTGCCCATGTGGCGAGTGATCAGGATTCCGTTCTTCTGGTTGTTGGTGTAGTTGCCCTTGGGCAGGTTGGCGACACCGATCAGGCCGGTAGCGATCGGGTAGCCACCGCCCCCTGCGGCGACCTTGGTCCCGCTGATCGTAATGTTGCCGCTGGCAGGGTCCAGGCGGCCTCGCTCGTGCATGGAGATGCCCGCATACAGGCTCTCCTTGATCTCGACATTCTTCACGAGCACAGCGACATCGCGCTCGACTTCCGCGTGAATGGCGATCGCACCCTCATAGGCGCTCCCACCGTACTCGATCTTGGCATGCTCGATCGATGACTTGCGGGGCATGGTCTTCGCCCCAAAGTAGATACCCCGCCAGAAGCCTGGGGTGTTGTTGCCGGACTCAGCGCTGAAGAGCACCGGCTGCTGCGCTGTCCCCCTCACAATCAGCCCGCCGGGGCCATGCTCGCCCACTCGGAGGGCGCCGTCGATCTCGAAGCGGACAACGGCCCCTGCCTCAATGGTCAGGACAGGGCCACTCGGCCCGGCGACCAGGAAATCACCCGTAATGATATGCGGGCTGCCGCAGACACCCCACGTCTCACCAGCGGCGTTGATCTCGCCTTCGTGAACGGTCGGGCCGCAGGCGGCTGTCGGATCCAGGTCCACCTTGGCGGTGCGGGTCTCGGGGTCCCAGCCGACCTTGGCGTCCAGGGCTTCACCAACGAAGCGGAGGGGCACGAAGGTGCTCCCACCGATGATCATGCCCGGGACGGCCAGATCGACCGTCCTGCCGTCAACCTGTGCGGTCGGCTGATCGATCGTGAGCACGATCACCCGACTGCCCTTCGTGGCGGTCACCGTGCGGGTGGTACCGTCCCACTTGATCTCTGCCCCCAGGGCCTCGAAGATGGCGCGCAAGGGCACGACGGTGCTGTTGTTGACGATGTACGCGTCGGCATTGAGTTTGACCCCATTCACCGCGACATTGGCGGTGACCAGGGCATCAGCGAACACCGGGGCCGCAATGGCGCTCAGGATCACCAGGGCCAGGAACAGGCTCAAGACGGAACGGAAGCGACGCACAGAGATCCCTCCTCTTGGAAAGTGAGCAGGAGCGCCCGTGCCTCTCACGAGCGCTCCGCAGCCTAGCTACTTGGCGAAGCCGATGACGCCCTTGTCGACATCCATCTTGTGCTCCAGACCAGTGGCGGCAGCGAACTCCTTCATGGGCACGAACATGGCCATCTCGTGGACGTGGATCCCCTTGATCTCATCGGACGAGATCACTTCGAGGGTCTTCCCGTTGACCACAGCGGTCTTCTTCTCGGTATCAATCTCGATCTTGATTCCAAGGGCCTCCGCCACTGGAACGATCGGGGCGTACAGGTTGCCATTCTCATGGCGATGGGGCTGGGTCTTTTCCTTGCTAAAGTCCATCGCCTTGCCGTTCAGGCAGACGGTGATTGCGTTGTCGACCGGCTCACAGGCCGTGTTCGCCTTGGTGGCGGAGCAGCCAGCGGTCACAAGAGCCAGGGCCGAGACCAAGAGCATGGAGCCAACGGTACGCCTCAACATGAACAGATTCCCCCCACAGATTTGTGCGCGGAGCGGGTCTATGGATTGGCGATCGTCTGGTCAAGGAGCATCACTGCCCCTAGCCCCATCCAGCCGATGCCAAAGAGTGCGATTAGAATGATGCCAAGGGTCTGCTCCACCCGCAGGTCCCAAATGAAGGCGGTGAGTGGTGCGGCCCCGGTCAGGAGCGTGAGCGCTGCCAGGCGGGGGTTGGGCCGCTCGGTGTCGAGGAGGGCCACAATCCCGACCGTCACCAGCCCCAGGATCATGAGATGCAGCCCGATCAGCCACGGCAACCGGAAGGCCGCGAGTGGCGGGAGATTCCCCACGAACATGAGAAGCGCCCCTGCCAGGGCGAGGTAGATTGGGCTGTACCGTCGCCTGCGCGGCAGGCGGTTGGCCAGGGCGACCGTCCCCATGAAGAGAAGCAGGCCCGTACCGGCTAGGGCCAGGCGCCAAACCGGTCCGCTCAACGCCGACAGCCACCCGATTTCCGGCACGAACGGCAGGCCAGATGATGCGACGAGTACGCTCATGATCGCTCCCCCTACCAGACCGGCGAATGCCCCGGACCGTGGCCAGAGGTTCAGCATCGTGAGTTTCCTCCTTTCGCTGCGATGCGGCTCTGTCATAGCAGAGTATAGATCTCGCCGAAAACAAGACCTATCGGATTGGGTTGCGCCACTCTTGCAGTTTTGCAAGGTCCATGTGTAGAAACTGACAAAGCGTCCCCCGGTTAGTCCGGGAGACGCTTCGCTTGCTTTGGCGGGGCTAGAAGAGCCCGTAGATTCGGCCCTCTTCATCGATATCGATCTTTTCGGCGGCGGGGACCGGGGGGAGGCCGGGCATGGTCATGATCTCGCCGGTTATGGCGACCACGAAGCCGGCGCCGGCACTGGGCCGCACCTCACGGACGGTCAGCCGCCAGCCGGTGGGAGCGCCCAAGAGCTTGGGATCGTCGGAGAAGGAGTACTGGGTCTTCGCAATGCAGACGGGTGCGTTGCCGAAGCCCTCTTTCTGGAGCTTCTTCAGCATGCGCTCGGCTTCCTTGGAGAAGTCCACGCCGTCGGCGCCGTAGACCCGGGTCGCCACCTTCTCGATCTTGGTCTTCAGCGTATCCTCGGTCTCGTAGACGAAGGAGAAGCGGTTGGGCTGGTCGCACAGCTGGACCACATGCTTGGCCAGCTCAATGCCGCCCTCGCCACCCTTGGCGAAGATCTCGGTCAGGATCGCCGTGCCACCGGCCTCTTCGGCCAACTCCTTGATCAGGGCGATTTCGGCCTCCGTGTCAGCGGGGAAGCGGTTGATCGCCACCACGGCGGGCAGGCCGAAGACCTGTGTCACATTCCGCAGGTGGCGCTGCATGTTGGCGGCGCCCTTACGGAGGGCCTCGAGGTTCTCGAGGGTCAGCTCCTCCTTCTTCATGCCGCCGTGCATTTTCAGGGAGCGAATGGTGGCGACCAGCACCACGGCGGACGGCTTCAGGCCGCCCAACCGGCACTTGATATCAATGAACTTTTCCGCACCCAGGTCCGCACCGAAGCCCGCCTCTGTCACCACGTAGTCGGCCAACTTCAGGGCCAGCTTGGTGGCCATGACGGTGTTGCAGCCGTGGGCGATGTTGGCAAACGGCCCGCCGTGCACGAACGCCGGGGTGTGCTCCAGGGTCTGGACCAGGTTCGGCTTGATCGCATCTTTCAAGACGACAGCCATGGCGCCGTGGGCGTTGAGCTGGTGCGCCCGGACGGGGGTTCCCTCATAGGTATAGCCCACGATGATCTCGCCACAGCGCCGCTTCAGGTCCATCAGGTCGCTGGAGAGGCACAGGGTAGCCATGATCTCGGAGGCCGGGGTGATCATGAACTCTTCCTGCCGGGGCACGCCGTTGGTCTTGCCGCCCAGGCCGAGGATCATGTTGCGCAGGGCCCGATCGTTCATGTCCATGACCCGCTTGAAGGTGATCTGGCGCGGGTCGAGGTTGAGGGCGTTCCCCTGCTGCAGGTGGTTATCAATCATGGCGGAGAGCAGGTTGTTTGCAGCCGTGATCGCGTGGAAGTCGCCGGTGAAGTGCAGGTTGATATCGTCCATGGGGACGACCTGGGAGTAGCCGCCACCGGCGGCGCCGCCCTTCACGCCGAAGGCCGGGCCGAGCGAGGGCTCACGCAGGGCGATCATGGACTTCTTGCCGATCTTGGGAAGCGCCTGACCAAGGCCGATTGTGACCGTGGTCTTCCCCTCGCCGGCTGGGGTGGGGCTGATCGCTGTCACGAGGATCAGCTTGCCATCGGGGTTGTGCTTGACTCGGTGCCAGACCTCGGGAGCGATCTTGGCCTTGTACTTGCCGTAGAGCTCCAGATCGTCACCTTCCAAGCCGATCTGCTTCGCCACTTCCGTGATCGGGGCCAGTTTCGCAGCCTGGGCAATTTCGATGTCGGACAGCACGATGCGTTTCCTCCTTCGGTCTCCTGCGGGAGAGCTCGTGATCGCTGGCACCATGATTGTCACATAGTTGCCGCAGGCGCAACATGGGCCACAGAGCCTATTTCGTGCCCAAAAAACGGACTACTGGGTCCGGTGTCAAGGCGTTTATTGCCTGTTCTAGCTCGACCTTCTCGGCCCGTAGCCGGTTCACCTCGGCCAGCACCTCGGCCTTGAAGGCTTCGTCCTTCAAACTCCCCAGGTTGATGGCGACATTCCAGAGTGCGCCCTCAAACCCAGCAGATGCGGTCAGGAAGCCCACATACCCGTCGGAGAGGGCGTTGGGGTTCCCGCGCTCCGCCACAGCCAGGGCGTAGCGCATGGTGGTCAGGCAGTGCTCCATGGTCTGCAGCGGTGAGCGGGTGGCGGCCTGGTAGCCCGCCTGCACCGCCCGAGTCCGGGCCTTCTTCTCCTCGTCGGTCGACTTGGGCAGGGCGAAGGCGGCCATGACCTGGTTGAACGCCTCCTGGTCCTCATCGGCGCAGGCGAGGAGGGAATCGGCCTCCCGGTTGCCCACCTGTTGGGCGTGGAGCATCTCATCGTTCACGGCGGCGTACTTCTCCCGGCCCACGGTCAGTCCGGCGACCATGGCCACCAGGGAGGCGCCCATGGCCCCCACCACGGCCGCGGCGGCGCCGCCCCCGGGCGCCGGCGTGCCGGCGGCCAACTGGGAGCAGAAGGCCTCAATCGTTTGCTCTCTCGTGCGCATTGGCTACTCTTACCTCCTGAGTAGCCGCCCCTCGTCCACCAGGAGGCGGCCTTTCTTGATCACGCTGGCCACAACCCCCTGCCCCATGCGGTAGGGTATATGCCGGTGGCTGGGCAGGTCCAGAATGACGACATCCGCCTGCTTGCCGACCTCCAGGGAGCCGACCTTGCGCTGCATGCCGATAGCTGCCGCAGCGTTGATCGTGGCCGCCGCCAGCGCCTCGCTCGGGTCAAGCTTCATGTGCATGCAGGCCAGGGTCATGATAAACGGCATGGCGTAGGCGGGGCAGGAGCCGGGGTTGAAGTCGCTGGCGAGAGCGACGGTACAGCCCAGCTCGACCATGCGCCGGGCGTTGGCGTAGGGCACGTTCATGAGGCAGAAGGCGGTGCCCGGCAGGCAGACCGCTACAGTTCCGGCGTCTGCCATGGCGGCGAGGCCGTAGTCGCTGGCGAAGAGAAGGTGGTCGGCGCTGGCGGCGCCCAACTCGGCGGCCAGGGCGGAGCCGCCCAGGTCGGAGAGCTCATCGGCATGGACCTTTACCTTATAGCCCAGGTCTTTTGCCTTCTGCAGGATCCGGCGGGACTCATCAACCGAGAAGACCCCCTTCTCGGTGAAGATATCCACATACTGCGCCAGGCCAGGCTCGGCGGCCAGGGCGGGGAGCATCTCGTTCACGATCAGGCTGGTGTAAGCCTCCCGCCGCTCACGGTACTCCGGGGGCACCTCATGGGCGCCCATGAAGGTCGGCACAACGTCCAGGGCGTGTCGCCGGGCCATTTCCCGGATTGCCCGGAGTTGCTTGAGCTCATCGGCCGTGGAGAGGCCATAGCCGGATTTGATCTCCACGGTGGTGGTCCCGGTCAGGGCCATGGCGTCGAGCCGCTTCAGGCCCGCGTCAACCAGGGCGGCCTGGGTGGCCTCCCGGGTCGCCCGTACCGTGGAGAGGATTCCGCCTCCCCGGGCAGCAATCTCCTGGTAGGTAGCGCCACCGAGGCGCATGGCGAACTCCTCGGCCCGGTCGCCAGCGAAACAGGTGTGTGTATGTGGGTCCACAAAACCGGGGACCACGGCCCGGCCGCGGGCGTCCAGAATCCGGGTGGCCGGCCCGGTCTGAACCCGCGCCAGCACCTCTTCTGTGGTGCCGATATCCACGATCACGCCGTCCTTGGCCGCCAGGGCGCCGCCCCGGATCGGCTGGACCTCCTTGAGCTGTGAGCCACGGCGAGGCCCGCCCGCCATGGTGACAAGCTCCCCCGCCCCAATGATCAGCAGATCGATCTCGGGCACGGTCTGCTCCGGCGGGCGCAGATTGGCCAACGTCTCCACCTCGGCACGGGTCTCCACGGACATCACTCCATGAGTCGCTTTTCGAGCACCTGATCCGATTTGAAACCCTCCAGTCGCAGGTAGTGTCGGGCGACACCAACCAGGGCATCCATCGGCACGAGGCCGACAATCTCAGACCCCACCACCGGCACCCCGTAGCGCTCCGCCTCCAGGCGGATCAGCTCGAACGCCCGGTGCAGGGGCGTGTCCTTATAGTTGACCATATTCATGGAGACCTGGACCTGGTTCCGCTCGGCGAGGGGGATTCCCAGGGCCTTGCAGCCGACCAGCCCGCCGCTGGAGCCACGGATCGCCTTCGCAATCTTCTTGGCGATCTCCAGGTCGCTGGTGCCCAGGTTGACGTTGAAGGCGATCAGCGGCATGCGGGCGCCCACGGCGGTGCAGCCGGCGGTGGGGTGGATCGCATTCGGCCCGTAGTCCGGGGTCTTGGCAGGGTCGGTGCCGATCCGCTCACGCAGCCCTTCGAACTCGCCACGGCGGACATCTGCCAGGTTGCGGCGCTCGGGCCGGGTGGCGGCCTCCTCGTAGAGGAAGACGGGGATCCCCAGTTTGCCCAACTCCTCGCCCACCGCCTTGGCGAGGGCGACGCAGTCCTTCATGTCGGCTCCGCTGATGGGGATAAAGGGAATGACATCGGTCGCGCCCATGCGCGGGTGATTCCCCTGGTGCTGAGTCAGGTCGATCAGCTTTGCAGCCACCTCGGCGCCACGGACCGCAGCCCGGACGACGGATTCGGGGTTCCCCACGAAGGTGACGACGGTCCGATTGTGGTCGGCGTCGGAGGAGACGGAGAGGAGCTTGACGCCCTGTGCGGCAATGGCCCCGGCGATCGCCTCGATCACCTCGGGCCGGCGCCCTTCGCTAAAATTCGGCACGCACTCAATAATCGCATTCTGGTCCATGGCCTCAGGTTCCTCCTAACACATACCAGTCTATGACGAATCGGCGCTCATCAATCAGGGGGCGGTCCAAGTCGCCGTACTGTGCGATCGCCCAGGCCTCTACCCGCTCGGCGGCGGTCTGGTGCTGCTCCTCGGTCATACTCCAGGTGGATGAGAGCACCCGGCCCCGCAGCCGGTCCAGGTGTTCGCGCAGCGGCTGCTCCTTGGACCAGGCTGCCACGACATGCTGGGTGACCGAGGCGCCCCACTGGGCGAGCAGGTCACGCCCTGGGGCGGCCTGGAAGTCCCGGCGGACGTGGCCCATGGACTCCGCCTCCTGGTGGAACCGGTCGCGCACCTGTCGGTGCGGGTTGGTGGGATCGCTGTGCTCATAGCCCCAGATCAGCACGCCACCGGGCTTCAGCACCCGGCGGACATGGGTGAGGACCGTGGCCGCATCCACCAAATGGAGGACGTGTACGGCGATCACGGCGTCCTGGCTCTGGTCAGGCAGGGGGATCCCCTGGTTGATATCGCACAGTAGAATCTCGGCCCGGTGCAGGTCGCCACCCAGCTTCTCCCGGAGTTGAATGGTCATCTTTTCGGATATGTCGATGCCAGTAAAGCGGACACCGGCCTGTATGAAGGGCAGGGCGATACGCCCGGTCCCCACACCGACCTCGGTGATCGCCGGGTCGTTGGGCAACCGGGAGAGGACCCAGCGGGCCACCCGCTCGGGAACGCCCGGCGGGAGGCCGCGGGTCTCATCGTACTTATCCGAGACGCGGTCGAAGTTGAAGCTGTCCATGGCTTACTCCATCATGGGGATACGTACGCCCCGCTCCTTGGCGACCTGGACCGCCCGGTCGTAGCCGGCATCCACATGGCGGGCGACGCCCATGCCGGGGTCGGTGGTCAGCACCCGCTCCAGCCGCAGGGCGGCATCGGCCGTGCCGTCTGCCACCACGACCATGCCGGCGTGCTGGGAGTAGCCGATTCCCACTCCTCCACCATGGTGGATCGAGACCCAGGTGGCGCCTGCGGCTGTATTGACCAGGGCGTTCAGCAGGGGCCAGTCGGCAATGGCGTCGGAGCCGTCGCGCATGCCCTCGGTCTCCCGGTTGGGGGAGGCGACCGAGCCGGCGTCCAGGTGGTCCCGCCCGATGACGATTGGCGCCTTCAACTCGCCGCTGGCGACCATTTCGTTGAATTTGAGGCCGGCCTTGACCCGCTCGCCGTAGCCCAGCCAGCAAATGCGGGCGGGCAGCCCCTGGAAGTGGACCTTTTCGCCGGCCATCTTCAGCCAGCGGTGGAGCGCCTTGTCCTCGGGGAAGAGCTCCATGATCGCCTTGTCGGTCATGGCGATATCCGCCGGGTCGCCGGAGAGCGCCGCCCAGCGGAAGGGGCCCTTGCCTTCGCAGAAGAGCGGGCGGATAAAGGCTGGCACGAACCCGGGGAAGTCAAAGGCGTTGGTCAGCCCCTGCTCATAGGCCACCTGCCGAATGTTGTTGCCGTAGTCGAAGGCGACCGCTCCGGCCTTCTGCAGGTCGAGCATCGCCTGGACGTGGGCGACCATGGAGGCCTTCGCCCGGCGGATATACTCCTCGGGATTGCTCTGGCGCAGCGCCTGGGCCTCCGCGGGGGTGAGGCCGGCGGGCACGTATCCGTTGAGGGGGTCGTGGGCCGAAGTCTGGTCGGTGACGGCATCCGGAATCACGCCGCGGCGGACGAACTCGGGGAAGACCTCAGCGGCGTTGCCCAGCAGGCCAATCGAGAGGGGTTGTCCCTTGGTGATCGCATCCTGCGCCATGGCGAGGGCCTCGTCCAGGGTGCGGGCCATGGTGTCCAGGTAGCGATGCTCCACCCGGCGCTGAATGCGGGATTCGTCCACCTCGACGACGATCGCCACGCCCTCGTTCATGGTGACCGCCAGGGGCTGGGCGCCACCCATGCCGCCAAGGCCGGCGGTGAGGGTGAGCCGTCCCTTCAGGGTGCCGCCGAACTTCTGGCGGGCCGCTTCGGCGAAGGTCTCATAGGTGCCCTGGAGGATCCCCTGGGTGCCAATGTAGATCCAGGACCCGGCGGTCATTTGGCCGTACATGATCAGCCCCTTCTTCTCCAACTCCCAGAAGTGGTCCCAGGTGCCCCAGTGGGGGACCAGGTTGGAGTTGGCGATCAGGACCCGAGGGGAGTGCGGGTGGGTCCGGAAGACCGCTACCGGCTTGCCGGACTGGACGAGCAGGGTCTCGTCGTTCTCCAGGTTGCGGAGCGCTGCGACGATCGCATCAAACGCTTCCCAGGAGCGGGCCGCCTTGCCACGGCCGCCATAGACCACGAGGTCTTCGGGCCGCTCGGCCACCTCGGGGTCAAGGTTGTTCATGAGCATGCGCAGCGCAGCCTCTTGCTGCCACCCCTTGCAGGAAAGTTCGGTTCCCCGCGGGGCACGTACCACACGAGTCATTCGAATACCCCCCTAGTCGCTTATTCCAGAGGCCCGGTCACAGCTTCGACCGCTGCGACGAGTTCACCACTCCGCACTAGCCGGGCCAACTCCTCAATGTCCGGCGCCAGGATCCGGTCCTCGTGCAGGGCGGCGACCCGCTCGCGGATCGCCTTGTAGGCGGCCCTGGTGGCAGGCGCCATGGCCCGGCTCTCCACAAACTCTATGGCCTGAGCAGCGCAGAGAAGCTCAATCGCCAGGACCCGTTGCACGTTCGCCAGGATCTTGCGGGCCTTGCGGGCGGCCGTGGTGCCCATGGAGACATGGTCCTCCTGGTTGGCGCTCGACGGGATCGAGTCGACCGATGCGGGATGAGCCCAGACCTTGTTCTCACTCACCAGCGACGCCGCTGTGTACTGTGGGATCATGAGGCCGGAGTTCAGCCCGCCGTGGCTGATCAGGAAGGCGGGGAGCCCGGAGAGCTGCGGGTTGACCAGCCGCTCGATCCGCCGCTCCGAGATATTGGCCAACTCCGACAAGGCGATGCCCAGGTAGTCCATGGCCAGCGCCACCGGTTGCCCGTGGAAGTTGCCGCCGGAGATCACCTCGTTCTCCTCGGGGAAGAGCAACGGGTTGTCGGTCACGGCGTTCATCTCCCAGCCGATAACCTGGGCCACATGGGCCATGGCGGTCCGGCTGGCCCCGTGCACTTGGGGAATGCAGCGCAGGGTGTACGGGTCCTGAGTCCGAACCTCGCCGGGCTCGGTGGTGAGGCCGGAACCATCCACCATGCGGCGCAGGTTGGAGGCGGCCACTGCCTGTCCAGGGTGAAGCCGCAGCGCCTGAATGCGCGGATCCCATGCGGCCGGAATCGCTCCCAGGGCCTCCGCCGTGAGGGATGCCGCAATGTCGGCTACCTTGAGTAGAGCGAGGGCGTCATGCAGGGCTACGCTGCCCATGCCGGTCATGGCCTGTGTGCCGTTGATCAGCGCCAACCCTTCCTTGGCGGTGAGGATGACCGGCTTCAGGCCGGCACGCATGAGCGCCTCGCTGCCGCTCATGCGCTGGCCGCGAAAGAACGCCTCCCCCAGCCCGAGCAGTGGAAGCGACATGTGCGCCAGGGGGGCCAGGTCGCCGCTGGCGCCTAGCGACCCCTGCTCCGGAATCACCGGGGTGACGCCGGTGTTCAGCATGGCGACCAACAACTCCAGCGTCTCAAGGGCAATCCCGGAGTGCCCCCGAGAGAGCGCCTGGGCCCGCAAAAGCATCATGGCGCGAGCGGCCTCCAGATCAAGGGGGTCGCCCACGCCACAAGCATGGCTCATGATTAAGTTCCGCTGGAGCAGGGCGGTCTCATCCGGCGAAATGATCACATCGCTGAACTTGCCGAAGCCAGTCGTAATCCCATAGACCGGGCGACGTGCCGCCACCAGTTCATCTACCATGGTCCGGGCGCGCTTCACCTGCTCTCGGGCCTCATGTCCAACCTGAACAGACGCTCCGTGTCGGGCGACCTGTACCACATCGTGAAGCGTCAGGTGTCCGCCGAGTTCAACAGCCTCCAACGCGCAAAACCTCCCGCTACATGCCTGCTTCCATTATAAGAAGCGGCCATAGCGGGAGGCAAACGAGTCCGCTGATGCTTTAGCGCACAGAACAAAAATTCCCCAGATAAGGGGAGCCAGCGTCCTGTGGGGGGAGGACGCTGGCTGCGGCAAAGGGGAGGGTTGCTCTCAACCTGTGGGGGCAAGTTGAGAACTGGAACAAAGGAGGGTGAGCGGTGGGAGATCCTGAGGCGGCGAGCTCTCCTGTGGGAGGTAGGAGTGCATACGTTGCTGCATAAATGACAGGTTGATTGGGGGATCAACTTGCCGTGCTGCGGCTTGCCGTCTCAGGTATCGCCTACACCTAGAGCATACTCCGAAACCATGTAGACGTATATCCGACCTTTGGACTTAAAAGGTCTAGGCAAAAGACTACTCTCCATGGCTTACCCAGGGGAAACCTTGTCAGAAGGCGGAAGCCCAGACAAGCCTCTCGGGCCTCACTACGGTTCCATGAGGCCCATCTCCCGGCGGAGCCGCCGCTGGACCATGGCCCGGGTGATCACGGGCCTCTGCTTTCCCTGAAGTCCTTCGTCTACAAGGGTGAGGTCGGAGTCCAACCAGGCGTAGGCCTGAAAAGGAGCGAAACCATCCACCTCGTAACGCATATCGGTCCAGCGGATCTCGTACAGCCCACCCTGTGCGGTCACCTGGACCCGAGGTCGGCGTGCCCAACTAGCGAAGGCGGTGACCACGCTGGATTTAAGCGATGCCAGCACGATCTGATCGTAGGTGTTGGTAGCCTTCTCGGGCTCGCTCACCCTGCCCTCCCCAACCCAGAGCATACCGGTCCAGAACTCGCCGGGCTGCTGAAGCACGTACCGCCAGGCGTTCCAGGAGAAGAGGGTGGGGTGAATGGAGACGCGATCCTCGGTCCAACCATGGCCGCAGGCGGCTCGCTCCCCGCAGTCTGGGGTCAGGTCAAATCGATTCGCGACGACTGCGTGAGCCCGCTTGTGCTGCTGGTAACGAGCGTAGACGTAGAGGCCAATCGCCACCCAGACCCCAGGGAAGAGAAGCCCCCGCTCCACAGCGAGCAGGCCGTTCAGCAGCCAGCCAACGCCGATTATCCCCAGGAGCCGAATATCAACAATGGGGATAAGGTCAAGGGCGATGCGCCGGGTGGAGAAGGGCCAGAACCCCTGGGTGCCGTAGTCGTTGCCGAAGTCGGAGAGAACGTGCGAGAGGCAGCCCGCCAGGGTGAACCAGAAGACCTGCCAGAAGGGGGCGGTCGGCATGAGCAAGCGAAGTCCGGCGGCGATCAGAAGGGCGAGCACTGGCTGCACCGCCAGCCCGTGGGTTGGTCCACGGTGTTCCTTGAGGTAGCCCACAGAGCCCTTTATGTATCGCACAACGAAATCAATGTCCGGCGCCTCGGCCCCCAGAAGTGCGCCCCAGACCACAGCCGGGTGCACCCCCCCGGGAGCCAACGCCGCCACAGCCGAGCCGATTACTGCATGTGAAACAGGATCGATGGTCCAACGCCCCCTCCGCTCATGATCAGCCCGCCTGCCTCTACGTAGCAGGCGGGCCATTTGTCGGCGTCAGTTCTTCGGGTAGATGATCGAGACCGCGGCCCTCTCGGGATCAAAGTGAGCGTGTAGCCGGACATTCGCCTCATCCAGCGTGAGCGCCTTGGCCATGGGGACGAGGTCAAAGAGGCTGATCCCCTTGAAGTGCCCGTCAATGAAGACGTAGGCCGCCGCGTCCAGATCGTTCATGATATTGATTACCCGACCGATTAGCTTCTTGCGGGCCCGCTCAAACTCGTCAGCGTTTAGCCCGGCGGCGCGGGCCTCTGCGATCCCCGCCAGCAGTCGCGCCTCCAACTCGCCGGGGTCCCGGGTGGGACCGCTGAAGTAGCTGTAGCCAAAGCTGAGTTCCGGCGTGTACTCAAAGCCGAAGCGCTGATCGATCAGTCCTGCTTCATACAGGTGGGTGTAGAGATCCGATCCCTTGCCGGCAATGGCGTCCAGGATCATGGCTGTGAGCATGTCGCGACGCAACAGCGACTGGCCACTGTCCCCGGATTCCGTCTCCTTGAAGCCAATGCGGAAGATTGGCTGGCTGACCAGCAGGGCCTGCATACGCCGCTTCTCTGCCACGGTGTTGGGCTCATTCGGCATGATCCGCTGGATCTCAGCCTGTGCCGAGTACGCACGCTTGCCGAAACTGGCCCGAACCGACTCCACCACCTGAGCCGGGTCCACATCGCCCGCCACAAAGACCACCATGTTCGATGGGTGGTAGAAGATCCGGTGGCACAGGTAGAGCAGGTCCTTATCGATCTTGTGAATCGACTCGACCGTCCCGGCAATGTCGATCCGGACCGGATGCTCGACAAAGAGCGCCTCCATGAGGTTGGCGGAGGAGCGCCAACCGGCATCGTCCAGATACATGCGGATCTCTTGTTCGATAATCCCCTGCTCCTTCGCCACCGACTCTTCGGTGAAGTAGGGGCTCTGGACGAAGTCCAGCAGCAGGTCGAAGCACTCTTCGACATTCTGCGTGCTGGTGAAGTGGTACACGGTATGGGTGTAGGTGGTGTAAGCATTCACGTCCGCACCCAACTCGGAGAAGCGATCGGAGACGTTGCCCCACTCCTCCTCGAACAGCTTGTGCTCAAGGAAATGTGCGATCCCGTCTGGTACATGGACTGTCTGCCCGGTCTGTGGGTCGACGAACTTGGAGTCAATCGAGCCGTAGTGCACGGCTACCCGACCGGTGACCTGCTTGAAGCCGGGTTTCTGGAGGACCGCCACGGTGAGCCCGTTCTCCAGCCGCTCCGTGAAGAGCGTATCCTTCAAAAGCGGGTCGTAGTGCTTCTCCATGGCTACTCTCCCCCCTCGCTCTTGTTCAGGAAGTAGATCGTGTCCAGGGTGAACTTGCGGGACGCCTCGGCCGCCTGCTCCTTGGTCACGCGCCGGTAGCGCTCAACCCGGTCCTCAATGGAAAGGTCCTGCCCGGAGAAGACCTGGTCCACAGCCAGGTCAGCCATGGCTCCCGCACTGTCAGCGGCGCTGAGCATATCGTTGACCAAGGTCTCTATGGTCGTCTCGAACTCCTCGTCACCAATCTGCCCTTCCTGAACAGCCTTCAACTGCTCCAGCATGATCTCCTTGGCCCTCTCCATGTGCTCAAACTCCACGCCGGCGTACATGAAGCCGATCCCCTTGACCGTCTCGACGGAGGAGTAGGCGAAGTAGGCCAGGGAGTTCTTCTCCCGCACCTCCTGGAAGAGCTTCGAATGCGGGAACCCGCCAAGAATGCCGTTGGCGACCAGCATGGGGAAGTACTCCTCATCCCTCAGGGTGCTGCCGGTGCGGAAACCGATCACCAGCACCCCCTGGTTTACATCCAGCCGGTCGACCACCTCCTGGACCGCACGGCCGGGCTCTCGCTTCACCAAGGTCTCCGGGAAGCGGCGCCCGCCCTCGGCGGCCGGCGGCAGAACCAGTGCGCCGGAGACGAGTCGCCGGGTCGCCTCCACGTCCAGATCGCCAATGACGAAAACATCTACCGGGGCCCGGGTCAATACCCGGTGGTGATGCTGCAACAGCGCCTGCGGGGTGGCCTTCTCCAGGTCCTCCACCTGGCCCAGCCGATAGAGGGCAAAGGGTTCGCCCTCACACATGGCGGCCGTGCAGCGGGTCATAGCCCACCGTCGCTTGTCGTTGATCAACCCTTCAATGATCTGCCGTAAGTTGGCCGACTCCTGGGCCACGAACTCAGGCTTCAGCCCATCGCCCGCAACCAGTGGGCGTGTGATAATCCCAGCCAGGGTTTCGATCCCGCGCCGCAGTAAGCCCTCCTCCCCCGGAATGTGCTGCTCATTGGCCACTTCCAGGCGGAACACAATCGACTGGACCTCGCCCCGACGGGAGACATCGACCCCGAATGATGCACCATAGAGGTCATCAAAATGGCGGGCGAGTGCAGCGGTGGAGGGAAAGTCAGCCGATGCCCGCGAGAGGACCATCGGCAGTAGGGCGTTCAGGGTCACGGTCACCGGTTCGAGCGGCATGTGGAAGAATGCGTATATGGTCGTTGTCTTGAACTTCGTCGTCGGTTGGATATAGAGGTTGACCCCTTCGGTCAACGAAAACCTGGTGAAGTGTTCGGGCAAACCGAAACCCTCCTCTGCGCAGACTGAATGCCCTGGAACAGGTGTGGTTCCGGCGTTACTCGGTTGGTGCGGCCGCCTGGAGCAGGTCCCGCGGGTAGCGTGTCAGGCTCCGAGCACCTCCGGGTTCCAGAACCACGTCATCCTCAATGCGAACGCCACCCAGACCCGGAATATAAATGCCAGGTTCAATGGTGAAGGTCTGTCCAATATCAAGCGGCCGATGGTTGGAGCCTACGATGTAGGGCTCCTCGTGTCCCTCTAGCCCCAGGCCATGACCAGTCCGATGGGTAAAGTACTCCCCGTAGCCCTTCTCGGCTATGTAGTTGCGCGCAATCGAATCGATCTGTGCGCCGGTCATGCCGGGACGCGCCTCAGTTCGAGCCTTTGCCTGGGCCTCGAGGCAGATCCGATAGATCTCCGCCAACTTACCTTCTACCCGCCCAACCGGATAGGTGCGTGTGATATCGCCCACGTACCCCTTGTAGGTGTATACGAAGTCAACCCAGCACAACTCGCCTTCCTGGAGCACTCGGTCGGTGGCCCCGGCGTGCGGAACAGCGGCCCGGGGTCCCGAAGCCACATCAATGTGGAACGGCGGCTTCGCCCCTAGTCTCCCCAGTTCTCGCTCCATATGTTCAACAACCTGCAGCTCGGTCACGCCGGGTCGAATGAACGAGTGGGCGGCTCTGCACCCGGCATCTACCATGGCGGCCGCCTCTTGCATGTTCGCCAACTCTTCGGCGTCCTTCGTCATGCGCAGGTCGGCGAGAATCACGCCAGCGTCTTCGTAACGCAGCCCCGTCGCGTGACCGGCCCCCATGGCCGATACCCCCTGGGCTGCACCGTGGGCAAGCAACTCCCGCTCAAGGATGCGCATATACCGGAACTCCACCCCCAGCACGCCCTGGCCTAGTCCGGTGGCAGAGAGCGCCCGCCGAAGGACAGGGGCCGGACCCTCCTCCTCGCCCCAGGCGAAGACCTTCGTTACCCCGGCACCCGTCTTCACCCGCTCTGCCTCAAACGACGGGCAGAAAGCGAACGGCTGCCCGTTCACCGGGAAGAAGAGCATCGTGGTTCGTTCGGACATATGCATGTTCAGCCCGGTCAGGTAGTACAAGTTCGGCCCCGGCATGAGGACGACACATTCCAGCCCCTGTGCTCGAGCACGGTCGAGCATCCGCTCCACACGCTGCTGTCTCATATCCCGCCCTCGCCCCTCTCTAGATTGACCCACGTAATACAACGCTCAACCGCGTCCGTCAGGGGCAGGGCACGAGCTTCCGCCACCGTCACCCAACGAACGGCAGCTGCATCATCGGCGGGAGACAGACTCCCCCCTACCACTTGGGCTTCAAAGTAGAGCATGACGTAGTGGTAGCGCACCCGACCATCATCGTCGCGATCGATTCCGTCCATGTAGCCGAGCAAGCGCCCAACGGAAACGTGTAGCCCAGTCTCCTCAAGGACCTCCCGCTGAAGCGCCATGACCACCGTCTCGCCAAGCTCCACCCCGCCGCCTGGCAGGCTCCAGTGCCCCTGAAACGGGGGACGCTTGCGCTGTACGAGCAAGATTCGGTCTCCACTGCGAACCAGCGCGTGGCAAGAGGCCAGCGGAAGGTCTGTGTAGGCTCGCGCCATTCCGCATACCCCTCCTATGGATTTGTTCGGTTCTTCCCGTGCCCCGCCCGGCAGGGCAGGTCTCAGACACTCTACCGTTCCCTAGTGTTGTTTGGATTTCCTCCTCGCTGTTGCCGCACCGCAAGTGGCATATGACGAGGGCTGGGGGACAAAAAGCCCTGCCTTCGCACTGGAAGGCAGGGCTTTCGTTTGCTTAGAAGGCGGGCTGGATAGTCGGCTGCGGACCCGGACCGGCCTCCTGCTTCCGCTTCGGCTCGGGACGGGGCGGCAGGAGCTGGCCCAGCAGGTCCTCAAGCTCCTTGCCTTCGAGGGTTTCCTTCTCCAGGAGTACCTCAGAAAGCCGATCGAGAGCGCTCCGGTGTGTGGTGAGGATCTCCAGGGCACGCTCATGGGCGGTGTGGACGAAGTTCCTGACCTCCTCGTCGATCAGGCCGGCCACCTCCTCCGAGTAATTGCGGAGGCGATTCATGTCACGGGCGAGGAAGACCTCGTCTTGCTTCTGGCCGAAGGTGAGCGGGCCGAGCTTCTCGCTCATGCCCCACTCGGTCACCATGCGGCGGGCCCACTGAGTGGTCCGTTCGATATCGTCGTGTGCGCCGCTGGTGATCTCGCCAAAGGTGATCTCCTCCGCAGCCCGGCCGCCCAGGGCCATGGCCATGCGATCGAGGATCTCTGACTTGGAGATGTTATACCGGTCTTCCACCGGGAGGAACATGGTGTAACCCATGGCCCGACCCCGGGGAATGATCGTGATCTTGTGCAGGGGATCCATGTGGGCAAGCATGTGGCCAACAACAGCGTGGCCAGCCTCGTGCCAAGCGGTGACCTTCTTCTCGGCGTCCGAAATGATTCGGGACTTCTTCTCGGGGCCACCGGCCATAACCCGGTCGATGGCGTCCTCGAGTTCGGACATGCCGATCTTCTTCTTCCGCCGCCGTGCGGCGAGCAACGCCGCCTCATTCATGAGGTTCTGGATATCGGCCCCGGTGAAGCCCGGTGTCCGCTTAGCCAGGACCTCCAGGTCAACATCGGTGTCAAGGGGCTTGCCCTTGGCGTGGACCTTGGAGATCGCAAGCCGGCCCTTCAGGTCAGGGCGGTCGATCACAATCTGCCGGTCAAAGCGGCCCGGGCGGAGCAGGGCCGGATCAAGCACATCGGGCCGGTTCGTGGCCGCGATGATAATGATCCCCTCGTTGGCAGAGAAGCCGTCCATTTCAACAAGCAGCTGGTTGAGCGTCTGCTCCCGCTCGTCGTGACCGCCACCGTAGCCAGCGCCACGCTGACGACCGACGGCGTCAATCTCGTCGATAAAGACGATGCAGGGAGAGTTCTTCTTCGCCTGCTCGAACAGGTCACGAACACGGCTGGCACCCACGCCGACGAACATCTCCACGAAGTCCGAACCGGAGATTGTAAAGAAGGGGACGCCGGCCTCGCCGGCCACCGCCTTGGCGAGAAGGGTCTTGCCGGTACCGGGAGAGCCGAAGAGGAGCACGCCCTTGGGAATCCGAGCGCCCAGTTCCATGTAGCGCTTCGGATGCTTCAGGAAGTCAACGATCTCGGTCAACTCTTCCTTCACTTCATCAATCCCGGCGACGTCTTCGAACGTGACGCGCTTCCGGTCGTCGGTGTGGAGCCGGGCCCGGCTCTTGCCGAACTGCATGACGCGGTTACCCGAACCCTGCGTCTGCTGCATGATAAAGAAGAAGGCGAGAAGTACCAGGACAACCGGGACAAGGGTTTGGAGCAGAATCGCCCAAATGCCTGGGCTATTGTCTGTCCGAATGTCCACGTTGATCTCAGGATGCTGGTGTAGCTCTTCGATAATCGGGGTCTGGTTGGACCCTTCGGGGAGCCTGACCGTGAACTGCCTACCGTCGGCCGTGAGACCTTCACCATGGCCACCGGTGATGACGATTTCCTTGACTTGCTTAGCCTGCACCAACTGGATGAACTCCGAGTAGGTGTACTCTTCCTTGGTCGTGTTCGTGCCGCTTAGCTGAACAGCAATGGCGACGGAGATGACCAAGAGAAGCAGATAGAAAGCGAGGCTGCGGAATAGTTTGTTCAATCTACCAGGGCCCTCCTTCCTCAAGGGCGTTATATCGCGAAGCGAGGCGAAAAACTCATTGCACAGGTTGAGTCGGATCCAGGGGCGCGAAAGATACTCGTAGAGTGTACCATATTTTATGAACCCAGACAACCGACGAAGGATCGAGGAAACGCGCACCAATTCTAGGCTGGCGGTCTTTGCATAATCCGGACGAGAAGTGGTCTCCGGGTGCTCGGAGTTGCCAGGAAGCGACGGTCCAGGCGAATGGAAGGAATCCAAATCACCTCGTTGCCCGCTGTCAGGAGGGGTATCCGATCCCGACGGGACTTGGGGACTTTCGCATCAACCAGGATATCCTGCAACTTCTTGGAGCCCTCCATACCAACCGGCCAAATTCGATCCCCCGGCTTGCGGTAACGAAGGGCCAGAGGGCCAGGCAGGCAATCCAGGTCGAAGACTGCGGTCAGGGGATCGGGCGCAGGTAACAAAAACTCCGGGCCGAGGGACTGGGTCTGGATCTGAATGCCGAGTGCGGGTACTTCGGTCTCCCCTTGCAGAAGGACGGGCCACTGATCCGAGGGCCCTGGGCCAACCATGGGACCGGCCGCCTGGAGACGGCACAACTCATACTCCACCGTTAGTCGGAGGCCGCCCGGCAGGTCCACCATATGGCTGCCCTGGTGCCGGGTCGCAGCGTTTAGCACCTGCGTGACGCTCTCAAGACCGAGATCTGTCTCCGGGCCCAGGACAGTCCTTGCAGCGTGGCGCACGACTCTGCGCGCTAGCGCCAGGGGCTCTGCTACTAGGCGTGGGCCATGGAGTACGACGATCGGACGTCCGCCAACCCCTTCAGTCGATTCGTTAACCAGGCAGCGCCTGTATGCCTCCTGGCCAAGGAGCTCCAGAAACTGATCTTCCTCTCGCATGATCTCTGCCAGTTGCGAAAGGTTTGCCTGAATCGCCGGGTTATACTCCCGAGCGAGCAGGGGGATCAGTCGGAGACGAATGCGGTTGCGGAGATAGTCGGTCTTAGTATTGGATGCATCCAGCCGGGGAAAAAGTTTGTGCTCCGCGCAATAAAGTTCTACTTCCTGCCGACTCACCAGCAAAAGCGGCCGGATGAAGGTTAGCTTTCCCTGGGTGCGAATCGGCGGAATCCCTGCCAACCCCTTCGTGCCCGCCCCACGGAGAATGCGCATGAGAACGGTCTCTGCCTGGTCGTCCTGCGTGTGTCCGGTCGCTACTTTTGTCGCCCCAATCTGCCCTGCCAGATGGCGGATCTCCTCGTACCTGCGCCTGCGGGCATTAGCCTGAAGCGATCCAGGTAACCGGTGCAATTCGCCAGGCTGTAAGGCGATTACCGTGGCGGGAATCCCCAGCCGCTCAGCCAGTTGGGCGACATATCGGGCGTCGGCACTGGACTCCTCCCCGCGGAGCGCATGATCCAGGTGGAACACATGCAGGGACAACCCCAGAGCAGGCGCCAGCTGTGCGAGCGAATGAAGAAGAGCGACCGAGTCCGGTCCACCGGAGACCGACACGATCACGCGGTCTCCCTTTGCCACCATGTGCAATTGCACCAGGTGCTGGCGAACCCGTTCCAACATAGAGTCCCCTCCCGGTCACACCGAACCCCGGTGGTTGTCGAACCAGTTTCGACAACCACCGGGGATTCCCTGCCCTCAGTCCAACTGTCGGAGCGCCTGAAAGGCATAGTGCACGGCCCCTGCCCCACAAATAGTGCCCAACGCTAGGCAGATCCATGAGATCCATACCGGGGGAGTCTTCTGATTTGGCGTCGGATGCGGAGGGTGCTCCGACCGTCCTGGCGGAAGCGGCACAACGGTGCTTCGGCGCTGTGAAATCACACCTGTTGATTTCGGCTCCTGAGCCTTCACAGCCGTCACTCCCTCCCGCTCTTACTCGGGGCGGACTTCATGCGGGGAGCGGTCTGGGCGGGGACCCAGTCCCCAGACCGCGGAACACGATGCGCTTGGATCTCCCCTCGGGCCCCTTCTGCGGGCATTACCCTCCCGACCAGAACGGTCAGGTCGTCGTCGGGTGCGGGAATGAGTTCAAGGGCCCTGGCAAGTAAGCTCTCAGCCAGTTCCTCCGGCTCGGTCGACTGCTCCCTGGCCAGGAATTCCCGAAGCCAGCGCTCCTTGTCGAGGTCGTCTTTGGAGACATCCCAGATTCCGTCTGTGATCATGACGATCAAGTCACCTGGGCGCAGGTTGCGGAATTCGGGCTCAACCTCAACCTGATTGATAATCCCAATGGGCACAGAAGACATCTTGACCACGGTGACGTCGGTGCCTCGCTTCACGAAGCTGGGGGCAGCCCCCACCTTGACGAATTCGGCTCGACCGGTGCCCAGATCCAACAGGGCCAGGTCGACGGTCGCAAAGCTCTCGTCTGGCGACCGAAGAAGTAGCACCGAGTTGACCGTCTTGACCGCGACATCTGTCGCAAAGCCGGCATCTAGCAGGTGGTGTAACAAGCGCACGCATTGTCTAGACTGGGTAGCGGCGTCCCTTCCCACGCCCATGCCGTCAGACAGGGCCATGAGGTAGCGACCGTCGCTAAGGGGGGTACCTTCGTAGGAGTCTCCGGAAATGTGGCCGCCCCGCTTTGGGAGGCGTGCTACGGCAGTCGTCATGCGATAGACGGGCGTGTGGCTAGGCCTCAGGCGTCCTCCAGACTGAGCGACCTCTTCTGCCATGCGATCGAGCAGGCGCGCCACGTTCTTAATGTAGTCCCCAGCGATCGCTCGGCCCTCCTCCAGGCGCCTGGCGAAGGCCCGGCGAGATCGGTCCATGTCGTACAGGTAGTTTAGCGTAAAGGCCACTTGCTCCGGGTGAATGCAGTGCTGCTCCAACTCTGCGGGTGAAGGACTGGTGAGAAGAGGACCCTCGGATTCGATCTCATGCCAGAGATCCGAAAAGAGTTGGTAGCTCTTGTCGAAATCGCGCCCCCAGCACTGGTTGTTCATGGCGCATGTGCGGCAGACCCGGTCCACCGCCTGCTCAAAGATTCGCCTGGTCCTCGTCTCAGACTCCACCTCAACCGCCGCCACCTGTTCGAAGGTCCGCTGTACCTCCTTGAGCACCTGGGACATGGACCGCAGCCTCTCCAAGGCGTCCGGTAGGGGTGTCTCGCTTTCCTGTTGCGCCTTCTCAGGAGCCGGGTCTGCCAGGAGGTCCACAGGAAGCTGAGCAAGCCACCGCCGCGGGATCGCCCAGAAGACCGGCAGGGCGCATAGCGCTGTGACGGAGAGCGGCCCTAGCACGGAGCCCCCCTGCGTGGCCATGGTGTAGGTAATGAAGGCCAGCGTGTATGCCACACCGACACCAACCTTCCGAAGGTCGCGGAAGGCGCCCGAGAGGAAACCGGCAACGACGTACGCCATGGCCTGAGCTTCTGGCAGGGGGGGACCCGTCCCTGGCCCGGTTGGCGGGGGACCGATCGCTGTGAAGAAGAAGCCGACGCCCAGGACCGCACCAGCGGCGGCACCCAGGGCGAGCCCACCCGTATAGGCACAGATCATGACCACAAGACTGGCCGCCAAGCCGTGAAGCGAGAGCCACCCTGCCAATGTGAGACCATGTAGCCCCGTCAGGGCAGCCGCCAGCAACACGATTGAAGGGACTGGCAGGTCCGATGTCCCCACTCGCCAGAAGCGGCCCGTAGTCAGGTCGCCAACTCCGAGCGTAAAGATTAGCGCCAGGACCCCTGTCAGCCCCGCCCAGAAGAGCAACTGCATGGTCGGCGGGAGCGGCGAGCGCAGTAGTGCGGGGAGCACACCGACCGCACCGGCCAGTGCGGCGGCCCTCAGAGGGCTGGCCTGCCCCACCTTAGCACCTAAGGTAGGGGCGAGCAAATGGGCCAGAAGGACCGCTGCCGCCACCCACCCCGCCTGGGACGCAGGCAGGCTAGTAAAGGCTCCGAACATGACGGCCAGGGCGACGGGGAGGGCGTGAAGCCCCTTGAAACCCGCCCCCCGGACCCCGACATAAAAGGCGATTCCGAAGGGCGCTACCTCACTAAGGGGCACCGCCCTCCCCATTAAGACCCCTCCAATGAGCCCCGCGTAGAGGAGAGGTTGCCAGGCCCAACCCAGGCGCCCCGCCAATCGCTCTCGGAACTTGGTCCAGCGCGTACGCTTCAGCCATGGGGCTGAGGTCGATTCCCTTGTCAGCACGAGAACTTCACCACCCGGAGATCATTCCGCGGTCTGATTCTACCGGATTGTCATTGGCAAAGTCTGTCGATCTCTGGCGGTTGCGCGGCCATTTCGTTCGACAAACGCTCCTTGGCAATGCAGCAGAGCCTCCCGGGAGATGGAAAAGGAAAACCGGGCCCTGACTCTGTCAGAACCCGGTCTCGCATATGGTGACCCCAACGGGATTCGAACCCGTGTTACCGCCTTGAAAGGGCGATGTCCTAGGCCTCTAGACGATGGGGCCATGAGTGATGAGCGCTCTCCGCTTCGTTTCGATTATAGCGGATCGCGGCATTCCGTCAAGCGGGAATTGGTGGAACCCACGCTTACCGTCAAGAAACCGTGTTTTTGTTGGGGCGAAGCGAAGTGGTTCCGGTTCCCGCATCGTCATAGTATGTACAGGTGGGTGAGAGAGAGTGGCTTGGACGGAGATCATATGGAGTCGCAGCGGTGCTGCCTCCATGCTGTCGGGGTTGATGGAAGGGCTGGGTATCCCGTGGCCTGGCGCTGTGGTTCTCGCCGCAGGGGGAACGGAAGCCCTCGACTTCTCGTCGACGGTTGCGTTGGCACTCTGCTTTGGCGTTGTCTATACGGGTGCGGCCTGGGTGCAGTACGTGGTTGGTCGGTACTTCTGGCACCTCCTGGTGCGGTTCGTGCCCAAAGGTCAGCAGGCCAAACTGCGGTCGGTCATGCGAAGGCACGGAGAGTTTGCAGTGCTGTGGACGAGACCACTGGCCATTGGCAACTACGTCTCCCTGCCAGCGGGCATGATCCGCATGCATCAGGGGAAGTTCCTGGCCTACACGTTCCTGGGTATCATGCCATGGTGTCTGGCCATGACTTTTGGTGGTAACTATCTCGCGGCTCACCTTGAAGCAGCCGGGCTCTACCTTACGGCGACAGCCGTGATCCTGGCCGTGATCGGCGGTGCGAGGGCGATTCAGAAGGCCGCTCGAGCCCGACGGGCTGACCGGCCGACCACAGACGAAGAAGAGGCCAGCACCTTCGCTGACTGAGAAACGGAAAGCCCCCTCCCGACTTCCGCCGGAGAGGGGGCCTCTCTCTTACCCCTGATTCCGCTTGCGCCAGTTGGTCCACCGTTCCACAATCTGCTGGAGATGATGCCGGTCATGCTTCATGCGCATGGTCGCCCAACGCCCAAAGGCCTCGCTCTCCGCCACCTGGTCCGGGACAGCCAGCATGGCGCTGATCCAGTGCCCACGGGCCTCTCCCAGCTCATAGAGAGTAGCGAACGCCGAATAGTGTGCACCCCGGCCCACATCGGCCTGGTTCCAGGCCTCCTGCTCTGCGGGGGTCAGCCCAGCCGGCTCAGGCGCCCCGGCAGAGACCGCTCGGATCACCTTGGCCCAGTGCCGGTCCCGGCCCGCCAGGTGGAGCAGGATCTCCTTGATCGACCACTTGCCCTCAACACGCTCCTCCAGAGCGGCCTCCGGGAGGCGGAAGATCGTCGACAGCAGTTCATTGCGTCCGATCTCGGCGTACCGGACCACCGCTTCCCGCTTGTTGCCGCGTGCGATCGCCAGCCGCTCCTTGAGCGAGGGGATATGCTCAAAGTCATGAACCGCAGCGGGCGAGAGAGCCCGCGCCAAGCCCGTGGCGAGCTGCTCGTCTGTCAGGGACATGAGCCGCTCCTCCAGCTTGGACCGGTGGGCGACAAAGGCGGCTCGGACATCATCAATCGGGTGAGACGCCCACTGAGCGGCCCGTTCGGCGTTGTGCTGGTTCCAGTCCGAAATCGCCCTCCAGAACGGCTCCCGCCCTGCCTCCATGTCGTCGAGGCCACGGAGCAGGTCGTCCTCGAAGTCCATAAGGTGGCGCAGGATCCCCGCTGCTGACCAGCGCCCGGGCGCCGGCTCATGGTGAAGCTCCGCCTCCGTCGCACCCTCAAGGACCTCCATAATCTGTTGCCGGTAGCCATGCATCTGCGTCAATAGCCACTCGCGATTCACGACATCATCCTCCTACCAGGGAATCTTGCCCCCATCGACATTGAACGACTGCCCCGTAATGTACGCCGCTTCCGGTCCAGCCAGGAAGGCGACCAGCCCGGCAACCTCCTCAGGCTGCCCGAGCCGCTTCATGGGAATCTCTCGCATCCAGCGCTCCATAACAGTCGGATTGGCCCGGGATTCAGCGGTCATCTCCGTTATGATCACGCCGGGACAGACAGAGTTGACGGTAATGTTGTGGGCTGCCAACTCGCGGGCGGCCTCCTTGACAAACCCCATGACCCCTGCCTTGGAAGCAACATAATTCGACCCGTTCGGTAGCCAGGCCTTCCCCGCAATGGAGGCGATCTGGATGATCCGGCCCCCGCCCCCCCGCTCCACCATGTGCCGGGCGGCGATCTGCGTACAGAGAAAGACCCCGGTCAGGTTGACCGCCAAGGTGCGATCCCAAGCGTCGTCGGATAGCTCAAGCAAGGGTGCTTTCGGCTCCACCCCGGCGTTGTTCACCAGAATATCGAGCCGTCCATGATCGCGTACGATCGCATTTACCATGCTCTGGACCTCAGACCGAACCGAGACATCGGCCAGGATCGAGTCCACCCCGATCCCTTCTGCACGCGCTGACCGCAGGCTCCCTTCGTCTATGTCGTTGAGGATTACCTGCGCCCCGGCCTCCTGGAGCCGCTGGGCTATGGCCTTCCCAATGCCACGCCCTGAACCCGTGACCAGCGCCACCCGTCCGTTAAGCATGGAGCCCCCCCTCTCGCTGGTGGATGATTCAGCCGCCCTCGCCAAGATTCCTCTCCGTCCTGGCCGAATCGTTCCCCAAGATTCGACGAAAAGGGCGGAAGGGGCGGTTCGAGTGAACGCGCTACAGTGGGGATCCCTTCTGTTTGCGGCGCTGTTCGGTTCGGTATCGGTTCTGATCGCCATGTACCTCGTTCTGCCGGGGGTGGGGCTGCCAAAGCTCGACTTCACCGCGGTGACCGGCGGGTGGGTAGGGGTGACGGGTAGGTACGCAAGATTGGTCGGCGTGGCGGTATTCCTGGCGGGCGGGATCGGGTGGACCTTGCTCTACGCCCTGCTCTGGCCATGGCACAACCTTGTGGGCGGACTGGCCTTCAGCCTCATTCCCTTTGGGATCGCCTCTCTGACGGTACTCCCGGAACTGAACAGGCTGCATGCCATGCTCTACCCAGCACCAGGCTTTCTCTGGGTGAGGATGGGTGGAAAGCCGTCGCTCACTGCAAATCTGGTGCAGCACCTTATCTTCGGCCTCTGCTTGGGCCAGTTCTACAAGTGAGGGCAGAGCAACAACAAACGACCGTATGCCCACCTCCTGGGCATACGGTCGTTTCACGCGGTCATCTCTGAACCTTCACGGCAGCAGGAATCCGCACGTCTGCATCATCCTGCAGGAGAAGCTTGACCCGGGTGCCAGCGGGCAGCGGACCCACATGGTCCGGGATCACCGCATAGGCGTTGGCAAACGCCATGGAGCTAAGCACACCCGCCCGCTGCGACATATCGGTATCAATGTGGATCTCGCCATCTGCTGTGTTGTAGGCTTTGGCCCGCAGGAAGCGGGTCAGCGGGTTCATCTTCGTGACCGGCTGATCCAGCAGGCCCTCCGCCTCCCGCAGACCCAGCCGCGACTTCCCGTTCAGGGCGTCCAGTAAAGGTCTGACCAGGAGGTCGAAGTTGGTGATCGCGGCAGCAGGGTTACCAGAGAGGCCGATTACCAGCCGATTCTCCAGGACACCGGCGCAGACCGGGGTTCCAGGCTTGATCGCCACACGCCAGAAGAGCTGCTCGGCGCCCATGACGGTCAGGGCCTCACGAACGACATCGAAATCGCCCACGGAGACCCCACCGGTCGTGAGGATTAGGTCACAGTCGGTCGCATGACTGAGAGCGCCAGCGATCACATCAGCCACGTCACGGGCCACGCCCAACCTCACCGGCACACCACCGGCCGCCGTGACCAGGGCAGCCATGCCGGGTCCGTTGGAGTTGCGGATCTTGCCCGGCCCCAGCGGTTCGCCTGGTTCGGCCAACTCGTCACCTGTGGTCAGAATCCCCACCCGAGGAGGTGCGTAGACAGGCACCTCTTCAATGCCGATGGCGGCCAGCAGGTTGATCTCTGCCGCCCGAATGAGATGGCCCTCGGGGAGAATGGTCTGCCCCTCGGCCACATCCTCCCCGATGGGTGCGACATTCTCCATGGGGGGTACGTAGCGGAAGATCTTGACGCCCAGCGGGGTGACCCGCACCTCTTCCATGCGGATCACGGCGTCCGCGCCCACTGGAATCGCCCCGCCGGTCATGATCGAGACGGTGGTCCCCGGCTTCAGTTCCTCGCCCAGCGGGTGTCCTGCCGGGATCACGCCCGCCAGCGGGAGGGTGACGGGCTCCTCGCGCGTCGCCCGGCGAGTATCCTCGGAGCGAACGGCGTATCCGTCCATTCCCGATCGGGGGAAGGATGGCAGAGGCTCAGGTGCCTGCAGGTCCTGCGCCAGGATTAGCCCCAGGCTCTCCTCTAACGGTCGACGTTCCACCCGCCGCGCCGGGGCGTGTCTCAGGATCAGTTCCCTGGCCTCGTCCACTCGCAGCATGGTGGTCTCCTCCTTACGCCTTCTTCTCGGGATCCTTCGGCTCGTCGTCCTTCTCGATCTCTTCCTTCACGGTCTTCATGGACTTCTTGAACTCACGGATCGACTCGCCCACGGACTTGCCGAGCTGGGGCAGCTTGGAGGGACCAAAGATGAGAAGGGCAACAACGACGATAATGGCGATCTCAGTGAAGCCGATGCGCTGGAACATGGCTATCCCTCCTGATTGTTGAGCAGTTGAGCCTGGACGAAGTCGGCAAGGCCGGCTATGTCATTCCAGTCAAAGCAGGGGCGATCGGTCTTTACCGGCAGGTCGCCAGCAACCGCAAGCAGCTCAGGATTGCGACCGCAGAGCAACTCGCCCTCATTGCGGGCACTGCTGAAGATCTCGATCTTCGGGAAGCCCTCCCGCTTAAAGCCCTCAGTGATCACCAAATCGACCGGACCAAGCAGGGCAATGGCGTCCGCGGCGGAAAAGGCGTCTCGGTTGATGCTCCTGACCAGGCCAATCTGGTCCGGGCCAATAATGCAGACTGCTTTGGCGCCAGCCTGCCTATGGCGCCAGGTGTCCTTCCCCTCATGGTCCATGCTGAAACCATGGACATCATGCTTCAGGGTGCCGACATGAAACCCTCTGCGGGTCAACTCCGCCACAAGCCGCTCCACCAACGTGGTCTTGCCGCACTTGCCGCATCCGACGATTGATAGTACTGGTGGCATGATTTCCTCCCGGTGGATATCCATGGTCTCATTCTACCGCGGTTCCATTAAAGCAGGATATCGGTCGCGAGACTAGTGGCGGGTAGTCCAATCGGTCCTTTTTGCTCTGATACCCCTCACGGTATAAATGGTCATGGCCTTCGTCGCGTAGCCTAGAGGTTGCAGGGAGGTGAGGAGATGTCGCGCAAGGGCCAGCGGAATCAGCGTCTCCAGGCCGGCAAGGCGGAGCGGAAGGGCCGGGGTTACCTACCCAGCATGAAGGGTGCCGCCATGGTCCAGTACGACGACCAAGCTGTGGGCCGGAAGACGCTCAACGTCCCGGACCCAGTCGACTATCGCTTCTAGCTTCACCTGCCGGGCAGGCTCTCAGACCGAGCCTGCCCGTCGCAATGATTATGCCCGGTTAATGAGAGCAGGCGCTGCTCACGTTCTGAGCAGCGCCCGCGCCAGAGACCTAGTTCCCGTTGACCGTCCGAGGACTCAACCCTTGAAGGACCGCACCCAGCTCCGTGCTGGGCACGGGCAGGGCGTAGTGATAGCCCTGGGCCTTGTCGCATCCGATCCCGATTAACTCTGCTACCTGCTCCGGGGACTCCACCCCTTCCGCAGTCACCGCCATATCCAGAACTCCGGCCAGGGTGGTTACCGTGCGTACCAGGGCGCTATCTACCCGGTTTATGCCTAACCCTCTGACAAATGAGCGATCGATCTTTAAGACATCGATCGGAAACTGCCTGAGGTAATGGAGCGATGAGTGCCCAGCGCCGAAATCATCCATTGCCAAGCGGACTCCCAGGGCTTTGAGCCGCTGGAGGATTGGTCGCGTAAACTCCGGGTTTTGCATGAGCGCCGTCTCGGTGATCTCGAGCGTGAGGCACTCAGGTGGCAGACCTGTTCGCTCCAGCACCTCTGCAACCTCGTCGACCAGGGCGGGATCCTGCATCTGGACCGCCGAGAGGTTTACGCTGACGCTGAGTGGGCTCTCCGTGCAGAACCTGAACTGCCAGGTCCGGGCCTCCCGGCAGGCCTGCTCCAACACCCAGCGCCCTAGGGTGGTAATGTACCCCGACTGCTCGGCGATCGGAACAAACTCACCTGGGGGGACCCAACCCCGCCGGGGATGTCTCCAGCGCAAGAGCGCCTCCGCCCCGACCACAGTGTGGGATTTCAGCGAGACGATTGGCTGGTAGTGGAGAGCCAACTCGCCCTGGTGAATAGCCCGGCGGAGCTCCGCATCCAGTTCCAATCGCTCCAGCGTGCTGGCGGTCATGCTGGGATGATAGAGCACGTAGCGTGCTCGCCCCTGTCGCTTCGCATAGTGGAGAGCGACATCTGCCTCCCAGATCAGGTTGTTCGCCTGGGCCACCTTGGCGGCGCCCAACGTGACCCCAAAGCTGCATGTCACCTGGATCTCGCGCCCACCACAGACCAGTGGCTTGTCCATAGCAGCAGCAATCTGTTCGGCGAGCACCATGGCGGCGTCGGCATCAGCCACCGCTTCCAGCAGCATGGCGAACTCGTCTGCCGCTGTGCGTGCGGCTGCGCTGATCATCGGCAGATTGCGCAGTCGATTGCCGACCTCGATCAGCACCTGATCCCCTGCCTGGTGCCCCAGGCTATCGTTGATTACCTTGAAGTTGTCGATATCGCCAGAGATGACTGCGACGTGGCCAAAGCCCGAAGCTCCCAGGCTTTCGGTCACCCGCTCAACAAAGGCGATGCGGTTCGGCAATCCGGTCAGTTGGTCATGGTAGGCCAGGTGGGCTAACTGCTCCTCAATGCGCCTCCGCTCGGTCATATCGCGCGATGTGGCGAGATACCCCCTCAGCCTGCCGGCCTCGTCCCGCAGGGCTCGAATCAGGGTTTCGAACCACGCATAGCTCCCGTCGCCTTTACGGATCCGATGAGGGACACGCACGGGCGCACCATCAGCCAGGTTGCCTGCCGCTTGGAGCACCGTGCGGGAGTCTTCCGGGTGGACGAGGTCGGCCAAGCCGATCTCGCGAAAGTCTGCCGGCGTGTAGCCCAGCAGCCTCTCCACTGCAGGACTGGCGTATGTGACTCGGCCGCTCGTGTCAAAAGAGGCGATCAGGTCGGCACCATGGTCGGCGAGGAACCTGAGACACTGGGCCTCCTCCACCAGAGCGGCGTATCGCATCTCCTGAACTTCAGCCTCCCGGCGGACTTGACCAAGCCGCTGAAGAAGGAAAATGGACGCGGCGGCACCGGCAAAAGCGAGCAACCATGCGATCATGCCACGCGCTCCTCTCGTTCGGGCGAGTGTCAGCGGCGGAGCGAGTCACGGTCCTGTGCGTGCCCCCAAAAGCGTGACCTGTTACAAAACGCACCAGCATGGTGCATTATACTAAAGATAGTTTATCACTATATTGTGCACATTTGTACTCTTGTCGAAGACTTGTGGGAAAAATAGTCGAGGCCGCGACTTGCGCGGCCTCGGTAGGTGTTTCGTATGCGGCGTTCCCTAGCTGCCTGTGCTGGAATAGAAGCGGGTTCCCAGGCTCCAGAAGGCGTAGGAGGCGACCAGTACCACCACGCCAATCACAGGGGTAGCCCAGGCGAGCATGGGCATTGAGAGCTGGCTCGTCTTGTCGAGGAGAACGTGTGCGGGGAAGTAGTTAATAAACGCAAAGGGAACCACGGTCGTCAGGGCGATCTGCAGGGCCTTGTGGTAAATGGAGACGGGGTAGTTGATCAACTGGCGGGCCGGAAAGACCAGGCTCCAGTAGAAGGTGTAGGTCCGCGTAGTCCAGAAGGCCAATGTCGCTACAACAATGATCGCCCCGCCGAGAATGAACCCCCCACCAATCGCGGTGAGAACGAGGTAGACCAGTTTGCTCAGGGTCAGCCGGATATCGGCGGCCTGGACGGCGAAGAGAAACGCGGCGATCGAGAAGACAAACTGCCCCATACCGGCGATCGGCGATTGGCTGCCCAGCACGGTGACCAGCGGGTTAATGGGCCGCAGAAGCGCCCGATCAAAGGTGCCCTGGCGGATCTGGTCTTCAAAGGAGTGCAGGCTGAAGAAGAAGGAGACGGCCACACCCCAGGCGAGAATCGCCAGGGCGTAGAGCAGTACGATCTCCTCCAGCATCCAGCCGTCAATGGTCTGAAACCGCTGGGTGAGCCAGTAGAGCGAGACAAACTGCCCGCCATAGGTCAGCACCATGGAGATAATGCTGGCTACAAAGTTAAAGCGATACTGCATTTGCGACCGCGCCTGCGCCATGATCATGCGCAGGTAGCTTGACCAGTTGTGCTGTACCATTCGCTAACCTCCCTGCATGACCAGCTTGCGCTGGCCAGCCGTCCACATGCTGTAGAGAAGACCGACCGCGATTGCCGCCCAGAGGGCCTGGAGCCCAAGAGCCTGCCAGAGGGCGCCGCCGGTCAGCGTTCCCGCCAGAATGGCGGAGGGAACGAAGTAGATCCCTGCGAAGGGCAGATAGGTCGCCACGTTTGCGATCCAGTCCGGCAGGTAATAGAGCGGAATGAAGGAGCCGGAGAAGAGGGACGAGGCGATTCCCCAGAGTTGCTCGGCCTCGTCGAACTGGACAGTCCACAGCGCAATCAGGGAGAGCCCCATTTGGAAACTTGCGGTGATCACCCAGGCGACCAGGCCGCTGAACATGAAGAGCAGCAAAGTCGTCAGCGACGGAACCTCCAGCTTGAAGATCGCCCAGATCAGAACATAGATCGGCATGGAGCGGAAGAGCCGGAAGAAGGAACGCCCCAGGAAATCCCCCAGAATGCGGAGGGGCAGGGCCACGGGCTTGATCAGTTCCAGGCCAACGTCGCCCATGCGGAACTTATAGCTCACTTCCCAGGTGGGCAGGAAGTGGAGTTCCGAAAGGAAGCGGGTCGCGATTACGTAACCCATCTGGCGCTGGAGGGCAGCCGGATCGTCGCGGAGCAGGGCAGACCAGATACCCGCGTATAGGACAAACCAGATCACACTTGAGCCGAGTCCAAGCCAACCTTCTACCTTGTAGGCGGCCTGGTGCCGGAACCCCTGGGTGACGAAAGCGAAGAGTGAGCGCATGGTTCTCGGTAAACCTCCCCCACGAGAAAAGAGAGCCCCGATGCGTTTAGACGTGGCGAAGAGGTGTTCTGTTCCGGAAGGTGTAGAATTCTCACCATGCCTACGGTTACAGTCTCCGCCTTCATCTACCAGATTCGTGGAAAATGACACAAGAGCCAATCAGTGGCAGACAACCGGGAGGACTCTGCAAGGCCCGCGTTGAACTATGAGAAATACTCCAAACCGACGAGGTCAACAAAAAACATGAAAGCAGAGACTCTGAACGCCTTCTTCCTGGCTGCTAGGAACAGCATGACCATGGAGGTCAAGTCCGAGATCAAGCGAATCGGCTTGAGGGTGGACCCGTCCGAACACGTGACCGATGAGGTAACCGTCTACCTGTCCATGGTCGGCGGCCTGCGGGGCATGGTTCTGGTTGGCATGAACCTGGCCACTGCTCGGTCCATGGCCACCACCATGGTCGGCGAACCGCAGGAGGAACTGACAGAGATGGGCCTCTCCGCCCTGGCGGAAATGGGCAACCTGATCGCTGGCGGCGCCTGCATTGAGTTGGAGAAGGTCGGAATCACGGCAGATATCACTCCGCCGACAATCATGATCGGTCCGAAGTCACGCATCTCGACACTGGGGGTCCAGCGGTTCATTATCCCCATGTCTACAAAACACGGCCCCGTCAACCTGCATATTGCAGTGGAAGAGCAACTGTAAACAGGGAGTAAAAAAGCCCCGAGACACATGGTCTCGGGGTTTTCGCTTAGGCCTCCATAACAGTTGGGGGCCGGTCTCTCATCTGCACGGTAATCGCGCCCACAACCACCAGGAGGATCCCGAGGGACTGCACCAAGGTCAGGCTCTCGTGCAGCAGTGGCACCGCCAGGACTGCGGTGAAAACAGGCTCGAGAGTGCTGATAATCGCGGCCCGGGTCGGCCCCACGATCGGAAGCCCCGCGAATAGGGTGATCAGCGCTAGAATGGTCGAGCAGAGTGCGAGACCAGCGGCGGCTCCGATTGCCGGCAGCGATGGCACGCTCTGCCCCGTGCCCAGGGAGATCGCGAGGTAGACCAGGGCGGCTCCGAGGGTCACATGGGCCGAGACCCGTACAGGCGGTACCCCTTGCGACCAGCGCTCACCCACGATCATGTAGGCAGCGTAGAGGGCAGCCGCTGCCAGGATCATGATCAATCCCTGGAGCGTGAAGTTGCCTGAGCCGGCGCCCAGGAGCATCCAGGTTCCTACGCCGGTCAAGAGCAGGCCGAGGAAGCCCTTGCGCCCCATGTGCTCGTTGCGGAACAGCCCAACCATGGCAATCATGGCAGGGTGCAGGTAGAAGATGCCCGTGGCCATGCTGGCATCGATATGCGGCAGGGCGCTGAAGTAGAGCAGGGCCACCATGGCCATGCCGAGCCCACCCAGGGCGATCAACTGCAGACGTTTGGCGAGGGAGACTCCCCCCAACTGCCCTCGCACAGCCAAGTAGAGCCAGAGTGCCAGCGCCGCCAAGGAGAAGCGGGCTGCTCCAAGGGTAATGGCGTTAGCGCCGAAGGAGTAGGAGATCTTGCCGAGGATCGGGTTCGTCGAATAGCCTAGCGCTGAGATGGCTACCAGGACGGCGCCCAGTGTTGTGGATGACATACGCTGTTTGCTCATAATGAAGCTATTCTAGATCGGGCCAGCCAAAAAAGATAGATGGCTCCTCCACGAAATCTGCACACCGCCTCCGTACGGGTTCGACATTCTCTCACTACCATGAGAGTCACAAACCACTTCTGTTACGGAGGGATCCTCTCATGACACCTCGCACAGTCTTCGCTGCCTTTGTCGGCGTTTCCGCTCTCGCCTTTGGCCTGTTCTGGTACTCCATGTCCCAGCTAGAAGCCGCCCCGGCCCCCACAATCCAGGTGGATGTCGCCCGTGCCAACACACCTCAGGGACGAGGGCCGGGAGCCCAACAAAACCAGGGGCTGCGGGAGCTACACAACGTAGAGATGCCCGGTCAGGTCTTCCAGCAGTACGCCCGCCAGTCGGCCCAGGAGCGGCGGGACGCCCAGGGAGTGGGCCAAGGTCAGGGTCAGGGCCGGGGGCAGGGTCAGGGGCGGCGGCTGAACCAGTCCCAGACCCCAACGACCAGCTCCAGCCAGTCCAAGTGATCAAGTGGCACCAACCAGCAGCCTTCTCATTGCAGACGCGCCCCGATCTTGTGGTCGGTGGCGCGTTTTGTGCGTGAACCCACTCTTGCATTCTGCCTGCCCAAGGCGTATAGTCTGTTTCATGCAGAACGTTCTCTAGTGTACGAGGTGATCATTCTTGCCCAACAGCCGACTGGAGCTAGGCGAACTCTGGCGTCAGGTTAGCCGTGAAATGCATGAGCGCATAAAGGACGCCTTCAAGGAGATCGCCTTCTCCCCCATGAAGCACACCCTGCTCCACCACATGCACAAGCAGCCCGGCGTGACCGTCAACCAGTTGGCGCGAGACTCCGGCACCGTCAAGAGCCATGTCTCCAAGCTTGTCGACCAGCTGGCGAGCGAGGGCGTGGTCGAGAAGCGGCCCGACCCTACCGATCAGCGGTTGGTGCGCCTATACCTCACCCCGCTTGCGGAAGAGAGGCGGGCCGAAGCCCAGCGCCGCTTGGAAAGCGCCTGGCTGAACGCGATCGACACCCTGGACGACGCGGAGCTGGAGGTCGCCGTTCTCGGGCTGCGCACCATGCTGACCGCACTCCAGCGGACCCGCCCGGCCCCCGTTCCGGAATCAGCGCACGCAAAAAAGAACGGAGATGAAACCTGGTGACCAGACTGATCAAGTACCTGAGACCCTTCGCCATCTCCGTGGGTGGCGTGCTGGTCCTTGTTCTCCTCCAATCCCTGGCCGAGCTCTATCTACCCACACTCATGTCGGATATCATCGACACCGGCGTGGTGAAGGGCGATACCGACTATATCTGGCAGGTCGGCGGTCTCATGCTGCTGGTGGCTGGCGGCAGCGCGGTCTGCACGACCGTTACCGCCTACCTCTCCGCGAAGATCGCCGCCGGCTTCGGCCGCAACCTGCGCTCCACGATCTTCAGCCGAGCGGAGAGCTTCTCCCTACACGAGTTCGACAAGCTCGGCACCGCCACCATGATCACCCGCACCACCAACGATATTGTACAGGTGCAGACCGTCCTGATCATGATGCTCCGAATGATGATCGGCGCGCCGATCATGGCGGTGGGTGGCCTCTTCATGGCCCTCTCCAAAGATACCGGTCTCTCCGTGATCTTCCTGGTGGTGCTGCCGGTCCTCGGCGGTCTAATCGCCTTCGTGGCCACCAAGGGCGTGCCGCTCTTCAAGCAACTCCAGGTCAAGCTCGACAAGCTGAACCTGGTGCTGCGCGAAAACCTGACCGGCATTCGCGTCATTCGTGCCTTCGACCGACTCAACTACGAGACAAAGCGCTTTGCCGAGGCGAACGAGGACCTAACCGGCACGGCGATCAAGGTGAACAAGATCATGGCGGTCATGATGCCCGCGATGATGACCGTCATGAACTTCACCTCCCTCGCCATTGTCTGGTTCGGCGGGATCCGGATCGATGCCGGGCATATGGAGGTCGGCGATATGATGGCGTTTATCCAGTACGCCATGCAGATCATGTTCTCGTTCATTATGGTCTCCATGATGTTCGTCATGATCCCACGGGCCGAGGCCTCCGCTGTCCGAATCAACGAGGTCCTGACCACCGTGCCCGAGACTACCGATCCGGTCCAGCCGAAGCAGGCCAACAGCCAGCGGGGCTACCTGGAGTTCCAAGACGTCACCTTCAGCTACCCCGGCGCCGAGGAACCGGCGATCCGGCATATCTCATTCAGCGCCAAACCCGGCCAGGTGACGGCGATCATTGGCGGCACCGGCTCCGGTAAGTCCACCCTAATCAGCCTGATTCCCCGCTTTTATGATGTCGACAGCGGCCGGGTTCTCGTGGACGGTGTCGATGTCCGCGAGATGACCCAGCAGACGCTACGTGCCAAGATCGGCTTTGTGCCCCAGAAGGCGGTGCTCTTCACCGGCACCATTGCCGACAACATTCGCTATGGCAAGGAAGACGCCTCCGACGAAGATGTCCGGCGCGCCGCCGAGGTGGCCCAGGCCATGGAGTTTATCTCCGGCATGAAGCAAGGCTTTGACTCCGAGATCGCTCAGGGTGGCAACAACGTCTCCGGCGGTCAGAAGCAGCGGCTCTCGATCGCTCGGGCGTTGGTCCGGCGCCCCGAGATCTATGTCTTCGACGACTCCTTCTCCGCCCTGGACTTCAAGACCGATGCCCGCCTGCGCGCCGCCCTGCGCGAGGAGACCGCCGAGTCCACGGTGTTGATCGTGGCCCAGCGCGTCGCTACCGTCATGGATGCCGACCAGATTATCGTGCTGGATGAAGGGCAGATCGCCGGCATAGGCACCCACAAGGAACTGATGAAGAACTGCGATGTCTACCGAGAGATCGTCTCCTCGCAGCTCTCTGAGGAGGAACTGGCATGAGCGACGAAAAGAAGAGCCTCCCCTCCGGCGGTCCCGGCCGCGGCCCTGGTGGTCCTGGCGTTCACGGCGGCCCCATGGGCATAGCCATGCCGGTCCAGAAGGCCAAGGACTTCAAGGGAACACTCCGCCGGCTCATGGTCTACCTGAAGCCCCGCCGCCTCCACCTGGTGGCGATCTTCAGCCTGGCGGTTCTTAGCACCGTCTTCGGGATCTTCAGCCCCAAGATCCTCGGCAAGGCCACGACCAAGCTGTTTGAGGGGATCATCGCCAAGTTCATGGGCGTTCCCGGCGCCAAGGTGGACTTTGACTATATCGGCCAGATCATGCTACTGCTGATCGGCCTCTACCTGGTCAGCGCTCTCTTCAGCTACGTTCAGCAGTACATTATGGCCGGCGTGGCGCAGCGGACCGTCTTCGACCTGCGGCGCGACGTGAAGGCCAAGCTGAATCGGCTCCCGCTCAAGTACTTCGACTCCCGGACCCACGGCGAGATCCTGAGCCGAGTCACCAACGACATCGACACGATCGCCAACACGCTCCAGCAGTCGATCACCCAGTTGATCACATCGGTCGTGACGATCATCGGCGTGATCATAATGATGCTCACCATCAGCCCCGCCCTGACCGGCATTACCGTGCTGACCCTGCCGCTCTCGATCATCGTAACGGTCAGCGTCGCGAAGCGGTCACAGCGGCAGTTCAAGGATCAGCAGAAGACCCTGGGCGAGCTGAACGGCCACGTGGAGGAGATGTACACCGGTCACAAGGTGGTCAAGGCGTTCGGCCACGAGGCCAGGTCGATCGCTGAGTTCAACCAGATCAATGAGCGCCTTTACGATTCGGCCTGGAGGGCCCAGTTCTTCTCCGGCCTGATCATGCCCCTCATGATGTTCGTCGGCAACCTTGGGTATGTGCTGGTCTCGGTCATGGGCGGCATTTACGTCACGAAGCGGCTAATCGACATCGGCGATATTCAGGCGTTTATCCAGTACGCTCGCCAGTTCACCATGCCGATCACCCAGACCGCCCAGATCACCAATATCATTCAGTCCACCGTAGCAGCGGCCGAGCGGGTCTTCGAGGTGCTGGACGAGGAGGAGCAGGTCGCAGAGACCTCCACCCCCGTTACCCTGACCGAGCCCAAGGGTGAGGTCCACTTCGAGCAGGTCACGTTTGGCTACAAGCCCGACACACCCCTGATCGAGGGGATGTCGATCGAAGCAAAGCCCGGTCAGACCGTGGCAATCGTGGGTCCGACCGGCGCCGGCAAGACCACACTGGTCAATCTGCTCATGCGTTTCTACGAGCTGCAGGGCGGCCGGATCACGATCGATGGGGTCGATATCACCGACTTCCGTCGGGGCGACCTGCACCGCTTGTTCGGCATGGTGCTCCAGGATACGTGGCTCTTCAACGGCACGATCCGGGAGAACATTGCCTACGGCCGCGAGGGTGCTACCGAGGAGCAGATTATCCAGGCGGCTCGCATGGCTCATGCTGACCACTTCATTCGCACCCTGCCGGAGGGCTATGACACCGTACTGAACGAAGAGGCGTCAAATATCTCCCAGGGGCAGAAGCAGTTGCTGACCATCGCTCGGGCCTTCCTGGCAGACCCGGCGATCCTGATCCTGGACGAGGCGACATCCAGCGTGGATACCCGCACGGAGCTTCAGATTCAGCGGGCCATGGCCGAGCTTATGAAGGGGCGCACCGCCTTTGTGATCGCCCACCGGCTCTCCACCATTCGCGATGCCGACCTGATCCTGGTCATGAACCAGGGCTCCGTGATCGAGCAGGGAACCCACCACGAGTTGCTGGAGCGAGGAGGCTTCTACGCCGACCTGTACAACAGCCAGTTCACGGGGGCCCTGGACCCAGCCGTCTAGGCAAGAGCAGAACGGCCCGCTTCTCCACCACCGGAGAGGCGGGCTTTTCTTATCCCCAATTTCACAGAGATAGGGCGAACGCCCTATTCGGCGACAAGGTTGCGCCAAGGCGATTGACAGGGGGACCAAGGGCATGGTAAATTGCCATTGCGAGTGAGAACCATTATCAATTGGAGGCGAGTTTCTTGAACACCCGTCGACTTCTTTCCGGAGTGCTCTCCGTCATTGTGGCCACTGGACTCCTGGCCGGCTGCGGCACTGCGCCGACACCGGCACCTTCAGCGGCTGGACAGCCGAGCACCGCATCCCCGGAGCCGGCGAAGGATCAGGTAGTTAATATCTACACAGCCCGTCATTATGCGGTTGATGATGTGCTCTACGCCGAGTTCACGAAGCAGACCGGGATCAAGGTCAACGTGGTCAAGGGCACTGCCCCGGAGTTGATCGAGCGGCTGAAGCGTGAGGGCGAGTCCACCCCGGCCGATCTCTTTGTCACGGTCGATGGCGGCGTGCTGAACACGGCCAAACAGGCTGGCGTGCTCCAGCCCGTCAAGTCCGCAGCCGTTGATCAGAACGTCCCGGCGAACCTCCGTGACTCGGAGAATCAGTGGATCGGCCTGTCTACCCGAGCCCGTGTGATCGTATACTCCAAGGAACGGGTGAAGCCCGAGCAACTCTCTACCTATGAGGACCTGGCCACCGACAAGTGGAAGGGGAAGCTCCTGGTCCGCTCGTCCACCAACCTCTACAATCAGTCGCTGGTCGCCTCCATGATCGCCCTGAACGGCGAGCAGGCCGCGGCAGACTGGGCAAAGGGGATCGCCGCCAACCTGGCCCGCGATCCGGAGGGAGGCGACCGTGACCAGGCCAAGGGGATCGTGGCTGGCCTGGCGGATGTCGCCATTATGAACACCTACTATGTCGGCCAGTTGATCAACTCCAAGGACGCCGAAGAGGTGAAGGTTGGCCAGGCGGTTGGCGTCTTCTTCCCCAACCAGCAGACTACCGGCACCCATGTCAACATTAGCGGTATTGGTCTGACCAAGCACAGCAAGAACCCGGAAGCGGCCGTGAAGCTGATCGAGTACCTGACTGGCCAGGAAGCGCAGGAGATCATGTCCCGGGAGAACTTCGAGTACCCGGTCAACCCGAAGGCCAAGTGGCCCGAGTTGCTTGCCTCCTGGGGCCAGTTCAAGGCGCAGCAGATCGACTTCGCCAAGCTGGGCGAGAACAACAAGCTGGCCGTTCAGCTTATGGATAAGGCAGGCTGGAAGTAATCATGGCATGGGCGACGCTGGTCCGGGATCTACGCAAACACAGCAATGGGTGGCTTGTGATCAGCCTGTTCGGGGCGGCAGTGGTTCTGCTGCCCCTGCTTCCCATTCTGCTCTCCCTCTTCGGAGCGCCCAACGAGAACTGGCTGCACATTAAGCAGTACCTGTTGAACAGCTACCTGCTCCAGTCCTTCTGGCTGGCCCTCGCAACCGCGTTCTTCACCGTGGTCATAGCTGTGCCCCTGGCCTGGCTTGTCGCCGCCTACCAGTTCCCCCTGCGCCACTTCTTCCGCTGGGCGCTCATGCTGCCCCTTGCCATTCCGCCCTATATCGCTGCCTATACCTACAGCACTATGTTCAGCTATACCGGTGTCGTGCAGACAACCCTCCGTGAGCGCTTCGGTATCACCCCGGACCCGCGGTTCTTTGGGATCATGTCCATGCGCGGTGCGGTCTTTATCTTCGCACTCTTCCTCTTCCCCTATGTCTACATCGTTACGAAGTCCTTTTTGGAGCGGCAGAGCGGCTCCTTCGTAGAGAGCGCGATCCTCCTGGGCCGGACCCCGACAGCGATCTTCACCCGGATCATTCTCCCGCTGGCTCGCCCGGCGATTATCGGGGGGGTGACCCTGGTGATCTTCGAGGTGCTGAGCGACTATGGCGTCACCAACTACTATGGCGTCCAGACGATCTCAACCGCTATCTTCCGCACCTGGTTCGGCATGTACGATGTCGACTCAGCGATCCGGCTAGCCGCCTGGCTCATGGTCGGCATTCTCGGCCTCTTTATCCTGGAGCGGGTCATGCGCCAGAATCGCCGGTTCAGCGCCTCCAGCAGCAAGTCGCGGCCGCTGGTGCCCCGCAAGCTGCGAGGGCCGCAGGCGCTCGGCGCCACCCTGTTCTGCAGCGTGATCTTCGCCCTCTCCTTTTTGATCCCGCTGATCCAGCTAGGGGTCTGGGCCACCTGGACCTATACCGATGTCTTCACTGCAGCCTTCTGGCGGCTGACCGGGAACACCCTTCAGGTCGCCCTGCTGGCCACAGGGCTGATCATGGTTCTGGCCGTTGTTGTGGCCAATGTCTACCGCACGCAGGCCAACCGCTTCGCCCAGGCGCTCTCCCGCCTGGTCACGGCAGGCTACTCAATCCCCGGAGCGATCGTCGCGGTGGGGGTGCTGGCGGTCTTTATCTGGCTGGATCGGTTCTTGGCCCCGCTCTACTCCCGCCTGGGTTTGGGGAACGCCCCGCTCGTCCTGAGCCTGTCGGTGGTCATGCTGATCGTCGCCTACGTTGTCCGGTTCATGGCGACCGGCTACAACGCCGTCGAGGCGGGGTTTGACAAGGTCGGCACCCGCTACCTGGAGGTGGCCCGGACCCTTGGTCACGGGATCACACAGGCCTTCTTCAAAGTCGACATCCACCTGATTAAGGGTGCGATCCTCAGCGGCACGGTGCTCACCTTTGTCGAGATCGTGAAGGAGCTTCCCCTGGCACTCCTGCTCCGGCCCTTCAACTTTGAGACACTGGCCACGAAGGCCTACCAATACGCCAGCGACGAGCAGATCCACCAGGCGGCGATCCCCTCCCTGTTCATAATTGGGGTGAGCATGCTCTCGGTCTTGCTGCTGAACCGCCTGGGCAAGGAGGCAGAGCGATGAGCTTTGTAGAGGTGCAACGGATTTCCTTCGCCTACGAACCGAATGAGGCGCCGGTGATCAACAACCTCTCGTTTTCCATGGAGAAGGGCGAGACTGTAGGCATTCTGGGGCCTAGCGGCAGCGGGAAGAGCACCCTGCTCCGCCTGATCGCTGGGCTGGAGACGCCGTTGACAGGCACGGTAAAGATCGACGGTCGGACGGTGGTGGATCAGCATACCTTTATTCTCCCGGAGAAGCGGGGGGTGGGCATGGTCTTCCAGGACTACGGCCTCTTCCCCCACCTCACCGTGGCGGAGAATGTCGAATTCGGTCTGCATCGGCTCTCCCGGTCCGACCGCCGGGCCCGTCTGGCGGAGATGTTTGATCTCGTACAACTGTGTGGGTTTGAGCGGCGCTACCCGCACGAACTGAGCGGTGGGCAGCAGCAGCGTGTCGCCCTCGCAAGGGCGCTGGCGCCCCGGCCCTCGATCCTGTTGATGGACGAACCTTTTAGCAACCTGGACACCGACCTGAAGGCCTCGATCCGGCGTGAGCTGCGCGAGATCCTGGACAAGGCCAGGATGACCTGCCTCTTTGTCAGCCACGACCAGCATGACGTGGGGGCAATCTGCCACCGCACGGTGGTGATCGGCCACAAGCTGCCCTGCCCCCCCGACCTGCGGCTGGCGGAGGTGCCATCGGTTTAGCCTTTGGTGCCATGCGTGGGCGGTCGCGCGGGTGTAGAATCAAGGCGAAATCCCTGCAACGAAGGAGCGATCGCCGCGATGGCCATGCTGACCGATGCCATGAAGCAGATGATTGCAGCCCAGCAGTGCTTTGTCGGGACCGTGAGTCCCGACGGCCTGCCGAATGTGGCCCCGAAGCGCTCCACCCGGGTCTATGACGACGAGACCCTGCTCTTCAACGAAGGGACCGGCCGCCAGACCTATACCAACGTGATCAACGGCTCCCGGGTCGCAATCGCCGTGGTCAACCGGGACGAAATGGACGGCTACCGCTTCCTGGGCACCGCCACGGTGCATGAGTCCGGTCCAATTTACGATGACGCCGCAGCCGCGAACCTGAAGGTCGGCCGGCCGGCACCCCGAGCGGTGGTGACCGTCCGGGTCGATGCGATCTACAGCCTGAAGCCCGGCCCCACGGCCGGCACCCAGATTGCGTAAGCGCACAGCACGAGGGCTCCAGGGGCAATCCCTGGGGCCCTCGCTTTGCGACTTGGCGGTGCATTTACCCCCATTCCAGGCTCTGGCGGAGGCAAAGGAGGAATTGGCCGGACCAGACGGGAAAATATCGGTAACGCTTTTGTGAAGATTCCTCAAGCAGGGCCATGGGCCTCATAGCAACAGCAAGCGCCCCGGCGGTCTTGAGGAGGATACGAGGCGGGAAGGAGGGAACCGTCGGCCGGGCCCAGGAGGACGAACAATATGTCGGGTTGTAAGGAGGCGCAAATACGATGACCTTCCAGACGTCACGCAAGATCCCGGCTCCGCCAAGGAGTGTCTTTGCTGCGTTCGCGGACAGCGCTCGCCTGGCGGTCTGGTGGGGACCGGATGGTTTCACCAGTACCTTCAGGACTTTTGAGTTTAAGCCGGGCGGGAAATGGTCGTTCATCATGCACGGACCGGACGGGAAGGACTATCCCAACGAGATTGAGATTGCGGAGATTGAGCCACCCACGAGAATCGTTATCCACCACGTATCACAGCCGCGGTATCTCCTGACAGTAACGCTAGCGTCAACGGCGGACGGTGGTACTCTGGTCGGTTGGAGTCAGGATTTTGAGGATCCTGATGTGGGTCACCGCATGGAGCGAATCGTGGTGCCGGCAAACGAGCAGCTTCTTGATCGGTTATCGACAGAGGTGTTGCGCAATCCCGGCTGAGACCAAACGGCGGGGCCGATGTACTCGCGAGGGTCGCATGCGTGTGGTTCTTCACCGCACCGAACGAATCGCTCACCCTTAGGACCGCCGGATCACCGGCGGTCCTAAGTCCGAGCAGGGCACGCTAGCGACTCGTCGCTACCTTATAAGCAGCCAGAAAAGTGTTGACAGTCACCAGAAATACGTGGTAACATACATCTCCTTCAATGCCGCAGGTGCGTCAACGACTTCATGCGGAGGCAAGAACGATGCACGATTCGATTCGGATCAAGGGCGCCCGGGAGAACAACCTGAAGAATATCACGGTCGAGATCCCCAAGAACAAGCTGGTGGTGCTGACCGGACCGTCTGGCTCTGGCAAGTCGACCCTGGCGATGGATACCCTCCAGCGGGAGTGCCAGCGCCAGTACATGGAGTCAATGGGCATGGTCGCCGACTCAATCGGCAAGCCCAAGGTCGAGGCGATCATCGGCCTTTCGCCATCGATCAGCGTAGGGCAGCACGTCACGAACCGCAACCCGCGCTCCACCGTAGGTACCGTGACCGATATCTACACCTACTTGAGGGTGATCTTCGCCCGGGCCGGCGAGCGCCCGTGCCCGACCTGCGGCCAGATTGTTCCGCCACCCCGGGCTTCCACCACCACGTATGGTGGAGACGACGAGGGGCAGCAGCAAGAGTGGGTCGATTGTCCCCACTGTGGTACCAAGCTGGAGAAGCTGACCAGCTCTCACTTCTCTTTCAACGTCCCCGAGGGCGCCTGCGAGACCTGCTCCGGCGTCGGTCAGGTGGCCAGCCTCAACATGGCGGCCATCTTCGATCCTTCCAAGTCCATGCGCGCTGGCGGCGTTGCGCTGTTTAACAGCGAGATGTGGCTCAACTATCAGATCGGCATTCTGCAGGCTGCCAGCAAGCATTATGGCTTCACCTTTGACCCGGATCTGCCGCTGGAGCAGTACTCAGACATCCTGCGGGACCTGCTCTACTACGGTGTCGAGAGCGAGGAGTTCAGCCGCCACTTCCCTGGGGTGAAGCCCCCGAAGTCGGTGGCGGCTGGCCGCTTTGAGGGCGTCGTTACGGGCTTGTGGCGCCGGTACAAGGAGTATGGCCCTGGTACCGAGGGCGGCATGACCAGCAGCGAGTTCTTCCAACAAGGGACCTGCCCCACCTGCCAGGGCGCCAAGCTGAAGCAGAGCAGCCTTGCGGTCAAGGTCGGCGGCGTGGGGATCAACGAGATCGCTGAGTGGCCGCTGGAAGGCGTGCTCGCCTGGGCGGAGGGCGTCCGGTCGGAGCTTTCCGCTGAGTCCATGGAGATGCTCGAGACGATCCTTGCGGTCGAGGTGCCGACCAGACTGCGGCGAATCCTCGACGTGGGACTGGGCTATCTCTCGCTGAGCCGCCAGTCGGTTACCCTCTCCGGCGGCGAGGCACAGCGATTGCGCCTCGCCTCCCTGCTGGGCTCGGGCCTGACCGGCGTGCTCTATATCCTGGACGAGCCAACCGCCGGGCTCCACGCCCGGGATACGGCGGGACTGATTCAGGTGCTCAAACAGCTCCGCGATCTTGGCAACACCGTTCTGGTGATCGAGCATGACGTGGAGATGATGCGCGCAGCCGATCACGTGATTGATATGGGCCCGGGCGCCGGCTCCATGGGTGGGCGAGTCGTTGGCGAGGGCAGCCTCACAGAGTTGATGACCGCTCCGGAGTCGGTGACGGGCGCGTACCTGCGTGAGGAGCAGAGCTACAAGCCCAAGGCGGCACGGCGGAAGGGCACGGGACAGTGGGTCACGGTCCGGAATGCCCACGCCCGCAACCTGAAGAACGTGACGGTCTCCTTCCCGCTTGGGTGCCTGGTCTCCGTGACCGGTGTCTCGGGCTCCGGCAAGTCTACGCTGGTCTTTGACCTGCTTGCGGAGGGCGCCAAGGGGAACCTGCGACCTGAGGGCTGTGACGGGCTGGAGGGAGTTGAGCAGGTTGGCAACTGGATCACGGTCGACCAGTCGCCAATCGGGCGGATGCAGCGCTCGAATGTGGCGACCTACACCGAGGTCTACACCGCCCTGCGGAACCTGTACGCCGGTCTGCCGGAGGCGAAGCGGCTGAAGCTTACGGCCAAGCACTTCTCGTTCAATACCCCAGGCGGTCGCTGTGAGCATTGCCAGGGTCTCGGCGTGGTGACCGTGGGGATGATGTTCATGGCCGATATCGAAGTGCGCTGCCCGGCCTGCAAGGGGCGCCGCTTCCAGGAGGAGGTCCTCCAGGTCACCTACCAGGGCCATACAATCTCAGACGTGCTGGATATGACGGTGCAGGAAAGCCTGGCTGTCTTCGAGGGGAACGAGAAGGTGGCGGAGATGATCCGCCTCCTCTGCGAGGTTGGGCTAGGCTACCTGCACTGGGGCCAATCGGTCCGGACGCTCTCGGGCGGCGAGGGGCAGCGGATTCGGCTGGCGACAGAGCTTGCTAACCGTTCGAAGAAGCACACCCTCTACCTGCTAGACGAGCCCACGACAGGACTGCACCCGGCCGATGTACGGCAGCTGACCGTGCTACTACAGAAGCTCGTCGACTCCGGCAACACGGTGATTGTCGTGGAGCATAACCTGGAACTGATCCGGGAGTCGGACTGGATCATTGACATTGGGCCGGAGGGCGGGCTGAAGGGGGGCCAGATTATCGCCCAGGGGACGCCCCTGGAGGTGGCCGCTGTCCGCGAGTCGTACACGGGCCAGTTCTTGCGGGAAGCCCTTGGCTGAATTGGGCCATACCGGACCAGCCCCAACAGGGCCCCAAAACAAGAGTGAGGCGCCTGCACGAACTGCGTGCGGGCGCCTCACTCTTTAGAACTCCCGTCGCCGGAAGGCAGACATCCCAGCGAGGAGGACTCCCACCAGGTAGAGCAGGCCGTAGAGCAGCATCCAGCCGGAAGGGTCAGACCCCAATTGCAGCTGAATGAACCCCGAGTCGCCGATCCCGTTTCGCAAGTGTCCGGTCACCCAACCATTCATGCTGGCGCCCGGCAGGAGGAGCGAGAGCATGACGCCCGAGAGCTCCATCATCGGTAGGCGCAGCATGTGCCCCCCCAACTCCAGCAGGTTGCCCAACCAGGTAAACAGCAACAGGAGGAGGGCGCCGACCCCGGCCCCCACAGGACCGGTCAGGGCGCTCAGCCAGAGCGTAAGGGCGAGTTGGATCAGCGGTGCGAGGGTGAAGATCGGCAGCCCGAGCAACCACCCTGACGGCCAGATGCCCGTGATCCAGCCGAAGGTTATCAGGATCGCCAGGTAGAAGAGGGCTGCATAAGCGGCGACCCCTGCGCCCAGCCCCAGGAACTGCCCCAGGAAGACCCCCTGCCGGCGGGCCGGTCGGCTGATCACCATTTGGGCGCGTCCGGACTCCGAGTCCATGCCCGCCGTCACAATCGCCGCGAAGGAGGCGACGGTAGAGATGAGTAGGCCGGTGCAGACCAACATCATGGTGAGCAGTTGCTGGAGCACATTGATCTCCACCGCCGGGGCCGTGAAGTCCCTCGCCTCCGTTCGCAGGACGAAGGCAAAGAGCGCAACTGGCAGGGCCGAGGCGGGCACCAGGAGCCAGAGGAGGCGGCGTTGCAGAATCTCTCGGAGCTGAAAACCGGCGACGACCGCCCAATCAGCCACCAGCGTTCACCTCCCCCGGTGCGGTTACCAGATCGACAAAGAGATCCTCCAGGCTGCGGTGGCGGGGGACCAACTCGTGGAGCCGGGCGCCCGCCTGAACGATCGCCGCGGCCAGGTCTGGCACCTGGTCACTATCCGGGAGGACGACGCGCAGGCGTCCATCGGGCAGAGCGGTCACCGGTCCAAATGCGGCGAGCCGCTCAGGCGCCAGCGGCTCCGCCCGGAGTGTCACCTCGACCTGGCGCCCAGCCAGATCCGCCATGGTGCCCGTGGCTACGATCTGGCCCGCCCGGATCACGGCGAGGTGATCGCAGAGCTGTTCGAGCTCCGCTAGCAGGTGCGAGTTCAGGAAGATCGTGACCCCCTCCGCCTGCAACTCCCGCAGCAGCGTGCGAACGAAGCGGCGCCCAAGGGGATCGAGGGCGGCTGTCGGCTCGTCCAGGATCAGCAGGCGTGGGCGATGGAGGAGGGCGGCGCCTAAGGCGAGGCGTTGCCGCATTCCGTTTGAGAAGGTGGAGACCGGCCGCTCGGCTACATCCTGAAGACCGACCTGAGTGAGAACGGCGATCAGGCGCTTCCGGTCCGGCATCTGCCCGGCCAGGCGGCCGTAGTAGCCCAGGAGGTCAACCGCCTTCGGCCACTCGGGCATGCGGTAGTGCTCAGGCAGAAAGCCAAGGAGCGCTCTGGCCTGCCGGCTGCCGATCGGGTGACCGAAGATCGCACCGGTGCCCGCAGTCGGCTCGAGGAGGCCGGTCAGGAGCTTCACCACTGTCGACTTCCCGGCGCCATTGGGGCCCAGGAAGCCGAAGATCGAGCCGGCGGGGACGGTCAGGGAGATATTCTGGCAGCCCCGCGCCCGGCCGTAGAACTTCGTGAGCCCGTGTGTTTCGACTGCGATGTTCATGGCGCTACCGCACCGCCACGGCCAGCAACTCCTCGCGGGTGAGGGTACCGCCTACGTAGTAGGTGAAGCCGTCTTGCTGCCACACCAGGGCGCCGCCAGCCTCCTTCGGATAGTAGACCCCTTGCGCCTGACCGATCGCGACCGGCTCGCCCAACTCCGGGCCGACCGGGAGGGGAAGGGTATTCGCCAGGTCGGGGATCTGGCGAATCTGGTCGATCACCGATGCGGGCGCCCCCGCCAGTTGGCCCATCAACCCTGCCAGCGCCGGTAGGTCGACCCCGTCTGTGCCGCTCACCTGCAGTCCGGTCGCCTGAACGATCATGAGGCTACGGCCGTCTGCTCCCCGCCACTGCCGGGCGACCATCGTGGGCGTTACCACCTGGAAGGTCTGTCCCTTGAGCTTCGGGTCGAGGGAGGCCATGATCCCCTGGTCGTACAGCCAGTTGTTAATCGCGTCGACATCGGGCCGAAGGGTGAACGTGGCGGGGAGCCTGGCGCCCCAGCGGGTCGGTTCCGCCGGCAAGCCACTGGGGATGCTCGCAGGCTGAAGCAGAGGCTGCATTAATGCGGACGCCGCCTCAGGGGTGGTCGTCTCCATGGGAGGGAGCCGCTCGGGGCCGCTCACCTGGGCCAGCTTACGGACCAACTCGGGGGACAGCTTCTGATCCAGGCCCTCAATCGCATTGGCGATCGCTTGCGGGTTCGTCTCGACATAGGCGATCTTCTGTGTCCGGAAGATCGAAAGCCAGTTGGCAGCGGTGGCTCGCCAGGGATCGACGAGCAGAGTCGCCGTACAGAGCGCCAGAACGGCAGCGCCGACGGCGACGGGGCGCAGGCGTGGCATGGAAGTTTGCACGGGTAAGATCTCCTCCCACGGAATAGTTGGCACGGGGCTCTTAGCGACCACCGTTCGCACGGCGCCGAGAAGCAGTTGCGTCTCCTGGGCGGTGTTTGCCAGCGTTGTCAGTCGGGCGCGACAGGTCGGACAGGAAGCGAGGTGGCGCTGCAAGCGAGCGGATTGCAGTTCATGATCCAAAACGGCACGGAGATCACCTTCGGGTGGGTGAGTTAGCCACCAACTCATACTGCTCCTTGCACCTCCTTTCGGCACGGGCCAGTAGGGTTCCGACCGATCCGGGACGGCAGCGGGCCGCTTGGGCAATCTCCTTGTAGGAGAGTCCCTCGGCACGAAGTAAGAGGATCATCCGGTCGCGGGGCGGGAGCCGGTCGAGCGCGGACCGCACCAGCCGGGCCTGCTCGTGTTCGACCATCACCTGCGCCGGGTCCGATTCTCTTTCTGGGTAGAGATCGGTCAGTTGCGCATCTGACGGTGGGAGATCGAGGGTGCGCTGCCCGCGGCGGAGGGCGTCGTAGGCCAGGCGACTCACGACCTGGCGGAGCCAGGCGCCGGGATTCTTCACCGTTCCCTTTCCCTGGCCGAGGAGTCGAGTCACCGCCTCCTGGGCGGCATCTTCCGCCTCGTGACGGTTGCCCAAGAGCAGGAGCGCCCGCCGGAACGTCGCAGCATAGAGGTCCTGAAGATCCACCCAGTCACCTCCCTGATAGAAAGACGAGGACGCCCGCTCTTTGTGACAGCCGGCGTACACTCTCCTAATATTGTGCCGGTAATGGCGGCACCTTCTCCCGGGTATAGGCACGAAATGCGAACTTCTTCGGGATTCGGTCCCACTTGGCCCGCAAGCTCGCAGGCCGAGCTAGCGGTCCAGCCCTTCTGCACCCTGATTCGCGGTTCGCCGCCGTCGGCTCAGAGCCACCAGGACCAGCACCAGAACTGCCGCCACGACGCTGTCCGGCGCCAGTCGTTCGCCCAGCAGCAGGGTGGCGGCGATCACCGTTAGGAATGGCTGAAGGAGCTGCAACTGGCCAGTCCAGGCGATCCCGCCGAGCGCCAGCCCCTTGTACCAGGCGATAAACGCAGCGAACTGGCTCACCACACCCAGGTAGCCGAAGGCTAGCCACGCATTCACGGGCCCAGAGAGCCCTTTGGCGGCCAGCAGGATTGCGAAGGGTACAAGGAGAAAGGGGGCCGCGAGGAGCAATGCCCAACTAATGGTCTGCCAGCCACCCAGGGCGCGAGCCAGGCGCCCGCCCTCGGCGTAGCCCAGTGCAGCCGCTGCCACCGCTCCCAGCAACCCAAGGTCGGCCAGGTGAAGCGATCCACCCCCGGCCCGCAGCCCATAGGCGACCACCACGAGGCTTCCCAGAGCGCTCGCCAGCCAGAAGCCCAGGGAAGGGCGCTCGCCGTTGCGCAGGGAAGCGACCCCCGCTGTTGCAAGTGGAAGGAGCCCGAGCACCACTGCGCCATGCGAGGCCGGCAGGTACCCCATGGCCCAACTTGAGAGCAGGGGAAAGCCGAGAATTACCCCACCGGCAACCACGGCCAGTTGGCGCCACTCGGCTCCCGTCGGCAGCCGCCGCTGCCGGGTGAAGGCGAGCGCCAGCGCTGCCAGCACGGCCGCCAGCAGTGCGCGCCCGAGCGTCACCAACACTGGGTCGAAGGCGGCCACCGCCAGCCTTGTGGCGGGAAGCGTCAAACTGAAACCGGCTACTCCGACCAGTCCGAACCAGGTCCCCCGTTGCTGATTTCGCACCACCGTTGATTGCCCACCCCTGTGACCAGATTGCCCTCAGTATAGTGGCCACCCGTGGCGTTGTCCTCCGCCAATGGGAAGCCGGTTACTCCAGCCAAATCGGAAGGAGGAAAGAGCCGTGGTCGTCCGGTTTCGACAGATCTTCTCAGACCTTGCGGATCAGATCTATCGGGGGGACCTGCCGCCCGGGACCCAACTGCCTACGGAGCGGGCCATGGCGGCCCTGCTGGGCGTCAACCGCAGCACCGTAGCAATCGCCTATGCCGAACTGGAAGCGGCGGGGCTAGTGGAGCGGCGTCAGGGCAGTGGCACCTGGGTGCGGGGCGACCTGTGGGGGGTTGCTCCAGACTGGCAGCGGTACATACAGGACGGCGCCTTCCAGCCCACCACCCCACTGCTCCAACGCATTCGCGAAGCCCGTCGGCGCCCCGGTATGCTTGACCTCTCGGAAGGGGTGCTCAGCCCCGACCTCATGCCCCGGCTCATGCTGCAGGAGAAGATAAGCCGGCTCCAGTTGCGGGGCAACCTGGGCTATCCACATGCCCTTGGTGAGCCATGCCTCCGGGATGTCCTCAGTCGCTACCATGCCGACCGGCATGGCTTCCAGGCGGACCCGGAGACGGTTCTGGTGACAGGCGGTGGCCAGCAGGCCCTCTACCTGATCACGCGGGCACTTCTCCGCCCCGGCGACGCGATCGGCATTGAGCAACCCAGCTACTATTACTCGCTCTCCCTCTTCCAGTCCGCAGGAATCCGGCTGCTCCCGATCCCGGTTGATGAAGAGGGCGCCCGACCGGAGGCGATCCGGCACCTCTACCAGCGCCATCGGCTGCGGCTCGTCCTGCTGAACCCCATCTACCAGAACCCTACAACCACAACGCTATCGCACCCGCGCAGGGAGCAGGTCCTCGCAATCTGCCGCTCGCTGAATATCCCCCTCGTGGAGGATGACTCCTACGCCGACTTGGCGCTCGATAGCCCCCGCCCGGCCCCGCTAAAGGCACTCGACCGAGAAGGACGGGTGATCTATTTGGGGACACTGTCCAAGATCGCGGCCCCCGCCCTGCGCATTGGCTGGCTGATCGGGCCTAAACCGGTGATCGACCGGCTGGCAGACGTAAAGCAGCAGATGGACTTTGGCGGGAACACGATCGCCCAGTGGCTAGCGGCCGATCTGCTGAACTCGCCTGGGTGGGAGCAGCACCTGGACTCCCTACGGGCTGAGTTACGGCGGCGGCGGGACCGGTTTGCAACACGGCTCTCCGCCCTCTTCGGCGACATGATGCGATTCACGCTACCGTCCGGCGGAATGCACCTGTGGGCCTCCTGGACCGGGGCGGGCGCCGATCAGGAGCGGTTGGACCAGGCACTCCAGGCCGGCGTGATCGTCGCTCCCGGGCGGCTTTATGGAGCGACCGACGGATTCGTGCGGTTCACCTATGGACAGACCAGCGAGTCAGCGGCAGAGGAGGCGCTCCAGCGGCTGGCCCGGGCGTGGCTGACCGACGGTCTGCCGGACTGACGTTGCCATTACTCCACGACCACTGGCGCGAGTCAGGGCATTCAGGTCGTGTCGGCCGCCGGGGGTCGAGCGTCTAAAGGCATAACCCACTGCATGGAGGGATTCACATGCTGGCACCTGCCCTTCGGTTTCCCGCGACACCTCCGGCGCCGCGGCGCCCGGCCTTCACCGTCCTGGCCGGCGCAGGCGCCTCGCCCTCCCGGTTGCCTGGGACCAGCCTGCGCGATCTCATACGCATTCGACTGGGCGAAGAGCCCGTGCGGGCAGCCTTCGTCGAAGCCTGGCAGCACGTGCTGGAGAATGAGGTGGCGCACTACGCCCGGCGGGGTGGGCCGGCGGAGGAACTCCAGGCAGAGGGCGCCCTTGCCCTCTGGGAGGCGGCACTGCAGTATGATCCCCAGGTGCATCGGACCACACCGGAGCGCTATATCCATAACCACATCCACCGGCGGATTCGAAGCGCCTACCGAGAAGCGCAAGGGTTCGACCGACCTGACCTGATTCCCCTGGAATGGGCGCCGGTGCAGGTATCGTCGGATGGGGCTTTCGCCGCCTCCGAACAGCAGGCGGACCTGGATGCCGCCGTGGGGGCGCTGCGCCCCGCCGAACAGGAGCAGTTCAGCCAGTACATGGGACTGGCGCTCTCCGGCATGGGCCCGGACGAGGCCGCTCGGGTGCTTGCCGCCCGCCACGGCGACTCGTTCGCCGCCTGCAAGAAGCGGCTGGAGCGGCTCCGGCGCAGGGTAAGGAGCCGTTTGCGGTTGGTGTAGAACTCCCTGTCCCGTCTGACGGGTTGCGCAAGACATTGTGCGGGTGAAGGCGTTTCACCCGCACTTCGCTTTTGGGGGCGCCTATCAAACGGAGGGAGGCAAGAACCCGTGTCCAATTACCTGGTGCCCTATGTCGTCGAGCAGACCAGCCGTGGCGAGCGCTCGTATGATATCTACTCCCGGCTGCTGAAGGACCGGATCGTGTTCCTCGGCACCGCGATTGATGATGGTGTGGCCAATAGCATCATCGCACAGTTGCTCTTCCTGGAGAGCGACGACCCCGACAAGGAGATCAACATGTACATCAACTCGCCCGGCGGCTCCACCTATGCCGGCCTGGGCATCTACGATACCATGCAGCATATCCAGCCAAAGGTGAACACGCTCTGCGTGGGCATGGCCGCCAGCATGGGCGCCGTCCTGCTGGCCGGGGGAACCGGGACGCGCTACGCACTGCCCAATTCCCGGATCATGATCCACCAGCCCTGGGTGCAGGGCGGGATCGGCGGGCAGGTGACCGACATTGAGATCCATGCCCGGGAGCTGCTGAAGACCAAAGAACGGATTACGGCGATCCTGGCGCACCATACCGGGCAGCCTCTAGAGAAGGTCATGGCCGACTGTGAGCGTGACTACTACCTGTCTGCCGATGAAGCCAGGCAGTACGGCCTGGTCCACGAGGTGATCAACCGGCGCCCCTCCTGATATGCGAACGGCCCCGCCCCTCGACCAGGGGCGGGGCCTCGTGCACTGGCGTCGCCAACACCAGGGATCAAGCCACCGAGTCAAACAGCTTTAGTCCACCAGCGATAAGGCCTTGGCTTTGTTGACAGCCTGAATCCGCCGTTTGACCTGCAGCTTGCCAAAAATGTGGAAGATATAGTTCTTGACCGTCCCTTCCGTAAGAAACAACTGCTCGGCGATCTCCTTGTTTGACAGTCCCTTGACCATATAGCGAAGGATCTCTTTCTCCCGCGCTGTCAGGCTCTCATAGAGGACGAGTTCGTCGCTCTCCTGCGGTGCGTCCGACTTCCGCTCCTCGGCGCTCGCCCTGCCGTCGGTCAGGCCAGGGTAGTTCAAGCTTGAGAGCTGTGACAGGATCAACTGGAGCACGTCCAGCCGGTCTGGTGTGAACGCACCAGCCATCCATTGGTTCTCCAGGTAAAGCACGCCGAGCGCTTGTGCACCTCTGCAAATGGGGAGGCAGAGGACGGAGCGAGGTTGTTTCCGCCGCATGTAAGGCTCGTCTGCAAAGGGACTCGTCCTCGCTTCCTCTAGCACGAGCGGCTCCAGCGTGCGCAGAACGTATGCGACAGCACGCTGGGAGTACGCCTCCATGGACTGACTCGCGGCAGGGCTAGACCGGGCGGCAACGGTCAGCCGGCCATGCGGAAGCAGGAGTAGACAGCCTTCCTCCGCACCCGCAACGCGAACGGCCAGGTCCAGAAGCCGCCGGGAGATCTCGGCCGAATCGCCTGTGTCGTACCCGATCACAGCCGCCTGTCGGAGCAACTCCCAATCCAGTTCCTTTCGGATTCGATCGCGCGAGATCTCCACCGTCCGGGAAGGCGTATGGGGCGACGCGCTATCGTCTGGCTGGGAAAGGTGCTGCGCCCCTGCCAACTCCCCCTTGAGCAAATGCGAATACTGGCGCCGGAGTTGCGTCACCTTGCCAGAGGCCCCCCACACCGCAAAACAGTAAAGTGACCGCCGGTAGCAGTATTCAGCCAGTGGGTCCCTACCCTGGCGTGCACAATTCAGTGCTGTCAGTTGGTTGGCAATGCCCTCCCACTTCATGTAGCCGGCGTCCCGGGCAAAAACGATCGCGAGCTCAAAGTGTCGATTCGCCTTCTCCATGTTGCCGAAGAGCCTGTGCCATTCCGCCTTCATGAGTTCGAGCTTATGTCGGGCCGGCTTCGGGATCATCCGCGCCCACTTCGTCATCTGGGCAAGCTGCTGCTTCATCATCGTCCGATACGAACGGCGGACAACGTCGTCGGCATTGGGGTAGACCGCTGCGAGACTGAGGAACCGGTAGCAGACCTGCTCCAGCTCGATGATCGTGTGGCCAGCGTACTGCTGGTACGGCGCTGCTTCTTGCATCAACTGCAGGACCTGCTGCGGGTCATCGAACAAATAGCAGAGCTGAATGCGGTACGCGTAGTAGGCGTAAAGCTCAGACCGCATCCCCGCCGTCTGCTCCAACTCCCTGACAAAGCGGGCCTCGTCGAACGAGCCGCTATCGAAAACCGTGCAACTGTGGGTCTTGCCCCGTAGGGCCAGAGAGAATTGCTTCACGATCGCGTAATGCTTCATTTGAACCGGCTCGACAATCCGCGAGACGGTCTCCTGGTACTGCTCCAAGTACTGCTCCAACTCGGCCAGACTGCCGCACGCACAGATCGCGTTCCACAGGCCCACCAACGCCAGTCCGGTGACGCTCAGGTCGCCTTTCTCAATGGCTGCTGTAATCGCACGAACGAATAGCGGCTTGGAGCCAGCGATGTCCTCGACGAATTGGTAGGTAGATGCGTAGGTCAGTTGGATTCCCGCATAGACGTCCTGCAGCGGCTGCTGAAGGGAAAGCCGCCACGCCTTCTCGGACAACCGGTGAGCCGTTTCGTAATCGCCGAAGCCGATCAACATGAAGGCCGCAAGAGCAGAAAGACCTCCCGGTGAAATGCCGTGCCGGCGACGCTTGACTATGAGCCGCGCATACCTGGAAATCGTCATGACAAAAAGGTCAGGATGATACAAAGACGTAAGCGGGACCATGACATAGAAGATCTCGTCCAGCGCCCTCCACGCCGGATCTGATACGACCTGAAGATCGCGTTCAACGATGCGCTTCGCCAGCTGCCGGGTCAGGAACCTCTCGAGCAGCAAGGCTGCGCGCGATGGCGCTCGGTCGACATGAAGACCAAACTGAGCCAGGCCCTCCAAACCGATCGCAACGGCTCGATCAATATCCAGCCTGAACAGGTGCATGTAAACTTCCAGTTTGCACAAGGTAGCCCGATCTTGCTGGCTTTCTGCCTTGGGCTTTAGGAGCTCGAGAATGACCTCTGCCTGGTTGCTGTTGCCGCATATGTACTCGCATTCCGCCAACTCAAGCCAGAGCTGGTAATAGAGTCGGGCATGGCGGGCCCATCCGTCTGGCCGAATGAGACTCTCTCCTGCCTTCAGCAGCGATAGCCCGGACTCATAAGCGCCAGTCCGCTTCGCCCGTATGCCCGCGTGCAGGTTCAGTTCGGCAAGGTCTCGCTTCTCCTCCGGTTCTTCCAAGTACTCGCTGCCCATGTTCAGGTGATAGACCATCTCAAACAGATGATCACCGGCAGGGCTGTTGATCTGATTGCGCCGCAGGCTCTGCCCTACACGCAGATGATTGCGCTTCTGCTCGGTATCGGGGAGCGCATTGTACGCCTCAAGCTGGAGTTGGTCGTGTAGAAAGGCGAAACCGTCTGCATGCACGAAGTGAGACCGATCGTCCTCCTCAATTGGAAGCACAATCCGCTGCTCAATGGCGGGCAGCAGGTCCGCACGAATCGCTTCCTCGGCTGATTCCATGCAGTCGGTCAGGAGCCGTAGCGAAAAGCGGTGTCCAATACAGCTGGCAACGCCCAGGGTCCGCCTTGTCCGTTCGGGCAACCGCTCGTAACGGTCGACCAGAAGCTGGTAGACATTATCGTAATGGTGGTTGCCCTTAATCTTGGCAGAATCCCAGACCCACCGGTACGCCGAAAAGTCGAACCAGAGCAGTCGCTCGTCGTACGCCGCCTGTAGCAGTTGATGCAGGTAGAAGGGGTTGCCCCCCGTCTTTTGGAAGAACAACTCGGCAAGCGGCAGCACGAGGCCCGGCTCGCTGTTCAGCATGGCCGACAGCCATTTGTGAACGTGGAAGAAGTCCAGTGGCTCAAGCTCAATGACCGTGGGAGGTTCGCCGCTCCCGTCGCCCACCAGGATCTCCGGGAACATCGGCTCAAGCGTACCCGTCCTGGAGGCGCCAATGATAAGCACGTGCTGGAGCGAGCGCCGATTCTGGAACAAATAGCGAACCAGATTAACGGACGCCTGGTCCATTCCCTGCAGACCGTCCATGACGATCACCAGCGGATGCTGTCGGGTCGCAAGCGATTGGAGCATCTTGAGCACCAATGCCTGGAACCGATTTGTGGCATCGATCGAAGGCAAGTCTGCGGCTGCCGGCTGTTCCCCGATGATCCGGGTCAGGTCTGGAATGAGGTCGGTCAGTACACGTCCATTCTGGCCCATGGCCTTCTGTAGGGTCATGCCCCTTGGGTTGGTGTAATATTATGTAACCTAGCGGGGTTATCCGAAACTTGTGTTGCGGCACATGGCCCGAACTTGACAGCGAGCCTCTGCAGGCGTGGTGA